>Ga0209101_1000001_pt1 | contig 735218 bp, 647 predicted proteins | sample ConPoolayeCmetaG_FD_185481 | JGI IMG/M metagenome (GOLD analysis project Ga0209101, IMG submission 185481) | Hot spring microbial mat communities from California, USA to study Microbial Dark Matter (Phase II) - Cone Pool mat layer C metaG... ... | reverse complement strand
CGTTTCCCAGTTGCAAGAAATAAATACCTGGATTCATTCCTTTGAGCGGTATTTTTATTTCTTGGTCAGTGCCCATTAAGACAATTCCTTTTATTAACTTTCCTGAGGCATCAAAGATTTTAAGTTCCGCCTTATCTTTCACGGACAACGGGCAACGGACACGAATCACGGCTTTTGCTGGATTGGGATAGATTTCAAGATGTGAGCGGTCAATGGATAGCGGTGAGCGATTTTCCTCAATCCCGAGAAGCTCATCCCGAATCACTGAGATGCTGGAACTACGATAATTCGCTACATAGGTTCGGTTCTGAGTTGAATTCCAAACCAAGGCACGAGGATACCTTCCTACTTGAATTGTTGCAATCACCTGGTTTGTTGCCCCATCAATCACTGTGACAGTGGCACTAGCATAATTGGCACAATATACCTTGTTGTTGGTTGAGTTCCAAACCAAGGCAGAAGGAGAAGTTCCTACTTGAATTGTTGTAATCACCTGGTTTGTTGCCCCATCAATCACTGTGACATCATCGCTCCAATTATTAGCACAATACACCTTGTTGTTGGTTGAGTTCCAAACCAAGGCAGAAGGAGAACTCCCTACTTGAGTTGTTGCAATCACCTGGTTTGTTGCCCCATCAATCACTGTGACATCACCGCTCCAATTATTAGCACAATACACCTTGTTGTTGGTTGAGTTCCAAACCAAGGTCCAAGGACCATCTCCCACGGTAATTGTTGTAATCACCTGGTTTGTTGCCCCATCAATCACTGTGACATCATCGCTCCAATTATTAGCGCAATACACCTTGTTGTTGGTTGAGTTCCAAACCAAGGCATAAGGATAACTTCCCACGGGAATTGTTGCAATTACCTGGTTTGTTGCCCCATCAATCACCGACACATTGTCACTACCCTCATTAGCGCAATATACCTTGTTGTTGGTTGAGTTCCAAACCAAGGCATAAGGAGAAGTTCCCACTTGAATTGTTGTAATCACCTGGTTTGTTGCCCCATCAATTACCGTGACATCATTGCTCCAATTATTGGCGCAATATACCTTGTTGTTGGTTGAGTTCCAAACCAAGGCATAAGGGTCATCTCCCACAGTAATTGTTGTAATCACCTGGTTTGTTGCCCCATCAATCACTGTGACATCATTGCTCCAATAATTAGCACAATATACCTTGTTGTTGGTTGAGTTCCAAACTAAGGCATAAGGATACCATCCTACAGGAATTGTTGTAATTACCTGGTTTGTTGCCCCATCAATCACTGTCACATTGTCGCTATAAGAATTGGCGCAATATACCTTGTTGTTGGTTGAGTTCCAAACCACGGCACGGGGAGCGTCTCCTACGGGAATTGTTGCAATTACCTGGTTTGTTGCCCCATCAATCACCGACACGGTGTTACTGTAAGACTTAGCGCAATAGACCTTGTTGTTGGTTGAGTTCCAAACCAAGGTCCAAGGACCATCTCCTACTTGAATTGTTGTAACCACCTGGTTTGTTGCCCCATCAATCACTGTGACATCATCGCTCCAATTATTAGCGCAATAGACCTTGTTGTTGGTTGAGTTCCAAACCAAGGTCCAAGGACCATCTCCTACTTGAATTGTTGTAATCACCTGGTTTGTTGCCCCATCAATCACTGTGACATCATCGCTCCAATTATTAGCGCAATAGACCTTGTTGTTGGTTGAGTTCCAAACCAAGGCACGAGGAGCATCTCCTACGGGAATTGTTGTAATCACCTGGTTTGTTGCCCCATCAATCACTGTAACATTGTTGCTATCCTCATTAGTGCAATAGACCTTGTTGTTGGTTGAGTTCCAGCAAAGGGCAGAAATATTGCAGCCCGCGGGTATTTTGGCAATCTTTTGATTGGTTGCGCCGTCAATCACAATTACACCATCGCCACCTTGACCGCCGACATAGATTTTATTATTCGTTGCATTATAGGTAAAGGCTTGCGGTCCTGAAATCCCGGAAAGCGAATCTGGGAGGTAGATTGTTGTTTCAAGCCACTGGCTCTGACCGAGACCCACAATTAGGCAGATTACGGCTATGCCCAAAATAAGACCTTTCTTTTGCATAAAACCTCCTTGTCTTGTATTATGGAGTTTAGTTACGCCGTTTTTTAATGTCAAGGAAAAAAGTTTGGCTCGTTTGCGTCCGTAAAACAAGGGAACAGGTTTGTTTGATAAAATTTGCCTGTCAGTTTTTATGGGGGAAAGTTTAAGCCCTGATGGGCTTTTTTGTGTTTCAAACCGGTATACTTTAAAGTGTAACAGCCGTAAACGGATGTTTTTGTGTAACATATTGTAATTTAGATAGTTAACAAAGCGGAACCCAATTTTCCCTACCCAACCCCGGGGTAGTTTCGGGGATGGTACGGGAAATTGAGTTTGGGGTTGTTTCTGGCGCTGGGGTCGATTTACCGGCGCGCATTGCGGTCGGTGTTGACGCCGGATGTGATGAAGGGAGAAGAACGGGCTGAAAGGCGGAGGTGGAGTTGAGGGGTAGACTGGTTGCTAATTGGGAGGGGTGATGTTATCCCGATGTACAGGCTTGACCGAACTTAAATTTGCCGATAGAATTTGGTAGGTGAACAGTAGGCAAAGGTTTGTTCTCAGGAGATGGCGCAGGTGAAGCGCTATTTTTACCGGAGCGGTCTGCTCCAGTTTCAAGAACCGGACAACGCGGCGCGTTTAGTTTCCCTTAAACAATCAAGGACCGGCAAGTGAGAAGGATGAGACTGCGGTTTTGTACCGGCGTCCTGCCGGTCCGAGAAAATAGACTAAACCTAAAAACAAACCTGTTAAACAAAAGGAGGCAGTATGGCAAAGCGTTACGACTATACCGGTAAGGATGTGCAGGAGGTTTACGACGGTCCGGGCGGTCTGCTCTGGGAGGCGGTAATGGGTGAGCAGATTCACTCGGGAGGACCTGATGCCACAGACCGGCTGGCACAGGCGCTGGGTTTGAAGCCCGGGATGCATATCCTTGATGTGTGCAGTGCGCTGGGCGCACCGGCAAGGCAGCTCGCCCAGAAGTACGGGGTCAAAGTTACCGGTCTTGACTTCACAAAGACGATGCTGGAAAAGGCGCGGCAGCGGACCAAAGAGGCGGGTCTTGACCATCTGATTACTTTTGTTGAAGGCAATGCGCTTGATATGCCGTTTAAGGCGAACACCTTTGATGTGGTCTGGGGTCAGGAGGCGTGGTGCTATGTGACCGACAAGGACCCGCTGGCACGGGAGTGCTATCGGGTGCTGAAGCCCGGCGGTAAGATTGGTTTTACCGACTGGGTGATTACCGGAAAGGTGGAAGAGGATTTGCTGGCAAAACTTTACGAGTCAATGGCGTTTCCCTATATGGAGACCTTTGAAGGCTGGCAGGAGGTTCTGCGCCGTGCTGGGTTTAAAATCCTTGATGCCCAGGACCAGACTGAGGAGTTTGCCAAATGCTTTGACGAGTATAAGGTAAAGGTGGAGCAGGAGTTGAAGCCGACCATATTGCAGAACTTTGGTGAAGACCTGTTCAAGTTTGCGGTGAATCTGGTAAACCTGTGGCGCGATGCGGCGCATCGGCATCAGGTGGGCAGAGGGTTTTACATCGGGCAGAAGTGAGACGGCGTATTCTGTTCTGGGCGCTAATTGCGCTCGGTGCCGGGGCGCTGATTTTTGGTTCTTTCATTGGCGCATGGGCACGGATTGGCTACTTCAGCAGCCAGATATGCCTCTCCTGTATGGGTATAGTTTAAAAAAAAGGAGGTGTTTATGAGAGGCAAGTTGCTGATATTTGCCGGGCTGGTTTTGGCGTTCAGCGCTGCCCTGGCAACTCAGCGGGTGATGGTGATGGAAGACTTCACCGCCACTTGGTGTACCTATTGTCCGGGTGCGGCACGCGGTGCCGAGGAGTTGAAGTTTCGGGCGTTTGATTCAGTGGTGGTGATTGCCTATCACTCGTCAACCAGCGACCCGTTTTACACCGCAGAGGCGGCAAGCCGGGCGAGTTACTACGGCGTTACCGGCTATCCGACGATGCGTCTGGACGGCGGACAGGCGGTGGTGGGCGGATTGCACTACGGCACGATGTATCCGACCTACCGGCAGTTCTTTGACACCCGCAAACTGGAGCCAAGTCCGCTTGATATCGGGTTGACGGTTACCTATGACTCAGCGACGCGCAGCGGGGTGTTGACAATCGTGGTCCGCAATAGGAGTTCGAGCGCGGTGAGCGGGCAGTTGCACACGGTTCTGACCGAGAGTCACATCTACTACCCGTGGCAGGGTATGGACAGTCTGCACGATGTAGAACGGCTGATGTTGCCCGATGCCGGCGGTGAGGCGATAACGGTCAACCCCGGGGATTCGGTGGTGCGGACGAGAAGTTTCACCATCAATGCCTCCTGGGTGGCAAGGAACTGCGAGTTTGTCGTATTCGTGCAGAACAACACGACGAAGTGGATGTATCAGGGTGCGAGTATCGGGGTGATTGCCGAGCCGGAACTGGAGTTTGTCGGTTATCAACCGGTGCTGCCGCTCCCGGGGCAGAGTTTCAACCTGACGGTCGGGGTGCGCAACATCGGTAGTACGGCGTTGAGTGGCGCGAGCGCAGAGCTGACAACCGACGACCCGTATCTTACGGTTGTCCAGGGAACGAGCAGTTTCGGGCAAATCAACCGGGGCGCAGATGGTTATTGTAATACGCCTTTTCAACTGCAGGTGAGTTCTTCGTGCCCGGACCCGCATCGGGCAACGCTTCGGCTGGTAATTGCGAGTGCCGATATTGGGACGGATACAATGACATTTCCTTTGAACATAACAACTATCCCGGGTTTTGCCGATGATATGGAGCACGGCATCGGGGGTTGGACGCACAGCGGTACGAGGGACAACTGGCACCTTTCAACTTATCGTGCCTCATCACCCAGTTACGCTTGGTACTGCGGGGTGGAGTCAAACCACCAGTACACCAATGAGAACGACGCCCGTTTGATGACCCCGTTTTTCACCCTGGGTGACTCTGCCTGGGTGCGGTTCAATCATTACTACGGCACCGAGGCGGACTTTGACTTCTGCATCCTGGAGATAAACAACGGTTCATTGTTCTGGGTGCCGCTTGGGATGTGGAGTGGTTCAAGTAACGGCTGGCAGCAGGAGGCGATAGATTTGAGCCCGTTTCGCAACCAGACGGTGCGGTTGCGGTTCCGGTTTATCAGCGACTACAATGTTACGGGCGAGGGCTGGTATGTTGACGACTTGGAATGCGGCGCCCGGGTCGGAGTTGCCGAACCGCAGGTGAATCAGGTGCTGCCGGTGGTTCTGGTCAGCAGTCCGGTGCGGACGCGGGCACAGGTGCGGTTTGTGCTACCTGCTGGGGTTAAGGCCGAGGCGCGGGTTTACGACATCACCGGGAAGATGGTGTGGCAACTGGGCGAGAATCTGAGTGGGACCGGTACGGTGGTGTGGAATCTGACCGACCAGAGGGGCAAGAAGGTAAGTTCGGGCGGTTACTTTATTCAGCTCTCTTACCGTAACAGTACGGTCAGTGTGCCGATAGTGGTTGCGAGGTAAGGGGTGCGGTTAAACAGGGGCAGGTTGCTGTTTTTCGGCAGCAGCCTGCTCCTTTTTTTCGGCTGTTCGGATGCGCCTTTGATTCCCCTCGTGCCTACCAATCGGGTGGTGCTGGTGGAATTTTTTACCTGGCAACGCTGCGTTTACTGTCCGTATGCGGCACGGGCGCTGGACAGTTTGCAGAAGGAGTTTGCCGACAGTGTGGTGGTGATTGCCTATCACCGCCGGGTTGCGGGTGACACCCTCTCGCCGGAGTATGTTGAGGAGCGGCGCCAACTTTATTACGAGTCCGGCGGTGAACCGGCAACGGTTTTTGATGGCGGTCCGGTGGTGCGCACTCCGGGACCGGAGTACAACTACGAAACTTTTAAGAACTACATTCTGGGGGCAAAGGCGGTTTTACCCCAGGTGGAACTGGCGGTTGCGGTGCAGCGCGACTCTTCCCGGGCAACCGTTGTCGCCCGGGTTTTCGGCGTCGATGCTACGCCCGAGGAAAGTTTGCGGCTTTTTATTGTGATAACCGAGGATTCGGTGCGAGCGGTTTTGTCCGGGGCAACCGATTCGGTTTTCAACGATGTGATGCGGGCGATGGTGCCTGATGTCAATGGATTGCCCTGCTGGTTGCGCCGGGGTGATAGTCTGCGGTTTGAACAGACGGTTCAATTTCCGGTTCACTGGAATCCCGGGCGGCTGAATGTGGTTTGTTTTGTCCAGGAGCCTTTAAGCCGGCGGGTTCTGCAAGCCTGCCGTAAGAAATTGAATTGACAACAGGGGGTCAATATGAAAAAACTGTTTTTTTGCCTGATGATTTTGGTGGGCTGGGTGGTGCCGGTTCAAGCCGATTACAGTTTTACATTTGTGTGTCGGAGTGATACGCTGCAACAGGTAATACCGGGCGGTGTTGCCGTTTACTACTTCACCCTGAGCAACACCGGGACCGAACCCGATGTTTATCTGTTTGACTGCCGGGTTTTGCAGGGGGTGCCGGGCTGGAGCGCAATATACTGTTTGCGCGGGCGTTGTGTTGAACCCGGGGTGCCGATGTTTGACTCGCTGGCGCCGGGCGCAATGGATACGACTATTGACATCACGGTGTTCACGACCAATACCGAGGGCACGGCGGTGGTTCAGATGACGGTGACTTCTCAGGGCGACCCATCACAGGTCAGTTCAATTAAGACTTACACCCGGGTCAGTTGCGGGGTTGAAGAACGGGTAACTTATCTTGAACGTAAGCCGATGCACAATCTGATGTTTGATTATGCAGGAAGAAGGGTAGGGACGGTGTTGACGCCCGGGGTTTATTTTGTCCGTCGGGATTCCGGCGCCGGTTTTAAGAAAATTGTTGTCCTCCGTTAATGTTATAATATGAAAAAAAGGGGGCTTCTGAGTTATGCCCGCGCTGCGGGCTGCGCGGGTAAAGCGTGTCAGGCAGACCTGTTTGCTATGTTGGACGGGTTGCCCGGTTTTCACCATCCCGATTTGCTGGTGAGCGGGGCAACCGCGGACGATGCCGGGGTTTTTCGGCTGGATAAAAACCGGGCGCTGGTTCTGACAGTGGATGTTTTACCACCGGTTGCCGACGAACCTTATGTTTTCGGGCAGATTGCGGCAGCGAACTCCCTTTCGGATGTGTATGCGATGGGTGGCAAACCGCTCGCGGCAGTGGCGATTCTCGGGGTGCCGGTTGAAGAGATGGAGTTTGCGACGGTGCGGGCTGTGCTCGCCGGTGCCTGGGATAAAGTGAAGGAGGCGGGTGCGGTTGTTGCCGGTGGTCACACTGTAAGAGATTTGGAGTTAAAGTTCGGGCTGGCGGTAACCGGAATCGTTCATCCCGAAAAGGTGGTGACCAACGCCGGTGCCAGACCCAATGACCGGTTGCTGTTGACAAAACCGCTCGGGACCGGGGTGATAACAACCGCCCAGAAGCATCACCAGGCACCGCCCCAGCTGGTGGCAAGGGCGAACAAATTGATGGCGCAGTTGAATCGGCCCGCAGCAGAGGCGATGACAGCGGTTGGGGTGAACGCTGCGACCGACATCACCGGTTTCGGGTTGCTGGGTCATTGCTGGGAGATGGCGCAGGCGAGCGGAGTTGACATAGTAATCAAAGCAGGTGCGGTGCCTTTTATCCCCGGGGTTCAGAGGCTGGCTGAGGAAGGGTGGTTTCCGGGCGGAACATTGAAGAATTATGAGTTTATTATAAGACGAGCGGAATTTGCCCGGGGGATAAATAAGACGCTGCGGCTTTTACTTTGTGATGCCCAGACTTCCGGCGGTTTGTTGATTGCGGTGTCTGAAAAGAAGTTTGCCCGGCTGGAGCAAGAGTTAATCAAGGCCGGCGTTTCGGAGTTCAAGGAGGTTGGGGTAGTAACAGTTGGTACCGGCCGGGTGCGGGTAGTGGGACGATAAGTTTGTTGCCGGGGGCGGATGATTTCCTATAATATTTAATCTATGGAAAATGCCCGGGATTTATTTTCCTTGCTCGTTGATGCGGTTGTTGCCCTTGACCCGGCGCGGGTAGCGCAACTGTGTCAGGAAGCGTTGCGTCAGGGTTTGGCACCCGAGGAGGCGCTGGAGAAAGGTCTGGCAAGGGGAATGCGGGTCGTGGGTGAGAAGTTCGCGGCCCGGGAGTTTTTTGTCCCGGAGGTGCTTCTGGCATCAAAGGCGATGTATGCCGGGTTTGATATCTTGAAGGAACAGATGCCCAGAGGAACGCGGAGCCGGGGCCGGGTAGCGCTGGGTGTGGTGCAGGGTGATATCCACGACATCGGCAAGAACATCGTGAAGGTGATGGTGCAGGCGGCAGGATTTGAGGTTGTGGATTTAGGAAGGAATGTGCCGATTGAGCGGTTTGTCGCCGCCGTTGAACAAGGGGTTCAGATTGTCGGGATGTCTTCTTTGATGACGACGACAATGCCCAATATGGCAAAGGTGATTGAGACGCTGAAAAAGAAGGGGTTGCGGGAACGGGTTAAGGTGCTGGTCGGCGGTGCGCCGGTGACGCGTTTTTTTGCCGAACGGATTGGTGCGGACGGCTATGCGCCTGATGCCCACAGCGCGGTGGTTGAGGTTGAACGGTTGTTGAGATAAGGTGTGGAAAGGGCAAGGGCGCGGTTAATTACCGTTTTGCAAACGGCGCAGTCCGAGGCAAAGCCGCCGTTGGTGTTTCCGATTGTTGTGGCAAATCATGCCGCCCGGGTCGCGGGTGAACGGCTGAGCCGGACTTTGACCGAAAGCCGAGTTTTGAGTGCGGTGCTCTATCAAGCATATCGGCTTTACAATTATGACCTGATTATGGTGTTTGCTGATGTCCTTGTTGAGGCGGAGGCGATGGGGTGCAAGATTGAGATGGCGGATGACGAACCACCGGTTCTGGTCCAAGCCGCCGGGCAAAGGGCACAGGTTGTTAATCCGTTCCGGGCATGCCGGATGCCGGTGATTCTTGAGACGACCGAACAACTGGTCAATATGGCGGGGCGAGAGGTTTTTGTTCTGACATCAGTTAAAGGACCGTTTTCTCTTGCCAGTTTTTTGTGTGGACCCGAGGAGTTTCTCGAAAGCCTGATTTCGGCACCGGAAAAGGCAGAGTGGTATCTGCAAAGGGCAACCGAGAACCAAAAAAATTTTGTTCGGGCGATTGTAAAAAAGGGTGGCGTGCCATTTATCGGTGACCCGATGGCTTCAGGTAGTGTTGTCAGTCCGGCACTGTTTGAGCGGTTTGCCCTGCCCTATTTGAAGGAACTGGTGGCGGCGATTCACCAGTTGGGCTTTTGGACCGGGTTGCATATCTGCGGCGACACGACCGGGATTTTACGGCTGATGTGCGCTACCGGTGCCGAGATTTTAAGCGTTGATGAGATGGATATCGGTTTTGTCCGGCAGGAGGTGGGCGCAAACCGGGTGATTATGGGTAATGTGTCAACCGGGTTGCTGGAGAGCGGTGGACCGGAACAGATTTATCAGGCGGCGCAGGACTGTTTGAAAAAGGGGTTGCCGAAGATGATTCTTGCCAGCGCCTGCGATGTACCGGCAGCAACACCGGTGGCGAATGTGCAGGCGCTGGTTGCGGCGGCACAGGGGGGGTGATGATTGTTCGCTGTAAACCAGCGGGGTGTAAGTCGCTGCAGGAACTGTTATGGGCGCAGGGTATCGATTTACCGGGCGATTGCGGCGGCAGGGGTTCGTGCGGCAAGTGCCGGGTGCGGCTGGTGTCGGATGGTTCTTATGTGCTTGCCTGTCAGTTTGTGCCCAAGCGTTCGGTGGTGGTTGAGATTGAGGGCGATTTCAATAAAGTGGTGCGCGGTTATCGTAGTGGTGCAGGGTATCGTGGAATCAGGCATAAGGATACGGTGCTGGTTGCCGACATCGGCACGACAACTTTACGGCTGGCATTGGTTGACCGGGCAAAAGGGCGGCGGATTAAGACCGTAACGCAGTTAAATCCGCAGTTAAGGTTCGGTGCTGATGTCCTTACCCGGATAAGTCAGGAAAAGATGGTGCGCCGGGCAGGACTGGGCAATTGTCTTAAAGGGTTTATCAGTGAGAACAAGGTTTGGCGGTCGAATCCGGTCACGGTGGTGGGCAATACGGTGATGATGCACTTTGTTTTTGGGAAGAGTCCGAAGGGTTTAGGTCAATTTCCCTATCGCCCAAACCTGCCTTTGCGCCGGGTGATTGAAAGAAAGCATAACGGGCTGAAGTTGTGTACCCTGCCGTTGATCGGTTCGTTCATCGGCAGTGACTGCACCGCCGCGATTCTCGCCGCAGGGATAAACCAGACCGAAAGGTTGACGCTTTTAGTTGATGCCGGGACCAACGGTGAGGTGGTTTTAGGTAACCGGCACAGAATTGTTGCCTGTTCAACTGCGGCAGGACCGGCTTTTGAGGGGGCGACTTTAAGTTGTGGTTCTCTTGCCATACCAGGGGCGATTACCGGTTGCCGGCTTTACCGGGGAAGATGGGTCGTGAAGACGGTGGGGAACAAAGTTCCAACCGGCATCTGCGGTTCTGGGGTGTTGGATGCTATTGCCGAGGCGGTGCGCATTGGATTGATTGAGCCCGGGGGCAGGCTGAAGCAGGGAGAACGGCTTCAGATTTACGGTGCGGAGCCGGCAGGGGTTTATCTGACGCAGGCGGACATCAGGGAGGTACAACTCGCCAAGGCGGCGATTGCCAGCGGCATAAAATTACTCCATAAAGAGTGGTCCGGAAGACCGATTGAAAGGGTGGTGATAACCGGACGGTTTGGGGGCAGGCTGAACAGTCAGGCGGCAATGGCGATTGGACTTTTGCCGGTCGTGCCCGAAGCGGTGGTAGAACAAAAGCCCGACCTGGCGCTTGCGGGCGCGATAAAGGCGGTGCTTGCGCCCGATGTTCTCAAAAAAGCGGAGGATTTGAGCGCCCGGGTTGCCGAAATTCGGCTCGCCGAACACCCGGATTTTGAAGCGATGTTTGTTGAGTCACTGGCACTAACAAAATGGCGATTTTAGACCGAGCCCGGCTTGAGAGTTTACGCTTGGAACGGCTTGAGGAATTGAGAGGTTTGAAGGCGCAGGGTAAAAAGGTGGTGGGTTACTTCTGCCTTTATGTGCCGGTGGAAATTGTTCAGGCAGCAGGAGCGATTCCGGTGCGGCTGGCACGCGCCGATTATCAAAGTGCAGTTGAGGGTGAACGGTTTCTGCGCGCCGATGCCTGTCCGTTCTGTAAGGCGAGTCTGGGGAAATTTGTCCATGACCCGTTGTATCAACTGGTTGACGGTGTGGTAACTGTCAACACCTGTGATATGATGCGCCGGTTACCTGAGGCGTTAACAACTAACTTTTCGGTGCCGGTTTTTTTGCTCTATCTGCCGCGCACGAGTGAGTTGTTTCCTAATCGGCTGCAGGAGTTCCAAGCCGGATTGAGGGACCTTAAGGCGTGGCTGGGCGGTTTGACCGGTCAGAAGTGGCAAGAGGAACGGTTACGGGAAGCGATTGACGAGGCGAACCAATTGCGGCGCAAACTTCAGGAACTGGACCAAACCCGGGCGGAAATGCCGCCGCCAATTTCGGGGGGCGAACTGTTTGATATCGTAGCACTGGCAACGCTTCTACCACCAAAAAGGATGCTGAATCTGCTCAATGAGTTGTCAGCGGTGCGACGGACGCAGGCAGGAGTGGTAAACAAAAACCGCGCGCGGCTACTTTTGACCGGCAGCATCTTAGCCGAAGAGGACCGCACCCTGATTGAAATTGTTGAAGAAAAAGCGGACATTGTTGCGGATACGGTTTGCACCGGCAGCAGATGGTTTAACGAGGCGATTACCGTTGAGGAGGAGCCGTTTGCCGGTCTGGCCCGATTTTACTTTAGCCGAACACCGTGCGCCTGCCGCCGGCCCAATACCGCTCTTTTTGAGTACATCAAGCAGCAGGTGGCGGCACGAAAGGTTCAGGGAATTGTCAGTAAGAGTTTGCTTTACTGCGATGCCTACCGGTTTGAGGTGAAACAACTGCGGCAGGAGGTGGGGCTTCCGGTGTTAGAGGTTGATGGCGACTATTCGCAGGTGAACCGCCAGCAGTTGCGTACCCGGGTTGAGGCGTTTCTCGAGATGTTGCGATGAGCCGGTTTGATTATCACGACCCAACGCCAGCACGGATTACATTTGACGAGTGGGACGATTTGTTTCAACAAATACCGGACGATTTGATTGAGCAGTTTCACTACTTTGCCCCGAATCAGGAGGCGTGGTCAAAATATCTGTTTCCGCCCCAGGTGTTCGCCATCTACGGGGCAAGGCATCTGCGCCGATTAAAGTTTGACAATTCTTTGGCGGCGCTGCGGCTCTGGGGTTTTGGCCAGAATGAGATTGAACGGTTGTTTCGCGCCCGGCAGGTGGGGAAGAAGGTGGTGGCGGTGATGGGTGACCTGGGCCCTCTGGCGGTGATTGTGAATTCGGTGGCGGCAAGGACGAGTTCGGGCGAGGACGGTGGGGGATGCGTTGCTTTTTATCCCGACTGCTGGTGGTGGACACCTTTTGCGATGGAGAGCAAGGTGTTACTGGACAAAGCGGCAGAACTGGGTATTGGTGATGCCACCTGTTTTTCCCGGGCGGCGCTGGGCGCTTTTGCCAAGCACAGTTATTTTCCTGACCCGGACCTGGTGATTGCCGCAACCGGTGCATCGTGCGACGACTATTCTGGGGTGGAGAGTTTGGTAGCAAAGATGGTGCCCGAGGTCGTCTGGGTGGAAACACCGCTCCGGCGCGTGGAACCTGAGGCAAGGGAACGGGTTGAGCGGATGGTTGTTGAGGAGTATCAACGGGTGGTTAAAAAACTGGAGGAGTTGACCGGAGTCAAGGTGACCGAAGCGATGTTGCAACAGGGAATACGCCGGGCAAATCACCTGCGGCGTCTGACTCAGCGATTGAAGGAACTCACTTACGGTTATGGCGTGTTTCCAGCACTGGAAACGATGGTCGTGGAGTTTGGTTGTCTGCACGGCTATTCCGACCTTGCGGAGTGGACCGCGATTGTGGAACATTTAATCCAGACCGGGGAGGCACGGCGCGAAACGGGTAAAACGGTGCTGGCACCGGACAGTTTGCGGATTGGCTGGGTAACACCGCCCGCGGACCCGTTACTTTTGTGTTATGTTGAAGACCGAGGGGCACGAATTGTGGCGAGCGAATATGTGATTAATCAGGCGTTGAGTTTGATTGATGAGTCGGTGCCGCCGCTTTTGGGGATTGCCCGTTCGCTGCTCACCGGTTCGCTGATTGGCACGTCAAGAGAACGGGGGGAGATGTTTGTCACTGCCGCGCAGCGGCGTCGAGCCGAAGGGGTGATTGTTTCGGGAATTTTAGGCGGTTCGCACTGCGCAATGGAGTCGAGGTTGATGGGCGATTACATTAAACAGAAACTTGACATCCCGATTCTGGAGTTCGATGTCGCACCACCCAACAAGGCGATTGACCGCCAGACCCAAACAAGGATTGATGCGTTTCTGGAACTGGTGCGGAGCCGGCGATGAAGGAGTTACTCAATCCCCGGGAACGGTTTTCGCTTCTGGTTATTGACGAACCGCAGGACCGGGTGCCGGTTTTTCCGTTGTTGACCGCCCATGCCGCAAAATTTTCCCAGGTGAGTTTACGCGACTACTACACCGATGGGGTGGTGATGGCAAAGTGCCAGTTAAGGGCAAGGGAGTTTTACAACACCGACTTTATCTCAATTTTTTCTGAGGTTGGTTTGATTGCCGAGGCACTGGGTTCGGAGTTTTTGTATCCGGAGGATGACCTGCCGGTGCTGACACGACCGCGCTGGCAGAAAATTGAGGAGGCGGCGCGCGGTCTAAAAGAGAATCTGAGCCTAAAGGGTCGGGTGGCGGTTTATCTCGATGCGATTAATTATGCCTGGGAGGCGATTGCTGATGTTGTGCCGGTCCTTGCTTATGTACCGGCACCTTTTACCACCGCGCAGCAACTGGTTGACCCTGAGGAGTTTCTCCTTGCCCTGCTGGAAAAGCCAGAACTGGTAAAGTCGGTCCTTGACGATGTGACACAGGTGGTAAAAAATTTTTCCCGGCTCGTGATTCGAGCCGGCGCCTTGCCCATTTTAGTTGACCCGCTGGCTTCGGGTAGCGTACTCAGCCCCAGTGAGTATCGGGAGTTTGCCCTGCCCGGAGAAAAGGCGGTAATAGATTTCTGGCACCGCTATGACCTCGATGTGGTTTTACACATCTGTGGCGATACGAGCGAAATCGCATTGTTGATGCCTGAGACCGGTGCCGACCTGATAAGCGTTGATAAAGTGGACCTTAGTGAGGTTGTTGCGGCGGTGGGAGAAAAGGTGCGGGTCATCGGCAATTTTGATACGACCGAGTTGTGGTTGGGTACAGCAAAGGAGATTGGCGATAAGGTCAGTGGGATGGTGGCGCAGGCAAAGAGTTGTCCTCGGGGCTATGTGGCGGCGACCGGATGTGAGGTACCGATTGCCACACCAGAGGAAAATTTGCAGGCTTTTGTCAGTGCGGCTCAGGAGGCAGGAAGGTATCAATTTCCACCTGCCCGGATAAGTGAAGGGAGATAGCACAAGATGTTGAGCGTTGGTATTGATGTCGGTTCGGTTAACACCAAGGTGTTGATTTACGATTCAGCACGGGATGCGGTTGTTGCCCGGTGTGTGGCACCAACCGGAATGAAACCCAGGGAGCAGGCACAGCAGGTGTTTGAGTTTTGTGTGGCGAATGCCGGTCTGGAGCGCTCGGCACTGGGACGCATTGTTGCGACCGGTTATGCCCGACAGGCGGTTGATTTTGCCCAGCAGACGGTTACCGAGATTACCGCGACGGGACGGGGGATAAGAAAGTGGCATCCTTTCAGTCGAACGGTCATCGACATCGGCGGCCAGGATTCAAAGGTGATAGCGCTTGATGAACAGGGCCGGGTGCAGGACTTTGTGATGAACGACCGTTGTGCCGCCGGCACGGGCAGTTTTCTTGAGTTTATTGCCCGGGCGCTGAATGTGCCGATTGAGCAGTTCGGGGAGTTGAGTGCGCGCTCCCAGAAACCGGTGCTGCTCTCCAGCCTCTGTGTGGTGATGGCGGAGTCGGAAATCCTTTCGCTTGTTGCCGCGGATGTGCCCCGCGAGGATATCATCGCCGGTTTACATCTGGCGCTGGCAACGAGGGTGGTCAATATGGCGGCACGGGTTAATGTTTTGCCCGAGGTGATTTTTACCGGTGGTACCGCGCTCAATTCAGGGCTACGCCAGGCGCTGGAACGAGTTCTGGGGTTAAAGGTTCAAAGCTCTCAGGAGCCGCTTTTTGCGGCGGCAATGGGCGCGGCACTGTTAGGTGCGGACACTACTTTTTAAGGACAAGCAGGCGCTGAACAGCACCATCTTTGGGAATGAAGAAAATCCCGGTAGAGCGAGCGGAAGGGGCGATTCTGCCCGCGATGTCATAGACCGGGAAGGAGTTTGCGGGGAGCGAATTTAAATGGAGCGTGGTCAAGGGCGAATGATGATTGGGATACTGTTTTTCTAACTCAACCGTCTGCCAGAAGTTCTGGTAGGTGGTCAGTATCAACCGACAGATTGAATCGGTCACGGCTTGCGCCGCGGCGCGGGAGGGACCGCTGGCACCCCACTCGGTTTCACATCGGACGACGAAGTCAAAAATTGTTGACTCGATGGGTGCGATGAACTGTAACCAGCGCGCCAGGCGCTGGGTGTTGATTGCCTTTGGGAATTCGGGAAGGGGGTAGAGGTAACTAACCAGTCGCTGGGCTTCATCGCAAATCGGTGCGGTTATTGTGCCGTCAAGGTAAGAAGGGACTGTTTCGGCCGCGACCCAAAGCGGGATGGGAAGGGTGGCAACCGGTTGACCAAGGAGCACCCACATCATACCGGTTCGAAGGTGGGCGCCGGGTGCGGGTCCAACCATTATCTCAACGGAGCGGGTCTGAGAGCGGCAGATGGTGGTATCGGTGGGAAGGTAACCGAACGGTAAAGAGCCGAACTTACCAAGGAAAGGCAAAGGGTAAGGCTCAAATCCGACCTGGCCAAGGTCGCGGGCAAGGGTGCAGATGATAAAAGGAAGATTGAGCCGGTTTTCGCAAAGGGCGGCACGACAGAGTTGCTGTGCCCGCTCGTAGCGGTTTTTCCCCAATAACCGATTCGGTCCTCCGGACATTGAGTAGTTTGCCCGGATGAGAAATCCTAAGGAGTCGTTTTTGGTATCGTAGCGGGTATAAGATGTGTAACCGGCTTCGAATATGGCGGTGGTACCGGTAGAGTCAAAAACCCCGAAGTTTGCCGGTGTTTCCCGGCCAACGCTGTTTAAGGAGTCAAGGAGCCGGGCAAAGTCTTCTACCGTGGCACAGGAGCCAAGGGCAAGACGCATTATGTTACCGTCGTCGGCCGCAGTGATGTTGCCGGTGAGGTTGTAGGAGTTGGAGTTCATAATTGCAAATCCGACCTCATTGATGCCTGCCCAGACATTGAGCGTTTCTCCCGCATAAACATTGGCGACAAACCGGAACCGCGGACCGCGGAAGAATTTCATCTCCTGGTCGGGATTGTTGACATCGCGATTTTTCCAGAGAACGGGACGACCTTCCCTCAGCGCTGCGGGGCCGAAGGCACCGATGGTACAGGCGAAGGTGAAACTCAGGTTTAGAAGGAGTGGCGGGATGATTTTAAATCTCATTGTTGAGATACCGCTTGATTTCTTTGACGAGTGCCGCCACAAGCCGGGACTCAGGATAGGTGCCGATTACTTTGCCCTTGACAAACAGGGCACCTTTTCCTTTACCGCCGGCGATACCAAAATCGGCTTCGCGGGCTTCACCCGGTCCATTGACAACACACCCCATTACCGCGAGCTTTAACGGCGCAGTGATACCCTGGAGGTTTTTCTGAACCTGACGGGTCAAGCGAACGATGTCAATCCTGGTGCGGCCACAACCGGGACAGGAATACACAACCGGTTTAATCTGACGCCGGTTGAGAGCGGCGAGGAGTTCGTAGGCGGCAACGACTTCCAGGACCGGGTCACCGGTAAGGGAAATACGGATGGTGTCACCAATACCCTGGCGCAGGAGCGGGGCAAGCGCGGCAGCGGAGCGAATGCTGCCTTCAAGGGGCGGACCGGCTTCAGTCAAACCGATATGAAGTGGATAGGGAAAACGGCGGGCGAGTTCTTCGTTGACGGCAATCAGGTCTTCAGCGACGGTGGTTTTTGCTGATAGAACCAGGGCTTTGAAGTTCAGTCTTTCAAACGGTTCCAGGGCGCATGCCATCGCCTCAATCAGCGCCTTGACTACGGGATGACGGTAACGAGCCCGAACCTCTTTGGGCAACGAGCCGGCATTGACCCCGATGCGGATTGCCACGCCCCGGTCCTGGGCAGCACGGATAATTTCTTCAACGCGCCGAATAGAGCCGATATTGCCGGGGTTGATACGGATTTTATCGAAGCCGGCTTTGATTGCCGCAAGTGCCAATCGGTAGTCAAAGTGGATGTCAGCAATTAAGGGTAGGTCAACACGAGCCCGGATTTCAGGTAAGGCGGCAGCCGCTGCCGCATCAGGGACTGCGAGGCGCACCAGTTCGCAGCCGGCGGCAGTTAGACGGCGAACTGAGCGCACGGTTGCAGTGACATCGTCGGTTCGAGTTTTGGTCATTGACTGGACGCGCACCGGCGCACCGCCGCCGATCTGGATGTTACGCACCAGGACCGGAAGCGACAAGCGTTTAGGTGGGCTTGATGCGCTTGATTTTTCCGCCGAGCCGGGCGATTTTCTTTTCGAGGTGTTCATAACCCCGGTCCAAATGATAGATGCGCAGGATTTCGGTTTTGCCCCGGGCGGCAAGACCGGCAAGGACCAGCGCTGCTGAGGCGCGCAGGTCTGAAGCCATAACCTGAGCACCCTGCAGTTTTTCTACGCCATGGATTACCGCCATATTGCCATTGATGTCAATTGACGCACCCATCCGGTTGAGTTCCAGAGCATGGAGAAACCGGGACTCAAAGATGTTTTCGGTAATGGTGCTTGTGCCAGCGGCGATTGTGAGCAGAGCGGTGAACTGTGCCTGGAGGTCGGTGGGAAAACCGGGATAGGGTGCGGTGGAGATTTTTGTTGCCCGGGGGCGCGATTTCATCTCCACCTGAATGCTGGTCTGGTCAATGGCGATGCGGGCACCGATTTCTTTTAATTTGGTTAGAACCGCTGTGAGATGTTCAGGCTGGCAGTCGGTGATTTGTACCGTACCACGGGTGATAGCAGCGGCAACAGCAAATGTGCCGGCTTCAATCCGGTCGGCAATTGGGCGATGGGTGGTGCCGGATAGTTGTTTTACGCCCTGAATGCGGATTTCCGGCGTGCCGGCACCGGAAATCCGGGCGCCCATTGCGTTGAGAAAATTTGCCAGGTCAACAACCTCTGGTTCGCAGGCCGCGCCCTCGATTACCGTTTCGCCCCGAGCAAGCGTTGCCGCCATCATCGTGTTGATGGTTGCACCAACACTGGGACCTTTGTAACCTTCCAGCATCATTGTGTTGCCGTTCAGTTTTTTTGCCCGGGCATGGATGTAACCCCGCTCAACAGCAACTTTAGCACCGAGCGCCGTGACGCCTTTGATGTGCAGGTCAACCGGCCGGGGTCCAATGGCACAACCACCAGGGAGTGACACGCGACAGGTGCCAAACCGGGCAAGGAGTGGTCCCAGGACATAGTAACTGGCGCGCATCTTGCGTACGATGTCGTAAGGTGCCTCGTGATTCAGTTTGCCCTGGGCGGTAAGATGTACGGTGCGGTTCTCTTGTTCGATACGAACGCCAATCAGCCTTAGCAGTTTGAGCATAGTATTGACATCTTCGAGTGCCGGTACATCTTTAATTGTGCAGGTGTCTTCAGTTAATAGGCAGGCGGCGAGTAAAGGCAGGACGGCGTTTTTCGCCCGGGCGGTTGAGACTGTGCCTTGGAGTGGTTCGCCACCCTGAATCAGAAAGCGGTCCATTGAAATATTTTCAATGATTATCGGGGAAAGTCAAGGAGATGGTAAAATGTTAAAGATAGGCGGGACGGATGTTAGCCCAACCGATTGAACCGATAAATAGTTTGACATTTACCTTTTCGGCACTTATATTATTGAAGGTAAGTTAAGATGTTTAATCGCCCTGAAATGGGGCGGTAAGGAGGTAAAATGTTTGTAACTATCGTAGTATCGCTGGTAATCGCCCTGAGCCCGGGCGGCTTAAAAAACAACCTGCCGCCGGTTTTGGGGAGTGGCGGTCCGGACTCTTTCGGGTATCGGTACTTTGACTCCGATACCGTTTGCCCGGAGGCGCCCACCTACAACTGGATTAATATCAAAGGTTTGGGCACGCGGGTAACCGGTCTGGGAGACGACAATGTTGTTGGTCCGTTCGATATCGGGTTCGACTTCCCTTATTACTGGTATAAGGTTCGCCAGGTTTACATCGGGTCCAACGGGTACATCGCATTTCACGACAATGCGCTGGCGGCTTCACCCTTCCCGAGGGTTCCAGCGCCCACAAGGCCTAACAACACAGTTGCGCCGATGATGAGCGATCTCGACTGTTCGGCGACAGGTTCGCCTAACGGCTCGGTCTGGTACTGGCGCAGCCCGAACAACGATACCTTCATTGTGGAGTACGATAGCGTCCGGTTCTGGTCAACCGGGGGCAACAATACATTCCAGATTATTTTGTCCCGGCCCGACTCTTCAATCACTTTCCAGTATAAGGAGCAGTCGGGCGCACCTTACAACGGCTGGGTGCCGGATGCCAATCAGTGTGGGATTGAGAATGTGTCCGGGAGAATCGGCTTGAACTACCTATCGGGCAACATACCGCCCGGTAATATGTATCATCCTGAGTTGGCAGTTAAGTTCATTCCGCCCGAATCGACGACGCTACAGGTACACGATGCCGCGGTGCGCAATGCAATGAACGACCGGTCCGGAGGAATGTTTGCCGTCAACGGCCGACCGATTACCTTCTGGGCGGTGATTGCCAACACCGGCAATCAGCCGGAGAGCCAGTTTAAAGCGTTGGTGCGGGTGCGTTCTCAGGCAGGTTCCGTTTTGTTTGTCGATTCTACGATGGTCCGTGCGCTTAATCCGGCAGAGACCGATTCGGTCGTGTTCAGTCGTACCTGGACACCGAGTTCAAACGGTGTGTACACGATTCAGGCGATAAGCAAACTGCCCGGTGATGTGGTGCCGGTTAACGACACGGTAACGATTGAGTTGCGGGTCGTCACCCTGCCGGCAACTTTGACTTACGACCGGGGTACACCGACCAACTCGATGTACTGGAATGGGCCAGGCGGATTTGGCAACCGTTTTGTGCCACCAGTTTACCCCTGCACAGTGACCAGTGCCCGGGTTTATATGCAGGCAACCTCTACCACTCCCTGCGCAATTGGCATCTATGACGATAATGGACCAGGTGGCAGTCCGGGTGATACCCTTTACATTACAACGGTTCAGGTTAGTACCGCAGATTGGTACACTATCATCCCGCCCAGTCCAATCGTGATTGAAGAAGGTGCCTTTTTTGTCGGGGCGACTTCTGAGGTGAGCGCTTCACCATCATTTGGGATGGATTCGGTGCCACCGCTTTCCTATCAGGGTTGGGAGTATACCGGTGTCTGGGCACCTTCGCGTGACGCCGCGGCGCGTGATGTGATGGCGAATGCGACGGTTTCGGGCACGGTTGGGGTTATGGAGCTTGCGCCGGAGGTGGTACCAGTACGCCGGGCTCTTGAGATAAGTCCCAATCCGGCATCAGACCTGGTTACAGTGCGGTTCGCTCGTTCTGTCGGTACTGCTCAGACCCTGGAACTTTACAACGCAGCGGGTACGGTGGTACGAACTTCTGAGGTTAGAGATGAGCGGGTGGTTCTTGACACGCGACAGATTCCCGCCGGTGTTTACTTCGTGCGCATCAAGAATAGTGACTATTCGGTAGCGAAACTGGTAATCCAGCGGTAAAATTCACCGAGTAAATCAGGTTGGGCGGCACAATTGTGCCGCCCAACCTTTTAATTTTAAATTATTTTTTTATGTTGAGGTGAAATTCAGCGTAGAGGTTAATCAGTTGCCTGAGGGGGACAGGCAGAGTAAAATTGGTAAGTTGTGCCATCGGTGTATGGAGCAGGGTTTTTAAAATTTCAAGTTCAGTAGTTTTTAACTCAACACCTTCGTTTTGTGATAATGGTTTATTTTCCTTTCTGAGGCAGGTCGGGCAGAGTAGTCCACCGCGCCGGATGATAAACCAGGCGGATGAGGAGTTGATGGATTGATGGCAGATGGTACAACGGTCAAAGCGCGGGCGGAATCCCAAAAAGGATACGGCTTTGAGAAGGAAGGAACTAAACAGTGCACTAAGTTCATTGCAGTCTGGCGGTGCTTGGGCGATAGCGGTGAGCGTTGTTTCGAGCAGGGTGTAGAGCCGCGGTTCGGGGTGGTTGGGAAGCAAAGCGCGCAGGAGAAACTGGTTGAGACGCGCAGCGATAAGAAATCGTTCATAGTTAGCGGTGAGCGCCGGGTAACTGGTGATAAGTTCGGCGTCGCTCAAGGTGGCGAGGCCACTCGTCTTTGGCAAATAGATGGTGATTTCGGAGCGAGCGAATAGGTCAAGCGCGGCAGCGAGTCGGCTTTTGGGCCTTCGGGCACCACGGGCAACTGCGGTAACAAGACCGAGGTCCGGGGTTAGTAAAGTGACGATGCGGGACGATTCGCGCCAGTTGCGCACCCGCAGGCAAATGGCACTTGTTTTCACGAGCCGGCGCACTCAGTCCTCACTGCGAATCTCACCGACCAGTTCTTCGACCAGGTCTTCAAGGGTTACGATGCCGATGGTGTTACCGGCAAGGTTGGTGACAACCAACAGATGTTCGCCGCGCTGTTGCATCTGGCGTAGGACGTCAAGCGCCCGGGTGTCCTGAGAAAGATATTGCACCGGCCGGATGCGAACATTTTTTTCCCCTGATGCGCCCGGGGCAAGGACCTCGAGTAAATCTTTTGCAACGATGATACCTATGATGTTGGCGGGTTTTTCCCGGTAGACCGGTATCCGGCTGTAACCGTATTGATTGAGTAATGTCAGGATTGTGGTGAGGTCGGCATCAGCGGAGACCGATTTGACCTGTTTGAGCGGGATAGCGATTTCCCCGATTTTCATTTGCGAGAAGCGGAAGAGGCGCGCCGCCATACTTGCGGTTGTGGGACGGCTGGTAAGCGGCTTTTCCCGCTGGGCGATAACCTTGAGGAAGTCGTCGCGACTGATGCTGGTGTTACGGGTGCGGGGTAGGATTTGGACCAGAAAATAGGTGAGTGGTGTAAAAGCAAACCGACTGAGGTTCAAAAGAAAAGCGGTTGTTCGTAACCAGCGACTGGGGATGGCTTGGGCGAGCGCCTTGGGCAGGTAGTCACCGAGAATCAGTGTGAGGGTGACGACCAGAATTACGGCAACAGGGGTGAAGCCGGCACCGAGATGAACGACAAAATAACGTTGAAACAGGATGGTGGCGAATACACTGGCGAAGTTGGTGCCGATGATGGTCGCGATGAGTGTCGGGCTTGTTTTGTCGAGCGCCTTAAGGGCATCTCGGGCGCCGGCGACACGATTTTTTGCCCAGTGGTTGAGTCGTACCAAGTTTGCGCGGTAAAGGGCGGTTTCAGAACCGGCGTAAAAACCGTTGAGGAGGATTAACAGAAAACCGGCGAAGAGTTCCATCTATCAGGGCTCCCTTTGTCTGATCAGCACCCTTTCCAGTTTGCGTTCCGACACCTCCTGGACAACTATTTCCAGTTTGTTCAGTTCAATCCGGTCACCGCGTTTTGGTAGCCGTCCCAGATAGTCTTGGATAAGCGCGGAAAGCCGTTCAAAATTAAAGGGGCGAAAGGCGTTGGGGAAAAGCCGATTGAGGGTGGCAAGGTCAATTTCGCCATCAACCAGAAAGGCGTCGTCGGCAACCTTTTTGTAGGGCAGTTCTTCAACGAGGTCAAACTCGTCGGTGATTTCTCCGAAAATTGCCTCAAGGATGTCTTCCAGCGTAACGAGCCCAGCGGTCTGGCCGAATTCATCGATCACGATGGCGATATGGGAGTTCTTGCGCCGCAGTTCGTCAAGCAAAGGTAGGAGTTTCTTTACTTCGGGCACAAAATAAGGGGTACGGGCAAAAGTTTTAACCGGCGTTGCGGGGTCGGAGACCGTGAGTAACTCTTTGGCGTAGACGATGCCGGTGATTTGTTCAAGGTTATCCCGGAAAATTGGTATTCGGGAAAAGCCGCTTTCCCGACACACCTCTAAGGTTGCCGAGACCGGGGCGTTTTCGGGCACGGCGACGATGTCGCTGCGCGGGGTCATCACCTCGGATACGGTACGGCGTTCAAGGTCAACAAGGTTGCGTAAAATTTCTTCTTCGCCCGCGAGGAGAATTCCCCGCTCCTGTCCCAGTTCAATCATCGTATGCAGTTCATCGTCGGTCAGGGTGTTTTCTTCCCGAGGAAAGGCGGCGAGGAGGGCGTTGAGCCTTTCAAAGATGCGGGTTAATGGTGATAGAACAAAATGGGTTGCTTTGATGATCGGTGCCATAAGGAGCGCTGACTTTTCCGGGTTAAGACGGGCAATGACTTTGGGTGAAATTTCGCCAAATACCAGAAGGAGTCCGGTCATCACGATGCCCCCGACGCCAAGAACGACAGCGGTGTTCATTCCCGTGCGGCGCGCAAGATTGATGAGAAAGAGCGTGAAAAGGGCGGTGGCGGTGGTGTTGACAAGAAGATTGGCAAGCAGGATGGTGCCGAGGAGAAGCTGGGGTTTGTTAAGGAGGTGTTTTAACTTTGGCAACCCGGCAATGCGCCAGGTCGGGATAGAGAAAAATGCGGCCTCAGAGCCGGAAAAAACCGCTGATAGTATTAGTAATAAACCGGTGCCGATAAGAAAGATAAACATCGGCAGTGCAAAATCAGTTCAGGTGTTTCATCTGGGCGTGAGAAAGCCCGGCAAGGTGGAGTAGACCGTGTTGAACGAGAAAGAGCAGTTCATCACGTACCCTGATACCCGCTTTCTTTGCCTGGAGATGTGCCTGCTCCCGGGAGATGTAAATTTCACCGATGAGGTGTGGTGCCTTTTTTGAACCTGGCACAAGCGGTGCATCGAGACGGAAGGAGAGGACATCGGTTGGCCGGTCTCTTCCCAGAAACTGACGGTTGAGCCGATGGATGTAGCGGTTGTTGACAAAGACAATGTTGATTTTTCCCCGAGGCATCTTTTTTCCCAGTACTCGGCTGATACGCCGGATTAAACGTTTTATCTCTTGCTGGAGAAGATGGTCGCGGGTGCCGAATATATCAACCTGTAGCATCAGGTGGAGGGTTCGGATTTTTTTTCTTGATGCTGGTTGTTGCGTTTTTCGTCGCGCGATTCATAGGCGTGGATGATTCGGGAAACCAGGGGCGGGCGAACAACATCACCTTTGTCAAAATAGACGATGCTGATGCCGGGAATGCCAATCAATAGTTTTTCCGCTTCTACCAGCCCGGAGGTGTACTGGTGGGAAAGGTCAATCTGAGTGATGTCACCGGTGACAATCGCCTTGGAGTTCCAGCCCAGCCGGGTGAGAAACATCTTCATTTGGGTTGAGGTGGTGTTCTGCGCTTCGTCAAGGATAATGTAGGCATCGGAAAGCGTGCGTCCCCGCATAAACGCCAAAGGGGCAACCTCAATTACTTCCTGTTCGATCAAGCGTTGGGTTCGTTCCAGCGGCACCATATCAAACAGGGCATCGTAAAGCGGGCGGAGATAGGGGTCAATCTTTTCCTTGAAGGTTCCCGGGAGATATCCCAGCGATTCGCCCGCTTCTACCGCGGGCCGGGTGAGGATAAGCCGGCTGCATCGGCCGGAGATGAGCGCCGATACCGCAGCGGCAACCGCCAGGTAGGTTTTACCCGTGCCTGCGGGACCAATGGCAAATACGATGTCATTGTGGGCAATCTCCTCAAGGTAACGGCGCTGGTTTTCACCTTTAGGTACGATAGTTTTGCGCGGGGTGTGAATGATGCCAACTTCAGGAGGCGGGGCGGGAGATTTTATTTCACCCTCCATTTCTGTCGCCGGTTCCAGCTGGGCACGGCGTTCGGCGCGCAATCTTTTGACCTCCGCCTCGACCAGTTCCGGAGTTATGCGTTCACCGCGGCGACAGCGAGAAATAAGGCGGGAGAAAATTTCTTCCAGTTCCTTTTTTTCCGAACGGGGCCCGGAAAGGCGTAGTAGCCCATCCCGGTAAACAACATAAGACCGATAAAACCGGGCAAGGGTTGTAAGGTTTATGTCTGCCGGACCGAGGAGTTCAACCTGGTCAACGTCCTCGGCAGGGATAATGTAACGCAACCTGTAATAATTTTAGCCTCAAACCCGTTGAGGTCAAGTTAACGGCAGTCGGAAAATTGTATTTTGTTGGGTTGTGATAGTTATCAGACTTTAACCATCAGACGAAAAAATACGAAAAATCAGGAAAAAGTGACAAAATTTCACCCCTCCACAGCCCGGGAGCAATCCCCGGGATAGTCTCAACCACCCTTTGCTTAATTATCCGTTTTGCCGTCTTTCTTACCCTACCGAAAACCGTTTTGAACACGGTTTTGGAGTCTATCTTATTGACAATTAATAGGGTTATGTCGTATGCCCAATCGGGCACCAAATTTTAAACAACGAAGCCGCTGATCTCCGCATCAGTCTTTGCTACTGTTTGCAGGCCTATTTCTAATGCGGTCTCAGTGGTTCTGCTTAAACCCCCAGTCATGAGTACTGGAGGCTTTACCTGAGCCTGAATTCGTTTAGTAAAAACAAGGACACTGATATGAGTCATCGCGGTGCGGCCAATTTCAGGATGGCTGTTGGGGATATTTTTAACCAATGGTGATAGGAAATTTTTCATCGACAGTTACCCATCAAACGTTATCTCTTGACATTTACCAGAAGTTAAATATAATTAAATGCGGTGCGGGTTACATCCACGGTGAGGCGCGAATCAATTCGGTAAAAAAGGAGGAAGTAATGGCACGGTTTGGTATTGTGGTCCTCAGACAGCAGCGGGACAGCCAAATTTTATCTTTAAAATTCGTATTGTTAACTTTTTTAGGTCTATTTTTTACCGTAAATGGTCAGGTCGACACCAATTGGGTAAGACGTTGTACCGGACCGGGCGCAGCCAGCGACGGTTTTACGGCACTGGCGGTTGATAGCCGGGGACAGGTGTATGTTGCCGGATATGTTAACGACACCTTAACGGGTATCAATATGTTAACGATGAAATTTACCGCGAATGGTGTTTTACAATGGGTTCAGCGTTATAATGGTCCGGTCGATGGCGCTGATTATGCAAACGGCATTGCGGTTGATTTAAATGGCAATGTTTATGTAACCGGGTACGCAACAACGAGCACCGGTCCTGACTACTGCACGATAAAATATGACTCTTCTGGCAACCAGCAATGGGTCAATTTTTACAACGGGTTGAGTACGTCAACCGTACCGAACGATGTGGCAACGGCGATTGCGATTGACCAGCAAGGCAATGTGTATGTGACCGGATACAGCGAAGGTGCGGGAACTTCTTATGACTTCTGCACGATTAAGTACAGCCCTACTGGAGTTCAGCAGTGGGTCGCCCGCTACAACAACAGTTCGGTAAACGGTATGGACCAGGCAACCGCAATCGCTGTTGACCTCCAGGGTAATGTTTATGTTACCGGTTCCAGCACCGCAAGTAACCCCGATTTTCTCACCATCAAATACAACACATCCGGAAGCCAGCAATGGGTGGCGCGTTACGATGGAGGTTATGGTTCCGATTACGCCCGGGCAATCGCACTCGACCGAATGGGTAACTGTTATGTCACCGGATACGGCTGGGGTGGCGGAAATGCCGACTACGACTATCTGACGGTGAAATATACGAGTACCGGTACCCGGGAGTGGGTTGCGCGTTACAACGGTGCGGGCAATGACAATGATTACGCTTACTCAGTGGCGGTGGATGAAGCGGGATATGTGGTGGTGACCGGAGCCAGTGATGGGCTGGGGACAAGTAGCGATATCACAACTGTTAGATACGACCAGGACGGGAATTTAATCTGGGTCAGGCCTTTTGACGCCACGCAACGCGAAGACATCGGACGAAGTGTTGCCCTGGACAACAGCGGTAATATCTATGTTACGGGCTATTCCCGGAGGACCAATATCGACTGCACGACACTTTCTTACGAACCAAACGGCAATCTACGCTGGGCGGCTTTTTATAACGACATCGGTAATGGTAATGATTATGGAGTGGTGACAAAGACTGACCGGACCGGTAATGTCCTGGTAGCGGGTTACGGTTATGGCGGGTCGCAAACTGGAATCGATGCCGTGGTAATTAAGTACATTCAACCCGATGTAGCCGCGAGGGAGATTGTTTCCCCCGGGGTCAGGGTTGATACTGTTAGTTCGGTGGTGCCAACTGCGGTTATCGCCAACCTTGGCAGTGCGCCAACCGACATAAAGGTTTATTTCACAATAAGGCGGCCGGGTGGTTCCCGGCTATTTTACGACAGCGCGCTGGTGAGTGGTGTTGGTCCTGGTGAGACGGCACTGGTAACATTTGGTGAGTGGCCAAAACCTCACCAGGTTGGGTTTTATATTGCAAGTTGTTCAACCTGGCGAGCCTTTGACCGTAACCTGAGTAACAATGTACTGAGCCGTGAATTTCAGGTTACTGCCGGTCCTTATGGCTGGATGGAAGTGGCATCGGTACCCTTAGCGCCGTCCGGACGAGCGGTTAAGGATGGTGGGGTTTTAACCTTTTGTGCCGGGCTCAACCGGATATATTGTGTAAAGGGAAACAGAACCGGTGATTTCTACTATTATCAGCCGGCCCAGCAGAGCTGGATTACTCTGCCGGTAATTCCTAACGGACCTTCGGGAAAGACGCCGGGTAGAGGCGCCTGTATGGTGAGCGACAACAATCGATATATCTATCTTGTGCGGGGCAATAAGACGCTTGAGTTCTGGCGGTTTGATATTGACAGTACCACCTGGTTGCAGATGACGAACATCCCCCCGGGTCCATCTAATAGACCGGTGAAATGCGGGGCGGATATGGTTTTCGTGCCGCAGGAGAACAGCATTTATCTTTTGAAGGGTTATCGCAATGAGTTTTACCGCTATCTGATAGCGACCGACGAGTGGCAGGCGCTGTCCGAGGCGCCATTGGCTTCGAAGCCCAAATGGGATGACGGTTCATTTCTGGTGTTTGACGGCGAAAACAGTATTTATGCAGGAAAGGCTAAGTACAACGAATTCTGGCGTTACGACCGGGTGATTGGTGCCTGGGATACATTACATCGGCTCAGTTCAATACCTTTTGTTGGTCGGAGTGGGAGAAGCGTAAAGCTTAAGGACGGCGGGTGTGGGGTTTATTACGATGGCAGTGTCTATGTGCTCAAGGGTTCAAACTCCTGCGATTTCTGGCGTTACGATGTTATTGGTGACTCGTGGACTGAACTGGACCCGATGCCAGAGGTTGGCTCAACGCAGAAAAGGAAGCGGATTAAACGGGGGGCTGATATTGTCTTTGGCGGCGATGCGCTGTATGCGTTAAAGGGTAATAAAACGCTTGAGTTCTGGCGCTATGCGATTCCACCGAGTGTTTTTTCCAATTTCAGCGGCGGGCAGGGACATGGTCAATGTAGGGTGGCAAGCAGGTTTGTTTGTGTGCCCAATCCGGTTCGGGGGACAAGCGTTAAACTGCTGTTGCCGGCTGAAGTTAACGGCAAAGTGAGCATTAAGGTTTTTGATGCCACCGGCCAGGTACGAATTGCCCTTAGTGGCGTATTGGTGTCATCAACAATCGATTTGGCCCTCAAAGGGTTGAGCGCCGGGGTGTATCTCGTGCGGCTGGATTCAGAGCGGGAAAGTTTCACAAGCAGGTTAGTTATCGAGAAGTAAAAATGTAAAGTTAAAGAGTTTGGTTAATAAATGGTATAGCCTTTTTTAATACCCTGCGAAAGAGTGCCGGGGCACAATTTGACTTTTACCCTTTAAAAAGTATCCTTCAATAGGGGGAGTTCGGGGTAGAAATGGTAACTGTTTTTGGTGATTAAGGTTAAGTTTGTAAAATCAGGAGGATAATATGTTACCGAAGTTTAGCAATGAACCGTATCTTGATTTTTCGGTGCCCGAGAATGCCCAGAGGATGCAAAAAGCAATTGCGGCACTGAAAGAAAAGTCAGGCGCAGAGTATGAGATAATTATCGGCGGAAAAAGGTTGAAGACAAAGGAGAAGTTTCAGTCTTTTAACCCTTCGGATAAAAAGCCGGTCGGCACATTTCAACAGGCGACAGTAAAAGAGGCTGAGGTGGCAGTCAAAGCCGCATGGCAGGCGTTTGAGGAGTGGCGATTTGTCCCGGCGATTGAACGGGCGTCCACCTTTTTGCGGGCGGCAAGGATAATGCGGCAGCGTCGGTTTGAGTTTGATGCCGCAATGGTACTTGAGGTGGGCAAGAACTGGATTGAGGCGGATGCGGATTTTGCCGAGGCGGTCGATTTTCTTGAATTCTACAGCCGGGAGGCGATAAGGTACGATGCACCCTGTGGGGTTACGCCGTATCCAGGTGAGATTCAGGAGGTGCGGTACATTCCGCTTGGCGTCGGGTTGGTTATTCCACCCTGGAATTTTCCCTGCGCAATTATGGCGGGTATGACAACCGCGGCGGCGGTGAGCGGCAATACGGTGATTTTGAAGCCGGCGTCGGACGCACCGCTGATTGCCGCACTTTTTATGGAATGCCTTGAAGAGGCAGGTCTGCCCGCCGGAGTGGTTAACTTTTTAACCGGCCCCGGTTCCACAGTCGGGAATTACCTTGTTGAACATCCGAAGACCCGTTTTATCTCATTCACGGGGTCAAAGGATGTTGGTTTAAGAATTGTTGAGGCGGCAGGGAAAACGGTGCCGGGTCAGATATGGATAAAGCGGGTGGTGGCAGAGATGGGCGGTAAGGACTGCATTATCGTTGACTCAGAGGCGGACTTGGGCAGTGCGGTTGAAGGAGTGGTGGTTTCGGCTTTCGGATATCAGGGGCAGAAATGTTCCGCCTGTTCAAGGTTAATCCTTGATGCCAAAATTCACGATGAGTTTCTTGATATGCTCATACCCCGAATTAAGAAAATCAAGGTGGGTCCGGTTGAGGTTCAGGAAAACTGGATGGGTCCGGTGATAAATCAGGGCGCCTTCCGAAAGATTATGGAGTATATCAGTCTTGGGAAAAAGGAAGGCAAACTGTTGTGGGGCGGTAAGGGCGATGACCGTGAGGGGTATTTTATCCAGCCGACGGTTTTTACCGATGTTAAGCGGTCGGCTCGTATTGCCCAGGAGGAGATTTTTGGACCGGTGCTGGCGGTGATTAAGGCGCGAAACTTTACCGACGCGCTGGACATTGCCAACTCCACCGAATACGGTTTAACCGGAGCACTCTACACCCGCAATCGGGAAAAAATTATGCGGGCGAAAAGGGAGTTTCATGTCGGCAATCTTTATTTCAACCGTAAGTGCACCGGTGCCTTGGTTGATGTCCAGCCGTTTGGTGGTTTCAACATGTCCGGTACGGACTCCAAAGCCGGAGGACGCGATTACCTACTGCTTTTCCTCCAGGCAAAGTCAATGACCGAACGGTTTTAAGAATCAATAGACGGTTATGCGATTAACCTTCAAACTGTAAAGAGGAGTGTCAATGACGGAACGGAAACGGGTAATAATAATGGGCGCCGCGGGAATGGATTACCATGTCTTTAATATGTTTTTCCGTGACCGGGAGGAGTTTGAGGTGGTTGGTTTCACGATGGCGGCGGAGCAGAATCTGGGTACTGTTGGGAAGTTGCGCACCTACCCGCCGGTCCTTGCGGGTAAACTTTATCCCCGGGGAATTCCAACATACTACGAGCGGGAATTGCCCGAGTTGATTAGAAAATTTAAGGTTGACCAGGTGGTTTTTGCCTATTCCGATGTTAAACACGAGTTTGTGATGCACCGGGCTTCGGAATCGCTGGCAGCGGGTGCCCAGTTTGTGCTTTTACCCCCCCGGGTACTGCAGATTCGGGCTAACAAGCCCGTTATCGCAGTGTGTGCGGTGCGAACCGGTTGCGGTAAGTCCCAGACCTCGCGTCGGGTTTACGAGATATTGAAGGGTATGGGGTTAAAAGTGGTGGCAATACGGGAACCGATGCCGTACGGCGAGCTTGAAAAACAAATCTGGCAGAGGTTTGCAAGTTACGAAGACCTGGACCGTGCCGGTGTGACAATTGAGGAGCGCGAGGAGTATGAACCCTACATTGAGCAGGGGATGGTGATATATGCCGGGTGTGACTATCAGGAGATTTTGCAGCATGCCGAGGCCGAGGCGGATGTTATCGTCTGGGACGGCGGCAACAACGAAATTTCCTTTTATGTTCCGGACCTTTTGATTGTGCTTACCGACCCATTGCGTGCTGACCATACGGTGATATACCATCCCGGTGAGGTCAATCTATTGATGGCGGATGTGGTGGTCATTAACAAAGAGGACTCCGCAAAACCGGAAGCGATTGCCCGGTTAAAAGAGTTTATCCGGGAACGAAATGCCCGGGCGGTAATCGTTGATGCCGATTCTCCTCTGATGGTTGATGACCCAGATAGAATCAGGGGTAAACGGGTGTTGGTAATTGAAGACGGTCCGACGGTTACGCACGGTGAAATGCCTTACGGTGCGGGCAGAATTGCGGCAGAAAGGCTGGGAGCAAAGGAGATTGTTGACCCGAAGCCTTATGCCCAGGGAAGTTTGGCTGAGGAACTGAAAAGAAGCAGCCATCTGGACCGGGTTTTACCAGCGATGGGTTACTCGGTTGAACAGTTGCGGGAACTGGAAGAGGCGGTTAATCGTGCCCAGTGCGACCTGGTAGTGAGCGGTACGCCGATTGACCTGAGCCGGCTTTTGAAAACAAATAAACCGATTGTGCGGGTACGGTATCGATTGCAGGAGAAGTCGCAACCTGACCTTGAGAAGATTATCACCGAGCGGCTCCGTAATTTGAATGTTGTCAAAAAATAACACCTAATGAAAGAGATGGGTGTTGAGCAGTGGCGGCCCGAGGAGGTTGCATTACTGAAGGCGTTAAGCAGCATTCCCCAAAAGCCGGTTAAAATTGGGGAACTGGTCGAAATTCTGGGCCGGGACCAGTCGCTGGTAACCGCAGCGGCGGTGAGCTTGTCACAAAAGGGCTTGGTGCAGATTCAGGAGGAGGAACAGATAGAACTGGCACGGGGGCCTGAATGGGACGAAAAACTGCCCGAGCGCAAGGCGTTGGAGATTATCGCCCGGGAGGTTAAATCGGAACGAGATACTATTTCCCTGAGCCAGTTGCCAGCACTTTTAAACAAGGCGGATGTTCGTTCCGAGGTCAAATTCCTGTTGCGGAAGGGCTGGTGCGAGCGGGAAGCACAAAATTTGCGCCTTAGCGTCCGTGGTAAAGAGGCGCTTGCCGGTAGAGTCGAGGCGGATGAAATCGTCGTTCAGCAGTTGAAAGAAAAACCGGTGCTGCTGGCGAGTGAGTTGCAGGATAAGTTGCCAGGTGTTGATATTGCGGCAGGGATTAATCTACTTAAAGGACGGGATGGGGTGGTGAAGATCAAAAAGCGCATTGGACGCCTGGTTTTGCTTACCCAAGAAGGTGCGGCAGCGGTTCAGAAAGTGGATAAAGTTGGGGCGGAGGTGACGCAATTAACGCCGGAAATGCTTGTAACCGGCAAGTGGCGCGAGGTCAGTTTTCGGCGCTACGATGTTACCCTGGGAACCAAGCCCCGGTATCCGGGCAAGGAGCACCCTCTGCAGCGGATAATTCAGGAGGCACGCCGGGCGTTTTTTGAACTGGGGTTTGAGGAGGTTTCATCACCGGTTGTCGAAGTTGCCTTCTGGGATTTTGATGCTTTGTTTCAACCTCAAGACCATCCCGCCCGGGAGATGCAAGACACTTTTTATCTTACTAAACCGGCACGCGGTTCGCTGCCGGCGGAAGAGCTGGTGCGGCGTGTTGCTGAGGCGCACGAACGGGGCGGGGATACCGGTTCTCGAGGCTGGCGCTACCATTGGGACCAGGAACAGGCGAGACGGTTGCTTTTGCGCACCCACACGACCGCAGCAACAATCCGGGCGCTGGCAGAAAACCCCAATCCGCCCCGCAAGGTGTTCTGCATCGGTAAAGTTTTCCGCCGGGAGAACATTGACGCCACTCATCTGCCCGAGTTTACCCAGCTCGATGGGATAATCATTGATGAGCATGCATCGCTTGTGACTTTGTTTGGTACCCTAACAGAGTTTTACCGCAAGATGGGAGCGCACGAGGTGCGTTTTCGACCCTCATATTTCCCTTACACTGAGCCGAGTGTTGAGGTTTTTGCCAATCTCGGAAGTTTGGGTTGGGTTGAGATGGGTGGGGCGGGTGTATTTCGGCAGGAGGTGGTTAAACCGTTGCGTTGTCAATCAAGAGTTCTTGCCTGGGGTCTGGGTTTGGAACGGCTTGCAATGATGCGTTTTGGAGTGCAGGATATCCGGCGTCTTTACTGGGCAGATATAAACTGGCTCCGGGAGGCAAAACTTTGCCGGTAGTTGCGGTTCCCCTTAACATTCTTTCCCGTCTTACTGGTAAAATGCTGACACCGGAGGAGATTATCGGTCTGTTGGGTGAGTTGGGGTGCGATGTTGAAGGTTTTGAGCCCCTTACCAACAGACTAAAAATGAATCTCCTGCCGGCAAGGCCTGATATGTTTGATGTGTGCGGTCTGGCGCGCTGTTTGCGGGGTTATCTTGGCGTTGAAACAGGGTTGAAGGAATACGCCTTTGACTCTTCTGGGATAACGGTTCAGGTGGCAAAAGGGCTCGAAGAGGTGCGGCGGTTTATTGTGGCGGCGGTAATTAAAAATGTTCGGCTCGATGAGGAACAGGTGGCGGTGTTGATGGAGATGCAGGAAAATTTACACTGGGGTTTAGGCCGAGACCGGCGTCGGGCATCGATTGGCATTTACGACTTGAGCATGGTCACACCCGATTTTGTCTATCAGCCAGTGGCACCGGATGGTGTCAGGTTTGCACCGCTCGGTGGGGTGGAGTCAAAGGGGACGGTGCCGTTGACACCAGCCGAGATTCTTGAGTTTCATCCCAAGGGCAGAGCCTACCGGCATCTGTTAGCAGGCTATAAGGTTTATCCGCTGCTTACCGACAGCAAGGGTAAAGTGCTTTCAATGCCACCGATAATCAACAGTGATGAAACGAAGGTGACAGAAAAGAGCCGGGAGCTTTTTGTCGATGTCACTGGCCCAGACGAGTGGGCGGTGAAGAAGTGTCTTGCGGTGGTGGCAGCGGCATTCGCCGATTTAGGAGGTGAGGTACAAACGGTGCGGGTTGTTTATCCTGATGGTAGAGCGGATGTGACACCGGATATGACACCGGAGCGAATGACGGTTAACCTTGATGATGTAGTTGCGGTCGTTGGAGTGCAACTTCCCCCTGATAAAGTAGTTGAGCTCTTGCGCCGGATGCGCTACGAGGTTGTTAAAGAGAGTGTCCATCCCGATGCGATGGAGGTTTTAATTCCAGCTTATCGGGTAGATGTACTTCATCCCTGGGACATCGTCGAGGATGTGGCAATCGCCTATGGCTATCATCATCTTCCCCGGAAGTTGATACCGACGGTAACATCTAGTAGACCGCGGGCGATTGAGGAGTTCAGTCAGTTGTGTCGCCGGGTGCTTATCGGGCTGGGGTTTATTGAGACGATGACGCTGGCATTGACCTGTCCCGAGGTTCATTTCGTAAAACTAAACCTGCAGGATGACGGGCGGAGTGTGCAACTGGAAAATCCCGCAACGGTTGAACAGACAATACTCCGTCGGCATCTTTTTTCCGGATTGCTGGAAACATTCAGCATCAACACCACCCAGCCTTTGCCCCAGCAGATTTTTGAGGTCGGTGATGTCTTCCGGGTTGACGAAAAAGCCGAGACGGGCACAATTACCCAACGGCATCTGGCGGTGGGAATGGCGGATGCCAAAGCCGGTTTTGCCGATATCAAAGCGGTAATTGAGGCGGTGAATCGGGAGATGGACTTTACGGTTTCATTCGTGCCCGCCGATGAGATGCCTTTCATTCCCGGACGGTGCGCGGTGCTTCAAACCTCCAGTGGCAAGCGGGTTGGTATCTTGGGTGAGGTGCATCCTGAGGTGCTGGAGCGGTTTGGGTTGACGGTGCCGCTGGTTATGGCAGAGGTTGATATTGAATGTTTACAGGCAGAAAAAAATTCTTCCGCGCCGTTAGACTATGCGTTGTCCTCATTGTGGTGAACCGGTGCGGCCTGGTCAGGAGACCTGTTTTGCCTGTGGTGAGAAGTTAAGAGCAAGACATTTTCGCCGCCCGCAAAACTTTGATGTTCGGATTGTGATTTTCGGCGTGGCGCTGTTGGTTGTCGGGATAGTGGGTTTTTTGATTGTTCAGTTAAGGGGGAGCGCGACGGTCACAAAAGAAGTCAATCGTAAATCCATCAAACAAGTTTCTGAAAATAAATCCCGTAAGCCCGCGTTTAAGCAAGATACGATGGGCGGGGTATCAGCGGATACGATACGATTGGTGACCGCTGCGGTAGAAGTGGCGCGGGCAAGGGAACAGCTGGAGCGCCTGAAAAAGCGCTACGAGACGGTCAAAGGTCAGGTTCTTGGTGAAAGTCCAACGCCAGAACAAAGGGATCTGATGGCGCTGATTGACCGGGAGTTGACGCTTTTTCAGCGGAAGATTGGTGAGTTTGCCGGTTCGCTCACCGCCCAACGTAAACAGGCGCTCGAGAAGGAGATTGCTGCCCAACAGCGGGAAATCAACAACTTGATTTCCAAATTTTCGCGCGCACCAAAAAACCGTTAAAAGGGCGCAAAGTGGGCGTCCTGCCAGTAGGAGTCTCGCAACTGATTTAACTGCTTTTGCAATGCGGCCGCATGGGTTTCTTCCCAGCGGACCAGGGTCGTGAAGAAATTTTGCACTTCCGGAATGGTGGTGGAAGATGCCAGATTGCGATACCGCTGGATAGAAGCCTGTTCCAGCGCCAGACCAACTGAGAGTGCGGTCATTTCCCAGTGGGCGCTGTTCAGCCGGGATGTGAGTTCAGAAGAAAAAATCGGGCTTGCCTGCGCCGGGTTGATACGAGAACTTTCGTTTAGCGGTTCAAAACGGGAGTTTTCCATCAGGTGTCCGTACTGACGTTTCAGGTATTCGAGGTGTTTGCGCTCTTCTTCGGCAAGGAGGGCAAAAACCTCTCGCCCCTGGACATCAGCGGTTTTTTCTGCGGCGGTGGTGTAGAATTCAATTCCTGCCATTTCGGTGAGCATCGCCTCTTTTAAACCGGTAAGGAGTTGTTCGTTAGTCATACAATTTAATAATAGCGACTTTGGAGACGACAATCAACTATCACCTTTATTGTCTGAGGAGCGAGTCAGGCTGAGTTAGTAATAAATAGAGGATTTTGAACCGGGGGAGGTTAATTAAGAATACGATTGTGAGGGCAAGGAGTAAAACGAGGGTTACGAGCCAGAGCAGGTTTATACCCGAATACCGCCGGTTCTGGTCAAGCCGGGCTCTTTGCAGCGTGGCAAGAATTTTTTGGGCTCTTTCTTCGTCGCTTTCCGGTAGCGGCAGTTTCATCATTGCCCCGCAGGAGTTTTTTTATTATAGTGCCTAATTATATAGTATGAAAAAGTTTCTGACAACTTTTATCGTTTTAGCCGGAGCGGTGGTGTGTTTTAGCCAACCCCGCAGTGGTATGGGGTCATTGCCGAGAACTGGAATCATCAGGGGCCAGGTGACCGATGCCCAAGAGGGAATACCGATTGAGTATGCGAATGTGGTGCTTTACCGGATGCGCGACACAACTCAGCGGTGGATGGCGGGGATGGACACCAACCGTGTGGTGAGCGGAACCGTTACAGACGCCCAGGGCCGGTTTGTTCTGCGCGAGTTGCCGCCGGGTCGGTTCTACCTTGAGGTTTCGTTTATCGGCTACAAGACCCGAAGGGTAGAAGACATCCGGCTTGCGCCCGATGGTAATATCGATCTGGGACGGTTGACGGTTGAACCGGCGGTAATCTCGATGCCCGGTGCCGAGGTGACGGCGGATAAGCCGCGGATTGAATACAAGATTGATAAAAAGATTATCAATGTGGCGCAGGACCCGGCGTTGCAGTCGGGAACAGCGGTTGATGCGCTGGAAAAGGCGCCCGCGGTGAAGGTTGATATTGAAGGGAATGTGACGCTACGGGGACTTTCCAGTTTCACGGTATTGGTTGATGGCAAGCCATCGATAGTTGATGGCAGTGAAGCGTTGCAACAGATTCCGGCGTCAACAATTGAGCGGATTGAGATTGTGACCAACCCTTCGGTGAAGTTTGACCCGGAGGGCAAGGCGGGAATTATCAATGTAATTCTGAAAAAGCAGCGCGCAAGCGGTTTAAGCGGAGTTCTGAATCTGAACGCCGGGAGCAATTCCAGTTACGGTGGGAATTTGCTCCTCACCTTGCGCCAGGGTATCGCCACATTCTATTTCAGCCCGAACTTTAACCAGATGAACTTTCCCGGCAACAGAGTTGTTAACCGCTGGGTCGATAGGGACGGCACCAGGTACTTCAGCAGCTCCACCGGCACGATGAACTTTGGTCGGCAGTTTTATGGCATCAGAATTGGTGCCGACTTTCAACCGAATGCTAACAACTATCTGAGCCTCGGCACCCGTTTGGGAGGAATGGGGGGAAGGCGCTCCCAGGAGGCAGATTACGATGAGTGGCAATCAGGGGCTGACGACACTACGAGGTACCGGGGAGTTACATCTTCGACGGACAAACATCCTCAGGTGTCGGCTTACCTTGAGGCAAACCACAACTTCGGTAAGAAGGACCATAAGGCGACAGTAAGGATTAATTACAGCGGTGGCTGGCGCAACGGGTCGAATTGGACTGAAAACCGGATTGAGGATAGCGTTTTTAACGGCAAAATGACGACTGATACCCGGAATGGCAATCGTTTAGACTGGAAACTGGATTACAGTTTGCCCTTGCGGGAAAAGGACCGGTTTGAAGCCGGTTACCAGGCCCGGTTAAGGCGAATGAGCCAGCGGACGACATTCGCCCAGTTTAATCCGGCGACCGGCGATTATGAGTCGCTGGCACAGTACAGCCACAGAATAAGTCAGGGTGATGATGCTCAGGCAATTTATTCCAGCTACAGTTTGAACTGGCGTGATTTCGGAGCGATGCTGGGCTTGCGCACCGAGTTCACGGGCCGGAGCACAACCGTTGACAGCGCGCCGATGACGCCGGTATATCGCTGGGACTTTTTCCCCAGCGCTCATCTTTCATATAGTTTTCCCCAGGAACGGCAGGTGATGGCAAGTTATACCAGAAGGATTGACCGGCCGCAGGGCTGGGATTTGACGCCGGAAACAACCTGGATGGATGCCAACAATGTGCGCACTGGCAACCCGGCTCTTCTACCCGAGCTTATCGACTCCTATGAGGCAGGGCTGGTTTTCCCGCTGGGGAAACACCGTATATCGCTTGACGGTTACTATCGAGTAACGCACAATGTGATTGAGCGGTTCCAGCGGGTGTGGCAGAATGCGGTGCTGCTCAACACGGTGGAAAATGTCGGTACCGAGTATGCGCTCGGTTCGGAGTTCAATCTTGACTTCGCCCCATTTTCTTTCTGGAACATCACCTTGAGCGGTGACATCTACGACCAGCGACTCAGAACCGTGCTGCCGGAAGCCCAAAACGCCGCGGGCTTTAACTGGGAAGGAGGAATAACTACCGATTTTACTTTGCCAACAATGACCCGGATTCAGCTCTCAGCCCGATACGAGGGCCCGCGCGCCACCGTTCAGGGAAAAGAAGCCGGTCGTATCTGGACCAGTGCCGGAGTCCGGCAGGTGCTCTTCAACCGGCAACTTTTGTTGAGTCTGTCGGTCCGGGATATCTTTGCCCAATCGTTGGACGAGAGCGAGAATCAGGGGGAAAATTTTTACTCTTATCACCGTTTTGCCCGCCGGGCACCAACTGTTGCGCTTGCACTTACCTATAACTTTAACAACTACAAACCGGAAAGAAGGCGCCAGAACCAGGATAACGGGGATGAGGAGCTGATGCGTCCTTATGACGAGTACTGAGCGTACCAGTTCAAGGTAGAACTAATCTCTCGTTTCTGACAAGGACCGGTTTCGGGGTGCAGCAGGGAATCGGGTAGTGCAAGCAACGCGGGAGTAAGATGGTGCGGGAGCACGTTGGTTCAGAGTGGTAACTCTTCGAGGAGACGGTTAATCGTTTCGAGGGCAAAGCCGCGGCGGGCAAGGATGCCGGCAAGGCGGCGTTTTTTTGTCTTCTGGTCTAGTTTTCGGTAGCGGGGCAGGAAGTGCTCTAACACCATCTGTGCTGCCGCAGTTTCGTCCGGCGCCGCGCCGAGGGCGCGGTTGATTAGTTCTTTTGCTATGCCGATTTTTGTCAGTTCCTGCTGGATGCGCCATTTGCCTTTGTGTCCGATGGTAATGCGGTCCTGGACATAGCGCTGCGCCAGTTTTTCGTCATCCACCAGCCCGGTTTCCTTAAACTTTTTAATAACCGCTTCAATTACCGCTGGGGTCCAGCCTTTCTTTTCGAGCCTTTCCCGGAGTTCTTTTTCCGACCGCGCCCGGTAGGAAAGGAGGAGCAGGGCATATTCCCGGCATTTGCGGAGTTGTTCGGCGAGAACGACATCTTCAAGGAGTCGGGCATCAACCCGTGCCCCTTCTTTGAGCCGGAACTGTTTTACGGTTTGCCGGTCAAGGGAAAAGGCGAATTCGCCGTCAACGAATACCGAAACCCTTTTTTTACTTCTTCTTTGGGGCTTGAGCCCGGTTATCTTCATCCTTGAACTTAGGACGGCCGAGTTTTAATTTTTCTCTTAAGGCGGTTTCTACCCGGGTGGCAACATCTTTATGGCTTTTAAGAAATTCAACCGCCGCATCCCGGCCTTGACCCAGTTTTGTGTTGCCGTAGGTGAACCAGGCACCGGACTTGTCGATAATACCCTGTTCAACACCGATGTCAATCAGTTCCCCTTCGCGGGAGATGCCTTCGCCGTAGATGATGTCAAATTCCGCCTCGCGGAAGGGCGGGGCGATTTTGTTTTTCACCACCCGAACCTTGGTACGGGAGCCAATTACCTGTTCACCCTTTTTGAGCGCGGCGATGCGCCGGACATCAAGCCGCACCGTGGCGTAGAACTTCAATGCCAGTCCGCCCGGTGTCGTTTCCGGATTGCCGAACATCACGCCAATCTTATGGCGAATCTGATTGGTGAAGATGGCACAGGTGCGGGATTTGTGGATGACGCCAGCCAGTTTGCGTAACGCCTGGGACATCAATCTTGCCTGAACACCAACAAAGGCGTCGCCCATCTCACCCTCAATCTCGGCACGGGGCACGAGCGCGGCAACCGAGTCAATGACAAACAGGTCCAGGCCGCCAGAGCGGGTAAGGAGTTCGGCGATTTCTAGCGCCTGCTCGCCGGAATCGGGTTGGGAGACCAGAAGGTCTTTGAGGTTGACACCAAGTTTTTCGGCATATTTCGGGTCCAGGGCATGCTCGGCGTCGATGAAGGCGGCGGTGCCACCTAATTTCTGACACTGGGCGATGATTTCAAGGGCAAGAGTGGTTTTACCGGAAGATTCCGGGCCAAAAATCTCAACGATGCGACCTTTGGGCACACCGCCGACTCCTAAAACTATATCCATCGCCAGAGAGCCGGTGGGGATGACATCGATGTCAACGACTGCGCCCTCTTCGCCCAGACGCATCACCGCCCCTTTGCCAAACTGCTTTTCAATCTGACCGAGCGCACTGCTCAGCGCCTTAACTTTTTCTTCTTTTGCCATAAAGCCTCCGGTGGTTTAATTTCATCTCCGGTCTTGTCCAGTATAAAAATACCCTATGGCAAGTCAAGGTTAATTTTGTTTGCCGCCCGGAGCGTTGCCTTTTCAAGGTCGTAGAGGGTAAAGCGGACGCTTTTTATCTTTCGAGCGCAGTCGGGGAAGTCAATTTTCAACACCTCCTCCAGCACCCGTGCCGCCTCCTGGGTGCGTTTGAAATTGGCAAACAGGACATCGTTCAGGCTCTTTCGCTTCAGGCGGTCAAACCGGTCACCCCTGCCCAGGTCCTGTTTACTGTTGCGAAATTGCACGGCCGCGCGGCGCAGCCGGATGAACTCCTTCGCGAACCTGGTACGGAGTTGCCGGATGTGGTTTAAAAGGGCGGGTTCGTTTATCGCCAGACGGGTGATGTCTTCAATTACTTTCAGCCCTTCGCTTAGCCGGTTGAGATTGGCGTCAACAATCCTGCCAACTGCTGGCGACAGGTCAATTGCCCGTTTTGGCATCTGTTAGATTATAAGGAAATGCCCGGCGCATTCAACGCCGGGCAAAATCGCAATGGATTGCCGCTGACTAACCGCCGCAGCAGGAACGGTACGGTTTGTCTTCGCCTTTTTTCTTCATCGGCTTGTCGCAGCAGAGAATGACGCAGTCGTCACCGCAACCGCAGGGTTTGGACACGGTAACCTCCAAACCACACTCGCTACAGTAGAGTACCTCATCCTTTTTATGACCCATAATGTCCTCCTTTATAAATTAATTTTACCAACCGGCAGCCAGTTGTCAAAGGTGCTTTTCAGGGTAGCGTTGCCCAGATGTCTAACCCGAGATAGTAGTCGGCGATACTACCGCCGCTGGACATTGATTTCAAGGGTAGGCTGAACTTGGGACGGACCGTGAGCAGAGGCAGCGGTTTATACATAAGCAGGAAAGTTAAGTTGGTACGGCTCAATTCGGTATTGACAATCGGTGTGCCGTGGATTTTTTTCCGGTCCTGCCAGTAGCCGGTCAGTGCCAGTTGCGGAGTGAGTTGCGCGGTGACGGGAAAGTCCAGGCCCGCCATATATTCAAACATATTGCCCAGTTTTGTTGAGTCGTTCGTTTTGCCGTTGAGCCAGTAGGCACCGCGCAGGTGACCGACGAGAAATAAAAGTTTGGTGGTGTTGAATGCGAGCGCTGCCGCGAAGTCGGTTGAGCCGTCACCAAGCGCAAGCGCTGCGTCTTTGTCCCCGGTGGGAAGCGAGGCACCAAGGGACAGGGCACCTTTGACCGGCAGGAGTGGAAACTGCAAAAAGCCGTAGCGGGCAACGACGAGCACATCGCCGATACCGCTCGAATGGCGTTCACCCTGCTTCTTGTCAATAATCGGTACAACCCCACCCAGTTCAATTTTGAAGGGGAGCCCGACGCTGGCGAGGATGTCTGCAGACAGGACATCAAGGCTCGGGTCAACTTTGTTGAAACGGTTATTGGTCCAGTCGTACGACTGGTTGTTCTGGTAATAAGTCAGGGTTGCCCAGGCGAGGACCTGAAAAGGTTTGTTGACCGCACCGGTACGAATGATAAGGGGCGTTGCCTGAACCTCAGCGGTTAGAAGAAACAGGACAAGAACAGCCGGTTTTATCAGTTTCATTTTTCCTCCTTTTATTTGCGCAAACACTATACCGTTGATTGAACAGAAGGTCAACTTCTGCGATTTGACACTCGACGGTTCGTGTTTATACTTTTTTGATGCGGCGTTTGATTGTACTCGCGGTGTTTACCCTGCCGGTTCTTATTCGGGCACAGGCGCCAGAAGGGTGGCTGGTGCCGTTTGCCTGTGCTTTTCAACCGGACATCGCCGATTTCAATAACGCCTTTTTACAAAAGGGTCTGCCCAGTGCTGAGGAGCGCCATTTTGGCTGGGGAATAGAGTTGAGGTCGGGCATCGGTGGCGGTTTTCTTGCCGGTCCGATGTTTTTCCGCACCTATAACGATGGGGAGAACGACAGGTTTCATCTGCGCACCGAGCACACCGGTATTATGGCGGAACTCGGTTATAAACTGCCGTTGTTTAAGTTTTTTACCATCGTGCCGCTGATCGGTCTGGGTGGTGTTCAGCCGGGCTTTCACATCCGGGAAAAGACCGGTGCGATTTCTTTGGACTCTCTGCTGCAGGCACCGGGTAACACCGCGGTGCTCTCACCCGGGATGAAAATCACCGTTCTTGGCGCCTTGGAACTTCATCTCCTGATACCGACCAATACCGGCAGTTACGGTCTTGGACTGCGGGGCGGGTATCTCTACTCGCCTTTTCGTCTTGACTGGCATCTGGCGAACGGGTCGCGGATTACCGGTACACCGGACAGCAAAATTCAGGGGCTGTGGTTTTCGGTCGGGATAACTTTGATTCCGGCACCGGAGGTTGCGACATTAGAATGAGAAACCGGTTGTTTTTAATTGGCGGCGGCGCGATTTTTGCCCTGACGTGTGTTCTTACCTACCGGCTGGAACTGCCCCAGTTGCATACCAAGCCGGCGCGGCTGGTGTCGGTGCTGAATGTTACCAGTCACAACGGTGCGGTAAAGGCTAACACCACCGCGGATACCGTTGTTGCGGTGTTGATAACCCGATACGCCTATGGCCGAGACAGTAGCGATGCCCGCCGGCGTGTTGCGGGGGTTGTTATCACCGACACGCTGGTTGAGGGTAACTGGATGCTCAATGCCGAAATTCCCCCCGCGACTCAGCCAATCGGTGCTGTTTTTGACATTCAAGCCCCGCGTACCGTTGATTTGAATATCACGACGAGTAACGGTAAGGTTACGGTGAACGGTTTTGAATCCGATGTTGGGGTGGTCACAACTAATAGCCCGGTAACTTTCACCGGGACAAAGGGTGATGGTACAATCATCACGACCAACGGCAAGGTCACGGTTCAGGTCCATTCCGGGGCAATGGCCGTCCAGACATCAAACGGCGAAATAGATTGTGATATCGCCTATCTACCGGCAACGAAGTCGGTGCAATTGACAACCACCAATGCCAAGGTTACGCTGCGGCTACCCCCTGATGTTTCGGCGCTGGTTACGGCGACGACGACAAACGGTACGGTGGTAATCACCGGTTATCAGGTAGAGTATCTGGAACAGAGTAGGAGCCGCATCCGGGCAAAGATTGGCTCGGGTGCTTCAACAATCAACATTAACACAACAAACGGCGACATTTTAATTCAGTCCCGTTATTAAATAAAGGAGGAAAAAATGGCAGAAGAGAAAGGTCTGGTAACCCATCTGACCGATGAAAATTTTGACCGCGAGATCAATAACTCGACCATTCCGGTTCTGGTTGATTTTTGGGCACCCTGGTGCGGTCCTTGCCGGATGCTGGCACCGGTTCTGGAGAAGATTGCGCTACGGTTTGAGGGTAAATTGAAGGTGACAAAGGTCAATGTGGATGAGAACCCCGGGGTTGCGGGCAAATTTGGCATTATGAGCATCCCGACCCTCATTTTGTTTAAAGAAGGCAAGGAGACCGAGCGGATGATCGGAGCAATGCCCGAGGGAATTCTGGCAGAGAAACTGACTCAGTTGCTGGGTTAAAACATACTGGTTATGCTTTTGCCCCGGGTTGTTACCCGGTTGAAAGAGATTTGTGCGGCAGCGCGGGTGATAACCGACCAGGAAAAACTGATTGACTATAGCCACGATGAGGGCCCGGAAAAGCCCCACCTGCCGGACCTGGTCGTAAAGCCGGTAACGGTTGCTGAGATTAGCGAGATAGTCCGACTGGCACAGGAGGAGAAAATCCCAATAACACCGCGCGGTCTTGGCACCGGTCTGGCTGGTGGCGCGGTACCAATCGCGGGGGGTATTGTTTTGTCAACCGAACTGATGGACAGGGTGATTGAGGTTGACGCGGACAATCTGATGGTCCGGACGCAACCCGGGGTGAGAACCGTGCGGCTCCAGGAAGCCTGTGCTGAGTTTAATCTGTACTATCCCGTGGACCCGGCATCGCTTGACGACTGCTCAATCGGCGGCAATGTCGCAACCAATGCCGGTGGTGCGCGGGCGTTTAAGTACGGCGTGACCGGCGATTATGTAACCGGAATACAGGCGGTGCTGGCCGACGGTACGGTGCTTAATTACGGCGGAAAGTTGAGAAAAAATGTCACCGGCTACGACCTTAATAAACTCCTTATCGGTTCTGAGGGTACGCTGGGTATCATCACCGAAATCACTTTCCGGCTCGTGCCCAAGCCCCGTTATCAGGTTGACCTGTTAATCCCTTTTCGGGGTCTGCATCTCGGGGTGGAACTGGTGTTGCGACTGGTAAAGGAGAAACGGTTTGTGCCGGCGGTGATTGAGTTTATTGAGAGGAAGGGGATAGAAGCCTGTGCCCGGGTGTTTCAGGAAAGTTTGCCGTTTAAAGAGGCGGCGGTACAGGTTTTGGTTGAAGTGGAGGGTAGCGAAAAGGAGGCGGTGCTGGATGATGCCCTGGCGGTAGCACAGATGGCAAAGGCGCTGGGGGGCGAAGAACCGCTCATTGCCGACAATCAAGCCAGTCAGGCAAGGCTGTGGAAAACCCGGCGTTCAATTGCGAAAACATTGAAGCAGGTGTATCCGGAGGTGATGGCAGAGGACATCGTGGTGCCGCTGGCGCGCCTGCCCGAGACGGTTGAGTTTATCACCACACTGGAAAAACAGTTCCAAACCGTAATCGTGCCTTTCGGTCATATCGGCGATGGCAACATCCATGTTGACATCTGCCGGGACGGTGATGACCGGGCAAACTGGCAAAAGACCTGCGCCCGGATTGTTGACCGGTTGATTGATTTTGTTGTGAAGGTCGGGGGTCAGATAACTGCGGAGCACGGTATCGGTTCGCTCAAAAAGCATCTTTTGAAAAAAGGGCTTTCCGAGGTTGAGATTGGGGTTATGAAGGAGATGAAACGGGCACTGGACCCGAACGGTCTCTTAAACCCGGGTAAAATATTTCCCTGAGATAAGAGGTAATACATTTAGACCCCGATTTACCCAAAAAGTTCACCTATCATATAATCTATTGAAAACCGGTTAATTGGCTGCCGGATACAGTCCCGGATACGGTCCCCTCCCTCGTTCCGGGGATAGTAAAGGGCGTCATCACAACCTATGCGGTATGTGCCCGGAGGATAACCATTATACAATCATCACTAACCACTTACTGGAGGTGAAGTTACCCTGATAGTCGCAGTAACATTTTCTGTTTATCATCCCTTTATGCTGAGGGGTTAAGTTATCGGACTAAAATTTGTTCGGTGTGGTTGGGGCTGATTGGGTAAACGGCAGCAGGGGAAGCGAATTGGGCTGACAATAGAGAGCGGGAGATGAAGTCTTTTAGCGCAGCAGCGTTAAGTCAAAAGTTGCCTGAGATTTTTTTGGCATTACAATAACAGCAGTATGAACCATCGGGAGTTGCGTCGAACATTTCTTGAGTTTTATGCCCAGCGGGGGCACAAGATTGTGCCCAGTTCATCTTTGATTCCCAAAGATGACCCAACGCTGCTGTTTACGAGCGCCGGAATGGTGCAGTTTAAGGCGCTCTGGGCGGGTGCGGTGGAGTTGCCGTATCGACGGGCGTGTTCAATTCAGAAGTGCCTAAGGGCATCTGATTTGGAAAAGGTGGGGAAGACGCCAAGGCACTGCACATTTTTTGAGATGCTGGGCAACTTTTCGTTTGGCGACTATTTTAAGGCCGAGGCAATTCCTTGGGCATGGGAGTATTTAACACAGGTGGTGAAACTTGACCCGGCAAAACTTTATGTTTCAGTTTTTGAGGATGATGAGGAGGCTTATGAGGTGTGGCATAAGAAGGTGGGGTTGCCCGAGAAGAAAATTTATCGGCTGGGTGCGAAGGACAATTTCTGGGGTCCAGCAGGCGGAACTGGTGCCTGCGGTCCCTGTTCCGAGATTTATGTTGATTTGGGTCCGGAGTTCGGTTGCGGCAAGGACAGTTGCGGTCCCGGATGCGATTGCGACCGATTTTCTGAGGTTTACAACATCGTGTTTCCCCAGTTTAATCAGTTGCCTGATGGCAAGCGCGAGCCGTTGAAGAATCGGGGTATTGACACCGGTATGGGGCTGGAGCGCCTGGCGATGGTTTCCCAGGGCAAGAGGACGATTTTTGACACCGACCTGTTTTTGCCGCTGGTGCGGGCAACCGAGGAGATTTTGGGCAAAGGTTTGGACGTTGAAAACCGACAGATGTTTTATGTCACGGTGGACCATGCCCGGGCTTTGACTTTTGCCATTACCGATGGCGCAATTCCTTCTAATGAGGGCCGGGGTTATGTGTTGCGAAATATTCTGCGTCGCGCTTTGCTGTTTGCGTTTCGTGCTGGGGTGCAGGAACCTTTTCTTTTTCGGGTGTGTGGCGCGGTGGTCGAGTTGATGCGTCAGTTTTATCCGGAGTTGACCGCAAAACGGGAGCAGGTTGCCTTGATTGTTCGTGCCGAGGAGGAGCGGTTTTTGCGGACGCTGGCGGCGGGATTGGAGCGGTGGGAAGAGACCCAGATACGATATCAGCAGGACGGAACGATTCCGGGTGAAGAGCTTTTTAAGTTGCATGACACCTACGGGTTTCACATTGAACTGGTGGAGGAACTTGCCGATGATGCCGGGTTGAAACTGGACCGGGCGGGTTTTGAGCGGGCGATGCAGGAGCAGAAGGAACGGAGCCGGAAGGCAACATTTATCACTACTGGGTTAGGGGGAATACCAATTGAGGCCGGCACCAGCAGCGAGACGGAGTTTGTGGGGTATGAGAGCGATGAGACCGAGAGCGAACTGGTGAGTTTTGTCCGGCAGGAGGATGGGAGTTATGAGCTGGTTTTGCGCCGGACACCGTTTTACGCTGAAGCAGGAGGCCAGGTGGGAGATACCGGTCGGGTTGTGGGTGAGGGTTTTGAGTTTGAGGTGCAGGACAGTTATTTTAAGCATGGGGTGCGGGTTTTGCGGGCGGTGTTGAAATCGGGCGAACCGAAGACCGGGGTGGTGTTTGCGGCAATTGATAAAGAGCGGCGCCGGGAGATTGAACGGGCGCACACCGCGACCCATCTTTTGCATGCGGCGTTGCGCCGGGTAGTGGGCGATTATGTAAAGCAGGAAGGTTCGCTTGTTGAGCCCGGACGGTTGCGTTTTGACTTCGCCGCATTTGAGCCGCTGAAGTTAGAACAGATCAACGAGGTGGAGCGGCTGGTTTATGAAGCGGTTTTGCGCGACATCAAGGTTGAGCGGCTGGTTGATGTGCCATTAGAGGAGGCAAAGCGGATGGGGGCGCTGGCGTTTTTTGGTGAGCAGTACGGCGAGCGGGTACGGGTTTTGAAGATTGGCGACTTTTCAATGGAGTTGTGCGGCGGTACCCATCTGCGCCGAACCGGAGAGGTCGGGTTGTTGCGGATAGTCGCCGAAACCGGTGTTGCCGCGGGAATTCGACGGATAGAAGCGGTTGTGGGCCGGCAGGCGTTTGAACGGGTGAAGCGGGAAAGACAGACTTTGGACCAGATTGAGGAGCACCTGGGCGTGGGCGAGGAGGCGCTTTTCAAAAAGGTGGTGGGTTTGACCGAGGAGTTGAAGCGGGTTGAGGCAAGGGTGCGGCAGTTGTCGGCGCAACTGGCGCGCAATGCCGCTGCGGAGCTTGTAACGCGAGTTGAGACAGTTGCCGGAGTTCAAATGGTGGAGGGCGATTTTCCCTATTTTGAGGTGGAGGAGTTGCGCATTGTCGCCGACCGGCTGCGGGAGTTACTGATGGGAAGTTATGCGGTTTTGTTGACCGGAGCGGTTGCCCAGGACCGGTTGCGCTTTGTGGTGATGGTGAGTCCGGATTTGCAGTCCAAACTGCCGGCCGGTAAACTGGCAAAGGTTGTGGGAAGCGCAATGGCCGGGGGCGGTGGTGGCAGGCCGGACATTGCCGAAGGAGGCGGCAGGATTGACCGGCGCGATGCGGGCCGAATGGCGCTGGCACAGGCGTTGATCGATGCCCAGGCTGGGTGATTAGTTGCTTTCCCCAGCAGGGTATTGCAACTCTAAGATTCTCTTGACAATCTCTTGGCGTATCAGGGTGTCGGTGCGGTGGTCGGGTAAAAGGTCGTAGTTTTTGGTCATATAATCGGGCCAAAAGTAGTGTTGCTGGGTCATAAAGTCCAAAGCGGAAACCGTGTCCCGGTCGTGCAGGAAGCGGGCAATCTGTTTTTCTATTTCCGGGTAGATGGGCAGGTAGCAGGATAAGGTCATTGCGTAGCGGTCCAGAGTTACGGGCCTACCTTCGCTGACCAGAACCGCGGTCTGGATGTGGTTTGGGGTGAATTTTTGATGGCGTAACCGGCTGATGAGTTCCTTTGTTTCGGTCAGGGTGAGGTCGGTGTCGGTACCGATGATGGCAAACAGGCGCTTGAGCAGGAGGTCAGCGATTCGGGTGTCGGCAAGACGCCAGAGGCGGATGGCGAGAGCTTTGATGAGGTTGAGGGTGTTGCGACAGCGGTCAAGGTCGTCGTAGGTTAAGCCGTTGCGCTGGCGGACAAATTTGAGCGCCTGGTCGGGGTCAGCAAGTTTTATCGTGCCCAGGGAGATGGTGCCAAGGATGGAGCGAAGTAGGCGAAAGGTCATCCGGAAGGAGTCAAAGTCAAAGGCGATGAAGCGGTCAATTTTGATGTCGAGGAGGTGCTCGAGGGTAAGGCGCAAAAGCGGTTCACCGCCGATTGCGTAGGTGTGGGTGATTTTTTCCATTGCGTTGAAGTCGGTGAGTGATGGGGCAGATGTGATACCGGGCACGATGACCAGAAGGTCGCGGGGAACGGCGACAAGGTTGAGGCGGTTCTGGTTTAAGTTTATATGGCAAATGACGATGATGTCGGAATGGGCGGTTTTTTCCCGGGGGATGCGGGTTGTGCCGCCGCGGTCCTGGGCGGGGTTGAGGGCACGGGCATCTTTGCCGATGATGAGGATGTTGATTGCGCCTTCTGGTCCTGGTTTCAGGGGGGATTCGGTTTTGCGGTAGGGATGGGGGATAAGGAAGTAGTAGATGATGCCAAGGATGATGAGGAGAACAAAAATGGTCAAGGGCAAGAGCAGTTGCCGGGCTTTAATCGGTGACATTGAGGCGAATCGGATAGCCAATGAATTTGAACTGGGTGCGAAGGAGGTTGACGACATAACGCTGGTAGCGCCGATCGGCGGCCGCCGGCTCAGAAAGGCGCAGCCGGAATGATGGTGGTCGAATGCCGGTTTGGGTTAAACTTATGAGCCGGCAGTTTTGTTTCGGCGGGGTGGATTTGAGTTGTTCAAGGACGGTGGTGCGGAGGAAATGGGCGCTGATGCGCATCGCGCCGGAGTGGTAGACCGCTTTTGCCTGACGGATGGCGTCAAGGACACCTTTACCTTTAAGGGCACAGGCATATATCAGGGGTGCATAATGGACAAATTGCAGTTGACCGGTGATGTACTCATGAGTTTTTTTCTTTAGTTCTTTGGGGACGAGGTCAATTTTGTTGGCGACGATGACGAGACCTTTGTTTTTTTTCTCGACGAGGTTGATGATGCGTTTGTCCTGAGCGGTTGGTCCTTCGTGAGCGGCGATGATTATCAGCGCCACGGCGCACCGGTCAATGGCATCAAGGGCACGCCGTACCGAGTAAAACTCGACCGGTTCGTCAATGCGCGAGCGGCGGCGGATGCCGGCGGTATCGATGATACGGTAGGTTTCGCCCTCAAACAGGAAAGTTTCTTCAATTGTGTCCCGGGTGGTACCAGGCAGGGGAGTTACAATCGCCCGGTCTTCCCCAAGGAGCTGGTTCAGGAAGGTGGATTTGCCGACATTGGGTCGGCCCAGTATCGTCAAAGCAATTTCACCAACCAGAGGGAACGGTTGTTCCGGGGGCAGGAGGCGGACGATTTCGTCTAAGAGTTCTGCCACGCCGGTGCCGTGCTCGGCGGAGATGGGAAAGATTTTCGTTGCGCCGAGCCGGTGGAAGTCGGTGATGTCAAAGCGGCGCTTGACATCGCATTTGTTAACGGCGAGGAGAAACTGTTTTCCCTGACGGCGCAGCCGCTGGGCAATTTCTTCGTCAAGGGGTAGTAAGCCCGCGGTACCGTCAACGACCAGAATGACAACCGCGGCGGCGTTGAGGGCGAGTGTTACCTGGCGAGCGATTTCTTTTTCCAGCAACTCTGCGGCGTCAGGTACGAAGCCGCCGGTATCGATCACGGAGAAGCGCCGTCCCTGCCATTCGGCGCTGCGCACCAAACGGTCACGGGTGATGCCCGGTTCTTTTAAGGTTATGGCAACTCTGCCGCCCACGATACGGTTGAAGAGGGTGGATTTGCCGACATTGGGTCGACCAACGATTGCGACGCCAGGCATAAGAGTAATAGACTATTGTTTTTCCGGAAATAGTCAAGAGGGCTTAAACCGGTGGATTAGCGGCGCAGCAGCAATATAAGAAGGAGAGCGATGGCGCCCAGGACCAGAATACCGATGATTCCTGTCAAGAGGTAACGCTGGGTGTGCACCTCTTCGTACTTTTCTTCGATTTCGGGGATTTTGAGCGGTTCCTGTTTAGGGCGGACTTCATCTTTGACCTCGCCTTTAAATGCCAGATTGCAGACCGGACAGTAACGATGGGGGCGGTCCATAAGATGACCACACTCCGGGCAGAAGTAACGGTTGCCTCTTTTCACAATTGGTGCCTCAGCCATAGTTAAACCCTTATCAGGATAACGGGTAATTTGTTATTTGTCAAGCGGGGCATCAACCGGCTGGTTTTTGGCCCCTAAAATTCATTGGGATGTACCCCTTGAATCTGCTTGACAGAGGGCAATTTGTCATCACAATAGAAGCAGTTACACTGCAAGTGTAACGGGAGACGATGGTTTCTAACCGCCCTTACGGGCAGAAAGGAGCAGTAAATGCCACGAGGTCAAGCTCTGATGAATCGCACGGTGAAACTTACCGATGCGATGCAACCGGTCTTCGGTCCGGGAAAGGTAATCAAGGTAAAAGATATCAACAAGAAACTGTGGGCTTATGTGAAAAAACATAAGCTGATGACCGGAACCGGTCCCTTGATGAAACGGTCAATCAAACTGACCCCAGACCTGCAGGCTTTGTTTGGCAAAAAGGCTTCGGTCAAGGTCGGTGAGATGATGAAACTGCTCTGGGCGTACATCCGGAAGAACAATCTGTTCTAACCGGCGCTCCAGAAAAGGTTCAATAAGGCGACCCCCCACAGTTGGGGGTTAGCCTTTTTAATGGGCAACGGTTAACCATTTGATTTTAAATTGCTATTTATCAATTAGTTAGTAATTTAACGGTGTCATAAAAAAAGTTCTATTTTCTGCTTGACTAACGGTTTTGAATTTATTATTATTACGATAGCCAATTTGACATAGAAATTTGCTCTTTGACAATTTGGAGAAGAGGCAGGCTGATATTCACCTCAAGCTACTAAGAGCACATGGTGGATGCCTTGGCAGTTGAAGGCGATGAAGGGCGTGGTAAGCTGCGATAAGCGCCGGTGAGCTGCACACAAGCTTTGACCCGGCGATTCCCGAATGGGGAAACCCGTACGGAGTAATATCCGTACATCCCGGAATGAATCCATAGTTCCGGGAGGCAAACCCGGGGAAGTGAAACATCTCAGTACCCGGAGGAAAAGAAAGCAACCGCGATTCCCTGAGTAGTGGCGAGCGAAAGGGGAACAGCCTAAACCGATTCCGGTGTTAAAGCCAGCGGGCGTTGCCGGAACGGGGTAGTGGGACCAGGCCTCGCCAACCGCTGTGAGGCGAGGGAGTTACCATAACCGACCGTTAGCCGAAGTCTTCTGGAAAGAAGCACCATAGAGGGTGAAGGTCCCGTAGGCAAAAATGGTTGGTTCTCCCGCGGCTTGGTTCCCAAGTACCACGGGGCACGAGAAACCCTGTGGGAATCCAGGAGGACCACCTTCTAAGGCTAAATACTCTCAACTGACCGATAGTGCACCAGTACCGTGAGGGAAAGGTGAAAAGAACCCCTGGCGGGGAGTGAAATAGAACCTGAAACCATGTGCTTACAATCAGTGGGAGCAGCTTGCCACCTTTCCGCAAGGTTTGGTGGTGGCTGTGACCGCGTGCCTTTTGCATAATGACCCGGCGAGTGAATGTGCGTGGCGAGGTTAAGCCTCTCTGAGGCGAAGCCGGAGCGAAAGCGAGTCCTAATTGGGCGTCAAGTCGCGCGCATTCGACCCGAAACCCGTGTGATCTACCCATGGCCAGGTTGAACTTGGGGTAACACCCAAGGGAGGACCGAACCGGTGGCCCTTGCAATAGCCTCGGATGAGCTGTGGGTAGGAGTGAAAGGCTAATCAAACCGGGTGATAGCTGGTTCTCCCCGAAATGCCTTTAGGGGCAGTCTCGCAAGTTCAGTTGCGGAGGTAGAGCACTGGACGGGCGCTCCCCCACAATGTGGGGGAAAACCCGACCAAACTCCGAATTCCGCAACTTTAGATTGCGGGAAAGAGGCTGTGAGCTCTAAGGTCCATAGCCGAGAGGGGAATAACCCAGACCACCAGCTAAGGCCCCTAAGTGTATGCTAAGTGTGAAAAGAGGTGAGGTTGCTCAGACAGCTGGGATGTTGGCTTAGAAGCAGCAATCATTTAAAGAGTGCGTAACAGCTCACCAGTCGAGTGACCTTGCACTGAAAATTCACCGGGGCTCAAGCATACCGCCGAAGCTGTGGACTTCTGTTAGGTTTGCCTGACAGGAGTGGTAGGGGAGCGTTCTGTTGTAGGCTGAAGCCCGACCGCGAGGCCGGGTGGACGAACCAGAAGTGATTATGCCGGGACGAGTAGCGTTAAAACAGGTGAAAAACCTGTTCGCCGAAAACCCAAGGTTTCCTGGGGAAGGTTAATCCGCCCAGGGTTAGTCGGTGCCTAAGCTGAGGCTGAAAAGCGTAGGTGATGGGAATCCGGTCAATATTCCGGAACCACCGTGGCATCGTTATGAGCTATGGGGGGACGCAGGCGGAATGGTTTAGCCCCGTGCTGGATCGGGGTCTAAGCCAGGGCGATGGTGCGTAGGAAAATCCGCGCACATAATTCGCTCTGGTGATGGGGACCCTGCCGTAAGGCAGGGGAACTGAACCGGACCGACTGCCGAGAAAAGCCTCTATGCCAGATGTCAGGGTGACCGTACCGTAAACCGACACTGGTGGGTGAGGAGAGTATCCAAAGGCGCTCGGGTGAGCTCTCGTTAAGGAACTCGGCAATCTAACCCCGTAACTTCGGGAGAAGGGGTGCCACCGCAAGGTGGCCGCAGTGAAATGGCTCTACCGACTGTTTAACAAAAACACATGTCTCTGCTAAGCCGTAAGGCGAAGTATAGGGACTGACACCTGCCCGGTGCCGGAAGGTTAAGGAAGGGGGTCAGCCGCAAGGCGAAGCTCCCGACCGAAGCCCCGGTAAACGGCGGCCGTAACTCTAACGGTCCTAAGGTAGCGAAATTCCTTGTCGGGTAAGTTCCGACCTGCACGAATGGTGTAACGAGTGGAGCGCTGTCTTAACGAGAAGCCCGGCGAAACTGTAGTGGCGGTGAAGATGCCGCCTGCCCGCGATTGGACAAAAAGACCCCGTGAACCTTTACTACACCTTGTCATTGGATCCTGGCCGAGCATGTGTAGGATAGGTGGGAGGCTTTGAGGCCGGGCCGCTAGGCCCGGCGGAGCCGTCGGTGAAATACCACCCTTGTTCTGTTGGGGTTCTAACACCGTGCTGTTATCCAGGCGGTGGACAGTGGCAGGCGGGTAGTTTGACTGGGGCGGTCGCCTCCTAAAATGTAACGGAGGCGCTCAAAGGTCGGCTCAGCACGGACGGCAACCGTGTGGGGAGCGCAAGGGCATAAGCCGGCCTGACTGCGAGACCGACGGGTCGAGCAGAGACGAAAGTCGGACCTAGTGATCCTGTGGCTCTGCGTGGAAGGGCCATAGCTCAACGGATAAAAGGTACTCCGGGGATAACAGGCTGATCGGGCCCGAGAGTTCATATCGACGGCCCGGTTTGGCACCTCGATGTCGGCTCATCGCATCCTGGGGCTGGACAAGGTCCCAAGGGTTGGTCTGTTCGCCCATTAAAGCGGTACGTGAGCTGGGTTCAGAACGTCGTGAGACAGTTCGGACTCTATCCATCGTGGGCGCAGGAGACTTGAGGGAAGCTGCCCATAGTACGAGAGGACCTGGGTGGACGCACCTCTGATGTACGAGCTGTCCTGCCAAGGGCACCGCTCGGTAGTCAAGTGCGGCAGGGATAACCGCTGAAAGCATCTAAGCGGGAAGCCCCTCCCAAGATTAGGTCTCCCGTGTGAGCGCCGCAAGGCGTTTCACCCTGAAGGCCCCTGGTAGACTACCAGGTTGATAGGCTACAGGTGTAAGCGCAGTAATGCGTTCAGCCGAGTAGTCCTAATCGGCCGTGCGGCTTGAGTTCGTCAGTCTGCTTCTTCTCCTATAATTGTTTTACAATATGGAGTAAGATTCCCGGCGGTGATACCGGAGGGGAAACACCTCTTCCCATTCCGAACAGAGTCGTTAAGCCCTCCAGGGCCGATGGTACTGCGCTGGTAACGGCGTGGGAGAGTAGGTCGCTGCCGGGTTTTTTCTTTTATTATAAGAATTTTCTTGACAGCAAGAGATTTTTTGGTATATTTATTATGAGAGCAGAGAAATGCGATGCGCTCAACTACCCTTTTTTTATCCACTCAACAAAAGGTTTGGTTGGGGCATAAGCGTTTCATCTGGTCTCACATCCCTAAAAAGAAAGGAGGTGCAGTAAAATGAAGAACCGAGGCTTTACACTGATCGAGCTACTCGTGGTGATCCTGATTATCGGTATCTTACTCGCTTTGATCATCCCGAACTTCGTGTTGTTCCAGGAGCGTGCTCGTCGTTCTTCGGTGAAGAACAATATGCACGTTATCCAGACCGCGCTCGAGGCTTTTGCTGTCGACCACTACGGTAACTATCCAAATGCAGATGTTTCCTGGGATCCCGGTGATGAGGCTGGTATCTGTCTGTGGTTCCCGGGTGGCGACCCAGTGGGAATCGACGGAGAACCCAAGCCCGGCAACTTCCCGGTCAATCCTTACGACGGTAAGCGCTACAACGACGAGGACAAAGACGAGATGGACCTGAACTACGAGGACTTCTTTGGCGAACTGGAGCCGGGTCAGAACGCCCAGATTCGGGGTAATGACGAGGAGTGTCCGTACCTTGATGCCGGCGGTACACCGGAGTATCCAGGTGGTATCGGCATTATGACCTATGTTCCGGGCATTGGGAACGAGACCCCTCAGGAGTATGGCATCTACGGCTTTGGTCGTGATGTAGCATATCCTATGTACGACCTGGACCCGATGGCGGACGATCCGACCGACGAAGAGTCCTGGATTTTCTTCGTCCTGCACAACTAATACCTCCGCAGACTTTACGGGGTGGGGTTTTAACACCCACCCCGTTTTCTTTGTTTGCTTGACTGGAAGATATTTGATTTTATAATGCACTCTATAATGGCATCAGTCGTAAGAAAGCCGGTAATCGAAACGGTCCGACTGACCAAGTTTTATCGCACTGGTTTTAGGATGAAGCGTGTGCGAGCGCTGGTGGATTTAAATCTTCAAGTTGAGAGGGGGGAAATCTTCGGTTTTTTGGGACCGAATGGCGCCGGAAAGACAACGGCGATTAAGATTATCATCGGTCTCGCAAAGCCCACGCAGGGTTTTGCTACGGTCCTTGGCAAACCACCAAGAGACCACCGAGTAAAAAAGTCGATTGGGTTTCTACCGGAGTCGCCCTATTTTTATGAATATTTGACCGCGGCAGAGTTTCTGGAATTGACCGCACAACTTTCCGGGGTACCAAGAGGGGAGTTGAAACCGCGTGTCCGCGAGATGTTAAAGATGGTGCGGATGGAGCATGCCGCCAATATTCAGATGAAGGGTTTTTCCCGGGGGATGTTGCAACGGATCGGGATTGCTCAGGCGTTAATTCACGACCCTGAGGTGGTGGTGTTGGATGAGCCGATGGGCGGGCTTGACCCGATTGGCAGGAAAGAGTTCCGGGATATTATACTCAGCCTTAGAGACCAGGGAAAGACAGTATTTTTCTCAACTCATATTCTCGCTGATGTGGAGATGATATGTGACCGGGTGGGTATCATTGTTGGTGGCAAAATGGTGAAGGCTGGTAGATTGAGTGAAATTCTTACTTCGGAGGTGGAGGCGATTGAAGTTACGGTGAGAGGGGTGCAGGGTAAGTTCCGTAAGGCGCTGGAGCGAATTGCACAAAAGGCGTTTGATTCCGGAGAGTTTTTGATGCTTACGGTCAAGGATGATGATGATGTGGAACGGATAATGGCAATCACCCGGGAGGCCGGGGCAAAAGTTACAGCGATTGTACCTCGTACCAAGACGCTGGAGGATTTCTTTATGAGTCAGGTAAAGTCCATTGTTGAGGAGCAAGAAAATGCTTAATCGGATATTCGGTGTGGCGGTGAATACCTTTCGGGAGTCTTTGCGGGACCGGGTCCTGGTGGCTTTGATTGTTACAGCGATTGTGGTGATGGCCGGGGCAAAGGTGATTCAACCGGTGGCGATGGGTGAGGCAGATAAAATCATTAAGGATTTAGGGTTATCGGCGATTACGCTTTTCTGTGTGTTGATTGCGGTTTTGGTAGGCGGGCGAATAGTTTATCGCGAGGTGGAGAAAAGAACTATTTATTTGATTTTGGCTCGGCCGGTAAGAAGGTTAGAGTTCATCCTGGGTAAGTATATGGGGCTAATGGCGGTTTTGGTATTGAGTTTGTTGATAATGACCGCCGGGTTTTACTTAATCCTTTTGATTTCCCGGGTGTCGGTGACGCTTTATTTACTGTGGGCGGTTTTAATGACGGCGTTTGAGCTGGCGCTGCTCACCGCGGTGGCGATTTTCTTTTCAACCTTTGTAACGCCGATTGCCAGTTCGGTGTTTACCTTCATTATATATTTTATTGGACATAGCACCTATTTACTTAAACAGCTGGCAGCGATGAGTCCGGTACCGGCAATAAAGTTTTTGGGCGTCGTCCTTTACTACATATTGCCCAACTTAGGAAATTTTAATATAAAGGGTGATGTTGTATATGGTGCGCCCTTAAATCCTCAGGCTTTGGTACTTTCCGGCCTGTATGGTTTAGTCTATAGTTTGACACTTCTTTTGATTGCGGTGATTGTTTTCAACCGCAAGGATTTTTAAGTGAAGATTACAGAGGTTACCGCCCCGTTACCAAAGGGGCCTGGGTTGTTGATGAATATCCTGCCCGCGGTTGTGGTTGTCTGGGGGTTTGTAGGTGTCTATCTGCTTCAGCTGGCGATTGATTCTACCAGTCGAAGGCAGGGTGAGAGGTTGATGCAGGAACTTGCCTATTTTCCGTCAGGTGTGGCGTTGCGCGAAGCGGCGATTGAGTATCGGGAAATTGTTGCTGATTTTATATGGCTAACGGCGATTGACTACTACGGGCGCCATCAGGAGACGGACCGCCGTTACGAGTGGCTCGGGCACATTTTTGAAATTCTCACAACGCTTGACCCCCGGTTTGTCGGTGCCTACCACTTTGGGGCAATTACCCTTGCCTGGGATGCGCATAAGCCGATTGAGGCGTTGCGGTTGCTGTTGAACGGCCTGAAGGCAAATCCGCTCAACTGGCAGTTACCCTTTGATGCTGGATTCATAAATTATATGTTGACAGGCGATTACAAGTCAGCAGCACAACTGTTTCAGGTTGCTGCGGAGTTACCCGGTGCCTGGACCGTAGTTTCCCGGTGGGTGCCTTACATAACCGCCAAGACGGGTGATTTTGAAACGGCGCGGCAGATGTGGAAAGATTTGTATTACTCAACTGAGAACAAGAAGTTACGGGAGTTGATAATCCGCCAGCTGCAAGTGCTGAAACTTGAAGAGGGCATCGCTCGTTTACAGGAGGCGGTTGACCAATTTTATGAAAAGGAGAAGCGCCTGCCGCACAGAATTGAGGAACTAATCGGTCAGGGGTATATCAAAGAGATTCCTGAAGAGCCCTTTGGCGGGAAGTATTTCATAGAAAACGGTAAAGTGCGTAGTACTACTCAGCCCGGTTCAATAAAATAGATTTAGGCGATGAAGTTTTAACTTGACAAATGAGGATAATATTTGATAATTATTATCAGAACAGGAGACGATATGAACTTTAAAAATAATGGTTTTACTCTGGTTGAGCTCCTGGTAGTGATAATGATCTTAGGTGTGTTGATGGGGATGTCGGTACCGAGATTTTCTGGTATCAGAGAGCAGGCCCGGGTTGGAGCGATGAAAATGAATCTCCACAATGTTCAGGTGGCGATTGAAACCTTTCATCAGGAGTTTGGATATTACGCCGAGGATTTTTACGAGGATGGCTATGGCTGTATTTTTCCCGGTGGGGAGTACGATGTGAGGATTGGTAAATTGCCCACTAATCCTTGGACCGGAAAAGAGATGGACCCGGATGAGTTTAATCCCGAGGAATACGATGACATTACCGATATAAGTAATACCAGTGAATATGGTCCCAACGATGTGTCCGGTTACGACCCGGGCAATATCGTTTACAGTGTCTGGGACCCACCGGGTTCGGCTTATCCTTTGAATTACGGGCTCGTTGGTATTGACCATAGTGGGTCTTCAATTCGCGATTATGATGCGGACGGTGATGCAATAATATTTGTGTTGCACAATTAATGGGGGATGATGTGCTTGACAGCCGATTTAATAGGTATATAATGCGGTTAGTGTTTAAGACGGTCCGCACAGCCCCAGGTTTCACCCTCATTGAACTTTTAGTTGTAATATCGGTCCTCGGTATTCTGATGGCTTTCTTTTTCCCAACGATGATTTCTCGGATTACAAACAACACTCGCCGTACCGCGACCATTCAGGAGATGAATGCGCTCCGCGAAGCGATTGTCGGCAATCCAGATGTGCGAGTTGGCGGTGAAGTTGTCGGTACCGGTTTTAAGCAGGATATGGGTAGACTACCGCGGCACCTGATTGAGCTTGTTACCCGTAATCCGTTTGACGGTATGTATGCGCAGGTAATGTACCTTGGTAAAGAAACACTTCCTGGCTGGGACCCGTATATTCAAAAAGGGTGGAATGGTCCTTATATTCGCGAAGACGGCCAGATGGGTTATCTTTATGATGCTTGGGGAACTCCCTATCAATACTGGGTAGAAAATAACGAAACGCTGGGATTAATAAGCGCCGGTCCGGATGGCCTTTTTTATGGTCAGCCCGGAGCGGTCAAGGATGACGATATCAAGATAAGGTTTTAATGAAGAGATTGGATAAGGGTGTAACTCTCGTCGAACTCTTGGTGGTCTTGATGATTCTCAGTTTAATCTTGACGGCCGCGATTAAAACCTGGGATGTGACGTTAGAGAGAGGCCGATTTGAACAGACCCGGCAGAAACTTGACCGGCTGTCAAAAGCGATTACCGGTGACCCGGACTATGTAATTGGTGGCGTACGCGTCGATTTTGGGTTTATTGGTGATATGGGCTGTCTACCTCGAACTCTTGCCGACCTTGCCAATCAACCAAACTGGGTTACACCCCCGGAGAGCAGCCGGTGGCGCGGACCTTATGTCAAGGCACCATTTGCTGAATCGCCCGAGGCTTATCGAATTGACGGCTGGGGCGATTCGATTGTTTTCAACAAAGATAGTTTGTTTCTCCGCAGTTACGGTGGTGGTGGGCTTGTAACTCCAGCCCGCTGGCTCACCCGTTCTTTGGGTTACACTCACAATGACCTTTTGTCTAATACGGTTGATGGATGGGTGGTTGACCAGAGAGGAGAACCACCACCCGATAGCGTGGCGCCAAGGGTAATTGTGCAACTGGAATATCCCAGAGATGGACGGACTTTCCGGGATACAACTTCAATTAGACCGGGAACAAACGGTGCGTTTGATTTCATCGGCATCCCGCAGGGAGTGCACACATTGCGCGCGATGTTCTGGCATTACTACCCCCCACCACCGCGTTGTGATACGGTCGTTAAGGTGCTGACGGTTTTACCGCGCGTTGGGGCAAGAGGAATTGAGGTAAGAATGAATGTAGACTGGAGTAATCCGTGAGGTGTTTATGAAAAAACAGCACGGTTTTACTTTAATGGAACTGTTGGTGGTCTTGTTGATCATTGGCGTTTTAAGCACCGTTGCGGTTCGGACAATTGACGCTACAAGGGACCGTTCCCTTTTTGACCAGACAGCAAAGGAGATGAGGGAACTGGTTTATGCGATGGTCGGCAACCCGGATATAATGGCTAATGGTCGGAGGGTAGATTTTGGATTTTACGGTGATATGATGCGGTTGCCAAACGATTTGACAGAACTAGTAGAGAACACGACCGGTTCGCCTTATTGGCGTGGTCCCTATATCCGCCGGGAGTTTTTGCAGGATACGATGGGTTATCGATTGGATGCTTGGGGAAACCCTTATACTTATGACCGGACTACCGGCACGATTGCCACACTGGGAAATGGCAAGTATCCGATGACGATGCGCGTTGCTGAGGCGATATCCCACTTGACCGACAACTGGGTGATGGGAAATGTTTCTGATGCCGAGAATGTTCCTCCTGGTGATAAGGCGTTAACGATTGGCATTAAGCTGTATCTCCCCAACGGCTCATTTTATTTTACTCGACCCGCCCCCGGTGGTTTTTACCAGTTTACTCCCCAGACGCACGGGCCAGTGCCGATTGGCGTTCATAAAATAGTCGCCAACCGCCCGGGGGGAGATTCTATTGTTCGCTGGGTCACAGTGACGCCGCGCAGTAAAGTGATGGTGGACTTTCGGTTTACCGGTTCATTCCGCAACTACCTGGAGATGATTGGTGAGCCGCAGCTTTTCGGTGACAGTTCCGGTTTCACTATTAAGGTTGTCAACAGCGGGTCAACTGTTGACACGGTTAAATCGATAAAGTTACTTATTGCACCGGATAGCGCCTATCTGGGGTTTTTACGGATTTACAGCGTCACCCAGGGCGGAACGCCCCAAGAACAACAGTTTTCCCCCCGTAAGGGACAGGGAGATAGTTTAATTGTGAATCCTCCGTTTTCTATTCAGCCTGGCAAAGCGGAGGAGGTCCAGTTCAGTTTTTACGGGTTCTGCAAGACCCCGAATATTGCGGATTCGACGAAGGCAAACATCTACAATAAACTGTTTCGATTGAGGTTTAATGATGGTTCGGAGTTTGCCGTCACACCGGTGCGTCCGTGACGGCGGGAATAAGGAGGTACATTGGCAACTAAGGTCTTTGGCGGGGGTGGCAAAGGCACCCTCTGTATTGATATCGGTTCCAATTCGGTAAAGTTTGTAAAGGTAGAAGGTGGCCGGGTTGTTGACTATGGTCTGAAGGAGATCGGTGAGGCGTTTGATGTGCCCTCAATTCTCCGTGAGTTGATCAAGGATTACAAGCCGCGCGAGGTGTACACATTTGTCTCCGGTCCATCAGTCAGCGTGCGTCAGGCGCCGTTCCCCAAGATGAATCGCCGGGAATTGAAAGAGGCGATTCTTTTACGATTGGATAAATACTCGCCATTTACCCTTGACGAGGCGATATTTGACTTTAAGACTCTCGGACCGGTGCGCGAGGCGGGGGCAATAAAAGACAACGTTATGGTTATTGCGGCCCGTAAGGACATTGTCTCCGACCACATCTCGACTCTGCGTAAGGCGGGCCTTGAACCTACGACCATCAGCGTTGTGCCATTTGCTTTGCAAGCGGCGGTTAAGAAGTTCGGCCGGGTCAGACCGGACGAAACGGTTTGTTTGCTTGATATCGGTGCCGAATTTACCGATATGATATTTATGAAAGGAGAACGGCTTGACCTGGCAAGGACGGTAACGACCGCGGGCAATGCGATTACCGAAGCGATGACGGTGGCGATTACAACTGAGGAAGGGCAACTGGCACTTGACGCCTACGACGCCGAGGAGTTGAAACGCAAGTACGGAATCCCGCCGGAAGACAGTCAGGAACGGCTTCCTTCGGGTATTATGGTGAAGCGCTTGTTGACCCTGCAGCGGCCTGCGCTGGAGAGGTTTGTTGCCGAAATCAACCGGTCAATTGACTATTATCGCCGGGAGTTTGGCGAGCAGAAGATCGACCGTCTGCTCATCTGCGGTGGTTCGGCAGCGATGAAGGGGCTGCGGGAGTATCTACAGACCAGCCTGGGAATTCCAACTGAAATTTTTGACCCGTTCCGGGACTTTGGCCTTTATCGCAAAGCGACCGGTCCTGAAGAGGAAATCGGCTATCGTTTGGTCGCGGCGCTGGGGTTGTACTATGACCATTCCGCGGTGGACCTTTTGCCGATTGAAATGAAGTCGGGTCGATTCATCGCGCGCGATGTACGAATGATGACCTTAGGTGGAATAGTGTGGGTAGGCATTTTAATCCTTGGTTACATTCTGGTTGCGGGCTGGACCGGCATTTCCAGTGGCCAAGTTTCCAAGTTGCGCAACGAGATTAAAGCAACTGAGGAGCAAAACCGGGGCTATTTTGCGCTTGAGCATGAGATTGCTGACCTTGAGGCGCGCGAGCGGGCGTTGAAGAGTGTTGTGGGCGAAGTTTTGCCGACGGTCCCGGTGTTGGGTGCCCTTTCGACGATTGTACCAACGAATATTCAGTTGAGCAGTTTCACATTGAGCAACCGTTCCAATGTGAAAATCACCGGTGTGGTTAGCGGTGAACCACACCTGCTTGATGTTGACCTCGCCCAGTTCTTGATTGACCTCGAACGCAGTCAGGTGTTTAAGCAGGTACAGCTGGTTTCAAAGAACCGTAGTACCCTGCAGGGAGAAGCGGTTTTAGAGTTTGAAATCCAATGTGTCACGGAGTAAAATATGGGGATACTTGAAAGAAGGGTAGTTATCATTGGACTGGCAGTATATGTTGTTTTAGGTGTCGCAGCCTGGTTTTTGCTTTATCAACCGCGGATAAACGCCCGGAATAAGGCGGCGAAGGAAATCGCTGAATTGCGCAAGGAGCTGGACGATACCAAAGCCCGAATTGCCCAGATGCCGCGTTTGCGGCAGAAGAAGGCGCAACTGGAGCAGGAGATAGGTGATATCTGGGCACGCGTTGTGCCTCGTTCCGAGATGTTAGGACTCTTCCGGCGAATTTCCCAGGAGGCAGAACGGGAGCGGGTGCACTTCTTAGAGATTGTGCCGCCGGGACTGGATACGCTTCTCCAGGAAGAGGGACCAAGCGCGCAGGTGAGGCCCGTGCCTTTTCTTGTGACGGTTCAGGGGCGTTATCTTGATATCGGCCGCTACATCCAGAACCTGAACGGTTATCAGTACTTTGTGCGCGTGCCCGATATTGACATCAATGCCCGGGATGACATAAGACCGGAGATTGAGGCGAAACTGCTGGTGAACATCTACGTGTCCAGTCTCGCGGGTGGGGGTAATTTGTGAGAAGGGTTAGTATCCTGATTGTTCTAGCCGCGGTTGTTGTTGTCGGCGGGTTTTTGCTTTTGCGTAAGCCCCAGAAGTCAACAGGGAAAAGGACAAAGAGCAAAACGGCGCAGAGTGATTCAACACAGGTTGCCGGTCAGCAAAGTGGTACGGCTGCCGTCCGCGCTACGAAGGGAAAGACGGTAGGACGGTTGAAGGCGAAAACAAAAGAGGAGCGACTGGCAGAAAAAAAGCGGTTGCGGGAAGAAGAGAAGAAGAAGCGCCGGGAGTTGAAACGGCGCGAGCGGGAGCGGCGCCGGATGCTTAAATATGCGCGCTCAAAGCGGGGAAGCAGAAAGGCGAGCCGTAAGGGCACCTACTATGTTGTCAAAGCGATTGTTTCGCTGGGCAGTGAGAGTTACGCTTTGATTGATAGCCGACGGGTAAAAGTGGGCGATGTCGTGATGGGGCGCCGAATTGTTGATATTCAACCCGACAGAATTGAGATTGAGGCTTTTGGACGAAGGAGTGTAGTCCGGGTGGGTGAGAGTATCTTACCCACTTCCTATTTCACAGAGAGAAAGCGAAGGATTTAAACAGGAAAGGAGCAACTTGAGCGAGAAATTTTTAGCAATTTTAGCTATCGCAGTTGTTGCCCTGGGTGGTTATACCCTGTTTTTCCGAACAAATGGTGCTGGTCCGAAGCTTGCTGACGGGACGGCATACATGGAAATTTCCCGTATGGCGACGGCCGAGGTGTCGCGTTCGATGCAATCTAAAGAAAAGGTTAAGGCACCGTCATCTGCCGGGGTAACATCAACCCAGGGCGCAGCGCTGGAAACCAATACCAGTTATGAAGAAAATGTGGTATGGGGAAGCGACCCATTCGTGCGCGACTGGGTTTTAAGTACTGAGATTGCCAATCTGAACCTTCAGGCGATTACAGTTACCCCTCACGGTGCGAGCGCCTTAATCAATGACCAGATTGTCCAAGTCGGAGATGAAATCAATCGCAAGAAAGTGGTTGATATCAAAGAGGACCAGGTAACCCTGGAGCAGGGTGGTCGAACATTTACTTTGACACTGGGGGAGTAACTTATGAAAAATAAAACAACAGTTTTGGTTGTACTGTTCCTTGCCCTTATGGGTCTGTTAGCAGCCCAGGAGCAAATTGTCGTAAAGGATGTCGCGGTTGAAAAGTTGCTCGATGGTGTTCGGGTGACAATTGCCTGTAGTCAGACACCCAATATCAGTTCCTATGTTTCTTATCAACCGCCGGCGCTGGTTGTCGATGTGATGGAAGCGACCTCTAAGGTGGCGCAAGAGCGTATCACCTCCCGTTTCTACCCGGTGAGTGCGGTTACGGTTAAACCGAGCGATGCGACCAACGGTGTTCGGGTAACTGTGTTTCTGCGCGATGTCGTGCGGCACCGGATTTACAACGAAGGCGGTGTCGTAACGATTGACCTGGGAACAACACCTTTGATGCCCGCGCCCGAAATGAAGAGCCAGGACCAGTTTGAGGGCAAACCACCGCTAACGTTATTGGTTCAGGATGCGGACATTGCCAGCGTTTTGCGGATGATTGCCCGGCAGTTTGACCTCAACCTGCTGATTAGTCAGGATGTAAAGTCGGTGGTTAGTGTCCGGTTGAATGAGGTGCCACTGCGCGTTGGGGTGGAGGCGCTCTTGAAGGCGGCGGGCTGTAATATGGTGGAAGATAAGAGCGGGGTGATAATTGTTAAGCCGCTGAAGAAGCAGATGTATGGCGAGACGCAAACGCGGGTTTTTCGGCTCGACTACCTTGAAGCCAAGGATGCCAAGGAGGCGATTGCCAAGGCACTTTCGGAAAATGGAACGGCCGAGATTGGTTTTAGCCGGGTCGGTACCAAGGCGGCAGGTGGTGAGGAGCGAAGCGGAATACTGGTGGTAACCGATGTGCCCGAGGCGCTCGATAACATCGCGCGAATAATTGCCGAACTGGACCGGCCGATGCCCCAGATTGCGATTGAGGCAAAGTTCATTGAGACCACCTATTCCAGTGAAGACCGCTACGGCATTGACTGGACCCCAATTGCGCGATTTTCTACCGAGGTGCCCAAAATTGGCGATGAGGTTTCGATACCGGTGATTGTGAAAGAGATGCTTTTCGGCAAGATATCGTTTTCCCAGTTCAGTGCTTCACTGGAACTGCTGATGTCGCGGGGTAAATCCCGGGTTCTTGCCAATCCAAGAACGGTGACGCTGGACAATCAAACGGCGTCGATAAGTATGGGGCTGGATGTGCCGGTACGAGAAGTCCACAAAGACCCGAACACGGGAGAGATTACTTACACCTGGCGGACACGGTCAATTCCGATCAAGATGGATGTTACCCCTCATGTTACTTCCGATGGGATGATTACGATGCGGGTGAAGCCCAGCGTTGAGGCGATTACCGGTTGGGTTGGCTCCGCAGACGACCGCCAACCGATAGTTGCCAAGCGGGAAGCCGAGACCCAGGTTAAAGTTGCTGAGGATGAGGTGGTGGTGATTGGCGGTTTGGTGAAGGACGAGGAGACGAAAAATGTTGGCAAGATTCCGCTTCTCGGTGACATTCCGATTATCGGGCATTTGTTTAAGAAGACATCGATTCAGCGCAACAAGAGCGACCTGATGATTTTTATTATCCCCCATATACTGATGCCCGAAAACGGATAGGTTAATGAATTAGGAAAAGCAGGCGGCATTGCCTTTTGCTGATGAATGAATATCGACGAACTCCTGCGCTATGCAGCAAAATACGGTGCTTCTGACCTCCATATCACTGCGGGCAATCCGCCGATAATCAGGGTTAACGGCAGACTAAAGAAAATTCCTGGACCAGCACTGACGGCAGAAGATGCCCAGTTGCTGGTCTACTCTATTCTCTCGGATGAACAGCGGGCGGCGGTGGAGAGAAAACGGGAGCTGGACCTTTCTTACACTTGGGGTGAGGCTTCGCACCATTTACCGCCTGAGGCGGTAACCCTTGATTATATCAGCCCGGAGCGGGTCCGGGCAAGGGTTAATGTATTTCTTGATTTAGGTGGGGTGGGAGCGGCATTTCGCATCATACCAGCCAAAATCCGTACGCTCGACGAATTGCCGGCGCCCGCTTCGGTGGCAGAGCTGACGCGCACTCATTCCGGGCTGGTTCTGGTTACCGGTCCGACCGGTTGTGGGAAGTCGACGACGCTGGCAAGTATGATTGACCTTATCGACCAGGAACGTGCGGTACGGATAATCACGATTGAGGACCCGATTGAGTACATCTTCCACCCCCGGAACTGCTTGATAAGTCAGCGGGAGATTGGCACCCATTCTCGCTCGTTTGCCGCCGCACTGCGGGCTTGTTTGCGGGAAGACCCGGATGTGATTCTGGTGGGCGAGATGAGGGATTTGGAGACTATCAGTCTTGCTTTGACCGCAGCCGAGACAGGCCATCTGGTCCTTTCTACACTCCACACGAACAATGTTGCTCAGACTGTTGACCGGGTGATTGATGTTTTTCCCGCTGACCAGCAGGAGTATGTTCGGCAGATTTTTGCCAATGTGATTCGCGGTATCATATCGCAGACCTTGTTGCCCCGGAAAGATGGCAGAGGAAGGGTGGCGGCGATGGAGGTTCTGGTCGCGACGCCGGCGGTCAAAAACCTTATTCGGGAGGCAAAGACCCACCAGATACCGTCACTGGTCCAGACCGGCTCTCAGTACGGGATGCAGACAATGGACCAGTGTTTAGAGTCGCTGATGGCAGCGGGGCTTATCGCTCCGGAGGTTGCCTATGCTGTCGCCAGCGACAAAAAACTTTTCACTCCTCCGGCCAATCCGGTTTCACCGCCCGGTCCGAAAGGGCAGTGATTTACTTATTGGTGCTAATTTTGGGTTTGGTTTTTGGTAGTTTTTTTAATGTTTGTATCTGGCGCATTCCGCGCGGTGAGTCAATAAATTATCCGCCTTCGCGCTGTCCGCGCTGCGGAAAACGCATCCGGTTTTACGACAACATCCCAGTAGTCAGTTTTTTAATTCTTCAAGGCCGCTGTCGGGATTGTAATAAACCGATTTCAATTCGTTATCCACTTATTGAACTTTTGAGTGGGTTCCTTTTCCTGTTAACTTATATCCGCTTTGGACTCAATCCGGCAATTCTGCGCCCGCTATCTTTTATCGGGTTTCTTGTCATTCTTGCCGGTATTGACATTGACCACAAGATACTGCCCTTCAAACTTTCGTTATCCGGACTAATTCTGGGAATGATTTTTTCTTTCATCCCTGGGTTTCAGTTTAACATTGGAAAGGCTTTCTGGGGCGGTGTCATCGGTGCCGTGTTTGTGCTCTTTGCCTGGGCACTCTGGCGGTTTGTACTGGCGAAGCCGTTTCGCAGTCTCGGGGTAAAAAGGGCAGAAGGGATGGGTTGGGGCGATTTGCCATTTGCGGCGATGATTGGTGTTTATGTGGGACCAAAAGGGATGGCGGTGGCGCTGGCGGTGGCGGTGGTTAGCGGTGTGATAGCAGGGGTTGTGGGTCGCATCTGGGGCAAGACAAAGGCGGGTGCTGAGGTACCATTCGGTCCATTTTTAGCCTTGGGCGGGCTGGTAGGGTTGTACTGGGGTGAGATGCTGTTTGACCTTTATCTGCGGGCGATAGGTTTAGCATAATAAAGCCGGGGAGGCGATTTTACCTCCCCGGCTGTTTTATCTTTGAGCCGATTTACTGGCGAATGACAAATTCGACGCGGCGGTTGAGTTGTCTGCCCTCTTCGGTCTCGTTAGAGGCGATGGGTCGCGATTCGCCGTAGCCCTTGGCGCTGAGCCGTTTCGGGTCAATGCCACCGTACTGCACCAGGAAGTTCATCACCGAGTAGGCGCGTTTCTCGGAGAGAATCTGGTTTGCCTTATCCGAGCCGATGTTGTCGGTGTGTCCCTGAATCTCCACGATGATGTCGGGGTTGTCTTTCATAATCTGGGCGGCTTCCATCAGTGCCGGATAGGATTCGGTGCGCAGTGTCGCCTTGCCAAACTCAAAGTAGACACCTTTGAGCGTGAGCACCATACCCTTGGCAACCAGTTCAAAGGTCCGGGTGGTGGTTTCGCCCTTGGTTATTGCAAAACTGCTGGTTTGCGGCAGATAGCCCGGGACTTCAACCTTCACCTCGTAGGAGCCAACAGGCAGTTCGATCTCGAATTCGCCGGTTGTTGCATCGGTTGAAAGCGAGGGCCGTTCGCCCTGCGTGAACGAGATGGTGGCGGCTAACGGTGCGCCGCTCTGTTTATCAACGACCTTGCCTTTGAACACGCCCTTCATCTCAAGTGAGGAGAGGGCGAAGTTCAATTTGGTCACGCCACCGTCTTCAACTTCGACCGCCCGTTCCTGTGGGAAGTAACCTTCTTTTTCCACCCGGACCACAACCAGCCCTGCCGGCACATTGTCGGAGCGGAAAAATCCGGTTGTCGGGTTGGAAGTTACCGGTGGGATGTTGGTGGCGATAAATGAGATTGTTGCTTCAAGCGGTTTGCCGTTGTAGACGTCAGAAACTCTGCCGGCAACCGTGCCATAGGGCACGAGCGGCTTCAGTTTGAAGGTGTAGGTGGCATAGCCCTTGTCCGGTATGACAAGGGGTACCGCTTCCGGGATATACCCTTCTCGGGAGGCTTCAACTACGACCACACCGGCGGGTAGTTTTTCGAGGAAGAAGGGGCCGTTTTCCGGATCGGTTTTAAGTGTTGGCAGCCGGCGTTTGATAAATCGGATTTTTGCTTCAAGTGGCATCCCGGAGCGGGCGTCCTCAACTTTGCCGACTAGCCTGCCCCAGGGCTTTTCGGGCGGCTTGGGGAAAGGCGAGACGAAACTCAGCCCGAAGATACCTTCGTAATCGGGAACCGCATCGGTTAAACCAAGTTCAACGCCGCCGTTCAGGTGCAACACACCCATCTTAATCCGGACACCAGGTGTGATTCGGGCGCGCGGTGTATAATCCTTACCCAAGAGCGCGGAAAATCCGGCGCTGGCGTCCGCTGCTGATGTTGCTTCAACAAACAGGTCAATGGCGTTGCTTGCCATTTCGATGCCGATACCGGCGCAGTTCTCTTTTTCGGCCGACAGGGTCTGGCCATAGTTAAACATCAAAGTGGGCAAGGTTTTGTGCATCTCCCAGAGGCGTAATGAGAGCAGTCCCCGCCAGGAGTTTTTATCTGATGCCAACCCGTCGAGGAATCCGTCGGTCTCCTTGAAGTTGTAGGTACTCTTGGGCATTACCCAGGTACCGAGCGCTGCGACCTTAACCACCGGTAGAAATGGAATTGACAGTTTCGCGCCGAGAATCTGTCCCTGCCAGTCATAGAATAGGGCGTTGGGATTGGTGCGAAAGTCAATGACGCCAACAAGCGAGCCGAACAGTTCGCAGAACGGGTAGGGCGCATAGTTCATTTCCATCCCGTAGAGCGGTCCCCGGTACAGGGTGACATTTTCGCCCAGATTGGCACGGATAAACATCCAGCGGGTCGCGAACACCAGGGCACCGTCTTCTTCAAACCCGGGCGTCCTGTATGCGGAAAAGACCCCGACCACCACCGAGCGCGGGGTCGGCATACAAGCCGGTAAAGAAAACGGTTGCGAGCAGGGTTAGTGATAGGACAACTTTTTTCATATACTTCCTCCTCTTTTTAGTGCTTATGTTTTGTGGAGGAGCTTCTTTTTACCCCTCCGTTCTGTAAGTACCATTAGTAAAATAATATACAAATTCGGTTTGATGTCAAACTATCCGTTTTCTTGACAACAAATTTTAATCTCCTATGGTTAGTAAATTTATGGAACAGCCCGGTGCGCAAAAAAGGGTAATTTCAATTGTATTAAGCGGTTTTTTACTCATCGGGGTTATTGCAATTTTTTTGTTTTTAAACAGGTATTTGGGCCGATACTTCCGCAATCCTGAGGAGTTGCGTGTTCTGGTGAAAAACTGGGGGTTATGGGCGCCATTAGGGATTGTGGTCTTACAACTTATTCAGATTGTTTTTGCACCCCTGCCTGGTAATTTGATGGCGTTTGTCGGTGGTTATGTGCTTGGTTTCTGGCCCACGATTGTCTGGCTGATTATCGGGGTTTTAATTGGTGCCACAGTCGCCTTTTTTATTGCAAGGGTTTCGGGCCGGCGGCTGCTGAAGATGTTTGTGCCCGAAGATACACTGGCGCGGTTTGACTCCCTGGTTGTGCGCAAGGGCGTTTTCTACATTTTTTTATTAATCCTTGTGCCCAATCCGCTTGGCGACTGGGTTTACTATCTCGCGGGTTTGACCAAGATGCCGTTGTTTTTATTCCTTTCCCTTGTTTTAATTGCCCGGCTTCCGAGTAACATTCTGGAGTGCTGGGTTGGTGCCAGTGCGGTTAGGTTCGGTTTCAGGGAGTGGGCGATTTTGGTCGTGATTGCCCTGCTATTTACCGCAATTTATCTTACAAATCAGAAACGGATTGAGAAACTTCTCCAGCGGGTAGCCGAGAAAGGTGATAACAAAAGCGCATCAGGGGATTGAGTTTGTTAGGGGTTGAACTCGTTTCCAGTTTATCGCTTTTATCCGGACAGCGATAGAAGTTGACAGAAACCACCGCTGACGATGCTGAGCAATAAATAGAGAGGTGATAGCGTCAGAAGAATAAGCGGACGGGTTGATGATAAACCGGTGTTCCTTTTCATAAGTCTCAGAATTAAAAGGGGATAGGGTGGGGGAAACCGTTCAGCAAATGAATCGATAGGCGAATTGGGGAACGACTCCCTGAGCGGTTCCCAGAGTGGTATACCGAACCCTTATTAGGGTTATGTCAGGATATAAAGCCCAATTCAAATAAGTGATGGTTTTTAATAATGTTAGCATCACAAAGCCCTTGTAAGTTTCGGGGGCCGATATTTATTTTGGTTGAGTCAGGCTTATCAGAGTAAATGTTAACTTTGTTTGCGAACGAACTGTTGGGGCTGGGCTATATTCTATTTTCCAGTAATCTCATCCTGTTGACAGTTGATGATAACTATTTATGCTACATAGGAAGATGTTGCAGAAGGTGCTGGTTGCGAATCGGGGCGAGATTGCCCTGCGGATTGTGCGGGGTTGTGCCGACCTCGGGATAAAGAGTGTGGTTGTTTATTCGGAGGCAGACCGGGAGGCGTTGCCGGTTCGGATTGCCGACGAGAAGATGTGTATCGGTCCGGCAGCGGCAAGCGGTTCTTATCTTAATTTCTCCCGGGTGTTATCGGTTGCCCTGGTTAAAGGTTGCGATGCGGTTCATCCCGGTTACGGTTTTCTTTCCGAAAACGCCGACTTTGCTGAGGCGGTTATTGCTTCCGGTTTGATTTTTGTGGGACCAAAACCGGAGACAATCCGGCTCCTGGGCGATAAAGTGATGGCGCGGCAGCGAATGAAGGCGGCAGGGGTACCGGTTGTGCCGGGTTCGGATGGCGCACTGGCGGATTTCCGTTCCGCGGTTAAACTGGCAAAGGAGATTGGTTTCCCGGTTTTGCTCAAGGCAGCGGCGGGCGGTGGTGGTAAAGGGATGCGGGTCATCAACGATGAAAGTGAGATGGAAGCGGGTTGGAATTTGTGCCAGGGTGAGGCGCGGACCTCTTTTGGCGATGACCGGCTGTATCTGGAAAAGTACATCACAAACGCCCGGCATATTGAAGTGCAGATTCTTGCCGATAACAAGGGGAACTTTGTGAGTCTGGGAGAACGGGACTGCTCAGCACAGCGCCGCCATCAGAAGTTGCTTGAAGAGAGTCCGGCGCCGGGGATTACGGCCGAGTTGAGGCAGAAGTTGGGTGACTGGGCAAAGCAGGCAGCACAGGCGGCGGGTTATGTGAGTGCGGGAACGGTTGAGTTCATCTGTGATGAGTCCGGAAACTGCTACTTTATGGAGATGAACGCCCGGCTTCAAGTTGAGCATCCGGTAACAGAGATGGTTACCGGGGTTGATATCGTTGGTGAGCAGTTGAAAATCGCCGGGGGTGAGAGGTTGCATATTAAAGAACAGCCTGATTGGCCAAGGGGCCATGCGATTGAATGCCGGATTTATGCCGAGGACCCGGATGACGATTTCAAACCTTCACCGGGACTGGTTACCGACCTTGTTTTCCCTGGAGGTCCGGGCGTTAGAGTTGACAGTTATATCTATCCGGGTTATCGGGTGCCACCGTTTTACGACCCGCTCGTTGCCAAAATAGTTGTTTGGGGGCGGGACCGGGAGGAAGCGGTGCGAAGAATGGAGCGGGCGCTGGCAGAGACAACTGTCGGCGGAATTGCAACGACGATTGAGTTTCACCGGCGGTTGCTGTCAAGTCCGCGATTCCGCAAGGGTAATTTGACAACAACATTGCTGGACGATGTTTGGTGAGGAAGATGCCCAAGACCACCGCCGGCTAATGTCGTAAGATGGGGAAGGTTAATTACATCCGCCGGTATGAGCTGTGCGTCCGTGAAGATGGTTCTTGACCACAATTGGGCGTTTTCTATAATTGAGGGTAATGTCTGAAGAGAATCAAACCAACTTTCCACCCCGCTATGACCCGAAACCGGTTGAGGAAAAGTGGTACCGGTTCTGGGAGGAGAACGGGTTTTTTACCGCAAATCCGGAATCACCGAAGCCCAAGTTTTCGATTGTAATTCCCCCACCCAATGTTACCGGCTCTTTGCATATGGGGCACGCCCTGGACAATACTCTGCCTGATATTCTGATTCGGCGGAAAAAGATGCAGGGGTTTGAAACGCTCTGGCTACCGGGAACCGACCATGCCGGCATCGGCACGCAGGTCAAGGTTGAGCAGATGCTGGCGAAGGAGGGCAAGACCCGATTTGACCTCGGACGGGAGGAGTTTCTGCGTCGTGCCTGGGAGTGGAAGGAGAAATACGGTAATGAGATTGTTAAACAGTTGCGGCGCCTGGGATGTTGTCTTGATTGGAGCCGGTTTCGCTTCACCCTTGATGAGGTCTGTGCCCGGGCGGTGCGCGAGGCTTTTGTCCGCTATTATGAGAAGGGGTTAATCTACCGCGGTCTGCGGATTGTTAACTGGTGCCCGCGCTGCCGGACCGCACTCTCGGATTTAGAGGTGAAGTATCAGGAGGAAAAGAGCCAGTTGTGGTATATCCGTTATCCGTATGCCGATGGCACGGGCGGTGTGACCGTCGCGACAACCCGACCGGAGACGATGCTCGGTGATACTGCGGTGGCGGTCAATCCCGAAGACAAGCGTTATCAGGCGGTGGTGGGTAAGATGCTGCGCCTTCCCTTGACAGAACGACTGATTCCCATCGTGGCGGATGAAGCGGTAGAGATGGATTTTGGGACCGGGGCGGTCAAGGTAACACCAGCCCATGACCCGGTTGACTTTGAAATTGGGGAACGGCACAGGCTGGCCCGGCTCAAAGTGATTGACGATGATGGCAAGATGACAGCGCTCGTGCCGGCGCAGTATCAGGGGATGACGCGGGAAGAGTGTCGTCGGGCAGTGGTGGAAGACCTTAAAGAGCAGGGGCTGCTGGAGAAGATTGAGGATTACGAGCATTCGGTTGGGACCTGTGACCGGTGTGGTACCGCGATTGAACCGCTGGCGAGTGAGCAGTGGTTTGTGAAAATGAAGCCGCTTGCTGAGCCGGCAATCAGGGTTGTTGAGGAAGGCAAGGTCCGTTTTTACCCGGAACGGTGGAACAAGGTCTATCTTGACTGGATGCGTAATGTTAAGGACTGGTGTATTTCCCGGCAGTTGTGGTGGGGGCATCGGATTCCGGTCTGGTACTGTGATTGCGGGAAGGTTATCGTTGCCCGTGAGGACCCAATTGAATGCCCGGACTGTCACAGTAAGAGTTTGCGCCAGGATGAGGATGTCCTTGACACCTGGTTTTCTTCTGCCCTCTGGCCCTTTGCCACGATGGGCTGGCCCGAAGAGACGATTGATTATCGGACATTCTTTCCAACGGACTTTTTGACCACCGACCCGGACATCATCTTTCGCTGGGAGGCGCGGATGATTTTCTCCAGTCTGGAGTTTACCGGTCGAATTCCATTTGTTGATGTTTACATTCACTCAACCGTTTTAGACAAAACCGGCGCCCGAATGAGCCGTTCCAAAGGAGTGGGTGTTGACCCGCTGGAGATTATTGAGCATTATGGGACCGATGCCTGTCGGTTTACCATCGCCTATCTGGAAAGTCAGTCCCAAAGTTATCGGTTGTGGAACGAGCGGTTTGAACTGGGCAGGAATTTTGCCAATAAGGTATGGAACGCATGCCGGTTAGTGGCACCGCATATCACCGGCATCAACAGCGTGTTTTTAGACCCGAACGAATTGACAGCACTGGACAACTGGGTGGTGATGCGGTTCAACGAGACCCTGGAGCGGGTGGATAAGGGCATAGACAGTTACACATTTTCTACCGTTGCGCAAGCGCTTTACGACTTTTTCTGGCACGACCTGTGTGATTGGTATCTGGAGTTTGCCAAACACCGTTTGAAAGTTAAGGACAACACGGTTAAAGCGGTGCTATATCATCTCTTTCGGGGTTCGTTGCAACTGCTGCATCCGATTATGCCCTTCATTACCGAGGAGTTGTGGCACAGATTGGGGATGGGCGGCAGGTCAATTCTTGAATCTTTTTGGCCCAAACCCCTACCGGCAAAATCGGACACGCTCCGGTTGGTGGAACGGATGCGAGAGGTTATCGGTGGTATCCGGCAGGTGCGGGCCGAGATGCGCGTGCCGGCAAAGAGCACAGTAGAGTGCATTGTGAATACCGGCGACGAAGAACTGGCGAACTTCCTTAAAGAACAGGAGTTGTTAATCTGTGAACTGGCAAAGGTGAGCACGGTAAAGTTCGGTTCGACGCGTCCCCGCGGCTCGGCGGTGATTGTGTTTTCCGATTGCGAGATTTATGTGCCGCTTTTTGGTGTGGTTGATGTTGATAAGGAACTGGAACGGTTAAGGCGGGAGGTTGGGGAACTCGATAGGTTAATCGCTGAGATTGACCGGCGGCTTGGTAATCCCGATTTCCTGGAACGGGCAAAAAATGAGGTTATTGAGCGGGAGCAGGCGCGGCGGGAGGAGTTTGCGGCGCGGCGGGAGCGGCTGAAGAGGATTCTGGAGGTTCATTGAGATGAGGGGGTTATTATCCAGTTTGGGGTGGATTGCTTTTTTAGCACTGGCGTTTCTGGTTTTACTTTTTTACAATGTGAGTTATCTGCCCCAGCAGGGGCGAGTCGCACGGTTGCAGCAGGAAATTAATATGTGGACGCAACAGGTAACAGAACTTACCGACAGTCTCCAGCGCCTGACCAGCGTTTCAGATACAATTTTCAAGCGAACCTTCCGCTTTGATGAGCTGTTTCTCAGTGCGGAAAGTTTGGTTTTGTCTGCCCAGGGTAAGTTGCTGTTACGGGATGTCGCACCGCAGTTGAAGGCGCTGAATGTTAATTTTGAGGTTATTGGTCACACCGATGGTGCAAAGCCACCTATTGGTTCCCCTTATCGCACGGGCTGGGAATATTCCGCCGCCGCTGCCGCCGCGGTCGCCAACGAACTTAAAACCCTTGGGATTGGCGCCGAGCGACTTTTGGTTTGTGGTGCGGCCGATACCAAACCGCTGGTGAAAAAGGGTTCAGCAGATGCGAGGTTGTTGAATCGTCGGGTGGAGATTGCGGTCCGAAGCCGATGACCGCGACAATCGCCTTAATCCTACTTGTAACAACACCCGACTCGGTTTTGTCTCTGAGTCGGGATTCACTTACAAGTCAAAAGGTTCTGAACAAGTCGCCCGGTCGAGCGGTAGTTTACTCCTTACTGTTACCGGGCGGAGGGCAGATTTACACCCGAAATTACTGGAAGGCAGCGGTAATCGCTCCGGCGGAGATGGTACTCGGTTATCTTTCCTATTCAGAACATATGAAGGCAAGAGATGGTTGGGCGCGGCAGGATACAGTAGCCTATCTTCAGCACCGGGACCGCAGGAACAATTTCTTATGGTGGACCGGTGCGGTGGTCGCATTCTCAATGGCGGATGCCTATGTTTCGGCGCAGATGTTTGGGTTTGACGAGGAGATGCGGTTGAGTCTGGGCTTGAGCCGTGTCGGTATCGAACTGGCAATTCGATAATGGGTAGGTTTTTAGCCGCGGTAGGAAGATTTGACCCCGGTTGGCTGGTATCCACGCCGTTAAGTAGTTCCGATTTGACAGGAGGCGCCGATTTTCCGGTAACCGCCTGGGGGCTTGCCTATTGCCTTGGTAATCGCTTGGAGTCGATTCGTGTTCCCAGGGTTTTGGAAATGCCAAATGAGTTTGCTCGGCTGGCGGAAATCAAGACCGATATGGCGTTGTTTTATCTCCATGAGCAGTCTGAACTTGCCAGTCCGCGACTGGTTCAACCTTTTGTGCGCCGGGAAGCAGGTTTAAACTGGGCATTCTGCCATATGGGTACGATAAGACAGCCCGAGCGCCTGATTCGCCCGACGCGCGCTCCCGACAGTTCGGACAAGAGTGAACTCTTTTTTATGCATCTCATCGACCATTTTGTTCCGGGCGACCCGATCGAATCAATCCAGTCGCTATTATCACAGCTAACTGATGAACCAGAACTTTCTTTTGTTATGATGTCTCCGGAAATGATGGTTGTTACACACTGGGTAAAAGATGCCGCACAGGACAGTTTCAAGTTGTGGCTGGGTAAAAGCGAACTGTTACGGATATTTACCTCTTTTCCGCCGTTTGAAATTACGGGTGTCGACTGGAGTGAGTTGGCAAACCATTCAGTTACGGTTATCTTTCGGGAGCGGCGGTCGGTTAGTTAGTAATGAAAAAGAGAAAACCCTCAGGCTGCCGGGGGAGGTTTCTGCCTGAGGGTTTCTCTCCACCCCCTGCCTAACTGCGCCCCTCAATTGTCCCGTTTGTAAATATACACTTTTTGTGCCGCCGTCTTTTGGTCACGGGCTGAATGTTTACTACTTTGAAATACGATGGTTAAAGGATTAACGCTTAAAACGTGGTTTTACAAGGCGAGTGCGACAGGATAGTAAGGTTGATAAGTGCAAAGTTTAATTTATTGGAAATTAGCGAAGTTGTGTTACTGGTGCCGGCGGGTCTTGGTTCCGAACTCGACCAGCTCTCGGAACCCTTTGGGGTCAAACGCTGAAGAGATGGCGGTTTCGTAGGTAACCTTGCCCGCCCGGTAAAGTTCAGCCAGATAGGCGTCAAAAGAGATACTACCTTCGGCGCTGCTGGTTTGAATGGCTGAAGGCAGGTGCTCGATTTTCCGTTCCCGGATAAGGTTGCGGACCGCGGGTGTTGCCATCATCACCTCGTAACAACCGATTCGACCTTTGCCCTCGGCACGGAGTAAGAGGCGCTGGGAGAATATGGCGAGGAGGGAGATGGAGAACTGGATACGAATCTGGTCCCGGATTTCCGGCGGGAAGATGTCGATAAACCGGGTAACAGTTTCCGGGGCGTTGGTGGTGTGGAGGGTGCCAATGACAAGGTGGCCCGATTCAGCAGCCCAGATTGTTGCCTCGGCGGTGGCGAGGTCACGAATTTCGGCAACCAGAATAACATTGGGGTTGGAACGTAATCCCTTCATAATCGCTTCCCGGAAACTGGAAACATCAACTCCCACCTCGCGCTGGGTGATAATACCCTTTTTGTGGTCGTGAACGAATTCAATTGGGTCTTCAATTGTCAAAACATGGCGCGGGCTTTCAAGGATGTAATCAACAAAGGTCGCCTGGGTAGTTGTTTTTCCCATGCCGGTAGGACCGGTTACGAGAATTAAACCGTGAGGACGGTCAAGGAGCGACTTGATGCGCGGTATGAGATGGGTGGGTACAAAAAGTTCTTCGAATGAGAGTATGCGCCGCGGGATGAGACGAAGGGCGAGCCCGAAATACCCCTTCTGTTTATAGACCGCAACCCGGAACCGAGCCATATTCTTAAAGTTAAGGGCAAAGTCTCCGCCGCCACCATTGTCAATCTGGGCGCGCAGATGACGCAGGTCTTTGGTGGCGATGTTTTTGAAACTTTCGGTTTTCTCCGGGGTCAGGACCGGGTAACCTTCAATTGACTGCAGAAATCCATCGATACGAAATGTCGGCGGCCGCCCCACCGTGAGATGGAGGTCGGATGCGTTCCGGCGAATGCACTCCGCAAGGAGTGTCTCAAAGAATTCTTCGTCCGACATCGCTAGTGGTATTATACCCCCCTGAACCCAGCTGTCAAGCAGATATCGCAATCATATTTTGGGGGCGATTTTAGCCGAACGGGCATCAATTCTGACCTGATTTAAGTTGGAAAGTGATGTTAATTTGTTCTTGACAGGCCAGGGCGATGGTTCTATATTAAAATGGGATTGCGGCCATAGCTCAGGGGTAGAGCCCCGGCTTCCCAAGCCGGTTACACGGGTTCGATTCCCGTTGGCCGCTTTGTTTGTTCAAACAGGGTGAAGCGTAACGGCAGGGTAGAAAGTGAGGTGAGAAAAAATGGTGCGTATTATTGTTTTGATTTTAACCCTCCTGATTATTGGGTGTGGCAGTAAGGACCCACTTGCTAATATAAAAAAGGGATATCCTGGGGCGAGCGAATATCTTGTGTGGAAGAATTATCTTTTGATTCGTTATCCATTTGATAGTACGGCAGGGGCACAACGGGCTGTGATATTACAGAAGGTTGGCAACAACTGGACTCATCTGGCGCGGAGCGAACAGGGTTTCAACAGCCTGCGTGAGGTCGTTACCTATATACCGGAAATCGACGAATCCGGAGTGGCAACATTTAAGTTGAGGTAGAACTATGCCCTGGTATGGTTTTATTCACCCGCTAATGGCGCTGGGGACTTTTGTATACGGGCTTTTTATCGGACAGGTTAGTATGACAAAACTTGATGACTGGGATTTTCCTCTCCGTCGGGTGAAAAAGCGGACCCTGATTTATTTTGTTTTCACGGCAATCACCGGGATATTCGGGTTGATGGTCAACACGATTTTCCGAAGTCAAGGTCGGGGCGTGGTAATTTTTGCCCATATGCCTCTGGGTATTGCGAACGTGTTAGCGGCTTTTTTCGCCTTAATTGTTACGATGGGTAAGAGAAAGCCCGGAGAACTGCCCCCGAGTATGAGGTGGCATCCGATACTGGTGGTGATAAGTCTGGCACTTGTTTTGACAATGGGTTTCACCGCACTGTTAAAAGTTTTGAAACTCTAACATTTTTGAATCCAATCCGAAACCAGGAAAAAATCGCCTCGATTTTCTGGAATTTAAAAAAGGCGTATTCAGGGTTAGATGCGCCGGTTAAAAGGATGCCGGATAAGAGTCCCTGGTGGGTACTTATCGGTGCGGTTCTTTCTACCCGGACTCGGGATAATGTAACTTTAGAAGCGGTGGAGCGGTTGCGCGTGCAGGCGCCGGATGCTCATACGCTTGCCCGATTGAGTCCGGCTGAGGTAGCCAGGGTAATCTATCCAGTGGGATTTTACCGAACGAAGGCAAAGAAACTGGTGACATTGGCGCAGAAGATTGAAGATGAACACCAGGGTCAAGTCCCCGATTCTATTGAGGAGCTGGTAAAGCTGCCCGGTGTCGGTCGCAAGGTGGCGAATATCGTACTGGCTCAGGGGTTTGGAGTTCCAGCGATAGCGGTTGATACCCATGTGCACCGCATTGCAAACCGACTTGGACTGGTTCGAACAAAAAAGCCAAAGGAGACCGAGGAGCGGCTGTGTGCAATAGTGCCGGTCAGGTTCTGGCGCGAATGGAACCGGTTGTTTGTCGCGCTGGGACAAACGGTCTGTTTGCCGCATAAGCCACTTTGCCCGCAATGTCCGCTAAATTCTATCTGTCTTAAGCGGAAAACCAGAGCCAGGAAAAGACGACGCGATAGGCGGGCCGGTAATTTTTTACATAAGTTACCGAGTGCCGAGGCGGATGCTGGGGTTGGCCAATAATCGTTTGGAACCGCTTTGTCTCTTGGGGTAGGGCGCTCCGGCACCACTTTAAAGCGGTATGGAGTCGGGAAGTTAGCAGTTCAGGTTGTGGTGTAAAATTTTGGGCGGTATAAACCAGCGCCTGGAAAAGTCTTTCGGTTTTGGTTGCTGAGCCGACAATTGAGGCAAGGTTGACCCGTACGAGCAGTCCATCAGGGTCGATTGGTTCCACTTCAGCGCCGATTTTTGCCCGTAACGCAAGAGCGATTTCGCGGTTCAGGTTCTCTTGTTCTTTCGCCCTGTCGACTAAAAGGTGGCCCGGGCCAAAAACACCCTGAAAGATGAGTTTATAGATATCTTCGGCTTTAAGTAATGGGTAGTGGTTGAGATGCCAGTTGAGGATATCTATCAGGTGCATTAAGATGCCGGCAGGTCAAACGAACTTTTTTCAACTCTGTTCGGGAAGATAAGTTCGATGATTTCAATTAGAATCCCAAACAGGGCACCAAATAGCGCACCGATAGTAAATTGGTAGGTAAGCAGGTTACGGTGAAACTCCTGACCGGTGTGAAACCGAAAAAGCAGGACAACGGTTAGATGAGCCAAACCCACGATGAGTGCCATAACGAGAAATTTGCCGAGCCGGATGCGGTGAAGGAATTTGAACAGGTAGCCGGCGATGATGAACGATAATCCTACCGGTACTGCCCAGAGCGCGGCACGAATCGCCGCTACGGTGCGTAATGGTGGTGTCAGGGCGAGTTGAACGAAAAATAGTAATACGACCATCATCAGCGCGTAACTAAGACCCCGTAGTTGGACCGCGGCGTAAATTAAACCACCTGCCAAGCCCAGGATGATTAATGGAAGCATCGGGAAATTGGTAATCCGTTGGGCGGCAAGAAACATCCGACAAAGCCCACTTGCACCGAGTCCGGCAATAATATAGGCAACGGTCCAGAGCGTTTCCCGGGTTGCTTTTGTCATAAACTATCATCGGGTATTAAGCGCTAATGTCAAGAATACCGCTGTTGACAAACAGATGGGATTGGTCATTATATTCAAGTATGAACACCATTATTTTGATTGTCAGCCTTTTTTTATCCGCTTCACGTGGAGCGGAAACCGGGGTAATTGATGCGGAACTGGTTTCGGCAAAGAACGAGTTTGGGTTCAAGGTTCTTTCAACACTTGTCAGTTCAGCGCCGCAGGAAAATGTGTTTATCTCTCCTTACAGTATTGCCACTGCTTTGACAATGACCTATAATGGTGCTGCCGGTTCCACCCGTACTGCAATGGGGGCAACGCTTGGTGTTGGTAATTTAGAAATTCAGCGGCTCAACACCGGAGAAAAATTTCTTGCCGCAAGATTGAAGAGTAGTAAACCAGATCTGGAACTGTTGATTGCCAACTCGCTCTGGGCGAGGAAAGAGGTGGCGTTTAATCCCGCTTTTTTGAACACTAACAAGGAGTTTTATCAGGCGGAGGTGGCGACGCTTGATTTCAAAAGCCCGGATGCAGCGAAAAAGATTAACACATGGGTAAAGGATAAAACAAAAGGGAAAATCGACAAGGTCGTTGACCGGATTAAACCTGAGGCGGTGCTCTTTTTAATCAATGCGGTTTTCTTTAAGGGCAGATGGCAGGAGAAGTTCGACCCCGGGAACACTCAGGATGATAAATTTTATCCCGATGATGCGCAACCGGTGCCGGTGAAGATGATGACGCGTTCGGGTAAATTCCGCTATCTGGAAACCGCGGAGCTTCAGGCGGTGGAGTTGCCTTACGACGAGGGCAAGGTTAGTATGCTGATATTTTTACCTGCCCGCGGTAAACTGGACAGTTTGATTTTCTATCTGTCATCTTCTACCTGGCAGGAGTGGAGGGGCAGATTTCGGTCGCGGGAGGGAACGGTTTGGTTACCCCGCTTCAAGATGGAGTATGAGAAGAGTTTAAAAGAGGTTTTAACAGAATTGGGAATGGGAGTGGCGTTTGACTTGAATCAGGCCGATTTTTCTTTAATGGGTAAAGGCGGTCCGGGTTTTGCCATCGGTGATGTGAAGCATAAGAGTTTTGTTGAAGTCAATGAAGAGGGCACGGAGGCGGCTGCGGTGACATCGGTGGAAATGGTTCTTGCGTCGGTACCCCCTCAACCTCGTTTTGAGATGGTTATCAATCGACCTTTTCTCTTCGCAATCCAGGATAATGAAACCGGCACAATTTTATTTCTCGGTGCAATACGAAACCCTTCAGCGCATAATTAAAGGTACATCTCGGGACGGCGGTCTAAAATAATATCGTTACGGGCAGTGATATTTTTGTTGAGAGCCTGATTGGGGTTTATTTCGACTATTTTTAAAGCCTCCTTATCGGCACTGGCACGGTATAACAGGGTGCCATCGGGTGCGACAATCTGACTTTGACCCGTAAATTGCATCTTTTTGTCGCCGAGTTGTTCTACACCGATTCGGTTGGCAAGGAGCCAGAACATCCGATTTTCTTGAGCACGGGTCACGGTCATTGTCTGGGCGTAGTTGAGGATAAGATTTGCCGGGTGACAAATAATCTGGGCACGGCGCAGGGCAAGGGTACGGGCGCTTTCCGGAAAGAAGTAGTCAAAACAGACCAGCATACCGATTCGTGCACTCCCAAGATTGAACACCGGGAAAGGAAGGTCACCGGGGTCAAAGAGGTCTTTCTCATCCGCAAAGAGGTGAACCTTACGATATATGTGGACATTGCCGCTCTCGGTAACAAGCAGTGCTGAGTTGTAGATTTTGCTACCCACTGCTTCAGCAATTCCCAGGACGATGTTGATGCTGTGTTGCAAACAGAAATTGATAATTTTGTTACAGGAAGGGCCATTCGGAACTGGTTCGGCAAACCGGGCGAGCTGCTCGCGGCTGGAAAAGAGATAGCCAGTTAGACAAAGTTCTGGCAGGACAATGAGGTCTGCCTTGATGCGGCTGAGACGGTGGAAAATTCGCGCCAAATTCGTTTCGACTGACAAATGCTCAGGGGAAAATTGATAGACTCCAACGCGCATCAGCTTATTTAGTGCTACAATAAGAGAGTAACTTTTTCCTTTGCTCTGTCAAGAAAACCTCGCCTTGGTAGGAGTTTTATACAACGACCCAATCAATTTATAACTGTTAATATTACAGAAAGATAGGCAACTGTCGCAGTGAATAAAGGGTTGTCGCACATTTGACTGGTATTACTATTTTTGCTATAATTCACATAATGACGCAGCGGGGAAGTGGTGAAAATTTACAATTTTCTCAACCCGTTGGTGACCGGTATTACATTGAAGAAATCCTTGGTGGAGGGGAAACTACTGAGGTTTATCGGGTTCGCGACATAGTTACGGGCCGGTACCTCGCGCTGAAAACGGTACGCAGCGGGTGTCCTGAAGAAGAAAATGTAAGATTAAGTCGGGAATTTTTTTACCTTTCCCAGATTTCTCATCCCGGTGTTGTTGCGGTGCACGACTATGGCAGAATTACGGATGGTCGAGCCTATTTCACAATGGAGTATATCCCCGGGGTGCCGATAACCCGCTATTTTGGCGGTGGTTACGACCCGCGCTTAAACGATGTCATCGTGCAGATTCTTTTGGCACTGGATGCAATCCATGCCCAGGGAATGATACACTGTGATTTAAAACCAGAGCATATTCTGGTTGTTGAGGATGAGGGGAAAGTTAGCGTCAAACTGATCGATTTTGGGTTTGCCGAGGATTTTTGTATCGTAAGTGCGAAGGATGGAAAAGGCACACCCGGTTATGTAGCACCCGAGATACTAAAAGGGGTTGATTCAGATGTGCGGGCTGACCTTTACGCATTGGGGATGGTTATTTACGAGACATTAACGGGTATTGGTCCAGGAAGAGGGGCAGACCTTCTTGATTGGCTGAGAAAACAGCAAGATGGTGATTTTGCGCCCCCTTGTTCCTTCAATTCTGATATCCCGGATAAACTGGACCGACTGGTGATGAAACTAATTAGCCCGCGTCCGGAGCAGCGACCGGCATCGGCACAAGCGGTCATTGAGGAGTTGATTGGCGAGAACTTATCTAATGTTGCATTACCGGCGTTACGACGGGACATAATGGCTTCCGGGTTTGTTGCCCGGGATGAGATTCTGCAACAGTTAAAAGAGGTATTGCGATTTGTTGCTGATGGTCAGTCGGGTGTGGTTTGTATTTCTGGTGACCGGGGTGTAGGTAAAAGTCGGCTGCTTGCTGAGTTCAAATTTTATGCAGAAATGGAAGGAGCATCGGTATTCTCTTTCGAGCCCGTGTCGCTGAACGCCCGTTCTCAGTCGCTTATCGAGGCACTGGTTGGGCTCTTGCGTAGCTACGGCCATACCGGAGCACCATTAATCTCGGTGGATGCGGGCCGGGAGAGTAACTATCGATTGTTTGAGTGGGTAACTCAACGATTGAAACTGGTGGCAAACTCCCATCGGATAAAACACAGCCTGGTAATTATTGTGGATGATTTTGAACTTTTTGACCCGACAAGTCTGGATTTTCTCCGTTACCTGGCGTTGGGGGTTGATACGGAAAGGGTGATGCTCGTGGTGACCGGGCTGAAAGAAAAACGGTTTCTGGATACGATTGATGGGATTAAGCACCGTGCTAATTTTCACCACATCGTTATTTTACCTTTTAACCGGGATGAGGTTAAAGAATTGGTGCATTCCACATTAGGAAAGGTGCAGGATGTTGAACCTTTGATAGACTGGCTGTTTGAATTTACCGGTGGTAACCCGCTCTGGGTGGTGGAAACAATTTATGAGTTGATTGAGGATAAAGTTTTGGTTAGAGAAATATCGGGACGGAATCTGGCTAAAGATCGGTTGGCGGCTTTCCGCCCACCATCATCAATTAGTGATACAATCCGCCAGCGCGTTGACTCGTTAACCCCGGAGGAAAAACTGGTCCTGGAGATTGCGGCAGCGGCTGCTGGGCCTTTTACCCTTGAGTTGGTACGGGCGGCGCTTAACCTGGAAGAAAAGGTTCTTTTTAAGGCAATTAGCAGGCTCAAGGCGCTCGGTTTTCTAAGGGCATTTCGTGCCGTTGCCCCTGAAGAAAAGATTTGTTTCTCATCGGGCTGGGTACTTTCCAGTAAAATCCTTGAGAGTGTCATCGTAGAGCAGCTGACAGTTGAAAAACGACGAGAGAACCATCGTAAAGTGGCGCTGGCGCTGGAATTGCTTTATCCAGAACAAGTGCCGGAGATGATTTTTGACCTGGCACATCACTGGACTCTTGCTGGAGTTAAGGACCGTGCTTACGACTATTCGCTGCGCGCCGGTATGAGGGCAAGAGAGTGGTTGCTTTTTGAGCAAGCGCTTGTTTTTTATGAAAACGCCCTGAACCTTTCACCTGGGTTGATAACGGCGCGAGAGCGGATTAGTTTATTAGAGAAAGTAGGCGAACTAAGGGAGTTGACCGGCAGATTTGCTGAAGCGATTGACATTTATCGTCAGGGTATGGGGTTGGTGGTGGCGGACCCGGAACTTGCCCGGGATAAAAAGCCGCTTGCCAGATTCCTGCGCCGGCTCGGGCTCGTTTATCAAAAACAGGGGCTGGTAGCGGATGCGATAAACCTTTTGAATCAAGCGCTTCATTTATTATCGGAAGACAGTTTGGAACGGGCACGGCTTCTTGCCGACTTGGGTTGGTCCTATTGCGGGGCAGGAGATTTTAGTCATGCGGAGGAGGTTTTGACCACTGCTCTGCAACTGGCAGAAAAATTGAAGTCAACTGTTACCGTTGAAGCCAATCGGCTGGTGGGATTGATACTTTACTACTTTGCGGTTCTCGCCTGGGCAAAATACGATTTTGTGCTGGCATTGCAGCTGGCAGAGCGGGCGCTGGATGTTTTCGAGCGTTTAGAAGAAGAGATAATGAAGGCGACAGTGAGTCAGTTTATTGCAACGCTTTACATTCGTCGAGGGGAAGCGGAAAAGGCAAAAGAGTTTTATCAACGAGCGGTTAACAGTCAACGCCGAGCCGGCGCGGTCTACTATCTTCTGACATCGTTACAGGGTTTGGGTTTGCTTTCTCTTGATGAGGGCGAGTGGGACCAGGCAGAGCAGTATTTCAAAGAGGCGTTGAAAATCGCAGAGCAAGTAGGTAATCTATCCGATCAGGTTAGTCTCTATACGATGCTGGGTGGAGTATATGATGTCAAGGGTCTATGGCTTTTAGCCCACGATTTTTATGGACGAGCCCGGACAATTACTGAACAAGATGATGGTAAGATTGACTGTCGTACGCGATTTGCGCTTCTGTGCAATATCGCTTTGCTACGGGCTAAACAGGGGGAACTTGAAGCCGCAGAAGAGTATATCGCCCAGGCAGCAAAGACAATTGAAGGGGTTGACGATTCGTACTTACAATTTAATCTGTTGGTGAATCAGGCTGAAGTGGCTTTACGAGCAGAGCGGTTGGAACGGGCAAAAGGATCACTTGTCAGAGCATTCTGGATTGTAGCCCGGGAACCGGACTGGCGCAAACTGGCAAAACTGTACATTCTTTCAAGCCGACTCCGTCTCGCTGCCGGTGACTTTTATCGGGCGCACTATGCGGCAAACAGGACGCTAACCTTGCTTCGGGACTATCCATCTTCACTGGAGTATGCTATCGCTCTCCGGTGTTCGGGATTGGCAAAGTGCAGACTTGACCAGATGGAAAAGGGGCAGGCGGAGTTGAAGCGCAGTATTGAAATCCTTCGGCAGTTAGGTGTTAAGTATGAACTGGCGCTTTCTCTGAGTGCGCCGGCTAAGAGTTTGACCGGCGAAAGCCGCGTCTCGGGTTTGAAGGTACCGATTACCAGTCGGCAGGTTTCCCGAGAGGAGTTCAACGAGGTAAAGTTGAATTTGAAGGAGGCGATTGGGTATTTTCAGGAGTTGGGAGCGAAGCCGGAAGCACAGGAGTGCGAACAACTTCTGGATACTTTGGATCAGGCGTTTGGCGTTTTGCAATTGAAGGCGCAGGAGCGGAGTGAGTACCTGAAGGTCTTTTACCAGCTGAGTGAGCTTTTGAATCTGGGTTTGAGTCGCGAAGACTTCCTGGACCGGGTACTTGATTTAGTGCTCTCAGTTACCAAGGCAGAGCGGGGATTAATATTTTTTATCCATGGTAACCGGCTAATCCCAGTTGCAGCCCGGGATATCGACCATCGTACCCTTGAGGATGCAACCGTGGTTTCGCAATCGGTTTTACGCAAGGTCAAGCGTCGGGGTGAACCTTTAATCAGTGCCGATGCGCTTGCAGACCCGAGACTTAACAGTTTTAACAGCGTTCTATTAAACAAAATTCGCTCGCTTCTGTGTGTGCCGCTCATCGTAGAAGGTAAGGTGATTGGTACAATCTACCTCGACTCCCGGATTACATCCCATCTGTTTTTAGAAGAGGACCGAAGTTTGCTGCTGGCGGTGGCTAATCTCCTGGCAGCAACGATTGATCGCTCAACAACTTTCCGGGAGCTGCAGGAACAGATTTCAGATATTCGCGAAGGCATTTTAGTTGATGCGGCGACCGGTTTATTTCTTGGTAGGTCTAAAGCGATGCGACAGGTTTATCAGGTTATTGACCGGATTGCACCGACAGATTGCACGGTGTTATTGACCGGCGAGACCGGCACCGGCAAGGGGGTTCTGGCGCGGTTGATTCATCAACGGAGCGGCCGTAAAGACAACAAATTTGTTGCGGTGAACTGTGGAACTTTACCCGAGACTTTGTTTGAATCGGAACTGTTTGGTCATGCCCGGGGTAGTTTTACCGGTGCGGTCAAAGATAAGGTCGGTATCTTTGAAACCGCACATGGGGGAACAATTTTCCTCGACGAGATTACGAACACCACCCTGACAATCCAGGCAAAGCTTTTGCAGGTGCTGGAGGAAAAGGTGATTCGGCGGGTAGGCGAAACCGAACCCCGAATGGTTGATGTCCGTCTGATTTGTGCTACAAATAAAAACCTTGCCGAAGAGGTAAAAGCGGGTAGATTTCGAGAGGACCTTTACTATCGGATGAATGTTGTGGCGATAGATGTGCCGCCACTCCGGGAACGGCTTGGCGACATACCTCATCTTGCCGACTATTTTCTGCACAGTTATGCCACACAGTTGAATAAACCTATATTGGGGTTTGAAGATGATGTGATTGCCGCCTTTACCCAGTACCACTGGCCCGGTAATGTTCGGGAACTTCAGAATACGATTGAAAGGGCGGTGATAATGACCCAGAACCGCCGGATTTCGCTTGCCGATGTTGGGAAACCGTTCACCGATATGCAGATTTCCCCAGAATTTCCAGGGAATAAGAAACGGACAATTGACAAGGAGCAGGTGGTCAACGCATTAAAAGAAACAAACGGAAACATCACGCGCGCCGCGGAACGCCTTTCAACCCACAGGCGCCAACTTCAGAGGCTTATAAAACGATACAAGATAGACCTTAACAGCCTGCGGCAGGCGTAACCGTCTTACCCTATTTTTTAAGTTATTATTTTTTAAATAGTTGTAAGATTGAATTCAAAAGGTGCGACAATTTTGTTTTGTCATTGCTGTGAACAAAAGGTTGGGTGAAAATTATAAGTTACAATTCTACGATAGTTATAATAAATATATAAATGTGGCATTGTTATTGCAATTATAAAAGTTAGTTTGCATTAAATATGTGAGGTTCTTTATATAAAAAGGAGGAAGCAATGGACGGAATCGTTCCGATTCTCCCACCCCCGCGGCCTGCGCCACCGATGAAGTAGGTGTCCAGGTGCAGGTGTTAGATTGTCCTCAGCCCGCATTGCGGGCTGAGGATTTTATTTATCTGGATTCGTAAAACGTTTTTCCCCAGAAGGCGACCTTTTTTATTAAACCTTGTTTGACCAGTTCTTCAAGTACTGGCTTTATATCGCGGGTAGGAATTCCAAGGGAACGGCAGAGGTCTTCTTCGGTTACGGGTCTGTTCTCCACTACAGCAAGGACCGCTTTCTGGCTGTTGCCGTGGAATTTTCTTTGTCTTGTTTTTATCGGTGAGAAGGCGATTTCGGCTTCAGGTCCAAAGAGCAGTTTCACCTGGTTCAGGTCGTCCATTGTTAGGGGCAGGGCGTCTTTTTCTGCCGGCGGCCGCACAACAGTGTTCAGGTGGACCCGGTCCGGCTTTATTTCATAGGCGAGCCGGCGAAGTTTCATCAGATGTTCGGGAGAGTCGTTGACCCCTTTTACAAGCATAATTTCCAGCCACAACTTTCCTTTATAGTAACGACGAAATGTCTTGAGTCCCTGAACAATTTTTTCAACCTTTAAATCCGGATGAGACCGGTTAATGCGATGAAATGTTTTCTGGTCTGCGGCATCAAGGCTGGGAACAACCAAATCTGCCCGGTACAGGTCATGGCGGACCTTCGGGTCGAACAAAATGGTTGAATTGGTGATGACCGCTACCGGGATTTTGAACTCGGCTTTGAGAAGGCGAATGAGTTTTCCAATGTCTTTGTTTAAGGTGGGTTCACCTTCACCGGAAAAGGTGAGATAGTCAATACGGTGTTCAGCAACTGCGGTGCGCACTTCCTTGAGAATTTCATCTATTGGGTAGAATGAGCGGCGTGCTAAGGTGAGGTTAGTTGTTCTGCCACACTGGCAGTAGATGCAGTTCAGGGTGCAGGTTTTCTTCGGGATAATGTTTAATCCCAGGGAAAGCCCGAGACGGCGGGAAGGTACCGGGCCATAAACATAATTTTTGATTATCATCGTTTGACAAGTTTATAGGTATTTTTTGTCCGGGGCAAGTGGGGTGCAGCACGGGTCGTAATATGAAGGAAGTAGATGCCGGGAGGCAAGGTATTGCCCTGGGTGTCGGTTCCGTCCCAAATACAGGCATACCAGCCGGCGGGCTGCTTTTCTTGCACAATTGTTTTAATCTTCCTGCCACTGACATCAAAAAGAGTTAAAGAGACATCGGAATTTTGCGCAATGGAGTAGAAAATGGTGGTGCGGTTCCGGCAGGGGTTTGGGAAAACGCGAAGCAGCTGCGCCGAATCCGGCGCAGGATGAGTGAGTGACTCAACGGTTGTAACCTGGATGTCATCAAGGTAAAAACCTTCGCCGGTTTTGCCATCACTGTCGGAAACAAAGAGAAATTTAATCTGAACCGATTCGCCGGCAGGATATGAGGAAATGTCGAAACTTTCTTTAAGCCAGGTTGAGGTCAAACCCATTTTTTCTTCACTCAGGGCACCACCAGTCCCGATGAAGTCAAGGGTGTCTTCCCGGTTAGGAGTAATTAATATGACATACAAACCATCAACACCGTAAATCGGCAATGAGAACCATCGGTAGAATGTCAAAACGGCAAATGGTGGCAAAGCAAAGCGGGGTGAGAGTAACCAGTACGAGGCACGGTCAGGATAAGCGCCTGTTTCATTACCTGCATAGCAGGCAAAAGATGGGCTGCGAAATCTCCGGGTTGAGAGTAACCAGGACCCGTTCTCGCCACCGGTTGTCCAAGCGCCGAAACCTGAATCAAAACCGGTATAGATGCCAAGGGTATTGGAGACGATTGTTAATGTCTCACTTGTAAGGTACCGATTTGCGGTGATGTTTACACCAAGTTGAAACCGACCGGTGCCCACAAACCGGGCCGGAGTTAAAGACCAGACAGTTTCCCCGGGCGCGATATCGGGAAAGATTAAACCGGGGGTGATGATTTGGGGCAACAGGCTTTCGGGTCGAGGCAGAAAAATGGTTCCGGATGGCTGGGTGGCAAATGCCAAACCCGAGTTGGTAAGTTTGAGAAATAGGTTAACGGTGTCCGGGTAGGAGATGGTTGTTAAGTAGCTGACAAGTCGCAGTACCGGTGTACCGATTTGCAGTGTGAGCGGCAGGGAAAGAACGAAACCGGTGGGTTCGGTAAATGTCAGGATGCAGGGAACAATTTGCCCGTTGTGGCTGAGGGTGCGGCAGTGGAGGCTGAATGAGGTTAAAACCGTTTCGCTTTGCGGTTGCCGGGCAGGAATAGAAACGGCTTTGTTTGTAAAGATAACAAGGGGTGAGGTTGTTGAAATTGAACAGCGGACCGGATTGGTTGGGAGAGTGCCGGTGTTGGCGATGGCCAGATGAAGGCGATAGGTTTGACCCGGTGAAAGAAGTTGGGTGGTTTCGGCGTCAGGAGTGATGAGCTGGTAACCGGTAACCGAAAGGGTAGGTTGACTAATTGTCGGAATGGAATCTTCAAGTGGGGAGTGATTGGATGCGGTGATGATAACGCGGACCGTTGAGGTGTCGGAGAGGGTAATTGGCAGACAAAGGGTGCCTGCGGTTGAAGTTTTGCCCCGGGCAAGGAGCGTGGCGTTCTGGATAACGGTGACCTGGGCACCGGCAATCGGTCCCGCAGAGTCTTGAACCGCAAGCCAGACAGAGTTTTCGCCCACGGTCAGGTGGGAAGGTTTGCTTACCGTCAGCGGAATCGGGGGGGCGGTGAAGACGAGCATTGCCGGGTCACCTAAAAGGTTAAGGCAGTACTGATGCCAGCGATAAACATTGGCTTCAAAACTGTAAGGTGCAAAGAAAAGTTTGGTGCGGGCAAGAATTTCACCGATACGAGGCTCGGCGTGGGCGAACAGCTCCTTAAAGAATCGGAAATCAAACCGGTCCGAGTAACCGAATCCCGGGTTACCAGGCGAACCCCAACCATATGAGGAGTTACCGATAAATGCTACCGCACCGCCCTGTGGATTGCGGATAAAATGTTCTGCGATAGCGTCAAGGTCAAAGGCGTTGGTCCAACAACCGATTGAGTAGCCGATGCCGGCGCGGCTGGTGTTGATGAGCCCATCAACATCCTGGTTGCGCAGGGTGGCACCGCGGGCAAGGCTCAGGGCATTGAACCAGCCGTGACCGCAGTGGTTGAAGAAGCCAAAACCACTGTTGAGCAGGGCGCAGGCGGTATCAACGGTAACCGCCGTTCGGGATTCGTACAGTTTGTGAATCGGTCCGTATCCAACAGGCAGTGTTTGAGCGGCGATGCGTTCTTTGGCAATGGCTTCGTCGGTATAAGGCTCATCCCAGAGGATTGCAGCGGAGAAAAGCGTGCGGGTTTGATAGTCGTTTGTCCTGCCCAACTCATAGGCGATTAGTTTGTCGACATAGGCGCGTGCCTGCTCCGGGGTGTTTGCCGGTACCCTGCCAACATAGATATCAGGATAAAGGTCAACGCTGTCGTCGGTTTCACCGAACACGCCGTCGCCATCCGTGTCCCAGTTGCCATCAAGGCAGGAGAAGTAAAAGTCACAGGGCAACGAGTCTTCTCGGGGATGAAGCCCGGCTGAGCATGCCATCGCAAACGCCTTGCGTACCGGGACAATGTCAACATCTCCGCCCAGCAAGAGATATTTTAAACCGGAGTCCTGGGCGCACTGTTGCAAATAGTTCCTTAGTTTTTCTGCCGGGTCGCGGCCCGGATAAACTGAGGTTATCCATTCAATCGTCCGACAGCCGGTGTTGAAGCCTGTTTGCTGACGCCAGCGAACAAGAGGCGCAAAAACGGTGTCCATTGTTTGGGAGGTGACGATGAGGTACTCCAGTGGACCGGTTTCCGCCCATCCCGCAGTTGGTTGGAAGTTGTATTCAAAGGCGAGATTCACCTTTTTGATGAGCCGGACCCGATTTTGTTCGGGTAACAGTTGCAAAGGGAAGATAAGGAGCGAGGCAACTGGTTTACCCCGCATATGTCCCTGATTTGTAATAACGCAGACCGATTCCGGATAGGGGTTTGGGAAGTCGATAAGGGGCTGTTTCCGACTTATTTTTTGTGCTGGTAGAGAAAGAATGTTCGGGGGCGGGACATAAGCAAGATTAAAACTGCCAGGCAGGGTTTCGTATTCAACACTAACCGTTTTAATACTGGCGAGGCGGGTGTCAGGAGGCAGCAAAATGTTAATCGGCTTTGCGGGTAAGGCAGGGGTATTGGGTGGTGTCGCAATCTCAGCATCGGGCAGGTTGAACAAAACTCCGTTCTCGGTGATGGCCGATTGCAAATCAGCCCGGGAAAAAGTGAAGGTATGGACAGTGGTTTGTGCGGTTGTGTTAATGGTGAGGCAAAAAAGAAGAAGGAGAAGTTGAGCCACCATAACCGTTAATTTTCTGCTTGTTGTTTCAGATAGGTCTTGAGGTATTCCAAGCCCTCTTCTTTAGTTTTGATTTTGCCTTCAACCTGCAGGTCTTCAAGTTCCTGTAAGATGACCTTAAACACCGGACCGGGCTTTAATCCGAGAGCAATCAGGTCGTCACCGGTGACGAGCCGCTTGATTTTCGCTCTGGCATCTTCGGCGCGCTTCTGGGCGATCATTCGGGTGATGGTTGCTTCAAGATGGCTTGTCCTGCCCGCGGTTGCCCAGCCATCGGCGTAACAGAGAAGCATCAAGCCAAACGCCTCTTCTCCCAGGTCGCGGAAAAAACGCCGGATTGCCCGTTCAGAGAGGTCGGGTGCGGTGGCAAGAAGGTGCAGGCGCATATGCTCCTTAACGAGGGTACGGACGATTTTGGTTTGAACGCGGGCAAAACGCAACCGCTCGTGACAGATTTTGACGGTAAGTTTTGCGCCCAGGCTATCGTGGCCATAAAAGTGCATCGCACCGGACTCGTTGACAAAGCGGGTGTGGGGTTTGGCGATGTCGTGGAGCAGTCCGCTCAGTTTCAGCAGGGCGGCATGAAAAGGCAGCGCGAAATATCGCTGCCACTCCGGCATAAAACGGGAGAAGAACCCGGGCTGAGAAATCAACTCTTCGATTTTTTCAACGGTGCGGAATGTGTGCAACTTCAACTCTTCATCTTGCAAGAGGGGCGAAAGTTCGGGCATAATCTCCTCGAGGCGGTGCAGTTCGTCAAGTTTTATCAGATAAGAAACCGAACGGTTGGCTTCAAGGATACGGAGGAGCTCCATTCCGATTCTCTCCGGCGCGGTGTTTTTTAATGTGATGTCCTGTGCCTGCTCATAAACTGAGGGGTGGACTGTGCAGTTGAGTTCCAGCGACAGCCGCAGGGCGCGCAGCAAGCGCAGCGGGTCAAGGGCGAGGGATTGGTTCGATACGGGCCGAATCAATTTCTGCTCGAGGTCCGCTCTGCCACCGAAAGGGTCAATAAGGGTATTCGCCCCAGGTAGTTCACAGGCGATAGCGTTCAGGGTGAAGTCACGGCGTTTGAGGTCGTCAATGATAGTCCAGTTGCCAATGCCGTTGAAGTCAAGGGTGATTTTCTTGCGGTAAACGACCCGGGCTTCATCGTCCTTTTCTGATAAAACGATTAGTTTTCCCCGAACGGCGCGGGCAAACTCACGGGCAAACTCGACCCCAGAGCCGGAAACGGCAAAGTCAAAGTCGGCGGGTTCTCGCCCGAGAAGTAGGTCGCGAATTGCGCCCCCCACAAGAAACAGCCGGCGCGGGCCTTGAACCATCAGGAGTCGGGGATAAATCCTGCCTAAATTGTGTAGTGCCGGTTTGATATCGATAGCCACTATTTCAGCATAACAGGAGAGAATGCCGGGTCAAGTTTGCTAATCGGAATTGCTTGACTTACAACCGGGCAGGGTTAATTTTTAATCTGTTCCCGAAAGGAGGCGTTATGGTATTTCAAATTTTTGCCCGCGAGGGTTGTGTGACCTGTGCCAAAGCGCAGCAGGTCCTGGCACGGTTTGGTCTTCCAGTGGAGGTGCGCTATGTTGATGGGCCAAGCGCGACACCGGAAAACCTTGCCGATTTAGCATATTTTGACTGGACCGACACACCGCCGCTGGTGGTTGTTACCGAAGGGGACAAGGTTTTACAGCGCTGGGACGGTAACGACATCGCCGATACCAGCCGCTCCTGGCACCAGACCGTGGAGCGCTGGCTTGAATCCCAGCGTCAAAAGTAACGGCTGCGGGTCAAAGACCGGACAGTCCGGGCTATTTTTACTTCGCCGCCTGCTAACGGTTCAGCGAATCAAACAGCGTGGGCAGGCTGATGATGCCCAGCACGGCGAGGACGCTGATTACAATCAGCGCTAGGGCAACCGCAACCAGCGAGACAATCATCATAATCCCGCTGATGAGGAAGTAGAGTTTCAGTTTGCTGGTAAATTCGGCGAGCGCTTGCGGGTCGCCTTTTTCCGCATACTCCTGCGCCTTATTGCCCGCACCGTTCAGGATAACTCCCATCCAGATGGGCAGCCAAGCCCAGATGATACCAAACAGTGTTAACGCCTGCAGGATGCCGGCAACAATCTGGACGATGCCCAGAAGTTTGAGCCAGCCCTTCATTCCGCGGACATTTTGCTGTATGGCGTTGTTCGGGAATGCAGTTGTTACGCTACTTTCCAAGTTTCCTCCTGTTTTTACGATAAGATAAGAGAAAATTGTAAATGGTCAAGCCCGACTTTATTTAAATCGGAACCGGCTCTTAAAATGGCGCAGGGTTAAATCCCGACCATACACCACTTCCACCGGCGGGATTGAATCGCGGTGCTGATAGAGCAGTTTTATCGCCTCGGCAGCGGCAAACAAATCCGGGTCCTCATAGGTAAGCCGGGGCACGGCAGCACGGACGAAGTTGTTGCGCGGCGCCGGGCTGTTTTCCAGTCCAAAGGCGTAAACGCCCAGTTCACACAACCGGTGGCCCGCGACCAGAAGCAGGGCAACAAAGCCGACGCCCGGATAATCTTCGTCTTGGGCATCAGGGAAAAAGCGGTCGATATCGATATAGACCGCATGACCACCAGCGGGCTTGAGTACCGGCACGCCATCGGCGCTCAACCGTTCGGCAAAGCGCTGCACCTGTCCAATCCGGCTGGCAAGATAGTCCGGATTGACAACGGTGCGCAAACCTTCGGCAACCGCTTTGAGGTCTCTGCCTGCCAGTCCGCCATAGGTTGGGTGTCCTTCAACAAGAATCTGATAATCGGTGAGTTTTTCGAGGAGTTCTGGATAGCGGCGCACAAATAGACCATCAGGCCGAATCAGCAGGGCGCCACCGATATTCACCAGCCCATCTTTTTTCAGACTGATGTGAAACCCGTCAACATATTGAAACATCTCCTGGACGATTTCGGCGATGGTTTTACGCTCATAGCCCGGTTCGCACTTGTGAATAAAATAGGCGTTTTCGGCAAAGCGGCAGGCATCGAAGAAAAACGGGATGTTGTGTTCGGCGGTCAGGGCGCGGACGGCGCGGATGTTTGCCATTGAAACAGGTTGGCCACCGCCCGTATTGTTGGTAATTGTCAGATAGACCAGAGGGATGCGGTCGGGCATTGTATCAAGGAGCAGTTTTAACTCTTCAAGGTTAATGTTGCCCCGGAAGGGAAAGCGCTCGTCGTTGTTGCGGTGCTCCTCACAATTTAGGTTCAGGGGGACAAAGTTACTGTCCGCAATGTTCGCCTCGGTCGTGTCAAAATGGCCATTACTGGGGATGAGGTAGCAGGGCGCGGCGTTGGTGCGGCGTTCGATTCGGCTCAGGGCAACTTTGATGCGGGCAAAAAGCCCGTTTTGGTCCGGCTGGTGCTTCAGCACGGTAGCGAGTGGGGCACGGTTTTCAGAAGAAAGATGACGGGCAAGGTTGGAAAAAAGTGCATGCTCGGCGGCTCTGCCCTGGTGAAATATGAAGAGCGTCTGAATGGGCCGATTTAAATCCTGGCGCCAGACATCCCCAAAGGTTTTGCCCAGTTGCTCGTTCAACTGATAATAGCCCTCGTTTGAGCCGTAAGCCTCATCGCCCAGCAGCAGTTGTGCCCACTGCTCCATTGTCATCGTGGTTGTGCCCGAATCGGAAAGCAAATCACAGCCCGGTAACAGGTGCGCCGGATAGAGAAACGGGTTCAACCCGATGTTTGTTACCAGTTCAGCGCGGGCTCGGACCGAGTGGAGCGGACAGGCAGAAGTGCCAAACTGAGCTTTTGCCTCAGCACAGCGGTGACCCGTGTTGGAGCGAAAACGGACCGCGGCGTTGCGATAGGCGCGGGGTGTGAAGTATCTGCCGGGTTGGGCTGGTTTTTTCTCGAGTTCTTCAAACAGCTGGACAAAGAAAAAAAGTTTATCGGTCATTGAATAGTTAAATTACCTCGCAACAGACCAAAGTCAAGCAGAAACAGGTACGGTTTAGCGGGTGATGAGCACCTTAATCGTCGCTTTGCCGGGCGCCACCTCCTTGATTGGCTGGATAAAATAGACCCCAGGGGCAAGATGCCGAATGTCATTAACACCGGGCTGGAGATTGAGCACCTTACGACCGGAGATGTCAAAGATAACACCGGTCTCGTTTTGGGGTAAAGACAGAGTGTAACGCACGACGGTCGGAATTAACCGGTCATTAGAATCGCCCGCAAGCGCCGGTGCGAGTCCAACAACGGTTGTGTCACGGATGAAACAAACAACAGAACTGTTCGGTACCGAAGCGTAAACCCGGCGCTGGCTCGGGCTATGGACAATTGCCGCGGGATAATCGGGCAAATCGATAACGGTAACGACCGAATCGGTGCGGCAGTCAAACACCTTGACACTCTGCCCATAGCGAAATGTGCAGTAAAGATAACCGGGGAGCGAATCGTAAACGATTTGCCTCAGTCTCCCGCCAATCGGAACCGAGTCTTCAATGGGGTTGTAGGAAAATTTTCCGGCTGGGCCCGGCAGTTGAATCGAGGCAATTTTCCGGTTTGTGGCGCCGTCAAGGACGCAGATTTGTGAGCTGTTACTTCCGAAGATGAATACGGTGTTGTTGTTCGGGTTGTAAAAGATTCGGTCGGGATGTGCGGGAGAGGGAAACGAATCGGGCAGATAAACGGTCTTCTCCAGCCACGGGGCGGAAACCGTTGTCGCCATCAGGGCGACGAGACAAAAAAACCACCGGCGCATAACACCTCCTTTTTACAACCAAATAGTAAGGCGAATTTAGTTAATTGTCAATGCGCCGGGGCGCTTCAGGAGGCATAAACGAGTTCGGCCGGGTTGAGAATATCCGAGGCAATTTTGTCAGCCAGATTGGTTCGGTAACCTTTCTGTTTTCGGGCATGTTTGATAATTAAAGTTGGTTTTTTGTTAAGAAAAGGGATGGAAAAGAGCGTTGTGCGGCTGAGCATCGGTCGGGCAAAAGTTGGGGTCTAATAGTGTAGTATGAATATTGAAAGGTTTACAGAAAAGGCGCAACAGGCGCTGTATGAGGCACAGTCGCAGGCGCAACGCCGGAACCATCCGGAGCTTGACGCCGAACATATCCTGCTGGCTCTTTTGGAGCAGGATGAGGGGCTGGTGCCGGAAATTCTTTCCCGGGTTGGCGCCAATCCGGCGCACATCCGGCAGCACATTGATGTAGCACTCGCTGAGAAGCCGCGGGTTTCTGGCGGGGGTCAGGTTTACATCTCGGCACAGGCACAAAAGGTGCTGGCAAAGGCGGAGGAGGAGGCACGGCGGTTTAAGGATGAGTTTATTTCCACCGAGCATCTGCTTTTAGGGCTGCTTGATTTGCCGGATGGCGCGGTCGCAAGGGTTTTTAAGAACTTTGGCGTTGAGCGGGCACGGGTGCTGGAGGTTTTGAAGAAGATGCGCGGTACGCAGCGGGTTACCGACCAGGCAGCAGAGGACCGTTATCAACCGCTGGAGAAGTTTGGCCGGGATTTGACCGCACTGGCACGGGAGGGAAAACTGGACCCGGTGATTGGCCGGGATGAGGAGATTCGCCGGGTGATGCAGGTTCTGTCAAGGAGGACGAAGAACAATCCGGTTTTGATTGGGGAGGCAGGGGTTGGTAAGACGGCGATTGTTGAGGGTCTGGCGCAACGGATTGTGAAGGGGGATGTGCCCGAGAGTTTGAAGGAGCGCCGGATTGTGGCGCTGGATATGGGCGCTTTGATTGCCGGGGCAAAGTATCGGGGCGAGTTTGAGAGCCGGTTGAAGGCGGTTTTGAAGGAGGTTGCCGCTTCTGAAGGCCGAGTGATTCTTTTTATTGACGAGTTGCATCTGGTGGTGGGTGCGGGTAAGGCAGAGGGTGCGATTGATGCCGGGAATCTGTTGAAGCCGATGCTGGCACGGGGTGAGTTGCGCTGTATCGGCGCCACCACGCTGGATGAGTATCGGGAGTACATTGAGAAGGACAAGGCGCTGGAGCGAAGGTTTCAGCCGGTTTATGTTGACCAGCCCGATGTTGAGGAGACGATTTCAATTCTGCGCGGTCTGAAGGAGCGGTACGAGACCCATCACGGGGTGCGGATTGCCGATGCGGCGCTGGTTGCGGCGGCGGTGCTTTCGCACCGATACATTTCGGACCGGTTTTTGCCCGACAAGGCGATTGACCTGGTGGATGAGGCGGCGGCAAAGTTGAAGATGGAGATTACCTCTAAGCCGGTAGAACTGGACGAGGTGGAGCGGAAGATTTTGCAACTGGAGATGGAGCGGCTGTCTTTGAAGCGGGAGCAGGATGAGGCGTCACGGGCAAGGCTTGCCGAGATTGAGGAGGAGATTGCCAATTTGAAGGAGCGCCAGGCGGCGCTGAATGCGCAGTGGGAGGCGGAGCGCAAGGAACTGGAGAAGCGGACGCAGTTGAAGGAGGAGATTGAGCGGGTGCAGCATGAGATTGAGGTGGCGAAGCGCAAGTACGATTTGAATCGGGCGGCAGAACTGGAGTACGGCGAACTGCTGCGTCTGAAAAAGGAGTTGAGCGAACTGGAAAAATCGCAGCGCAGTCGCCGGCTGCTGCGCGAGGAGGTGACTGAAGAGGACATCGCCGAGGTGGTTTCGCGCTGGACCGGCATTCCGGTGAAGAATCTCTTGGAGTCCGAGCGGGAGAAGTTGTTGCGCCTGGAGGATGAGATTCACAAGCGGCTGGTGGACCAGGAGGAGGCGGTGAGTGCGGTGGCGAATGCGATTCGCCGGGCACGCGCCGGCATCGCCGAGCGGAAGAAGCCGATTGGCTCGTTTATCTTTCTGGGACCGACCGGTGTCGGCAAGACCGAACTGGCAAAGACCCTGGCGCAGGTGCTGTTTGACTCTGAAGAGGCGATGGTGCGGCTTGATATGTCGGAGTATATGGAGAAGCACACCGTGTCCCGGTTGATTGGTGCGCCGCCGGGCTATGTTGGTTTTGAAGAGGGGGGACAGTTGACCGAGGCGGTGCGGCGCCGGCCTTATCGGGTGGTTTTACTGGACGAGATTGAGAAGGCGCACCCGGATGTGTTCAACATCCTGTTGCAGATTCTGGACGATGGCAGATTGACCGATGGTCATGGCCGGGTGGTGGACTTCAAGAATACGGTGGTGATTATGACCTCGAATCTGGGTACCGAGATGGCGCAGGAAGGCAGGTTTGACCGTGATGAGTTGATGCGGCTTTTGCGCCAGAGTTTTCGGCCCGAGTTTTTGAACCGGGTGGACGAGATTGTGGTTTTCAAACCGCTGGGCAGAGCGGAAATCAGGCAGATTGTGGACTTGCAACTTGCCCGGTTAAAAAATCAGTTGACAGAACAGGGAATCGATGTTATAATTAGTCCGGGCGTAGAGGATGTACTCGCGAAGGAAGGCTACGACCCGGAATATGGGGCAAGGCCGTTAAAACGAGTAATCCAAAATCGCATTGAGAACCAACTGGCTAAGTTGGTTCTGGAAAAAAGACCGGAAAAGGTCGTAATAAAGGTTGTTGACGGCGCAATTGTGGTTGCGCCTGAAACCGAAAAATTGGTAGTTTAAAAGTTTTTGTCGGGAGCAGGTATCCCTCCTTCCCAACCCACCAAAAACCCCCTTGTTTCCCTGCTCCCGACACCATTTTTATTTCGGGTGAATTGATAAGCGGGCTTGGGGTCTGAATTCTAAATATTTAATTTTCAATAATTTGATGAAGATTAACCTGTTATGGCTCGCCGATGTTGAAAACCTGATAGCGAATTGCGGTTAGGATGTCCGGGTTAAGGCCGCGGGCAGCCCATTTGTCCAGCAGGACCTTTGCTGCCATTGCCAAACTTCTGCCTGATATCTCCTGTTGGTTGGAAAGTTTCCACAGTTGCCGGGCAAAGTTCAGATAGGGCACATAGAGTATTGACGACACGCCGTTGTCGTTCAAAACCGCTTTGACCTCGGACTCCATCGTGGCTATCTTCTCCATTACCATCTCGTAACGGCTCCTCATATCATCAATCTGCGCCTCCAAGGTCTGCTTTACCCGTTCCGGATTGGTTTTTATCTGATAGGCGCGGGTACGCCTTTTCAGGTCTTTCATAGTTCACCTCCTTTTCAGGTTCACTTTTATTTTTACAAACGATTTGGTGCGGAAAAGGGTTTGGCGAGCTGCCCGCTAAGCCGCTCCGGGAACGGCTCCCCGGTTCAGACTTAGAGCCACTTACCGAACCCTTTTCCCTGCACTATTAGATACGCAAATCCGGGGAAAATTAACAAAGGTTTTCCAGATTGATTTCTGCCTTACCTTTCCGATAGGTTTAAGGACGGTGTTCAGGGTTATAACTGCATATATATTGGAAGGTTATACACAGGTGCTCGGGATTGCGGTTGGCTGATTAACAGTTCAGATGCATTTAGTTTGAATCTATTAAGGTGATTGTGGCGCATAATATATCAATAGTTTCAATAGAATCAGAGTTGAGCTCCGGTTACCTTTATGGTGCATTCGTAATCGGGCTTGGATGGCTCTGGCAGATAAGCGAATCAGGGTTTAAAAAGACAAAAAGCATAATAGTAGTCGAATCGTGGTGATTTGTGATAACACAATCTTTATCAATAAGTTATATCAGTGAGGCGGCACTAAAAAATTGTGGGTTGTTTTAACTGACAATTTGTCAATATATTAGTGAGTTATTCTGACTTATTGTCAAAATTTGTTAAAAACCTACTTTTTTAGGTTTAAGTGTTATAATATCAATGGGTTAATTCTATTTTTAATCTTCGACGAGAAATCAGTATATTATATATGTAATATGGAGCCGTGAAATGTGCCGGTTCTGTTAGCAACCGGTTTTTTGAGTTAACTTATTTATTTAGTGTAACTTATTAATTTTTAAACCAAAAAGGAGTCGTTATGGAACAGGCAAAAGTAAAGGAAAAAGAACTGAACCGTCAGTACCTGAGGATACAGGTTCAGCTGCTCCAGGCAAAGTACCCGAATTCGGTCGCAAAGGATGTTTTCAAGTCTGATAAGCGGTTTTCGCTTGAAGAGGATTGTAAGGCGGAGGCAACAGAAAACGGTCGGTCGAAAGTTCTGGAAACAGAGGTAGCGGTTTATGAAAAGGAGTTGGAGCAGGTTATTAATCGGGCAAAGCAAGATGGGGTGGTGATTCCGCTGGAGCAAATCGCCACGGAAAACGGGCTGGAGCCGGCAGAAAAAGAGCTGCTAATGTTGCTGTTTTTTGCCCAGTTTTACTATCGCAACAGGATAGAAGGTCGTGATTTGTTGCAGTGGATATCGGCTGATAGACTGGAGATGGTGGAAAATATGAAACTGTTGATGCCCGGCGGCAGGTTGCGCAAGAAAGGGTTGATTGTGGTAGCGCGTGCCCTGCGTTATTCTGATGATACGGTATTGGGGCAGGAGTATAAAATTTCTGATAAGGTTTTTTACGAAATCTGTGGGGTTCAGGACGAGATGTATCAGGCAGATGTTAAAAAAGATGCGGAAATGGATAAAGAGCCGATTATAGAACTGCTCACAATTAAAGAGCCGATGGTGTCGTTTGACCAACTGGTTTTGCCGGAACCGACAAGAAGGCAGATTGAGCAGGCGCTCTGGCAGTACAAGAATCAGGACCGTGTCTTCAACGATTACGGCATCGGGGAAAAGATTCTCTATGGTAAGGGAACAACGATGGTTTTCTGTGGTCCACCCGGCACCGGTAAAACCGCAACTGCGGAAGCGATTGCCCGGGCACTTAACAAAAAAATGGGTGTCGTAGACTATCCCAGCATCTATAGCCGTTGGGTGGGCGAGTCAGAGGAGAACATCAAAAATGTTTTTTGGGAGGCAAGAGTGGTAGACTGCGTTCTGGTTTTTGACGAGGCTGATGCCTGCTTTGGTGTGCGGGTTGAGGGAAAGGGAGCGGCAGACCGCTCTTTCAATCTGATGACCAATATCCTGATGCAGGAGGTTGAGCGGTTTAAGGGCATTTTGATTCTGACGACGAACCGGGAATTTGCTTTTGACCCGGCGTTTGACCGGCGGTTTTTGTATAAAGTGAATTTTGATTTGCCGGACGAAAAACAGCGCGAGCAAATCTGGCGGATATTACTTAAAGATTGCACGAAGTTGAGCCCGGATGTTTCGTTTGGCGAACTTGCCCGCCAGTATCCGCTTTCGGGCGGGCAAATCAAAAATGCGGTCTTGAAGGCGGTGATGAGGTGCAGTGCCGAAAACCGGGAGATAACGATGTCTGACCTCAAAACTGTTGCGGCTGAAGAACGGGGCGAGAAAGAGAAAAAGAGGTTGGGGTTTTGAAGAGTGGCGCAAGGAGAGGTAGCGCTCAAATGGCGCGGGCAGGAAAAAGGCAACAATCGGGGTAATGCTGCGAACGGCAATGAAACCGATTTTACTGCGAGATGGTGAATAGGGAGCGGAAGTAGGTGATGAAGAAATAAACCGACCAGAAGAGTATGCCGATAATTATCAAGCCGCCAAGGGTTAAAATTATGCCCATAGCAACACGCAGCCATGGTCCACCCTTTTTAACGCCGCTGAGTTGGCTGAAGATTGGTTCGGGTTCTTCTTCGCGCAGACTCAGTCCCTGGTTTAGCGCTTCAACAACTTCGTTTGCTTTACCAAACAGGGTGATTTCTTCTTCCATCACCGGCGGTTGGCATCCGCATTTCGGGCAGGCTGGGAACTCCTGACGGATTTTGCCCTCGTATGCCCAACCGGCAATAAGCGGTTTGTTTTCCTTGATGATTTCAAGGTAAAAGGGTTCGGGCAGGGTGATTTTTGCCGGGTTGATGGGTTCGTCACAGCGCGGGCAGTGGAAAGGCCGGCGAGTTTTGCTCTCCTCTTTGACGGCTTCGTTTATCTCTTCGGGCAGGAGCGCATCAGGAAACAGGCGGACCAACAGTTCGGCACCGGTGCTGGAGATGCCCCTGCCAATCAAAAGCCAGATTTTGTTTAGTTCCGGGCTGGTAGCGGGCAGTTGTTTGCGCCGGCGCTGGCGTTCCAGTTTGACTGTCTGTTCTCGGCGCCGTCTTACCGTGCGCCAGATTTCAAGTTCAAAGTTTGCGACCGCTCTGCTGCCGAAGCGACGTTCAGATAGCGCCTCTTTCAGTTCCGGGTTTCTTTCCCGGTTTCTGGGCTCAAGCCAAAGGAGGAAAAGTTTGATTTCGTGCAGGGCGCTGCGGTCAAAGTAGAAAATCACGGGCCAGAGAAAGAGGTAGAGGGGCAGGCGAATGACTGTGGTGGCGATGTCAAGGAACAGTTCATCAGGGTTGTGGAACTCGCCCCGGATGAAGAACAGGCTTAAGTGGTAAAGAACGGTGATGAGGATGCCGACTGATAGCCAGATGTTTATCAAAGGAATAACAATGGCATAAAGCAGACTCATCGGTGCTCCGGCGTAAGGCATCTTTGCTCCCGGTTAAAGGATATGCCGATGAGAACACCGCGTCAACAACACCGGTGGGCGGTGTGCAGCCAAAATTTGACAAGAAGGGATGGTAAAAATTGGTTGTGTGAAATGAATTCAAGGAAAATTCTCTATAATGGATAAGGAGGTACGAAGGAACGAAGAGGAAACAGTGTGAGAAAAGGTTGTTAGGAATTTTGCTGAATGGGCGGCGTTTTCCGCAATAAGGTCGGGTTGCCTGATTAAATCAAAAAGGACGTTTGCCGTATTATAAAAACCATAAAATATGAAGGGATTGTCAAACGCAACCGTATTACTCAAGAGGGGTTTGATGAGTGACATTGAGAGAAAGTTAATGAGATTATCAAAGACGCGAAAGCGAAAAGGCACAATATAAAATTTTCATTCGGATGGGCAGCGAAATAGATTAATGGGTATTTGAAAACAAGAGTTTGCATAGGGCGTGGAAAAGGTTGGCGTCGTTTAATTGAATTTATTCATCCACCGATTGATAACCGATTATTGCGGGGTATCAGGAAAAATTACGGTGATAACGATGTAATTTGGGTGAAGAAAAATGGGGTCATAGCTATCAAAGATATCGGGTATGAGGAGTATAATAAACATTGCCGCAGTATTGTCCGAGCCCAAAAGGAATATTCGTATCTAATAATAGAACTTGAGAAGGTGGGGGAATTTTGCAAGTAGTATCAAATCTTGTCAGGATTTAGCGGTAAAGGAACCGGTTAGCCTTGAGCGGTTTCCGGTTCGGCTTTTTTCAGGTAGGTGGTGGCGGCGAGCCGGGCAAGACGCCGGACCCGAGCGATGTAGTTCTGCCGTTCGGAGACGCTGATGGCGCCCCGTGCTTCAAGGATGTTGAAGTAGTGGGAGCATTTTATGACGCAGTCGTAACCGGGATAGACAAGCCCGAGTTTGAGGAGCCGCTGGGCCTCCGCCTCAAAGCGGTCAAACAGCAGGCGGTGGAGTTCGATGTCGGCTTCTTCGAAGTTGTACTTTGAAAACTCTTCTTCGTTCTGGCGATAGACATCGCCCCAGGTTAACTGGTCGTTCCAGCGGACATCAAAGATGGAGTTGACATTCTGGATGAACATCGCAATCCGTTCCAAGCCGTAGGTCAGTTCTACCGGTATGATTTTGAGGTCGATTGAGCCACACTGCTGGAAGTAGGTGAACTGGGTGATTTCAATGCCGTTGAGTTCTACCTGCCAGCCAAGACCCCAGGCGCCCAAAGTGGGCGATTCCCAGTCGTCTTCGGTGAAGCGGATGTCGTTTTTCTTTAAGTCGATGTTGATTGCTTCCAGGCTTTTCAGGTAGCGGTCCTGGACATCGTTGGGCGCCGGTTTGAGTATTACCTGAAGTTGCCAGAACTGCTGGACCCGTAATGGGTTCTGGGCGTATCTGCCGTCGCGCGGCCTTTTGGATGGTTCGCAATAGACGACATTCCAGGGTTTTGAGTCAAGGACACGCAAAAAGGTTGCCGGGTTGAAGGTGCCGGCACCGACTTCGGAGTTGTAGGGCGAGAGAATCGCACAGCCCTGTTCTGCCCAGTAGTTCTGGAGCCGAAGGATGATTTCCTGGAAGGTGAGCTTTTGGGACATTTATAAACCGAGTTGGCCGGCGATGCACTGCATCGCTTGGAGGCAGATGGTTAAAAACTCTTCAAGGGCGAGACCGAGTTCGGAGCAGGTTTGAATCTGTTCGCGGTTGGCACCGGCAGCGAACCGTTTGTCTTTGAAGCGGCGCAGGACGAAGTCGGTGTCAACATTGGCGAGTTTTTTGGTCGGGTGCATCAGGGCGGCGGCAACAATTAGACCGGTTACCGGGTCGGTGGCGACAATCGCTTTGTCCAAAAGGGAAATTGGCGCCACATTGCCGGAATGGGCTTTTACCGCCTGGACGATTTCTGGGTCAACGCCCTGGTTGGCAAGGGTCTGGGCGGCAATCAGGGAATGGCTTGTGGGGTCGTCTTTGGTCTGTTCGTAGTCAAGGTCGTGCAAGAGTCCAGCAAGTCCCCACTTTTCTTCGTCCTGGTTCAGACGCCGGGCAAGGGCGCGCAGACAGGCTTCGGTTGCCAGCATATGCTTGATTAAGTTCTGGTTCTTCACCGAACTGGTAACCATCTGCCAGGCGGTTTCACGGTCCAAGGTGTCCTCCTTTTTATTTTAGATTATATTGGTGGTGGTGCTGGTGTCAATTGTGCGTGTGTTGACAGGGGAAAAGTTTAGATTATTATTAGTTATCCGGGCCCGTAGTGTAGCCTGGTTTAACACGTCGCCCTGTCACGGCGAAGATCGCCAGTTCAAATCTGGTCGGGCCCGTTGAATTTTAATGAGGTTTTTTCTCCCCGTTTTTTTATTCACCGGACTAGCGTTGGCGGTTGAACCCAAACCGGAGTATCAACTGGAACTGAAGGTGCAGCAGTTTGCCGCCGGATTGCTGAATGGTGACCAGCGCACGCTTTACCGGCTGTTTGTGCCGGTGTTTCGGCGCGAGGTGGATTTCAGCCGGTTTGATTCGGCAGTTCAGGGTTGGCGCCAGGGCAGAAGGTTGGTCCGGATAAAGAGTAAGGTGATTGACACCCGCGGGCTGGGAGGGCACGCTTCAATCTACGCCTATTTTGAGGGGTCGGAGGATTACGAGTATCTTTACCAGAGCTGGATTTATGCCGATTCGGGCTGGGAACTTGCCTGGGTTTCAGGTATTTTGAATCAGTCTTTTCAGTATGGCAGGAGTGAGACTTTAGCGATGCGGGCGGTGGCGCGACTGGCGCTGGAGTTTTTGCTTTCGGATGAAGGCCGGGGCTGGCTTAAACTGGGCAGGGTTGGTTTACCGGAGACGATTGTGGTTGTGCAGTACAATCGGATTGAGGAGGCGCCGCTAAATATCAAGGGGCATACGGTTGTCTGGCAGAGTCCAGACGCAATTAAGGAGAAGCCGGTTTTTCCGTTTATGCCGCTTTACTGTGAGTTCGGGATGGTGCGGGTTTTTGGTTCGGTGGCGCTGGTGGCGCTGGATTTCAAACCCTGGCCTTATTATCAAGGGCGCCGGGTGCTGAAACAGCGCCGGGGAATGGAGATTTATTTAAAGAAACAGGGTGAAGGCTGGCAAGTCCATTCGGTTGGTAAGCGGTGGTAGGAAGAGGAGAGGTTTGATAGAGCGAATGAGAGCAGAGGGGCAGAAGCTGTTCTGGCGCACTGGGTTGCTGATTGTGCTGGCAGTTTTTTTTGTTTTTTGTCCAGGACCGGATAAGACACCACCTAAGGTGCGTATCGGTTTTCCAGCCGCGGGTGATACGGTTTCGGGTGTTGTTGCGGTGACAATCTATGCGACCGATAATCGACGGGTTGAGCAGGTTGACTTTTTTGTTGACGATTCGTTGCAGGGCACAGCGGCACGGGTCAGGGATTCGGTTTTTGCGTTTAACTGGGATGTGTCAGGTTTAGTTGCGGGTAGTGAGCATACAGTTTTTGCGGTCGGTTATGACCGGGCAGGTAATTGCGACAGTTCAGAGGTGGTTGAACTGGTAACCTACCCCTGGTCAGGAAGGCATCATCAGGGCATGATTGGAAGTGACGAGGTCTGGGCTGCCGCCGACAATCCCCATTATGTTTATGGTGATTTGATGGTTGAGGCGGTGGTTACGATTGAACCCGGTGTGGAGGTTCGACTGGCACCTGATGCCCGGATTGTGGTGGGAAGTCGAACCGGTGGTGGGTTAAGAGCCGAGGCTACGGCACGGCAGCCAATACGGTTTTTGAGCGCGGTTGGTGGCGAGCGCTGGCAGGGGCTATGGTTTTTGAACAATGCTAAGTCCGCAGACTGTATTTTAAAGAACTGTATAATTGAAGAGTGCCGCGGTGCGCTGTTGACGGTGAAAGATGCGCGGGTTAAGGTGGAGAACTGTTCGCTGCGTAGCTGTGAGGGGGAAGGGGTGGTTGCGCAAGGAAGGGCTTTTGCCCGTTTCAGCGGTAATGTGATTACCGATTGTAGCGGTTTTCCCATGGTGGTTGATGCTTCAGCCGCCGGAACGGTTGGCGATAACAACATCTTAATCAACAACGGGTCCAATTTTGTCCAGATTCGGGGTGGTGATGTTTTAGTGTCGGGCATTTGGGCAAATCAAGGGGTGCCTTATTTTGTGACCGGTACGGTGACGGTTGCCGGTGATTCGAGCCCGATTTTGACCATCGCTCCGGGCTGTTCTTTGCTTTTTGCCGATTCGGTGCGGTTTCGTATCGGTACAGGCAAGCCGGGCAGGCTGGTTGCTGATGGCACTTATGGGTTGATTACCTTTACCGGTTTTAATGGTAACTGGCAGGGGTTTGAGTTCTGGAATGCAACCCAGAGCCAGACGCTGTTAAAGAGTTGTGTTGTTGACCGGGGAGGTAAGAATGGTGTGGCAGCGATAATCGGTTATGTGCCGATTAACATTGTCGGTACCAGGATTACCAACAGCGCGGCAGCCGGTATTTACCTGTTCAACTGCGGGTTTAATCAGTTCGGGTTCAATACGATTACCGGTTGCGCCCGTGCGCCTTTGCGGATTGAGGCGCCTTTTGTGGGGAGTTTAGGCTCGGGTAATCGGTTTTATGAGAACGGCAATAACTGGATTGATGTGGCTGCCGGTATAATCACAAACGATGCGGTTTGGCTCAATCATCAGGCGCCGTACAGGGTTACCGGCATAATTGGGGTTGGTTCAAGTTTTAGCCCGATGCTGTCAATTGGACCAGGGGTGACACTAATTTTTGGCAGCAATTCCGGTTTGGTAATAGGTGAAGTTGGTCCCGGTAAACTGGTGGCGATTGGCGAGGGCGATTCGATACTGTTTACCGGAGACAGTGCCAAGCCCGGAGCATGGCGAGGTATTGATTTTGGGACGCTGGGTGGACAGGGTTCGATTCTGGACCGGTGTCGGATAGTTTATGGCGGGGGCGGTGGTGCAATGGGGATTGTTACGGTGCGCAACTGCAGTCCATCGATAATCAATAACGAAATCGCCTATTCGGGGAAGTATTGTATCGCCTTGTTCAACAGTCCATTAGACCCGGATTTTTTACGCCGTAACAACTGGCTACACGATTGGAACGAGGAGTGCGACGATATTTACGATAGCGGTCCGTGATTACAGTTCGCCGATAATCTCTTCGTAAATCCCGAGCAGGTCGTTTTCAATTGCCTGAATTTCTACTATGCTGCGCGCCAGTTTTTGCTGGTTTTCTATGCTGTTGAGCGGCAGATGGGTAGCGGCAATCCCTTCCAGTTTGCCAATGATTGCCCGGTTACGTGCCATCGCTTCATCAAGGAGAGCGGTTTTTTCCGGTAGCGCCTCTTTCATATCTTCCAGGAAACGGTTGGCGCTTTCTTTGCTGGAAATTAGACTCCAGACCAGCCGATAGAAGTGAGCGGTGGCAATGTCAGAACCCTCGGGACACATTGGAAATTGGCTTAACTTTTTTAAGATGATGTCGTAGGCTTCGAGTCCGGAGTGCCAGCCGGAGTCGGTTGATGCCAGACCCTGTTCCAGTGCCTTGTCAAGGACAGCAGTTAACAGGTCAGCAGGGTCCGGGTTGACTTTGCCCCGACATTTTACTTCATAAACCGCCTGAACCTTTTCCAGAGTCAGCGGTTGTTCCTGACCTGTGCCGATGGTGTATCCGTAGATTGTGGAGTCGGAGGCATTAAATCGGGCGGCAATACCCCAGAGGTAAGGGCTTTGCGACCATCCCCCCCATACAAGTACCGCTTCACCACGGTTGAGGGCGTCTTTGAGCAAGGGGGGAAGAGCGGTAGACTTCTCGTCACCGGTTTGCTTATTTTCCGCTGAACGCCAGAGCTGTTTCACCGATAGCCCGGTAAGATTTTCCAGGTCTTCAAGATAGATTTCTGCGGTGCCGTTGTAACCCCAGGAGGCGCAATCTTCTTCGAATACATTGATTGAAAAGCTTTCGGTGGTGAGTCCGGCAAGCCAGTCGTAATAGCCGGTCTGACCAAAGTGTGCCATTATGTCTTCAAGCGCTTTTGCCAGGCTGGCAGAGTAGCGCAGCGCGATGGGTATGAATTCCAGTTGGCGGGCTTTTACCTCAAGGTTGATTTCCCTGTCGTCCCGCAACACGACCAGTTTTACGGTACCGGTATTGTCTTTTGTTGCGGCAATAGCCTGGTTCAGGGCGTTGAGGTCCGCAATGGGGTTTTCGTCATAGCTGATGATGACATCGCCCGGTTTTAAACCAGCGAGCTGGGCACCGGTTTTCGCCGGTACTTTCCAGACTTCCGGTTTGTCCATCAGTGTGTAAGTGCTACCCAGGGGTGTACCCTGAGGAGTGGAACGACAGCCTATTAACAATATACCACCAGCGGCAAATATCAATAGGGTTGAGGCTAACACTGTTTTCTTCATCTCGCCTCCTTTGGCTTATTCTGGTTTGGACGCTGTTATGGGCTCACCGGGCACAGATGTTGCCTCAACAGTTACGGTGAGTTCTGCCAGCGCCTGCGCCAAGTCTTTTAACTGGACAGCATTCAGTCCATCCATAGCGATGCCGGACCAGATTTTACGGGCAAATGTGCCGGCGGAATAACATATCCGAACATCGGTGAACCCGATTTCTTCAAGCGTTTGTTTCATCGTTGCGCTGGTGAAGTGTTCCAGTTCATACCAGGAACCGCCGGTGATGCGAGACTGGTTGCGCTGGAGAAACTCCAGCCCGATTTCCGGTGCCTGGGTCGGAATGGAACCAAGCCGTTCAATCAGGTCTTTGAGGCGGCGAAACTCTTCTTTCATCTCCGGTGTGGGCGAGAATTTAACAAGGTAACTTCGTTCCCAGGGCGGGCTAGGGTGCTTTAACACATAATGATAACCAAGGGCATCATCGATTTCACTGACAAATACCCGTTCGATTACGCCCTTGCTGTTCGCGGCGAAAGTTTCAAAATAAACCCGGAGTTTGCCGCCTGGTTTTAAGACCCGGAAGACCTCGCGTAGCGCTTGATAGGGGTCCGGGGTCTGTTCGATTGCCGTGGCCGCGGTGACGCCGTCGAACGATTCGTCCGGGAATTCGAGGTTAAGGGCGGACATTTTTTTCACAGTAACATTTTTTAACCCGAGCCGTTCGGCGTTGGTTTTGGCATTGGCGACCCGGCGTTCAGCAGCGTCGATGCCGGTCACCGATTCAAAGAAGGGCGCAATACGGAGCAGAGGCCAGCCATCGCCACAACCAATGTCAAGGACCTGACGGGCGGGACTGATATGAGCAACAAAGTCCCGAATTAACGCTTCGTCAACGAAATGGCTTTCCTGGGTAAGGTCCTGGGGAATATCAAGAACCGGTAGTATCCCAGCAACCTTTTCCAATCTTTCATAAGTCTGCTCGGCGCTGGTTGATTCTGCCGGTTTTACTTCATTAACAATCCAGGTTTCAATAACAGTGTATTTTTTGGGCATAAGCAAAGTTATAATAATCTACTATCCGCTGTTGTCAAGATAATTATCAGTAGGGTTTTAGCGCGGTTGGCAAGGTGGCGGCAGATAGGCGGTGTCGGAACGGACAAAAACCGGGACAGCGCGTTCTACCGCCGAACCAAAAACACCCACCCCGCCCCAGAGACGGGTTGATTCAGGCACCCTTTGACCACCGGCAACTAAACCGCCCGCGGCAACCCAGTTAAAGTAGTTGGTATCCAGCGCCCAGAGATGAAGGGTGCAGGGTTTGGGAGGCGAATCCGGCGGGGGCGCAAGTAGATACAAGAAGAACATCCGGGCGACTTTGACCCGGGTGGAGTCGTAGTTCGGGGCAAAGGAATCGTTGGGAACGAGCAGGTCGATGTAGAAGGTGTCGCCGAATTCAATCCGATGGAAAGCCATGTAGTAACCACGACAGTGCTGACTTCGGGTCCACACCATTGAGTCGTTGATTGACACCGTGTCACCGGGACGGGGAAAGTTAATTTCAAACCCGCCCGGCACAACAGTTCTTCCCGTAACGGTGTCAAAATCAGGATGGGTGACGGCGATGTAGAATGTGTCACCTTCGTTTACAAAGACCGCTTCTTGAGTCTGGTACAGGTCTTCGTTAACATAGAAGGGTTGCCATGCGCCGTTTCTGGACCAGACCCGGACAGAGGCGTTAAGGAAGATGGGATTGTAGGGTTCATCTACTTTATAGGAGCGGTTGACTTTTACTCGGATTGGTGCTATGCCGTTATGGAGTAGGCAGTGGACACACATCCGGGGTTCAAACTTTTCACCGGGCGGTGTTTCGCAGCCGAGAAAAAGGATGATGATAACGAGTATGGCGGCGTAGCGCATATCAGAATTTTGCCTTTAATCCAAGTGTGGGCAGGATGGGCAACATATTAACCTGATGGCGTTCGAGAAGGCCTGTAGGGGAAATATCCCAGTAGTAGAGGAGAACGTTTTTCGCATTGTAGAGGTTGATGACATCAAGGAAGAAACTGAGTTCAAATGGGCCGAGCCGGTTGGGCACGGTTGTTTCCACACCGAGGTCAAGACGGTGGTAAATCGGGTAACGGAAGGCGTCTCGTGGCCCGTTGATGAATTCCCACCGCTGTTCGGGGCTACCACCTGGTTTTTCGACCTGTTTTGGGTAGTAGCCGATGATGCCGGCGTAGGGTAAACCGCTGCCCAGAGTCCAGCGCAAAGTCAGGTCGATGTGAGGTAGAACCTGAACGGTGGCGACAAGGTTTAGGTTGTGACGCCGGTCGTAATGGGGGAAGTAGGTTGTACCTTGAGTTGAGCGCCTGGTCCACATAAAGGAGTAGGCAAGCCAGCCGCTGATGTTACCAGTGGTTTTACGCAACAGGAGTTCGGTTCCACACGAGTAGCCGTCGGCGGAAAGAAGCGATTCCGGTGGGGTGAAGAAGTCGCCGTAGCGGGTTTCAAGGAGGTTGTTGTAATCTTTGTAATATGCTTCCAGCTGGATGGTGATGTCATGACTGAACCATCGTTCAACCCCGGCGATGTAGTGATAGGCGGTTGGGGTTTGCCGATTTTTCGGCACCGGTACCCACACATCGTAGATGGAGAGAACCGGTTCGGTTGAATTCAAAGTGATAAGGGGCTGGGTGAATCTACCGAGGGCGATGTTGAGAGCGGTGTTTTTCTCGGGGCGGAATTTGATGCCCAAACGGGGTTCAGGCTCAAGACGGTTGCCGTTGGAGTAGTAGGAAATGCGCCATCCGGGTTTAATGAAAAGTTTTTCGGGTAGGATTTCCCACTTGTCTTCAAGGTAGAGGGCGAGCGGAAACAGGGTGTCGGGGAAATTAAAGTTGAAGGTGTCAAAGTGGATGTTCATTCCCATTCGATTCGCCTGCGTCTCAAGACCGAAATTCAGGGTGTGCCTGTCCGCAGGGTACGCGGTAAAGTCTGCCTTTAAGGTCCAGCTGGTGAGGTCGGTTTTCATTGTGACATCGCTCGTGGTGGCGAAGTTAACATCAAACCGGGAGAAGAAGTTGCTCCAGGCAAACATCAATTCACCGTAGATAATTGGCGTTAAGATTGCGTTCCCGCGCAGTGAGATGCCGCGGTTGCCCCAGGGTAGTTTTGCCTTGAAGGTGTTGGGGTTTGCTGGGTCCCAGAAAGATAGGACATCTTCGGCTGCCAGGCCAGCAAGGCTAAAACGGTAATTTTCGCTCGGGAGGTAGTTGACTTTACCCATCAGGTCATAGAAGTAGTAACCCAAACCATTGACATGCTTCAAGATTAAATCGGGCAGATAGGTACGCCGACCAGCGATGAGGAAGGAGCCGTGCGGAAGCGGTCCTTCGGCAAGCGCTTTGGCGGCGATGACCGAAACTGAGCCGGAACCGGTGTAATTTTTGGAGTTGCCCTCGCGGGTGGTGACATCAAGAACCGAGGAGAGCCTTCCGCCGTACTTTGCCCCAAATCCACCGGCAAGCAGGGTGACCTCAGAAACCGCCTCCGGCACAAAAGGTGAAAATATGCCAAACAGATGGGATGGGTTGTAAACGGTGATACCATCAAGGAGGATGAGGTTCTGGTCAGGTGAGCCGCCGCGGATGTAGAGTTTGTTCGAGAAGTCAGAGACGGTGATTACACCCGGCAGAAGCTGAACGGTGCGGAATAAATCTACCTCACCGCCAAGGCGGGGCACGAGCACCAGTTGCCGCGTGTCAAGGCGGGTGGCGGAGACTTGAACCTCGCGCTCGAATCGTGCTCGTTCCGCGGTGACTTTGACTTCGCCCAGCGGGACCGGTTCGGGTTTGAGTTCGAGATTCAGTGTTAAAACCTTTCCGCTTCGCACCGTAACCTGTTTTGTTAAACTTTTGTAGCCGATAAATGACACCTCAAGTTGATACTCACCCGCGGGTATGTCACCAAGGTAAAAGTAGCCCTTAGAGTTGGTGACATTGCCGATGCCGGTGTTCTTCAATTCAACACTGGCATAGCTGAGCGGTTCGCCGGTGGTTTCGTCTTTAACAAAGCCGTTGATGGCGCCGGTGCTGCCTAAAGAAAGGTTAAGAACAAGCGTAAGTACCAAGAACAGTATTTTTATCGGGAAGGACGGCACCGGGGTTGCTACTTGATTAATGCGGCGCGCAGTTCCTTGCCAAACCGCTGGGCTTCGGTGGCGATTGTTTGGTTTTTCTTCAGCTGCTGGGGGCGGGAGCAGTTGGTGGCGACAAACTGCCCGAGGTAATCAACCTTGCCGAACTCTGCCAGCCGGCGAAACATTTCAACCGCCAGATCGGCACCATCAAAATGGTCGCCACCGGCGGTTAAAACAACCGCCCATTTACTACCTTTCAGGAGGTTTTCGCCGTTCAGGAGGGCGAAACAGCGGTCAACCACCGCCTTGAGCTGGCTGGTAACCCCCCAGCAGAAAATTGGGCTGGTCCAGATGATTAAATCACTATCTATCATCAGGTCATAAATTTCAAGCATATCGTCTTCTTGATGACAGCCGGCGCTGTGCTTGGAGTCGAGACAGCATTCGCACTCCTGACAGCCATTGATGTTTAAATCGCACACCCGGAGTCGATTGATTTCGTACCCCTTTTTACCTAATCCTTTTAAAACCCAGTCGGTGACAATTTCGGTGTTACCCCGCCGCGGGCTGCCTTCAAGCACTAAAATCTTTTTCTTTGCAGTCATAATTAGTTTCCTCCATAAAAATTTATTATAAATTATCACTGTGCTATTTTTTCCTGTCAAGGAAAGCGGCTGTTGGTTGCACGATTCACTTCGGTGCAGAGTTCCAGAAGGCAATTTCCTCAATGGGTTTGCGCTTCGGCGTACGGGGTTTTAGTTCTTCTGCCGGATAGCCAACCGCAATCAGGGCAACCGCACGATATTTCGAACCAAGTCCGAGGTGTTTTAAAAGTGCCCGGGTGTCAAACCAGCCAATCCAGCAGGTACCTAACCCCTGCTCCGCTGCGGCAAGGACAAAGTGCTCTCCGGCAATCCCAGCGTCGATAAACTGAAATGGTGTTCCGGCAGCTCCGCCGCCCAAACGGTTAATTACAAAACTTTCTTTTAATATCAGTGCGACGAGGACCGGTGCCCGGACAAAATGCTTTGAGACAGCGAACACTCCTTTAAAAACAGCCTCGGCCAGTGCCTGTTTTTTCGCCGGGTCGTCAAAAACTAAAAAACGCCAGGGTTGGCCGTTGTCGGCTGAGGGCGCAAGGCGGGCGGCTTCGAGGCAGAGTTCTAACTTCTCTTTCTCGACCGGTTGTTCGCGGAACTTTCGCACTGAACGGCGCATAAGGCAGAGGTTTAAGAATGCACTTTCCATCAAAAAATGTTAAGGAAGGTAAGCGCTGAAGTCAATGAGAACACAGCACCCGAGGCGAGCACAGGAATCTGATGAAGAACAGAAGTAGGGCGGCGGCGCGGTCTGACTTTTGGGCGACGATGTCGGGTCTTGTCTTTTGTTTCATCAAGGATATACTGATGAGTTGTGAAACGGCTTGTCCTGATCGATGGTCACTCGGTGCTGTATCGGAGTTTTTTTGCTTTTATCCGAAATCCGTTGCGAAATTCCCGGGGCGAAAATACCTCAGCACCGTTTGGGTTTGCCAACACCATCCGTAAGGTGATCAAAGAGTTGAAACCGGACTTTTGTGCAGTTGTTTTTGATGCACCGGGTAAAACTTTCCGGGAGGAATTTTTTGCCGATTACAAGGCGCAGCGGCCTAAAGTTCCGGAGGAACTGAAAGCCTCAATTCCTGTGGTTAAGGAGATGGTACAAGCGTGGGGGGTTAAAGTTTTTGAGGTGCCAGGGGTGGAGGCGGATGATGTTATTGGCACGCTCGCCGAGCAGGGCAAAAGTGAGGGAATAGAGGTTGTCGTCGTAAGTTCGGATAAAGATATGCTTCAGTTGGTGACTGAAGGAGTTAAGGTCTACGACCCGTGGAAGGAGTTATTTCTCACTCCGGTAGAGGTCAAGGAGAAATTGGGTGTGAATCCCGAGCAGGTACCCGAATTTTTAGCCCTTGCCGGTGATACGGTTGACAATATTCCAGGTGTACCGGGGATCGGACCGAAACGGGCACTCGATATTTTATTAAAGTACGGCGGATTGGACGAAGCGCTAAAGCGGGATGAGCGGTTGAAGAGTTATCAGGATGTGATAAAGACAAGTAAACAACTAGCGGTTATCAAACGGGATGCACCGATTACAGTGCGCTGGGACGATTTGAAGATAAAGGAGGCAGACCGCGAAAGACTTATGGAGATTTATCGCCGTCTCGAGTTCAGTTCTCTTCTGAAGGAGTTGGCAATTGATGAAGGCGCCAACGAAGAGGGATTTAAAGATTTAAAAGTTGTTGAGTTTGATTTCAGGGAACTGGAACAAATTTTTGGCGATAGAGTTTTGGGGGTGTATTACGAACGGGATAAGGGGCTCTGGATATACGGCCGCAACGATACGGCGCTGTGCGTGCCGATGCAGGAGATAGACTTGTTGCTACGATTGAGCAGGTCGAAAGGTGTAATTTATGCCGGGTTCGAGATGAAGCAGGTTGTGAAAGAGCTGATGAAGCTGGGTATTGATGAGCGGACCGATATTTTTGATGTAGGTGTTGGTGCGTGGCTTGTGGACCCAAATCGGAAACGGTTCGAGTTGAGTGATGTGAGTGCCCAGATTTTGGGGCGTGCGCTCCGGGCTGATGGTGGAGCAGAAAAGGCGGCGCTGGCTTATCAGATTTATCGAGCGCTACTACCGCAAATCCAGGCGCTGGGTTTAGAACCGGTTGCCCAAGAACTGGAGATGCCGCTGATTTTTGTGCTTGCCCGGATGGAGCGTCGGGGGGTCAAGATTGACATAAAGTTCCTTGCCGAACTGGAGGAGGAACTGGTTGCAGAACAGAACAGGGTTGAGAAAAAGATTCACGACTGCGCGGGGGTCGTATTTAATGTTGGTTCCCCTAAACAGTTAGCCCGGGTTCTTTTCGAACGGTTGAAACTGCCCCGGGGCAGGCGAACCAAAACCGGCTATTCTACCAGTTCTGATGTTCTCATTGAACTGGTTGATGTCCACCCAATTGTTAAGGAGGTTTTGCGTTATCGAGAACTGGACAAATTAATCTCCACCTACCTTAAACCCCTGCGGGAGGTGGCAGAGAAAAACACGCAGCGGGTTTATACCAGTTTTAACCAGACGGGAACAAGTACTGGTAGGCTGTCAAGTTCCGAGCCCAATTTGCAAAATATTCCGATTCGGGGTGAACTTGGGAGGAGGGTGCGGCGGGCGTTTATTGCTGATGATGGGATGGTGTTAATCTCCGCCGATTACTCTCAAATTGAGTTGCGAATTCTGGCACATTTTACTGAAGATGAACGCTTGATAGAGCTGTTTGAACAAGGGAAGGATATTCACGCCGCAACGGCAGCGGCGATTCTTCGTATCCCGCTCGATGCGGTAACCGAGGAACATCGTCGGATTGCAAAGATGGTAAACTACGGAATTATATATGGGATGGGGGATTGGGGACTTTCATCACGGATGGATATTCCGGTTGAACAGGCGCGGGCGTTTATTGAAGAGTATTACCGTAATTTCCCCGGCGTGGCGAAGTGGCGGGAGCGGGCGTTTACGGAGGCGAGGTCTCAGGGGTTTGTGCGAACAATTGCCGGACGCATCAGACCGGTGCCCGGAGTGATGAGTTCAGACCGGCAAATGGCTGAGGTGGCACAACGAGCGGCGCTAAACGCTCCGATGCAGGGGTCAGCAGCCGATATTATGAAGAAAGCGATGATTGCCATTGACCGGCGAATGCGGGAGCAAGGTTTCCAGGGAGGAATTGTTATTCAGATTCACGACGAACTGGTCGTCGAGGTGGAGGAGTCGCGGGTGGACGAAGCAAAGGAGATTGTGAAGGGGGAGATGGAGGGTGCCTGGCGCCTACGGGTACCGCTGGTTGTGGAAGTGGGGGTTGGGCGGAATTGGGGCGAGGCCCATTAAATGAGACCGCATAAGGTGCTTTTTGTGTTCGGGACCAGGCCGGAAGCGATTAAAATGGCACCGGTGATAAAGGAGCTAAAAAGGTTCAAAGGTTTATTCCGAACATCGGTGGTGGTTACGGCACAACACCGGGAGATACTCGTTCCGGTTCTGAGAATTTTTGGGATCAAACCCGATTACGACCTCGGTGTAATGAAAGAAAATCAGAGTCTAACCGATGTAACGGTGCGGGTGTTGCGACGGCTGGAGCCGGTTTTAAGAAAGGAAAGACCTGATTTGGCGATGGTTCAGGGCGATGCCACGAGTGCATTTGCCGCGGCACTTGCCGCTTATTATCAGAAAATACCGGTTGGCCACATCGAGGCGGGATTGCGTACCCAGGATAAGTATGCCCCGTTTCCTGAGGAGGTTAATCGGCGATTTATTACCACGGTTGCCGATTTCCATTTTGCTCCAACCGAGTGGGCGCGGAAAAATCTTTTACAAGAAGGAGTTGACCCGCACCGTGTCTATGTAACGGGCAATACGGTGATTGATGCCCTGTACTGGATTCGAAGAAAGCAAAAACGCCCAAGACAGCGGGAAAGCAACCGGCTGGTTTTGCTCTTGACATTGCATCGGCGGGAGAGTTTTGGGAAGCCTTTGATGGCGATATGTCGGGCGATTTTGGCCTTAATAAAGCGTAATCCGGACATCGAAGTAATTTATCCGGTTCATCCTAACCCTAATGTTCGGCTACCAGTTAAGGCGCTATTAGGGGAAAGGGAAAGAATTCATTTGGTCGCGCCGCTGGACTATCCAGATTTTGTGCGTGTTCTTGAGCGGTGTTACCTCGTGCTTACCGATTCAGGCGGTGTTACCGAGGAAGCACCTGCCCTTAGGAAACCGGTGCTGATATTAAGAGAAAAAACGGAAAGGCCTGAGGCGGTTAAGGCTGGAGTTGCAAAACTAGTCGGAATCGAGCCGAAAACAGTCGTTAATGAAACAGAGAGATTGTTGCGTCATCCGCTTGCCTATCGGCGAATGCAGGGAAAGGGTAGCCCGTATGGCGATGGCAAAGCAGCCCAAAGAATCCGAAGGTTGCTTTTAAAGGTGTTGCCACAGGTTGACAAGTAAACCTCTTTTCTTACACTTCATCTGTGAACAAACTGGTTAACTATTTGAGCGTCATTGTTAAGTGGCGCAAAATCATATTCCTTAACACCCTCGCAATAACGGTGCTAGTGATGGCGCTCTCGTTTGTAATTCCCCGTCGATTTACCGCTATCGCCCAGTTGTTGCCCCCAAGTGAAGAAGGGGATATGTTTGGGCTTACAAGTATTCTTGGTGGTGGACTGAGTAGCAGTTTAAGCAAACTGCGCGTTGGTGGACTTGGTGGGGCACCGACCGCTTCGGAACTGATGGCTGGTATCCTTGTAAGTCGCTCGATTATGGACCGTGTGGCGGAGAAGTGCAGTATCGCTTATTACTACCGGATAAAGCCAACCAAGACTGAGGAGGTTCGTAAACAGCTCAAGGGGATGACCAAAATCGGTGTCGGGGATGAAGGGATTGTGCGAATTACGGTTGAAGCCAAAACACCATCTTTGGCGGCGAAGGTTGCTAACTCATATATTGCAGAGCTGGATAGTTTTCTTAGGACTTCGAACATCAGTCGGGGACGAAATATGAGGGTGTTCTTAGAGCGAAGATTAGCCCAGGCGGAAAGCACACTTGCGGTTGTTCAAGAGTCTTTGAAAGTTTATCAGGCGCGGCATAAGATAGTAGCGGTTGATGACGAAACCCGCGCGGCAATAGATGCCTATGCACGACTTAAGTCCCAGGCATATGTCAAAGAGGCCGAGCTGGAGGCGGTACGGCAGGTCGCCAGCGATGACAACCCTTATCTGCTTTCACTGCAGCGGGAGACCAGGGCATTTGAGGAGCAGTTACGCCGTCTGGAACAGGGTAATGGGAAAAATGGTTTCGGGGTCGGGTTTGCAGTATCGTTTGCTCATCTACCGGAAGTTGGGGCCGAATTTGCCCGACGATACCTTAATTACCGAATTCAGGAAGAAACTTATTTAATGCTTTCTCAGCAACTGGAATATGCGAAAATTCTTGAGGCAAGGGATGCACCAACTTTGACAGTACTGGACTATGCCGTTCCGCCCCAACGCCACAGTTTTCCCAAACGCAGTGTCCTGACAATTGCTGCATTTGTTTTAAGTTTCTTAGCAAGTCTGATGTTGGCATTCACTACTGAATATTTTGAATATCTGCGCGGAGAAAAGCCCGATGAATATCAAAAATGGAGGGAGTTGGCGCAGGAGTTGCGGCGGGTGATGGGGCGTACAAAAGGCTTGTTCCGTTCCGATAGAAAAAAGTAAAGTGGACTTATCGACCGAGCAAAGTTTTGACCATCCGGTCAGCGCCAGCCGGCGCATAATCAAAAACACTTTCTTTCTTGCAATTGCTGATGTAGTAAATAAGGCTATGATGTTTGTATTCTATCTTGTTGCGGCGCGCCATCTAAGTGTTGAGCAATTTGGGGTGCTATCTTTTGCAACCACCTTTGTTACGATGTGGTCGGTTTTTTCTGACCTCGGGCTGGGTGTGGTCAGTGCCCGGGAACTTGCCCGGGACCGAATTGAAGGTAGGCGCCAGGTCAATATCGCCTTAGCAATAAAACTTGTTGCTACCCTGCTGGTCATTGGGTTAATTGTCTTGGTTGTGAATCTGATGAATCTGAACAGCGAGAAAGTCAGAGTTGTATATATTGCAACAATTTTTGTTCTCCAGACCGCTTTTACCACCTATTTTGCCAGTGTATTTCAAGGTGTAGAAAAGATGCATCTTACAACAGTCAGTCGCATTTTGCAAGCGGTGGTGCTTGTCGCAGGGGTGTTTGTGTTGCGTACCGGTCCAGCCCGGGTCGAGAGTTATACCTGGCTTTACGTTCTTGCCGGGTTGATTTCGGTACTTTTCGGCGCTAGTGCGGCTTATGTCCTTGTCCGACCCAGTTTTGATTTTCATATCAAGCGCTGGTGGGAGGTGTTAAAAGAGGCGTTTCCGATTGGATTGGCGATAATTTTAGTTTCTTTCTACTACTGGAATGGAACAACATTTCTTACGAAAATGAGTGGTGATGAAGCAGTGGGTGCTTACAGTGCCGCATTTCGGGTTGTTTGGGGTACACTGTTCATAACCCTTTCTTTTTCGGCGAGTATCTATCCTTTTTTTTCCCGATTGTATGTATCGGAGCCGGCGCGGTTAAGTGAAATTCTAAAACAGGCATTACGGTATATTACGGTTCTTACACTCCCTGTTGGAGGGTTTGGAACCCTGCTGGCGAAACCGATTGTCTTTTTACTGTACGGAACAAAATATTCCGGTGCGGTAACGCCGTTTATGATTCTGGTCTGGTGGAGTGTCGGTGCCAGTTTTAGTTCGATACTTTCCAACTATTTCATTGCAATCAATCGTGCTTCGGAAATGACTATTCAATCGGGATTATCGCTCGGGGTGAATTTACTCGGGAATGTTTTTTTAATTCCGCGATTCGGCGCGATCGGGGCGGCGGCTTCGATTACTGCCGCCGAGTTTGCCGGAGTACTTTATTTATGGTTAAGGCATTTAAGGACACCATACCGTGTTCCTGTAGGCGGCTATATGTCAATAGTGGGCAGGGGCACGGTGGCATTAATTTTGGCGATTCTGGTCACATGGTTATTAGGGAGACACAACATCGGGGCGGCGGTTTTTACAGGTGTTGTGCTTTACGCTTTTTTTCTTATGGTTACTGGGGTCATCTCGAGACAGGATATTAAGTTTGTTCAGAGATTGATAGGGAAAAGGGTTGTGAAGGAGATTTGATTGATGGAGCAGAGTAATCTTCTTAACACCCGAAGGATTAATACAATCCCGTTCAAATGGTTTTTGGGGTTGGAAGGTTTGTTGTGCGGTGGTTTTGTCGTTTTGAACATACTGGGGATGGAAAAACTTGCTATCGTATTGGTGCTGGCGCCGTTACAACTGTTTATTTGGGCGTTAATAGTGGGGAATGGGCTCGGGGTGTTATGTTACTTTGCAGCACTGGTACCAATCGGGGGTGCAGCATTTTTGCATCCGTCCTATCAGCAGTTCGCTTTCTATCCTGTAGTATTGCTGCTGTTAGGTTTGTGTTATGTCGCACCCTGGGCGAGATGCCGAGTTAATTTTAGAACCCTTTCTCGAATTGAGAAAATACCGATTGTGACATTAGGCATAGTGATAATCCTATCGTTTATCAATGCTTACAATAAAGGATGGCGGGGGCCTACACTTTTACCGACAACTGTGTTGATGTTTGAATTGCTCTTGATTGGGTATCTATGCGCTAAAATGGAATTGGCTGAGAGAGAGATTACAAAGGTATTGCGGATAATAATTTTTTCCACTGTCATCTGCACGCTTGGGGTATTTGCGCTTGCATGGAGTAGAGGAGTGGGTAGTGACTTTGGGTCAAAATCGGTATTGACACCATTTGGCTGGTTGAATCTTAACGCCTGGGGGTGCATCGCGGCAGTTGGCGGAATTATGGCTTTGGTGTTTGTTCTTCAGGGAAAATCATTCTTGGATAGAGTGACACTGGGAGGAGTAATTTTTATCTTATTGGCGATGCTGGTGTTGACAAAATCACGCGGCGCCTGGTTGGGTTTTGGTCTGGCGTTGCTGTATGTTTTAATTGTGTCCCGGTCGTTTAAACTGATCGTAGTTCTGGCGGTCGTCTTGTTTGTTTTGAGTTTCTGGGAGTTAGCCCGACAGTTAGTTTTCACCCGCGTTAGCGAGACGACACTTTTCGACCCTTCACTGGCGGGTCGTTTTTTATTGTGGCATTACGCGTGGAAGATTGGTAAAATCAACTGGTTACTTGGCGTGGGAATGGAGAACTTCCGGTTCGTAAAGCACCTGTACCGCTTTCCCGGTTCCACTGCGATGGGTTTGCCTTTTAATGCTCATAATATCTATTTAGAGTTATTTGCCGACCTCGGCTTTTTTGGCGCAATAGCGTTTCTTGCGCTGTTGGCGGTTGCTTTAGTACGCTCCTATGCAACGAAATTTGACGACTCCTTACCCCAAGATGTGAGAACCGTGGGGATTGCACTGAGTGCCGGCATTATTACCTTAATGGTCCACGGGTTGGTCGATGCATTTACCTATAATCCCGGAGTTTTATCTCTTTTGATAATTCTTGTCGGGCTTTCTTTGGCTTTCGGAAGGTTGAAGAAGAAATATCGGACAGTCAGTGCCGCTGAGCGCAGCGCAAGATAAGCCGGGCGGTGTTCTCCCAGGTGAATTGGCGGGCGCGTTGTTGTCCGACCGTACTCAATCTGGTTCTAAGTTCCGCATTATCGAGCAGGAGTTGAATTTTGGTGGCGATGTCTTCTATCGAGAGAGGATTAAAATAGACCGCGGCGCCGTCCGCCACCTCCGGTAAACTAGAGGTGTTGCTGCACGCAATCGGTGCGCCATAGGCCATTGCTTCCAGGACCGGTAGTCCAAACCCTTCGTACAGCGAAGCGGTTACAAACAAAGTACAGTATCGGTATAGGCTGGCAAGCTCAGTTTCGTCCAGCCCACTGAAGACAAACGCCCGGGACAATAGGTTGAACCGTCTCAACTGAGCGTGAGCGAAATCGAGCTGGTGTTGCGTGTCCCCTCCAACAAGGACAAGTTTCAACGAAGGTGGGACTTTGAGTTGAGCAAAGGCGGCGATCAACCGCCGAGTATTTTTATACGGGGCATGACTGCCAACATAGAGGATAAATGGCACAAACTGTTTACCGAATTCCGATTCGGTTATCGATGGGGTGATGCCAGGTCCGTTGTGGGCGACGAAGATCCGGCTGGTGGGTAACAGTTTCATTTTCCGCAAGTCCTTTTTGGTGGCTTCTGAAACGGTAACTATCCGCCAGGCAAAACGAAGGCTCTGAAAACCAAGCCAGAAGGAAAGTTTTTCCTTCTGGGGTAGGAATTGACGCATTTTAAAAGGAATCAAGTCGTGGACCACGGCGATGGTTGGCAATCTGGGAAAAATGGGAACCACTGGTGTAGGGCAAAATAGGATGTCGTACTCGTTTGTGCAGTACCGGTTGAGGGCGGTAAGTGTCCAGATTGTGCGGTCGATGTTGGAACGGACCAATTCCGGCAATTTGAGCGTTTTTCCAAAAGAAGAAAACATTTCTGGATCCGGGGTCAGGATAGTAAGTTCACAAATTCGGGCGAGTTCGGGTATCAGATGTGTGATGTAACTGGAGATGCCTACTTTTAAGCGGGTGTTAAAAGCGGCGTTGAACAGTAGCTTCATCCGGTGTTTTTTCTCCGAACAAGCAATTCCAGAGGACATTTTCTACCCGGATGATATTCTTCCGGGCGTCGTAATGTTCTTCAGCGATAGAACGGCAGTTTTGAGAAAGGTAGGTGCGTAGTTTCTCATCGGACAGCACCCTGATGATTGCATTAGCCAACGCCTCCGGGTTTCGTTCGGGCACGAGGATTGCTGTTAAGCCATCAGTCACAAACTCAGGTATCGAGCCACTCTGGGTTGAGATTACTGGTGTTCCGCACGCGATGCTCTGAATATTCACCATTCCGACTTGCTCGGCCCAGCGTTGGGTGGTGATTGAGGGGGTAACAGTAACCCGGGCGGCGCGGAAATAAGGTGGTAAGTGCTGATTTAAAATCATACCCAGTAGGTGGATGGAATCGGTGAGTTTTTTTGCATTAGCGATTTGGGTTATCTTTTCTTTTAATGGCCCAGCGCCGATAATAAAAAGCTGGGCATCTGGTATCTGCGCTTTTACTTTGACAAATGCCTCAAGCAGGACAATAATGCCCTTCTGTTCAACTAACCGCCCAACAAATAGAACGGCGTTAGCGCCCATGTCAGGTTCATTGCCGTTGGTTCGGGGGGTGAAAAGTTCCGTGTCCACTCCCCAAGTGGCATAAAGTAATTTGCTGATTTTCGCTTCTGGGCAGTTTAAAGCTGTCATATTTTTTCTTGCCCCTTCATTAACGGCAAATATCAAGGTTGCCCGATGGGCATAGATTCGGGCAACCGATTTTACGAGGGGGATTAAGAGTGGGCTCAGGGGGATGCCAAACCGATAAATTCGGGCAAACTTTATCTCGGGCGGAATGTTTTCAAATGTCGGGAAATAATAAGGAACGCCCAGAATGAAACTGCCAATGATGGTTGCAAAAATCAATGGGATCTGAGTGGGGATGTCGTAAGGCTCGCCGCCCTGAATCAGCACCGGTTTTAACTTTATCAGTTTCAGCAGGAGGTCGATTGAATTACGGAAGCGCACGGTTCTGACTCCCAATTCATTAGGAGAAATGTCTGGGGCACAACGCTGGTAAAGATGCCAAATTTCAAATCTTTTAAAATGAGACAACATATTATGGAAATCGGCGCGGAGTACATTGGTTAATATCGCCAGTCTCGGCTTAGAGCCGGGGGATGAAATCATGGGTTGGCAAGAATAATAACCGGACTCCGGGCAATGTCAATCATCATTTTGAGTTTGACGCTCTAATTTTTTGTTTTATACTTCTGCGACAATAATGCGTATCGGCATTGACGGATTTCCTTACATATTTAAGGGGGCGGGCGTTGCTCGTTATGTGACCGCAATGCTGAATGAGATGGTTGTTCTGGCACCCGAAGACGATTTTCTCATCTACGCGCCGATGCCGGTGGAGATACCGCTTCCGCCTGCGGCTAACTGGCGGTTGCGGGTGGTAAAAAGTGTGCTTTCCCAAAGGCCCACGCTCTGGACGCAAATTGTGTTGCCTAAAGCGCTGGCAGCAGACGGCATCGATGTTTTCTGGGCGCAACCCACCTACTTACCACTGGCGATGGCGTCAAAATGTTTTCGGGTATTGACCGTACACGATCTGGTTCCTTATGTGGCACCGTGGAGTATGGAATTACGGTGTCTATTGCAGATGAGATTGCGGCTTGGGCGAATTGCACGGGCTGCGGAACTGGTTGTTTGTGTTTCCGATGCTACGGCAAAACTTGCCCAGCGTTACTTGAAACTGAACCCCGAAAAAATTAAGGTGATAAAAGAAGCCGCAGCACCGGTTTTTTATCCGATTGAACTTTCCGAAGCTAAACGGTGGGTAGCAGAGCGATTTGGCCTCGATGACGATTACATAATTTTTGTTTCCACAATTGAACCGAGAAAGGATCATCTGCTTTTATTAAAAGCTCTGGAGATGGTGCCCGATGCACCTTTACTCGTTCTAGTGGGGGGCATTGGCTGGCGCTGCGGCAGAATTTTAAAGGAAATCAAACGTTTTGAGAAGCAGGGTCGGGTGCGTTACCTGGGAAGGGTTGATGATGAACAGTTGCGGCTACTTTACAGTGGTGCCCGGCTTGCGGTCTATCCTTCTCGTTACGAGGGTTTCGGTTTACCGGTTCTTGAGGCGATGGCGTGCGGCTGTCCGGTACTGGCAAGCGACTCCTCCAGTTTGCCGGAAGTGGGTGGTGAGGCAGCAGACTATTTCCGCACCGGTGATGCCTTTGACCTTGCCCGGAAACTGCGGGATTTACTTAACGATGGAGAGCGGTTGAGGTTAATGGCGCGGCAAGGAGTTCAGCGTGCCCGGCAGTTCAGTTTCAGGAAATCGGCTAAGGAGTTTTTGGAAATAATAAAAAAAGAAGTTACTGAATTTTATTCTTCCTAACCTCAGCGTTTTTCTATTACCGCTTGGAAAAACTGGTGTAGCTTCTTTGCGGTATTTTCCCAGGAAAAAAGATTTGCGTGCGCCGATCCTTTAACTTTTAACGAAGCACGCAGGTTGTCGTCCGTGAGTACCTGTTGCAGAGTTCGGGCGATGTCCTCAACCGAATATGGATTAAAGTATAGAGCGGCATCACCAGCGACTTCAGGAAGACTCGATGTGTTGCTACAAACCACGGGGGCACCGTTTACCATCGCCTCTAACACCGGTAAACCGAATCCTTCGTAAAGTGATGGGTAAACAAATAGCCGGCAGCGTTGATAGAGGCGGGACAACTGAACCGGGGTTAAGGTGTTGGGCAAAATGAGTACCCGGTCTTTCAATTGATAGGCGGCGATAGCCTCCCGGGTGCGATTGACAAGCAGCGGGGTTCCCCAGCCGACAAGAACCATTTGCAGTGTTGGAAACCGGGGGGCGATTTGGGCAAATGCGGCGATTAGACGCAGAAGGTTTTTGTGCGGTGCGTGTCCCCCAACGTATAGCAGGTAGTCACTTAACGGCCGGGGTAAATCATTCAGGATATTTCCTTCTGCCATCGCTAACAGATTAACACATGGCGCTTCGGGAATTACTGTGCTACGTTGGGATTTTAAAACGGGGAACATTCTAAACAGATCCTGTCTGGTATTTTCTGACACGGTGACTATTCCGTCCGCGTTGCGCAGGGATTGGATTCCTATCCAGAGGAGTAGTTTTTTTCGGTGATAAGTTATTGCTTTTTTTCCTTCTCGTTCAAAGAACAATAAAGGGATGAGATCGTGAACTGTGGCAACAGCGGGGATTTTTTTGTGTATTGGAGTGGTTGGAATAGGACTGAAAACCAAATCGTAGGGAGATGTGCAGAGTTTGGGAAGTTGGAAAAGGGTCCACAATAGGCTGTTTCGTGGGACCTTCACCTTTTTTGGTATGTTAATCGTTTCACCGTAACTGGAAAACAGTTCTGGGTTCGGGGTGAGGATGGTAAGTTCACATAATTTGGCAAGATGGGGGACAAGCGACTTAATAAACCCGCTGATTCCTGAATTCTCTTTGGTGTCGTAGGCGGCGTTGAACAGAATTTTCACCGAGTTCAGTATATTGATTGACCAGGGATGGTCAAGTGTACAATACCCCTTTACATTGACTGTAGTTGCGAGCCAGTTATAATTCGAGAACTATGCCCAAGCTCGCAATTGACGCACGACGACTGGTGCGGCGCATGTCCGGTATTGGCCATTATGTTTTTCAAATTGCCCGCTGGGTGGCGCGACTGGCACCAGATTTTGAGGTCAACTTACTCTTAGACCGCGCGCCAGCGAAGGAGGCAATTCCCCCGGGCTGTAATGCGGTGGTTTTGGGAAGTTATCTGGGCGACGGGACACCATTGGCTAAGTTGTATTCACCATTCTGGTTAAATCACTATGTCCCTTTTTATTGTAACCGGGCAAAGGTAGACCTATTTCATGGCGCAAATTTCGTTTTACCCTTTCGGCTAAATTGCAAAAAGGTGGCGACGGTTCATGACATCTCTTTTATTCGAATTCCTTATGCCTACGGACCAATCTATCGCCGTTATATGGTGTTGCAGACCAAAAGGTCTTTGGACACTGCCGATGCGGTGATTGCGATAAGCGAAAAGACGCGGGAGGACCTGATAACAGTGTTCCGGGTAGCACCGGAACGGGTTACGGCGATTCCCATCGGCATCGGCGATGCGTTCCGAAACGATTACGACCATGACTATTTAAATAAGGTCCGTTCACAATTGACGCTTCCAGAAAGGTACATCCTCCATGTTGGTGTTGTCGAAGTAAAAAAGAATATCGGGCTGTTGCTTCAGTCGGCGGCACCGCTAATTAAAAATGGTTTGGTTGATGGTGTTGTCCTTGCCGGTCGTGATGGGTTGGGTGCCGATGAAATCCGACGGTTGGCAAAGGAGCTGGGATTAGCCAACCGGGCGCATTTTTTAGGATTTGTTCCCCAGGAGTTGCTTCCCGGTGTTTATATCCTGGCAAAAGTGGTGGTTTTCCCTTCTCTTTACGAAGGTTTTGGTCTGCCGGTTCTTGAGGCGATGGCGTGTGGAACACCGGTTATCACCTCCAACATCTCATCATTGCCTGAGGTTGCGGGTGATGCGGCACTGTTGGTTTCACCGAACAACCCGGAAGAGTTAAGACAGGCGCTGGAACGGGTGTTAAAGGACGAGGGGTTGTGCGCCTCTTTGCGGGCGAAGGGGTTAAAGCGCGTTCGGGAGTTTACCTGGGAGAAGATAGCGGCGGAACATATTGAAGTCTATCGCCGGGTTCTAAGGGGCGGTGATGTTTGAGCCATTGGCGGTTGTCCTTTTCTGGGTCCCATTAGGAGTTATTTTTTATCACTGGGTGATTTTTCCGGCGCTACTCTGGATATGGGCAAGGCTTTTTCCGAGAAAGTATCATTTTGAAAAACGGGATGAGCCGCTGCGGGTGAGCGTGGTGATGGCGGTTTACAACGAAGAGGCGATAATCGCTGAAAAGATGAAAAATATCCTGGCGATGGAATATCCGGCTGACTATCTCGAAATCCTTATCGGGTCGGACAACTCTACAGACCACACCGACGAAATCATTCGCTCGTTCAACGACCGGCGGGTGCGCTTGATTCATTATGACGAGCAGTCAGGGAAGACGGTGGTGCAGAATCGGCTCTTGGAAATTGCCACAGGCGATGTTGTGCTCTGCACCGATGCCGACTCGCTGCTGACGCCTGAGTCGCTTAAACTGATGGTTGAAAAATTTCTTGACCCGAGAGTGGGTGTAGTAAATCCGAGATATCGCCGCATCAATGAAGATGGTAGTCCGGCAGAAAGTTTCTATGACCTCTGGGAGAGTGGGGTAAAAGAACTTGAAGGTAAGATTGGAGCGATGGTTGGCTGTAACGCCTATGCCAATATGGTGCGCAGGTCGCTGGCAACCCCGATTCCGGACGACACCATCCTTGACGACTTTATTCTGGGAATCAGGCCTTTCCGGTTCGGATACGATGTGGTGTGCGAACCCCGGGCACTGGTTGTTACCCGGGCGGAGAGCGAAACAGTTGAATACCGGCGCAAATCGAGGATATCAAGCGGCAACCTCCAGGCGCTCTTGCGCTGTTATGACCTGCTTTCCCCGAAGTACGGCCGGAAAGCCTGGGTTTACTTTTCCCATAAGGTCATAAGGATGGTGGTACCATTTCTGCTTCTCTCGATGCTTATTGGTGCGGGATTACATGTTCGCTATCCATTTTTTGCGGTACTGTTTGGGCTGCAACTGCTCGCTTATGCCACGATTCCGCTTCTGTTTGTAGTTCCCAGACGGGGGCGCAAACTTCTGATAATACAATACTACCTTTATCTCAATATTGGTCTGGTTATTGGTTACTGGCGCTACCTGTTCCGGCGGGAGCGATTCTGGAAGAAGACGCCGCGTACCGCACCACCACCTGAATTAAGTTGACAAAGGGCACAGGGTTTTCTAAAATCGGCTGAATTGAGAACTCTATCTGTTAATATCGACCACATTGCAACGCTGCGGCAGGCACGGCAGGAGCCATTTCCTGACCCGGTACAGGCGGCAGCGCTGGTTGAATTAGGCGGCGCCGATGGTATTACGGTCCATCTGCGGCAGGACCGACGGCATATCAACGACCGGGATGTGAAACTTCTGCGTCAGACGATAAAGACGGAACTTACCGTGGAAATGGCGGCAAAGCCGGATTTAATACGGTTTGCCTGCAAAGTGAAACCGGACCAGGTGACTCTGGTCCCGGAGCTGGTGACCGAAGTTACGACGACCCGGGGTCTGGATGTATTTAAGGAGGCAAAGCGGTTGCGGCAAGTGGTTGTATTACTGAAGCGCGCCGGTATCAGGGTCAGTTTATTTGTCGACCCGGAGCCCCGACAGGTGGTTGCTGCTGCCAAAATCGGGGCGCAGGTTGTCGAGTTGAATACCGACCGTTACAGTAAAGAGCCCGGGCACAGGGAGTTTCGTCTTCAGGAGTTGGAAACTGCTGCCCAGACCGCAATCCAGCACGGGTTAACGGTTCATGTAGGCCACGGATTGGATTACTTGAATGTTGTGCCAATTCTGCAAGGGAATTGGGCGCAGGGGTTTTCCATCGGTTTTGCAATCGTGAGCCGGGCGGTGTTTGTGGGACTGAAACAGGCGGTTAGAGATATGAAGCATTTACTGGAGGTGTACGCTTGAGAGGTACGAGAATTAAACTTGCAATCTGGCTTTTGGTATTAGTTATCGCCGGAGTGATTCTCTGGCCCAGTTTTCAACTTTATGTACTGTTTCCGAAGCAGGAGAAGGCGTTAAAAGAGCGGTTGAGCAAGGCAGCGACATTTGAGGATAGTCAGGCGGTGCGAATGGAAATTAACGAGTTCAATCAGCGAAAAGGTGCGCTTTATGAGAAACGGATCGTCCACCTTGGACTGGACCTGGTGGGTGGTATGCATGTGGTGCTTGATGTTGACCGTTCCCAGCTTTCCGAAGAGGATGCAAGACGAGCACCAGATTTGGCGCTGGAGGTTATCCGAAACCGAATTGACCAGTTCGGGGTGTTTGAACCAACAATTCAAAAGACCGACCGGGGAAGAATTCTTGTGCAACTGCCCGGTGTTGACCGAGAGCGCGCGCTCAACATCATAAAACAACCGGCACACCTGACATTTCACCTGGTTGAAGAGAAGGCAAAGGTTTACGATGCGTTGAAGACGGTGGATGAACGCCTTCAGGCAAAAGCCGGGGTAAAACCGACAGTGGATTCTACCGTTACTCAGCCTTTGGACTCAACTGAAAAAGAGGCGGCACCGGGAACGCTTTTGAGTTTTCTACGCAGTGAAGGTGATGAACTGGACCTTTTAATTTACGCCAAGGACACCGCGGCGTTCAGAGCGCTTCTTGAGCAGGGAAGGGAGTTCTGGCCCCAAGGCTACGAGTTTGCCTACGGTCCAGTGGAGACGGTGGACAATGACCGGGTTGTTCGTATTTATCTCTTGAAGAGTGAACCGGAACTTATGGGAACGAGGTTACGCCGGGCTGAGCCGGCAATTTATCAGGGTGCAGAACTGGAACGGGCGAACACCTGGGTGGTGAACTTTGAACTCGACCGCGAAGGCGCGGCAAAGTTTGCAACCGTTACCGGCAGAAATGTGGGTAGAAGGCTGGCAATAGTACTTGATGGCGTGGTTCGTTCTGCCCCGCGGATTCAAGAGCGGATTCCCAACGGTCGGGGACAGATAACAATGTACGACCGCCGGGGTGATAAGGCAAAAGACCTTTCAATTGTTTTGAACTCCGGTGCCCTGCCCGCGCCGGTGGTGGTTGTTGAAGAGCGCTCAATCGGCGCCTCCCTCGGAGCGGATGCAATTCGGCGGGGTTTGATTGCCGCCGCGGTTGGGGCGCTGGTGGTGGTACTTTTTATGCTCGTGTACTACGGTGTTGGTGGATTGTTAGCGGACTTTGCCCTTGCTGTTAACATCTTTCTCCTTATTGCGGTTCTTGCGGCACTGCGCGCGACTCTTACTTTGCCCGGACTTGCTGGTATTGCTTTGACAATCGGGATGGCGGTTGATGCCAATGTCCTGGTCTTTGAACGTATCCGGGAGGAGTTGCGGGCAGGAAAGACGCCAATGGCAGCGGTTGATACCGGTTATGCCCGGGCGCTGGTGACAATAATCGACGCCAACGCCACGACGATTATCACCGCTTTGGCGCTGTACTTTATCGGCTCGGGTCCAGTGCGGGGATTTGCCATCACACTCGGGGTTGGGTTGGTGATTAACGTGCTGACCGCGGTTTTCCTGACGAGGTTCATCTTTGACTGGTTTCTTGCCCAGTTTGAAGTCAAAACACTGAGGATATAAGTATGAAACTATTTGGCGATACGAACATTCAATTTGTGTCCAAACGCCGGCTCTTCTTTATAATATCGGCGTGCCTGGTGGCAATCAGTATTCTTTTGATTGTGATTAAGGGGTTCCGCTACGGTGTCGACTTTACCGGTGGTGGGTTGGTGCAGGTACGGTTTTCCGCTCCGGTAAAGATTGATGCGGTTCGGGCGGCACTGACGGCAATGGGCGAAGCCGGTGCTTCAATCCAGCAGACCGAAACCGGCGACTTTCTTATCCGGGTGAAGCCGAGCGCCAAGTCCGCTGATGAAAGCGGATTTTCATCGCGGTTGCGCCAGCAGCTTGCTGTCTCATTCCCCGATATCCCGTTTGAGGTTTTACGGGACGAGGCGGTTGGCCCGCGCATCTCTAAAGAGTTACAGAGCAAGGTTTTGATTGCGGTTCTTATCGGGCTTATCGGCATCCTCATCTATGTCAGTTTCCGGTTTGACTTCCGGTTCGGTACCGGTGCGGTACTGGCGCTCATTCACGACACATTAATCACCCTTGGCTTTTGCGCCCTTTTTAACCGGGAAATCACCACGACGCTTATCGCCGCAATCCTGACGGTAATCGGTTATTCGGTTAACGACTCGATTGTCGTTTCAGACCGGATTCGTGAGGCGATTAAAAAAATCCGCAAAGAGTCTTTCCCGGAGGTTGTCAATCGGGCGATAAACAATACGCTTTCGCGCACAATTGTCACCGCGCTTACCACCCTATTCGTGACGATTGCTTTACTCGTGCTTGCCTCAGCAGAAATCAGGGATTTCGCCTTTGCGCTCACGGTGGGCATTGTGATTGGTACCTACTCCTCAATCTTTGTGGTTGCGAATCTGGTGGTGGCGTGGGAGCAGAAGTTCCCGACCCGGCGCCGGCGGTAAGCCAGCCGCGGTCCAGAATTAAATTCTTTTTACAGGCGGCAGTTGCCAGCGGCTTTTTTACCGGCTACTTTCCTTTTGCCCCGGCGACGGTAACCAGTTTCTTTAGTTTAGTTCCGGCTTATTTCCTTTCGCGCCAGCCATTCCTGGCGGCAGGGGTGATTGTTGTTGTTTTCTTTCTGGGCGTCTATCTGGCTGATGAACTGGAAAAGGTGTGGGGTAAAGACCCGGCAAGGGTTACCATTGACGAAATTGTTGGCACCTTCATAACGTTCTTTTTCAATCCGGTTTCCTTTGCCGGGCTTGCGGTTGGTTTTGTCCTCTGGCGTGGTTTTGATATCTTGAAACTGCCTTTCATCAACCGGGTGCAGGCTGTGCGGGGTGGCTGGGGTGTGATGCTGGACGATGTGCTTGCCAGCATCTGCGCCAATCTGGTACTAAGGGTATTGATTTTGGTTTTACCACAACTTGGGCGGTAAAAGAAGGGGCGTGAGCGATGGTTGGCCAAACTTCAAAGGCAGAGATAGTCGTTGTTGGTGATGAGGTTGTCGCGGGCAAGGTTGTGGATACAAACTCGGCGGTTATCGCCCGGCAACTGGCGAAAATTGGCATTGAGACGCAAACGGTGGTGCGGGTAAGAGATGACGAGGAGGCGATTAAGAAGGCGGTTGCGGGCGCACTGGTCTGTTCCCGGTTGATTTTTGTCTGCGGTGGGCTTGGTCCGACACCGGATGATAAAACTTTGCCCGCGGTTGCGGAACTGATTGAGCGGCGACTTACAGTTCATCAAGAGAGTCTGGAACGGATTGACCGATTTATGAGCCGCAGGGGTATAAAGACTCCAGAACTGGCAAAGCGGCAGGCGCTCATTATTGAGGGGGCAACGGTTTTTGAGAATCCGGCGGGTATGGTGCCGGGAATGGTGGTTGAGCATCAGAATAGCACCGTTGTTCTTTTGCCCGGTGTGCCTGAGGAACTTGTTGGTATCCTTGAAGGCGGCGTTATTTCCTATCTGAAGGAGCGGTTTTCCGGGCAACGGTTGACGGTCGCGCTTATTCGGACCGCGGGTTTGATTGAGTCGCAAATCGCGCCCCGGGTCAATCGGCTTGTTGGCCATTATCAGGGTGTGCAGGTTGGTTATTATCCTTCGGTTCAGGGGCTGGACTTCTTGATTTCGGGTGCGGATAAAAAGGCGGTGGCCGCGTGCGCCGGTAAGTTGAAGGAACTTTTTGGGGCGCGGGTGTATGCTGATGAGGATAGGAACCTTGAAATTGTGGTGGGCGAGATTTTGAAGGCAAGGGGGTTGACTTTAAGCACCGCTGAGTCCTGCACCGGTGGTTTGATTGGTGACATTTTGACCAACGTGCCGGGCAGTTCGGGCTATTATCTGGGCGGTGTGGTTGCCTATTCCAACGCAATAAAGATGAGGGTGTTAGGTGTTAAGGAAAGTACTTTGAAAAGTTATGGTGCGGTGAGTTCTCAAACGGTGACGGAGATGGTAACCGGGGTTTGCCGGGTTATCGGTAGTGACTGCGGGATTGCGGTTTCGGGAATTGCCGGTCCCGGTGGTGGGACAAAAGATAAGCCGGTAGGACTGGTTTATATCGGGGTGGCGTTTAAGGGCAGTGTCAAGGTTGAAAGGCACATCTTCTCGGGAAACAGAAGGGTGATTAAAGAGCGTGCGGCATACACCGCGCTCGACCTTTTGCGCCGGGTGTTATTGTAAAGGAGGCAAAGGGTGATATACAGTAATCGGACCGCATTTGGGGGCAAAGGCGAGATGGTGCGTGCGTTTGTTGCGGTGGATACGACACCCGAGGTTAAGGCAGAGGTTTCCCATCTTCTGCGCCAATTAAAGGAACGAACCCGTTTTTCGGTTAAGTGGGTCAAGCCGGAGCAGATGCACATCACCCTGGTATTTTTAGGTGCGGTCGGCGCGGAGTTTATTGAAGGGGCAAAGGTTGAGTTAAACGCGGTGGCGAGTAGATACAGGGGGTTTGGGTGTCGGCTTGGAGGGTTGGGGGCATTTCCTTCACCCGTAAGGGCAAGGGTTTTGTGGGTCGGGCTGAAGAGCGGGGAGCAGGAGTTAAAGGAACTACAGAAGGCGGTCTCCCGGGCTCTTAACCGGATTGGTTATGTAGAGGAGAAAAGGCCGTTTAGCCCCCATTTGACATTGGGGCGTCTGCGGGAACCGGCGGATGTGAACTTTATAAATGAGATGTCGTTTCAAAGTTCGTCTTTTTTTGTCTCCCGGATGATTCTATTCAGTTCCATCCTGAAGCCCGAGGGACCAATCTATTCGGTGCTTGAGGAGTTTCCGTTTGGCAACGGATAATTAAACTTTTTTCTCGTGCCAGATTTTTTGGGCGAGGAAGGCGATGTTCTGGCCAAGGTTTTTGAAGTTTTTTATCCCTTCCTCGTCGTTGAGAATGTCGCCCGGTTTCATTCCGAACCCAAAGTTCCAGTAGGTTGAGCCCGGCACAAACATCTCTTTGATAAGAAAGAAGTAGTTGATTTCGGCGAGTACGACATTGCCGCCACCGCGGCGCACCGCGACAACCGCAGCACCAATCTTGTGCCGTAAAGGGTTGTTGTTTCTGCCCGCTACATAGCCGGCACGGTCAATCAGGGCTTTGGCCTCAGCGGTCATTGAACTGAAGTAAACTGGCGAACCGATTATGATGATATCTGAGGCAAACATCTTATCAATCAAATGGTTCATATCGTCATCCCAACCGTGACAATGGCGGTCCCGTATTTCGGCGCACTTATTACACGCCCGGCAGCCGTGCAGGTTTAAACCACCCACCGGCACCAGTTCGGTTTCAATGCCCGCGGCACGCAGTTCTTCAAGGACGATGTTCAACGCCAGAAAGGTGTTGCCCTTTGGTCTGGGGCTGCAGTTAAACCCGGTTGCTTTAACCATTGTAACTCCTTTTTAGTTTAAGTTCAGAGAAAAGTTTGAGGGAGACGGTGTTAAGTCGTTTGATTGCCATTTTGCATCCTGATTGCTATCACTTTTACCGTAAAAATTGCCTAAGGTCAAGGAAAGGTTTTTGCAATGGCAGGTGCGATTTTTCCCATAGGGGTCGAATCGGGGCTCATTTCGCTAATATCTTGATAAAATGTGAGTTGGCTGATTACATTTATCGCCAATCCAGTCTAGGAGGGCACACCGGATACCGTTTAGGGAACGGTTCCGGGAGTGGTTCGGTGAGTAACTCTGGGAACCCTTTCCGGGTTGGTAATCACCGGCATTACCGCATTGGTTACTATATGGGTTATGTTGGTTGATTTTCGGGGTAAAGGGGCGACTGTTTTGGAGTTGAACCCAACCGTTAAATCAGGACGCTTTTTTAGCGCTCAACCGGACGCACCGAAGAACAGTTATCCGGTTTACAACTCCTCTTGACTTTTTGAGATAAAAGGGCATTATAGTTTGTGGTGTTATCTTTCAAATGGAGGCGGTTATGGTTGGATTGAAGCCGGTGGTCTGGATTATAATTGGTTTGGTTCTTGTCGCACTGGAGATGGTTGTGCCCGGACTGGTGATTATCTGGTTTGGAGTCGCCGCGGTTCTTACCGGAATTCTGGCGTTTTTTATCCCAAATCCCTATTTCCAGTATGGGGCGTTTCTGTTTTTTTCCGGTCTGGGCGTTTTTCTGGCTCAGTGGATTGGCAGGAAAATCACCCGGCCCGAACCAGAGCCGGTAGGTGCGTTGCGGTTACCGGGCGCCATCGGCGTGGTGTTAGAGAGCATCGAGCCGGCGAAAATGGGGCGAGTAAAGGTGCAGGGTGAGGAGTGGCGGGCAGAGGCAGCAGTGCCGCTCGCGGAAGGGGTCAAGGTCAAGGTGGTAAAAGTTGACGGAACCCATCTGGTAGTTGAACCGTTAGAAGAAGGGAGGCAATGATGCCGGTACTGGTAATCATCGTTTTGATTTTTTTGTTTATCTGGGCGCTTTTGGGGTTGAAGATTGTGCGGCCTTATCAGCGGGGCGCGGTGGAAAGGCTGGGAAAGTATCAACGGTTGGTCCAGCCCGGTTTGAATTTTATCATCCCGTTTCTCGAGCGGTTGATTAAGGTTGACATGCGCGAGCAGGTGGTTGATGTGCCGCCGCAAGAGGTTATCACCAAGGACAACGCCACGGTGACGGTTGATGCGATTGTTTATTACGAGGTGACCGACCCGGTGAAAGTGCTTTATAATGTTGCCAATTTCCGGCTGGCAACGATTAAACTGGCGCAGACCAATTTGCGTAATGTGATTGGTGATTTGACGCTGGATGAGTCTTTGACTTCCCGGGAAAGAATCAATGCGAAGTTGCGTGATGTGCTGGATGAGGCGACCGATAAATGGGGTGCGAAGGTGACCCGGGTGGAGTTGCAGCGCATTGAGCCGCCGAGCGATGTGACCGAGGCGATGCACCGCCAGATGAAGGCGGAGCGCGACCGGCGGGCGGTGGTTCTGGAGGCAGAAGGTATCAGACAGGCGGCGATTCTTAAGGCAGAGGGTGAAAAACAGGCAAGGATTCTTGAGGCCGAAGGTCAGGCGGGTGCAATTGAGCGGGTTGCCAATGCCGAGAAGTATAAGTTGCTGACCGTGGCCGAGGGTGAGGCGCAGGCGATTGAGCGGGTTTATGCGGCGATTCACAAGGGAAACCCAACAAAGGATTTAATCGCGATTAAGTATTTAGAGGCGCTGGCGAAGATGGCTGAGGGTAAGGCGACGAAGATGTTTATTCCTTACGAGGCGTCCGCGATTATGAGTGCGGTTGCGGTGATTGCCGAGGCTTTAAAGGATAAGACAGAGACGGAGAAGAAGTAGGCGCGGGCGCGGTTGGGTGTAAGGTTTCCCGGTTGCAGTTTCCGTTGATATGAGTGATTGGGAGAAGAAGACAGCGGCGGAGGTTGTTTTTGAACTGGGCTCGGACCCGGAAAAGGGGTTGAGCAAAGAAGAGGCGCAAAACCGGCTCCAGCGATTGGGCAAAAATGTGCTTAAGGAACGGGAGGTTCGAAGCCCGTTATCAATTCTTTTATCCCAGTTCACTTCGGTGATGGTGATTATGCTTCTGATCGCCGGGGTGGTGTCGATATTTTTAGGCGAGACGGTTGATGCGGTGGCGATTTTCGCTATCGTGGTGCTCAATTCAATCCTCGGTTTTGTGCAGGAGTTCCGCGCCGAGAAGGCACTTCAGACTTTAAAACGGCTGGCGATGCCTAAGGTCAGGGTGTGCCGTAACGGGGTAGTGGATGATGCGCCCGCGCAGGATTTAGTGCCCGGTGATATCGTGCTGCTTGAAGCGGGAAGCAACATTCCGGCTGATGGCCGGTTGCTCGAGGCGGTGAATTTACGGGTTCAGGAGGCGGCATTGACCGGCGAATCAGAGCCGGTGGATAAAGAGAGTGGACCGCAGGCGACGGCAGCAGACGGTGCGGTGCCGGATGGGGAGCACCACGCGAAAAATATGGTGTTTATGGGCACAGCGGTGGTTGCGGGGCGGGGTCGGATGGTGGTGACAGAAACGGGAATGAGAACCGAGTTGGGCAAGATTGCGGATATGCTTCAGACGACGAAGCGGGAGCCAACACCGTTACAGAAACGGCTGGAGCGGATGGCAAGAGAACTGGCGATTGCGGTTTTAGTAATTGTTGCCATCGTGTTTACCTTAGGGGTGTTGAGGGGGCAGAACTATCGTGAGATGTTTCTCGTGGCGGTGGCGATGGCGGTGGCAGCGGTGCCCGAAGGATTGCCGGCGGTGGTTACCATCGGGCTGACGCTGGGTGCGCGGCGCATGCTGGGCCGGAATGCGTTGATTAGAAGGTTGAATGCGGTGGAAACGCTGGGTTCGGTTACGGTAATTTGTTCGGACAAGACCGGCACTTTGACTCAGAATCGGATGACGGTGACGGTGCTGGATGTTGCCGGCGAAAAGTGCGACCTGCAGGTGGTACGGGCAAAGGGTGATAAGGTGGAGAGCTGTCACTATCTTTCTCCGGCAATGCTACTTCTGGTTGCCGCGGGTGCATTGTGTAACGATGCCCTGATTGCGGTTGATGCCGGGGAGATGAAGGTTTTGGGCGACCCAACTGAAGGGGCATTGGTACTGGCAGCAATGGAGTTGGGAATGGAACCCAACCAGTTGCGGCGGCTTTTGCCCCGGGTGGGCGAAATCCCCTTTTCTTCTGAACGCAAACGGATGAGCACCGTCCATCAGTTAAAAATTGAAGGTCCGGTTGCGGAAAAGGAGCGGATGGTCCTTGGGATTTTGAAGACCAAGAGTGATGGAGAGATGGTCCTTTTCACGAAAGGTGCGGTTGATGTGCTGTTAAAGTTGTGTCGCGGGGTTTATGTCAATGGTGAGGTGGAACCTTTGACCGAAATCTGGCGGCAACGGATAACCGAAGCCCTGACCAATCTTACCGCGCAGGGAATCAGGGTACTGGGGAGTGCGTTCCGGATGGTTAAAGAGGTTGAGGTTACCGGGACCGGTGGCGTTGGCGAGGAGCTGGAAAACAATTTAATTTTTATCGGGATGAGCGGAATGATTGACCCGGCAAGGCCGGAGGTTAAGGATGCGGTTAAGGTCTGTCGGAAAGCCGGGATTAAACCGGTGATGATTACCGGCGACCATCCTTTGACCGCACTTTTTATCGCCAGTGACATCGGTATTTTAAATCGGGCGGAGCCGAACTGGCAGGAACGCTGTCTCACAGGCGAACAGTTGCGGGAGCTGCCTTTTGAAAGGTTGAAAACAATTGTCGAACGGGTCGTGGTTTTTGCCCGGGTTGCGCCTGAGGATAAACTGGCGATTGTCAAGGCACTGCAGGAGAATGGTGAAGTTGTGGCGATGACCGGTGATGGGGTGAATGATGCCCCGGCGTTAAAGAAGGCGAATATCGGTGTAGCGATGGGGATTACTGGAACCGATGTGGCGAAGGAGGCGGCGGATATGGTGCTCCTCGACGACAACTTTGCGACGATTGTGGCGGCGGTGCGCGAGGGCCGGGCAATCTACGAGAACATCCGCAAGTTTATCCGCTATACATTTGCCTCTAACACCGGGGAGATTGTGGCGATGGTTTTCGCACCCTTTTTCGGGATGCCGTTTCCCTTGGGTCCGCTGCAAATACTCTGGGTTAATCTTGTTACCGACGGTTTGCCCGGTCTGGCTTTAGGTGTTGAGCCACCGGAGCGGGATGTGATGCAGCGGCCACCCCGACGGTTGAAGGAAAGTATATTTGCCCACGGTATGGGTTTTAACATCGTCTGGTCGGGAATTTTTTTAGGATTGTTGTCACTGGGTTTCGGTTACTGGGCATTTATGAAAGGCCGGGACGATTGGCGGACGATGGTGTTCACAATACTTATTATGGGGCAGTTGTTTCACTCGCTGGCACTAAGGTCGCAGCGGGAATCTTTCTTTAAGATGAAACTGCTGGGGAATCCAGCGCTTATCGGCACATTTTTGCTCACATTAGCGCTGCAACTTCTGGTGATATACAATCCAGTTTTGCAACGGGTATTCAAAACCCAGGCGCTGCCCGTTTCAGATTTGATTATCGCCCTGCTGGCAAGTTCAATGGTGTTCTTTGCGGTCGAAGTGGAGAAGGCGCTGCGCCGGGTTCTGAGCCGAACAGCGTCAAAACAAAGGTCGTGATGCGGTGTTTTTTTTAACGGTTATAGTGATTCTGGGACAGGTGGCACCGGGGATGAAGGTTGACATCGTCCGGTTTGCCGGCAATAAAAGTTTTTCGCGCCGGGTGCTGGTCAATATTGTTCAGGTTAAACCCGGTGCATTGGCGATGGAGGCGTTACTTGACGAGGATGCGCGAACCCTCGAGGAGTTTTATCGTAATGAAGGTTTTTTTGATGTCCAGGTTCAGAAGGGTCTGGGCGTGGTCACCCAGAAGGTGGTGGCAACATTCTATATTCAAGAAGGGGTTCGGGCAAAGGTGGCAGATGTGGGTTTTGAGGGAAACAGGGCGTTTACTGCCGAGAGGTTGAAACGGGTCTTGAAGTTTGGTGCCCGGACGCCCTTTTCTCTTCCTTCGGTTAAGGCGGGTACCCAGAGTCTGCGCAATTTATATCTGAACGCCGGGTATCCTTTTGTGACGGTTGAGGACAGCTTTGAGCGCCGGGATACATTGGTTTTGGTTAGATATCGTGTTGAGGAGGGGCCCCGCTGTTACATAAGGGATGTTCGGGTGCGAGGTAACAAGTCGGTACGCACGGCGACGATTCTGCAGAGCGTGGAGATAAAGAAAGGCGAGATGTTCTCACGGCGCCGGCTCGAGGAGGCACAACGCCGGGTTTATGCGATGAAGGTTTTTTCCCGGGTTCTGTTCTATGTAACCCCAGATTCGCTCGCATCGGATAGCGTTGTGGTAAGGTTTGATGTGGTAGAAGGGACGCAACAGGGTATCGCCCTTGGTGTTGGCCTGGAAACGCCGCCCAGTCGAGCGCTCTTTTCGGTTGAATGGGAGCACAACAATGTGATGAATCGCGGGCAGTGGTTGATTGCCGAGGTTATGTTCAGCCCGGATTTGAGCAAGAATTACCGGAGCAGTTTTGACCTGACCTGGCGGGTGCCTTATCTATTCTGGACCCGGGTTGATTTTCAGAGCCATCCCTTCTTTTACTACGAGCGGTTTGACTCGGCACGGCAGCGTGAGTACGGAATAGAAAATGGTCTGCAGAAGGATATCGCACCTCAGCTGCGGCTCGGTCTGTTCAATCGCCTGCGGTTAGTTGCCGATACGAGCCGGGGGATAACCAATTCTCTGGCGCTGAGTTTGATATACGACTCGCGGGACAACTTTTTTGACCCGCAACGCGGTGTGTATTTCCAGCCCGGGTTGGAAGTAGCGGGTGGTATTTTGCTCGGGGAGAATGATTTTGTCCGCGGGGTGGCGGACATCCGTGTTTATCAGTCACTGAGGCGGGGTTTTGTTTTCGCCGCGCGGGGGTTAGGAGGCAGGGTGATTCCTTATGGCAGGTCGGCCTCGGTGCCTTATTACGAGGAGTTTTCTCTGGGCGGCAAGAACAATTTGCGGGGTTATCCGGACCGGGCTCTGGGACCGGATACGGCGCGCGGTGGCAGGTATGGGCCGGTTATTTTGAATGCCAGTGTTGAGGTGCGAAGTCCTTATATCCTGCGCTGGGTTGGGGTTATTGGTTTTATCGATTGGGGACAGATCGCCGGGCAGAGGGATTTGAAGCTACGGGGATTTGAAGTTGGCGCCGGTTTTGGTTTACGGCTGCGGACGCCGGTGGGTCCGATTCGGCTTGACTGGGGAAAACGTTTGAAAGGCGCGCCGGCCGGCGATTGGGGCAGAATTTATTTTGGGGTGTTGCATGCGTTTTAAGCGGCGTTGGTGGCTCTTGGTGTTCGGATTTGTGATTGGTTTGCTGGTAGTGGTGGTTTTATTCCGGCAGGATGTTGGACGGCTGGTGTTGAAAAGGACACTGGTGGCTTTGAGTAAGGGGATTAACGGCGAGATTACTTACGGTAACATCAGTGGTGATATATTTTCTACTCCTCAGGTGAGCGATTTAAGGATAGTTTTAAATTCTGATTCTATTCTGATTAGACGGCTCGGGGTACGGTACGACATTCTTTCTTTAATACGGGGTAAAATTGTCCTGCGCGATGTTCAACTGGATAGCGCCCGGGCTTACTTCTCTGGGGTCAGGACAGAAGTCGGTGGCGTGCAACCGGTCAAGAGATGGAGTTTCCCCGATATTACGGTCAGGCAACTGGCAGTGAAGGGCGGTGCGGTTTATATTAAAGATGAGAAGCGAGTTGATTCGTTGCGGATAAATCTGCGCCTTCGGGCACGAAAGTCGGTTGCGGTGCTTAACCTTGATTCGATGCAGTTTTTAATGGTTGAGGAAAGTTTGGCACTCCGGCATATCGGTGCCCGGGTGGAGTTGAGCGGGGATTCATTAAAGATGAGCGAAGTTCAAGCGATGAGCCGGGGTTCAAGGTTTCGCGGTAGTCTGGGGATTGATTTGAGGTCAAAGGAGGTTACGGCTGAAGTTACCGAGTTGAGTGTCAATCTAACGGAGATTTTACATATCCCGGGTCGGGTTTGGTTTCAAGGCGAGGCACAGTTGGGGGAGAAGAGAAAGGTGGCGGCAGGTCGTTGGGTTGCTGATGGGCTGCTCTGGAGGAGAGTTAACCTGCCAAGGCTGACCGGGGGGTTTAATCTTCAGGATTCAAAATTTCGGTTGACGCTTGCCGGTAGTGACCGTGAGATTGGGCGGTTTGCTCTTGATGGGTGGGTTGATTTGAGGGGGTTTGATTTTGCCGCCTCGATTCAGGTTGACAGTCTGGCGGTGTCCCGTTTGGAGCCTGCGCTACCCGATTTCCGGCTATCGGCACAGTTCCAGTCGAGCGGGGTGCTGGGTTCTTTAACTTATTTACTGGGCGCGAAGCGAGATTCCAGTCGTACCGATTCAATTAACTTGTTGGTGAAGGGAAAAGTGACCGAATTGGGGATTGATACGCTGAATGCGGTTGTTGATTATCGACAGGGCGGTGTGCAGTTACGGAGTTTGACCCTGAGAGGTCCGGCGGGAAACTTTGACTTCACCGGTGTGGCGCGTGCCGGGTTGTTGAAGGCGCGGTGTGATATGGAAAATTTTGATTTAAGTGTTGCGGGGCGGTTGTTCAATGTTGAACTCAGCGGACGCGCGGATGGCGAACTGTCGGCTTTCTGGGAAAAAGACTCCTGGGGTTTTTCCGGTGTTGTTTATTTTGAGGGATTCCGCGGGAGTAAAGTGGAGATAACTAACGGTCTTATCGCGGCTGATGTTAATGGCAGCGGTCCGCTGCGGGGAAATTTTGTTGACCGAATGGCGGGCAGATTGGCGGTGGGCGGCGAAGGTATTGTAGTGGCAAATCAGGAATGGAATGCCGGACAGCTGGTATGGACCGGGCCCGATTTTGAAGTGAGGTTTGAGCGGGAGAAGGTACGGTGTGGTGCGCTGGGTGAGCTGCATTTTCAAGGGCGCGCGGTGGTTTGTTCTCTGAATATGCTGGAGTATGCGACCGAAAAGGAGACGCTTACCCTTCTTGAACCGTGCCGGGTGGTGTTAAGCGATTCGGTTGTTGACCTGACCGGTGTGAAGATGGCGGTTGCCGATGGTGAAATAAATCTGAACGCCCGGATTGCGACGCCGCGGTCGCCCTGGTTTGAAATCGGGTTGCGCCATATCAACCTAAGGAAGCTGCAGCGGTTGTTAGGTATCAATACCGAGTTGTGGGGGGTATGTGACATTGATGTCGTCGGTGGGGATTCGGTGTTTGTCAAGTTTACCGGGGTTGATTTTGGGGTGCCGAGCCTTTCGTTGAATCTGAAACATATTCAGGGGAGTCTGGTTGCCGGGCGCGAAGGTTGCCATTTGGAAGGGTTGGAGTTCGTGTGCCGCCAGGACACCAGTTATATAAAAGGTGATTTTGACTGGAAATTGCGTCCCGGGTTTCGTTTAACAGGCGCAAGGCTGGACTTTTCGCTTGTTGACCCGGGAAACTGGATTTTTGATGTGACCAAACCCTATGTTGAGATTACCCAAGGGGTCGTGTTTGGTGCGGTCAAGGTGAACTGGCAGCCGGGGAGTCTGTTGCTCTCAGGAAGGTCAAGGGTGAGCAAGGGTGTTATCAGGGTACCAAGCGTTGCTACTACAGTAGATGGAGTGGAAGCGGAGATTACATTTAATGAGGACCGGCTGGTTATTGAGAAGTTGAGCGGAAAGAGTGCCCGGGGTACGGTTACTGCTGAAGGGGTTGTGGATTTGAGCCCGAGTGGGGCAATCGATTCGGTGGCATTTAAGACCCACTTCACCGGGGTATCAGCGGTGCCGATGCCCCAGGTTTATGCCATTGGTAAAGGAGATATCAACATCGTCTGGCATCAGGGCGAAGAAAGGGCGTTTATCTCAGGAAACACGGTGGTGGATGAGGCGCTGGTGGCAATCGGATTTGGTAACCAACAGGGTGGTGGCGGTGGTGCGGCCGGTGTTGATTACGATATTCGGGTCCGCGCGGACCGCGGTGTTTGGTTGCGCAATCGGGAGGCGGACATTGAACTGGCGGTGGATTTAACAGTCCGTCAGGTGGGGGAGGAGGCGGTGTATATCGGTGAACTTGTTACCCGGCAGGGCAATGTGTACTATCTTGACCACATCCTGCGCGTTACCGAGGGGAGGCTGACCTTTGACAATGTGAGCCGGTTTGACCCAAAACTTGATATCACCGCTGAATTGCCTATTACCCACAATGGTAAAAAGGAACAGCCGGATAAGGTCGTTCTCAGTTTAACAGGAACGCTTTCGGAACCATCGTTTGTATTTCGGACTGAACCGCCGGTGTGGGACGAAACTCAGGTTCTCTCTTACCTGAGTTTAAATGTCACGATGGACGAAATTTCCGTAATGGAACAGAAGGAAATTTTGAATAGGCTTTTGTCAGAACGGCTCCTCGGTTATTTCCAGACTCAGGTCGCGAAAAAGGTCAGAGAGTTTGTCAGTCTTGACTATCTCGAACTGGAGACCGGGATTCTTTCGGGACAGGGCGCCCGGGTTACGGTAGGAAAATATGTTGGACGTAATCTCTATGTTTCTTACACCCAGAACTTTTCCGGTGAGTTGAGCCCGGCTTTTTTGATTGAGTACTATCTAAATCGGCGCAACGAGCTGATTGCCGAGCGTTCTTCAGATGGCAGGTACTCTTTGCGCTATCGTTTTAAACTACGTTATTGATGTTTTGTGATATTGTCATTCCCCGGACGCCGCTCAACGAGCTGACCTACGAACTTCCCCCAGGTTTGGAAGTTGCACCGGGTGACTGCGTACGGGTACCGTTGCGCGGTAAGCAGGTGGCGGCGGTGATTTTCGGATTGAGAAAAGAGTTGCCAGAGCGCAAGGTGCCGGGCCAACTACAGCAAATTACCAAGGTTCTGGCCCGGGGGATAATTCCCGGCGAACTGCTTTGTTTAGTACGGTGGGTGGCGGACTATTATGTTGCCAGTATGGGTGAAGTGCTCAGTTTTGTTCTGCCGCGGGGAGTTTTTCCGCAAAAGAGAACCGCTGAGTACCTGCGATCGAGTACCGGGTTTGCTGCGATTTGTTCAAAGGGCGGTGCTGATTCAGAAGCCGTTGCGAAACTAAATTTTTCGGTGCTGGTTTGTCCCGAGAGCAAAGAGAAGGAAGCGGTGGCGGATTTTTTAAAGCGGGCGCAGCCCCGCGGTTCAGTCGTTTTTTTAATGCCCGAGCGGCGGCTGAAGGAGTGGCGCAACTTGGCGCGCGATATATGGGGGGATGGGGTAATTGAGTACCACAACAAACTTTCACCGGCAAATCAGCGTAAGGCGTGGTTAAAAGCAGTAGAGGCGGAACAGGTACTAATTGTTGGTGTGCGCGGGGCAGTTTGGGCGCCGGTTAAGAAGCTTGCTGGGGTGGTGATACTGGAAGAGCACTTTTCCGGGTACAAGGAGGAACGGCGACCAGGTTGGCACGCCCGGGATGTGGCAATTGCCCGAGCAAAGTTTGCCGCCTGTCCGGTTTTGCTTACTGACCGGACACCAACCCTCGGGACTATTGCCAACATTAAGTCGGGTCGCTTTACCCTTCTGGCGCCGCTGAAGTTACCGGTAAACCGGGAACGGGTTTTTGTAGTTGATATGCGTTTGCATCGCGGCGAATTGCTCTCACCGCGCCTGTTAACCGAGTTAAAAAGGGCTGATGAAAAAAATCGGGTTGCGCTGCTTTTTTTAAACAGAAAAGGTGTAAGCCGGTTTGTGGTCTGCCGGCAGTGCGGTAATGTGTTGCGATGCTCGCGGTGCGGTGTGCCTGGGGTACTTACTGCCGATTCCCGGCTTACCTGTCGTTACTGCGGAACTGATTGTCCGGCACCCGACAGATGTCCTTGTTGCCAGGGGGTGGATTTTGAGTACCGGGCGCCCGGGGTTGATATGGTGCAAAGGAAGTTAAAGGAGTACGGGTTTTCTGGTGCTGGAACAAAGATAGTCGTCGGAACCCGGAAACTGCTGAGTCAGGATTTTCCCGAAAACCTTGGGGTCGTCGGCATTGTCAATCTGGACACCGAATTCGCCCTGCCCGACTTTCGTGCCCGGGAGCGGGTCTGGCATCTTTTGTGCGATGTTATCAACCGTGTACAGCGGCCGCTTGCCCGGCTGGTTATTCAAACCTATTGTCCAGAAGAATCGGTACTGGACTGCTGTTTGCGGGGGGATAGCGCACAGTTTTTTAGAGAGGAGTTACGGCTCCGCAAGGAGGCGGGATTTCCGCCTTACCGCCGATTGGTATTGCTGACAATTAAGGGCGCGGATAGGGAACTGGTGGGCAAACAGTCCGAGGAGTTGCGCCGCATTATTGAGGAGCAGGGCAAAAAGATTCAGCCGCGCCTTGAGGTTCTGGGACCGGTAACAACGATGAAGGCAGGAAGGTTTAATGCCCGCCTTTTGGTTAAAGTTCCGACCACAATAATGCCCGGCAAGGTTATCCCCAGAATAAAACTACAAAACAGCCAGTTCCGGATTGAGGTTGACCCGCAGGAAATAGTTTAACAGTTGGTAATTAACGGTGCAGATTTCTTTTCAGTCGTAATGCCGGCGAGGCATCGAATCCGCGGGATTCGTCAAGAGAAACGGTCGTGTCAATGTACATTGTTGCCCGGATAAACGCATCGTGGGCAGCAATCGAGTCACCGGTAAACTCGGCGGCAACGCCGAGGTTGTTCAGGAGTGCGCCGGCTAAATCGGCGGGGGGTGGTGTTAGAGTAGAAAGTGAGCGCTCTGCTACGCGGTAATAGAAAAGGGCGCTTTCGGGATAAGAGTAGTACTGGAAGATGTAACCAACATTGAATGCAAGCCAGCCGGTGATACAGGATGCGGCGTGCCCGCTAAGGGCGTGCGTCAGTTCAAGGCCTTTTTGAAATTCAACGAGCGCCGACTGAGGTTGCGCAAGTTCATTGTAGGAGAAACCGATATATCCATAAAGCACCGCCTGACTTGTTGCGTCTTTTCTTAGTTCTTTTCTCTGTAAGAGTTTTGTTAACCGGGCGATGGCGTCGCGCAACTCTCGATTTTTAATCATAGTATCGATTGACACCAGCTGCCGGTTCAGTTCCCGGGAAAGGAAGGTGCGAACGGTGGTGTCAAGGTACACCTTGCCCAGCATTCGGGTGTAAGCGCTGAGGTCTACTTTAGTCAATTTGGCTGTTTTTCGTTCGGGCTCACTTTTGGGTGGTTGGGAAAGAATTCGGGTGAGAAACAAAAGGATGACCAGGACAACAACGCCGAGCGTAACCCAGAGCCACACATTGCGCAGTGATAGTCCAGGGTTTGGCTTTTTGGTCTTTTTCGGCACGCCGAATTTTAATCTAACTGACTTTTATGTCAATGTTGCGGTAAATATCAAAAACGGCAATTTGGATGGCGTTACCCAATATGACCGAATGAAAGAGTAACTGGTAACTATTCAATGATAATTAATTTTGCCGCAGTGGTGCGAGGAGTTGTTCTATGGGTGTTCTAAAGTGGTGTAATCCATCTTCAGGCTCGACTTTTCTGGCTCTCGGGTGCTTGGCAGTTCAGTTGAGTTCTGGTTTACAGGGATGAGATATTGGGATGGGTTATAAGTTTAACCCCTATTGAATTGGTAAGTTATTGGCATTAGAACATATCGCCACTCATCACACCGGTAAGGACTCTTTAGCTCATTCGGAAAATGGCTCATCAGTTCAATCCCGGATTCACTGGCAAGGCCAATCCCGGAGTCGCTCCCTGAGCGATTTCCTAAGCCAGATAAGGACCGAATCGGTGATTGGGTTACTCAATCCTTTTTCCTATTCTCTCCGAAATAGGGGGCAGGTGGATTTTAACAAGGATTTAATATGCTAATTTACTGGTTTTTAACGGGTTAACATCACAGTCAGTATCTGTTGCCGCCTGGTATTTTAGCCTTTCAACCATTTGTTGTTTGTTTCCGGATTGTTAGGGTAGTTTTCCGACAAGAAATACGGCGCCTGGAAAGACCATCGAAATGATATTGTTTTTATACAGTGCCGAGCCCTTGACTTTTGGTATATTTTTAGGTATAATGCCAATCAATTTACTGGTTATTTTATTGAGAGCGAAAAATTAAGGACTAGTTTTTTGTTTTATCCCTAAGGAGGAATTTTGGTTAAGATTTTGAAAAAGCGCCAGTTAGCGCCACAAATTAAGATGTTAGAACTGGCTGCACCCGAAATCGCCCGAAAGGCACAGCCCGGGCAGTTCGTTGTTGTTAGGGTCAACGAAGAGGGAGAAAGGATACCTTTGACTGTGGCGGATGCGCTGCCCGAGGAAGGGATTGTGGTTATTGTTTTTCAAGAGGTTGGTAAATCGACGATGCTTCTGGGTACGCTTGAGGAGGGCGAGGCGATTTTGGATTTGATTGGCCCTTTGGGAAAGCCAAGCGAAATTGAACGGTTCGGGATGGTGGTGTGTGTTGCCGGCGGGGTCGGAACACCGGAGATTTTTCCTGTTGCCCGGGCGTTGAAACAAGCGGGTAACCGGGTGATTTCAATTATCGGGTTCCGAAATCGGGAACTGGTTTTAATGGAAGATGAGATGCGCGCTGTTTCCGATGAGTTGATTGTGGCGACTGACGACGGTTCTTACGGCGTTAAAGGTTTTGTCACTGATGTATTGCGGGAGGTATTGAATCGGGGCGAAAAGGTTGATAGATGTTTTGCCGTTGGTCCGGTGATAATGATGAAGATGGTTTCCCTCCTCACCAAGGAGTATGGCGTGCCGACGGTTGTAAGTTTGAATCCGATAATGCTGGATGCGACCGGGATGTGTGGTGTGTGTAGGGTTGAGGTCGGTGGTGAGACAAAGTTTGCCTGTGTGGACGGTCCGGAGTTTGATGGTCATAAGGTAAATTTTGACCAGTTGATGGCACGGTTGAAGACCTATGTTAATGAGGAGAAGCAGGCGGTCGAGCTCTTTCTCAAATCGCGGAATTGTGGTTGCGAGAAAGGAAGTGCCCGTGGCTAAGATAAATCCGAAACGAACACCGATGGCCGAGCAACCGGCAGACAAGCGCCGGCACAACTTTGATGAGGTGCCTTATGGGTATACGCCCGAACAGGCGATGGCGGAGGCGCAGCGCTGTCTCCAGTGTAAAAAGCCCTCCTGTGTTGGCGGTTGTCCGGTTCAGGTGGATATTCCGGGATTCATCCGTGAGGTGGCGCAGGGGAATTTTTTTGAAGCGGTTAAGGTGATGAAACGGACAAATGTGTTGCCGGCGATATGCGGTCGGGTGTGCCCCCAGGAGGTGCAGTGCGAAGGTGCCTGTATATTAGGTAAGAAAATGGAGCCGGTGGCGATTGGCAATCTGGAACGGTTTATCGCCGATTGGGAAGCGACGCAGCCGGAGTGTGTGATGTGTGAGATACAGCCGGCGACGGGCAAGAAGGTGGCGGTGGTTGGCGCCGGACCGGCCGGGTTAACGCTTGCCGGCGATATGAGGAAGCTGGGACACAGTGTAACGATATTTGAGGCACTGCATAAGCCGGGCGGGGTGCTGATGTATGGGATTCCTGAGTTCCGGTTACCCAAGGCGGTAGTGGAAAGGGAGGTGAACTTTCTGCTCTCGATGGGTGTGGAGTTGAAACTTGATTACGTGATTGGAAAGATTAAGACGATTGATGAGTTGTTGAGCGAGTACGATGCGGTTTTTGTCGGCACCGGCGCAGGTTTACCACTTTTTATGGGAGTTCCGGGCGAGAATAGTTTGGGGATTTATTCGGCGAACGAGTATCTTACCCGTTCCAATCTGATGAAGGCGTACCTGTTTCCCAAATATGATACGCCGATTGTGCGGGGGAAGCAGGTGGCGGTGATTGGCGGTGGCAATGTAGCGATGGACGCGGCACGCACCGCATTGCGATTAGGTGCCGAGCGGGTCGTTTTAATTTATCGCCGTTCCCGCGATGAGATGCCGGCACGGGTAGCAGAGATTCATCATGCAGAAGAAGAGGGTGTGGAGTTTCAGTTGTTGACCAATCCGGTGCGTTACATCGCTGATGAGAGTGGCTGGGTTAAAGAGGTGGAGTGTTTGCGAATGGAATTGGGCGAACCGGATGCATCGGGCCGACGACGGCCGGTGCCGGTACCAAATAGCGAATTTCGAATTCCGGTGGATACGGTGGTAGTAGCGATCGGCAACAGCCCCAATCCGCTTATTCCCCAGACAACACCGGGTTTGGCGACAACTAAGCGGGGAACACTGGTAGTGGACCCGAATACCGGTAAAACCACGAAAAGAGGGGTTTTCGCCGGAGGAGACATCGTTACCGGAGCGGCAACGGTGATTCTGGCAATGGGCGCAGGAAGAGTTGCTGCCAAGGCAATGGATGAGTTCTTGCGCACCGGGGTGTGGTAATAAAATGATTAAAATGACACCGGTCACCGGTTATCCGACACCGAACGATTTAAAGTTTGATATGGTATTTATCAGGGTGGACAGTCAGAGGTGTCAGGAGGTGTTAAAAAATGAGTAGAAGCGACATTGTCCGCCGGTTACGGAAAAGAAAAATCGGCGTTTTGATGGGAGGCTGGTCGAGCGAAAGGGAGGTTTCGCTCCTTTCGGGCCAACGGGTTCTGGAATCTTTGAAACGGCAGGGTTATCAGGCGGTCGGGATTGATATCAACCGGAGTTTTGTCGACCAGATACGCCAGGCAAAGATTGATATGGCGTTTGTCATCCTCCATGGTCGGCCCGGTGAAGACGGGACGATGCAAGGTTTTTTAGAGCTCCTGGGAATTCCTTATACCGGTTCAGGGGTTACCGCATCGGCGATTGCGATTGACAAAGTGTTTACGAAGATGCTTTTCCGACAGATTGGCATTCCGACGCCAGATTTCGTAAGTGTTGGTAAGGACGATGATGTTGCTGAAGGGTTAGCCGCAGCGGAGAAACGTTTCGGGTATCCGATGATTGCCAAACCGCGCTGCGAGGGTTCGAGCGTGGGAATTGAATTGCTCGAAGGGAAACGGGGCGCGCTGGACCGATGCGAGCGAGTCTGGCGCGGTTTTAGTGAAATGCTCATCGAACCTTTTATCGATGGGATGATTGCCACGGTGGGGATAGTGGGCGACCAGGTGTTACCGATTCTCGAACTGGTTCCTAAACAGCAGAAGTTTTACAGTTATGAGGCAAAGTACATTCGGGGGGAAACGGATTTTATTGTACCAGCGCGTCTAAGCAGCCGGGTTGAGGCGAGAATTAAAGAATTGGCGATAAAGGCGTATCGCGAACTGGGTTGCAGAGGTTTCGCCCGCCTTGATTTAATTGTTAAGGACGGTCGCCAGCCTTACTTTCTTGAGGTGAATACCCTTCCTGGATTAACCGACATTTCCGACCTACCGGTGCAAGCCGAAGCGGCAGGAATTTCTTATGACGACCTGATTTTCCGGATTCTGGCGGATGCTTTAGAGTGACGGTAAACGATGGTGTTGGTATTTCTTGACTGAGAGTAATTTATGAATAAGATTGGTGATTATGATTCGTGACCGAAAGTTAAGAAGGCATTTAAGTATCCGGCATCGAATTTCGGGAACGCCGGAGCGTCCTCGGTTGTGTGTTTTTCGGAGTAACCGGCATATGTATGCCCAGTTGATAGATGATACTACCGGTCGGGTACTAACCGCGGTTTCCAGTTTAACTCCGGAATTGAGAGACAAAAAAAGGAAACCCACTGAGATGGCGCTTGAGGTGGGTAAACTGGTTGCCGCAAAGGCGAAAGAACGGGGAATAACAAAAGTTGTTTTCGACCGCGCCGGTTATCGCTACCATGGCCGGGTGAAGGCGGTAGCGGAAGGAGCGCGCCAAGGAGGTCTGGAGTTTTGATTGAGGTTTTAACTGATAGTGAGGTTGTTCAGCAGGAACCCGAACTTATTGAACGGGTAATCAATATAAAGCGAATTTCCAAGGTGATGAAAGGTGGCAAGCGGATGCGGATTTCGGCCGCGGTGGTTGTGGGCGATGGTAAAGGACAGGTCGGAGTGGGACATGGCAAAGCGGTAGAGGTGGCTGTGGCGGTACGGAAGGCGGCAGCGCGCGCACACAAGGAGATGGTGAAAATTTCTTTTCGTGGTCATACGATACCCCATGAGACGACAGGAAAGTTTGGAGCGACAAAGGTATTAATTAAGCCGGCGGCACCGGGTACGGGTTTGATCGCCTGTCCGCAGGTACGAGCGGTTTTGGAGGCGGTCGGGTTGCGCGATGCCTTGAGCAAAGCGTATGGTTCACGTAACCACTACAACACCGCTAAGGCAACCATAATTGCTCTGTCCAGGTTGCGCACGCTTGATCAGGTAGCGGCGGCGCGTAACAAACCGATAGGGTATTTTGTAGAACGGAAGGGCGATGAAAAAGTTGAAGGTTAAACTGATTAAGAGTCTTATTGACGAGAAAGAGGAGCATAAGCGGACAGCACGAGCGCTTGGATTGCGAAGGGTTGGGGCGGAAAGGGTGCACAACGATTCGCCGGTTGTCCGGGGAATGATTTTTAAAATCAGGCATCTGGTAAAGGTGGAGGAGTTATGAGAATAAATGAACTGAAACCGGCAACCGGCGCTGTGAAGAAAAAGAAACGGGTTGGTTGCGGCCCCGGTTCTGGGCACGGTAAAACATCGTGTCGGGGCCACAAGGGTATGGGACAACATTCCGCACCGGAGTTTGATTCCCGTTTTGAAGGCGGCCAGATGCCCTTCTACCGACGGATTCCCAAGCGAGGTTTTAAAAACCCCAGCCGGGTTGAGTTTGAAGCGGTAAATCTTGATGACCTGGCGAAACTGAACGAGGAGCAGATTACGGTTGAGACGCTGATAAAAAATAAACTGGTCCGGCGGGGAAAGTATGTAAAAATCCTTGGCAAAGGCGAAATAAACCGCCCAATTACGATAACCGCCCACGCATTCTCCGCAACCGCCCGGCAGAAGATTGAAGAAGCGGGGGGCAAGGTTACGGTTCTCGCCCTGAAACCGACGGGGGTTGTTAATTGACGGGCAGTGTTCCCAGCATTTTTAAAATTCCGGACCTGCGGAAAAAGATTTTATTTACCCTTGCGATGGTTGTGGTTTACCGCCTTGGTACCCACATCCCGGTACCGGGCATCAACGCTCAGGCGCTGGGCTGGACCTTAAGGCAACTTCAGGGTACGATATTTGGGCTTTACGACATATTCGTGGGGGGCGCCCTTTCCCGGGCGTCAGTTTTTGCCCTAGGGGTTATGCCTTATATCTCAGCGTCAATCGTATTTCAATTGCTGGGCTCGGTCTTCCCGTTTCTTGAGAAACTGCAAAGGGATGAAGAGGGGCGCAAGAAAATAAATCAGTACACCCGCTATGCCACCGTGCTGCTCGCGGTCATTCAGGCGGCAAGTATCTCGGTTTACCTTGAGTCTCAACCGCCGACGCAGTTTGGTTCAATTGTTCTTCAGCCGGGTCTGTTCTTCCGATTGATGACCATCTTCACCCTTACCGCAGGGACAATTTTTGTGATGTGGCTGGGCGAGCAGATTACTGACCGGGGTATTGGCAACGGTATTTCCTTCATAATCCTGATCGGCTGTCTCGACAGTACACCGCAAGACCTGGCGCGTACCTTCCAGCAGGCACGGATTTCTTCCTGGTTCTGGCTTCTGATTGTTGCGGCGATGGTTTTTGTTGTTTACGCCGCAGTGGTGTTGATGACGATGGCGGTGCGTAAAATTCCGGTCCAGTACCCGAAGCGTATTGTTGGCCGGCGGATGTATGGCGGTCAGAGTACGCACATCCCACTCCGGGTTATCACGGCTGGTGTCATTCCGATCATCTTTGCCCAGAGTTTAATTGTTTTTCCTTCGACCTTTGCTACCTTTCTTAAACTGCCATTTCTGGAGTGGGTGCAGCGATTTCTTTCCCCCGGTGGTTGGCTCTACAACTTGCTTTTCGCGGTGTTAATTGTTTTCTTTACCTACTTTTACACCTCCATTGTGTTTAACCCGAGGGACCTTGCCGAAAATATGCAGCGCTATGGCGGGTTCATTCCTGGTATCCGGCCGGGCGAAAAGACCGCCGCTTACATTGACCGCAGCCTTTCGCTGTTAACTTTACCCGGGGCGCTGTTTCTGGTGGTGATTGCCCTTTTGCCCTGGATCCTGATGAGCGCCTTTCGGGTACCGTTCTACTTTGGTGGTACAACTCTGTTGATTATCGTTGGCGTTGCCCTTGACATTCTCCAGCAGATTGAAGCCCACCTGGTGATGCGGCACTACGAGGGACTTGTCAAGGGTGGCAAGTTCACGGGCCGGCGTTTCGGCTAAAAGACCGGCGCTCCCGGCAGTGGAATTTCTCGAACTTCTCCGGCGCAAAAGAGACCGGGGTCGTCTTACTCCCGAAGAAATCAATTGGCTGGTAAGTAGCTTCACATCCGGGGCAATTCCTGACTATCAGATGGCATCGTTCTTAATGGCGGTTTATATTCAGGGGATGAACACGCGGGAGACGGTGGCGTTGACCCGGGCGATGATGAGTTCCGGACGGATACTTGATTTGAGTACACTACCTGGGCCAAAAGTGGATAAACATTCTACCGGTGGTGTCGGTGATAAAGTTTCTTTGATTCTCGCGCCCCTGGTTGCAGCCTGCGACGTAATTGTGCCGATGGTTTCGGGTCGCAGTCTGGGCCATACTGGTGGAACACTCGACAAATTGGAGTCGATTCCTGGTTTTAAAACCGATTTGGGGCTGGATGAGTTCACCCGGATTCTGGAAAGAATCGGGGTCGCAATTATCGGGCAGACCGCGGAGATGTGTCCGGCGGATAAAAAGATGTATGCGCTGCGCGATGTTACGGCGACAGTCGAATCGCTGGCGCTTATCACCGCAAGTATAATGGCGAAAAAACTTGCCGAGGGGATCGATGGGCTAGTGCTTGATGTCAAAACCGGTCGGGGCGCCTTTATGCAGCGATTGCGGACAGCGCGGCAATTAGCAAAACTGATGCTCTCTGTCGGTGAAACGATGGGTAAAAGGGTTTGTGCACTGATAACGGCGATGGACCAGCCGCTGGGAATTGCGGTTGGTAATGCCCTTGAGGTGCGCGAGGCAATTAGGGCGCTGAAAAACCAATGGCCGCCCGACCTTAAAGAGGTAACGGTCGCCCTTGCCGAAGAGATGCTTCTGCTGGCGGGTCGGGCGCAAAAACGACAGCAAGCGCGCCGGCAAATTCTCCGCGTTTTAGAAAATGGTCGGGCACTGGAGCGGTTTCAACAGATGGTTGAAGCACAGGGTGGCAACCCGGCAATTGTTGATAACGAGAAACTGCTACCGGTGGCACGCTATCAAAGGGCGGTCCGAGCTGAAGGGGAAGGCTATGTCCGGGCGATTGATGCTTATCAAGTTGGTGTGTTGGGGCTGGATATTGGTCTGGGCCGGAGGTCAATTACCGACCGAGTTGCACCGGGTGCCGGTTTTATGTTCTACAAAAAGGTTGGTGACCCAGTAAAAAAAGGGGATGTTGTGGCAGAGGTTTTTGCCGAGCAGGAAGATAAGGCGGAAGCGGTTGCGGTGCAGTTGGCAAAATGTTTTACCTATTCAGAACGACCGGTGCCAGCGGTAAGGTTAATTCTTGAACGCATGACAGCATCCGCGGGGTCGAGAAGGGGCCTTAGAGGGCGGCGGGTACAGTTGTGAGTAACGATAGCATCGGGCGTGACCCAACGGTGCAGGGTCGGGTTAAAGAACTGCTTGAGCCTGCCTTTTACGGCGGTGGTGTGAAACGGGTGCGATTGATTCAGACCCACACCTCCTGGGTTTTTATCGCCGGCGATTTTGCCTATAAAATTAAGAAGCCGGTTAACTTTGGATTTCTTGATTACACGACACTATCGGCCCGAAAATTTTTCTGCTATGAGGAGCTGCGGTTGAATCGCTACCTCTCGCCCGACCTGTATCTTGATGTTGTGCCGATTGTGGAAAAAAAGGGACGATTGTGTCTGGGCGGTCCAGGTCGGGTGATTGACTACAGTGTGAAGATGAGGGCGTTACCGCAGCGGGCGATTATGACCGAGCGGTTGAAAAGAAAAAAGGTGACTTTTCAGGAGATTGATGAAATTGCCCGGCGGGTTAGCGATTTTCACCGGCAAGCGGAGCGGGGTAAACAGGTGGCGCAGTACGGGAGCTCCGAGATAATTAAACTAAACTGGGACGAAAACTTTGCCCAGACGATGGAGTTTAGAGGTAAAACGATTTCCTACCGAATGTTTGACGAAATTAAGGAGGTGGTGGAACGGTTTATCGTTGAAAATCGGGACACATTCCGCGAGCGAAGGCAGCGCGGTTTTGTTCGCCGCTGTCACGGTGACCTGCATTCCAAAAACATTTTTCTGACCGACCGAGTTTATATCTTTGACTGTATCGAGTTCAATCCCCGTTTTTCCTGTTGTGATGTTGCTTCGGAAGTGGCGTTTATGGCGATGGACTTAGACTTTTTCGACCGCCATGACCTGGCAAACTTTTTTGTGGAACGGTATCTGGTATATTCGGGAGATAAAGGTTTTCTTAAACTCCTGGATTTTTACCGCTGTTATCGGGCGTATGTTCGGGGCAAAGTTACCAGTTTCCAGTTGAACGATCCAACAGTTCCCAAACGGGCAAAACAGGCGGCATTGGTTACGGCGCAACGATATTTCAATCTCGCAAGCCGGTATGCCCGGCTGCTGCAGAATAATAACTGGCTGATAGTTGTGTTTGGATTGCCGGGCGTGGGCAAGAGTTACCTGGCACAGCGGCTGGCAACACGGCATTTGGCAATGCACCTCCTGTCTGATTCGATTCGCAAACAGATTTTGGGAATTCCGGTCGATGAGCGTCGGTTTGATGGGTACGGCAAGGGAATCTATACTTCTGATATTAGCAAGCGGACTTATGAGGAGTTGCTCAATCGGGCAGAAATTTTTTTAAAAGGCAGGCAGAGCGTGATTCTTGATGCCACCTTTCTTGCACCGGAAACTCGCAACCGCTGTCGGGAGCTGGCACAGAGATTGGGTGTTAAGGTACTTTTTGTCTGGGCAAAATGCCCGGAGAACACAATTGCCCGGCGGTTGCAAAGGCGGGCAAAAGAGGGTGGGTTTTCGGATGCGAACCTTGAAGTTTACCGGGCGATGAAGGCAAGGTTTCAGCCACCGAAACCTCGTGCTGATTTGATAACTGTGGATACCAGGGTTCCGATCGTAAAACTGTTTAAGAAAATTGAACGCGCACTACTTTGTGTCTGATGTTCATCTCGGGATGGGTACTCCTCTTGCCGAGATGCGGTTTGGTGATTTTCTTTTAGGTATCAAGGGCAGGGCGAAAGGGCTTTACGTACTGGGCGATTTGTTTGAGTTCTGGTTCGAATATCGCCGGGTGGTGCCCAAAATCGGTTTTGAGATTTTAGCCCGGATGAGAGATTTAGCCGAGAGCGGTACCAAAATTTTCCTGTTTCGGGGTAATCACGACATCTGGTTTAAAGGCTGGTTGGAACAAGGGTTGAAGGTGGAAGCGGTGTTTGATGAACAGGAGATGGTGATTGATGGTCTGCGGGTTTACCTGGCGCACGGCGATGCGCTGGACCAGGGTTTTGTGCCCCGACTTTTTCGTTCGCTTATGCGGTCTTCAATCAACGGCTTTTTATTTTCCTGTTTGCATCCGGATATCGGTATTAGTTTAGCACGCCGCATCGCAATTCGCAGCCGGCGGGGTATGGAAGAACGAGGCGCGGCACTGAAAGTGCAGGCGGCAATGGTAGAGTTTGCCCGTGAGAAGCTTGCGGGCGGTTGCGATGTGGTGATGCTGGGGCACTCTCATATTCCGGAGATGAGAAGGTTTGGTGCTGGGGTTTATATCAACACCGGCGACTGGATGAAGAGTTTCACCTACGGGATGATTAGAGACGGTAAAGCAACACTCGAGTATTTTTGATGAAGACTTTCTGGCGATTTTTCGGTCTCGGGGCGTGGCGCGGTGTGCGGGCATTTGGTAAACTTTTATTGATTGTCGCGCCCGTTTATACGCTGGTTACTGCATTGAAGTATACGCCGGTTCTGGCGGCTTTCGCGCAATTTATGGCGCCGTTTATGCGGTTTTTCCGGTTACCCGGCGAAGCGGCGATGGCACTAATTCTGGGCAATTTCATCAATATTTATGCCTCGTTAGGAGCGATTACCGCTTTGAAAATCAGTGGTAGTCAGCTGACTGTGTTGAGCCTGATGATACTTATCTCACACTCCCAGATTCTGGAAACGGCGGTTTTCTTTCAGATTCGAGCAAAATGGTGGCTATTGTGGTTTGTCCGGCTAATGGTCTCCCTGCTGGCCGGTGCTGGCCTTGCGGTACTCATCGTGCGTAACGGTTCGGGCGGAGGCGGGAATCTCGACTTTTCTCTCCTGCGACAAGAGTTTGTGCCTGGGCCGGCTTTACAAGGGTGGGCGTTAGGGCTTCTCAATACCGGCGTTAAGATGCTTTTGGTTCTTGTCGGGATATTTATTCTGCTTGAGCTGGCACGAGGTTACGGGGTGCTAGAAAAGGTACTCGCCGCAGTGAAACGGATTATTGGATTTATGGGCTACAACGACGCAGCGGCAATGCCCTGGCTTGCCGGTAATGTGTTTGGAATTGTGTTTGGCGCCGGGCTGATTGTTGAGTCGGTCAAGGAGAAAGGTTTGACGTCGAAACAGGTGACGCTGGTTGCCCAGTTTCTGGCGTTGTGTCATGGATTGTTTGAAGACACGGCAATTTTTATTGTGCTCGGCGCAAACCTTTTCTGGATTGTGGTGCCGAGGATAGTTCTGGCGGTGGTTGTCACCTGGATCTTAAACCGTTGTCTGAAGGATAATCAAGAGTTGACAGAAGTAAAGGAGAGCTGATAATAAAAAGAGCAAGAAAGGAGCAAAGGTGAAAATCAATTTAATAAGCAGGAGAAAATGGTCGGGTAAAGTAAAGGCACTGCTTGTATTTGAAGGGGAATTTGATACCGAAGGGTTGATTGACCGGCGTTTTCGCGGCAGATTGGGCGAGACGGCGGTAGCGGTGAAGGGTGACTGCAGGGTGGTGTTGGGTGGTATGGGAAAGCGATCCGAGTTTGAATTGGAACGGGTTCGGGTTGCCGTAGCAAAGGTTTTGCGCCGGGCAGGTGAGCTGGGTACGGATGAGGTTGGACTTGCCGTTACCACCGGGCACAAAGTTGATGGTAAAAGTTTTGTATCCGCAGCGGCTGAAGGGGCGATACTGAGCAGTTATCGATTTCGCAAGTTCTTTACTGTGAATGATGATTTCGACAGGGTTGAGAGAATGATAATTTTGAGCGAGAGCGAAAGGGAGGCTGCCGAGTTGCAGCCGGTGGTTTTGGATGCCGAGCGCCGTGTCCATGCGGTGTGTTACGTCCGGGACTTAGTGAACGAACCGGCTGCCGGTAAAGCACCTCTGGTGCTTGCAGACCGGGCAAAGGAACTGGCGCAAGGGGAACGGGTTACAATTAACGTACTGGATGTTGCAAAACTGGCGCAGTTGGGAATGGGGGGCATAATTGGTGTTGGGAAAGGTTCCCACAATCCACCGTGTATGGTTCATCTAACCTATAAACCAAAAGTCAAGCCTAAGCGGACAGTGGTAGTTGTCGGCAAGGGCATTACATTTGATTCGGGCGGGCTGTCATTGAAAACCGCCCAACAGATGGAGACGATGAAAGACGATATGTCGGGTGCGGCGACGGTTTTCGGGCTGTTTCACTATCTGCGGCAGATTGATACTCCGGTTGTGGTCCATGGTTTGGTACCACTGGCAGAGAATTTACCCGGGGGCGGCGCTCAGAAGCCGGGTGACGTGATTCGCCATTTTAACGGCAAGACGGTTGAGGTGCTCAATACCGATGCCGAAGGCCGGCTGATTCTTGCCGATGCCCTTGCCTACGGGGCGACACTGAAGCCCGATTTGATGATTGACATTGCGACACTGACCGGTGCCTGTGTTGTGGCACTGGGTAATGAGGTTTCAGGAGTACTCGGCACCGATGAAAAGGCAATAGCCCAACTGATTGCCCTTGGTAAGGAAATGGGCGAGTACTTCTGGCAATTACCATTGTTTGAGCGGTATCGTGTTCACATTAAGAGCCGGGTGGCGGATTTGAAAAATATCGGCAAACCGCAGAATGCCGGAACAATTATCGGCGGCCTATTTCTTTCTGAGTTTGTCCCGAAAACGGTGCCCTGGTTACATATTGACATTGCCGGTACCGCCTGGACTGGTGAAGAGCGGGATTATTACCCGGCGGGTGCAACCGGTGTGCCATTGCGGACACTAATTGCATTTTTGTGCCGGAACACTCGATGACCACGGCGGTTGAGTTTACAGGGGTCACCGTTGTATTTCAGCAGACGGTTGCGCTGCAGGATGTGTCATTCCGTCTTGAAAGAGGGGAGTTTTTAGGCGTCATTGGCCCAAACGGCTCGGGCAAGACGACGCTTTTAAAAACCGTCCTGGGGTTGATTAAACCGATTCAAGGGAAAGTGACCGTGTTAGGTGCGAGCGGCAGGCGTATAAAAAAAGTGAGAACACGGATTGGTTATGTACCTCAGCGTAGACCGATTGATGTCAAATTTCCGGTCCAGGTCCTGGACGCAGTTTTAATGGGTAGTTATGGCAGGCTCGGACTGTTACGCCGTCCCGGTAAAGAAGAAAAGGCAAAGGCACGAGAGGTGTTAAAAGCGGTGGGGTTAGCAGAGATGGCTTTTCATACGGCAGGACATCTTTCTGGCGGCCAGCAGCAAAGGTTGTTTCTTGCCCGGGCACTGGTTGGTGAGCCGGAGGTGCTACTGCTGGACGAGCCAACTGCCGGGGTTGATGTGGCAACGCGGGGACAGATTGTGGAACTGGTGCACCACATCCACCGGGAACGACGGCTGACGACGATTTATGTAACTCACGATGTCAACGAGGTGTTGCCCTGTTTGAACCGGGTGATGTTTCTCAATCGGACGGTTGAGGCACTGGGTAGTTGTGCTGATGTGTTGAACGCGGATGTTTTAGCGCGGCTTTACGGCACGCCGGTCGCGGTTGTGGAAAGTCAGGGGCGAAAATTTTTGCTCGTCGATGACCGCCATATTTGAATTTTTGAGTTACGGTTTTGGGCGTAATGCGCTCTTTGGGGCGTTGCTTGTGGGAACGGTATGTTCGGTCATCGGTGTATTTGTTATTTTGCGCGGACTGGCGTTTGCTGGTGCTGGTATTGCTCATGCCGCATTCGGTGGTGTGGCGCTGGGATTTTTGCTCGGCGTTGACCCGTTGATAACTGCGATTGTTTTTTGTGTTGGTACGGCGGGCTTGATTCAGCTAACAGGTAAAAAGGCAAATTTGGGCCAGGATACGGCGATTGGCATCTTTTTCGCCTTGACGATGGCACTGGGCGTTTTGTTCATCGGGTTTATGCGCCGCTATGACGCCCGGCTTTACGGGTATCTATTCGGTAATATTTTGGGTGTGACTGAGCAAAGCCTCGTGATTATGGCGGCGTTAACGGTGGTCGTCCTGATTGTCACAGGGTTGTTTTACAAGGAATTTAAGTTTTTGACGTTCGATGAGGAGATGGCGCAAGCCAGCGGTTTACCAACTGGAATTCTGGGCGCTATCCAACTGGGGCTTCTGGCGTTAGTCGTGGTGGTCTCAATTAAGGCGGTGGGTGTGATTTTAGTAGAGGCGCTGCTGGTGATACCGGCGGCCACCGCCTATCAACTTACCAATCGTTACGGGATGATGTTTATTTTATCATGGGTATCGGCGATTGTTGCCTGTATTGTCGGTTTGATTCTTTCCTATCTGCTGGGCGTACCGTCTGGGGCAACAATCGTTTTGGTCGCAGGTTTAGGGTTTGGTCTGGCAACAGTACTTTCGCCAAAAAAGAGGAGATGTAAAATATGCGGGAAACAGTTGTCCTAATAGTGTTAACATTAATTTTCGGTTCCGGATGTCCACGGGCAAATAAAGAAAGCCGGTTTATCGAAATTGATTCACGTCCGGTAGTAATTACGACGCTACCTGACCTGGCGGATTGGGTACGTCAGGTGGGAGGTGAATCGGTTGTGGTTCAATCGCTCATTGTTGGGACAGAAGAGCCGCACAATTACGAACCACGGGTTGCTGATGTAGATAAGATTAAGAAAGCAGTGATGATTGTGAGGGTTGGTTTGGGTTTGGATGAGTGGCTAAACGGGTTAATTAAAAACGCGCGCAATGAGAGGTTAAAAATAGTCACGGTTTCTGATGGGGTAGAGATTATTCAGGATGAAGATGTTGCCGAGCACCACAAAGAAAACCATCATCACGTGCACGCTTATGGTAATCCCCATATCTGGCTTGACCCGAATGTCGCAAGTTTGACGGTTCAACGGATTGTTGATATATTGAGTGAGTTCAATCCCGCGCGGAAAGATTTTTATCAGAAAAGGGGCGACGATTACATCAAAAGGATTGATAGCACCGTTGCCGAGTTGAGAAGGCAGGTGGAAAATTTACCCGCTCGGAAGTTTGTCGCAATGCACGAGTCCTGGCCCTATTTCTGCCGGGCGTTTGGATTTGAGATGGTGCGGGCGATTGAGCCGTTGCCCGGGCAGGAACCTTCGGCTAAAGATTTGGCACATCTGGTTCAGATGATACGACAGGAAGATGTTCGGGCAATAGTTGTTGAGCCGCAACACAATCGGGATGTGGCGGATGCCATCGCCCGTGAAACCGGCGTAAAAGTTGTCGTCCTGGCGTCAATAACCGGTTCGCTACCTTCAGTTACCGACTATCTAACTCTTCTTGAATACGATGTCAAAACGCTAGCCCGCGCGCTGTCCGGTGGTGATTAAACAGTTGTTCAGGACAAGGCGTAAACGGTAAGTAACTGGCCCCTGATTCGGTACTGGCGGAGTGGCTTCAGCCGTTCCTTTATTTCCAAGGGTAATTTTTGCCAGAGGAGACGGTCAACTTCGTTTTCGCCGAGAATGATATGGGTAACGCCAAACCGATTTATCGGGTCGTTGATGTTTGCCCAGTCGGTAATGGCGACGGCCCGTTTTCGGGATTCAATCATCAATGGTGGTGCCCAGGAACCGGCGACGACCGCATCTTCGGGTAAACTCTGGTCAAGGTCGCGGGCAGAAGAAATCAAGATGTAGGTGCGGTTGGAAAACCAGTTGAAGAACTGTCCTAGATCAAGGCGGAGGGAAAACAAAAGCAGGAGGGCAGCGACAATTGCGTTCAGTGCCGGAATTTTGCCAATTCTGTTTTTGGTTAAAAGACGGTAAAACAAAGCGCCGATTAAACTTGTTGTCAAGGCAATGACGAGGGCGATAACAGTTATGCCCAACTCGTTGCCCGGTGCCGGATAGTTCCGGAAATTAGAGATGTAAAGTAGTAACTGAAGGGCAAGAGGCCAGAGATAGATAGCGTATAATATAATACTAAAGAAAAGACGCGAACTTTTGGCGGGTGCTTTCTTTTTCTCGGCCCGAGAGAGACCGGGCACTTTTTCCTTTCCAATCGAAGGCAGGGAAGAATTTGGTTTCGGGATAAGCCATTGGCTCAGAGTATTGGCAGCGGCGGCAATCAGCGGCGGCAGAATGATAATTTCGTAGCGGGGTGGTCGGTAGTTCATATAGCCGAGCATCAGAACGGCAAAGATAAACCAGAAGAGGAGGTATTGCCAAGACTGTCGTGCCCTTGCATCGCGATGTCGGATGGCGTGTCCGGGCAGGGACAAAAATCCTAATAGGGCAATCCATACCAACCGGGGCAAAAGTTTTGAACGGACACCGATGGTGAATGTGTTGAATAGGTACGCGATCAGGGTTTGAGGATGACCAGCAGGAGATTCACTTGAGTGGCGCAAGACATATTGAAGGTACTGATTGCGATAAGGGAGAAAGACCACTATCAACCACACTATTATTGCACCGATTGCCCCAGCGGTAAACCAGCCAATACTAACGAGAAATTGGCGGCGTTCTTCCTGCCGGGAACGAGTCGAGAGCCAACGGCAGATAAACAGCAGAAGTAGTGCCGGCAGGATAAAGACGCCCGAGATTTTTATTAGCAAAAATGTGGAAAAGGCGCAAAAGCCAGTCAACAACATCAGAACCGGTTTTTCGAGAGACTTTATCCAGAAAAAGCCGGTGAGTAAGAGAAAGAGAATCTGGACGGTCTCAACAAGTCCAAGACGGCTGTACATCACCAGGGGGTAACTCAAAGCAAGAAGCAGACCGGCGAGCAGTGCGGTGATTTCCCCGGCGGTGTGGCGAATCAACAGCGCCATTATCAGTACGCCGAGGAGTCCGCTAAGAACCGAAAGAAGTTTTACTTGGACGAAACCGATGCCAACCAGTTTGAATATCAGGGCAACGACGATGTTGACCAGTGGATAAATGCAGAAGGGCAAAAAGTCGTCCTGGTACCAGTTGCCATAGAGGATGAGGTTGCGTGCCGAATAGGTGTTTAAACTTTCATCGGTATAAGGGGCAAAGCTCCAGGAAAGGTCCGGGGGCGGGTCGGCGCGCAGGTCAGCGGTACGAAAAAGCAGGGCGATTAAAAGGATGGCGCTAAGGAGGAGCCAGAAGTGGCAGCGGCTGAAATGTTCAATCTGGTAAGCGAGTTTTGGAGGATTGTTCTGGGGAGTCTTCTTTGATGAAGGCTTTCGGTTCATCCAGTTATTTGCTCCAGAGGTCGAACTCCTGCTTGAGGCCGTTCAGGAGTTTTTCGAAAAACTCCCGGCGTCGGGTTAGTTCCTGCTGGGCACGGACCCGGCGGGTGATGTCAAAGCCAATGTCTAAGATGCCAATTACTTCGTTGTTGGTGTTGCACCAAGGTTGTTTGGCGATCGCTAGCCAGACGGTTGTTTCCTGTTTGGGGTCACCGAGCGCGAACTCCAGTTGTACTCCTTTGCCCGTTTCGATGACCTGGCGGTCATAGGAACCTATGAGCGCGGTGACTGTGGCAGAGAACAGTTCCGCATCGGTTTTGCCGACAATGTCGGTGCCGGCACCGAGCAACCTTTGGGCGGTTTCATTGGCGGCGACATAACGGTGTTCCTGGTCTTTAAAGGCGATTAACACCAGCGGGTTTTCCATAATCGCCTTAAGACGGGATTGGGAATCCTGCCACGCCTGCTCAACCTTTTTCCGACTGGACAGATTTTTCACGAGAGCCAGCACGCCGTTGTCCAGCGGGTAGGTGGTTAAAGAAAACCAGCCTGCAAACCGGTCGCGGCCATCATGGTAAAAAAACTCGTGGTACTGAGGGGTGTGTTCAAGCAGGGTCCGGCGCAAAGGCACCGCCATTCCGGTTTTTTCCATCTCGGGGTAAAGTTCCCATAGCCGTTTGCCCAGCGCTTCGGCAGCGCTGACCCGGGTTTCCTTTTCGGCACCTTTGCTCCAGGCGGTTACTGTCCATTCCTGGTTAATGGCGAAGAAACCGTCACTGGGGCTGGTGAGAAGCGAGGCGATGTCGGCATTTTTTTTGTTTAACAGTTCCTCCAGTTGTTTCTCCCGGGTAATGTCAATAGCAAGGGCTTCAAATGTTCGGCGGCTGGCGAACGTTATTGCCCGGCCGGTCATTTTGACCCAGGTCGTTTCGTTCGTGGTTTTTACGACCCGGAACTGATAATCAGGAGGATAACTGCCGGTTTTTTTTGCTTCCGACTCAATCTGCTGGACCCGGCTGATGTCTTCGGGGTGGATGCGGGCAAAAAGCGCGGAGTTGTCGGTCATAACCGCTTCCCGGGATACGCCAAAGATATTTTCGACCGAAGGGCTGATGGCGATGATGCGCCCTTCTTCGCTGAATCGGATAATACATACATCCCGGGCAGAATCTACCAGACCGCGATACCGTTCTTCGCTCTCGCGCAACGCCTGTTCGATTTTTCTGCGGGCGAACTCAACATCGCGAATGTCAGCCGGCGCTGCTGCCCAGTTTTTCTCAATTTGCTGGTTTTCCGCGATTTGTTCCTGAACCTTTTTTAATTCGGTGAGGTCTTCATAAATTATGGCAATTTGCTGAACCACGCCTTCGGCGTTCAGTAAAGGAAAGGCGGTGGTGCGGATACATACCTTTTTCCCGGGTGTGCTGGCGAGCCCGAGTTCAGCGGCATCGTACCAGAAAGGCGGTGTTTCGACCCGGGCACCGGCAAGTAACCGTTTAATCTGAGGCTCAAGCAAGCCGGTGCGTTTTAACCCCTTTTCTTCAAATAAGTTTATGCCGGGTGGTGGTAATTTACCAAGCAGCCGTTCTGCGGCTTTATTGCTTTTAACCAGGTTGCCAGCGGTATCGAATATCTCTACGCCTACCGGACAGAAGTCAACAAAACTGTCGAATAGAACCCGGGCGCGGGCTTCGGCTTTTTTTCTTTCTGCTTCTTCAAATGCCGCTTGCTCTTCAAGCAGCCGCTTAGGGTCAGGTCCCTTGGGGAAAAGCATATTTCGATTATTAGCTTTCGTAAGCCGGCGGCCCGGCTCGAACGGGCGACCTGCGGTTTACGAAACCGCTGCTCTGCCTGCTGAGCTACGCCGGCATTTTTCGAACGATTTTAGCGATTAGACTGCCTTTGGTCAAGGAGGCGGTATTCTGGGTGGATTACCGTAAAAATATGAGTGGTTAATCCCGAAGCAAAAGGTGTTTTGACTCTTATTTGTTTATATACGAAAAAATGGTGAAGGGTGACGAGTTCCATCCCTTTCACAGTCAGGGGCAATTCCCAGGATAGCCTCCAGCGCTCCTAATTTATTATCCTTTTCACCATATCTATTTTAATTTGGATAACTTCCCCGGGCAAAATTCTACGGTCTATCTTATTGATAATCGGAATGGTTATTTTCGAATTCCAAACAGTTTCTCTATTGAGATATGTTGTACCCTTAAATTCCAACCGGTCTAATATAGACTTTGCTGTTATGTCTTGATTTCTGCATCTCGGTTTGCAATCCAGCTTATGGTTAGGGTCGCATTCGAGTGAAAATCAAGTTTACCCTGACCATTTCGACTCAAAGTTTTTCCACTTACGACCAACAAACTTGTAAATCAGGCGCTTTCGGCGCAAAGCCGAAAGGCAGGTTCGCAATTTGGGGGGGAAACTTTTTTAAATTATGAGGCAAACCGGAAACGGTTGGTTTTTGATAGAGTGAGAAGTTTGATATTTGGATTACGGTAGGCGAACCAACCGTTTGATTGTCGGTGGTGTAGTTTGAATGCGGGCGAAGTAGGTTCCGGCTGGAAGATGGCGCAAATGGATGAGTGACCCCGGCGTAACGGTCTGGGCTAACACAGGGCTACCGGAGATATTAAACAGGGTAATGGTTATTGGTTGTTCACGAGAGCGCTCAGAGATAATTCGGACCGAGGAATGTGCCAGATTGGGGGCGAAAGATATGTCTGTTAGACCCATACTGGTTTGCTCAGCGATGCCGGTGCCGATGACGATGAAGGTGTCGGGTGGCGTGGTGACAGTAGCCATTCCGTCGGAAAAACGAAAGTAGAATTGATGCTGGCCAGGTGGAAATCCAAAACGGCTGATCGAAAAGACAACGCCATTTGCATAATTATGGCTTGTTGGAATCAGATTGAATGTGTCGTCGTCAACTATGACGGTGCGAATTGGGGGTAAGTTGGTGTCGGCGTCGATATAACGAATGTTGAACCAGAATGGTGTGGTTTCCTCTCCGGTGTCAGGGATGACACGGGCGTTGGTGAGTTGGGGCGGCGCATTTTGATTAACAGTAAATGCTGGCGTTCTATGGGCGTAGAAACGGCAGGGCACGGTCGTATCGCGAACATAACTGCCACCAATGGGATAAACCGCCTGGGTCACAGCCGCGGCATAAAGGTAGCCGGATGAGTTAGGCCAGGGTCCAAATCTACGGTCGGCGGTAAATCGTGATATCAGACAGCGAAGGGAGAGGAGGTTACCGTTGGTCTGGGCTTCAATATCCCCAACCCGTTCGTAAGACTGGGTATAACGGTTGATGGCGTAGAGGCCGGTGGTGTAGATTGCAAGGATGTTGGCATAACTCATCACGAAGACGAAGCTGTCAGAAGGTGCTTCGGGGTTGACAAAACCCAAAGAGTAGATGTAATAAGGTTGCGGGAATGTGTAGGTGGGCCAGCTGTTATGGTTGTTGCGAAGGCGGGCGTAAAAATAGTCGTTAGAGCGGGAAACCCATGCGCCGGTAAGGTCTAACCAGGGTCCTTCGGGTTGGATGGCATCACCAACGGTCTCGGCCGCGACCGATGCCAGCAAGGACGAGCCCGGTGGCCAGATGTTGTCAATGTTGGAAGGCGAATGAGTGGCATATCCTGATTCATCGGCAGCGCGGATGTAATAATAAACAATACCAGATACCGGCGCGACAAAGGACGCTTGCCAAGTGCTTTCGTATCCGGGCGCCGTGAGACGGGTCATTAGTGCTTCCTGCCAGGAGTTTTGTCCGTCAAGAGAGTAAAAAAGCATTACCGTTGAATTCCGGCTTTCTGTTTGGGGAGCAAAATGGCAGTCGACATTGATAAATACCGTTTGTGCTGGAGCAGGCGCTGAGTTGCAAACGGCGGATAATGTCGGTTGCGCCGCGGTGATTTTCAAAAAGATGAGGGTAGGTAGTCCAACGGCTCGGGTTATGTGCATATAAAATCTTATCCTAAAACGACAATAGTGGTCAAGTATTACATGTATGTATTTTGTAGTTGAGCAATTGGGGGCGATGAATTTTCGGGTTTACTTTACATCGCACCGAAATCTGTTATTAATTATTAGTAATAGATAACCAAAAGGAGGAGCAGATGGAAAATAACACCGAAAGAAGAAGTATGCCCCTTTTAGGGGATGATTTTCCCGAGATCAAGGTGCCGACAACGCACGGGCTGATTGAACTGCCGAAGTTTTTTGCCGGCAAGTGGTTTGTGTTATTCAGCCACCCCGCCGATTTTACGCCGGTGTGCACGACGGAATTTGTTGCCTTTCAAAAGCGCTACGATAAATTTCGGCGTCTGAACTGTGAACTAATCGGTTTGAGTGTTGACCAGGTGTTTTCTCATATCAAGTGGGAGGAGTGGATTAAAGAGAAACTGGGTGTTGAGATTGAATTTCCGATTATCGCCGATACGGGTCGAGTTGCCAGTATGTTAGGGTTAATTCATCCTAACAAGGGGACGAATACGGTTCGGGCGGTTTTTGTGGTTGATGACCGGGGTAAGATTCGGATTATTTTTTACTATCCACAGGAGCTGGGACGAAATATGGACGAGATTTTGCGGGCGGTTGAGGCGATGCAGATTGCCGATAAGTACAAGGTGGCAATGCCCGCAAACTGGCCCAACAACGAACTCATACAGGACCGGGTGATTGTGCCGCCGGCGAGCGATGTTAAGACCGCAAAAGAGCGGTTAGAAAAGGCAAAGGCGGGCGAATTTGAGTGCTTTGATTGGTGGCTCTGCCACAAGAAGTTAAACCGATAGAGGAGGCGAAGATGCTTTCGCGAATACCGATAGATATTGACGAAGTTAAAAAAGATCGGCTTGATTTAGAAATTTTGCGGGCAGCGATGATTGCCGAGCTGGATGCGATAAATCTCTATGAGCAGATGGCAGCAATGGTTGAAGATGAAACAATAAGAAGGGTGTTAATGGATGTGGCTCGGGAGGAAAAGACCCATTTAGGAGAGTTTGAGTCCTTGCTTTTGAAGTTCGATAAAGAGCAGCAGGAGGAGTTGAAGGCGGGTAAGGAAGAGGTTGAGGAGTTGATGGAGGATTAGTTTAAAGGCGTTTTGGGAAATATTTATCCGGGTGATATTTTCAGTATAATTTGTCCTCTATGACAATGCTGGAAGAAGAAAAACAGGAACAGGCAAGCGAAAATTCGAGCCAGACTGGACCCGTTTTCTGGCAAAAACCGGCATTTTTTATTCCGGTGGTGGCTTTTTTGCTTCTGGTGCTGACCCTGGCGGTGATTGTGGTTGTGAAGAATGCCGGGCGGGTACAGATTGGACCAGCGCCGGTCCCACAGGCGCCAATTTTGCCCGACACAACGATGGATCGGGTGCGGCGACAACTGGCGCGGGGTATTAAGAGACTGGAGCGGCGGTTACAAGAGTATCGGGGAAAAATTGAGACCCTGTCTTTCTACCAGGATTCGCTTTACAAAAGTTGTAGTCTGGGGTTGAAGCAGCTGGCGATTGAGTTCGCTGCGGTGGAGAGTGCCCGTTCCTATGCAGAGCGTAAACCCCTTTTTACCAGGGCAAGAAAAATGTATGTGGAGTTGCGTAATAGTGTCAACGACTTTGCCCTTTCGGTCGATTCGGCAATTACCGGTCAAGTTCTCGACTCTTTAGACCGGGAGTTTCGTAGGTTGATCAGCGAATAGGAAACGATGGCGCTCTGGCGAATCGATATCAATAAAAAAGGTTTTGACCCTGAGGCACGGGCGTTCGAGGCTGACGCACGCGATATGGGATTAAAATCAATATCACCGGTCAGGATTACCCGGGTGTGGTTTCTCGACGGGGAGTTAACCAGGAGCGATGTGGAGAAAATTGCCCAGGAGTTGTTGTGCGACCCGGTTGTTGAGGAATGGCGGGCTGATGTGCTTGAAGATGGCTTGCTGAAGGGCAGTGAGGATACTTTAGTACTTTACAATCCGGGAGTGATGGACCCGACTTTGGCAACGGCGTTACGGGCGCTGGAGGATATGGGATATAAAGAAGTACAGGTGCGCACCGGTCGGGGGTATCGTCTGGGAAGAGAACTGACTACCGAAGAGCGAACCGTTCTCAGCCGGGGTTTGCTTTTTAATCCGCTGATTCAACACCTCGCATCTTTAGGGGAAAAAGTTTTTGCCCAGCCCAAACCCTACCGTTTCAAACCGATGAGTGTCAATTTGCGCGGCAAGAGCGACCGGGAACTGGCGGAGATTTCTCGCCGCCGGCTCCTTGCGCTATCGGTTGAGGAGATGAAGATTCTGCAACGGTTTTATGAAAAACTGGGAAGGGAGCCGAGCGATGTGGAACTTGAAACCTTCGCTCAAACCTGGTCTGAACACTGCCAGCACAAGACATTCCGCGGGGAGATTATTTTTGGCCGGAGGCGGATTAAAAATTTGTTGAAGTCGACAGTAATGCGGGTTACGGAAGAGCTTGCCCTGCCCTGGGTGCTCTCGGCGTTTGAAGACAACTCCGGGGTAATTGAGTTTGATGAGAATTACGGCATCAGTTTTAAGGTTGAGACGCACAATCACCCTTCGGCACTTGAGCCCTATGGCGGAGCGGCGACTGGTATCGGCGGTGTTATCCGGGACTGTCTGGGAACGGGTCTGGGGGCGAAGCCGATTTTGAATACCGATGTGTTCTGCTTTGGATACCCGGGCACGAGTTTTAACGAATTGCCCAAAGGGGTGTTGCATCCCCGACGCGTGATGAAAGGGGTGGTGGCGGGTGTACGGGATTATGGTAATCGGATGGGAATTCCAACAGCGAACGGTGCGGTCTATTTCGACCCTGGGTATTTAGGCAATCCGCTGGTATTCTGCGGTACGGTTGGGCTTATTCCGCGGCAGAAGTTGCGCAAATCGGTTGATACCGGTCAGATGATTGTGCTCCTCGGTGGTCGTACCGGGAGAGACGGAATTCATGGGGTAACCTTTGCCTCGTTAGAACTTGATGAGCGTTCAGGTGAATTTTCTTCGGGTGCGGTCCAGATTGGCAACCCGATTGAGGAGAAAAAGGTTCTCGATTTGGTTCTCACCGCACGGGACAAGGGTCTCTTTGCTGCGATTACCGATTGTGGTGGTGGTGGTCTTTCGAGTGCCGTGGGCGAGATGGCAGCGCGCACTGGTTGTGAGGTGTGGCTGGATAAGGTGCCGTTGAAGTACCCGGGTTTAAGTCCGGCTGAAATTTGGGTTTCTGAGGCGCAGGAGCGAATGGTGGTTTTTGTTGAACCGGGAAAGGTTCCGGAACTTTTGCAACTGGCAAAAGAGAACGATGTTGAGGCGACAATAATCGGAAAGGTTACCGGGACAAAGAGGTTGGTTTTGAAGTATCGGGAGCGAATCGTTGCCGATTTACCGATGCGCTTTCTTCATCATGGCTGGCGTCAGGTCAAGCGGGTGGCGCGATGGGAAAGGCAGGACATTCCGGAGCCGTTTGTGCCGCATCGCCGGGAGTTGACCGAGATATTGCTCAAACTGCTGGCGACGCCCAACATTGCGAGTAAGGAGTGGGTGACAAGGCAGTACGACCATGAGGTTCAGGCGGGCACCGTTTTAAAACCGTTTTCCGGGCAAGAAAGTGCCGGGCCGACAGATGCCTGCGTCATTGTGCCGGTAAAGGGTTCTAATCGGGCGTGTGTGGTTTCTTGTGGATTGTGTCCAAGGTTTGGATTGGTTGACCCTTACTGGATGGCGGCTTCGGCAATTGACGAGGCTTTGCGGAATTGCGTCGCTGCCGGTGGCGATATCAGCCACACCGCCATTTTAGACAATTTTTGCTGGGGAAGCCCGGAAAAAGAGGAGCAGTTAGGTGGTTTGGTGCGAGCGGCAGAGGGTTGTTACGATACCGCACGCGGTTTTCGGGTACCATTTATCTCAGGTAAAGACTCCCTTTACAATGAGTTCAAAACCGAGCAAGGAGAAACATTGCCGATACCCGGGACGCTGTTGATTTCGGCGATAAGTGTAATCCCGGATGTTCGGAAGTCGACAACGCCGGACTTTAAAAAGTCCGGCTCGTATGTGTATCTCGTAGGGGATACTTTTCCCGAATTGGGTGGAAGTGAGTTTATGCGGTTGCATGGTGGCATCGGGCGCGATGTCCCAAAGGTTGAGCCCTATCGGGCAAGGCGATTGATGCAAAAGATGTTTCAGGCAATCCAGCGGGGGTTGGTGCTCGCCTGTCACGACCTCTCTGAGGGTGGGCTTGGTGTAGCACTTAGCGAGATGAGCTTCGGTGGGGGTGTGGGCGTTGAGGTGCATTTGCGCGTGGTGCCGGGCGCGCATCGGTTTGAACGGGACGACTTCCTACTTTTCAGCGAGTCCAACAGTCGGTTTATCTGCGAGGTAGCGCCGCAGAAACGGGATGTTTTTGAACGACTTTTTGCTGGGTTACCCTGTGCTCAAATCGGCCGCACGGTAGCAGACCAGTTAATAACGATTTTCGGCCTGGATGGAAGTGCGGTGGTCCGGCTCAGCCTGATTGAGGCGGGCAAGGTGTGGCGAACAGCCCTGACGAAAAGAATCGCCGAGTAGTAACGGGATAGTATCAAGTGCGATAACTAACTCTCTAAATTATCCCCTTACTAACTTCGGAGTTCCTATTCCTGGTCTTCAGTTATATACGGGTCAATGGGTGATTTACTCATCACCCGCATCAGTTCATCGTTGAACCGTCGCGCCGGGTAATAACCAAACACCTTGAGGATGTGGTTTTTAGCGATAACTTCATGTACGAGGGCAAGGTTCTTGCCCGGAACAACGGGAATTGTTACCAGGGGGATTTTGACCCCGAGGATTTCGGAAAACTGTTCTTCCAGGCCCGCCCTTTCACACTCGACCCCGCTTTGCCACGGAACGAGCCGAACTTCAACCTCCACCCTTTTCTGGATGCGGATTGCCCTTACCCCATAGAGGCTGTAGACATCAACAATACCAACACCGCGAACTTCAATATGGTGGGCGAGTGCCGGCGATTTTGCCGCCGGATAGCCCATAAGAATGCCGGTACCGCGACGCAGTACCCGAACAAGGTCATCGGCAACCAGACGGTGACCACGGTCAACAAGATCGAGGGCACACTCACTTTTCCCGATGCCGGATTCGCCGGTGATGAGGAGGCCAACGCCGAACACATCAACCAAATCGCCATGGATGTAAGTTTCCGGTGCCAGTCGGTAGTCGAGAAAGACGCTCAACAGATGAATAAAAGGTGTGGTATCAAGCGGGGTACGGATTATCGGGACACCGGTTCTGTTTCCTTCCTGAATCCAGACATCAGCCACCGGCAAATTTTTGGTGATGATGACCGCAATCGGTTTCAGTCCGAGAAGGGTTTGAACCGCCCGGGCGTACTGGTCTGAAGATAAGTTTTCCAGATAGGAAAGTTCCGTGCTGCCAACAATTTGTATGCGTTCCCGCAGGAACACTCCGGTGTAGCCGGCGAGTGCCATTCCCGGGCGGTTGATATCTGAGGTGGTGACAAAGTTGGTTTCCAGTCCATTACTGCCGGCGAGCAATTCCAGTTGCCAATCGGCCTTTTTTTCTTCGAGCAGGGTCCCGACCGTTATTTGTTTGGAAGAGATTTCCATTTAACCCTGAGGCTTTGACTTTTCGGAGCGGGACGGAAGGTTGGAAGCCCGACGTCGCCGGGTGCGAATCTTTCCCAAACGGCGTTCCAGCTGAATTATCAACTTATCGGTAAGGTCATTAACCGCCTGGTAGGAGTCGCTGCCGTGACCTTTGGCGGTAACAACAAAATGTCCGGTATGTACTTTACCTTCGGCGACATCGTATGCCCGGTCCTGAAACAGCACGACCTCACTTTTTAATATTTGATGGTCAAATTTTCCCAGTTTTTCTAACTTTTTGGTGACATATTCTCGGAGATGGGGGGTAATTTCCAGATGACGAGCCGTGAGTGTGATTTGCATTTTTCCTCCTTTGTTTATAATAATACCCTTTTATTTTCAACAGTCAAGAACGGCCGGGACAGGAGGGGGAATTTTTTACCGTAATGTTTAAAAATTGGGCACGTGTTCAAATAAAGCAAGGTAGTGAAAGATGTTGAGTTGCTGGTAATGGCGCAGGGCGAAGCCGGCGGTGCGGGTCAGTTTTCTAAGTTGTGCCAGGGAGATTCTTTCGCTCCGGGGTGGGCCAGGAGGTGGTTTAATTTTTTCCCATTCCAGTACCGCAAGTAAACCGGCGGGCTTTAGCAGGCGGTACGCTTCCCGGAGTGCGGCGGTTTTGTTATCGACTTCGTGGAGAACGAGCGCCATCAGCGCCCGATCGGCGATTGCATCGGGCAGGGGGATTTTTTCTGCCGGTGCTTGAAGGAGTCTGACATTACCGGTTTTTGCAGGGATTTTGCGTTTAAGGTCTTTAAGCATCTTTGGTTCGATATCCACGGCGATAATTGTACCATCTTTGCCCACTTTTTTCAGTGCCGGTAAGGTGAAGTAGCCGTTACCGGCGCCAATATCGAGCAGGGTGATACCGGGTTTTAACCTGAGCGCCTTAAGTACTAAGCGGGGCGGTAGTCGTTTCTGCCGCTCCTGACTGAAGAGAGAGGCACGGTTTTTCGGGTCAAACCGCAGGGGCACAGTAGTAATTATAATAATTTAGTAATCATCAAGCGGCCAATCGTTAATCAAGATGATGTTGGGATGATAGTGGTGGTTTATCAAATTGTTCTCTGGTGAGCGGTTTCTTTTCTGCTACGATTTCCCGACCGAGCGGTGGCAGTTTTTTTTCTAATATTGCAACTACCCTATTCAGTTCCTGGCCGGTATCGTTACACCGCGAACAGGTGCGGTCTCCAATCAAGAGCCTTTGCCAGGTGATTTTCAGTGCCCTTTTCATATCGCAACTGATTTTATTGTCGGGGAGGGTAAAATCAAGGTCTGATTCTAAATCCTTGATTATCACCGTGGGCGGTGTAAGATTAGTAATATGTCGATAACGGTGGTTGCGATTGGCGGTAATTCCCTTATCAGGAATAAGGAGCGAAGTTCATTTACCGACCAGCTGGCGACATTGAAGAGCAGTTGTCAACCGATTGCGGAGATGGTTCGGCAAGGTGAGCGGGTTTTGATTACCCATGGCAATGGACCGCAGGTCGGGTTTGTGCTGTTGCGCTCTCATCTGGCAAGGATGCGGGTGCCCGAAATTCCGCTTGATGCGGCGAACGCCCAGACTCAGGCGGAGATTGGGTATATGATTCAACAGGTTCTGGACAATGAGTTCCGGCAGATGGGGATTGAACGGCGGGTGGTGACGGTGGTGACACAGGTGGTGGTTGACAATCAGGACCCGGCATTTTCTTTTCCCGCCAAGCCCGTAGGACCATTTTACACCCGAGAGGAGGCGGTGCGCTTGCAGCGGGAATTGGGCTGGGTTTTAAAGGAGGATGCCGGTCGGGGTTTTCGACGTTTTGTGCCCTCACCAATGCCCCGGGCGATTGTTGAGATTGAAGAGATAAAACGGCTGGTTGAGGCGGGTGCGGTTGTTGTTGCCTGTGGTGGAGGCGGAATACCGGTGGTGGAAGAAAACGGTAGTTTGCGCGGGGTTGCCGCGGTTATTGACAAAGATTTGGCATCGGCCCTGCTTGGTAATTTGGTTGGGGCAGAGCGGCTGGTAATCTCTACGGCGGTGGCGCAGGTCTATCTGCATTACGGGATGCCTGATGCCCAGCCATTGACAAAGGTGACAGCGGCGGAGATGGCAGGTTATTTAGCCGCCGGCCATTTTCCTGAGGGCAGTATGGGACCGAAGGTCAGTGCCGGGCTCAACTTTCTTCAGAACGGCGGCAAAGAGGTTTTTATAACCGACCCGGAACATATCCTCGCCGCAGTTGAAGGAAAAGCCGGGACAACGATTGTGCCGTAGGATGGGCGGGTTCGCAGTTCTCGTCTTCTTTTTGTTCTCGCAGACGATGATGCTGATTCCGATGGATTTAGCCCAGACCGACCATCTAAAGGCTTACGGCATTGCGTATCGTGCGCTGGCGCGCGGGGTACGGGTTGAATGGCTCTTGAACTACCGAGGCGGTTCCTTTTTGTTTCCGGAAGATGGCACGGCAATAAAGGAGTGCCGGCTGAACGGGGTTGTGTTTGAGGAGGTGACGCCATCGCAACTGGTGGCAATTCGCTCGACAATTGAAGCGAACAACATGGCTTCGGTAGTGCTGGAAAGGCCGACGCGGATTGCGGTTTATGCGCCACCGACTGCCGATCCCTGGGATGATGCGGTGCGACTGGCGCTGGACTACGCCGGGATTCCTTACGATGTTGTTTGGGATAAGGAGGTGCTGGGCGGGAAATTGTCCCAGTACGATTGGCTGCATTTGCATCACGAGGATTTTACCGGTCAGTTTGGTAAGTTTTACGCCTCCTACCGGCAGGAGAAGTGGTACCAGGAAGAGGTGGCGCTCAACATAAAGACCGCACGCGAGCTGGGGTTCAAGAAGGTGAGCCAGTTGAAACTGGCGGTGATTGAGGCGATAAGAAGATACATCGCTGAAGGCGGTATGCTGTTTGCGATGTGTTCCGCGACCGACACGCCGGATATCGCCTGGGCGGCGCGAAACACCGATATTTGCGATGCGGTGTTTGACGGAGACCCACCGGACCCCAACTGCAATCAGAAACTGAACTATGAGGGGTGCTTAGCTTTTGAGAATTTTAGGGTTATTACCGACCCCTGGGTTTATGAGCATTCGGATATCGACACTTATCAGGAGGCAACGGCACGGGGCCCGGATGTTTACTTTTCCCTTTTTGATTTCTCGGCCAAGTACGACCCGGTGCCGACGATGCTTGTCCAGAACCATGTCGGACTGGTGAAGGAGTTTTTAGGACAGAACTGTGGTTTCCGGCGTACTTTACTGAAGAAAAATGTTGTGGTTATGGGTGAAGTGACCAACACCGAAGAGGTGAAGTATATTCATGGACAGTTTGGTAAAGGTACTTTTACTTTTCTGGGCGGACATGACCCGGAGGATTATGCGCACCGCATTGGCGATCCACCCACCGACCTTTCTTTGCATAAAAATTCCCCGGGCTACCGGTTGATTCTCAACAATGTGCTATTCCCGGCGGCGGAGAAGAAGCCGCTCAAAACATAAAAAAGATGAACTCAACACCCGACTGCTTTGATTGCGGTCTTAAACAGTGTGAACGGATTGCCCGCTTGTGCGGGAAGGAGGAGCAAATTCAGGCGTTGCGGGAACGACTGGAGGAGATGAAGGGTCAGCTTGACTTAAGAGAGCCACCCGGCACCTTCACATCTAAGATGTTGATTGCGACGATGGAGTTTTTGGGTGAACGGGACCCGTTCCGCCTGATTCGGGCGGAGCAAAACCAGAAGGGCCAGGAGTTGGCGGAGCGCTACGATGCTGAACTGGGGAAAGGCAAAGAGTCGCTCCTTGCCGCTATGGTGGGTGCGGCAGCGGGTAATGTGATGGATGTCGGTCCCAGACACCGGTTTGACTTTGCGGTAACTCTGACGCAAGGTCGTCTGGCACACGATGATACCGATTTGTTGCTCCGGCGGCTCCAGGAGGCAAGGCGGTTGGTTTATATCCTGGACAATGCCGGTGAGGCGTTGTTTGACCGGCTGGTACTCAAGCGGTTGGGGGTGCCCGAGGTGACGATTGTTGCCCGTTCTACGCCGATTCTCAACGATGTGACCGTAGATGAGGCGCGGGCGCTGGGTTTCGAACAGCTGGGTCGGGTAATCGGAACCGGTTCGCCTTACCTCGGCTTTGACCTCGATACCATTTCTGCCGAGACGCGTCAGGTTTACTACGATGCCGATGTGGTGATTGCCAAGGGGCATGCGAACTTTGAGTCTCTGGTGGACGATGGTCGGGATGGTTTCTACCTCCTGACGGCAAAGTGTGAACTGGTTGCCCGCCGGCTGGGGGTGAATTTGGGTGATTCTGTTTTGTTCTATTCCAAAGGTAAGGGTTGATATGTGTCTTGCGATACCGACGAGAATCGTGGCGATTGAGGGCGAACGGGCGATTGGTGAGGTTGGCGGCGTGCAACGGGAGATTTCGATTGTGATGACACCGGGCGTGAAGGTGGGGGATTATGTGATTGTTCACGCCGGTTTTGCGATTCAGGTTTTAGACAAAACTGCGGCTGAGGAAACAAGGGAGATTTTTGGACAGATGGCGCAACGGGTTAGCGAGTTGCAGCATAAAGCGCGGCGCCGGCGCTAACAGACCGGTTCAATCAACGGTTCGCCTCCCTCTTCTTGCTGTTGGGCACTTTGGGCAATCAATCGGGCGGCGTCCGCTGCGGTCGGTGCGGTGAGTGCCAGCTGGCGTACCGGTGCAAGGTGTAATGCCCGGGCAAGAGTGGCAAGGACCTGAAGATAAAGCGAGTACATCGAAGGCGGTGAGACGAGGGCGACGACAAGGTTCACCGGTTCGTTGTCCCGGGCGTGCCAGTCGATCGGATCGTTGAGACGAACCACCACCACCACAATTCGGTCAAGGGAAGGTGCGGCGGAATGGGGAATGGCAACCCCATGGCCAACTCCGGTTGAACACAGTTCTTCTCTTTTTCTGAATCCTTCAATCACTTCGTTATGGTCGCGGGTGATGCCGGCTTCAAGAAGGCGGTCGGCAATGAGGTCAAACAGTTGTTCCTGGGAGCCGATTGGGGGCGCGTCAAATGCCAGTTCGGGAATGACAAACTCGAAAAGGTTCATCATAAGCGCGTAAAGAATTCTACTATCTTATTGATAATGACATCCTGTTCGGCATCTGTCAAGTTATGTCTGATGGGCAGGCAGACGATTTCGCGGCTTGCCTTTTCGGCAACGGGAAAGGACTGGTCGGTGAATAGCGAGGCGAACTCCGGCTGGCGGTGAATCGGGTGGGGGTAGTAAACCATCGTTTGGATACCGGCGGCGAGCAGAAAGTCGCGGAGCTTGTCGCGGTGCGGGGTGAGCAGAGCGAACTGGTGATAGTTGACGGTGCTGGCTGGTGCCGAACCGACGATGCGCACATAGCGCCCGAGTGCTGCCCGGTAGCGGGCACCAAGATGTTGACGCCGGGCAAGCCACCGGTCCAGATGGTTTAACTTTACAAGTAAAAAAGCGGCCTGCAGTTCGTCGAGCCGGGATGAAGTGGGACAGGCAATTGGTAGATGGGAACTGGCGATGGCGCCGCCGTTGCCCAGGGCGCCAAGGTTTTTGGTGGGGTAGAAACTGAAGGTGGCGACGGTGCCGAAAGAGCCCAGTTTTTTTGTTTGATAAGTTGCGCCTATTGCCTGAGCAGCGTCCTCAATTAAAAGTATGTTGTTGCGCTGGCAGATGGCATTAAATTGGTTGAGGTCGGCACAGTTGCCGAAAAGGTGGACGAGGACAATTGCTTTGGTCCGGGAGGAGATTTTCTCTTCGACTGCTGAGGGTGAAAGACAGAGTGTTTCCGGTTCGATGTCCGCCAGGACCGGCTGAGCACCGGTTCTTAAAATCGCCGCCACGGTGGCGGGAAATGTGAACGGGGTGGTGATGACTTCGTCTTTTGGTCCGATGCCCAGCGCCTTCATTCCATAAAACAGGGCGTCGGTGCCGCTTTTGACCCCGACAACCTGCGGGACACCAAGGTAAAGGGCAAGTGTCTGTTCAAATCTGGTTAGTTCCGCACCCCGAACGAATCTGCCCGATTCGAGGATACGGGTAAGCGCCTTTTCAAACTCCAATCGAAACTCAAGGTTTTCTGATTTCAGGTCGTAAAACGGAATTTGGAGAAAATCCATTCTTTAAATTGTAGCCCGGAAAACAGTTGAGGCAAATTAAGGGTAATTGTGAACCCGTAGGGCGCGGTTCTTACGGTAAGATTGCTCTACCAACAAAGTGCCAGGATGATGCCTTTAGGCTGGGCTAACTTTTTACTTTAGGGCGTTTTATTTTCCGGGTTTGCAACCGGCTTTTGTGCTACCTGGAGATAGGCAAGGCGCAGCTGGTAGAGTAAGTCGTTGATAAGTTCGGTTTCATCTTGGGAACGGTTACCTTCGGTTTTGGCTTTGAGCATTTCGAGGGTGTCAATGGCGTGGCGGGCTAACGGCAGGTTAACCTCGGTTTTGGTGTTCGCGCCGGTCAAGGGGCGGCCGAGATGGTGCAGCGCGGTGGCGGCAATGCTCAAGATGAGCGAAGAGAGTGTGGCCGGAATTTCTTCTGAGGGTGCGTTTTGGGGCTTTTCGTCACTCATTGTGGAGCAGGGTTTTGATGTGGGTAACTTTACCGTCGCTGAAATAAATCCGGGGTACGCGCGGGCTGACCCGGCAGATGATTTCGTAGGGGATGGTACCGGCAAGGAGGGCAAGTTCATTGGCACAGATTTTCTTGCCATCAGCGGCGCCGAGCAGGGTTACGGTATCACCCAATTTTGCCTCGGGGATGTCGGTGACATCGAGCATCGTCAGGTCCATTGACACATTGCCAACTACCGGCGCTTTTTTGCCGTGTAATAGGCAGTAGCCCCGGTTGGTCAAGGAGTGCGGGTAGCCATCACCATAGCCGGCCGAGATGACAGCAATCCGGGAAGGGCGGGTGGTAAAGTAGGTTCGTTCATAACTGACCGAGGTGCCCGCCGGGAAATGGCGCAGGTTGACGATGCGCGAGCGCAGGCTCATTACCGGTTTCAGATTGAGGGATGAGCGGCGGTGGCCAAAATGGTAACTCAACGGCATTATCCCGTAAAGGACAAGACCGGGCCGCACCATATCGAGGTGGGCTTCCGGGATGTTCAGGCAGCCGGCAGAGTTTGCCGCATGGCGCAGGACACCCTGGACACCTTTTTCCGCCAGTTGGGCGAGGAGTCGGTTGTACGATTTGACCTGGTATTGGGTGAACAGGATGTCGGTGTCCGCTGCTGGGAAATGGGTGAAGATGCCAGTGAGTTTGATGCCTGGTAACTGGACGACCTGGCTGATGAAGTCGGGCGCTTCGGTGACGCTCACGCCGGTTCTGCCCATACCGGTGTCCACTTCGATGTGGAACGGAATGACGGTGTTGTGGGCGATTGCCTGCTCTGATAGTGCCCGGGCAAAGGTCAGTTCGGTTACCGTTGGTGTGAGGTGGTGCTCAATCAGTTCTGGAATTCCTTCCTCGGGCATTGGGGAAAGTATCAGGATGGGGGTTTCTTTTACACCGGCGAGCCGGCAGGAAACCCCTTCTTCAATGCTGGCGACACCGTAGGCGTCAACCAGCCGGTAACTGGCGCGGGCAATTTCGCGCAGGCCATGGCCATAAGCGTCGGCTTTGATGGCGAACAGAAGCTGGCGGTTGCCGATTTCCCGTCGTACTTCACTGATGTTGTGTTTTAAGGCGTCAAGGTCTATTTCTGCCCAGACCCTGCCAAACTGATTCTCCATCGGTAAAGATATTAAGGAAAAATGGTTAATGGTCAAGTGTGCGGCGCTGCCCAAGGGGTAGCCGTAACAGTATACTTTAAAGTATAAGGCGCCAATTCGGGTATTTTTGTCTAACATCTTGTCGTTCAAATGGTTAGCCTTTTCAGCCTAAATTTTCCCTACCCAACCCCGGGGTAGTTTCGGGGATGGTATGGGAAATCGGGATGTTCCTGGTTCGGGTTATGCCGCCCGTTGCGGTCGGGGTTTTTTTCGGGAAGTTTACAAACGGGTTGGTAATCGAGCGGGTTTTAGGTTGTGGTTGTTCGGGTGAGGCAGCGGTTATGGTTCCGGTTTTCGGGAAAAACGATTGGGCGCTCTTGCCGTCAGGAAAGTGGTTCTGCTGCGGGTGTTCTTGACTAATAGCGATAAGGAGACTACACTATACAAAAACTATGGAGTTGGCAACATATGGTAGAGAGAAATTCAGTTGATAGTATGCGTTTGGTTTTGCTGGGTCCGCCGGGTTCTGGTAAGGGAACGCAGGCGGAGTTGCTGGCAAGCCGGCTGGGTTTTGTTCACTACTCAACCGGCGAGGTGTTTCGCGACCACATCAGCCGCCGGACGCCGTTGGGTTTAAAGGTTGAGAGTTATGTGGTTTCGGGCGGACTGGTGCCGGACGATATTGTGCTTGAAGTGGTGGAGCAGTTTGTCCGCGACAATACCGGGAAGCCAATTGTGTTTGACGGTTTTCCCCGCACGATTCCGCAGGCACAGGGGCTTGATGCTCTTTTAGGCAAGATGGCGCTCGGGCTGACGCTCGTGGTGCTGGTGGATTTGAGCGATGATGAGGTGGTGCGCCGGCTTTCAAGCCGCCGGCAGTGCAAGGTGTGTGGCAAGATTTACAACTTAACTTTCAGTCCACCGAAAAAGGACGGGGTTTGCGACGAGTGTGGCGGTGAACTTTATCAACGGGATGACGACCGGGAGGAGACAATCCGGGCGCGGTTGCAAGTTTACAAAGAGCAGACAAGTCCGTTGATTGACTATTATGAGAAACAGAAGAAACTGGTCCGGCTTGACGGCGCTCTGGGCCGGGACCGGGTTTTTGAGCGTTTGAGTGCCCTGGTTACCGCAACGAGATGAGGGATGGCGCTTTACATAAAAAGCCCAGCCGAGGTCGAGGGAATCAGGCAGGCGGGGCAGGTGGCAGCGGCGCTTTTGAAAATGTTAAAGAGTCGGGTGGCAGCCGGGGTCAGTTTGAAGGAACTGGAGGATTTTTGTGCCCGGTTTATCAGGGAGGCGGGCGCAGTGCCGACATTTCTCGGTTATCGCGGGTTTCCGGCCGCGGTGTGTATCAGTGTGAATGAGGAGGTTGTGCACGGAATTCCCGACCACCGGGTGCTGAATGAGGGTGATATTGTGAAAGTGGATGTTGGGGTGACAAAAAAGGGGTTTATTGCCGATGCGGCGCGGACCTATCAGGTAGGAAAGGTTGCGGCTGATGTGGCGCGGCTGGTGGATAAGACCGAACAGGCGTTTTACGAAGGGTTAAAGTTTGCCTGCGCTGGCTACCGGGTGGGTGACATCAGCGCGGCGATTCAGCGGTTTGTTGAGGCACAGGGGTTCTCGGTGGTGCGGGAGTTGCATGGCCATGGTGTCGGGATTGAACTGCACGAGGAGCCCACGGTGCCCAATTTCGGGGTGCCGGGAAAGGGCCGGGAACTGGTTAAGGGGATGACGATTGCAATTGAGCCGATGGTAAATATGGGTTCGGCAAAGGTAAAGACATTGGCCAATGGCTGGACCGTGGTTGCGGCTGATGGCAAACCATCAGCCCATCACGAGAATACGGTGCTCATCACCGATGGTGAGCCCGAGATATTGACCGTTTGAGAGAAGCAAAACCGGAGGTATATGGCTAAAAAGGATGTGATTCAGTTAGAAGGGGTGGTGACCGAATCGTTGCCCAATGCGACCTTTCGGGTGCAACTGGACAACGGTCATCTGGTCCTCGCCCATATTTCAGGTAAGATGCGGATGAACTGGATCAGAATCCTGCCGGGTGACCGGGTTACGGTGGAACTTTCCCCTTACGACCTCACCCGGGGGCGGATTGTTTACCGGTTTAAGTAGCGGCGAGAGTTTACTCGCTGAAGTTGAGCAGGAAAGGAGTTTTGATGAAGGTGCGTTCTTCGGTTAAGAAGCGGTGTGCCCACTGTGTGATTGTGCGGCGCCGGGGCAAGGTACGGGTGATTTGCAAGCGCGAGCCCAAGCACAATCAGCGGCAGGGTTAGATGCTAAACCGCAGGTAGCCGGTGGCAAAGTTCATTTTTATTTCCGGTGGCGTGGTGTCTTCGCTGGGTAAAGGGATTGCCACCGCATCGATCGGTTTGCTCTTAAAGAGTCGCGGGTTGAGGGTCGCGCCCTTGAAGTTTGACCCTTACATCAATGTTGACCCGGGAACAATGAGCCCATTTCAACACGGTGAGGTTTTTGTCACCGATGATGGGGCGGAGACCGACCTGGATTTAGGGCATTATGAACGGTTTATTGGCCGGGCGCTTTCCCGGGACAACAATCTGACCGCGGGTCAGATTTATTCTGCGGTGATTGAAAAGGAGCGGCGGGGTGGTTATCTGGGCAGGACGATTCAGGTTGTGCCCCACATTACGCAAGAGATTAAGGACCGGATTCGAAAGGTTGCCCGGGGGCAGGATGTGGTGCTGGTGGAAATTGGCGGCACGGTGGGTGATATTGAAGGGCTTCCGTTCCTTGAGGCGGCACGGCAGTTTGCACTTGAGGAGGGAAGGGAAAATGTCGTTTACATTCACCTAACCCTGGTTCCTTTTATTAGAACATCGGGTGAATACAAGACGAAACCAACCCAGCACTCGGTTAACAAACTCAGGGAGATAGGTATTCAACCGGACATTTTGCTCTGCCGTGCCGAAACACCTTTGCCGCCTGATGCCAAGGAGAAGATTGCGCTTTTCTGTAATGTGAGACGGGAAGCGGTGATTGAGGCGATTGATGTGCCCAACATTTATGAAATACCGCTGGTGTTTCAACGCCAGGGTCTTGATGGGCTGATTGTCCGGCTTCTTGGTATAAAGCGGAAAAGGCAACAGTCACAACCGGACGGGATTTTAAAGCGGTGGCGGGAGTTTGTTAAGAGGCAGCATGAGGCAAAGACCGAGCTGCGTATCGGACTGTGTGGGAAGTATGTTGGGTTGCACGACTCTTACAAGTCGGTAATCGAAGCGATTCATCATGCCGGAGCAGCGGTTGGAGTTAAGCCGGTGATTGATTTCATTGAAGCGGAAGAGTTGAATGAGAAAAATGTTGCGGCGCGGCTCAAAGGCCTTGCCGGTGTAGTTGTACCGGGTGGGTTTGGTGTGCGGGGGATGACAGGGAAGATGGAGGCGGTTAGCTACTGCCGAAAAAACAGGTTGCCTTTTCTGGGTTTGTGTGTGGGCTTGCAGGTGGCGGTTATTGAGTTTGCTCGGCGGGTGTGTGGACTCAAGGGCGCAAATTCCACCGAATTTGACCCGAAAAGCCGGTATCCGGTGATTTATCTGATGCCTGGGCAGCGCGGGCGAAAAAATAAGGGTGGCACGATGCGCCTTGGTGCCTACCCGTGTGTTATTCAACCCGGCACTGTTGCCTATCGTTGTTATCGGCGGCGTTTGATATCTGAGCGTCACCGGCACCGATATGAAGTTAACAATCGGTTTCTCCCGCTGCTTGCCCGTTCTGGGCTGGTCGCTTCAGGAAAGTCGCCAGATGGAAAACTGGTTGAAATAATTGAGGTTAAATCACATCCCTTCTTCATCGCCACCCAGTTCCATCCGGAGTTTAAATCCCGTCCTTTGGCGCCCCACCCTTTGTTCGTCTCTTTTCTTAAAGCCGGCTATGACCACCAAACCCAGAGCCGGGATGATGTTGCTACACGGGATTCTGACAACAATCCGAATTCTGCCTTTTGAGTTAGCAGTTCTTTTTGTCCGCCTGATTCTCTTAATTTATTTGGCAGTCCGGTCTGATTACCGCCATGAGATAAGAACGAATTATAGGTTGATATTTGGCGTGAACCGACCTTGGTTCTGGGTACGCAATGCGTGGCGGGTGGGCAGAAATCTGGCTTTGATGGCAAAAATTGGCACGAAATTTGCTAAGGAATTTGTTGACAGAGGGTTGGTTTACGGGGAAAATTATATCAAGAGGCATAGTTTGGAACGGGATGTGCATACGCTTATGGCTTCATTTCATTTCGGGGTCTGGGAGTATCTGCCGCAATTTTTTGTTCGTCAGGGTGCGGATGTGGCGGTTGTTGTTTCAAAACAGCGGGACCGGGTGCTGGACGAGGCACTTAGAAGGCTGCGTAGCAGTAACGGGGTCAAACTGATATTTCAAATCAGCGGAATTTTCCGAAGGTTGTCAAGTTACGGGGTCACGGGGTTTATGCTTGACAACACCGCACGGGGTCGTTCGGTTTTGGTTCATCTTGCTCGTTCAATTGATGGTAATGAGTTGCTGTTTCGGGTTCCGGCTTTACCGTTTGAACTCCGCAACCGTCAAAGTGACCGGGCAAAAACGGACGGCGCAGGGGTTGTACCAATATTCGGCTATTTGCAGGAGGGCAGATTGGTAATCCGGATTTTCCCGGCGGGCGATGCGGCGAATGCGGTCCGGGCGCTTTTAACAATGGTTAAAGCGATGCCTGAAGAGTGGATATTTTGGGGCAAGGCAGGCGCCATAAAGTTAATTGAGGCAAAATAGTGGACTGGAAAAGAGTTCTCGTAGCGGCTTATTTTATTTTTGTTAGCAGCCGGTGTAAAGATGCTTCGATACCAAGTCGGGGCGATAATCTTCCCGACCAGGTCGTTTACGGATTTGTCCTGCACGAGTCGGCAAGTGGTAAAAGGCTTTACACGCTGAATGCGGAGGAGGCGGTGGTACGGGAACCGGAGGGCCGGATTGATGTCAAGAGTCCGGTCGTTACTTTTTATGACGAAGGCGGCGGAGTTTATTCCACGCTGAGAGCCGAGTTGGGCGTGATATTAACTCGAAACGAGGATTTGATTGCCCGCGGCAATGTGGTCGTGCAAACTGCGGAGAGCACCCGTCTCTACACCGACTCGCTGGTCTGGAACAACACCCGGAAGGTTGTGCTGACCGATGCCGGTGTAACGATTGAGTCGCCCAAAGGCAGGATTGTTGGTCAGGGTTTAATTGCCGATGCGGCGCTGAATAAGATTGAGATTGTTAGCGAGGTGCGCGGGAGTTCCAGTTATGAGTTTGCGCCTTAGGGTTATAACCGGGTGTGGGTTGTTGATTTTTAGCGGGTTTAGCTTGGGTGCTGAAATCTACGCCCGGAAGATGGAGATTGTCAAGACGCCGACCGGTCAGGTAACGGTTTTTCGGGACAGCGTAGCGCTGAGTCAGGAGGGGACTTTTCTGACCAGCCGGCGGGCGGTGATGCAGGAGCAGGCAGGCTGGGCGGTGCTTACCGAATCGGTTTATATCCAAACAGCGGAGGCGCGGGTCTGGGCTGATTCGGTGGTCTACGACTTTAAGGGGAGAAAGGCGACGATGCTGGCACCGGTGCGCAACAATGTTGTTGTCAGGCAGGATTCAGTTGTCATCCGGGCGCGAGCGGTGGAATACTTTCTTACCGAACGGGTGCTCAGGGCGGGACAGGGATTGGAAATTAGCACCGAGGACGGAGGGTATGTTTTAACCGGGGCACAGGGTTTTTACAATTTAGATGAAAGGGCTGGTGTTGTTGATTCAGCGCCGCTACTCACAATCAAGCGGGGACAGGAGCCGGTGCAGGTAACGGCACGGCAGATGCGCTATCAGGAGTCGGGTACGGTGGCAAGGGCAGAGGGTCAGGTCCGGATTCAATCCGGGGTGAGTTCGCTTGCTTGCGATACGGCGATTTTTTACCCGAATCGCGATTCGGGATTTGCCTGGGGCGCTCCGGTGCTCGAAGACAGTGCGGGTCGTGCCGAAGGGGATACGGTGGTGTTTATCGTATCCAACGGCGCGCTGCGTGAGGTTGCGCTCTTAGGAAGAAGTAACGGCCGGTATCGGACCGAAGGTGGCGATACGGTGATGGTGGAGGGCAAGGAGATTTCGGTTTTGATTACCGATGGCAAGATTGAACGGATTGAGGTGGCAGAATTGAGTTCTGGGCAGCTGGTGAGGAAGGCGGCGGTAAGATGAAGCTGATTGCCGAAGGTCTGGTTAAGTCCTACGGGGGCAGAAAGGTTGTTGATCAGGTTTCTCTCGAGTTAAGTCGGGGCGAAGTTGTTGGGCTGCTTGGTCCTAACGGTGCCGGAAAAACTACAACCTTCCATATGATTACCGGTTTCATCAAACCGGAGGAGGGAAAGATATTCCTCGACGGCACAGAGATTACTCATATGCCGGTTTACAAACGGGCACGGCAGGGTATCGGGTATCTTTCTCAGGAGCCGTCGGTGTTCCGGAAGTTGACCGTGGAGGAGAATATCAGGGCGATCCTTGAGATGCTGGATGTGCCCAAAGTTGAACAGCGGCGGCGGGTTGATGAGCTTTTAGAAAAATTGAATATCACCCATCTGGCACATCAACGGGCAGGAACACTTTCGGGCGGCGAGCGCCGGCGCGTTGAACTTGCCCGGGCACTGGCGCCCAAGCCGGCGTTTCTTTTGTTAGATGAGCCTTTTACCGGTGTTGACCCGATTGTGCGCGCGGAGATACAGAAGATTGTCCGGATGCTGTGCACAGAAGGTCTGGGAATTTTAATCACCGACCATAATGTGCGGGAGACGCTGGAGATTACCGAGAGGGCTTATCTGATGTATGATGCCAAGGTTTTGATTTCGGGTACCGCCCGGGAGTTGATTGAAAACCAGCGGGCACGGGAGGTTTATCTCGGGGAGAAGTTTCAGATATGAGTGACGACAATATGAAACTGGGACAGAGTATTGAACAGCGGCTGGAGCAGCGACTGACACCGCAGTTGATAATGAATATGAAACTGCTTGAGTTACCGCTAATGGAACTCGAGCAGTTGATTCGGAATGAACTGGAGCAGAATCCGGCGCTGGAGCAGTTTGAGGGAGATGGCGAGAGTGAAGTTGAGGAGTATGGTCCGGATGGAGAACAACCCAATGAGGCGAGCAATGTTGAGGAAAGTTTTATTGACGAGCCGTCAGAAGGTGATTCGGTGAGTAAGGTGGAAAAGTCGGAACAGGAAGCGAAGGGCGATAATGAGGATTATACCTTTGATGAGTTGTTGCCGTCCGAAGGGTGGGAAGCGCCGGTTGGTTTTTCCCCGCAGAACGATGATGGGGATATGATGCCGGGAGAGGTTATCGCCGACCCGCGAACCACAATGCGCGAGACGATTTTACCTCGTTTACAGGCGCTGCTACCGCCCGAAGATGCGGCACTTGCTGAAGAGGTGGTTGAATGGCTGGATGAGAACGGATTTTTGTCGGTTTCCGGGGAAGAACTGAGTGAAAAGTTGGCGGTGGATGAGGTACGGTTACGGCGGATTGTTTACCAGTTACAGCGAATACCACCCGGAGGCATTGGTTGCCGCAATGCCCGGGAGGCGCTTTTAGTTCAACTTGAGGTTAAAGGGTGTGCGCCCGATGCGCTCGAATGTCGACTGATAGCCGAAGGGTGGGAGTTGCTGGAGCGGAGAGATACCAACGGACTGGCAAAGAAGTTTGGTTGCAGTGAGGAGGAAATTAAACAGGCGATTGCCCGGTTGTGGGGGCTGGAACCGAAGCCGGCGCGGCGGTTTGTGAACAGTGCCGTAGAGTATGTCTCACCCGACTTTTCGGTTGTCTGGCAGGAAAATAGACTGGTTTTGATGATGAATGATGATTCGGTGCCCAGACTCCGTATCTCGCGGTATTTTATTGAGGTACTCCGTAACCCGCGCCAGTACACCCGGGAACAGGTGGAGTATGCCAAAAAACGTGTTGAGGCGGCACGCCAGCTTCTCAAGGCGCTGGAATCCCGACGCCGGATGCTGCGGCGGCTTGGGGAGTTGATTATCCAGATGCAGCGAGACTTTTTTGTCCTCGGACCGGAACATCTGAAACCGGCCACACTGCGCGCGGCGGCGGAGGTTATTGGTGTGCATCCGGCAACGGTATCGCGGGCAATAAACGGTAAGTATATCGAGACACCAAACGGTATTTTCCCGCTGAAGTTCTTTTTCCAAGCCGGGACCGAAGACATTTCCCGAGCGTCGATTAAAGAAAAAATCAGGGCGATGATTGACTCTGAAGACAAACGGTCACCGTTGAGTGATGATGAGATTGTCAGCAGACTAAAATCGGCTGGGATTGAAATTTCGCGCCGCACCGTTGCCAAATATCGGAATGAGATGGGAATTCCGCGCTCAAGCGAAAGAAAGGGTTTTTAAAGATGCATTTTGTTGTCGGCACTGCCGGACATATTGACCACGGGAAAAGTGCGCTGGTAAAGGCGTTGACCGGGACCGACCCGGACCGGTTGAAAGAGGAGCAGGAACGGGGGATGACAACCGATTTAGGATTTGCCTTTTTAGGTGACGATATTACGATTATTGATGTTCCGGGGCACGAGAAGTTTGTGCGGCATATGTTAGCCGGTGCGAGTACGATCGATTTGGTAATGTTAGTGGTGGCGGCTGATGACGGTGTTATGCCGCAAACCCGGGAGCATTTTGAGATTTGCCGGCTTTTGGGGATTAAAAAAGGTCTGGTGGTTTTAAACAAGATTGACCTCGTGGATAAAGATTGGCTGGAGATGGTACGGTTGGATGTTCAGGAGCTGGTGCGGGGTTCTTTTCTGGAAGGGGCGCCGGTGGTTGCGGTTTCGGCTCGAACCGGTGCAGGAATTGAGGATTTGAAAAGAGTTCTATATCAGGTGACCCAGACGGTTGAACCGAAACCGGACCGCGGTGTGTTTCGCTTGCCGATTGACCGTTGTTTTACAATAAAGGGGTTTGGCACAGTGGTGGCAGGCACGGTACTTTCAGGAAGTTGTCGGGTTGGAGACCGTCTGGAACTTTTGCCCCAGGGAATAGAGGTGCGGGTGCGGGGCATCCAGCGCCACAATAAACCAGTTGAAACTACCGTGGTGGGCGAGCGTGCTGCCTTGAATCTTCAAGGGGTGGAAGTTGATGCGATTGTGCGGGGTAATATTCTATCAACCCCGGGTTATTATCGTCCGACAACGGTGTTTAACGGTTCGCTCTATCTGTTGAAGGATGCCGGTAAGCCGTTGCGCAATATGACACGGGTGCATCTTCACATCGGGACCGCGGAGGTGATGTGCCGGGTTTGCCTCCTGGACCGGAAGGAACTTTTGCCCGGTGAAGAGTGCCTGGTACAAATTCGGACCGAAAGTCCGGTGGTGTGCGATTGGAACGACCACTATGTGATTCGGCACTACTCACCCCAGCAGACAATCGGGGGTGGTGTTGTACTCGAGGCGCAGGGTGAGAGGGTGCGCCGGTTTGATGCTGAAACATTGACCAGGTTGCAGGAGTTAAAATCTGGTAAACGGGGTGCGGTCCTGGAGCAGTTTTTGATTAAGTCCGGGTTTGATATCAAAACCGTGGCGACAATCTGCCGCGAGCTGGCGTTAACCGAAGCGGATGCCCGGTTGATGGCGGACTTTCTTGTACAACAAAGGAAGGCGCGCTGGGTTGAATGGGAAGGAAAGGAGTATTTGATACTGGAGCGCGTGATTAACGATGGGTTAGAAAGAGTTAAAGCGGTGTTAGCGCAGTTTCATCAGACGAATCCCCTTCGGGTCGGCATAAAACGGGCTGAAGCACGGGCGAAGTTAGCCCAGCCGCCAGTTTTGTTTGAGACGCTGGTCACGATGTTAAAGGAGCAGGGGGTGGTTTATGAGGAAGGGGACCGGTTGCGCCTTGCAAGCCATCAGGTAAAATTGAACCCCCAAGAGCAGGCGATTTTCGAGAAGGTGACGCGGGAGATTAAACAGGCAAAATGGCAACCGCCTGATGTTGATGAACTCTTTGCCGGAGTAGAAAAGAAACTTGCGGAACGGGTGAAGATGGCACTGCTGGAAACCGGGGAGATTGTGGATGTTGGCGAAGGCGTGCTTCTACATTCCGAAACCGTGGCGGAAGCGGAAAAGGTATTGAAAGATTTTTTTACAAGGAAGCCGGAACTGACCGCCTCCGAGTTCAGGCAGGCACTGGGTACCACCCGAAAGGTGGCAATTCCGCTTTTGAACTATTTTGACCGAATCGGTTTGACTCAGCGCCGGGGTGATGTGCGGGTGCTTAGGCAAAGTAAAGAGCCCAAATAAAGGGGTGTATGGCAAAACGCGGAATACTGGCTACCGTGACCTGTGCCGGCTGAGCGTCGAAACTGAGTAAGGCGCAGTTGGCGCAGGCATTAGCCGGGCTGGAACAGCCCGAGGACCCAAGACTGCTGGTTGGCATCAATACGGCAGACGATGCCGGGGTGTTTCTGCTTTCGGACGGCGTAGCATTGGTGCAAACGGTTGACCTGCTCACGCCGATGGTGGAAGACCCCTACATATATGGCAGGATTGCAGCCGCAAACTCGCTTTCCGATGTTTATGCAATGGGGGGTGAGCCGTTGACCGCGCTCAACATCGTGGGATTCCCGGCCGCGCTGGACAAGACCATTCTGCGGGAGATTTTACGCGGCGGGCAGGATACGGTGAAACAGGCGGGTGCGGTTATTGTTGGTGGACACACCTTTAATGAAAAGGAGATTAAATACGGGCTGGCGGTAACCGGACGCATTGACCCGCAGCGGATTGTCACCAATGCCGGGGCAAAGTTAGGCGATGTTCTTGTGTTGACCAAACCGCTGGGCATCGGTGTTTATTCCCAGGCGGTGATGACCCTGGACCAAGTAGACCCGGTTTTTGAGCAGGCGGCGCTGGATTCAATGATGCGGCTGAACCGGGACGCCGCAGCGATAATGGTTGCCTGTGAAGCCGATGCCGCAACCGACATCACCGGTTATGGACTTCTTGGTCACACCCAGGAGATGGCAGAGGCTTCGGGCGTGAGGATAAGGATTTATGCCGAACGAGTGCCGGTTTTGCCCCGGGCAAAGGAACTGGCGAAAACTTTTATTGACCCTGGGGTTTTGATGAACGAAAACTCGTTTGGCAAACAGGTGGAATGGAAAGGTTCTTTGCCCGATGAGATTAAAAATCTGCTTTGGGAGTCGGAAAGTTCGGGTGGGCTTCTCGTGGTGTTAAAGCCAGAAAAGGTGGAGATGTTTCAGAGTCGGGCTAAAGCGGTGGGGATTGTTGCGCCGGTTATCGGTGAAGTTGTTGAGGGTCAGCCCGGGACAGTGGAAGTGATTTAAATATCAGGCTGCTACCGTTTCCGGTGGCGCCGGGTTGGTGATGATGACAATCGCACCGGTTATCGCGCCGTTGCGGTCCCGGAGCGTTTCAAAGCAGAGTGCCGAACCGGGAAGTCCAGGGAGAATCTCACACTCCTGATGGCTGGAACTGCCGGAAAGTATCTGTTCAAGCCGGGGTTTAATTACGGCGAGGTTGGGTAGGTCTTTTATGTTATGGCCAATGCTCTCAGAGGATTTGATGCCCAGGAGCGGTTCTGCTGCCGGGTTGGCATAGACAATTTTCGGTTCACGGTCAAACACGATGACCCCTTCATTGATGTTGTTGGCAAGAAGCCGGAAACGCCGTTCCAGTTCCAGGATGTAGTTAGCTTTGCGTTCATCAAAATCGCGCAGGTGAGCAAACGCCCGGTTGAGTTGCCGGGCAAGGTCGCCCAGTTCGTCGTTCACCGGCACGGTGACTCTGATGTTTAAGTCGCCCTGTTCGGCGCGAGTCAGGGCGTTGTTTATTCTCTTGATGGGCAGGACAATTGAGCGCGGCAGGCGAGTAATAAGGTATACAAGCAGGGCGGTGAGAACGATGATGGCGGATATGATGTTGCGTTGACTCCAGATAAAAAGGCGGGTGATTCTTGATTTGTGTTCAGCGATACGCTGGTTGGCATAAGCCATTATCTTTTCACCGATGTAAATGATTTTCTGAGCGGTTTCGCTCATGCGCTGGGTGTACACCCGGTTGACGATTCCAATTAGTTCTGCCCGTTCAATTTCCTGACCGATCAGGCTGATTGCATTAAGGAGGGAGTCTTTGACCCTCGGGTTGTGGGCTTCTTCCAGTTCTACTACAATCTGACGATAGATTTCCCTTAGCCGCTGGACTTCTTCGCGTGAAGGCGTTTGCCAGCGGGCTGTTTTCATTAAGAAAAGCGAGTCCAGGAGCCGGCGATAGGTAAAAAGCAGGTTGGTCAGGGAGTCAAAGAGGGGAGTAAGTGTTGGGTCGAATCGGCGTGCCCGTTCAGAGAGGAGGGCAATTTGCACGAGACGGGACCGACCGGCGGAAAGGTAAAAGGTGTCGTTGTAAATCAAAAAGTTCCGTTCCGAGTTGCGGACTTCAAGAAAGTTGTGGACGATGGTGTTACCGGTTCGAAGTAGTTCGGCATCCTCTTCGGCGATGACATTGGCGAGACTGTTCATCTGGCTCGCATAATAAAGGGCGATGATGGTGACCGGCAGGACCAAAATCGCCGAGATAATCATCGCCAGTGCGATGCGTCCCCGAATCGAAAGGCGTCTTCGGCTCTGGTGGTTGTTACCCACAGTTATTTATTTTGCCGGGTTTCAGTTTTTTTCCCGGTAGCCATCTCAACGCCCTGGGCAAGGCGTTCAATGTCTTCATCGTTACCAACAACGACGAGGATGTCATCCTGTTCAACGATGTCTTCGGGTCCGGGCAGGTCGTTAATCTGCTCTTTGAAACTGCTTTCGCCTTCCGGGGTGATAACCGGTACCTTTTTCTTTATGGCGATGATGTTCACCCCGTAGCGCCGGCGGATATCCAGTTGGCCAAGTTTTTTCCCGATGATATGCCGGGGTGCATGCATCTCCACCAGACTGTGGTTGCTGGTCAGCGGGATTTGTTCTAAAAGGTCCGGGGTGATGAGGCTTTTCGCAAGGTGGTCCGCCATCTGTTCTTCGATGAGGATGGTGCGGTCAGCACCGACATCCTTGAGAATCCGGGCATAGAGCGAAGAGGCGGCGCGGGCGATGACCTGGCCGGCGCCCAGTTTTTTAAGAATCGATGTTACGAGGATGGCGGTTTCCATCCTTTCCCCCATCGCCACAACCACCGCATCAACATCAAGAACACCGGAACGGGCAAGGGCTTCTTCGTCTGTGGCATCAAAGCACAGGGCCTGAGCGACATCGTCTTTTATCGCTTCCACCCGTTTGGAGTCAGCGTCGATGGCGATGACTTCGGCGCCTCTTTCGGTCAAGGTACGGGCAACTCGGGCACCAAATGTGCCCAACCCAATTACGGCAAACTGTTTCAAGTTGACCTCCTTTTAGCCAACCATAATCCGCGCCTGCGGATAAGTTATCAGCCGGCGGGTTTTCGGAGCCGCCATCGCCAGGGCAAGGGTCAATGGGCCAATTCGTCCGATGAACATCAGGATGATAATAACCAACCGGCTGGCGGTTTTCAAGGATGAAGTTATGCCCGTGGAAAGCCCTACGGTGCCGAATGCTGATACCGTTTCAAATAGAATTTCTTCAAAGGGATGGGGTTCAATGAACAAAAGAACAAAGAACACCAGGCAGACCGCACAAACGGCCGCGGTAAGAATGGCAACGGCGCGATAGATTGCGTCCCGGCCAATGGTTCTGCCACGGATGACGATGTCTTCGTCGTTTGAAAGCCGCGCCCTTAAGGCGAGTAGCAGGATAGCAAAAGTTGTGGTTTTGATGCCGCCGCCGGTGCCACCGGGTGAAGCGCCAATAAACATCAGAATAGTGATTATAAAAAGCGTTGCCCGATGCAATACATTTATCGGTACGGTATTGAATCCGGCGGTGCGCGCGGTCACGGACTGAAAAAGGCTGGCGAGCAGTTTTGTCCCGATCGGCATTTGAGCCAATGACCGGTCGTATTCAATGAAAAAGAACAGTAGTGCGCCCGAGAAGATGAGGATGATGGTGGTAATGATGACCAGTCTTGCGTGGACCGTGAGGGAACGCAGTGTTGTCCGGATGCTCTGGCGCAGGGTATGCTTACTGATTAGTTCGTGCACCACCGCAAACCCCAGTCCGCCGAATACAATCAGGAATATGAAGGTGATGTTGACGAGGAAGTCGCCCTGGTAACGGATGAGTGAGTCGTTAAAGGTGGAAAAGCCGGCATTACAGAATGCCGATATAGAATGGAACAGTGCGTTGTAAAATGACAACCCTATTGTAGGAAAGCTGGGGAGCCAGCGGAAAAACAGAATGGCACAGCCTAAACCCTCGGCGAGGATGGTAAAAAGGAAAATGTAACGGATGGTGCGCGCGATATCGATATCGCGCGGGGTTTCCACCATTTCCGATACAAGGCGACGTTCGCCTGGTGCGAGGCGGTGGCCCAGGATGATGGCGATACTGGTGGAAAAGGTCATAATGCCCAACCCTCCCAGTTGAATAAGGACAAGGATTATCGCCTGGCCAAAAGTGGTGAAGTAGGTACCGGTGTCCCGGACAATGAGACCCGTGACACAGGTTGCCGATGTGGCGGTAAACAGGGCGTCAACAAAAGGCGCACCGCGGCCGTCCGTTGTTGCCGCGGGAAAGGTTAAAAACAGGGTTCCCAGTGCGATTAAGCCGGTAAAGCTAAGTATCAGGGAGATAACCGCTTGCTGGCGCATCTGACTGATAAGGTGGAAGAAAACCCCTTTCTTTGACAGGCGATTGGTAATTGCGATTATCTGATAGAGCACGATTAGTGCTATAGCGAGGACGGGCAGCAGTAATCCGATAATTAGTAGTACTCCTAATATCAGCTGCAACCAGCGATTCGGGCCAATGTTCGGGTGTGAGAAATATAAAATCCAGTGCATAGCGATTTCGGTTAAAGTCAGCAGGCCGGCGATGAGCGTTGAGAGTCGAATTATCACATCTTCAATGCCCCAGAATGGGACCCGATACCCTTTAAATAAAATTACGGCAAGGAGGGTAAGTGCCACAAAACCGGTCGTGACCCAGGAAAATTTATTGAGCCAGGACGGTTCCGGCTTGCTACTTTTGATGACTCGTAATCGTCTAAATAATTTCATTTTAGCAAGTTAACGATAGATAGCGCGATAACATATATTATCTCCTGGGAGAAACTATGCAAGAGGTGAGTTTATCACTGCCATAATTATACGCAAAATTTCCCCCTTGGCAAGATAGGGCGATGTTTTACTTTTGGCTCAGATAAAAAGCGCCAGCCCAAGAGCGGCAATAAGCCCGAGTGCGCTGCCGAATAAAAATGGTGCCTGGGGTCCAAGCAGACTCCAGAGCCCGCCGGCAATGAGCGATGCGGGTAAGAGCCCGATACCGGTAAGGGTGGAATGTAAGCCGATGAAAGTAGCCCTTTGTTCTTCGGGTGCGAGGTCGGTTACGAGCGCCTTTTCCTGCCCTTCGGTTAAGGCGCTGAAAAGTCCATAAACGGCAAACAGGATGTAAGGAAGAACCGGTAAACTTTCCGGTTTGAGAAAAGCGAAGCCCGAATAGACCAAGCCATAAATCCCATAACCGATAACCAGAAGGCGTTTTCGGCCAATTTTATCGGACAGCCGGCCCGCGGGGTAAGAGAAAATTGCGTAGGTGATGTTGTAGATAAGGTAGAGGAGAAGGACCGATATGGTCGTCCAGCCGATATTTTTCATTCTTAACAGAAGGAAACCGTTTGAGGAGTTGCCCAGGGCGAAACAGGTAACGATAATAAGAAAAGAGCGCAGTTTTGGGGTAAGAGATTTCCAGGTTATTCGGAGTTGCGCGGGCGCACAAAGCGCTGCCTTGTTTTCCCGGGCAAAAAAGAGGATAACGACACCTAAAAACGCGGGGATTAATGACAGAAGAAAAATCCGCTGAAATTCCGGCGGGGTGAGGTTTGCGCCCAATCGCGATGTGAGGTAGATGGCGAGCAGAACACCGATGACGGCACCAAGAGTGTCCAGCGCGCGGTGAAGACCAAACGCCCGGCCTCTTGTCGTTGTAGTTGTACAGTCGGCGATGAGCGCATCGCGCGGTGCAACTCTGATTCCTTTGCCGATGCGGTCAATCATCCGACCGGCAAAAACCATACCCCAGTTTTGCGACAGGTAGAGTAGCAGTTTCCCGATGGTTGAACCAAAGTATCCCAAAATGGCAAGCGGTTTGCGGCGTTGCAGGCGGTCGGATATTGTTCCGGAAAACACCTTGAGAATTGAGGCGGTACTTTCGGCAAAACCTTCAATAAGGCCGAGGACCGCGGGTTGGGCGCCAAGTGTGGCAAGATACAGCGGAATCAACGGGTATACCATTTCGGTGGAGATGTCGGTCAAAAGGCTGGTAAAACCGGTGATAATGATATTGAACATTGATTGGAAGTTAAGTTTAGGGTTTAAGATAGGGCAGTCAAGGTACAAATTCAGGGATTGGGGACTTTATCGCCGTCGGTTAAATTGAAACTGCTATCGTTTTGTGAGCAAAAAGGTCTACACCAACGGTAAAACCGTCCGGTACAATCAGGAACAGTCCGGTTGCGTTAACTTGATGATGCACGGGCAAAGGGAAGGCAGGAGGAGAAGGTTATTGGGCGGTTGAGAGGGAATTTAGGGGTCCGGGGATATGCGATTGCACAGTTGATGTCGAAGGTTATTAGTGTATAACGGTCAAAATTACCCTGATAAGGGTTCAGGGAGCCGTTCCGGGAGCGACTCCCTGAGCGGTTATCAGATTCAGTTGCCGAACGCTTTTAAGGACCCAATCAGAGAGGGAGGTTAGTGGGTTCTTAATTTAGATAGCCGGTAGTCCATTACCCATTGTTAAGTTTGACTGTGTTGGGTTGTTGACTTGTAGTTCATTTTCCGCTATAATTGGAAACGGTGGTTGCGGAAGGAAGAATTGGGATATTACTGGTTTTGTATTTTACTGCCTTATTTCCGGCAGAAAGTTCCTTTACACAATTTAATCGGGTGTGGACAGAAAGTCGGGTTGAAGATTTTGCCGATGGCCAACTTGACCCGATGATGTATGTGTCCCGGCGCACGGTTGCGGAACCGGATTCGGGTTGTATTGAATTCTTTTCCCGTTTTGACCTGGATAACAATGGCTATTTTGATTTGGTAAGTACAGATGACTCAGGACCATATCTGCGGGTTTATTTTGGTTCGGCATCGGGCTACAGTGTGGCGAATAGCCGATACTATCCTGTGCCCGGCGGCGGTAATGTTGACCTGGCGGATTTAAATCTTGATGGGTACGCTGAGCTGATTCACTCGGGCTGGCGGAGCGGACATATTACAATTTACTGGGGGACAGATTCCGGACCTTCGCCGGTTGATACCACTTGGCTGGTGATATCGGGTCAGAGTGAGGCGGTTACGGTTTACGACCTGGACCGGGACGCTTATCTTGACATCATTGCCGGGTCGGACAACGGAATGGTCTATATCTTCTGGGGTGATGCCGATGGATATAACAGCAGCCGGCGTTCCAGCATCTTTTTGAACGGTTCAGTCGGACACAATCTCGAAGTGGCTGATTTTGATAAAGATGGGTGGGGTGATATCGTGGCGTCACTATGGAGCAGGAATCAGGCACCGGTTGTTTACTGGGGTTCGGGTCGTTCTCCCCGGAGAATAGTGTGGCTGCCGGTTTCGGGAAATAATCCTCATGGCGTCACGGTTGCGGACCTGAACGACGACTCCTGGCTTGATTTGGTGTTTACCGGTTACGACACAGTTACCTCGGCTTTTATCTACTATGGCAGCGCGAGCGGCTTTTCGGTAAGCAACCGTGAAATAATTCATCCCGGCCAATGCTACGGAGGGAGCGCCGCAGTTTTGTGGAATTACGATAAGACGCTGGATTTGGTTTTTTATCGGGGTGACTGGGGAAGAAATGTGGCTTATCGGCCGCGTGTCTATTTTAACCGACCCGATACCACGCCCCATTTCAGTGATGCCCGTTTCAGCGAAATTGGCGAACTCGAATTTAACGCCTCGGGCGGATTTATTGCCGATTTAAACTACGATGGGTTTCAGGACATATTTATCAACAATATGATGCCCGACAGTGCCAGTTTTGTCCTCTGGGGTCCGTACTACAACTCCGCAACTGCGCTTCCGGTTGACCGGGACCATCACGGTTTGTGGCGCGAAGTGGGTAATATTTACACCCGAGGCTTTTATGCCCGCTATCTCTCTTCAATTTATGAGGTAGGGGAAGATTCAGTTATTACTGGTGGTAATTGTTCTTGGGTGGCGAATGAGCCCCCCGGGTCTTCGGTTGGGATTGAGGTGCGGGCTGGAAATACGCCTGTGCCGGACGAAACCTGGACCGAATTTACACCGGTTCTGGTTAACGGCGGTAGCCTGCCCCAGACTGTAAACGGATTCCGGTATCTTCAGTACAGGGCATTTTTCTCGTACTCTCGACCCTGTTATTTACCTCATCTGGAGCAGGTCAGTTTTAATATAACCCTGCGGCCGCGGATTGATGCGGCGGTGCGGGCGATACTGGCGCCGGTGGGCGTGGTGGATTCCGGGAGTGTGATTGTGCCGCGGGCGGTGATTGAGAACCTGCATTCGGGCACATCGGTTGCGACGGTAACGCTCAAAGTCGGGGACGATTACCTTGCGACGCAAATTGATACTCTGGGGCCGTTTGCCTTAGATACGGTGTCATTTGCGGTCTGGGCGGCGAATGTCCTTGGGGTGCACATTGTGCGCTGCTCGGTGTATGTTGCGGAGGATGAGAATCGTGCCAACGACACGCTCAGTACCACGGTGGAGGTTGTTGCGGGCTCGGATGTAGGTCCGGTTGCGATCGTTTTGCCGCCGGTGCGTGCGGAGTCGGGCTCGGTTTATGTCCCAGCGGTGGTGGTCAGCAACTTTGGTGTGCGGCAGGAGATTTTCCCGGTGCATCTGTTTATCGGTGGTGATTATCATGAGGTGGTTATTGACACGCTGGCGCCGGGTGGGAGTGACACGGTGCGCTTTCCGGTGTGGGTTGCGCATCCGGTGGGACAGGTTGTGGTGCGCTGCTCGACCGGACTGGAGCGGGACATTCGGCCTGCAAACGACACGCTTTCCCGGGTGGTGGATGTGTGGGTTGGCATTGATGCGTCGGTGCGGGCGATACTGGCGCCGGTGGGCGTGGTGGATTCTGGGAGTGTGATTGTGCCGCGGGCGGTTGTCGCCAACCACTCTACTGGTGCGCAACTGATACCGGTGCGGTTGTGGATTGACGGTGGATACAGTGCTGCGGAGACGGTGCTGGTGGCGGCGGATGATACGGTTTTGGTATCGTTTGCCTCCTGGGTGGCGTCACCGGTGGGTGTGCTGACGGTGCGCTGCTCTACAGCGCTGGCCGGGGACACATTTTTTGACAACGATTTGGCGGTAGATACAGTTCGGGTGGTAACACATCCTGATGGGGCGGTGACTGACATATACGCTCCGATAGGTTTGGTGGATTCTGGAACTGTTGTTATTCCCTGGGCAAGAGTTTGTAATTATGGTAGTTCACCTGTAATCGTGCCGGTGCTTATGCGGATTGGGGATAATTATGAGGAGGTTCGGACTAAATTGTTGGGCATTGGTGCGAAAGATACGGTTTTTTTCCCATCGTGGGTGGCGGTTGATGTAGGAGTCCATCCGGTAGTCTGTTCGACAATGGTTTCAGGCGATGAAAATCCAGATAATGACTGGCGGATTGATTCGGTCCAGGTAGTAAAGTTTGTGGATGTGGCAGCGGTGGCGATAATTGCACCGGAGGGCGTAGTGGACTCCGGAGGAACCGTTGTGCCGCAGGTGGTTATTGCTAATTTGGGGACTTCGCCCGTTGATGTGCCGGTAAGGCTACAGATTGGGACAGGGTATGAATTTTGGGTAAGGACAACGGTTTTCCCCAACGCGAGTGATACGGTTTCTTTTCCTGAGTGGCAGGCGATGGAATTAGGTGAGCAGATGGTGCGTTGCTCTACGGCGCTGAAGGGTGACCAGAACGACGCCAACAATGTGGTTAATATTACCGTGAAGGTTGTGCGCCGGATTGATGCCGCCTGTGATGCGATATTGACGCCCCGGGGAGTAGTGCAGTTGGGTGACAGCGTTGTTCCGTCGGCAGTGATTGTCAACAACTCGACATCAACGCAGGCGGTGCCGGTTTGGATGTTCATCGGTGCCGACTACAAAGATTTTCAAAGCAGAATGCTTGAGCCGGGGGAAAGTGATACGGTAGATTTCAGGGTGTGGTGGGCAACGGGCGCTGGTTTTATCACCGTGAAATGTTCTACGGCACTTCTCGGCGATGAGCGGTCTGAGAACGATGTTAAGGTTGAGAGTATTTTTGTCCGGAGTTATCCGGATGCGGCGGTTAATGCGATTCTTGCTCCGGTAGGCATGGTTGATTCCGGTCGCCGGGTACTGCCCAAGGCATTGGTTGCTAACTACTCTACTGCCTTGCAACGGATTCCGGTAGAGATGCGGATTGGTAATTTCTACCGTTCTTATCGAGAGCAGTTGATAGCCCCTGGTAGAGTAGATACGGTGCTGTTCGATGAGTGGTGGGCGGTTGAAGTGGGCCGACACGTCGTAAGGTGCAGCACCAGTCTGGAAGCAGACAGTAACCCCGGTAACGATTATCAGGATGTTTTAATTGATGTGTGCTGGCGCGATGCGGGTTGCGATGCAATTCTGGCGCCGGTGGGGGCGGTGCCGGCGGGAGAAAGTGTAATTCCGTCGGTGCGCGTGCGAAATTTCGGCACAACAAGAGAACGAATTCCAGCACTGTTTCGCATTGGGGCACGTTATGCGGTTACCGTCTGGAGTGATACCATTGATCCGGATGGTTCGGCAGAGTTGACATTTCCACCGGTGTTGATTGAGGAGGGAGAGCAGGTGGTGTGTTGTTCGACAGCACTCGCCGGTGATATGAATCTGGCAAACGATAAAATAGAAATCCGGGTTTTCGGAGTTACACGCAATATCGACCTGGCCGCGGATAGCGGGGCAACGGTACTGCCCGGAGGTGTGGTCAATTATTTCTTGACCTGTTTTAATAACGGTAATTTTGTTGATACGGTTGACATTATCAGTTACCGAACAAGGCCCGGCTGGGTTGTTGAACTGTTTGACTCGGCCGGAACGAATTCCCTCGCTGATAACAACGGTAATGGTGTCCCGGACCTCGGTGCGGTGCCGGCGGGCGGTGTTGTTGGATTTGTGGTGCGGGTGACAGTGCCTTTCAATGAAACAGGGTTGATTGTGGATTCGACGGAAGTCGAGGCGATATCAGCGAGCAATCCGATGGTACGGGACCGGGTGCGATTGTTAACTGCGGTGGCGCCGGTGGTTAACTTGGTAATTCATCCGGACCAGTTCCATACCGTCGTACCCGGGCAAGCAAACAATTTCGTTTTCACGATCAGTAACTTCGGGAATATCCCGGATTATGCCGACCTGAGTTATCAAGTAACGCAAGGGGGATGGCAACATCGCTTACTCGATGGTAGCGGTGCGGCGCTTGAAGACCGTAACAACAACGGGCGGCCGGACATCGGTCCGATTGCACCTTACGGCGGGAGTACGGAGCTGATATTTGAGGTTACGCCTTCCTGGTCAGCGCTGTTAGGGCAGCGGGATTCAGCACGAGTGAGCATCTGGTCTTTTGCGGATAATCAGGTGAGCGATGAGGCGGTTGCAATTGCCGAAGTGGGTGGGATGGTGACCAGAATTGATGTTACGCCCGACCGGACCGATGTGCTGGCACCGGGCGAGACACGCGATTACGAGTTCACCGTGGTTACAGCCGGAACTATCCGGACGATTGTCAATCTTGCGGTTGTCGCTCAGAACGGCTCATGGGAGTGGGAGTTGCTGGACGGAGAAAGTGAAACGGGTTTGCGGGATTCGGATTTTGACCGCCGACCTGACCTGGGTTTTGTCACCCCAGATACACCGGTTAAGTTTAAACTTCGGGTAAAGGCGCCGCACCTGACCCAGTTGCTTAACAGTCCTAACCCCAGCGAGACCGAGTTCTGGTTATGGGCTTACGCCGGCCAGGATTCACTGCTCCGCGATTCGGTGCGGGTGAAACTTACCCTCACGCCCCGGTTTCAGATTTTCCTTAGCCGTTCACCTAGCGACGGCAGGGTGCGGTTTATTTTCTCGATTCCGGAACGGGGTGAAGTGTCGTTGCTGGTTTACAACCGATTAGGGGAGAGGGTCAAAACGCTCCTTGACCATCAGCGAAACGGAATGGGGATTTATGTTCTGGATTGGGATGGAACAAACGAGTCAGGAAGGAAACTGGCCCCCGGGGTGTATGTGTATCGCTTTGAAGTGAAAACAGAACTGGGCCGGGTGTACCGCACAGTAAAGAAATTTGTCATGACACACCGCAATGAGTAAATCGCTGTTGAAGTTGCACTATCAGTCGGTTGCAAACCGCGGTACGGTTGAACCCCAGCGGAAGCGGCTGCGTGTCGAGCTGTTTCGTCCGTTTCGAAAATCTGAATTGGTGAGGGTTTTAGGCAAGGGGGGATTATGTTTACTTTGTTGTTATTCTCGCTCCTGATTAATTTCGGCTGGAGCGATGCGGGAAGTACCGCGTTCCCTTTGCTACGGGTGCCTTTAGGTGCTCGTCCCTGTGCACTGGGTGAGGCGTTTACTGGTGCGGCGGATGATATCAATTCAATTTACTTCAATACGGCTGGTCTGGGATACATTGCTGATATACAACTTGCATTAGCCCATCAAGAGTGGTTTGCTGATATCCGGGATGAAAATTTTGGTTTTACAGTACCTTTAGGACCGGGAACGCTGGGAATCGCGGGTGTGTTGTCAATGATTCGCAATATCGAAAACTGGTATTACGGGGCGAGTTATCCGGAGACGATTGCCCTTGCCAGCGGTTATGCCGCAGCGGCTTATGGTGTGAAACTGGGTGATGCGTTCGCTTTGGGAGTTGGGGCGAAGGGTCTTTACGATGCGCTACCCGATGATAATGTTGGGCGCGGAGTATGTTTTGACCTGGGATTTTTATACCGTAATAAAGGCGGTTTGCGTGCCGGTATTGCGGTTCAAAATCTTGGTCCGGAGATGAGGTACGGTGCCGAGCGATTTGCGCTGCCCCTCGGGGTGCGTGCCGGAGTGAGTTATAAAATAAACCGGGTGCGGTCGCGTTTGTCCGGGCTGCAGGTTCTGTTTGATGCTAACGCTGCGCTCGGGGGGTTCCCAGATTTCCATATCGGTATGGAGTACCCGCTTTATGACATTCTTTTCTGCCGCATCGGGTACCGTTTGGGACCGCAGGATTATCGGACGCTTTCACCCTGGGCAGGTGTTACTGCCGGCGTCGGTCTGGCACGGGAACAATGGGCACTCGATTATGCTTATGTTCCCTACGGAGAGTTAGGGGCGACTCATCGCCTAACGATTCGTACGGGTTTTACCCGACCCAGTTACGGCAGAATTAGAATCCGCGTTACCGAAGTGGGTACCGGCTTACCGATTGCCCGTGCCCATTTTACCATTGAAGGGACGCATTTCGGACAGTCGTATACAGAGTCGAACGGCATATTTGTCGTTGATGGGGTGCAGACTGGCTGGGTGAAGGTTACGGTCGACGCGGACAGTTTCTTCGCGCAAAGTGAATCACTTCTTGTTGAGCCCCGGGAAACCCATACGGTCAATTTTGTGTTGCGGCGGGCAGGCTACGGTTCGTTCTGGGGCGGAGTTTACAGTGAGACAAGCAGAAGGCCCATCGCGGCAAATGTCCACTATTGCGGTCCGGATTCCGGGACCGTAAAGACCAATAACATTGAGGGCAGTTTTGTCATTCGCAAACTGGCGGCGGGTTTTTATCGACTCCAGATAATTCCCTTAGACAGTAGTTATAGTGCGATTTCCGATTCGTGCACAATTGTGTCAGGTACACTGCTGTCGCGTACTTTTTTATTGAAGGAAAAGGTGTCATCTGTAATGCCTGATACTACCAATGGCAATGATGAAGATGGGAACAATTTAATAAAACAGTAAAATTTTCCTTGACAACGGCGAAAAAAATATTATATTAAATTGTTGGTTTTTAAAAAGGAGGTACGATGGCATGCATGAAGCGCGGTGTTAAGAAAACCGCAAAGAAGACAGCGAAGAAGACCGTTAAAAAGACAGCGAAGAAGAAATAGCTGTCGGTAAAATAAAGAAGGGGGCATATGCCCCCTTCGCATTTTATGGAGGAGATTCGGGGAAAATTTGTTTCTGATCCATATCTTGACAATTTAATACAGAAGTTACAATCCGGGATTAGGTTAGCGGTTGACACGCCACCACCTGCTGTTCAGGCACTTTTAGCAGGGACAGTGGCGCAACGGTTGCAAAAGCCCGCCGTGCTTGTCTGTACCGATGCTGCCGGGGCTCACACCGCTTATCAGGATATCCGTACCCTTTATCCGGACACCGAGGTGGTACTTTTTAATCCCAATTCACTGGCGGTAGTGGAAGGCTTGAAAAGGATTGGGGCAAAGGCGGCGGTTGTGGTTGCGGTTGCGTCGGAACTGGTTGCGCCGGCGCCGGAATGGGCAACCGAAAACGGCATTGTCAAGCTGGAACCGGGTGTTGGTATCGGGCTTAATTTTCTTGTGCAGTGGCTGGAAGATGCGGGTTATGAACGGGTTGACCTTGTGACCGAGCCGGGCGAATATGCGGTACGGGGTGGCATTGTTGATGTGTACGGGGAAAATAGGGAGTTGCCGCTGCGGATCGAATTCGCCGACGATGCGGTCGTTTCGCTGCGGGAGTTTGAACCCCTTTCGCAGCGTTCGCGGCAGACGCTGGAGCAGGCGGTGTTGTTTACCAGGCAGCCGCCGGGTTTCGGAATGAGACCGGCGGCATCTTTGTTGCCAGCAGGGGCAGTGTTTATCGGTAGCGGGAAGGAAATGCTCGGGAGCGGGACGATTGAATTTGTTGACAGCGGGGCGAGTGATGATTTGGGGTATCAGCCGGCGCCAAACTATATGGGTAATTTGAAGTTGTTACAGGAGGAGGTTGCCCAATCCGATGATGAGTATTTCATCGTGGCGGTTTCTGAACATCACCGGCGCCGGCTGGAAAGTTTACTGGGTGATAAACCCCGCTATCTGGTAGGTGGATTGAGTTGCGGGTTTGTCAATGCAAGGTGTGGTTGGGTTGTTTTGACCGAGCGGGAGATTTACGGAGCGCCGGTGGGTCGGCTGATACGACGGCGGTTTAAGGGCATGCCGATTGACAATCTTCTGACACTGCGGCCCGGTGATTATGTGGTTCATATCGATTACGGGGTAGGGATTTTTACCGGTACGAAACGGCTGGTGCAGAACGGTGTGGAAAAGGACTATCTGGTAATTGAGTACGAGGGTAAGGACCGGGTGTATGTTCCGGTAGAGAACCTCGGGCTGATTGACCGTTATATCGGTGCCGATGACGAAGCCCCCAAACTGGACCGGCTGGGCGGACGCTCCTGGCTTTTAGCCAAGGCAAAGGCGGCACGGGCGAGCGCCGCATATGCCGAGGAGTTGCTGGAGACTTATGCCCGGCGCGCAACCACTCACACAACACCGCTCGTCGCTGATTCACCCTGGCTTGCCGAATTGGAGGCGTCGTTTCCCTATGAGGAGACTCCGGACCAGTTGAAGGCGCTTGATGAGGTCCAGAAAGACCTTGCCCGTACGAAACCGATGGACCGGCTGGTGTGCGGTGATGTTGGTTTTGGTAAGACCGAAATCGCCTTACGGGCGGCTTTTCAGACGGTGGTGAATTTCAAGCAGGTGGCGCTTTTGGCACCAACCACGGTGCTCTGTTATCAGCATTACCATACCTTCCGGCGTCGGCTGGAGCGTTTTCCGGTACGGGTAGAGATGTTGTCAAGGTTTGTCTCGCCTGCGAAGCAGGCAGCAATCCGCCAGGGATTAAAAGAGGGTACGGTTGATATTGTCATTGGCACCCACCTTTTACTCAATCCCAAGGTTGATTTTCGCGACCTCGGGCTTTTGATTATCGATGAAGAACAACGTTTTGGTGTCCGGCAGAAGGAACGGTTACGCCGGATAAGGTCCGAGGTTAATGTCCTGGTGCTCTCGGCAACACCGATTCCCCGTACCCTGTATATGGCACTTGCCGGCATCCGGGACATTTCGGCAATTCATACACCGCCGCCGGGCCGCAAAGAGGTTTTAACCGAAGTGACGGAGTGGGATGATGGGCTGATTAGAAGCTATGTTTACCGGGAGTTGAACCGGGGCGGACAGGTGTTTTTTGTCCACAACGAGATTATGAGTTTGGGCACCGTAGAAAGGCGGCTTCGGCAGATTTTGCCCGATGTTGAAATGGTCGTTGCCCATGGCCGACTCTCGAGCCGACAACTGGCGGAGATTTACCTTGACTTTGCCAGCGGCAAGTATCAGATGCTACTTTCGACCGCCATCATTGAGTCGGGGTTGGATTTGCCCAATGTCAATACTATTATCGTCAACCGGGCAGAGCGGTTTGGTCTGGCAGATTTGCACCAGTTGCGAGGCCGGGTGGGACGGGCAGATATGCAGGCTTATGCGCTGTTTCTTGTGTCACGGCGCGAACAGGTGACGGCCGATGCCCGCAAGCGTCTCTCAGCGCTGTTAGCCTACTCGCGATTGGGTGCAGGGTACCGGCTGGCACTGCGCGATATGGAGATTCGGGGTGTGGGCAACCTTTTAGGAACTGAGCAGCACGGTCATATCGCTCGGGTGGGTTTCAATCTTTACACCCGATTACTCAGGGAGGCGATTGCCAAGCTGCGGGGCGGGCACGAACCGGTGGAGCCCAAATTGGACCTGAACCGCACGGTGTTCATTCCGTCCGAATACATTCCGGATGCATTCAGCCGCATAGCGATTTACAAAAGGTTGTTAGGGGTTGAAGATGAGACGGAACTGGATGAGTTGAAGGCGGAGTTGATCGACCGGTTTGGCAGGTATCCACCGGTGGTTGAAGAGCTGTTTACCATCGCCCGTATCCGCCTCCTCTGCCGTAAGCGGGGGGTTCTTGAGGTGAAGTTGCGCGGCGAAAAGGCAACGGTCATCACCGCGGAAAAGACGGTTACAGTTGATGGCGGTGAGCAGGGGTTACTTGAGTTCCTCAGTCAACCTGCGGTCTAAGCCGGTAATTTCGATGCGCCGACGCTGGTCAATAAGGGTGAGTTTTATCCGGACTGTGGTTTTCGGGAGAAGTTTTTCGGCGCGTTCGGCCCATTCAATTAAACAGACGCCATCGGCTCCGAGATAGGAGTCGAACCCGGTTTCAAAGAGTTCGTCGGTTGAGCGGATGCGATAGAGGTCGATGTGGTACACCGGTAATCTGCCCTGATACTCCGTGATGATGACGAAGGATGGACTCTTGACGACTTCTTTTACCCCCAGGCCGCGGGCGAAACCTTTAATCATTGTTGTCTTGCCGGCGCCAAGGTCGCCGTAAAACGCAACGACCGCACCCGGTTTTAAGAAACAGGCGAGGCGTTCGCCGAGGGTAATGGTGGCCTCGGCATCGGTGGTTTCATAGACAATTGGTTGCATCCTGTAAAGTTATACCCTGATTCTGCGTGAGGTCAAGGGTGTTCGCTGGCTCTAAATAGTTTAGAGCCCGAAGTATGGGAATCTTAACGCAAGATATGAAGGTCAACGGCTTAACAAACGATTTTCAATACAGTTAGGCAATTGGCAAATTTTAATACGGGGTTTACCAATGGGCCGTTACGGGGATGGTATCCCTACCGATGACCGGTTTCGTTAGCGGGCAATAATCAGCACCGGTCGCAACCGGGATTTTTGGGGTAGGTTGTGCTTTTTTCCTTAAACCAGTTCGATACTCATCGCCACCGCTTCCCCGCCGCCGAGACAGATTGCTGCTAACCCCTTTTTCAGCCCCCGGTCTTTCAGGGCATAAATCAAGGTCACAAGGATGCGTGCGCCTGAGCAGCCAATCGGGTGGCCAAGGGCAATGGCACCGCCGTTGACATTGACCCGGGATTCGTCCCAGCCCAGTTCTTTGCCATCCGCCAGAACCTGGGCGGCGAAGGCTTCGTTGATTTCAATCAGGTCAAAGTAGTTGATGTCAACACCCTGAACCTTGAGCAGGGTTTGGACCGCCTTAATCGGTGCGTAGAAAAGCATCTTGGGTTCGACGCTGCCCGTGGCATAGGCGACGATGCGGGCAAGCGGCGTGATACCCCGTTCTTTGACGAAATCCTCGCGGGCGATGGCGAGCGCCGCGGCGCCGTCGTTGATTGAGGAGGCGTTGCCGGCGGTTACCGTGCCGTTTTTGGTGAATGCGGGTTTGAGTGACGCGAGTTTTTCCAGAGTGGTGTCGGCGCGGGGACCTTCGTCGGTCTCGAATATCAGGGGTTCACCTTTTTTCTGAGGAATTTGGACCGGGACAATTTCGGCTTTGAATTTGCCTTCTTTGATTGCCCGGACCGCATTCTGGTGGCTCCGGAGTGCCCAGCGGTCCTGTTCTTCCCGGCTGATGTTGGAGTTGTGGGCGGTGAAGTCACCGAGCGCGCCCATATGGACATCGCCAAAGTAGTCCCAAATACCATCGTAGATCATTCCATCCTGAAGCTGGGCGTCGCCCATTTTCTGACCACCGCGCAATGTCTTCAGGTAGTAGGGCACATTGGACATCGATTCCTGGCCACCGGCAATCACCAGTCGGGCATCACCGGCTTTGATTTGCTGGCAGGCAAGGGCAACGGCAATCATTCCTGAACCGCACACCTTGTTGACGGTGAGGGCGGGGACTTCAACCGGCAAGCCCGATTTGACCGCAGCTTGACGGGCTGGTGCCTGGCCAATACCCGCCGGGCAGACATTGCCCATTATGACGCCGTCGACATCTTCGGGTTTGATGCCGGCGCGTTCGAGGGCACCTTTTATTGCCACTGCGCCCAGTTCCGGGGCACGCAGCGCTGCCAGACCGCCCAGAAATCTTCCGATGGCGGTGCGCGCCGCACCGATGATATAGGTGTCTTTTGCTTTCCCAATGGTCATTTTCTACTCCTTTCTTTTTTGCCAGTTCGGTTTTCTTTTTTCGAGGAATGCCCTGGTACCTTCGGCAGGTTCGCCAGAAGCGAAACAAAGTCCAAATGCCTCAATTTCGTAGGCACAACCGGTGTTGAGGTCGGTGTCCAGGCCATGGTTGATGCACATCTTGGCGAGGCGCACCGCACTCGGACCTTTTTGCGCAATTTTTTGGGTCAGGGTTTCAACAAAGGGGACAAGTTCCTCGGGATTGACCACTTTGTTGACGAGGCCGATGCGCAATGCTTCCTGGGCATCAAGGGCATCACCGGTGAAGATTAACTCTTTGGCGTTGCCCGGGCCAACAAGGCGGGCAAGACGTTGGGTACCACCAAACCCGGGCAAAAGCCCGAGATTGACCTCCGGTTGACCGATTTTTGCCCCTTCGGCGATGATGCGGATGTCACAGGCGAGTGCCAGTTCGCAACCGCCGCCGAGGGCAAAGCCGTTGATAGCGGCAATCACCACCTTTTCGATATGGGCGATTTTGTTTAATGCTCGGTGGCCGTTGTGAGCAAACTGCCGTGCCTGAAAAGGGGTAAAGTTTGCCATCTCGGCGATGTCGGCACCGGCGATGAACGCCTTACCTTCACCAGTGAGCACGACAACCGTAACATCTTCCCGGGTTGCGAGATAATCAAACAGTTTTTCAATCTCAAGGACAAACTCGGTGTTTAAGGCGTTTACCGGCGGACGGTTGAATCTGACCCAGTAGACGCTTTCTTTTTCCTGACATAAGAGATACTTGAATTCCAATCTGCCTCCTTTTTTATTTTAATATACCCATCTCTGGTTTGTGGTCAAGAGACAATTGACCTCCCTATTGGAGTTAATATAATCGGGATATGAGAAGAAAACTGCCGGAGCAGGTGCTTTTGCAGGAAATCAACCGGCAGGTGGCAGAGTTGTGCCGCAATCGTGACGGGTTGAAGTTGATGGAGGTCTGCGGCACCCATACGATGGCAATTTCCAGTTTCGGTATCAGGCGGGCGGTTGACCCGCGGCTGAAACTGCTCTCCGGTCCCGGGTGTCCAGTTTGTGTAACCGATGAACGCGATATCGATTGGGCGATTGGCTTTGCCGCTTTGAAAGGGGTAACGGTGGTAACTTTCGGCGATATGATGCGCGTGCCCGGGGCCAACGGCTCTTTAAACGATGCCCGGGCAAGGGGTGCTGATGTGCGGGTTGTGTATTCACCGCTTGATGGGTTGCGAATGGCGCGGCAGGAATTGGAAAGGGAGTTTGTGTTTCTGGGCGTTGGGTTTGAGACAACTGCGCCGACCGTGGCGGCGACGGTGCTGGAGGCGGTGAAGTTGCAAGTCAAAAACTTTTCGGTGTTGCCGCTGTTCAAGTTGATACCACCGGCGCTGAAGTATATTGCCGACCGTCCTCAGATACGCATTGACGGGTTGATTTTGCCTGGTCATGTGTCAACGGTAATCGGGTCGCAGCCCTATCGGTTTCTGGTTGACCGTTACCGGATGCCCTGCTGTATCACCGGGTTTGAGCCGCGCGATATCCTTGAGGGGATTTTTTTACTCTTGCAGCAGATTGTCAAGGGGCCGGAACTGACGATTCAGTATCGCCGGAGTGTGCGGCCGGAAGGTAATCCCCGGGCAAAGGCGCTGATGGCAACGGTTTTCAAGTTGGTTGATGCGAACTGGCGGGGAATCGGTAAAATTGCCCGCTCCGGGCTGGGGTTTAAGAGGCGGTTTGCCCGTTTTGACGCCGGTCAGCGTTTCGGGGTGGTTGCGGGCACAAAAAGTAAGAGAACCGGCTGTGCCTGTGGTGATGTGATATTGGGGTTGAAGACACCGCCCGAGTGTCGGCTCTTTGCCCGGCGGTGTACATTAGAAAGTCCGGTTGGTCCGTGTATGGTCTCTTCCGAGGGTGCCTGCGCGGCATACTACCGTTATGAAAGATAGGAAAATTTTCGCCGACCAAGGTTTGCCACCGGCGTTTGAATTACCACCCGGCGAGGAGCGGATTGGGCTCGGGCATGGTGCCGGCGGCAGAAAGATGCACCGGCTGATTGCCGAACTGTTTGTGCGCTATTTTGGCAATCCCGCGCTCAACCGACTTGAAGACAGTGCGCTGGTGAAATTGCCGGCAGACGCGGTTGGCTTCACCATTGACTCTTATGTTGTCAAGCCGCTGTTTTTTCCCGGCGGGGATATCGGAAAACTGGCGGTGTGTGGTACGGTTAATGACCTGGCGGTGACGGGGGCCGAGCCGCAGTATCTGGCGGTGAGTTTTGTTTTGCGCGAAGGGTTGACACTGAAGACGCTCGAACGGGTTTGCCGGTCGATGGCGGCGACGGCAAAAAGTGCCGGGGTGATGGTGGTTACCGGCGATACCAAGGTGATTGAAGGGGGCGGTGCGGTTGAGGAGATGTTCGTCACGACGAGCGGCATTGGTGTCCGACCGAGGGGGTTAAGGTTAGGTTTAGAGTTTGTCCAAAATGGTGACAGCATCGTGTTGAGCGGGGGACTGGGCGAGCATGAGGCGGCGATAGCCATAGCGCGCGGTGGTTATCACTTTCGGGCAAAATTGGTGAGCGACTGTGCGCCGCTGAATCAAATGATTCGCGCCGTACTCAAGACGGGCGGAGTTAGAGTGATGCGCGACCCAACCCGAGGCGGACTGGCAACAACTTTGAATGAATTTGCCGAAAAGACCAAATTCGGATTTCTGATTGAGGAGGAGTCGGTGCCGGTAAAAAGGGCGGTTAAAGGGGTGGCGGATTTGTTAGGTCTTGACCCACTTTATATGGCGAACGAGGGCAAGGTGGTACTGGTGGTGGCAAAGGGGCAGGCGGATAAGGTGGTACGGGTGCTGCGGCGCTTTCCGGCGGGCAAAGAGGCAAGGGTAATTGGTGAGGTAATAAAAGAGCCCGCGGGGGTCTGGCTGAAAACGAAGTTAGGCGCCTGGCGCCGGATTTTGATGCTGGAGGGTGAACAGTTACCCAGAATCTGTTGAGTTGTTTATGAGGTCAAATATTTGACCATGGCAAGCGCCTCTGGGGTGGTAAGCGAAGGTCCAGTTGACATCAAGCAGGTGCAGCGCTATATGGCGGTTGCGGCGGTTGAGGGCAACAGGATTGTTGGCCGGATTTATGAGCCGGTGCCGGAGAACCTTGCCCAGCTGAAACGGGTTTTTGAGGAGCACGGTGCAGTTGCCTACTTTGAGAAGATGGGCGATGGGCATCAGATAACCTACGGTTATGCGCCCCAAAGAAAACCGGTGCACATCTGGGTCAACATCCTGCTCTTACTGGCAACGATTGGAACAACACTTTTTGTCGGAAGTTTACATGCCGGTAAGAACCCGTTTCAGAATCCTTATAATCTATTAAGCGGCATACCGTTTTCCCTTGGTTTGATTTTAATCCTCGGGACGCACGAATTGGCGCACTATCTCACCGCCCGGCGATTAGGGGTTGACGCCACGCCACCTTACTTTCTTCCCGTGCCGCATCCGATGACCGGGACAATGGGTGCATTTATTAAAATACGGTCACCGGTGCCGAGCCGGAGTGCGCTGGTCCGGGTTGGTGTTGCTGGGCCGCTGGCAGGATTTCTTGTGGCGATTCCGGTGTCGGTCGCCGGCATTGCTCTGTCAACGGTACGGGAAGTTCCGCCGAATGCACCGCTTTTGCGGCTGGGCACACCGCTCATATTTGAGTTCATTTCTTGGATTTTTCACGGCCGATTGCCAGCCGGAACCGATGTTGTTTTGCACCCGCTGGCGTTTGCTGGTTGGCTGGGAATGTTCGTTACCGCACTGAATCTTTTGCCGGTAGGACAACTTGATGGTGGGCATATCGCCTATGCCATATTAGGTAAAAAATACCGGCTTTTCAGTTATTTTATCATCGCCGGGTTGCTATTGATGGGCTTTTTCTGGCTGGGCTGGCCCTTCTGGGCGTTTTTGGCAACGGCGCTGGGTTTAAGACATCCGCCCCCGTTGGACGACATTACACCACTTAACCGAACGGATATTGTCCTGGCGATTGCCGCCCTGGTGATAATGGTGCTGTCATTTACCCCAGCACCATTCCCTGCCGCGGGATTTTGACCTCATCGGCGCTAAATTCCTTTTAAATCGACCAGTGTTTCTCGGATTTGGTTTTGACGGGCTGATGTTGATTTGCTATAGTCAGTCGGCGCGGCGAAAATGATGCCGGTTGGCAGTTCAGGTTAGCAAAAACAAACAAACGAAGTTGCTTCCGATGAGTCTGATTTGTTGACATTTGTGAGTTCGAGTATATAATAATGCAGAAGCCATAGGCGTGGCATTTTCCATAGATTGCAAAAGGGTTACATCCCGGCAGTAAAGTTTGAAAACAAAGGAGGCAACGGTGCAAAGAGTCGTTTTCCTTTTTAAACAATTTAACCTTGGGGCGCTGGTTTTGTTTTTTGTTTTGGTCGGCGCCGCATCAGGTCAGATTGAGGTCTGGACCGCGCACTATGACGGCGGCATCGATGGCTGGGATGAAGGACGGGCAATGGCGCTGGCCCCGGATGGGCATGTGGTGATGACCGGTTTTATCGCCAGTACTGACGGGGTCCGGGATATCGCAACGGTGAAGTTTTCCACCACTGATGGTGACACCATCTGGACCCGGCGCTGGCGTTTTGGAACCGGGTCAAGAGATGAGGCGGTGGCGATTGGTTGTGACAGCGTGGGTAATGTGTTTGTGGCGGGCTGGACAAGGACAACAGGTGCGGACACGAACTGGGTAATAATAAAGTATCTTGCGGATGGAACCGAGGCGTGGTATGCAACCTACGACTCAATAGGCGGTCCGGATAAGGCGGTGGCGCTGGTGCCGGATGGGAGGGGTGGCGTTTATGTGACCGGGTACTCTTTTAACGGGACAAATCGGGACATCGTGACGATTCATTATCTATCGAGCGGAACCTATGATTGGGTGGCACGCTACAACGGTGCGGCAAACGGCAACGACCTGCCAACAAAAATTGCCTGCGACCCGCGGGGCGCAGTGATTGTGACCGGCTACTCCTGGACCGGAACACCTTCCCGGTTCGATTACCTGACGATTAAGTATGCGTCAACCGGTGAGACGCTCTGGACCAGAAGATACGACGGCACGGCAAACGACAGTATTATTAAGAGCGATTATGCGCGGGCGCTAGCGGTTGACGATTCGGGAAATGTTTATGTGAGCGGCCGGGCAGGTGAAAGCGGGACCTGGTACGATGCAACAACGATTAAGTATTCGCCTGATGGCGAGATAAGATGGATAACCCGTTTTGACTGGGGCGAAAACGCTTTAGACGGTGTAGGCGAGATTGCGGTTAGGCCAGACGGCTCAGTTTATTGTGCCGGCTATACCGAGACGAACATCGGCTACTTTGATATGCTGCTGTTCAAACTTACCCCGACCGGTGAAGTTGACTGGCAGCGGATTTACAACTATGTGAGCGATGACGACAGTGTCACGGCGCTGTGTGTCGACCGGTTTGGCAATGTGTACATAACGGGTTACTCTTATACGGTTGAGGGTGACCTGGACTGGGTTACTTTAAAGTACAATTCGGAAGGTGCCCAGGTGTGGATGGCACGGCACGCCACCTGGGACGAAGATGACCAGCCTTACGGCATCGTGGTCAATGCGCAGGGTGATGTGTTTGTTGGCGGTTACGACTATCTTGAGGGCAATGAGGATTATGCGCTGGTTAAATATTCGGCGCCGGATGTCGGGGTTTCGCTCATTGTTCAACCCCGGGACACATTTCGGCTTGATGCGACGGTTATACCCCGGGTCCGGGTTAAGAATTACAGCGCACTGCCGTTCACATTTCCCGTGCGGATTGAAATCGGCAACTTTTATTTTGATATTCAGCAGGTGCCTTCGTTAGGTCCTTACGACTCAGCCGAAGTGACTTTTTACCCCTGGATGGTACGGGACCTCGGTGAGCACACGGTGCGGTGTTATTCGATGCTTAATGGAGATAAAGAGCCGGGAAATGACACCGTTTTGGGCACGGTAACAACCGTTTCTGCCTGGGAGCAACTGGCAAATCTGCCACCGGGGCCGCGGGGCAAGGGTGTGAAGGACGGTGGAGCGCTTGCCTTTGCTCAGGACAGTTTAATCTTCGCCTTCAAGGGAAACAACACCACCGAGTTTTATGCTTTCAACACCGCTCGGCAGGAGTGGCGGGTTCAGGAGAGTATCCCGGCGATTGGTCGAAGCGGGAGTAAGAAACGGGTCAAGGCTGGTGCCGCGCTCGCGGCAGATACCACCGGCAACTTATATGCGGTAAAGGGGAACAACACCTTTGATTTCTGGCGCTACTCAATTGCCAACAATCGCTGGGAGCAGATTACCGATTTTCCTGCGGGGACTCGAGGGGTCAAAGGTGGTGCCGGTATGGTTTATGTACCTGCCCGGCATTCGATTTACGTTTTAAGAGGAGGAAACACGAGCGACTTTTACAGTTACGACATTGCGCGCGACTCCTGGGCGGTCAAGAAACCTGTGCCACCTGGGGACAGAAACAAGCGGATTAAGGATGGAACGGCGCTTACCACCGATGGCGATTCTACCATTTATCTTCTGAAAGGTGGCACTTATGAGTTCTGGGTTTACCGGATTGACCGGGACACCTGGTTGCATAAGACCGATATTCCTGACAGTCGGGTAAACCAGAAAAGGCGTAAAATGAAAAAGGGTGGGGCGCTGGCTTATGACCTGGAGTTTGATCGGGTTTATGCGATGAAGGGTGGGAAGGCAACTGAGTTCTGGTTTTATGATGTGCGCGGTGACTCCTGGTCCGAGACGGTTGACACTTTTCCCAGGGGGCGGGATAACAAGGCGCCTTATGCCGGCGGGGCTTTGGTGTATGGTATGGGCAAAGTTTATGCCCTCAAGGGCAATAAAACGCTTGAATTCTGGCGCTATAACGCCAACTTTCCCCTTAACCCGTTATTGGGTAATTTTGCCGGACCCCAGGCGGAAATCAATCAACAGCCGATTGTCAAACTCACGGTTGTGCCCAATCCGGTGGTTAACAACTTCACCCTGCGGTACACATTACCGAAGGCGGGTCGGGTGCGGCTGGTAATTTACGACATCACGGGTCGGGAACAGATGCGGCTGGTGGATGAGGAGCAAAGTGCCGGCGAACATAGCATCAGTTTGAATCGGGTGCCTTTGGTGTCAGGCGTTTATTTTGCCCGGCTGGAGACTTTCAGCGGTGAACGGGTTGAGGTTACCAAAAAGGTTCTGGTGGCGAGATAGTAAAAGGCAAGGAGGGAAAAATGAAAAGGTTTATTTCCTTTGCACTAATGCTGCTCGTGCCGGTTTTCGTCCGAGCCGGCGTGGTTGATACGATGTGGTTGCGGACCTATTTTGGCTCGGATTCTGCCAGTCCGAGCTGGAATCAAGCGGCCGATATTGAAGCCGATTTCCAGGGGAATGTGTATGTCTGCGGTGCGGGTGAGAAGGCGGTGCCGGGAAACAACGATATGCTTATTGCAAAGTACAACCAGTGGGGGGAAACGCTCTGGGTGCGTTCTTACGGCGGGGCAGTGAGTGGTGCCGACGATGATATCGCCCAGGCGCTGGCGGTCGATTCGGTAGGCAATGTCTTTGTAGTTGGTGCGACCGAGTACGCGACACCAACGGACCTTGACATTACCTGGCTGAAGTACGACCCCAATGGCAACCTGCTCTGGGCTCGGCACAGTATGTTGCCGGATGACGATATCGGTTACGACATTGTCATCGGCAAAGATGGTGATGTGTACCTGTGTGGTACGACGACCGACACCCACTTTTTCCTTTCTACCTTTTTTGTGGCGCGCATCAATCCGGCAACCGGTGATACCATTTGGACCCGGCGCTACATCCTCGACACACTGGCGTTCAATGTGCGGCGCGACCGACACCCGGATTTTGTGATGATAGACTGGGACAACTGGGACAACTGTGCGACTGCGCTGGCAATTTCGCCCGACTCCGGGCACATCGTTGCCACCGGGTTTGGGTACAGCAATGCCCGGAGTTACCAAATCTGGACGATGAAGTTTTTACCGAATGGAACAAGAAGATGGGCACACGAGTACTGGCGGAGTCTGGACTACGACGATGTCGGATTTGATGTGGCGGTGGCGAACAACGGTTACATATTTGTCGCCGGGTTTGACGAAAATGATAACAATTCTTACGATGCCCTTTTACTGCGCTATGCACCTACTGGTGGTACACCATTGACACGGCGAATCAACGACCCGATGGACGATGAAGACTACTTCTTTGCCGTGACCCTGGACGACTCAAATCCGCAGAATGTGTATGCCACCGGTGCCTATTATCAGAGTACGACGAGCCGGTTTGATATCATCACCTATAAGGCAAACATCGGTTTGACAGCACGCTGGGGGAATGCCGGAGCGATTTTTGCCACCAATCAGGACGATTACGGGTTTGATATCGCCTACAATCAGGGGCGGGTTTATGTTGCCGGGCAACGGGGTAACGACCTGGTGCTTCTGGCGTACAGCAGTTCTAATACAATTCCGCACGACACCATCTGGTCTTTTACCTACAATTCACCTTACAATCAGGAGGATTTTGGCGCTGCGGTTTGTGCGCTGGATTCTGACAATGTGTATATCGCCGGTCAGGTGGCACGTACCGGCATGAGCGGCGCACCCTGCGACTTAGTGACGGCACGGCTCTTTTACCCCTTCCCGGATATGGCGGTGACGAGGATTGCGGCGCCGGCAGAAACGGTTGGTTATCACGACACCATCACCCCTCAGGTCTGGTTTGTCAATACCGGCAACACGCTTGCGCGTTTTACAGCACGGTTGCGGATCGGCAGCGGTTACGACAATACCGTCAACCGGAATACACCTTTAAACCCCGGAGATTCCTGCTTGCTCGATTTTGCACCCTGGGTGGCGGAACCGCTCGGCATGGTGGCGATTGCCTGCACCGTCAGTCTTGCGGGCGACCGTGAGCCTTTGAATAACATCTTGTCCGGTTCGGTGCTCGTGGCACAGCGCGATGCGGGCTGTTTGAGGATTGTGGCGCCGGTTGATACGGTAGATTCGGGAGCGGTAGTTCAACCCCAAGCGTGGGTGCGGAACTTTGGAACGGTCAGCAGCAGTTTTTCAGTCCGGATGAAGATTGGCGACTGGTATCAAGAGGTGGTTAGTGCAACGGTTGCTCCTGGTGATAGCGCCCTGATTCAGTTCCCGAACTGGCGGGCACAGCGAGTTGGCACCTGGTCGGTGCGCTGTTCCACGATACTGGCGCATGATAATAATCCCGCAAACGATTACCGTGATGGTACCGTGGTTGTTAAAAGAGGCCAAATTTCCTGGCCGGCAGGTTGGCAGGAGGTGGCTTCCCTGCCACTTACGCCAACGCCAAGGCCGGTGCGAGAGGGTGCGTGGCTGGTAGTTGATGAAGACAACGGATTGGTGTATGCCGCCAAGGGTTATAAGACAGGAGATTTTTACTGCTACAATCCGCTCACTAACAGCTGGACTGCTTTGAATCCCTGGCTTGAAGGACGGGAAGGAAAACTGGCTTATAAGGGCAGTGCCGCTTGCTTTGGTGAAGGGTATGTGTATGCGGTCAAGGGTAACAACACATCGGGGTTCTGGCGCTATAGTACCGGTACCGGTGAGTGGGAACAACTGCTCGATGTGCCCCTGGGCGCCAGCGGAAAGAAGGTCAAGGGCGGCGGCGATATGGTTTATGTTTCTGAAGGTGGGATTGGCTATGTGTACCTACTGAAGGGCTACAAACAGGACTTTATGCGCTACAATACCGTGAGTTTGGCTTGGGAAGATATGCCTGATGCTCCGGCTGGTGTTAATCCCAAATGGGACCGCGGTTCCTGGCTGGTTTACGACGGGATACAGACAATTTACGCCCACAAGGCAAAGTATCACGAACTGTGGCAGTTTGAGCTTAATACTCATCAATGGGGTGCAAGGTTACCTGGTATGCCTTTCCAGAGCGGCAAAACCGGAAAGAGTAAAAAGTCTAAGGACGGCGGCGCGGCATGCTGGTATGATGGCATTATCTATGCATTGAAGGGCAACAACACATGTGAATTCTGGATGTATGACCCGGTGGCGCAGAACTGGACCGAACATGACCCGATGCCCGAAGTCGGCTCGACCGGGCGGCGCAAAAGGGTGAAGGGCGGGGGTGACATCGTGCCCGTTCTTGGAGCTCTCTGGGCGTTTAAGGGGAATAAGACTATTGAGTTCTGGCGTTATGGATTTGGAAGCGACGGTACCGGTTGCCGGGTGCCATCAGGGGTGCTAACCGAGGGGTTGTCAACAGGAAAAGGATTGAGTTTGTCGGTTGTTCCTGGGGCAATCTGTTATACCCTTTCCCGCTCGGGATTGGTGCGGTTAACGATTTACGACCAGGGCGGAAGAAGGCGCTGGGTATTGACGCCTCAATATCAGCCGGCAGGCGAACATCGGGTTGATATTGGTAAAACCGGGCTGGCAGCCGGGGTTTATTTTGTGCGTCTTGAAGTGGTTGGTTCAGGACCGGTTGAAAATGTGACCGGCAAACTGCTGTTGATGGAGTAGCGGGCGGTTGCGGTAAGTTTTAACCCAACTTTTGCCCGAACGAACCAAGGGTTCTGGTTGCCATTGCCCAGAAACCATTTTGTTCGCCGTTAACAGGAGCGACCGACATGCTATCAGCGGACAATAACGATTGGTTTAATTGAGTTGCTGGTGCGTAAGAAATAGACCCCGGTTGATAGCGGGCGCAGGTCGTTAATTCCGTAACTCAGGTTGGCGACCGTTCTGCCTGTCGGGTCGAGAAGGATACCTGATGGTTCGTAGAGTGTGATGGTGCGGGCAAAAATTGTTGCGAATGGTGGATTGATTCGCCGGGGTGAGGGGTTGTGCTCAGCAAGCGAAACTAAGTGTCTTGGTTTCAAAAGCCCATCGCCGATTAGTGTCATTCCTTAAAACCAGGATATTTCCCAGGGTTCAAAGCCACCAGCGGCTCGGGCAGCGAACCATTGGCGGAACGCTTCAGCAAGGGTTGTACCATTATTCAGCGGGTTATAAAAGTCACCAAATTCAAGCATTGAGCCGGTCTTGGTTGAACCAATCGCACCTAAACCGGAAGTGCTCTGCAACACATAGCGACCGCCGCAGTATCCTGGTTCAGTGAATCGGGCATTGGAGCAGGCAAAAAGGTTGTAAAAACAGATTTCCGGGTTGAGTCGCGGTATTGATTCGGCATAGAACCAGTCCCAGTTGCGGCTTTGGTTGTACTTCATTGCGTGTCCTCCGGGCCAGGAGTGGGCACAAAGTTGCAACCATTGATAGGCAGCAGTGTCAATGCGCGGGCGGTAGTCGCGAACCCGGGTCTGCTCGGAGTCGGCGATAAAAACACGGCTCGGATACAGGTAACCCACCTGTTCGTTCCATTCATTTGCCCATGGCGTCCAGTCGTCATCGATATAAACCAGAGCACGGTCCTGGACGTTGAGGTTGCCGGTGCGATAGGCGTGGCAACGGGAGAGATAAGCGGCAATCAGTGTAACCTGGTTGCCGATGGTCGAGGCGTAGATGCGGGAGATGCCAATTTCGGGGGCGATGGCGCCGTAATGGGTATCGAAGATTGAATCGGAACCCGGGATAAGAGAATCAAATGTGTCATATAGCGTACCTTATTGTCTTCCCAGATGCCATCGAGGTCCATAAAGTAGAGGTCACAGGGAAACTCTTCGTACTCTTCGTCCGGGTCACGGCGGCGATTATTGTTCCAATCGTCAATCAGTTGAAACCAAGCGATAGGCAGGTCACCGATAAGAATGGCGGCAGTTAGATTTTGTTGGTGATACTCCCGAGAGAGAAAAGAGCGCAGCGATTCGCAACTCGTGCCCTGAATCAGATAGGTGGCAACGGTGTAACCTTCGCCGGACAAATCGGCAGTCAAAGTTTCCAGCGGGGTACGGAGCGGCGCCACAAGGGTGCTTTCAACAAGGATGTCAACCCGGTCTTGAAAGAAGCCGGGGGTGAGGCTCAAAAGTTGGCTGCGCCAGAGTGGCGCGGCGGACTGGGTCATGCGCCACTCCTGGAAGCCAGTAGGCTGGGAGTTATCGGGGCTGATATAGCGCAGAATGTTGACATCGGGCACGATGGTGATTAGCAAAACGGCGATTGTGAGCATAGAACAATTGTAAAGACGGTTGAGTATTTGTCAAATAGCGATGTAAGGGGTTGACATAAGAATGGTTTAGTGCCAAAATAAATTGATGACCAAAGAGCAGGCAAAAAAGGAGATGGAACGATTACGGCGGGAAATTGAGGAGCACAACTACCGTTACTATGTGCTTGCCCAGCCGGTGATATCCGACTACGAGTTTGACCTTTTAATGAAACGGCTGGAGGAACTGGAAAGGCAGTTTCCCGAGTTCATCACGCCCGATTCGCCAACGCAACGGGTGGGCGGCGAACCTTTGAAGGAGTTCGCCCCGGTTACGCACGAGGTTCCGATGCTTTCGCTGGACAATACTTACAATTATGAGGAGTTGCGAGAGTTCGATAAACGGGTGCGCAAGGTGATACCGAAACCGGTTTATCTTGTTCAGCAGAAGGTTGATGGCGTGGCGGTTTCCCTGCGCTATGAAAATTACCGGTTTGTATTGGGCGCCACCCGCGGCGATGGTTATCGAGGCGACGACATCACGCAGAATTTAAAGACCATCAATACGATTCCCCTGCGGTTGCGCAAGGATCTTGCCGGATTTGAACGGTTTGAAGTTAGGGGGGAAGTTTATCTTTCACGCCAGGAGTTTGCCCGGTTGAATGAAGAGCGAGAGGAGGAAGGGTTGCCGGTTTTTGCCAATCCGCGCAACGCCGCGGCTGGGACTCTTAAACTGCTTGACCCCAGAGAGGTGAAGAAGCGGAAACTGGACTGCTTCATCCATACAATTCCCAAGCCGCCCGGGCACTGTCAGCGGGACTCGGAGACAATTGAGTTTTTAAAGGAACTGGGTTTCAAGATTACGCCGCCTTCAATTTTGTTTGATGATATTGAAGGGGTGATTGATTTTTGCGACAAATGGCAGGCGGAAAAGGCGCACTTGCCTTATGATGTGGATGGAATGGTGATAAAACTGGACCGTTATGCGGACCGAATCGAACTGGGAACGACCGAAAAAAGCCCACGCTGGGCAGTGGCGTACAAATATCCTCCAGAAGCGAAGGAGACTCGGGTAAAGCGCATTGTGCTGAATGTTGGGCGGTTAGGTACGGTGACTCCGGTTGCGGAACTGGAGCCGGTTTTTTTATCCGGGACGACCGTCACCCATGCCACCTTGCACAATATGGACGAGGTTGAGCGGCTTGATGTTCGTGAAGGTGATACGGTTCTGGTCCATAAGGCGGGCGAAATTATACCGCAGGTGTTGAAGGTGGTAAAGGAGAAAAGGCCAGCGGGAACAAGAAAATTTAAAATGGCAGAAAGATGCCCGGTATGCGGGACAAAACTTTTCAAGGAGGTGGACGAGGTTGCCTGGCGGTGTGTCAATGCCTCCTGTCCGGCACAACTGGTGGCAAGGCTTTTGCATTTTGGCTCGCGGGCCGCACTGGATATTGAAGGATTGGGTGAAAAACTTGCTACTCAATTGGTAGAAACCAAACTGGTGAAGAACTTTGCCGACCTATACGAGTTGAAACTGGAGCAGTTAATGGCGCTGGAACGAATGGGTAAAAAGTCAGCGGAAAACTTGCTGCAAGCGCTGGAGGCGTCTAAAACCCGGCCCTTTTACCGGGTGCTTTTCGGCTTGGGTATTCGTCACATCGGAATCCATGCGGCGCGGATTTTGGCACAGCATTTTGGTTCCATCGAACGATTGATGGAGGCAAAAAGCGAAGAGATTGCGCAGGTTCCTGGTATTGGAATGGCGGTGGCGGAGTCTTTGAAAAACTTTTTCGCCGACCGGGAGAATGTTGAACTGATTAACCGTTTACGCAAGGCGGGTTTGAAGTTTGAGGAGGAGCAGGCAACAGGACCTAAACCGCTCAAAGGAAAGAAGTTTGTGCTCACTGGCACTCTGGAGCGTTTCACCCGGGAGGAGGCGACCGAAATGATAATGGCGCTGGGTGGTTCGGTTTCGTCTTCAGTTTCCCGCAACACCGATTATGTGGTGGTGGGTAAAGAACCCGGCTCAAAACTGGACCGGGCGCGGGCACTGGGTGTGAAAACGCTCGATGAAAGCGAGTTTTTGAAACTGCTCGGCGTCGAGCAGAAAAAAGAACACTGAGATTTGAATAAACCGACGAAGTTAGGTGGTTTTCCTGGCGGGTTAACAACGCCGATTCAGTACCTTAAAGGTATTGGGCCGAAGCGGGCACAGCAGTTTGCCCGCATCGGGGTAAAAACAGTAGGCGATTTGCTTTTTCTTGTGCCCCGCCGCTATCTCGACCGGTCACAAATCTTACCGATAGGTCGGTTACGGGTGGGCGATGAGGCAACGGTCATTGGCCGGATTCTCGCGGTGGCGTCACGCCGGACGCGTCAGGGCAAGGATTTGGTGCAGGTTTTAGTGCGAGACGGTTCTGATACAATTGAGGTTCTATGGTTCAATCGGCCGGATTTAAAAAATAGGTTCAAGCTCCACCAGGAAATTCTTATTTCCGGAAAGGTGAGTGCCTTCCGACACCTTCAGTTTATCAATCCCAGTTTTGAGTTACTTGAGGGCAAGTCGGACTTTTCTTACGCCAGCACAATCATCCCGGTTTACCCTTTGACCGAAGGTTTGTCGAACTGGGTTATTCGCCGTGCCGTAGCAACGGCTTTAGAGCGGTACGGTCAGTTCCTAACAGAAACCCTGTCCCGGGAGATATTAGAACATTACCGGTTTCCTGATATTCGGGCTGCAGTCCAGGCGGTACACTTTCCCCGCAGTCTGGTGGTTGCAGAAAAGGCTCGGGAACGGCTGATTTACGATGAACTTTTTTTCTTTCAACTTCTCCTGGCGTTGCGGCGACTGCAAAATAAAGGGGTGCGGAAACCGCAACCTTTAATTGACCGGGGTCGTTTGACAAAAAGGTTTGTCGCCCAACTTGGTTTTACTCTGACCGGAGCACAGCGTAAAGCCATTGAGGAGATAGCCGCCGATATGGCTCAGGAGCGTTGTATGAATCGGCTTTTGCAGGGTGATGTTGGTTCGGGCAAGACGGTGGTGGCACTTTACTCGATGCTCATTGCCTGCGACAATGGCTTTCAGACGGCGCTGATGGCGCCGACCGAAATCCTTGCCGAACAGCACTACGGAAACTGGGCGGAGAAGTTGCGGAAACTTGGATTGCGGGTGGGTTTGTTGACCGGTTCAATAAAACCGGCGGAGCGTAAACAGCTCCTTAACGGTCTGGAAACCGGTGCGGTTGATATGGTTTTCGGCACGCATGCACTAATTGAAGAGGGGGTGAAATTCTGCCGTCTGGGTTTAGTGGTGGTGGATGAGCAGCACCGGTTCGGTGTGATGCAGCGGGCGGCGCTTTTGAACAAAGGCGTTAACCCCGATTTCCTCGTGATGACCGCAACCCCGATTCCGCGTACTTTAACCCTGACGGTGTATGGAGACCTTGATGTGTCAATCATTGACGAAAAACCGCCGGGCCGAATGCCAGTGGTGACGAAACTTTTTACCGAACAAGAACGGGAGCGGGTTTATGCTGGGATTAGGCGCCGACTGGAGCAGGGCGAGCAGGTATTTGTGGTCTGCCCCTTGATTGAGGAGAGCGAGAAGATTGAGGTAGCATCGGCAGTGGCGACATTTGAGCGAACCAGAGATGCTTTTCCCGAATACCGCGTTGGATTGGTTCACGGCCGGATTAAACCGGATGAGCGTCGGCAGATTATGCAAAGTTTTCAACGCCGGGAACTGGATATTTTAGTAGCCACGCCGGTGATTGAGGTGGGAGTTGACATCCCCAATGCGACGGTGATGGTAATTGAACATCCGGAGCGGTTTGGTCTGGCGCAGTTGCATCAGTTGCGAGGCAGAATCGGCCGCGGCGAGCGGCGTTCTTTCTGCATTCTGATGGTAGGCGATGAGGAACTGGTGGAGTCGAGTGAGCGGCTACGGTATTTCGTGGCAACAACCGATGGGTTCAAACTGGCAGAAAAGGATTTAGAGTTGCGAGGCCCGGGTGAGGTGCTGGGTACAAAGCAGCATGGTTTGCCAGATTTGCGGGTGGCAGACATCTTTCGGGACCGGGATATTTTACTGCGGGCAAGGCGGGATGCGTTTCGGCTGGTACAAATCGACCCTCAGCTGCGCGCCCCGCAAAATGAGATTATTCGCCAAACTCTTCTTGCTCGCTATCACGGCCGGACCGAACTTTTGAGGGTCGGATAAGGAGGCTTTGTGGGGAAACGATGCATAATAGGCTTTTTTCTTGCCCTAACAGGGATTTTGAGTTGCACGAGTCGGGTGCCATCATCACTGGGTCCGTTGCGTGAGATAACGATTATTACCGACTACTGGCCAGTTGTGGGTAATAAGGTGGAAGAGATTCTCGCTCAGGAGATTCCCACCCCGCAACCGGAACCTGAATTTCGTTTGCGCGTTGGTGGTTTTGACCGCTTTGTGGCGCTTTCCCGATTGCGGCTCGTCCTGTTGATTGGCACGCCTCAGGACACCATCTTGCGGCAAATTCTGGGCAAGAAACTGGATTCTTTAACCGACGGCAATTACGGACTGTTTAAGTTTCCCAATGCCTGGGTTGACAATCAGTGGGTGCTAATCTTTGTCGCCCCGGATACCGGAAATCTGGTTTTGGGTTTAACTCGGTATGCGCGCCGGATTCATCAAACGGTAACAGAGATGGTTCTTGACCAGATGAGGCGGGCGACCTATCACCGGGGACTGGAAGAGGAGTTGACCGCAAAACTGGGGAAACAGTTTTTCTGGACGATTGATGTACCCCGAGGATGGCAGTTACAGATGAAAGACAGTGCAAACCGGTTTGTTTACATCTTTAATCATTATCCGGACCGGAGCATATTTGTTTACTGGAGCGATAGTACCATAGAACTTAATCGGGATTCGGTATTGAATTTACGAGACCGGTTGACGGGCAAATTCTATGAAGGTGATTCGGTTGACCACAATTTTGTGCTGACCGATACGGTACAATTTCTGGGGGTGGCGGCTTTGAGAATACGGGGGGTGTGGCAGAATCGCACAGCGGTTATTGGGGGGCCATTTGTCTGTTATGCCTTCAACTATCAGGGTAGGTTTTTTATGGTTGATGGTTTGGTCTTCAACCCGGGCGAGAAAAAGTTGTCCAGTTTATTTCAAGTTGAGGCGATTATCCGGACATTTCTGCCTTCAGGGATATTAAAGGGGTAGTTGATAAACCCGATAGGTGCGGTAAGGCTTTCCGCCCCACAGGACAATGGGCCGGATGATGGCGATGTTGTCTTCGAGAATCCAGGATACTTCACCTTCGGTGTAGCCCAGTTTCCGGGCGCCGATGAACGACTCGTAATAGAGGAGAGCGTCAAACCCTAAATTGTGGAACTTGCGTTTTACGCCCAATGCCCAGAGTCGCGCTCGGGTGATGCGGTTGCGAAAAAGGAGGAATTTCAACCAGCCGAAGGGAAAGAGTTTGCCATTGATATGTTTCAGGACCTGATTGTAATCGGGCAGGGCGATACACATCCCGGCGGCTTCACCCTGATAGAACACCATTGGACAGATTTCCGGTTTGATAATCGAAACCAGCTGGTGGGCGAGGTCGTCAATCTCTTCATCGGTCATCGGCGCAAAGTCCCAGTTTTGTGACCAGGCATCGTTGTAGACCTCTTTGATGTACTTCAGGTCGGTTTTTAAATCCCGTAAGTTGACGGGCCGGACAACCAGGCCGGGTTTGTTTTTTAAGGCTTCAATCACCCGGCGAACCTTATCCGGTATTGGTTGATTCAAGGGTACGGAATAGGCGTAAAGGTCCTTGACTTTAGTCAATCCACACTGCTCGAAAAGAGCGGGGTAAAACGGTGGATTGTAACTCATTTTGATGTAGGGCATACCGTCAAACGGTTCGATTAAGAGGCCGGCTTCGTCGTTCAGGCTGGGGTTGGCGGGACCGTAAAGTAAATTCATCCCTTTTGTGCGCGCAAATTGTGCGGCGGCATTGAACAGGGCGCTACCGGTTTCCGGTTCGTTTTCACATTCAAAAAACCCAAAAAAGCCGATTGCAGACCGGTGGTATTCGTTGTAGTTGCGGTCAACGGTGGCGCAAATTCTGCCGACCAGTTTCCCATTTCGCTCGGCGAGGAATAGCTCCCTTTCGGCGTGGTTCCAGAACGGGTTTTTACCGGGTGTCAGGATTTTTTTGCAATCGCCAATCAAGGGTGGTACCCAGTAGGGGTCATTTTTGTACAGTTCAAATGGCAGGCGGACGAACTTCTCAAGTTCGGCATCGGTTTTTACCGGACGGATGGTAATACCGCTCAAGGTATCAACCCCGATTTTTTACCAACCCTTTCAAAAATCTCCAGCGCCTGGTCGATGTCTTCGTCGGTGTGGGTTGCCATATAACTGGTGCGAATCAGGGAGCGATTGGGCGGCACCGCAGGGGGTAGTACCGGGTTGGCAAAAATGCCGGCGTCAAACAGGGCACGCCAGAAATTGAGGGTTTTCATATCGTCGCCGATATGGATGGGTACAATTGGGGTTGCGGTTGTGCCGAGGTTGTAACCCATTGTTCGGAGCCCTTCAATCGCGCGGCGGGCGTTGCGCCAGAGCTGTTTGCGCCGCTCCGGCTCGGATTTGATAATTTTAAGGGCGGCAAGGACCGTTGCAACAGCGGTTGGGGGAATTGCGGCGGAGAAAATTAAGGGCCTTGCCTGATGGCGGATAAAGGTGATTACCTTGTGCGCACCAACGACATAACCGCCGATGGTGGCAAACGATTTGGAGAATGTCCCCATAATCAGGTCAACATCATCTTCAACCCCAAAGTGTTCGGCGGTGCCGCGGCCGGTTTCCCCCAGAACACCAACGGAATGGGCGTCGTCAACCATCAGCCGGCAGTGGAACCTTTTTACCAGAGGGACGATTTTATCCAGTGGTGCGATGTCGCCTTCCATTGAGAAGATGCCATCAACAATTACCAGTTTGCCTGCATCCTTGGGGCAACTATCCAACACCAGTTCCAGCGAATCCGGGTCGTTGTGGGCAAATCTTTTGACCGAGCCGTAGGACATCTGACAGCCGTCAACGATTGAGGCGTGATCGAGTTTGTCGGTGATGGCGATATCGCCCCGCCGGACCAAAGCGGAGACAACTCCAAGGTTGGTTTGATAACCGGTAGAAAAGACGATGCAGTCCTCTTTTTTGTAAAATTCTGCCAGTTCCGATTCCAGTTGCACATGAAGGTCAAGTGTGCCGTTCAAGAATCGGGAGCCGGTGCAACCGGTGCCGTACTTCTTGATGGCAGCAATCGCCGCCTCCTTAACTCGCGGGTCGGTCGTAAGGCCAAGGTAGTTGTTGGAGCCGAGCATTATCAACTCTTTGCCGTTGATGACCACCCGGCGGTCTGGTTCGGAGTTCAGGGGGATAAAGTAGGGGTAATAGCCGGCTCGCTTCGCCCGGTCAACCACAGGGTAATATTCATTGCATTTGGCAAATAAGTCCATTGTGATTGATTTTAGATGTGCAACGGTTGAAGTCAAGGATGCACCATCTTGCCTTGAAATTGAATCTTGGTATATTGGATAAAAGGATGCGCATTTTTTTCACCCTCATACTGCTTGTACCAATGCTTTGGGGCGGGTCAGACAAAGCCCAGTTTCATGTGGTTCGGGTCATCTGGACTTCGGACCTGCATAGTGTAGTTTTGCCTACAACCGATTTTGCGGCGGCGGGTTTGCCCCGAAGGCATTTGGGAGGCTGGCTCGGACTGATGCGGTTAATTAAAGAAGTGCGGCAACCGGGGAGTTTGCTCCTGGACAATGGCGATTTTGGATTTGGTTCACCAGAAGGCGACAGTTCGCAGGGGAGGCTGGCGGTATGGTTTATGAACCGTCTGGGTTACGATGGCGCGGTTCTGGGGGCCCGGGATTTTACCGGCGGCCTACAAAACCTTGAAGTTCTTGCCCGTTATGCAACTTTTCCCATCCTTGGCGACCCGATGCTCGATGTGCTACTCAACCGTTCATCACCCCTTTTCCGCCCTTATTTCGTAAAAGAGGTCAATGGAGTCAGGATTGGCATAATCGGGCTTACCGACCCGGAAATTACCATTTACAACCGGAAAACGGATGTTGCGGGACTGGTGATTGACGAGCCAGTTAAGCAGGTGGCACGCTATCTGCCTGCAATCCAGGCAGAATCGGCAGAACTGGTCGTGGTGCTGGGGCATATCGATGCCGGCGTTGCGCGCCAGATTGTCGAGACAGTGCCCGGCATCGATTTGATTATATGCCGCGGCGAGACGGATAAGGTTGAAAGTCAGTTACCGAAGAGTGGTCAGGGGGTAGTCGTTGTTGCCGGGGTTTACGGGCAAAGGGTTGGTATCGTTGACATCCTGTTTCACAAGACCGAGCGCCGGGTTTACGCCATAGAGGCACAGGTAATGAATGTTGAACCGGATTTAGCAAAAGATTCGGCGATTGAACAGGCGGTTCTGTCCGGAATGGACAGTGTTGTCGTTGAGAACGAGGAGGAGTTTTTCCCGAATGGAGCGGGCAAGGCAAAACTCGGGCTACTTGTTGCCGAGGCGGTGTGTCAGATTTCCGGGGCAGACCTGGTGGTCCTGCCTTCCTGGGTGATTGAACAGGGGCTGGAAAAGGGTAAGTTGAGCCGACGTCAGCTTTACAATGCGGTGCCTTACAAGGAGCGGCTGCGGATTGTGAGTTTGCCCGAAAGTTTGCTGGCGGTAGTTCTCACTCCAATAGAAATTGACCCTGGTTTTCCAGCGCCGTTTGTTGCCGGTGCAGACCTGTTTGTGCGGGGTGATACATTGAATGCTGCCCGAATCGGTGATTTGGTTCAATTTCGACTCCGGGACCGGCGCAAAGGTGTTTACCGGGTGGCTACCACTGAAACCTGGTTGGAGCGCACCGGTTTAAAAGAAAAGGGCAAGGTTTTCCCCGAGAATCTGACCGCGGTCTGGCTCCGTTTTGTCGAAAAAGCGGGCCGGTTAAATCCGGTTCCAGGACCAGAACTTTATGCCGCGACACCGAAACTGGCGCCGAAGGCAAGAAGTAGTGGTTTAATTGACATCAACATCGCAACGGTTGAGATGCTGTGTGAGTTGCCTGGAATCGGTCCCAAAACCGCCCAGCGTATCGTTGAATATCGGGAGCAGTACGGCAAGTTTAAGTCGGTGGAAGAGATAATGAATGTCCGGGGTATCGGTCCAAAGAAGTACGAACAGATTAAAGGTTTGATTACCGTCCGCTAATAGGTTCGGGCGTAGTAAATTAAAGTTTTCGTTTCTTTGCCGCAAACGATACACCGACCGAGGGTGTTCTGCTCGGTCAATGGCATATTACGCGGTGTGGTTTTGGTTTCGTCAATAATCCGGTTTTCACACTCCTGAGACCCACACCAGTGGACCCGGACATAACCAGGTTTCTGGGCAAGGTTGGTTTTGAACTGTTCAAGGGTTTCTGCGGTGGTGGTAACGCTTGCCACCCACGCTCGGGCGCGCTCTAGCATGTCCTTTTGAATCTGTTCCAGGGTTTCTTTTACCGCTCGGTCAATCTGGTCAATCGGCACCACTGTTTTTCCTTTCCCATCCCGGGGTACAAGTACCACCTGGTTTGCCTTTACATCCCGGGGTCCGATTTCAACTCTTAATGGCACCCCGCGCATCTCGTACTCGTTAAACTTCCAGCCCGGGGTGAACTGGGTTCTTTCGTCCAGTTTAACTCGAAAGCCACTTAGCCGTTCCCGGACTAGGGTGCAACTCCTTAAAACCGCTTCATCGTCCTTGCCGTAAAGGATTGGGATAACAACCACCTGATCGGGAGCGATACGAGGCGGCAAAAAAAGCCCCCGGTCATCACCATGGGTCATAATCACTGCGCCAATAAGTCGGCTGGAAACGCCCCAGGATGTACCCCAGGGGTGTTTTTCGGTGTTGTCTTCGTCCAGATAGCGGATGTCAAAGGCTCGGGTAAAGTTCTGACCAAGATTGTGCGATGTGCCGGCTTGAAGCGCCTGACCATCGGGCATCAGCGCTTCAATAGAGTAGGTTGCAATTGCGCCCGGAAACTTTTCGCTCTCCGGTTTCATTCCGGCAATCACCGGCACGGCGAGGTCGTTTTCTACAAAGTCAACATAGATGTTTAAAATCCGCAAAGTTTCTTCCTGGGCCTCTTCGGGTGTGCGGTGTAAGGTGTGTCCCTCCTGCCAAAGAAACTCAAGGGTACGCAGAAACAGCCGGGTGGTTTTTTCCCAGCGGAAGATGTTGCACCACTGGTTGATTAACACCGGCAGGTCACGGTAACTCTTCACCCAGCGGGCATACATCCAGTTGATAATCGCTTCGCTGGTGGGTCTAAGGGCAAGCGGTTCGGTCAAATCGGCGTCCCCGCCTTTTGTCACCCAGGCGACCTGAGGCGAAAACCCCTTCACATGCTCCGCCTCTTTTTTTAAAAAACTTTCCGGAATCAGGGTGGGAAAATAGGCGTTCATATGTCCGGTAGCCTTAAACCGGGCATCAAGCAGGGCTTGCATATTTTCCCACAGGGCGTAACCATAAGGTCTGATGACCATACAGCCGCGCACCGGCGCATAATCCGCCAGTTCGGCACGCAACACGACCGCAGTGTACCACTCAGAAAAGTTTCTCGACTTGGTTGGAATTTCCTTTACGATGTTTTCATCTTTCATACCGGTTTATGGTAGCGAGCGACCGAAAAGAGTCAAGAAAGGTTAGGGTAATTTAATTCAGTGTGCCAATGTCCGGCCCAGATAATAGGGCCAGATGAATAAAGCGAGGACGCCTTTCCAGAAAAACGGTAGATGGAGATAGCCAATGGTAAATAGCCAGCCGATGAACCAGAGGGTACCGGCTAAAGACTCTCCATGCCATTTGTGGACTATTTTCACCTTTTCCTCCTGCCCGGTTACAGACATTTGATTCCTTTCCTAATCGTCCGAATTAACCGATTGAAAAGAAATAGCGGGGGCTGGATTCGAACCAGCGACCTTGAGGTTATGAGCCTCACGAGCTACCAGGCTGCTCCACCCCGCAGTTACTTAATTATAACACTGAATTGTAGTCAATGTCAATAATTAACCTTTCTGAGACACAATAATGAGCCTGTATATTTTAGTACCGTTGATTTTTTAGGTCTTTGTGGCGAGTTAATTTGAATGCAAACCTTGAAGCGGAATCGGGAAGACAGTTCAAAATGGTGACAAAAACAGGGGATAAAATAGCCGGGATTATTTGTCAGGATGGGGTTGCTGATAGGGGTTCGGGTATAACGCTTTTAATTATCAATAAGATAGAAAAGAAAGTGGTAGGCGGGGTAGGTTTTCGAAGGGTAAGGTGTGGGGTAAAAAGGGTGATGAGTTAGGGGTTCCTGGAGGTAATCCCGGGAACTGTACCCGGGCTGTGGAGGGTACGTTTTTTGTCACTTTTTCTTGGTTTTTCGTATCGTATCATAGGGCAGAAAGTAACGGCATAGCACTAAACCTAAATTTCTGAATTCATATGTTTACGGAAGTTAAGCAGGATTTGCAATCAAAGTTACTTTACGATTTTGGTGAACAATGCTTGTTTTGACAACTACTGGTTGGTTATTACAATCGTAGTATGAAAGTCAAAAAGGGGATTGCGGTTCTTGCCTCAGGCCGGGGGACAAATTTTGAGGCGTTAGCCCGCAGTTGTGAAAAGCCAGACTTTCCTGCTGAGTTGAAAATCCTTGTTGTCAATGTGCCCGATGCTCCGGTTCTAACTCGTGCTGCCACCTTTCGAATTCCTGCCGTGACCATTGACCATCGGAATTTTCCTACCCGGGAGGCGTTTGAGGAAGAGGTCATCAGGGTGCTGGAGCCGTATCAGATTGACCTTATTTGCCTTGCCGGTTTCAATCGGATTTTGTCGCCGAAGTTGCTCGAACGGTATCCGATGCGGATTATGAACATCCATCCGTCGCTTTTGCCCGCTTTTGCTGGTTTGCAGGGTATTAAGGTTCATGAAGCGGTGCTTGATTATGGCGTGAAAGTTACCGGGTGTACGGTGCACTTTGTAACCGCCGATGTTGATTGCGGGCCGATTATTGTGCAGCGGGCGATACCGGTGCGGGATGTGGACACGCCGGATTCGCTATCACTGCGGGTGCTGGTTGAAGAACATCAGGCATATCCTGAGGCGGTGAGGTTGTTTTGCGAGGACAGGCTGGAAATCGTCGGGCGTCGGGTCCTGGTGCGCTGCCGATAACAAGCCGGCTCCGGGTTGCGGTTGTGGGTTGTGGTGCCCAGGCACAACTGGCACTTATCCCGGCATTGAAGGCAAATCCCTTAGTGGAACTGCAGGCGTTGTGCGATACCGATGTCCGGAAGTTGCGCCACCTTGCGGCACTGCATAATGTAAAGAAGTACTACACCGACTTTGACCGGCTCAAAGAGGATGAAGAGATTCAGGCGGTGGTGCTTGCGACCCCGAATTACCTTCATGCCCCAATGGCAATTGCGGCGATGGACTACGGCAAGGATGTTCTGTGTGAGATGCCCCTGGCACTCAACTTCTATGAGGCACAGCAGATGGTTGCGGCGGCAGAACGGACCCGGCGGCGGTTGATGCCCTGTTTGGTAACCCGCTTGAGACCTGATGTCCAGACGGTGAAGAACTTTGTTGATGGTCGGGAACTGGGCAAGGTGTATTACTGCAAGACCGGCTGGTTGCGTGGACGTGAGGCGTGGTCACCTGCCGGTTGGTGGTATGAACCCCGGCGCGCTGGTGGTGGCGCATTTCTGACACTGGGTTCGGCTTTGCTCGATTCGGCACTTTATCTTTTGAAACCGGCGAAACCATTGCGGATTTATGGGGTGGCGGCGAAGCGGAATGCCAACGCTGCGGTCGAAGATACCGCATTCGCCTTAATCAGATTCGATTCGGGTGTGGTTTTGACAGTTGAGGTGGGTTGGAGTCTGTTGATGGAACGGGACTTTGTCTATTTTAACCTGTTTGGCACCTCGGGTGCGGCTTTGTTGAACCCAATTACCATCAATAAGGAGATGCATGGCAGGCTGGTTAATATCACACCGCAGATTCCTGACAAGGGGCTTTTGCGCGAGGCTTACAAGCGGCTGATTGAACTGTGGGTTGATGCACTTTTGCAGGACCTGCCACCCGCGGAGACCGTTGCTGATGCGCTGACAATTTCCCGGATTAGCGATGGTTTTTATCAATCGAACACCACAGGCCGGGAAGTGGAACTTATCGAAGAAAGGGAGGTGCCATCCGGCGGGTTTTGATACTTTTCTTAGCGGCGCTTTGCCTCGGGTTGGCGTTTGCGCCGTTTCCTTTTCGTTTTTTTGCCTTTTTTGCCCTGGTGCCACTGTTCTGGGTAGTGGAAAAGGGCAAAAAGGTTTTTTTCTGGGGCTGGCTTTTTGGTTTTTTCGCTGCAGGCTTTCACCTCTGGTGGTTATGGTTTTTGGTTGTACCGGTGCAACCGATTACCAGACTGTTGCTGAATATTGGTGTGGTTTTGCTTTTTGGCTACCTCGGGCTTTACACCGGCCTGTTTAGCGTTCTAATACGGCGATTCGGTTTGTGGTCGGCGCCGTTAATTCTACCGCTCCTTGAGTTTGTCCGTTCCCGAACCCAGATTGCCTTTCCCTGGGATTTGCTGGGTTATGCGATGACCCATTACACCCCTTTTATTCAAATGGCGGCGCTGGGCGGGGTTTATCTTGTTTCTGCTTGGTTGGTGCTGGTGAACCTGTTAATTTATCGGGCGCTTTTTTCCCGACGGCGGATAGTTTATGCGCTCGGTTTGGTTATCGTTTTTATAATTCCGCTGGGATATAGCCTGTTGAATATCAAGCCCACTGCGCCCTGGTTTCGGGTCGCCATTGTCCAGCCCAATGTGTCGCCGTATGATAAAGGCGATTGGGATTCAAGAGAGCGGATTCAGGCCGACTTGATTCGCTTGACCCGAGAAGCGGCAAAAGATACACCCGATTTGGTGATTTATCCTGAGACCGCAACGCTGGTTGATGTTCTGCATTCAACAACGATGGGACCGGCACTGCGCAACCTCGCCGACTCACTGAACATTGAGATTTTTACCGGTACCCCGATTTATGACGACGACCATCGCACCTGGCACAACGGCGCTGTTTTAATCCGTCCTGAGGTTGGGATAACCCAGCGTTATTATAAGATGAGGCTCGTGCCGTTCTCCGAAAAAATCCCTTATGCCGACGAACTGCCAATTATCCGGAAGTTGATCGGTACCGCAGATATGGGAAACTGGGACCGGGGCTGGAACTACACCGTCTTTGAGTCCCGGGTGGGTAAACTTTCTGGACTTATCTGCTTCGAGGCAATTTTCCCGGACCTGGCACGGGAGTTCTGTGCCCGGGGTGCAAATCTGCTTGTTGTCGTAACCAATGATGGCTGGTTTGGTACCTTGCCTGGTGCCCATCAGCATGCGGAGCTGGCGGTAATGCGCACCGTGGAGAACGGCGTGCCAATGGTGCGGTCTGCAAATAATGGCATTTCATTTATTGTTGACCCGTACGGCAGGGTTATCAAAAAGACCACACTGTTTACTCAGGATGTTCTAATTGGGCAAGTTCCACAGGCAAGAGGTTTAACGTTTTACCGGCGATTTGGAGACTGGACTTTGCTAATCTACCCGATAGGCATTATTTTGGGTTTGATTGTGGCGCGGCGCGGGCGACACCGTTTGCGGGACCGTAGGTCAATTTTCAATCGTTGGATGTGAAGTGGAACCCTTGAATTTAAATGGGAGGTTTCATGAAAATAGCTTTTGTGGCTCTCCTCTTTGGAATAATCGTGGCCAGTTTTGCCGATGTGCCGGTGAAGCAGGAGGGTGTGATTCGAGTGCGCCGGGTTGTGGTGGAGGATACGAACGGCATAGTGCAGATTGACATCACCGCGGAGCAGAATGAACCTGATATTTTGCTTTATGATAGTGATGGTGATGGTGTTGTCGTGTTGAACAGGGACCGGGATACCGCCGGGTGCGAAGTTTACAACAAAGAGGGAAAGGTACGATTGAAGATTTCAGCCCGTTACATCGTGGGATACGGAGATGATGGCAGAGAGCGGCTTCGATTAACGAAAGAGGGTGTTTCACTGTATGACGAACAGGGTAAACTTATTTTCTTTTTGGGTAGTAACCTGGGGCTTTTCGACGAAGATGGAAAGCTGAGGATGCGATTGAGAGCAAAATAGTTGTTTTTTAATTTGGCGCCAACTGTTAAGGTCTCTCTTTCTTTTGGAATAAACGAACCATTGGACAGAGAAAAATATCGCGGTAAAATTTTTGGTCAAGCGTTTATTGCGAAAGGAGCGCTAATGAAGATGTTTTTTGTTTTAGTTTTATGTTTTAGTGCCGCACTGGCACTTAATTTGCCTGAATCCGGATTGACTACTGCTCAGGCGGTGCCTTTTGAGACGATCAAGACGCTGGCACTGCGTAAGGCAGCAGCAGAGTGGCCCGGCTGCCGGTTAGGAGTAGTTGTGCCCTATCTGGACGAGAACGGTTATACCGCGGGTTATATGTTTCATTTCCGAACCGATGGTAAGGAGTTTCCTGACTATGACCAGGTCGTGCAGGACATTTACGCCGAGCGGGAGAACCTTACGGTTAATACCGATTTGACCCGATGGCGCTCAAACTATGCCCACATCTTTGTGTCGGCGCGATATGACCGGCCGCCAATTGTTTTCTACGGCTACGGAGCATCGGAGTTCTACGCTATCGGGCAAAAAGGGCAAAAGCGGGCTGAGGATGTTTTGGGTGCGCCGGTTTACCTGTCCCGAATTTACTTTGTTGCTCCGGTGACATTTCTTGAATTTACCAGTTCAACCGGAGATAGAGTGATATTCAGCAACCATTTTGAACAGATGTGGCGCTCCCGGGCAGAGTTTGTCAATGATATTCGGATGCAAAAGGCAGCAGCAGGGGTTCAGGATGAAGACCCGGTCACGGTGGCGCATTATCGACAGGAGTGGGAACAGGCGCTGAAGAGGGACTTTTCGCAGTTTAATGAGGTGTATGTCCCGAATGCGGAGCGGGCGCCATTTTACGACTGGAGTTATGGGTGTACACCAACTTCCGCGGCGATGGTTTTAGGGTACATTGACCGAACCCAGGATTATGGCAGGCTGGTTGACTGGTTCTGGCAGAGATGGGATATGGTGGAAGGCGAATGGGATAAGCAGATTCCCAATGTCCAGCGGGAGTGCGCCTTGCGGATGTTCACCGACACAACCCGGGGTGGAACTTATATCGGGGCAATCGCCCAGGGACTTTATCTTGTGGGTTATGACAACGGCTACGACTTTGAGATGGTTGAGGACTACGGTTCGGCAGGTAACGACTGGGCGTGGAGTACGATTGTCAGTGAACTTGACGGTGGGTATGCCTTTGTGTGGTCGGCAATCTGGGCAATTCATTCGCTTGCCGCATATGGTTATCGGACACCAGATAAGGACATTTATGTTCACAACACCTGGTGGACACCAGCCGAATGGTGGCATTACTCAGGTGATGGTCAATCCCATGTTGCTTCTCCCCATCCCCGGGGCGGCAATATCCACAAACTTGAGGTGCGTTATCCGATGGGTGATACATTTTACAACTCCTTTGGCCGCGGTGAGGTTTTGCAGGTTGGGGACACAATTGATGTCCGCTGGGACAACTTTGGAACCCCCGGGATTTCAGTGGCGATAGACATTTCCTTTAACGCTGGTAGGACCTGGTCGCTTCTTGATAGCGTTCCTGACACCGGTTTGTATCGCTGGTATCTTAATCCAACGCTCGTTCCCTGTGAGTCGGTGCGGTTGCGGTTCCGGCAGTATCACAATGGGATATTGACCGCTGGTGATGGAACGTTTGGTTGTTTTCGAATCATCCGGGAACCGTTACCACCGACGCTGCTTGTGCCGCGCGCCGGGTCACAGATTCTTAACCCACCGGTCGTTCTTCTGGTTGATACGACCCTGCGCAATGTTGACAGTTTCTGTTTCCGGGTTTATTACGGTTTGAGTGATACCATCTGGCGGGAAACAAAAACGACGCCCCGCTGTTCTCTGCCTGATACCATCTTCACCTACAACCGCAGTTACAAATGGACCTGTAAGGCACACAACCGGTTTGGCTGGGGCGAGTTTTCTCCACCGGCAGACTTCCGGATAAGATTCAACCCTGGAGTGGGAGAGAGTCCCAGCCCACGCATAAAAGATTTTTGGTCTGGACCAACAATGCGTATTCGGAAAGCCGGCAGTTTAGAATTCACCCTGTTACCAGGCGTGCGGGTAGCGATATACGATGCAAAGGGACAAGTTGTGCGGACATTTAATGTATCCAGGACAGGCAAGGTTAGCTGGGATTTGACAAATGAAAGAGGAATGCGAGTACCCGCAGGTTTGTACTTTATTCGGATTCCGAACCAAGAAGCGGCGGGAACGAGAAAGTTGATTTTGCTAAATTAAATCGGACTTTAGTATTTGTCTTCGCCGGTTAGTTTCTTTTCCATTTCATCGGCGGTGCTTGCTATGTAGTAAATATGAAGCGAGAACCATTTTTTAATAGCCTCGGCTTCATACACCGTTTTGAACAGCACAAATGAGGCACCTTCAGAATCGGTGTTAACCTCCCAGAAACCAACTAAGTGCTCGGAGTTATCTTTTAATAACTTGTTGGCAATTTCCGCCGATAACGGACCCCTACATGAATATACAGGAGACCAAATTTCCAAGACATCTTCGGTAAAAAAATTCTGTGTTTTTGAGTCGATAAACACCAGTTGGGTACGGCCATCAACAGAAAAATCCACAGGGTATTCCACCTTAAATCTCCCCGCTTCGGTAATGGTGTAAGATGCTGACATAGAGTCGAGTTGGGCTTTAATCCACTGGGTACAGTCCTTAGCGTAGACTGGATAGAGGATAGAAGGAAGCAGGATAAAACAAAGCGGCGTTAACCGTTTCATACTTTTACTCCTGTTAATATCTTTTGCTACCACACCTCTGAAAGGCTCAGGACAAATCGACCCTGGCGTTTCAGTAAATGCAGGTGCGAAATTTTAAACCCCAAAATGGTTGATGTCAAGAATGACATTGGGTAACAGTTGATTTATCAATAGGTTTTGAGATAATAACTATGATGGACGCCGGGTTGTTGATTACAAACTGCGGTCAGATTCTTACTCTTATCGGTTCGGAGCTGGGCATCATTTACAACGGCGCGGTTCGAATCCGCGGGAATAAAATTGTTGAGGTTGGTAAGGATTTACAGCCCGGAGCAGGTGAAGAGGTGCTCGATGCGAAAGGATGTGTAGTTTTACCCGGTTTTGTTGACCCCCACACCCATCTGGTGTTTGGGGGTTGGCGGGCAGATGAGTTTGAGATGCGGCTGGCAGGTAAAAGTTACAAAGAGATTGCTCAGGCAGGGGGCGGCATTCTGTCCTCGGTACGTGCCACCCGTGAGGCATCTGAGGAGGAACTTTACACAAGGGCGCTTGAGTTTGTAAGGGAGATGGTCTTTTGGGGTACCACTACGGTGGAGGTGAAGTCGGGCTATGGCCTGGACACCGAAACCGAACTCAAAATTTTGCGGGTGGCGCAACGTCTGGGGCAAGCGGGCTTAGTTGAGGTAGTGCCAACATTTCTCGGTGCCCATTCGGTGCCCAAAGGGGTCGCAAAGCAAGATTATGTACGGTTGGTAATTGAGGAGATGCTCCCAGCGGTGGCTACAGCGGGGTTGGCGCGGTTCTGTGATGTGTTCTGTGAAAACTTTGTGTTCAATGCGGACGAAAGCCGTCAGATTCTTCAAGCCGGTAAAAAGTTTGGTTTGCTACCCACAATCCATGCCGATGAGATTGAGTCTTCAAGCGGTGCCGAGGTGGCGGCTGAAATAGGGGCGGTTTCTGCCAGCCACCTATTGAAGCCTTCTGCTGCTGGGTTGGCGGCAATGGCAGAAACCGGGGTGATTGCGGTGCTTTTGCCCGGGACCTGCTTCTTTTTGCAGGAAGTACACCGACCACCGGTGCGAAGAATGCGGGAACTTGGGATAGAAATCGCTTTGGGCAGCGATTTTAACCCGGGTTCATCGACACTTCTTGCCCCCCCTTTGACACTGCAGTTTGGCTGTATCCACTACGGGTTGAGTATCGTGGAAGCGATAAGGGGGGTAACGGTGAATGCGGCGCGGGCATTGAAGAAGGCGACAGAAATCGGCACGATTGAGCGGGGTAAGCGCGCGGACATCGTGATTACCGATGTTCCTGACTATCGACACCTTGCCTATCGACTGGGCCACAACCCGGTGCGGATGGTGATTTATCAGGGAAGACTGATTCATAAGCGGGAAGAAACGAACTAAAAATTACCGGCTAATCGCCTTCTTCTTGATTTTGTTTGTAGTCAATACCCGGGACCCAGATGTTTGGACTTTCGACCTCGGTTGATTGAGGTGCAGGATTTGGTTTTCGGTAATGCTGATAGAGACGCCAGCCGAACCAGAAAATCCCGGCAAGGATGATGAAGAAAATGATGGTGTTGCCGATGCGGCGATTGCGGCGTTTTACCCGCTCGAGTTCTTCAAATTCTACCCGGCTCAAATCTTCATCAAATTTTGGTATGTCGATCTTGGTTTTTGACATTGAATTATTATAGATAACATTTGACTTTTTTGTCAATTACTGCACTGGCAATGGCAGCGGGTAAATCAGGTTGGACGTAGTTTTTTAGTCGCTTAACACCCAGCGGTCAAAGAGAGTGAGCCATTCCGGGGTAAGTTTGCCGCTCGCTAATGCCTTTTCAAGGTTGCTGCGTGCGGTTTCTAATTCAATCGGCTGCCAGCGATGCCAGCGGGTAGTGCCGTAATTTTGTAGCGCCTCAAGGACAACGCTATTTTGACCGTTGAGTTCGGCTGCGGTCCCAAACTTTTTTTTGAGTTTCTTTGCCTTCGCATACACCAGTTTGTAGAGTGCCGGGTAACGGTAGTCCCGGGCGAGGTGATGGTCAAGGATTAAGGTTTTAAGTGCGGGAAGGGATAAAATCCGGCAGAGGTTGATGATACTTTTTAGAAGGTCGATGTCGGTACTGGGATTACTTTGGAGGAAACTGGGGTATCCGTCAATGACCGCCTGGCGAGGATTGAGCCGACAGATTGTTTCGGTAACTTTGGGGTCAACCGGTCCAGCGACATCCGATGATATCAAGATACACTCTTTGCCTCGTCGGATATCGGTCATAATAACCTTGCCCGGTTCTGCCTGCACCTGACCGTGCCAGAGCGGGGATGAGAAGCCAATTTCGGTTTTCTTGAACTTAAACCGCCTGCCATCAGCCCAAATGATTTCTTTTGGTAACCCGTCAATTGTTTTGAAGAAACGGCGGGCGGTTTCCTGCTGTTTTTGGGGCAGGTCGTCAATTGCTTTGGCAAAGATTACCTTTTCGGAATAAATCGCCGGGTCCCGGCTATCGACAAAATGGTCGAGGTGGTAGTGAGAGATTATTAGAATTTGAGAGCGGGCGCAGGATTCACGCACCAGTTGCTGGTAGTCGGTTAAAAGTTGACGGCGCTGTTCTTCGGGCAGGGGAAACTCGGCGGTTTGAGCCGAAACGCCGGGGTCGATTGTTGCAACAACATCAGGGGTCTCGATGCGGGTGCACATCCCTTTGACCCCAAAAGAGTCAAAGGCGATGCAGTGCATCGTAAGCGCTGGGCCTTCACGGATGATGACCGGGTCTTTGAACTTCATCGTAGAAAGAGCCGGAGGATATAGTAAAACGCCGGGATGGTGAACAAGAGGCTATCAATGCGGTCGAGAAAGCCACCGTGCGCCCCAAGAATAGTAGAACTGTCCTTTGTGCCTACCGCTCTTTTGAAAAGCGATTCGAATAGGTCACCAGCGTGAGCGATGGCACCCAGCACCGCTCCTAGTAAAACAGCGATGCCAACCGGATAGCAGGAAAACGGCGCCATTTTCGGGAGCCACAAGCCACCGAGAATAGCGGAAAAAACAGTTCCCGCAAGGAAACCTTCAACCGTTTTGTTAGGGCTGAGTACAGGGGCGAGTTTATGTTTGCCGAACAGTTTGCCCAGAGCATAAGCGGCGGTGTCATTAAGCCAGGTTAATACGAAAGGGAAAAGGGTGAGCCAGGGAGAAAAATGTTTTTCCTGGACGGTGCTGCGAATGAGGACGAGGTGCGATGGCAGAAAGCCGAGATAGATGATGGTGAAGAGGCTATAGACCGGAATGCGGGGTAGGGGTTGGCGCTGGGTTGTTGCCCAGAGAAAGATGATGCCGATGGGCGCAATTAGAAAATGGGGCTGGAGTTTTAAATAGGCGGCAAGGACAATCGTCAGGTTAAGAAAGATAAGTAACCAGAGATTCAGATTGATTTCGGCGATGCGGAGAAGGTTGACAAACTCAACTGTTGCCAGTGATACCCAGATAACAACAAGGAGGATGAGGATTTCCAGTTTGGCGTAAAGGATGATGGCGGCTACCGCCAGTGCAAGAGCGGTGCCGATAACGATTCGACCGGCGAGGCTATTCTTCTTTAACACGGCCAAAACGTCGTTCGCGGCGCGAGAACTCTTCAATCGCTTCGAGTAGTTGTTTGCGGCGGAAATCGGGCCAGAGGGTTTCGGTAAAGTACAGTTCGGCATAGGCGAGGTGCCAGAGGAGGAAGTTGGAGATGCGCTTTTCGCCGCCGGTGCGAATCAAAAGGTCGATGTCCGGCAACTCCGGGTCGTAAAGAAAGCGGCGAAACTGTTCTTCGGAATCGGGCGGATTGGCAATTTTACTCTTGCGGCATAGTTCCCAGATTTGCTGGCAGGCGTCAATTATTTCAGTTCTGCCGCCGTAACTTAAAGCGATGGTAAAAGTTAAACCGGTATTTTGTTTGGTGTCAGCAACGAGCGCCGCCACCTTTTTTTGAACCGTTTCCGGAAAGTCCGATAATCGGCCGATGGCACGGAAACGGACATTGTTTTTAATCATATCATCGCGTTGTTCATCAACGGCCCGGCCAATCAAGTTTATCAGGTTGTCAACTTCTTTCTTGGGTCTTTGCCAGTTCTCGGTTGAGAATGTAAAGACGGTGAGAAATCGCACGCCAATTTCACCACAGGCCTCGACAATTTCGCGTAATGCCTTTACGCCCTGGCGATGACCGAAAGTGCGAGGTAGACCACGCCGCCTTGCCCAGCGGCCGTTGCCGTCCATTATTGCGGCGATATGAACCGGTATACGAAGTTTCGGCATTATCAATTCTGTTTGACTTATCGGAACGGGTTACGGAGTATGATGTCTACCGCTCCATTATTTCGGCCTGTTTTTTCTCTAAAAGTTCATCCACCTTTTTGATGAACTCGTCGGTTATCTCCTGGATTTTTTTCTGGGCAAGTTTGGCGTCGTCTTCGGAGATTTTTTTCTCTTTTTCCAGTTTCTTAGCCTCTTCATTAAAGTCGCGTCGGACCGCCCTGATTGCGACGCGGGTGTCTTCTGCCAGTTTGGCGCAAAGTTTTCCCAGTTCCCGGCGTCGTTCCTCACTGAGCGGCGGGATGGGGATGCGGACGAGATTGGCTTCAACTTTGGGTGTGAGACCCAGTTCGGCTTTGAGAATTGCCTTTTCAATCTCGGGCAACAACGTACGATCCCAGGGTTGAACTACCAGTTGTCGGGGTTCAGGGACCGAAATGTTGGCGACCTGTTTTAAAGGAGTTGGTGTGTTGTAGTAATTAACCTTGATACCATCGAGAATCGCGGGATTGGCACGGGCGGTGCGAATACGGGCAAATTCACCAGCGAGTACTTCGAGCGCCTTTGTCATCTTGCCACGACATTCATTGTAAAGTTTTTCTAACATACACAGCTCCCGATTTTTTTACCTCCAATTATTTTTAGAATAGCATCAGGCTGGTTTATGTCAAACACGACAATCGGGATTCGATGTTCCCGACAGAGGGCAAATGCGGTTTGGTCCATTACCTTTAGTCCTTCGGCTAAAGCCTGTTCATAGGTAATTCGGGGGTAGAATTGGGCATCGGGGTATTTCTCGGGGTCAGCAGAGAAAATTCCCGGAACCTTTGTTCCTTTGAGGATTATTTCCATATTCAGTTCGAGAGCGCGCAGGGCTGCGGCGGAATCGGTGGAAAAGAATGGGTTACCAGTACCTCCGGAGAGGACGAGGATTTTGCCTTCTTCAAGGAGTAACCTCGCCTGGTTGATTGTGTACTGGGGGACAAATTTCCCCACCGGGATGGCGGCGAGATGACAGACCGGGGCTTCTGGTTTTAATTTCTCGGTAAGTATGATGCCATTGATTACGGTGGCGAGCATCCCAGCCTGGTCTGCGGCAACAGGGTCAAACTGCCGGGCAGTTCGGCCCCGGATGATATTGCCCCCACCCAGTACCAGTGCCAGTTTCACCCCTTTTTTATGAGCCCGAATTAACTGGCGTACAATATCACCAATAAGCGTATCACGGTGAAAGATTTCACCGGACAGTTTTAAAAGGACGCGGTGGTAGGTGCTACTCACCCAGTTTAAACCGGGCGTATCGTCGGATGACGATGTTTTCGCCAAACTTAGCGATGTTCTCTTTTAAATAGTCACCGACGGTTTTTTCCGGTGCTTTGACGAACTGCTGTTCGAGAAGACAGACTTCAGCGTAAAATTTTTCGACTTTACCCTGGACGATTTTCTCAACAACCGGCGCCGGTTTTCCGGTCTGGGCAGCTTGTTCCTGATAGATGCGTTTTTCCCGCTCTATCACTTCCTGAGGCACCTGAGTGCGGTCGATGGCAATTGGGTCACAGGCGGCGATGTGCATCGCAATGTCCCTGACAAAACGCCGAAATTCCTGGTTGCGGGCAACAAAATCGGTTTCAGTGTCCACTTCAATCAGGACGCCAAGACGTTCTCCGGGGTGGATATAGGCGTCAATGACACCGGCAGCGGTGGGCCGTTCTGCCTTTTTGGCTGCTTTGGCGATGCCTCGTTTGCGTAGTATTTCAATTGCCTGGTCGATGTTACCTTGCGCCTCTTCAAGCGCAGTTTTGCAATCCATAACCCCGGCACCGGTTCGACGGCGCAGTTCAACAACTTTTTCCATTGGTTGAGCCATGGTCACACCTCCCTTGATTGTTCGTTTGCCCCCATACCTTCAGTTTCAAATTGTTTTTTGCCTTCCATTACCGCATTGGCGATGATGCTGGTAACGAGTCGGATGGAGCGCAGGGCGTCATCATTCCCAGGTATCGGATAGTCGATTAGTTCGGGGTCGCCATTGGTGTCAATGAGGGCGATAATGGGGACCTTCATCCGTCGGGCTTCAGCTATCGCGGTGGCTTCACGCACCGGGTCAACAACAAATATCGCTCCGGGCAACCGGTCGAGCTGCTGGAGACCGGCAAACAGTTTGGCGAGTTTTCGGTACTCCCGTTGCAGTCGCATCACCTCTTTTTTGGTGGCGTTGAGTTGCGGTTGGTTGAGCAGTTGCTCCAGTTTTGCCAGCCGATTGATGCGAGTGGTGATGACCTCAAAGTTCGTAAGGATGCCTCCCACCCACCGGACCGTGACATAACAGGAGTTACAGCGTTTTGCCTCTTCTTCAATTATCGGTCTTGCCTGGGGTTTGGTGCCGACAAAGATAATCTCTTTCCCCGATTCGGTAACCGAGCGCACGACATCGTAGGCGGTGCGGAGCCGTTCGAGGGTCTTTTCGAGGTCGATGATGAAGATGCCGTTTCTTTTTCCGAAGATGTAGGGTTTCATCTTCGGATTCCAACGCCGGGAATGATGTCCAAAATGGAGCCCGGCTTCAAGCAGTTGTTTAATAGTTAACGTTTGGTCCACTGGAACCGCTTCCTTCTTTTTGCCAATCCATACTTCATTCTTTCCTTTTCCCGCGGGTCGCGCTTCAGGAGCGCTGCCGCTTTAAGCTGGGCGCGCAGGTCTGGGTTGTAGGTCAGCAGCGCCCGGGCTGCACCCAGCGCTACCGCTCCTGCCTGTGCGGCTAAACCGCCGCCCGCGACGGTGCATTTAATACCGAATGTTGCCCGCGTTCCGGTTATCTCCAGGGGTGCCAATGCCATTTGCACGAGGTCGCTCCGGCCGAAATATGTTTCGAAGGGTTTGCCGTTGACTGTGCTTTCGGCGGTACCCGGAATAAGACGGACTTTGGCGACGGCGGTTTTTCTTGAGCCGGTTGCAAAGTATACTTGATTCATATTATTTTATGTTTACCGGTATAAGCTTCTGTGCCTGGTGCGGATGCTCTGCTCCCACATAGATGTGAAGACGGCGAATCCGTTTCGCCTGAAGGCGATTTTTGGGCAGCATCCGTAGGACCGCCAGTTGCAGAGGGCGAGTGGGAAATCGAGCGATCGTTTCCCGATAAGTTCGCATCTTCAGTTTTCCCGGAAGGGTGGAGTGCCGGTAATAAATCTTTTGCTCTGATTTGTTACCGGTGACCCGAATACCCTGGGCATTTATTACCACCACATGGTCCCCGGCATCGACATGCGGGGTGTAATTGGGGCGGTGTTTTCCCATAAGCAGTCGGGCGATGCGGGTCGCAAGCCGCCCCAGGACCTGCTCATTGGCGTCAATGAGATACCATTCGCCTTTCATTTCCGATTTTTTTGCTGTCGAAGTTTTCATCGTAACAATCTTTATACCAGATTTATTGCCTGTTGTCAATTTTTGCCTTATTAAAGTTTAAGCGCCATTTCATAGGTTCAGAAGGGTATGTCATCGAGCTGGTCTTTAGGAATATCGGGTTCTTCATCAACGGGCGGGACTGCGTCGATTTCGGTATCTTCGGGTCCGGGTGCCGCGCTGCGGTCGAGAATCTGAACACTGCGGCCGTGGATGTTGACCTCACTTCTCTTTTCACCGGTTGGGCTCTCCCAGGTACGACTGCGTAACTCGCCGTTGATTAAGACGGCGGTTCCTTTCTTCAACCGTTCACTTAAACGTTCCGCCAGTTTTGCCCAGATGGTAACATTGAAGTAGTAGGTTTCATCTTTCCAGCTTTCGTCATTTTCTTTGAAGCGGCGGTTGACGGCGATACGAAATGAGCAGACCGGGGTACCTTTAGGTGTGTAGCGCAAATCGGCGTCGGCGGTGAGTCGGCCCATAATAATTACGGTGTTGAGATAGCCGAGCCGTAAATTACCGGGACTATTACGCTGCTGGTCAGCCATTGTTCACCTCATTAGGGGTTGAGTTATCGGTCGGCGTTGAGGCACTTTTGGGCGCCGCTGTTTCAATGCCGGCAGGCGCATGGGGCAGACGGAAAAATGCGAGACGGAAAATTTCTTCGCGGTGCATTAAGTCCTGGCGCACCCTTTCCGGCAGGGCAGCCGGGCCAAGAAAAGTGATGAAGTAGTAGATTGCTTCGCGTTGTTTACGAATCGGGTAGGAGAGGGCGCGGCGTTCGGAGCGAATGTCGTAAAACCTCTCGGCGCCATGGCTTTTCAAGAGGTTGACCAGTTCCTCCTGGAGCCGCGCGCCGTCTTTTTCTGATAGGTTCGGGTCAACGATTAATGTTAGTTCATAGTTGTTCACGGGTCCTCCTTTTATTTAAATCTGATTAACAGGACATCACCGTCCTGTATTTGATAATTTTTACCTTCAATTTTTACTTTTCCCGCATCCTGGGCGGCTTTAAAACTACCCGCGCTGATGAGCTCCTGATAAGAGATAACCTCCGCTTTGATGAAACCTTTGCCGATGTCGGTGTGAATCATATAGGCGGCTTCCAGGGCGGTTGTACCAATTGGTGCCGACCAGGCGCGCGACTCTTCACCTTTGACGGTATAGAAACGGATGAGGTTGAGGGCGGCAAAACAGCGCTGAACGATGCCGGCCGGTCCTTCCGGCGCAAGGTTCAGGCTGGAACGCAACTCGCGTTTGTCCGGTTCCGGAAGGTCGGCAATCTCCTGTTCAAGGGCGGCGGAGAAAAGCAGGTTGGTGCGCGCCGCGAGCCGGGGAAATTTATTTGGGTCCACGGGCTGTTCGTCGCTGCAGTTGATGGCGTAGACGATTGGTTTGAGGATAAACAGGTTAAACTCCCGGACCACCTGGTTTTCATCGGATGTCAACGATGGTGGGGTAAAACCTTGGCTGAGTGCGGCGGTTAGTTTCTCGAGGGCCGAGATGAGGGTGTTTCTTTCGGGCGTTGCCGGTTCTTTGCGGGCGGTGGCGAGACGGCGTTCGACAATTGTTAGGTCCGCCAGTGCCAGTTCGCTTTCAACAATTGCCACATCCCGCTCCGGGTCAACAGAATCAAATATGTGCGTGATGTCTGGTGCGGTGAAGTTGCGTACCAGATGGAGGATGAGATGTGACTCCCGGATGTGAGCCAGGAACTTGTTGCCCAAACCTTCGCCCTGACTGGCTCCTTTTACCAGACCGGCAATGTCAACAAAGTCGATGTGTGCTGGGGTCACCTTGCGGGGTTTTATTATTTGGGCGAGTCTTTCCAGCCTTTCGTCCGGTACCGTAACAACCCCAACATTCTTTTCAACCGTGGTGAAGGGAAACAGGTCAACACGGGCGTGGGCGCCGGTCAGAAGGTTGAATAGCGAAGTTTTACCGACATTGGGCAAGCCGACGATGCCAACCTTCATTTTAAATTCTCCGGCGGAGCGGTTGTCGTGCTGAGATGCTGTGGTGTAGGGGCGTTTATCAGATTCATCGTCTTTTCGATGCCATCGGTGACCACCGAGAGGCAGGCGTCAGCGGCACGTTTGAGGATTTCCGGCAGAAGTTGGGTCTCTTCCGGGGTAAAGGGCGATAGGACATATTGTACCGCATCCATTCCCTGCGGGAGGCCGATGCCAATGCGCAAGCGCGGGAAGTCGGTGCGATTCAGGTGATAGATTATTGATGCGAGGCCCTTGTGACCACCATCCGAACCTTTGGGTCGGAGCCGAAGCTGTCCAAAGGGCAAAGCAAAGTCGTCCACGACCACAAGGAATTCGTCGGGCTGGGCGGTTAGTTGTTCTTTGACCACGACACCCGATTCGTTCATATAGAGGAGCGGTTTGACTAGGAAAATATCGGTGTTGGCGTAATGGGCGCGCGCCAAGAACCTACCGGGTAAATGGTGGAACCTTACACCCAGGCGCCGGGCAACTGTATCAACGGTCATAAACCCTATGTTGTGCCGGGTCGGGGCGTAACGTGGTCCCGGGTTCCCCAGTCCGAAGATGGTCATCTTACTTTTCCTTCTTCTTTTCTTCCTTTTTCTCTTTCTTCTCTTCGCCCGCCTTACCTTTCTCTTCGGGCGCCTCTTCTTCACCTTCCTCCTTCTTTTCCTTAATCACTTCCGGTTCAGCAACGGCTTCGGTGGGTGCCGGCGTCGCAATTGCGGCAGCAAGCTTACGAGGAGTCAGGATGGTGACGATAGCAGATTCGCCCGGCAGGAGGAATTCAACCTGTTCGTATTTCAGGTCCGAGATGTGGATTGAGTGTCCCATTTTCAGGTGAGTGATGTCAAGGTCAAAATGCTCCGGAATTTTGTCAATCGTTGCCCGCACCGGGATTTCGTGGAGCACGAGTTCGAGCATTCCGCCCTGTTTTACACCTTCGGCGGTACCGTGGAGCCGCACCGGAACATTCATCGTAATCTTCTCGTCCGGATGGACCTTCTGGAAGTCGATATGGAGGAAGGCGTTGTTGATTGGATTGCGCTGAATTGTTTTGATGACACAGCGCACAACACCCTGACCGTCAATTTCGATGTCGACAATTGGCGTGCGTCCCTTCAGTTCGCTGAGCAGGCGTTGAAACTCGTGGGCGGACAGTGTCAAAAGTGTTGAAGGGTCACCATGACCGTACATTACGGCGGGCAGTTGTCCTGCCCGGCGCATTTTGCGCATTTTTGATTTTCCAGTTTCGGTTCTGATTTTTGCCTTGATCTGTGCCATAACACTCCTTTATATAAAAAGGGAACTTACCGACTCTTCGCGGTGAATCCTTAAAATTGCTTCCGCCAGTAATGCCGAGACGGAAAGCGTCTTGATTTTCGGATGGTTCTTTTCCGGCGGTTGAGCGATGGTATCGGTAATCACCACTTCGGCGATTGGGGAATCAGCGATAAGTTGCACCGCATTGCGGGAAAAGATACCATGGGTGGCGGTGGCATTAACCGACCGGGCGCCAGCATTGAGCAATGCATCAGCCGCCCGGAGTAAAGTACCACCAGTGTCAATCATATCGTCAAAGATGAGGGCTTCCATACCGTCAACATCACCGACGACCCGCAGCGCTTCGCTCTGGTTGGGTGCGGCGCGGCGTTTGTCGATGATGGCGATGGGAATCTTATCGCCAAGGCGCTCGGCAAAACCTCTTGCCCGGTGGGCGCGGCCCGTATCGGGCGCAACCACCACCAGGTTTTCGGTCCGGGCAGCGAAGTATTTAACCAGGACCGGTGTGGAAAAAAGATGGTCCACCGGGATGTCAAAATAACCCTGAATCTGGTCGGCGTGCAGGTCCATCGTTAAAACCCGGTCGATGCCGGCACGGGTCAACATATTGGCAATCAACTTCGCGGAGAGCGGAACCCGGGGTTTGTCTTTTCGGTCCTGGCGCGCATATCCGTAATAAGGGATAACCGCGGTGATACGGCGGGCTGAGGCGCGTTTCAGGGCATCAATCATCAAAAGGAGTTCAAGGATGTTTTCTGCCGGGGGTGGGGTGGGTTGAATTACAAATACATCTTTTCCGCGAACGTTCTCGTTGATGTTAATCCGGATTTCGCCGTCGGCAAAGTTGGTTATTTCAGCGGCACCGAGGGGAACATCAAGGTGCCGGGAAATTTTTTCTGCCAGCGGACGGTTTGCCCGTCCCGAAAACAGTTTCAAATCCTCTGCCATCCTTTCCTCCCGTAACCGGGTATACGCTGTTTTTACGCTGGGGTGGAAGGAGTCGAACCTTCACGCCAGGATCCAAAGTCCTGTGTCCTGCCAGTTAGACAACACCCCAATTGTCGCGGACAGTCGGTCTTGACCGGGTGGAAATTGCGGAAAAACCGAGGTCTTCTCGTTTCACCAACTTCAACACGGCCATCGGGTCAGGTCCTAAAAACAGGCCATAGACCGTACTGCCGGAACCAGACAGACTTGCAGCACAGGCGCCTTTTTTCAAAAGCAGGTCTTTTGCCCGCTTCAGTTGTGGAAACCGGCGGAAAACTACCGGTTCAAAACTGTTGTAAAGTTGTGCCGCAATCCCTGCCGGTTCATTGCGCCTCAACTTTAACGCCAGTATTTTAGGGGAAATTGGCACCGCTGTCAATTTCCGTCTTTGTTGGTCAAGGGCACGGTAAGCCCAGGCGGTGTCGACCCCAAACTCCGGGATTAAGAGCACGAAGTTCAAAGTTGGAAGGCGAACTTTTCGCAGCAATTCACCCTTGCCCCGGGCAACACAGGCTGAGGCGCGCAGGAAAAACGGCACATCACTGCCCAGTTGCGCGGCAAGGCGGTGTAATTTGCTGGGCGAAAGGGGGTAGTCGAACAGTGCCGATAGTCCCAGAAGCACGCTTGCGGCATCGCTTGACCCACCACCAAGTCCCGAACCGGGCGGGATGCGTTTGTGGATTGAGATAAAACAGCAAGGCGGGATTTTTAGTTGACTGAAAAACAGTCTTGCCGCCCTGAATGCGAGGTTCAGCTCCGGGGCGATGTTCAACTGGATGCCGGTGGTTTTCAATTTGAGTCCGGAACCGGTCTTGGTTATCTGTACTTTATCCCCGAACTCAAGCGGGACCATTGTGGTCAAGATTTCATGAAATCCGTCCCGGCGTTTTTTTTCAACCCATAAGCCAAGGTTGAGTTTCGCCGGTGCCAGAAGGGTGATTTTGTCCATCTATCTGCCAAAAGATGTGGTTTTAAGGTCAAAATTCCAGTCCGGGTCAAAGAACCCTGCAGCCCGGACTCCTGCCCAGCCGTATCTTCGAACCCGGCGGTCAAATATCAGAAAGTCGGGAACTGCTGTGCCCGAGCCAATAACGCCAAAGAAGAAGGACAGTTTGGTTGATTGCGGGTCGGTACCCATCCGGACAAGAGTAAGTTTTTCCGGATTGAGCGGATTGGGATAGGTGAGGATGACCGCAACACTTTCGCCCTGCAGCCCGGGCAGAGGGGCGTGTAGTTTGCCGTCCTTGACGGTTATCGGCAACTGCCTTGCAATGCGGTTGGTGAGCCGGTTTTCTTCTGGTCCGCCAAACAGAACCAGGTTACGGTTTAACGGGACAGGTGCGGTGTCAGGCAGGACTTCTGTCGTGCCGTTGCCGATTAAAAACCAGCGCAGCGCCTCCTGATTTGCCGCGTGACGGTAAAAGTCAACGAGCTCGGGATTTTGCGTTCCATAAACAATAGTAAATGGTTTCATCAAAACCTGTTTTGCCGGACCGTAGTGGTTCGGGTTTTTGTGTACTTTTGCGGTCTTTGCCGGACCCAATTTCCAGCCGTACGCTGTTTTGTGCACAGTAACGGTGCGGGGAAGAAACAGGTTGGCGATGACAGTGCGCCGGTCGATTTCCAGCCGGATTGTGCCGGAGAAGAAAAGCCGCTGGTCAAATTTGAGGGTTAACTGTTTGATGTTTTCGGTGAACAGTTTGACCACCGAATCGCTGGCAAACCCTTCAAGATAGGCGTCGTAACCAACATTTTCGACCCGGTCAATTTGTGCCCAGTAACAGGAGTTAGACTGCGCGAGGTCCGCGGTGCGGAACCTGATGTGGCGTGGTCCCTGGTGACGGTGGCTTTCCTTTAAGAAGCGCATCAAACTTGTGTCGTCAACACAGACCGTGCCGTCTTCGTAACTCCACCAGTGTTTCTGCCCTGGTACCTCTTTATACTCGTAGTGGTAGTTAAGGGCATCGAGCCAGAGGGCAAAGTTTCTGCCGTGCAGGGCAGGTACATTGTCGTCATCCGCACCATGCAGGATAAAGACCGGCAGGTTCCGGGCGTTTTCCAGAAACGCTGGGACATTGTCGGGGCGCATTGCCATATCGCGTACCATTAGTTTTGCCGGTTCGGCAAAGGTATTGCTCTTTTGAAGAAAGGTGGGTACATAGAGGGGCAAAGAGGGCCAGCCCGCAGCAGGTGCGATGGCGGCAAACAGGTCAAAATGGGAAAGTACGATGTGCCAGGTGCCATGTCCGCCCATTGAATGGCCGGTCAAAACCACCCGGTCCGGGTCAATCGGGAACCTTTTTATTGTCTGATGTAACACTTCAAGCGCATCTATTCTGCCCCAGTCCTGCCAGTCAAAACCATAAGGTCGGCGGTTGGTCGGACAGACAACAAACGCCCAATCTTTAGGCTGGAAACATTCGGCAAGGCTTGATGCCTCAACTCCGGCACCATGCAGGGAAAGGATTAACCCGTAACTTTTTTTGGGGTCGTAGTTTTTCGGATAGAGAACCGCATAGTACTGACACGAGGAGTCAATTTCCGAAAGAAAGGTAACTTTGTGGGGCTGGGTGAGTTTTCGGGAGCGCAAGGTTATGGTGTCGGTGCTGGTCCAGTTTGGACCGCGCAGGGCGATGACCAGCGCATAACCAGCGCTGTCAAAAGGCAGCGGCGGAACATTCAGTTTTAGTGCCGGTTTCTTTACCCCCTGTGCCGGGATGTTGTCTATGACGGTGTCGGCTAATGTAAAGGTGTCAATTTTCATTAAAACCTGGATTTGGTCAATTTGTTCGGTTGTGGTGTTGAGTAACGGCAGTCCGCACCAGGCGACAAAACCGGAGTCGGCGATGAGGTCAAAGATGGTAACATCCTGGGTTATGGCAACTACCGGTTCGGCAACGGGTACAAGGAGGAATCGGACTCGTTGGTCGCCAAAACCGCTCAGGCGCAATACGATTCGGTTTGTACCCGAGTCAAGTGTTACCGGCACTTGGAACCAGTTGTTGCCATAGACATCACCTATGTACCCTTTGCCGTTCAAGGTAAATCCGCCCAGTTTTGTCGCGACCACCAGGGCGCGGCACCGATAGGGCAGATTAAGTTCGGCATAGGCGTAACCGGTTGCCATTATGCCGGCGATGCCGTAGTAGTCGAGAATTGAATCCCAGCGCACCGATTGGTAATCGGTTTCCAGCCAGCCGGATGAGTCGGCGTTGACCTTGTGCCATTTTACCAGTCCGGCCGGAACCAGACTGGAGCGAAGGGTGTCACCTTCCCGGGGCATTAGGCTGTTCACATCTTCAATCGCTTCGGTTATGCCTTCCCGCACTCCAACCGAGAACGGACCACAGAGCAGCCACTCCTGGATGACAATCGTGTCTTGTATTGAAGGGGGTTCAGCCGCCGGAATAAAAAGGGGGCAAAATAAGGGAAAAACAAGTGGTAAAATTTTTCTCATATCCGGCTATAGTTTAACCTTGTTGTGGCGATGGTCAAGGTCAGGTCCATTCATTTAGACTCCGGAAATTGAGAAATCTCACGGTGCAGTTTTAGTTGATATTTGTAACTGTCACAATTTCAAATTGTTATTGGATTTCAGCCCGCCAGCACAGGGCTTACCCAAGAGCCGTTCCCGGGATGGTGTCGGGGTTTAGAGCCACGGTTCAGGTGGTTTGTGCTTAAGCCGTCGGTCATATGTTGATATTGGGCGCAAAATCTAATGGGGTGGTGGGTGAAGGGGCAGGTCAAGATTGGTCTGGCGTAGTGGAAGAGATTGTTGGATTTCTGGGGCCGATTGTGATTGGTAAGGTGGAAGGAATGGTTATCGTTATCCTGAGGAAGGGGGATTTTCGGGCTTAAATCGGTCTTGTAATCGGTTGTTTAATCGTAATCAGTTGACAGAAGGTTGAGATGTTTTTACTATCAGTTATATATGTCCAATTATGAGCGTGTGATGGAGGAGTTGCGGCGGCGGACCGCAGAGGCGTTGAAGGGAGGCGGTGAGGAGCGGATTAAGAAGCAGCATGAGGAAGGGAAATTGACCGCAAGGGAGCGGATTGATTTGCTTGTTGACAAGGGAAGTTTTGTGGAACTGGACCGGCTGCGGGTTCACAGTTGTGTTGATTTCGGGATGGATAAGAAGAAGATTCCGGGTGATGCGGTGGTTACCGGTTACGGCAAAATTCACAATAGGCCGGTGGCGGTATTTTCGCAGGATTTTACGGTCTTTGGCGGCACACTTTCCAAGGTTTTCGCCGAGAAGGTGTGTAAGATAATGGACCTGGCGATGAAGGTGGGGATGCCGGTAATCGGGTTGAACGATTCGGGCGGAGCAAGGATTCAGGAAGGGGTGGAAAGTTTAGGTGGCTATGCGGACATCTTTTTGCGTAATACGCTGGCGTCCGGTGTCATACCGCAAATTTCGGCGGTGCTGGGTCCATGTGCGGGCGGTGCGGTTTATTCGCCGGCATTGACCGATTTTATCTTTATGACCGAGCGGACAAGTTATATGTTCATCACCGGTCCGGAGGTGATTAAGGCGGTAACCAAGGAGGAGGTGACAAAGGAGAAACTGGGTGGGGCGGATACGCACAATGCGGTTTCCGGGGTCGCCCATTTCAAGGATATTGACGACCGGGATTTGCTGGAGCGGATTCGGAAGTTAATCACCTACCTGCCCCAGAACAACAGAGAGAAGCCACCGCGGACTGTTGCCCGCGACCGTGCCGACCGGGATGTTGAAGGAATTGAGGAGATTATGCCGGACGACCCGCGCAAGCCTTACGATATGCTGGCGGTGATTCAACGGGTGGTTGACGAGGGGAGTTTTTTTGAGGTCCAGCAGCACTGGGCGAAGAATATAATTATCGGGTTTGCCCGGATGGATGGTATGGTAGTGGGCGTGGTGGGTAATCAGCCGAAGTTTCTTGCTGGATGTCTTGATATTGACGCCTCGGTCAAGGCGGCGCGGTTTGTACGGTTCTGCGATGCGTTCAACATCCCGATTGTCACTTTTGTTGACGTGCCCGGTTTTCTGCCCGGCACGGCACAGGAGTACGGTGGCATCATCCGGCATGGCGCGAAGTTGCTTTATGCCTACTGTGAGGCGACGGTGCCGAAGATAACGGTGATTACCCGCAAGGCTTATGGTGGTGCCTACGATGTGATGTCTTCAAAGCACATCCGGGGCGACTTTAACTTCGCCTGGCCTACGGCCGAGATTGCGGTAATGGGGTCGGAGGGAGCGGTGAACATCATCTTCCGTAAGGAGATTAGCGAGGCGGCAAATCCTGAGGAGCGACGGCGCCAGCTGGTTACGGAGTACGAGGCGAAATTTGGTAATCCGTTCAAGGCGGCAGAACTCGGTTATGTGGATGAGGTGATTGAGTTTAAGGAGACACGGCGGAAGATAATCGCCAGTCTACAGATACTGGAAAATAAGTCTTTGACCAATCCGTGGAAAAAGCACGGTTGTATTCCGTTGTAACAGCTAAGGGGTGGTGATGAAACAGGGTAAAGACGATTTGAAGCGGGCGATTGAGTTGTGGGAGGAAAATGTTTTAAACCCGGCGCTGAAGAAGGCGCCCGAGTTGAAGGATGAATGGACGACGGTTTCCGGGATACCACTGAAAAGGGTCTATACGCCCCTGGAATGGGAGGGCGCAGATTACCTTGCCCAGCAGGGGTTGCCGGGAAGTTTCCCTTTTACCCGCGGGGTTCAGCCCACGATGTACCGCTCCCGGCTCTGGACGATGCGCCAGTATGCCGGGTTTGGTTCGGCAGAGGAGACCAACGCCCGTTATCACTACCTTTTGAAGCAGGGCCAGACCGGACTTTCGGTGGCGTTTGATTTGCCCACCCAGATGGGTTACGATTCAGACCATCCGATGGCGCGGGGTGAGGTCGGTAAGGTCGGGGTGGCGATTTCGACGATTGAGGATATGGAGCGGTTGTTTGCCGGCATTCCCCTGGACCGGGTGTCAACCTCAATGACGATTAACTCCACCGCCGCAATTTTGCTGGCGATGTACTGCGTTGTTGCCGAGCGTCAGGGTGTGGATTGGAAAAAGTTACAGGGGACGATTCAGAACGATGTTTTGAAGGAGTATGTGGCACGAGGAACTTACATATTTCCGCCTCGACCCTCGTTGCGGCTGGTGACCGATATCATCGCCTGGTGTGCTGGCGAGGTGCCGAAATGGAATACGATATCAATTTCCGGTTACCACATTCGCGAGGCAGGGGCGACCGCAATTGAGGAGGTGGCGTTTACTCTGGCAAATGGTCTGGAGTATGTCAAAGCGGCGCAGGCGCGCGGGCTGGAAGTGGACCGGTTTGCGCCCCGGTTGTCGTTTTTCTTTGCTGCCCATACCAATATCTTTGAGGAGGTGGCAAAGTTCCGGGCGGCGCGGCGGTTGTGGGCACGCCTGCTCAAAGAGTGGTTTAAGGCGTCGGACGAATCGTGTAAGTTGCGCTTTCATACCCAGACCGGGGGCGTGACTTTAACCGCCCAGCAGCCGGAGAACAATGTTATTCGGGTGGCGTATCAGGCGCTCGCTGCGGTTTTAGGAGGAACCCAGAGTTTGCACACCAACTCCCGTGATGAGGCGCTGTCGCTACCGACCGAGGAGTCGGTGACGATTGCTTTGCGCACCCAGCAGATTCTTGCTCATGAGACCGGTGTGACCGATACCGTTGACCCGCTTGCCGGTTCCTACTTTATTGAGAGTTTGACCGATGAGATTGAACGCCGGGCACGGGCGCTGATTGATGAGGTGGTGCAAAGGGGCGGAGCGGTGAGTGCCATTGAGCAGGGTTTTATTCAGGAGCGGATTGCCGAAAGCGCCTGGCGTTATCAGCGTGAGGTGGAGGAGGGCAAGCGGATTGTGGTCGGCGTGAATCGGTTCAGTGATGCGGTTGAGCCGAAACTGCGGCTGTTGCGGGTTGATGAGGCACTGGCGGAAAAACGGCGTCAGGAACTCGCCGATTTTCGGGCGCGGCGCGATGCGGGAGCGGTGCAAATGGCACTAATGGATGTCGAGCGGGTTGCCCGCAGTGAAGAAAATTTGATGCCGGTGATTGTGGCGGCGGTGCGCGCTGGTGCGACGGTGGGTGAAATCAGCGATGCGCTGCGCACCGTTTTGGGCGAGTATGACCGGGAAAGGAGATGAAATGATAAAAAAGATTGCCCATATCGCAATTGCGGTGCCCGATTTAGAGGCAGCAGCAAAGTTTTACGCCGAGCAACTGGGATTGAAGTTGACCGGTAAGGAGACGGTGCCGCACCGCAAGGTGACGGTTGGTTTCATCCAGATTGGCGAAACGAAGATTGAACTGGTGCAACCGGATGCGCCCGATGCGCCCGTTGCTAAATTTATCGCCGAGCGGGGACCGGGACTTCATCACATCTGTTTTGAGGTTGACGATGTTGATGTCGCATTCCAGCGTCTTTCCAAAGCCGGGATTAAAATTGTTGACCCGGCACCACAGCCCGGTGCCGACGGCACCAAAACCTTCTTCATCCATCCGAAGGCAACCGGCGGCGTGCTGATTGAACTGAACCAGCCGGGAAAGAAATAAAAAGGCGAGGAAAGATGGCAAGTCGTTTAATTGAGCTTTTTGAAGACCCGAATATTGTGCACCGTATCCAGAGGAAGTTGCCCTATTTGTTCCAACTAGCAGAGTTAGAAAGTTCCCGTGCCGGCAAGATAGGAATGGAGGTTGGTTCGGTTCGCGAACGGGTCATTGTTGCTTTGCTTATTTATAAATTCGGTCAGGTAAATGTGGAGACTGAAATACCGATAACTGAACCAGAGGTAGATGCAAAGCTATTTGGTGAACCTGTATCTATCAAGACAATTACTGGCAAAGGCTTCGCCGGTGTGAAGTTGATTTGGACGGTGGATGCCGAGAAAGCAAGAGAATTCCGGGAAAATTATCAACCTAAATGTGACATCTTACTTGTGCAAATTAACTGGAATAGCAATGGAGGATTTTATTATATTCCTTTGGAGGTTCAGAAAAGGATTTTTGATGAAATGGGAAGGCAAAATTATATTAAACTTCCCAAGCCTGGAACAAATCCAAGGAGCGTTGAAAATAGGAGATGAAAAAATGGCAACATTTGAAATAGGGTCTAAAACTGCAAAAGGTGGATTTGCAAACGAAAAGGCAATTTGTAAGAAATTTAATAATTGGAGAACAGATAGTGAGGCTCAAATCTGGCTTCAGATCATGGGATATAATTTGAAAGAAATAGATTCTGTAGAAGCGATCCAGATACCGGCAAGAATGAAAAAGGAAGATGTTGAAAAGTTATGCCTTAAAGAAACTTTTGAGGAATTGATGAAGTTTAAAAAGACGGATGCTCAGATAAGGATTACTATTATGCTTGGTAAAATAGCAAAGTTTGAAAATTTATCTTTAAAGAAAGCAAATTCTGATGCGGATTATAATCAAGTGGACAAAAGACAGGTGGATAAATACAAGGAGATATGGCGATTTGATCAGGAGGTGGCAATTGGTTTAAAACTCTTCACAGGAGAAATAAACCCTTATTCTTATCCTGAAATGATTAAAGGGAAAACCTTAAGGGACAAGAGAAGAATGTTTCTTGATGAACTTCCTGAAGAGTTAAGAGAAAAGATTGTAAAATTCTTTAGTTACAATAAAATTCTCGTTGTTTCTGATATTTTGAAAGGAAGAGGCGGACTATCTGCGAATTGGATGTTGGTGACAAGAAATAATAAAAAAGATGGTACGACTACTTGGATCTTAAAAGACATTAATACTGCAATGAATTTCTTTGGCTCTGGAGATGTTGCCATTTCACCGAGAGGAAGTTTATATATTGGAAGAATTACTATGCAAAGAAAAGGTGGCACTCCTGATCCAACAAAATTACAATTCAAGATAAAACCATGTGAATTGTTTAAATTGGAGGTGTAAAAATGACTAAAATATATAACATAAAGTCGTACTTAATAAATGACTTCAGAGAATGGGAAGAAAGAGGCGAATTGATATTATCACCTAAATTTCAAAGAAGGCGCGTATGGTCAGAAAAAGCAAAGTCTTATCTTATTGATACAATATTAAGAGGGTTACCACTACCACCAATATTTATTAGAGAAAAAATAGATTTATCGACAAAGAAAACAATTAGAGAAGTAATAGATGGTCAACAGAGATTAGCTACCATATTGGACTATTTAAAGGATGGTTTGAAAGTTTCGAAAACTCATAATGAAGATTATGGAGGTTTATATTTTGGTCAACTTCCTGAGGATATCCAAAATGAAATATTACAATATGAGCTTACAGTAAATGTTGTGCTAACACCTGAAGATAAAGAGATATTAGGAATTTTTGCTAGATTAAATACATATACAGTCCCATTAAATAAAAATGAACTTTGGAATGCTAACTATTTTGGCCTTTTCAAACAAACAGTTCATTCTTTGGCTCGTGATTATTACACCTTCTGGGTAGAGTCAAAAATCTTATCTGAACAAAAAATTACTCGAATGGGTGATGTTGATTTAGTTTCAGAATTGGTTATTGCAATTATAGACGGAATACAAAATAGAAAGGTAATTGAAAAATATTATAAGAAATTCGATGACGAATTCGAACAAAGAAAAGAAATTGAAAATTTTTTTAAAAATACAATTGATACAATAGGTAAAATATATTATGAGATTTTACCAAGTTCTTATTTCAACGGTTTACCACCTTTTTATACCCTTTTTTGTGTTATTTTTGATCTGTTATATGGCTTAAAGGGATCAGATAATACAAGAAGAATCAAACCCTCAGATTATCCTAAGATTAAAACCATTTTACAGGAAATAGATTCAATTTTAGATATAGGTAAAACTGAGAAGAAATATTCAGATGATATCAAACAATTTCTTGATGATTGTAAACGGCATACAACTGTGAAAGAGGTAAGAGAGAGGCGGCATAGATTTCTAATAAAGTTTATTCTTGACCGCTTACCGAATGTGTAAAGTTTAGTTATGCCTGTATCTCCTCTAAATGAAGCTAATAGTGACTTAAAAATGGAAATAGATAAAAGTTTTGAATTAATACAGACAGTTAATCAATTACCTCATTTGCATATTGATAAAGTCCATCTGATATATGAGCTTTCATTTCTAAAAATATTTTTAGCATGGGAATTTTATTTAGAAAAATCATTTATTTTATATATGTTAGGTGAAAAAACAGATAGTGGTTACAAACCGAGAACATATGTCATGCCTAAAGATGAAAAGCATGCTTATGAGATAATTAAAGGTGGAAGAAGTTTTCCTGATTGGTTAAATTTAGAATTTATTAGAGAAAAATCAGAATTATTTTTTGAAGACGGAAGTCCTTTTAAAGATATTTTGTACAACAATCAAACTATAAAGGGAGGTCTGCAAATGATGAAAATCACCCGCAATAGAATTGTACATATTTCTCAAAAAACAAAAGAAGAATTTAGTAATCTATTAAGAAATGAGCTTGGATATGATAAGGGGATAGGCCCCGGTGAATTTTTAAAAAAGAATAAGGCAACAAGCCAACAATCACTATCGTACATAGATTATTTCAAAGATATCTTGTTAATGGCTGCTGATAATATTGTGAGGTAAATATATGCTTATACTGGCAAAAGTAAAATTTGATTTAAGGAACCCAGATGAACTTTATTTTGCCCAGAAAGAGATAGATGCTTTGCTCAATACAGATACGAGATTAATTAAAACTATCGCATTGCTTTTTAAAGAGCAACCATTTAATTTACTTGATGATGAAGTCGTTCACTTAATTAATAGATTAGTTTATATGGGAGAAGGTCAAGCATTTTTGGCAGATCTTCCACCTACCGACATAGTAAGCACAGTAAAAAAAGCAACTTTCTTCAGAGAAATTTATGTAGTCTTTGTTGCAGAAAATGATGTTGAATTAGTAAATACTTTAAAGACAATCGGTTTATCAATAAAAATTGATGATTTAAAAGATAAAAAAATAAATCCAAATCTCTATACTCAAATCTTCATTAAAACTATTCCAGAACAGAGGATTAAATTAGTTACAGTTAGATTTTTGCCCTTCCAAACACTTTTCGAATATGTAACTGAAGTAAAAAAACTCCCTGCAGTAGTTTTTCGTCCTAAAAATGAAGGAAGTTGGCAATCTTATCTTAGGGAAAAAGAAATTGGAATTGAAAAAGGTGCGCAGGAATTATTAGAACATCTGAAAACTGGGCATTACCGTTCTCCTCATTTTGGATTGGGCAAAAACCATATTGGCGATTTCGTTGATTGGGTATCTACTGATTTGCGTAAACCTTTCCTTCATTATCTTCATAAATATAAAGGAAAGGGTGATCCACGAATATCAAGAGCTTTAATCAATCTGCTTAAAGTTAAAGAGGGTGATACAATCCTTGATCCCTTTGTAGGTTCTGGTGCATTTATCGCAGATGCACCAACAATGGGCATAAACGCTATTGGAATAGAAGTATTGAGCATAGGCAAAATGATTGCAGAGGTAAAGTGTAACATTGGAATAAATATTGGGAAGGTTCGGGAGGCAATCATTAAACTATTTGAATACATTGATAGCGTTCTTTCTAAAGAAGATATAAAAAATAAATTAATGGGGTTTAAGGAAAAAATAAGAAAAAATACTTCTGAAAGCAGTGCATATAAAAAGATCGAACCCCATTTAGAGAAAATATTATTTTTAAAGAAAGGTATTGAAAGTATTGAAAGCGATGAAATAAAGAAGTTTCTTTTAATCCTTTTGAGTCAACAGATTGTTGAATACTCAGAAAAAAATAGAGCATGGGACATATTTGGCTCTTTCAAATCATATGTGGAGGACAGGTATTTAATTTTGTATTCAACACAGAAATTAGCCGAAATGCTTGGTGTAAATTTAAACGGTGGCAAAGTAAAAATAATTAAAGGGGACTCCACAAATTTGTCAATGTTAGAGGACAATTCTATTGATGGCATACTCACCTCACCTCCCTATTTTGATGCCTTGGATTATATCGGGAACAACAAGATATCAATTCTAATCCTCGGTCTGGATGAAGACCTCGCCTGGGAATCTACAAAAGATTTCTATGAGGCAAAACATAGGGACGAAACGGAGTATGATAACTTACCTCTATTTGTTAGTGATAAATATTTTTCAGTCACTCTTCCATCCTCAAGTTTAAATCTCATAAAATTACTTCAAAAATCCCGAAGAATTTACAAGGCAAAGGTAGTTGAAAATTATCTTAAGATGATGCAGCTTTCATTTGAAGAATGCTACAGGGTATTAAAAGAGCACAAGTATTATCTGATGGTAATTAGTAAGTACCACGCTTGGGTAATAAATGGAAAAGAAGAGGTAATTGAAACATCGCCTATATTGGCTGACTTAGGAAAGTCAGTTGGATTTAAAGTAGTTGATGTTATAGAGCACGGTTTATCAAAGGCAGATAAAGGTAAGATCGGAGTTGAAGATATATTGGTGTTTCAAAAATGAGGGAAAATGCAAGTTAATCAAAGAAAAAAGGTACCCAAACGAGTGCAATTGGTTCTCCTGGAAGAGTCAATCACGACTCTACGCCATTTTATACAAGCAGATTATATGAAGGATTACCAAAAGAGGAAGCAGTCAAATATGTAGAAAATCCAATTCCACCAGAGGTTATACACAAAATCTCTTGTAAATCGAGTGAAAAAAATGGAGAAATTACCTGACAATAGCGTTCATCTTATGGTCACTTCTCCTCCTTACAATGTTGGGAAGGATTACGATGCTGACCTTACCCTTAAAGAGTACCGCGAATTTTTAAAACGAGTCTGGAAAGAAACTTATCGAGTGCTTGTGCCCGGGGGTCGATTATGTCTTAACATTGCTAATCTCGGCCGGAAGCCTTATATTCCTCTTGATGCCTTTCTCACCGAAGACCTACTTGAGATTGGTTTTCTGATGCGGGGTCAGATAATCTGGAATAAGGACACGAGTGCCAGCCCTTCAACCGCTTGGGGAACCTGGCTCTCGGCGAAAAATCCGACTCTCCGGGATATCCACGAGTACATTCTGGTATTTTCTAAGGGAACATTTACCCGCACCAATATTTATAAAAGACCGAATTCAATTACAAGAGAGGAATTTTTAGAGTTGACCAAAAGCGTCTGGACTTTTCCCGCGGTATCGGCAAAAAAGGTTGGGCATCCGGCACCATTCCCTGAGGAGTTACCGCGCAGATGTATTCAGTTGTACACCTTTGTGGGGGAAGTGGTACTTGACCCGTTTATGGGTAGTGGCCAGACTGCAATTGCTGCACTAAAAACCGGTAGACACTATGTTGGATATGAAATTGACCCTCAATATGCGGCACTTGCGCTGTCGAGAATTACCGCTGCCTGGGGGCAGCTGCGGTTGGAATTTGATGATACGAAATCGGTTGTGGCGAACAGCACACGACGGTCAAAGGTAGAGAGGGGAAAAAGTAAGGATTACGCGGTTTAACGGGGAGTAAAGTCTATTCCGAAGATATTTTTGCGAATGAAGTTTTCGTCCTGGCGCCAGGATTTGGCGACTTTGACCCAGAGTTCAAGATAGACCGGCCGACCTAAAAATTGCTCAATTGATTCCCGGGCGATTTCGCCCACTTTTTTCAGCGCCCGGCCTCCTTCACCGATTAAAATCCCCTTCTGAGACTCTTTTTCAACATAAATCACCGCCCGGATGTAGTCTTTACGGTTGGGCCGTTCGCGGAACTCTTCAATCACGACGGTTGTTGAGTAGGGGATTTCCGCACCGTAGCGGTTGAAGACCGCCTCGCGGATGAGTTCGGCGACAAAGAAGCGCTCGGGTCGCTCGGAAAGGGTGTCGGGCGGATAGAATGGCGCGCCTTCTGGCAGCAGTTCGACAATGCCGTTTTTCAGGTCGTCAACACCATTGCCTTTTAAGGCGGAAATCATAAACACCTTTTCGATGCCCGCTTGCGCACACTCCGCAGCGAGGGGCAAAAGGTTTTGTTTGGGGACGGCGTCAATTTTGTTCAGGGCGACGAGGGCGCGGCGGTGCGCGAGGAGTTTGAGGTCGCTACATTCGGGCTGGGTGGCATCGATGACCAGAAGGACAACATCGCTGTCGTCCAGCGCCTTTTTAATCTCTTCTTTCATAAATTGATGCAGGGCGTATTTCGGGTCAAGGATGCCGGGCGTGTCAAGGAGGAGCGCCTGGTAGTCAGGACCGTTCAGGATGCCCAGTATCCGGTGCCGGGTTGTTTGCGGTTTCGGGGTGACGATGGCGAGGCGATGTCCCAGGAGCCGATTTAAAAGGGTTGATTTGCCGGCGTTGGGACGACCAATGATGGCAACATAGCCGGCGCGAAATGGTTTGTTATCCATTAACGGTGGGATTGGTCTGAAGAAACCGATAGGTCCTGAAATATGCCGATGGCACGGAATTTTTCAATCCGGCGCCGCACCAGTTCATCACCGGGCAGGGTGTTGAGGACATAATAGTTTGCCAGAACCGCCTTTTTTAGCAGACGGGCAGCTTCGTCCCAGTCGTGATGAGCACCACCTGCCGGTTCCTGGACGATTTCGTCAATAACGCCAAGGCTGAGAAGGTCCGGGGCGGTGATTTTTAAAACGGCGGCGGCTTGTTCGGCGCGGGAGCCGTCACGCCAGAGAATAGCGGCGCATCCTTCAGGCGAGATTACCGAATAGACCGCATTTTCCTGCATTAAAATCCGGTCGCCCACCGCAATCGCCAGCGCGCCGCCCGAACCACCTTCACCGGTGACGACAACGATGATGGGCACTTCAAAAAGCGGTATCTCACGCAGGTTACGGGCAATCGCCTCCGCCTGCCCGCGTTCTTCGGCACCGATGCCGGGATAGGCACCAGGGGTGTCAACAAGGCAGAGGATGGGCACGTTGTGGCGGGCGGCAAGTTCCATTACGCGTAACGCCTTGCGGTAGCCTTCAGGATGGGGCATACCGAAGTTGCGCGCCAGTTTTTCTTTTGTGTCCCGGCCCTTTTGCTGGCCGATGATGGCAAAGGGAATCTGGTCAATTTTGCCCAGACCGGCAACGATTGCTGGGTCATCAGCGTATGCCCGGTCGCCGTGCAGTTCGACAAAATCGGTGACTATGCGGTCGATGTAGTCAAGGGTGTAAGGTCGGCGGGGGTGACGGGCAAGAAGGACGCGTTGCCAGGGTGTCAGGTCAGCATACAGTTTTGTTTTGAGTTCTTCAATCTGCTTCTGGATGCGTTTTATCTCGGACTCAGCGCCCAGGGCGCTGACCTCTTCCAGTCGGTCGAAAAGTTCAGCGAGCGGTTGCTCGAAATCGAGCCAGCCCTGGGAAGGTGAGGGCATAGTTTAATTATTGATGGTTGGTTTCAGCAGAGGCTACGCCGTAGGCAACACCAAAGCGGTGTGCGGTGCCAAGACCAAATCCCAGGGGTGCAAAGGTGTAGTCAAATCGGAAACGGTTGACGGCAACGCCGATGCCGAAGTTCAGACGGTTACCCGGGTTTAAAGGGTCGTAACCGGTACGGAGTGATAGGATATCGCCGAGCTGAAATTCGGTGCCAAGTTGAGCCTGAAATTTTTGGGAGTAGAAGAAATAGGAGCCATCAGCAACAAACAGCAGGCTGTTTTTGCCGAAAGGCAGGTTGTAGCCGATACCACACCGAATTCGCGCTGGGAGCCAGATGAGTTGATATTTATAGTAAAGCGTTCGGCCGAAGTCAACGACCGCAATGCCCGCCGAGAGGTTTTTCTGGGGTTTGAATCGGGCACCGATGTCAACCCCGAATCCGGATAGTTCATTATTGAGCAGTTTGGAATAGAAGTAACGGGCGCTAATACCGGCATTGGCCCATGGGGCAAGGCAACGGGCGATGTTGAAATAGCCAGTAAGGTCAAGGGGCGAGAATGTACCCAGGGGTTCTTCGGTAGGGGTTTCTTCCCGATAATCAAATTTGCCGCTGGCGAAAGAGACAACACCGAGCCCGAGGGCAAGGTGTCGGAAGTCGCGGGAGATGAAAAGTGACTGGTGGTGCGTGTCCAGGAACCATTTGGTATATTCCACCTGAGCAGCGAAGGGGGAGGTGTTTGCGGTTGCCGCCGGATTGTAAAAAATTCCCTGTGGGCCAAGGGAAGTGGCGGTACTGGCACCGGCGAGAGCAGCTTCCCGGGTACCAACCGGAATCGTCAACCAGACACAGCCTACTTGCCGGGCATTCGCTCCATAACAAATGGTAAGGGTAACGACTAACACCAGACTGCTAAGCCGCGAATGTCTCTGCCACCGCGCCATTTTTTACTCCTCAATTATTTCGACATTTGCCCGGGGCAGGGTAATGCGCTCGCCCGATTCCAGTTCGACCTCGAGAACTCGGACTTTTGCCTCGGTTTCAATCGTCTGGAGTTCAACCGGAAGAGCGGTGACCTTGCCAATTTTGCCGAAATGCGGTTGACGGATGATGCGTACCGCCATACCGATTGCCAAGCCGCCTTCGGAACTGCTTGGCTTCACTTCTCCACCGGTACCGCTGCAGGGGACAATTATCTCGGGGCGAATAACGCCGGCACGAATCTGGGTGGCGCCATTTGCCGAAGCCATTTTGTTTTCCAGTGACTGCAGTAGTTCAAATGTCCGCTTCGCCATGCGCATCTCGCCAAAACCTTCGGTGATGATTATGGTAAGGCCGCGTTTTTCTGAGCCCGTGATGGCAACACCGATGTCGTAACCTAAAAATTTTCGCAGGGTTGAATCTTCGATGCCACCGCCCACGAGGCCGCGGGCGCCTACTTTCAGCGCCTGCTCAATCGCTTCATAGGTGATAAGGGAACCGCCGATGACAATTTTACCCTGACAGTCACCGTTGATTTTATCGGCGGTCAGGACCTCGTCGGGCGTTTTGACAACAAGTTTTATCACGCCGCGGGTTTCGCCGCCGACGCCGAAAATCCCTTGAATCAGGCTGACCTCGTTGGCAATAACAACCCCTTCCTTAGGTAGGATTTCGTCAACAATTCCTTCAATATAAGCGTCAACCTGTACCAGCTGGGGCGGTTCCCGCACGATGACCTGACCGGTTACCGGTGAGATGTTCTCAATTGTGCCCGTTACCGGTGAGCGAACCTCAGACTTGAACAGGCCAAAGAGACCTTTAGAACGGGCGATAACTTCGTCTTTCTGTACCGGGTCTCCGGCTTTTTTCAACATAAGATGGGGGACATCTTCGGGCGGTACACCAAGGATGCCACCGACATTTACCGTTTGGACATTACCCGGTACCGCGGTGCGGGCAACGATTTCGTCCCCTTTGACCCGCTGGCCCTTTTCCACCAGGGTCTTTCCCGGTAAGGGTAAACGGCGAACTTTTCTGATGGGGGTTGCGCTGGTTACTTTTAATCCAGGTGTATATGCATGTGCCATATAACAAAGGATATTAAACAAAAGCCGAAGTGTCAAGTAAACGGTATGCCCTAAAACCGTTTCCAACAATACGCCTTTGTTACTGATTTTTTTCGGGCAGAAATCAGGCGATTAAAAATTCAGGTATAAAGCGGTGATTTGTCAGGCTGCGGCGCGAAATGTTTTTAAAGGTAGGTTGTCTTTGCGAATTTGAAGAACCGTACCTGTATATTTCACATCGGCCTTCGGGTTGAAGAGATAAAAGAGATAAACATCAAAAGTTTAACATGGCACATCATCGTCCGGTTATATTACAAAATATATTAAATATTTTGTTAAAATTGGTTTAATTTGCATCCCCTTGTGCGGTAAATTTGTCGGTTGTTATCGGGAATTCTTACATTTTCTGGCGGGATTAATGCCTAAATTTAAATAATTCAAATATTTATGAAATTAACGTTATATATATAAAAAATAGAAGGTTTTTCTTGACAGCCCAAGTTGTGGGGATATAGTAATGACTGAGATGAAATTGTGTTTAAATATGTGGATAAGTGTGGAAAATAAGCTCGGGATTTGATATGGGTATTGTAGGCAGGTTTTTCGGCACTTTTGAATATACGATTGATGCCAAAGGCAGGCTGGCGGTGCCGGTAGCGTTTCGCAAGAAACTCGGGCCTGAGGAGGACACCTTTATTTTTGCCCCGGGGCGCTATCAAACTATCGAGGTTTATCCTTATAGTGAGTGGAATGATTATGAAGAACGGGTGTTGCGTCATCAACCTGAACACACCGAAGAGGCGCAGCGTTTCAGAATTTTGTTGTACTCTCAGTCGGGCGAAGCGGTGCTTGATGTTCAGGGGAGAATACTTTTACCCAAGCATCTGCGGGAGTGGGCAGGTATTGAGCAGAATGTTGTTGTGACCGGCGCGGGAAGGTCGTTTCTGATCTGGGAACCAGAACGGTTCCGCAAATTTATGGCGGAGTGGATGGCACGATATCAGCAGGATAGGGATGAGGCAACCCGGCAGGGTTGGGAGAGGATGCAACAGTTTGGTAGCAAAGAAGGTTTTTCACACCCCGGTTCTGGTAAATGAGGTGTTAGAGGTGCTGGAGCCGTGCATCAAAGACGGAACAATTGTTGATGGAACGGTCGGAGGCGGAGGCCATACCGAAGCGATTGCGTGCCGGATAAAGGAGTCAGGGGCAAGGGGACCGATAGTCGGACTGGATGTTGACCCCGCGGCGATAAAATTTGCCGCGGAAAGGTTGAAGGGTTTTGGTTGTCGCGTGGTGGATTTTGACAAGAGAAGACCGACAGTTGAGGGCGAGCAGGAGGTAGATAAACAGTTAAACAGGGAAGAAATGATTTTTCTGGTGCGGACCAGTTATGTGAATATGGCAGAGGTGGTTAGGTGGCTCGGTGTTGGACCGGTAACCGCGGTATTGATGGATTTGGGTGTTTCCTCTTTTCAGCTTGAAGGGGCACGGGGCTTTTCTTTTGACCACGATGGTATGCTGGATATGCGTTTTGATTCTGATGGGAGTTATCCAACCGCATGGGAAGTTTTGCGGCGGGCTTCAGAGCAGGATTTGAAAGGGTGGTTGCGAAGGTACGGAGAGGAGCGGTTTAGCGGCAGAATCGCCCGAAAGATATATCGGCATAAGGGGCGGATAAGGACGAGTCGGGAACTGGCGGATTTGGTTCGCAGCGTCGTCCCAACTCGTTATGTGCGAAAAAGCCTGGCGCGGGTGTTTCAAGCACTGCGGATTGTGGTTAACCGTGAACTGGAAAATGTTGAAGCCGGGTTGGAAGCAGCGCTACGGCTACTTTCACCCGGGGGAAGGCTGGCGGTGATTTGTTATCAGTCGGGCGAAGACCGTTGTTTTAAGGATGTTTACCGACGCTGGAAAAAGGCAGGAGAGGAAGGAGAAGGGCGAAGGAATATACGGCTTTTAAGCCCGAAGCCAATTAGACCGGGTGCCGAGGAGGTTAAGATTAATCCCCGGGCGCGGAGCGCCCGCTTAAGAGTTGTGGAGGTGACGGTATGAGTCCAAAAGGAAGTGTCAGAGCAATTGTTGTTGTAGTGGTACTTTCCGGAATAGCGCTGGCGTATCTGTATCAGCACTGGTGGAGTGTGCGGTTGACAAGAGCGGAAATGCAACTGGCACAGGAACGCCGACTGTTAGAGGAAAAAGTTGAGAGTCTTGAGGTTGAGCTGGATAAGTTACAGAGTTTTTGCCGGCTTGAGTCGCTATGGATGAATTATGGGGCGCAGATAGCAATGAATGAGAGGGAAACACCGGTTAGCGGCGTAAAGCAGACGGTGAGCGTTGAGGCGATTGCTGTGGCAGGGGCGGGCGCTACAAGCGAGCGGTGATGACATCACCTAAGAAACGGAGCGAAATTGTAAAGATTCTTGTGCTGCTGGTATGGGGCGGACTGGTGTACCGGCTCATTGGGGTGCAAATTGTTCGCTGGCGTTTTTATGACCGGGAGGCGAGCCGACTGCATTTTAGCCGGGTTGAGTTGTTGGGGGAAAGAGGGAAAATTTACGACCGCAAAGGAAGGCTCTTGACTCTTAACCGTTCAACCTGTTCTATCAGGGTGCTTCCCCAATGGGTGCGGGATAAGGATACACTGGCTCAGATTTTTGCTGAATTCGGATTAGGGACCTATTCGGAAAATCGTCGTTTGTTAGATGAGCATAAGCGGTTGTTCTGGTTTCGTCGGCGCGTTGATTTTGCGCTTGGCGATTCGTTGCGCTCAGTTCTGGTACGGCGTCGATTCCGCAATGCGGTACTGGTTGAAAACGACTATCAACGGGTTTACCCCTACGGTGAGGTGTGCGCCGATGTGGTGGGGTTTGTTGGAGCGGAGGGCGGGCTTGCGGGTATTGAATGGGAGTTTGAACGGGTTTTGAGAGGAGAACCGGGCTGGATTATGATGCAGAAGGATGCATTGGGCTTTGCCTATCCTTCGCCCGGTTATCCAAGAAAAGAGCCAAAACCGGGTAAGGACATCCATTTGACAATTGATGCAGACATGCAGGAGATTTGTTACCGGGTGCTGGAGAAGGGGGTAATTCAAACCGGGGCAAAGCAGGGTTCGGTGGTCGTGCTTGATGCCCGAACCGGCGCCATTCGGGCGATGGTTGATTATCCGGGATACAACCCCAATAAGTTTAGCGATTTCCCGAAAAATTTGTATAAAGCCATAGCAGTTGCCGACCAGTTTGAACCCGGTTCCAGTTTTAAGATTGTAATAGGTGCAGCGGCGCTGGAAGATTCCCATCCTGAGCGGTTTACAAATCGGGTTTACGATGTGTCAATTGGTTATATTGAGATTGGCAAGAAGAAGATCAAGGATGTCCATCCTAATGGGGTGCTTTCCTTCGATAGCGTGTTTATCAATTCTTCTAACCCGGCGTGTGCATTGATGTCATTTGAAATTGACCCGGAGTTGTTCTATTCTGTGGCGCGGCGCTTGGGTTTCGGGGAGAAGGTGGGAATTGGCTTACCTGATGAGGCTTCGGGACAGCTCGATAGTCCACGACGTTTACGGAACCGATTACGGCTGGCGACGATTTCTTTTGGGCAGGGGGTGACGGTGACGCTTCTGCAGATGGCAGCGGCATATCTTTGCATTGCCAATGACGGGTTATATCTTAAACCTTATTTGATTGAAGGGCTGGCAAACGGGTTTGCCGGCAAAAAGGATGGTGGCGGCATGGCAATACGTCAGGGGTTGAAAAGGTCAACGGCAAAGAGGATGAAGGATATTCTTGAGCGGGTAGTAACCAATGGGACTGGAAAACTGGCTGCGATTCCCGGTGTTGCGGTTTGTGGAAAGACAGGAACTGCGCAGAAGGTCGAGCCCTGGGGTGGGTATTCTAACACCCGTTCTTTGATGAGTTTTGTTGGTTTTTTCCCGAAAGACAGTCCGCAATTTGTGATTGCGGTGATGATTGATGAACCCAAAACAGTAAGGTTTGCGGCGGCGGCGGCGTGTCCGGTTTTTAAGGAGATTGGAGAGCGGCTCATGGTGTTGGAGCAATTGGATAAAGTTGCCGAGCGATGAATCGGGTAAAGAAACTTTCTGAAATTGTACGCGGCGTTCCTTGCGAAATCAAGGGCAATTCTGAGGTGGAAGTTAAAGGTATTGCCTACCATTCGGCGGAGGTTAAGCCGGGCTTTTTGTTTGTGGCAATTGACGGGTTTAAAATCTCGGGCCGCGAGTTTATTGACGATGCGGTGCATCGGGGCGCGGTCGCGGTAGCATCGGTTGATGTGCGGGATGTGAAAAAGGGATGGGTGACGGCGATTGGCACGAAGTTTCCAAGGCGGTTTCTTGCTCAGGTTGCTAATCGGTTTTACGATTTTCCGGCTCGGAAGTTAAGTCTGGTTGGCGTCACTGGGACAAATGGGAAGACGACAACCTGTTTTATGCTCCGCTCTGTTTGCCGGCAACTGGGTTTTGAACCGGGATTTATTGGCACGATTGAGCATTTTGATGGTGAAGAGCGAAAACCGGCGAATCAAACTACCCCTGAGAGTCTTGATTTTGTTAGGATGCTTGCCCGAATGGTTGAAAATGGTGTTCCGGTGTGCATTGCCGAGGTTTCATCGCACTCACTCGAACTGGACCGGGTTTTTGACCTTGATTTCCGGGTGGCGGTTTTCACCAATTTATCCCAGGACCATCTTGATTTTCACCGCACTATGGACAATTACAAGAAGGCAAAGATGAAACTTTTTGAAAGCCTAACACCGGGGTCGTTTGCGGTAGTCAATTTTGACGACCGCGTTGGCAGGGAGATACCGTACTTGACCAGGGCGAAGGTCATTTCGTTTGGAACAATTGGGGGTGGAGAACCGCAGCCGGACATCTCCGGTATAGTAACGTCGGTACAAGCCGAAGGGACTCGATGCGAAGTGCGGATAGATGGTAGAATAGTGCCGGTTGAGCTTCAGATTCCTGGTCGGCATAATCTTTTGAACCTTTTGGCGACCTTTGGGGTTGCTAAGGCGATGAAATGGGAGCCCGAGGTGGTGGCGGAAGGTGTGAGTAAACTGGAAAGGGTACCAGGTAGATTGGAAGCGGTACCGAATAGATTGGGTTTTTCTGTTTTTGTGGATTATGCCCATACGCCGGATGCTTTGCACCGGGTGCTGGAAACAGCGCGAGAATGGACAAAAGGGAGGGTCATCGTGGTTTTCGGTTGCGGTGGTGACCGAGACCGTGGAAAAAGGCCCTTGATGGGCAGGGTTGCAGTTCAGCGCGCGGACATAGTGGTGATTACCTCTGATAACCCAAGGAGTGAGGACCCAAAACAGATAATCGCTGAAATTTTGCAGGGTATAGGAACTCCTGGTCCTAATGTCATTGTTGAGGTCGACCGGCAGGAGGCGATCCGTCAGGCACTGAAGCGGGCGCAGAAAGGTGATACGGTGATTGTTGCCGGGAAAGGGCATGAGGATTATCAGATTGTTGGTAAGGAGAAGGTTTACTTTGATGACCGGGCGGTGGTGCGCAACTTTTTGAAGGAGATTGAGTAGTGCTTTACCATTGGTTAACATCACTCCAACCATATTTTAGCCCCTTAAATTTATTTCGTTACATCACCTTTCGGGCGGCAATAGCCGGTGCTTTATCAATCGTACTTACACTGGCAGTTGGCAAACCATTGATCAAGTTGGTAAAGCGGCTGCAGATAGGACAGAATATCCGGGAGGAGGTGCCCGAACGTCATAAAGCAAAAGCGGGCACGCCCACGATGGGTGGGGTTTTGATGCTTTTATCGGCAATAATCGGCGTGGTACTGTTTGGTGACCTGACAAATCGCGGTATTCAACTCGGGCTGGGTGTACTTGTTGCACTGGGGCTTTTGGGGTTATGGGACGACTATGTGAAAGTTCGGGGTGGCAGGGCGCGGGGCATAAACAAGAGGACAAAGTTGCTGTTTCAGTTTATCGTTGCCCTTGGTGTGGGCGCGATACTGTATTTCGTTCCTGTTGACCCGGTAACGAAGACAAAAACCAATTTTCTTTTGCTGAAAAATGTTGTGGTGGATTTTGGAACTTTCTATATTCCGCTGGTGATGTTTATCATCGTAGCAACATCAAATGCCGTTAATCTCAGCGATGGCCTCGATGGGCTTGCGGCCGGCTTGTTGTCGGTTGCCTTTGCTACTTATACGGTGCTCTCTTATGTTTCCGGGCACAGCAAAATTGCGCAGTATTTGAATATCCAGTATGTGCAGGCAAGTGGAGAAATGACGGTGTTCTGTTTCGCCCTTACCGGTGCCTGTCTCGGATTTCTCTGGTTTAACTGTCACCCGGCGGAAATCTTTATGGGTGATACAGGTTCATTGCCGCTTGGTGGGGCACTGGCACTGGTTGCAGTTTTGTCTAAACATGAACTGCTCTTGCCGTTGGTTGGCGGCGTTTTTGTCCTTGAGGCGGCGACAACGCTTTTACAGATAGTTGTCTTCCGCGCAACCGGGGGCAAGCGAATTTTCAAGATGACACCGTTGCACCACCACTATGAACTTGAAGGCTGGGCTGAACCGAAGATTGTGACTCGTTTTATGATTCTGGCGGTACTCTGCGCTATGCTGGCGGTGGCAAGTCTCAAGGTGCGGTGAGATGGCAAAAAATAAATCTCCGATGCCGTGTTTTTATTCAGACCGGCAGCTGGCTTTAAGCGTGCTGAAAGAGAAACGGGTTCTTGTGCTTGGCTTGGGCCGCGCGGGAAGGGCTGTAAGTGGATTTCTTACTAAATCCGGCGCTGTGGTTTACGCCCATGACGACAATGAGCAGGTATGGAATGAACCAGCGATAAAGAAGTTGAGCAAAGCGGGTTTGAAGAGGTGGCGGCAGCAGAAGGTTGATTTGGTTGTTGTCAGCCCCGGCGTGCCAGAAGTACATCCGGTTGTGCAATTTTTTTACAAGCATAATGTTCCAATTGTCGATGAACTTGACTTCGCAAGTTGTTTTTTGCCCGGAACGGTGATTGCGGTTACGGGAACCAATGGCAAGTCAACAACAACCGCATTGATTGCCACGATGATTAAGTCAGACAAGAAACAGGTTTTTCTGGGTGGTAATATCGCACCGGGCAAACCGCTTTCAACCGCCCTGAGTATGAGACCCAAGGAGTTTTACTGCGTTGAAGTGTCGAGTTTTCAGCTGGAACGGGCAAAGTATTTAGCACCGAGGGTTGCGGTAGTTTTGAATGTCAGTCCAGACCATCTTGACCGTCACCAGACGCTAAAAAGTTATATTGAAGCCAAAGCACGGATTTTTGCCCGACAGCGGGAGAACGATTGGGCGATACTCAATTATGATGATCCACGGGTGCGTTCAATGATCAAGCATTGTTGGGCAACAAAGTTGTTTTTCTCGTCCGTAAACCAGGTTAACGGAACATTCCTTTCTGGGGACTGGATTTACTTTAACAATGAACCGGTGGCGCCGGTAAAGGAGATCAGGATACCGGGAAAACATAATGTTGAAAACGCGCTGGCGGCGGTTTGTGTGGCGCGGATTTTAGGGGTTTCTTCAAAGGCGATCAGGCTGGCATTAAGGACTTTCAGGGGACTGGAGCATCGACTTGAGCCGATAAAAAGAGTTAATGGGGTTCTTTATGTAAATAATTCGATGTGCACGAACCCCCAGGCCGGTGTGAGGTCAATAGAAGCTTTTAAAAAGAAGGTCGTTTTGATTGCCGGAGGAAAGGAAAAGGGAACAAAAGCAGATGACTATCTGAAAGCGATAAGTAGGCATGCGAAGTGGGTAGTTCTTTTAGGTGAAAATAGCGCCGTGCTTGCCTTAAAACTTGCCCGTTTAGGTTTCAAACGTTTTGAATTCGCCCGGACAATGCACGATGCGGTTCGTCTGGCATCAGCAAGAGCTGCAAATGGCGACATCGTGCTTTTTTCACCTGGGTTTGCCAGTTTTGATATGTTCCGTAATTTTCAGGAACGGGGAAAGGCGTTTAAAAATGAGGTCGGGAAATTGGGGAAGGCCTAAAGCCAACGGCGTACTGGTCGCCAGTTCCTTTGCCAACACGACCGCCGAGCGACCCAATGCAACTATTGATTACATGCTGTTATCGGTGGTGGTTACCTTGACGCTTCTTGGTGTGGTGATGGTTTATGCCTCAACTTATCACCGGGGGTTTCAGTATCTTAAGTGGCAGTTGTTAAGAGCGATACTTGGTATCCTGGCGTTGTGGGTAGGAACAAAGTTAAATATCTTTCGGCTTGCGCGGCCTGGAGTACGCCTGTTTTTATTACTGTTAACCATTGGGGCACTAATTGCAACACTGTTTTTCGGCGAACTTGTCGGCGTCACCAAACGTAACATCATGGGCGCGGTGCAACCAGCAGAGTTCGCAAAGTTTGTGGTGATTATCTGGCTTGCCGGGTATTTTGCCGAGCTCAATGATTCCGGGGAAAAGCCAACCTTCGCGAACTCTTTTTTAAAGCCGTGGTTGGTGGTTATGGTGATTGTAATGTTGACTCTGTTACAGCCCGCAGTCGGAACAAGTTTTATTATTGCTCTTTCAAGCGCCATTATGTTTATCGTTGCGGGAGTAAGATGGCGCTATCTGTTTGTCGGTGGGGTGGCGGTTGGTTTGTTGATAGCAATCGGGTTGCTGATGTTGCCTATATTGCGGGACAGTAAGTATCGCTATATCGTTGAGCGATGGGATAAGTTCCGTACAGGCGACCGTTATCAACAGGAACAGGCGTTGATTGCACTTGGTTCAGGAGGACCGGTGGGACGCGGGCTTGGTGAGGGTCGTCAAAAATACTATTTTTTGCCAAAGTTGCACAAAGATTTCATCTTCTGTGCAATCGGAGAAGAAATGGGTTTTCTGGGTTGTTTTGGGGTAATGGTACTATATCTGGTATTTTTTCTGCGGAGTCTACGCATCGCCAAACGGACAACGAGCGAATTCGGGCAGCTTCTGGCATGCGGTATCGGCGTTGTGATTATACTCTATGCCTTTGTTCATCAGGCGGTGGCGATGAGCATTATCCCGACAACCGGTCAACCATTACCATTTATTTCGTATGGTGGTTCGGCGTTAATGGCAAACCTCTTTGGTGCGGGAATGGTTTTAAAAGTTTCCAAGTACCGGAGAAATGGAAGTGAAGAGAGTGTTAATCGTCGCGGGTGGCACCGGTGGCCATATCTTTCCGGCGCTCGTCCTCGCCCGTGAACTGGTGCAGCGCGGGATAGAAGTGGTTTGGGTCGGGCGACCGGAAGGTATCGAGCGAGATATTGTGGCAAAGACTGGTTATGATTATGCACCGGTGGTCGCGGGTAAATTTTCCAAGACGGGTATTGGGAATAAACTTGTGAGCTTGGTGCGATTAATACCGGGCTTTTTTCAGAGTGTGAAATTATTGACGAAGTTACAACCTGATGCGCTTGTGGGAGGGGGTGGGTTTGTTTCGGCTCCGGTTCTACTTGCCGCCCTGCTTCAGGGAAGGCAGTTTTTTCTGTTGGAGCAGAATCGAATCCCGGGTAAAGTGACGAGATTTTTTGCGCCCTATGCCCGGGAGTCGTTTCTTGCTTTTCCACCGGAAAAGCCTTTTCCCGGCCGTTTTACCGTAACTGGTACTCCGTTACGCGATGGGATTGTTTCTAGTGAACGAAAGGACGATGGCAAGACGGTTCTTATTTTGGGAGGTAGTCAGGGCGCGCGGGTGTTAAACCTTGCGGCACTTGATACTGCGGCAGCATTGAGCAATCTCAATTTTATCGTCCTTACCGGTAAACGCGACTACGAAACAATCAGAGCACTGGTGCGGTCAGCCAATTGTGAACTTGTTGAATGGACGGACCACCCGGAAGAACTTTACCGCCGGGCGACAATCGCTGTGTCCCGGGCCGGTGGTATGGTGACAAGTGAGTTGCTTGTTTTTGGTATTCCGATGATTTTGATTCCTTTGCCCGAAGCAGCGGACCGGCATCAGGAGGCGAACGCACGGTATCTTTCGTCAATGGGTGCGGCAATTGTTCTTGAGCAGACTCAGATTTCCGGATTAACAAGTTTGGTGCGAACCTTGATGGCGGATGAAAAGCGGCGACGGGATATGGAGCGAAATGCACGAGCACTGGCGAAGCCGGCAGCAGCAAGGGAAATTGCCGAAAGGATTGAGCGGTGTTTGGTAGATTAAAACGGATTCACTTTGTCGGTATCGGTGGCAGTGGTATGTCTGGAATTGCCTTGGTTTTGAAGAATTTAGGCTTTGAGGTCTCGGGGTCAGATTTGAAGGAAAGCGAGGTTTTAAACCGGTTACGGCAGTCGGGAATCAAGGTTTGTATTGGACATAATGCGGCAAACTGTGGTGACGCTCAAGTGGTAGTTTACTCAACAGCGATTAGGGAAGATAACCCAGAATTAATGGCGGCACGCGCAAATGGAATTCCGGTAATCAGACGGGCGGAGATGCTGGCGGAGTTGATGCGCTTGAAGTTCTCAATCGCAATTTCCGGTAGTCACGGGAAAACGACGACAACCTCCCTTGTTACTCATATTCTCACGCGGGCGGGTTTAGACCCAACCGCGGTCATTGGGGGCATCATTATGGGGGCAGATGCTGGTGCACGACTGGGCCAGTCGGAATATCTGGTTGCGGAAGCGGATGAGAGTGATCGGTCATTCCTTTTCCTTTACCCGACGATTGCAGTCGTGACCAACATCGAGCCGGAGCACCTTGATTTCTACCGTGACTTAACAGACCTAAAACGAGAATTTGTTAGATTCGTTAATCGGGTGCCGTTTTATGGTTCTGTAATTCTCGGTGTGGATTGCCCGGCGGTACGAGCGATTCGCTCGCGGGTAATGCGCCGAATAGTGACTTACGCCATTGATAATCCGGCAGATTTTCAGGCAAAAGATGTTCAACTTTATCGCTGGACTTCGGCATTTTCTTTACTTTATGGTGGTAAAGAGGTAGGCCGGTTCAGTTTAGGTATGGCGGGCAGGCACAACATTCAAAATGCCTTAGCCGCAATTGCTGTAAGTGTAGAGCTGGGAATAGATTTTAAGACAATTGAACAAGCCCTCGCAACATTTTCTGGGGTTCACCGACGGCTGGAAAAAAAGGGGGAAGAAGGTGGAGTTGTTGTTTACGATGATTATGGGCACCATCCAACGGAAATTAAGGTCACAGTTGAGACTCTCCGCCATGCCTATCCCGAAGCACGGATATTGGTCGTTTTTCAACCGCACCGCTACACCAGAACAAAATTTCTGGCTGAGGAGTTTGGAACGAGTTTTGATAGTGCTGACGAGGTGATTATCATGGGAATTTATGGGGCAGGTGAGTTGGCGCTGCCCGGCGTTGATGAGCGATTGATAATCGATGCGGTGAAAAGAAAGGGCCGACCGGGGTTAGTTGTCCATCATATTCCGGACATGAGTTTGGTGCCAGAGTTTCTACAGTCGCGGTTGCAGCGTAATGACGTGGTTTTGACATTGGGGGCAGGAAGTATTACGTCCCTTGCTAAAGAGATTTTGCAGAAGTTGAAAGAAGGTTTAGGCAAGCAGCAAGCGGTGAGCCGGGAGAATAACAAATGAAGGAGTGGCAAGCAAAATTGGCGCAGGTTTTTGAGAATAGTGATGCGGTAGTGAAGTTTGATGAACCGCTCGCTCGATGGACCAGTTTTCGGATTGGGGGACCTGCTGATGTTTTTGTTGTTGTGAACGATGAAAGCCAGTTAGTAACGTTAAGACGCTGGACCAATGAACATAAGGTAAAGATGAGCATTCTCGGTCTGGGGAGCAATGTAGTGGTTTCGGACCAGGGTCTGAGAGGAGTGGTGGTAAAGTTGAAGGGCGGTTTCGAACGGATTGCGGTTATTGGTTGGGAAAAAGACGGCGGGGTGCTCATCAGTGCGGGAGCCGGTGCCCTACTCGACCGGGTTGCGGAATTTGCTGAGGAGCATGGGTTAACTGGAGCTGGGTTTCTGGCAGGAATTCCCGGGACTGTGGGAGGGGGGCTTCTGAGTAACGCGGGTGCGTTTGGTCATTGTTTAGGTGAAATCGTTGTCAAGGTGAAGGTAATGGATAATTCCGGGGCGTTTCGAGTGTTGGAGAAGGCGGAATTAAATAATGAGTATCGCAGTCCGATAATCGAGCGCTCGTTCATTGCAGTTGATGCAGTGCTGCGGCTGTTACCAGGACGAGAGAAACAAAGTGTGCGGATGATTCGGGAGAGTCGCTGGCAGAAGCAGCCCAAGGAACCATCAGCCGGTTCTTTTTTTAAGAATCCGGCAGTTGATGCACCGGCTGGAGTTCTGATTGAGCGTTGCGGGTTGAAGGGGGTCCGGGTTGGAGGAGCAAAGGTTTCCGAGAAACACGCCAATTTTATTATCAATGTTGGAGGGGCAAGGTTTGCTGATGTTTATGAGCTGGCGCAGATGGTTAAGGCGGTGGTTGAGGAAGAGACGGAAATTAAACTAAAAGAGGAGGTTCAGTGGCTGCCGCGGTTTGAAGGACAGGGGGGAGGGGAAATTGACGAGTAATAAATTTCAGGGGCAGATTAAGGGTTGGAACACTAAGGAGGAGAAAAGGAGGTAGATTTATGTCAAAATTGAAGCGGGTTGCGGCAGTTGATATTGGCAGCACCAAGATTTGCTGTATGATTGCCGAGGTCGACCAGGTGGGTAAGATAGAAATCAAGGGGTTTGGCACAGCACCGCCCGATGGGTTCAGGCTCGGGGTTGTTATCAGCCTTGATAAAGCGATTGATGCTGTCGCCCGGGCGATGGAGGATGCGGAGAAGATGGCGCAGTGCCGGTTTCGAAACTGTCAGGTCTTTACCAGTATTACCGGAGACCATATTAAGTACCTTTCCGGTCTTGGTGCCGTGCCGGTTAGCCGACCGACAAAGGGAATTCAACCACGAGATGTTGAAGATGTCATTCGCCAAGCGCAGACCATTCGTTTGCCCAATGATGAACAAATTCTTCATGTGATACCAACCCAGTTTATTGTTGATGGTCAGAAGGGGGTTCGAAATCCGTTAGGACTTTTTGGTGTTCGACTTGAAGTTGAGGCATTACTGGTTATTGGCGCGGTCACTGCAATTGAAAATTTGTATCGGGTGCTGGAACGTCTCGAGGTGCGTTCGCGGGTTTTGGTTTTACAGTCACTGGCAACTTCGTTTGCGGTGTGTGATGAACAGGATAAGGAACTGGGCATTGTGGTAGTTGACATCGGTGGAGTAATGGATATTTCGATCTATCGTGAAGGGGAAATAAGGTTTACGAAGTTGTTACCGGTCGGCGCGGCTAATATAACCAAGGATGTAGCGATTGGACTCAGGACTTCTTATCAGGAGGCTGAACGGGTAAAAAGAGAAAAGGGTGTGGCGATGGCAGGAATGGTTGAGCGTGATGAGGCGCTGACGATTGAAGATGCTTCGGGAAGAGGCCCGAAAGAGGTGTCGCGCCGTTTGTTGGCGTCGATAATTGAGCCGCGGGTCGAAGAGCTACTGAACCTTGCCGATAGTGAGGTGCGCAAGTCCGGGTTGGGTGATGGGCTGTCGGCGGGGATGATTCTGACCGGAGGTGGGGCGTTGCTTCCCGGAATAGATATTCTTGCCGAGCAAATTTGCGGTATGCCGGTAAAGATTGGCAGGCCAGACCGGGTCAATGGGCCACGGGAGATTACCCAAAATCCCGCTTTCAGTACGGCGGTTGGGTTGATAAAGTGTGCTGTTGAAGCTAAGGGTAGACAGTTCCACCAGTTGCCCCCCCCAAGTCTGGGGCAGAGGCTCTGGGATGATATCATTAAAGGATGGTTTTCGTGAGGTAGCAAACATAAAAAGGAGGCAAGATGATTGAACCAGTAGAGGAAAGAAATCTGACCCGAATCGGCGTGTTCGGAGTTGGCGGTGCCGGTTGTAACGCAGTAAATCATATGTGCGAGGTTAAACTGGATGGAGTGGAGTTATATGCGGTGAATACTGACTTGCAGGCGTTGTCGATGTCTTTGGTGCCCAACAAGATTCAGATTGGAGCGCAGTTGACTGGCGGACTGGGTTCTGGTGGTGACCCTAAAATCGGCCGGCAAGCGGCTGAGGAGTCTATAGAAACATTGCGCGAGCACCTTGCCGGTTTCGATATGGTGTTCATTGCGGCGGGCGAAGGTGGGGGAACGGGAACTGGTGCGGCACCCGTCGTTGCCCAGGAAGCAAAGCAACAGGGTGCACTGGTCGTGGCGGTGGTAACTCGACCATTCGATTTTGAAGGGAAGCAGCGTCAGGAGAAGGCTCGGATAGGAATTGATATGCTCCGGCCCCATGTTGATACGCTGATAGTACTTCCCAATCAACGGATTTTAGAAGTTTACGGTGCGCAACCTTGCTTTGAGGCATTTCGACTTGCGGACGAAGTTCTGTTAAACGCCGTACGCGGCATTTCGGAGATTGTTACTACCCGGCAATTAATCAATATCGATTTTGCTGATGTGCGGACCGTGATGAGCGAACGTGGTGGCGCGGTGATGTCAGTAGGTATTGCGCAGGGCGAAGGTCGGGCTTCTGAAGCGGCGCACCGGGCGCTGCGGTCACCGTTGATTGAGGATGTGGCGATTGAAAGTGCGCGTCGGGTGTTGCTCAATATTTCCGGTGATGAAACAATGACCTTGAAGGAAGTAGATGAGGCGGCATCGATTGTATTTCATGCGACCAACGGTCAAGCTGATATTAGAATGGGAGCAGCCCGTTTAGCAGGGATGAAAGCAGCATTGAAAGTAACATTGATTGCTACCGGTCTCAACGAGCCATTACCCAGGATCGAAGATGTTAGCGATTTGTTAAATAATCTGGATGAGTCACCCTTTGCTCGAGGGAGAACAAGGGCAAACGAACGTGTAATTGATCCCACAAACCTGGAGGTACCAACATTTTTAAGAAAGAAACTTGATTAAAGGCGCAGACTCTCGGGTAGGTTCCAGGCGGTGATATTTAAGCCTCCTGCCGTCTGGAACCTACCATTTTTACGAGATGGGTTTAGATTTTTTCGACCGCAGTTTGCATCCAATAAGTTCGCTCTGCCTCTAAGAGTTTCAGGTCTTTGCGGGTTATGCCGGTTGGATAGACTCCTTTAAAGCAGGCAGTGCAGAAGTGACGGGAAGACTGTTCGCCGCGCACCGCTTCAATTAAGCCGTCGTAGGTTTGATAAATTAGAGCGTCGGCACCGATTATCTGACAAACTTCTTTTTCGGTTCGGCCCTTGGCGATAAATTCGCCCCTGGTCATCATATCAATACCATATACACAGGGGTAACGTAGGGGGGGCGCGGTAATTGCCAGGAAGACTTTTCGGGCACCGGCTTCACGAATCATCTGGACGATCTCCTTTGATGTCGTGCCCCGGACTATGGAATCATCAACCAGCAGGACATTTTTGCCTTCGATTTGTGAGCGAACTGGGTTCAATTTTTGTCGTACGGAGTGGGAACGGTTGGACTGCCAAGGCATAATGAAGGTACGGGCAATGTAGCGGTTTTTAATTAACCCTTCCCGTAACTCCAGCCCGAGTATGCGGGCCAAGGCAACACCAGCCGGACGGGCAGTATCGGGAACGGCGATAACCATATCTGGTTGTAAGCCCCGACGGCGAACCTCAACAGCAAGCTTTTCGCCCAGTCGTAAGCGGGCTTCGTAGACTTCAATATTGTCGATGACCGAGTCCGGCCGGGCGAAATAGACAAATTCAAATATGCAGGTGTAGGATTCACCCTTTTTTATCTGCTTAGAGTGCAGGCGGTGCTGGTTATCGATGAAAATTGCCTCTCCGGGATTGATGTCCCGAAACTGTTTAAAACCAAGGATGTCAAGAGCAACGCTTTCTGACGCCACGGCGAAACTGTTGCCATCTTGGGCAATCACGAGCGGTCTGATGCCTTTAGAGTCCCGGAAGGCAAAAAGTCCCTGGCGATGGATTAGACCGACAACCGAATAGGCGCCCTGAGTGCGGCGGAAGACCGCTTGAATTGCCCGGAACACATCGGCTGGTTTTACGCGCGTCCCTTTTGTTTTTTCTAGTTCGCCAGCAAAAATATGAAGGATTGGTTCAAGGTCACAGAAACTTGTTAATTGCCGGCGGTCTTTTCTCTTAAGTTCTTCACGGAGGTAAAAATAGTTGGTAACGTTGCCGTTGTGTGCCATGGCAATCCCGTACGGGTAGTTTACATAAAACGGTTGGGCATCCTCGCTTGAGCCCGGACCTATAGTCGGATAACGGGTATGGCCAATACCCAGTGAGCCAGTAAGACGGGCAAGGTTCTTCTCATTAAACACCTGCGTTACCAGGCCGTTGCCTTTTTTTAGATGAAGGGTTAAGTCCGAGGTCAGGATGCCAGCAGAGTTTTGTCCCCGGTGCTGGAGGGCAAGTAGTCCTTCAAGCAGGTCCATAGCAACCGGGTCCTTTTCATAGAAGAGACCTAAAACGCCGCACATTCTTATATATTAAAAAGGAATCAATTTAAGTCAAATTTGCTAAAGTGCTAACAATTGTACTCTTGTAGTTGAGGTTGCTAATGGGCAAAGCCTTGGGCGGTGTTGCGGTCATTATTTCTTCCACTTAAATGGATGAATCTAAACTCCTCTGCCTTCGAAATCGGGGGTAAAATCTTCGGAGGCGGCGGATAACTCCTGGCAATAGCCTTGTTTGAATCCCAATTCAATGAAATACTGGCGAATTGCTTCGTATTCAGAAGGTCGAAGCCGCCGGTTCATTCCTTCCAGTTCCCAAGCGCGGTAAGTGGGGTAGTACTGCGCCATCAGGCTGATTTGGGTTTCGGTGCCCAGATTTTGTTTTATCCAGAGAAGGATTTTTTGGGAATCGTCAATTTGGCCCGGTAAAACGAGATGGCGGATTATAAGCCCTTTTTTCATAACACCCTGGTCGTCGTAGACATTCTGCCGGGTCTGGCGCTTCATTTCGGTTATCGCACGAGTAGCAAAATGGAAGTAGTTGGGGGCGGAAGAGTATTTTCGCGCCAGTTCGTCGGAAAAGTATTTGAGGTCCGGTAGATAGATATCAACTAAATCTTCAAGCCGGCGCAGGGTTTCAACTTTTTCGTAGGCGTTGGAGTTCCAGACAATCGGGATTTTCAGTTTTGGTTTTACCTTTTCAAGAATGGGAATGAGCTGTAGACTGTACTGGGTTGGGGTAACAAGGTTGATATTGTGGGCACCGCGGTCTTGAAGTTCAAGGATAATTTCTTCAAGGCGCTCGGCACTTACCTTGTGGCCGTATCCCTCCTGTGAGATGTCGTAGTTCTGGCAGAATTTGCAGGCGAGGTTGCAGTGGGTAAAGAATATTGTCCCCGAACCCTGGTTTCCTGAAATCGGCGGTTCTTCCCAGTAATGGAGTTGTGCCTGGGCAACTTCAATATCTGCGGTAGCCCGGCATCGGCCCGTTTGAATTGAACGGTCGACCAGGCATTCAAAAGGACAGGCGTTGCAGAGCATAATTAAATTTTATGAAATTTCGAACTCCAGGCAACGGAGGAAAAAAACCGGTCTAAATTTCTTTTCGTCCTTCTAAGGCACGGGCGACAGTTTCACGGTCGGCGAGTTCGAGGTCGCTGCCCATCGGTAAACCACGAGCGATACGGGTGACCTTAATGTTTAAGGGTTTAAGGAGTTGGGCAATGTAGATGGCCGATGCCTCGCCTTCGGTTGTTGGATTGGTGGCGATGATTACTTCGGTGACTCCCTCGCTTTGGACGCGCGCCAGCAATTCTTTGATATGAAGGTTTTCCGGTTGAACATTGTCAAGGGGCGAAATTACGCCCCCGAGGATGTGGTAGCGACCCCGGAATTGCCCGGTTTGTTCAATTACCAGTACATCAGCCGGTTCTTCAACTACGCACACTATTTTGGGGTTACGAGTGGCATCGGCACATATTGAACAGATTTCCTGCTCAGTAATGTTAAAGCAGATAGTACAGAGCCGGAGATGTTCGCGAGCCCGTGTGAGCGACTCTTCAATCTCCTGACTCAAACCGGGGTTCTTAAGCAGATGGAAGGCGAGACGCTGGGCAGACTTTTTGCCAATACCGGGAAGGCGAGAAAGAACAGCTATAAGGTTATCGAGCGATTGAGTCACTGCTCTTCGACCTCGCCAAAATGTTTTTTGAGTTTGTCTTTGATGTGGTCGATGTTATTTTCTTCCCGCACGGTTGCGTTTAGATGGGTGGGTTCGCCAACAATTTCGGAAAGTATTGAGTCAATCAGTTTCTGGTGTTTTTCTATCTGCAGGATGACGCCTTTCTGTTCACGGGGAAAGGTCACTTTGAGAGTGGACGAGTCCCTAACGGTTGGTGTGCCGACCCGGAGAAGGGCGGCCAGGGGTGCTTTTTGGGTTGCGAGTCGGTTGCATAGCTGGTGATAGATTTGTTCTGGTTCATTGGCAGGAGGGGGTTGGTTGATTGAAATGTTAGGGGTGTTTGTTTTTTCGCGGACGCGGGGTGGATTTTGAGGTTGCGGAGTGAGTTTTTCTCCTAAAAGTTTAAGCGAGACAATTTCCAGTAATAAACGAGGAATCGGGGAATAACGAGCCACCGATTCATTTTCACTTAAGAGTTTGAGAATCTCCATTAACTGTTCGCGGGAGAATCGGGCGGCTTGTTTATTTAGTCGGTCGAGCTCATCGGTGGAGAAGCCTGATTCAGGGGGTATGCCATCAAGTTTTGCGACAAGGAGATTACGGAAATGGGTAACCGCACCGGTATAAAACTCGATAAAGTCGTAGCCCGATGTGAAGAGCCGGTCGATTAAGTCGAACAGACCACGGGCGTTGCCGGTTGCGAGTAGTTCCGCATATTCAAAGAAAAGGTTTGCAGGGACAAGCCCGAGAAGCTCTTCAGCATGGGAAAGTTCAACCCCTTCCGGGCTATAGGTGGCGAGTTGTTCGAGGAGTCCTTCGGCGTCGCGAATTGCACCATCAGCGCGGCGAGCAATAGCGCTCAGCGCCTCAGGGGAAATTTTAATTTTTTCCCGTTCGGCAATCCATGTTAGGCGTTGGACAATTTCTGCCGGGGTTGCTTTTCGGAAGTCAAAACGCTGGCAGCGCGAAAGGATGGTTGGTGGTACTTTGTGAGCAGCGGTTGTTGCCAGGATAAATTTGGCATGGGCAGGCGGTTCTTCGAGCGTTTTGAGCAAAGCATTAAAGGCTTCGGCGGTTAGCATATGAACTTCGTCGATGATGTAAACTTTGTAACGGAGGCTTGCCGGGGCGTACTTGATGTTTTCGCGCAGTTCTCTTACCTGGTCGATGCCCCGGTTGGAGGCGCCGTCAATTTCCAAAACATCCATACTGCGCGATGCGGCGATTTCGATGCAAGCCGAACATTGGTTACAGGGCGTGGTTGTTGGTTTGTCAAAGGAAAGACAGTTGAGGCTTTTTGCCAGTATGCGTGCTGTTGTGGTTTTACCAACACCGCGTGGCCCGCTGAAGAGATAAGCGTTGGCAAGGCGATTGAGTTCAATGGCCCGGGTCAGGGTGTTACGGACATGGTCTTGAATAAGAAGTTCAGCAAAAGTTTGCGGTCGGTACTTCAGGGTTAAAACTTTACGAGTGGACATCAAGCGGTGATGAATCCGGTCGTGCCAGGATCCTGGCACAGACGGTGAGGGGGTTTGAACCAAAACGACTCCAACCAGGCGCCCCGGTGACGAACCGTCGCTCCGTTTACCGTTGCTACCTTCCGGTCCTGGCGGGGTTCACGGTGATGGTCCTCACCGGACCCGATTTTCATCGCCATTTTGGATTTCAAACTTGACCCTCATCGTGCTGCACTCGGTATCCCTTTCGACCCCGCGTGGGCGGGTTTCGGGTTACAGGGGACCGCCAACCCCCCGTCTAGCACGACCGGAAAAAGTAGTTCAATGTCAATCATTTTAACGCATCAGTTGAGATGGCTGAGCGAATATGTTCTTTGTGTCGAGGGTTTCGGTTAGGACACCAACTTTGAGCATCCGGCTGGCAAGGGTCTGGATGCCGGGTTTGTTGATTTCGGAGATTTTCTGGAACAGGGGAAGCCGGATGCCCGCGCCGGCGGTGTCGTTACCGAAGAAGAATTGGCTGACACTCTTTTTTGCTTCTCCGGGCTGTGCGTCAATCCGGTCAACTGCAGCATCAAGGGCAATTTTAAGCCTGGTACGCTGAATTTTGGTGGTGTTTTTTAAAAATTGGGGGCTGAAGCCAATCGCATAAGCCGGAAATGGGCTTGCGATGTACTTTGTCGTCAGGGCGGTCAGGGTGTCGAATTTCGTAAAATCAATCTGGGTTATGAAGGGTTCGAGAACCCATACCGCATCAAATTCGCCGGCGGCAAGGCGAGCGGGTAATACAGACAATGGTAGTTCGGTAAGTTTAACATTCGACGGGTTCAGGTTAATGCCGGCAAAGAGGAGTGGGAGGTAGTCGCGCAGTACCGGCGGATAACCAACTCTTTTGTCTTTCAGGTCGTTGACCGTTTTGATTTTACCCTTGATTGGTTTGGCTATTGCATCAACCGGCAGTGTCGGCCGGAATTCCACCGCCATAAACACCTTCAGGGTTTCCCCTTTATTAACGATGCGTTTGAACACCGTACTCCAGGGGAATATGCCGATATCGATGTTGCCCGCGAAGAGTTCATCGAGCGCCTTTTCTGGGTCGGAGTAGAATATTATCTCTGGTTCTATGCGGTTTTTAACAAATAGCGTATCCTGAACCGCAACGATGAAGGGCAGCGCCGCAACCGAACTGTCGCAGGCGAAACGGAGGCGCTGGGGGCGGTTTTCCTGTAATTGCGGGTACAGGATGACGCCGATTAGAACCAGGCTGAGGACGATGATAATAGCGGTTAATAGTTTAGTCATCTTGGCTCCTTATTTGCTCAATTTTTTATACATCTCGTAAGCCCAGGCTGCCTTATCTTTGTTACCGGTTTCTCGGTAGCAGTGGACGAGGTTGAGGTAGGCTTCACCGTTTTTGGGGTTGATTTTGGTTGTCATTATCAGATTGGGAATCGCCTGATTGAGGATTGATTTTCCCCGTTCCGCGCGCGTGGCTTCAATTTGTGCGAGACCGAAACCGGTCAGGCTTGTCCCATAGAGTAGGTAGATGTTTTCCAGCTGAACCGGGTTTTCAGCACTTAAAAACATACCGGCGGTGTCTGTTGGATTGAGGGGAAATTCTTTCTGTTCTTTTTTGTCGGGGAAGTAGAACCAGGAGTAACTGCCAGCGCGATAACCAAGAGCGAACAGGGTGCTGTCAACAACTGCAAGGAGGTCGCCGGTGAGTTGTAAATAGCCCGTTTTTGCTGCCTCCGGGGAAATCTGGGCGACGAGCTGGGCGCTTAGATTTGGTGGTAGCACGCTTAGCGGTACAACCGTTCCGGCAATTACTTGAGAAAAGGTTGCGGCAGCAAGGCTGTCGTTGCGTCCCTGATACTGGGCGATGCCGAGGTTAAACATCGTGGTAAAGTCAAATCGGTCGTATTTTAACGCCTGGGTGAAAAGGGATTCAGCTTGGGCACGGTACCGTTCTGCCGTGTCCCGTTTGGTCTCGGCTGATGCCCGGAGTAAGGCGGTGCCGAGACGGGCTGATGTAACATTGAGATTGTTCTCGGCATAAAAAAGGCGGGAGGCAATCTGGGCAAACCTTTCCAGCTGTTTGCCTCCGGCCAACTCCTTTTCAATGTAGCGCTTCAGTTCTTCGGGAGGAGAAAACCGCTGCTTTTCAACCAGTTGTTCGGCAACCACCCGGATGCGGTTCGTGTCGGTGGTTTTAATAAGGTTACCCAGTTCGGTCAGCGCACTATCAAGTCGGGCGCGGTAAATCTTCAATGCTTCGCTGTAGTAGTAGTAGACTGAGTCCCAGCGGCTTTGCTTTGCCTGAGGTGTTTTCCAGGCACTGTCCGGTTTCTGGAAGAAGTAGAGCCCGATGAGTGAGTAGGCTTCGGCGCTGGCGGTGTTAAGGGCGAGCATTTGACGGGCGGTGGTGAGCATATCTTCGTAATTTCCCATTGTGCTGTAGGAGTTGGCAATAAGTGAATAGGGTTGAGAGCGGTCAGGATGGATTTTTAGCGCGGCGCGGGCATAGGTTATTGCCTTTTCGTAATCACCCGCTGCGTAGTTTTCCCGGCTGGCGGTAATAAAAGCGGTCCAGACCCAGTACTCCTGTTGCTCGTCGTTACGGATGCTGGTGACGAGATGCGAGTCGTTTTCAACCGCTTTAAGGAAATGCGCGGCGGCGGGTGTGAGCCGGTTTAACTGGGCTTCGCACAACCCGAGCCAGAGGTGAATACTGGCGCGGGTTGGGTTGTCAACGGTTGTCCCGTACTGCTCAAGCGCCTTTTCGAATTGTTCTCGTGCTCGTTCATAGCGGCCACCCTGATAGTGGATTCGTCCGCCTCTTAAGAGGGCGTCGAGCGGTACATTCTGAGCGACGACGACCCCGCTTAGGACAACGAGCGTTATTGCAAACCGACGAAAAGTTAACATTTTTATCCTCCTGAGATTTTGCACTAAATTAAAGAAATCATAACCATTTTGTTTTCACTGTCAAACATCGTTCGATGGTCAAAGGAGCGAACCCGTCTTTTGGGGCAGGTATTCTGGTTTTAGGTTGTGGATGCCCCAGAAGATGTTGGTTTTGATGCGGGGGTCGGTGTGTTCAAGACGGGCGAGAAAGCGGCGGATGAGCAGCCGTTTGCTTTTTTTACCGTAAGGGCAGGGGTTGCGCACCGGACGGATTGCGGCGACTTTGAGTCGGGTGCGGATGAGCTCTTCGGTGAAGTAATAAAGGGGGCGGATAACAATGAGCGTACCGGAAAAAAGCGATTGTCGGGGTAGAATTGTTCGGGCCGAGGATGTGAAAAATAGGTTCATCAGGAATGTTTCATTGACATCTTCGAGGTGGTGACCCAGCGCTACCTTATGGCAGCCCAGTTGGGCCGCAGACGAGAAGAGTGCTTTGCGCCGTTCGTGGGCACAAAAAAAACAGGAGTCGGTCTTTGTTGCTCGAAGTTTCGCTGGAACATCAACTGTTTTTACTGTGCAGGTAAGCCCAAACCGCTGGCATATTGCCTCAATGCGGTCCGTTTTCCAGCCGGGAAATCCGGGATTGATGTGGATGGGATAAATCTGCCAGTTTTTTCGATAACGGCGATTGTATTCCCAGAGGGTTAAAAGTAGGCACAGGCTGTCGGCGCCACCCGAAAGTCCGACCGCAACTTTCTCGTTTTCTTCAATGAGTTGATTTGGGGTCAGTGCCGCCCGGAGGAGTCGTTCAGAACGGTGCATATTTAAACAGGGTGTTCAGTTCTCGGGCAGGACAACTTCCGGGAATTTGCGGAGTTGGTCATAAAACAGTTGTCTGATTTCATTTAACCTTTCCCGGGTTTTGGCTTCAAAGCGCAAAACGAGAATCGGCTGGGTATTGGAGGCGCGGACCAGGCCCCAGCCATCCGGAAATACCACGCGGACACCATCGATGTCAATTGTTTCGAAATTCCGGCGGAAATAGTGATTCAGGGCTGATACCACCTCAAATTTCCGTTTGTCCGCATCCGGGCTTGCGATTTTAACCCGGATTTCAGGGGTGGCAAAGTAGCAGGGTATCTCTGCCGCCAGTTCGGATAGCCGTTTTCCTGAATTGGCGAGGAGTTGGAGCAAGCGCAGGGAAGCGAAGATGGCGTCGTCGTAGCCGTAGTAGTCGTCGGCAAAAAACATATGACCCGACATCTCGCCGGCAATGAGGGCACCCTCGGACTTCATCTTTGCCTTAATCAAGGAGTGGCCTGTCTTCCACATCACAGGTACACCGCCCAGTTTTTTGATGTACTCAATTAGACCCTGAGAGCATTTGACTTCAAACACAACCTTCGCCCCGGGATGACGGGCAAGAATCTCCCGGGCAAATAGAGCCAGAAGCCGGTCACCGTAAATGGTGTTACCGGTTTCGTCAATGACACCGATTCGGTCGGCATCGCCATCGTACCCGATGCCACAGTCGGCATTGGTTTGTTTAACCAGGTTGCTCGCCTGTTCAAGATATGCTGGAACAGTGGGGTCAGGAACATGGCTCGGGAAGTTGCCGTCTGGTGTTAAGTTGATAAACACCGGCTGGATTGGGGTTTGGGTAATCAACCTTTCGAGAAGGACACCGGCGGTGCCGTTACCCGGGTCAAAAACCACCCGGAGCGGTTTTGTGATTTTTACTTTTGACAGGCACAGCGTAATATAAGGTTCAATGACATCGCATTGGCTCAGTTCACCCTTGCCGATGGCAAATTTGCCTTCTTCGGCAATTTGACGCAACAATTGGATTTCTGTACCGTAGATGGTGGTTTTGTACATGCCGATTTTAAAGCCGTTTTCATCAGGCGGGTTGTGGCTGGCGGTAATCATTATGCCGGCGTCGATGTTTAGGTGGAAAAAAGAGAAGTAGAACACCGGTGTTGGCACAACGCCGATTTGTATCACATCGACACCGGTGGCAAGCAACCCTTCGGTCAACGCCTTTTCAATTCTTGGTCCGGAGAGCCTAACATCCCGGCCAACAACACAGCGGTAGACTCCTTTGTTCTGGATGTGAGTGCCAAAAGCCTGAGCCAGACGGAAAACAACATCGTCGGAAAGGTCGGTTGCCGCCTTTCCACGGATGTCGTATTCACGAAATATCGCTGGATTAAGCATCGTAAACATAGTAGCAAAATTTGTCTTTCAGGCAAAAAAAACGGGGGCGACGGTATCGCCCCCAAAGGATGTTGTCAGATTTATTCGCCGTAGACGATGATTGTGTAGGTTGACCACAAACCGAGAATGCTGGTGACCTCCTGGTCAACATGATGGACTTTTTTGATTCCGCCTTCGCGCATCGCCGCTTCAAGACTGGCATCGCCGGTGGCAATGAGGCCGAGGATGTTGGTTGCGGTTACCTTTGCAACTTTGGCATTGGTCGTTGCCTGCGGACCGTAGTAGGCGATTGCCGATGCCGGGGTCTTTACCGAAGTGTAGAGCGTTCCCACGGTGTAGAATCCGGGAATACAGCCGGTCATCATCGTCAGACAGACCAGCGGAACGATACCGAGAAGCAGCGCTTTTTTCATTGAGACCTCCTTTTTGATTTGGCTTTGCTGCTTTGGCTTCTCATACCGTAACTAATTTAAATATATAAAGGTTAAATGTCAAGAAAAAAATATGGGTAGCGATGGTAAACTGTCCTTGCCGATGGTAGTGCCTAAAGCGGCTGTGCTGCGGTTAACAGAAGGGTTCATTTCACGGCTCTGGATGGCTAAGTTGTGATGATTGCGGGCAAAATAGGCATCTCGGGAAGTTTTTTACGGACAACCGGTTGCCCCAAAACCATTTAGATGGGCCGGGGTTGGGGTGCGTATACAGGGAGAAAAGTGGTTAAGGTAGATGAGTAGGGTGTTAACTGCTGGGAATTCAATAAGATGGCATAACAGGTTAGCAATATCATGGTTTTAAAGATAGAGTTGGGCAGGGTGGGGTAAAGGGTTCAATGAGTTAATCTGGGAGTCGTTCCCTGAGCGGTTCGGTGAGCGGTATCAGGGTTTATGTTCTACGGTGCGGGTAATAGAGTTAGATTGATTTGCTACGAATGGCCGGTTTTTACTGTTTCTTTTCTCCGAACAGGGGGTAAAGTTTGATTCTGGTCTCTTCGTCAACCGGGCTAAACCGTTTGAACTGCATCGAGTGGCTGGCACGGCCCTGGGTAAGGGAACGGAGGCTGGTGGCGTAGCCAAAGGTTTTGTAAAGGGGTATCTCAGCGGTGATAATCTGGTGACCCTTAACCGCATCGAGGTGGATTATTCTGCCGCCGCGGGCGTTGATGTCGCCAAGAACGGTACCGAGGTACTGTTCCGGAGTCACCACCTCCAGTTCCATTATCGGTTCGAGAAATGTCGGCTGGGCAGCGAGGAAGGCTTCACGGAATGCCTGCGTCGCGGCAACTTTGAAGTCGACATCTGAAGAGTCAATTTCATGATAGGCGCCGTCAGTGATGTGGACACGGGTGTTGATTATCGGATAACCGGCAAGGACACCGCTTTCGAAGCATTCTGCAACCGCCTGTTCAATCGGGGGAATGAACTGTTTCGGGATTTTGCCTTCCTGAATCTCGTTGACCACCCAGTTACCATCGAGCGCCGGCTCCAGGGTAAGTTTGACCACGGCAAAGTGTCCCCGGCCCCCGGTTTGGCGAATAAATTTACCTTCGGCAGTGGCGGTGGCGGTTATCGTTTCCCGATAGGAGACCTGGGGTTTTCCCGGATGTACCGCAACCCCATAGTCACGCTGCAATCGGTCGAGCAGTATTTCGAGGTGGAGTTCGCCCATCCCTGAGAGGATTAACTGACCGGTCTCTTCGTCGGTACGGATTTTGAATGTTGGGTCCTCGAGCGCCATCGTCTGGAGGGCGTTGTGCATCTTTTCGTCATCGGCTCTGGTCCGGGGCTCGATGGCGAGAAAGACGACGGGCTCGGGTGCTTTGATGGGTTCGAAGGCGATGGGGTGGGCAAGGTCGCAGAGAGTCTGGCCGGTGCGGCTTTCTTTTAAGCCAATCACGACGCCAATTTCACCCGCGGCAAGGGAGTCAACCTCTTCGTAGCGGTTGGCATGGGCAAGTGCCAGCCGCTGGACCCGTAACCGCTTCATCTCGGGGACAGCAAATACCACATCCCCGGACTCAACTTTTCCGGAATAGACCCGGATGTAGGAAAGCATTCCACGCTGGGGGTCAAAGGCAAGTTTGAAGATCAATCCGGCAAACGGTGCGGTAGGGTCAGCGGCGCGGGACTCCTCTTTCTGGGTTTTGGGGTTGATGCCTTTTACCGGCGGGATGTCAATGGGAGAAGGAAGATAATCGACAATACCGTCGAGGAGTTTCTGGATTCCCTTGTTGCGGAAGGCGGCACCGCAGAAGACCGGAACGATGCGTTGCTCAATCGTGCCCCGGCGGATGGCGGTCTTTAACTCTTGGGGCGTGGGTTCAATACCGTTGAGGTATCGGTCCAAGAGGGTTTCGTCAAATGTCGTCAGGATGTCGAGGAGGCGGTGGCGATATTCGGCAACCTGTTTTTGGTACTCAGAGGGAATGGGCACGATGTCAAAACTGGCGCCGAGGTCTTCGGAGCGCCAGATGCAGGCTTCCCGGGTTATCAGGTCGATGACGCCAACAAATTGGTCTTCCACCCCGATTGGTAGTTGAATCGGGAGCGGCGTCTGCGCAAACTTCTCTTCCATCATTTTTAATACCCGGTAGAAGTCGGCACCGAGCCGGTCGAGTTTGTTGACAAAGGCGATGCGCGGCACCCGGTAACGGTCGGCCTGACGCCAGACCGTTTCGGTTTGCGGTTCCACGCCGCCGACGCCGCAGAGTACAATAACGGCACCATCCAAAACCTTTAAGGAACGCTCGACCTCGATGGTGAAGTCAACATGACCCGGGGTGTCGATGATGTTGATGCGATGCTCCAGCCACGAAACGCTGGTCGCCGCCGCGGTGATGGTGATGCCTCTTTCTCGTTCTTGAGTCATCCAGTCCATCTGGGTTGTTCCTTCGTCGATTTCGCCCATCCGATGAATACGCCCGGTGTAGTAGAGAATCCGTTCGGTCGTAGTGGTTTTGCCGGCGTCGATGTGCGCCGCAATGCCGATGTTGCGAATCTTTTTCAGGTCGTAATCTGACATAGATAAAAAGTAATGCTAACATTAAGTAGAGTTGTGTCAAGCGGAGGAGGTGGTAAGCGGTGGCGCACCCCGCGCGGATAGAGAAATGGGCGGTTTTCTTGACTTTGCCGATGGCTGGTTTAATATGGTAGATTGACAATGCTGGAAAGATTAAACGAGGTTCTACCCCTCGTCACCAAACCGATTCGTTACACCGGTGGCGAATACAACTCCTTTTATTTTGAGCCCGGGTCGAAAAAGGTCAACTGGGTCCTGGCGATGCCCGAGGTGTACGAAATCGGGATGTCCAATTACGGGTTGCGGATTCTCTATTCAATTATCAATCGACTGCCGAACGGTTCATGCGAACGGTGCTATGTGCCCTGGCCCGATTTCGGTAAGTTGCTTAGGGCGCAAGCAATTCCCCTTTATGCTTTAGAGTCAAAACGGCCGGTTAAGGATTTTAACATAGTCGGTGTGTCTTTACAGAGTGAGTTGACCTACACCAATCTGCTTTATCTGCTGGACCTTGCGGGGATTCCGCGCTATCGAACCGAACGGGGCTGTAATGACCCGCTTGTGGTTGCCGGGGGTCCCGGGGCAGTGAATCCGCTACCGCTGGCAAATTTCGTTGATGTGTTTGTCATTGGTGATGGGGAAGATGCGGTGCGGGAGATTACCGCGGTTTATGAGTGTTGGAATCGGAAGGCGCGGGAAACGCTGCTCGAAGCCCTTGCCAATTTGCCGGGAATTTTTGTGCCCGGTTTTACCGATACAAGAAGAGGTCGGGTGGTGCGGCGTCTGGTGCCGGAGTTGCGTGAGGAGGACTTCCCCTTTCCGCCTCTGGTGCCGATATGTGAAATAACCCATGACCGTCTAACGGTGGAAATTGCACGCGGTTGTACCCGCGGGTGCCGATTCTGTCAGGCGGGGATGATCAATCGCCCAACTCGTTTTCGTGATGTGGAGCAGGTGGTGCGTCTTGCGGAGCGAGGCATCAGGGCAAGCGGTTGGGAGGAGGTTTCACTGCTGGCACTTTCCGCCCTTGACTATCCCTATATATTAGAGCTGGTCGAGCGGCTTAACCGGCGACTAAGAGAGCGCCGGGTGGCAATTTCCTTACCTTCAACCCGGGGCGAGGACTTTTCGCCAGAACTGGCATTCTCTTTGCAAGAGGTAAAAAAGGCAGGGTTGACTTTTGCTCCCGAGACGGCATCAAATCGGCTGCGGGGTTTGCTCAACAAATACATCGCGGAAGAAAAAATTTTAGAGTCGGTGCGCAACGCACTTGATGCCGGCTGGGCCGGGGTAAAACTTTACTTTATGATCGGGTTGCCCAGTGAAACCGAGGCGGATGTTCGGGAGATTGGACGGTTTGTTACCGAGGTGGCGCAACTGTGTCGGGGGCGCACGGTACGGTTTAACCTGACGCCTTTTATCCCCAAACCCCACACTCCGTTGCAATGGGCCGGCTTTGCGCCGATTGCCGAGACGCAAGCGAAGATGGCGCTCTTGAAAGAGATGTTGAAGCGGCGCAATATCAAACCGAAGTGGGAAAATCCCGAGGCATCTTTTGTCCAGGCGCTGATTGCCCGGGGCGATGAAAAGGTTGGTAAGGTGATTGAGCGGGTTTATGAGCAGGGCGGGATTTTCCAGGAGTGGACCGAGTTTTTTAACTTTGCGGTGTGGCAAGAGGCTTGTGTGCAGGCTGGTGTTGACCCGGCGGAATATTTAAGTTCCCGACCGGTTGGCGAGCCGTTGCCCTGGGATTTTGTTGATGTTGGTGTGACAAAAGATTTTCTAATCGCGGAGTACAAGAGAGCGCAGCAGGGTGAAAGAACCCCGGATTGCACCCATGAGGGGTGTAGCAATTGTGGTGCCTGTCTGGGCCCGAAACCGGTCATGCCCCCAGCGCCGGTTGAAACAAAGGCCGATGAAGAAAAGAGTTTTGGGAGAAGGCCGCGGCGCGTTCGGGACTACGATGAGTTGAAGAGCCGGTTTCGGTTAAAGTATCAGGTGGAAGAGCCGTTTCGATTTGCCGCCCATCTTGACCGGGTTAGGGCATTTTACCGCACTTTAAGGCGCAGTGAATTACCGGTGGTTTACACCCACGGTTTTGCCCCGAAACCGATGCTGTCATTTGGCCCTCCATTACCAGTAGGTTTGACATCGGACGGCGAGTATGTTGATATCTATCTGTCTTATCACTATTCGGGGAACATTGTCCGGGACCTTGGGCAGTTTTTGCCGCGCGGGCTCCGGGTAATTGCGGCCCGGCTTGTACCCAACAGTATGCCCAGTTTAGGTGGGACTATCAATCTGGGTCGCTACGAGGTTTTGTTACCGGATGATGAGAGTTGGCAACAGGTAATGGCGAGAGCAAGAGAACTTTCGGGCTTGCGGGCGGCGACAAGGCTCGATAAAGGGAAATTACAGGTTGACCTGACAATTGGGCCCGGGGTCAAGTTGTTTGCGGTGCTGGCGCAACTTTTGAGCCGTGAGGTAAACGAAGCAAGAGGGCTTATGGTTAAGCGTAAAGATTGTTTTGTTCTGGAAGCTGGGGTGTTGAGGTCGCCATTCGGCGAGGTGGTGCAATAGCAAGGTTATGGAGGTAAAATGAAGGTTAAGACCAAAATTGCTATCAGTGCCAATGAATGGGAAACAAGGGTAGCGGTGTTTGAAAACGACCGGCTTGTGGAGTTTTATGTTGAGCGCGCCGAGCAGCAAAATTTAGTGGGGAGAATCTACAAGGGTCGGGTCGAAAATGTGGTAAGAGGGCTACGCGGGGCGTTCGTGAACATCGGTCTGCGCAAGAACGGTTTTTTGCCCCTGACCGAGATTCCGGAGTTTGACACCCTTGAGGGGGATGAAATTGATGAACTGGAAAAGGGGAAGGTTCAGCCCCGAACAATCACTTTGCGGGAGGGAGAAGAGATTCTTGTGCAGGTAGTCAAAGACCCATTTGCGGAGAAGGGTGCCCGGTTGACATCGTTTGTATCGATCCCGGGCCGGTTTTTAGTTTACTTTCCCAATGCCCAGCGTATCGGCATATCGCGACGGATTGCGGACCGGCGGGAACGAGCCCGTTTAAGGGAGGCGGTGCGTCAGTTTAAGAGTCCCCATGCCGGATTAATTATCCGGACCGCAGCAGCGGAAGCATCGAGTGATGATTTGAGGCGGGAGTATCAGGAGCTGGAGCGAATCTGGGAAGAAGTGCGCTCTAAGGCGGAGAAGGTCCGTTCGCCTGCGGTCCTCTACGAGGAGCCGTCAATTGCGATCAAAGTGGTGCGCGACCTGTTGAATGAAAGCGTCGAAAAGATTACTGTTGATAACGAAGCGGTTTATCAGCAACTGGGCGATTATCTCACTCGACTGGCGCCGCGTTTTCGGCGGCGGCTGGAATTTTACCGGGGGGAAACGCCTTTAATGGAGTACACCGGCGCCGAAACGGAATTGGCCGGGTTGTTTCAGAAACGGGTGTGGTTGAAGTCAGGTGGATTCATAACCATTGACCAGACTGAGGCGATGGTTGTTATCGATGTCAATACCGGTCGTTCGGCGCAGGAGGAGGACCCGGAGAAGTTGATATTTGAAACCAACCTGGAAGCGGCGGCAGAGATTGCCCGTCAGATAAGACTTCGTGACCTTGCCGGATTGATAATTATCGATTTTATCGATATGGAGGACCAGAAGAACACCGAACGGGTGGTTCAGGAGTTGAAGGCACAACTTTCCAATGACCGGGCAAAGGCGGATTTTTCTAAGATGAGCCGTTTCGGGTTGTTGGAAATGACCCGAGAAAGAACCCGACCGGGAATGATGTATCTGTTGTGTGAAACCTGTCCGACCTGTAACGGCACGGGCCGGGTGCGTTCGCGTGCCGATGTTGCGATGCAGGTTGAGCGGATGATAATCAACCGGTTACCCAAACTGCGGGGTCGGCGGGTCCGGATTCTGGCCGCACCGGCACTGACCGAATTTCTCACCACCGAATGGTATGACCGGCTCGCAGAGTTTGCCCGAAGGTATGAACTGGCGATAGATGTGAAAACCGATTATCAGCTGGCACCAACCGAGTTTAAGTTACTTGCCGAGTCGGTTTAATCAGGAATTTCAAACACCTTCCAGCGACCTGTTTTTCCCTGCACCAGTCGAATGGCGCTTTTGGGCAGCCGGAGGAATTCGGCCAGGGCGCTGATAACAGCTTGGTTTGCCTTGCCTTCTACCGGCGCGGCCCGGACAGCAACGGTTAAAGTCCCATCCGGATTACGAATCACCTCATCTTTCCGGCTCTTTGGTTTAACAAAGACGCGCAGGCGCAAACGGTTAACCGGCTTGTGCCAGCCTCCGAACGGTACGACTCAGGTCGGTTTTGAACCGGTCTTTAAGTTCCTGCCGTTTGCCGGCGTTCCAGCCCGACACTCGTGAGAAGTAACCTGTTACCCTGGTGATGTAGTCAACATCAGAGGAGTGGCAATAAGGACAGGTTTCGGCGATGCCTCGACTGGTACGGTGACATCTGGTGCAGGTAGTAAATTCAGGGGAAAAGGCAATCTGGGCGTTCCTGCTGTTGTAATAGGTTTTCAAAACGAAGTTCGCAATCGACTCTTTAGGCGGTCGGGAGTCGGCAAGCCAGACATGGGTGAGGGCACCGGCTTCAATCATATCGTGGAACTTACCCTCGAGGTAAACACGGTCAATGGGGTCGATGGGTAACGAAACGTTAAGATAAGTGGAGTTGGTGTAGTACACTGAACCGGTGTTAAGGTCTCCTTTGACAACCCGCTGTGCCTGCTCGGGGTAGAACTCAAGGTCAAGTTTGGCGAGTCGATAGGCGGTTGACTCAGCGGGAGTTTGTTCAATCACCAGCCGGATGTTGTGCTCTTTTGCCAGGCGCTGGCATTCAAGGTTAAGAAAGGCAATTACCTTCAAACCAAATTTCAACGCCTCTTTGCTTTCGTGCAGTTCCTGCCCGAGGTGGTACTGCACCATTTCGTTCAAGCCCAAAACGCCGACTAAAAATGTTGCCCGATGCAATCTGAGATAAGGTTCACCATCCGGGTTCATGGTCAAAAGTGCCAGTGGTCCTTCGGACTTCAAAGACAGCAGTTTTTCAAGGAAGGTCTTTTTTTCGAGGTGAGCCCGAACCACCATCTCCATTCGTTCCCGGAGCAGTGAAAACAGGGTCGCATCGTCATGGTTGGCTAAAAACGCAATCCGGGGCAGGTTTATTGTTACATTCTGCAGGGCACAGTAGCGCATCTTCCAGGGAGTTCGGGCATCCTGGAGGTCGTTTTCGTCCAGCCGGAAACTGAGCCGACAACATTCGCTAATCTTGGCGGTTTTGCCCCGGTCAAATACAAAATAGGTGTTACCCTTTTCCGCCGCGACATCGGAGATGTGATACAGGAAGTCAAGGGCACCGTCAGTTTTAAAGAAGTTGTCGGTGAGGTGCACCAGTGGTTTAGGGAAGAAGAAAGGCCGGCCCGAGCCGTCGCCATCAAGATAGACATCAAATATCGCCCGAACAAACCGCTGTGCTTCGGGCAGATAGTCCTGATACTTTTTCCCGGTGTATTTGCCGCCAGGTCCAATAGCCTCGACATCGGCGAAGTGGGGAGGAATTTCCCAGTAGAGATTGATGTCCGAAAAGATTGCCTGACCTCCCCGGGCAACATTCTGCTGCGAGTATTCAAACACCAGCATCTGAGCGAGCTGATGGATGTCCTTGTCGCTCATTCCGACTAAAAAGGGGGCGAAGAAGATGTTCACCGCATCCCAGCCAATTGCACCGGCAAAGTGTCCCTGAAGCGCTGCCGAGAATTTCACCATATGGGCAAGGAGCGTTTCCGGATGACGAGCCGGTTTCGCCATCGATAAGGCATTGGGTAGATTGAGGCCAAACTTTTTTACATACTCAAGTGACTGGCCCGAACAGTATGGGCGGTTGATGAAACCTAAATCGTGGAGATGGAGGTCGCCCCAGGTGTGAGCATCCGCAATATCCGGGTCAAAGACCGAAGAGAGCGCAAACTGCTTCAGGGTCCATTCCGCCAGGGTCATATTTGTCGCCTCAGGATTGTGGGGGGTGTTGGCATTTTCCCGGTTTTTGTAAAGGATGAGGTTTTCAACATCGCTCAGCGGTACACCAAGCCGGGCGTGACGGCGCCGATGTTCCTCGAGTCCGTGTTCAATCAGTTTGGCATTGACCAGTTCCCGTACCAAACTCGAAGTCACCCGACGGACATTAGAAGTGACGATAATCTCTTCCACCTCGCGGGCGATCTCTTCAGCGGTGTCAGGGTCGAGGTTTGCCTCTCGGATAAGGGCACGACTGATGCGGTTTCGGTCCCAATGCTGGATTGTGTCGTCCGAGGAGCGAACAAAAAGGGCAAATTCGGTTGTGTCCCGGTTAACTCCCACCCTTGGTTTTAGGTTTGCGGCGCGCCTTCTTCGAGCCTGAGCACGCTTTTCCCGGTAAAGGATGTAGGCCTTAGCGGTCTGGGCATGCCCGTGTTCTATCAGTACTTTTTCAACCGCATCGCCAATCTCTTCTACCGTAGGAATATGGAAGCCCCGCTGCTCGTAGAGGTAGTTTACTACCTTCTCAGCAAGTTCTCGGGAGCGGGCGTAATCTTCACCGCCGACCGACCTCGCTGCCTTAAAAATGGCAGCGGCAATCTTTTCGATGTTAAAATCCACCAGGTCGCCCGACCTTTTCTGGACCTTGCGGAATGGGTAAGGTGACGGTCCAGTTGCCCCCGATGCATTGTCAAGTTTCTTACGGTTCTGTTCCACCGGTTTTCCCACGCTGGTCTCCTTTCTTAAGATTTTCTAACTCCTCCACAAACTGTTCCGGGCTATTAAATTGTCTGTAAACCGAGGCAAAACGGACATAGGCTACTGGGTCTATTGAAAGCAACTGCTTAAGCACAAGTTCTCCAAGTTCCGAAGAGTTGACTTCGACCCGGCAGTCTTCGTTCAGCCTCGTTTCGACAAAGTCGATAAGTTTTTCAATTTCTGCTCGACTTATTGGTCGTTTACGACAGGCAAGTAAAATTCCATTCAACAGTTTTTGCCGGTTGTAAGGTTCTCGTCTACCATCCCGTTTCACAACCATCAGTGGCATCTGTTCAACATACTCGTAAGTGGTAAATCTTTTTCCGCAATTGATGCACTCCCGACGTCTTCTAATAGCAGTTCCATCCTGCGAAGGGCGGGAGTCAAGAACGCGGTCTTCAACACTGTCACAAAAAGGGCACTTCATATTGTGATTTATTTAATAATAATACAATATATAGGGATGTCAAACAAATTGTAAAATTGGTGTTAATTTTTTAAATATTTGACAAACAGTGAATTATAAATGCACTGCCGAATAAATCGGCATTTAATATTCAATGTGGTCGTAAAGATGTATTTTAGCCGTCTTTGGAGTTTATCCACATTTTATCCACAGGTTATCAACAAAATCTTATTAAATTCGAAAATGGTCGTAGCCAAGGTTTGTCAGGGGTGTGATGGTGTTTTCTTGTTTGAGGAATACTCCTGAGCCCTTTTCCACACTGCCGATCACGGTAACTGGTACTTTATTGATAATGGCGGGCGGCTTAAATGGCGCGGTGAACAGTAGTTCATAATCTTCGCCTGCTGTTATGCTGAACTGGAAAGGTTCGATGCCAATTTTTTTCGCTAACGAGCGTGTTACAGAATGAATTGGAAGGAGTTCAGGTTGAATCACGATACGTACCCCACTCATTTCAGCGATGTGTCGGGCATCGGTGGCGATGCCGTCGGAAGTGTCAATCAGGGCATTTATCCCGCGCCGAAGTTCTGTCATTACCTCGATTCGGGGCAGGGGGCAGAGATGCCGGGCAAGCGCCTCTCGCACTACAGCAGGTCTATTTTTTTTCTTTTTTACCTTTGGGGTCAATAAAAGTCTGCCCGTTTCTGCTAAGCCGGCAAAGCCAGTGACACACAGAAAGTCGCCAGGACGAGCGGCGGTTCGGAGTAAAGGTTTTTGCGTGTTGCCCAGTGCGGTCAGTGTCAGGACCAAGCGGTCAAATGCGATGAGGTCACCGCCGACAATCTCACAGTTTAATCTTTTACAAACGAAGTCTAACCCTTTATAAAGCTGTTGAATCTCTTCGACCCGGGTATCGCCGGGCAATGCCAGGGCGACCAAAAGTGCAACCGGTTTGCCACCCATGGCAACGATATCAGAGAGGCAGGCACAGGCGCAGCGCGTTCCGACATCGCGGTAACTCATATAAGAGATGTCAAAGTGTACCCCCTGGGCGTAACTGTCAGTGGTTAAAACGGTTTTGCCATCCTTTAAAACACAGGCGTCGTCACCGATACCAACAAGAACTTTGTTCCGTTTTTTAACTGTTCGCTGGATAATCTCCACTATTTTTGTTTCGCCTAATTTGTTCAGAAGCATAGGGTATTTTATATTACAGGAGTTAAGTTTCAATAAAGACAAAGCGAATTGGCTTTCTTACGCAGGTAGCACGACGATAGTGCGATAGCCGGATAGAATTGTTGCGGAATTAGCGCCGGCGTTTGTTTCACCTTTCCGCTTTAGTATTGCGAACCAGGGCGGAGTAGTCCCTTCAAGTTTCTTGCCCTTGATGGATTCAGGGGAACAAAGATAGTTACTATTTTTAAACATATTAGTCGTTTAAACACCACGATTCCAAGCAAACAGGTAAAGATTTTGGCTTTAGAGGGGGATAAATTTATATGAAAGTTTTTCTTGACAAGCGATTTTTAATTTATAATTTTATTTTCTTGAGGATATACTTTTTACCAAACGAAAGGCGCATCAACTGGATCACCCGGCTCGCGGGTGGACACAACCTTTTTCTACCGGTTAAGGTAAATTCCAGCGTCCACTGGGTGCGGTTCGATAAAGGAAATTTTGATATCAACGCGCTGGCTTTAAAGGAGATTCGGGCTGCTGAGCCAATAAAACCTTTTCTCTTCAGCCCCAGGGAACGGGTAGCTCTCTTTCCCGAGCCACTAAAGGAGCCGGCTAATGAAACGCCGGCTCTTCTTTTTGGGGTGAAAGGGTGTGACCTTAGGGGCTTGGCGGTTCATAAGATAATGTTTCAGGAGGGTGAGTTTGCGGACCCATTTTATTCCCAAAGGTTGCAAGAGACAATTCTTATCGGTGCGGACTGTCCGGAACCGAAGGACTCTTGCTTCTGTAACCTCGTTGGTTTAAAGCCTTATGTGGTTGATGGCGTGGATTTGGTCGTCAGTGTGATCGATGAGGGCTGGCTGGTTGAGGTTCTGTCGGAAAAAGGGGCAAAGTTGATTGCGGGCGAGGATTGGCGACCTGCTAATGAGAATCAAGTGGGCAAAAGGAATGCACAAAGGCAGGAGGCGGAAGCGGTTCTGCAGCGCCGCAATCCCAAACCACTGAATCCCAATTTACCCCAGGCGATTGCTGAGAAAACCAACGATGAGAAGTTCTGGGCGGAAGCGGCGCAGGATTGCGTTGAATGCTTCGGTTGTTTGATGACCTGCCCGACCTGTTTCTGTTTCTTACTGTATGACCAAGCGAAAGGTGATAAAGTAGAACGGACTAGAGTCTGGGATGCCTGTTATATGGCGATGTATGCAAGGGTTGGGGGAGGCGCAAATCCCAGGGCAAAGTTCCTTAAACGATTTATAAACCGGTTTCACTGTAAGTTTATGCACGGGAAAAATCAACACGGGTTTTACTTCTGTTCAGGTTGTGGCAGATGTTTCACCGCGTGTATGGGAAAGATTGATATCAGAAATATTATAGGAAGGCTATGAAGAACCCTTATCAGCCAATTCCGACAAAGATACTTAATGTTATTGAAGAGACGCCCAACATTCGGACATTTGTCCTGAAACCGGAGAAGGAGATTCCTTTTCTTGCCGGTCAGTTTGTTGAGTTGACCATACCCGGTTTCGGGGAGGCGCCGTTTACTCCTTCATCGTCCCATTTTGAGCGCGAAGTTCTTGAAATGACAATAATGCGGGTTGGTCGGGCTACCGGCGCACTTTTTACCAAGAAATCAGGAGATTTGCTTGGAATTCGGGGACCTTATGGCAAGCCGTACCCGCTCCAGGAGTTTGAGGGACGGGATATTTACATCGTAGGCGGCGGTGTTGGTCTGGCACCTTTGCGGGCGCTGTTTCTGGCGCTGGTTCATGATATTAATAAATATGGAAGAATCTTTCTCCGGTACGGTGCCCGCACACCGAAAGATATCGTCTACAAGAAGCAGTTGAAGGAGTGGGAGAAGATAAAGAAGGTTGATATTGAACTGTCGGTGGACAGTGCGGATGAACCCTGGGAAAGAAAGGTTGGGGTTGTTACCTGTTTGATGGATGAAATACCATGTGATGTCAAAAAGAGTGTTGCGGTCGTATGTGGGCCACCGATAATGATGAAGTTTGTGACGAAAAAACTGCTTGATGCCGGTTTCCCTGGTAAGTCGATTTACCTGTCGATGGAGATGAATATGTCCTGTGGTCTGGGTCAATGCGGACACTGTCGGCTTGGTCCATATTTCACCTGTAAAGATGGACCGGTTTTGACCTGGGAGCAGATAAAGGACATTGAGGAGCCTTTCCTGTGATGAGCGAGATTAAGCGTACGACCTGCGTGATGTGCCGTAACGGGTGCCAGTTGGGTGTGGTGTTTGATGGGTATCAGTACCGAATGGAGTATTTAATGGATGTGGCGCCGAACAACGGTCGCACCTGTCCTCGCGGGAACAGCGCCAGTATCGTTATCGATCACCCTAAAAGGCTCAGTTATCCATTACTCAATGGCAAAGAGACCACCTGGGACGAGGCGTTTGGTTTGATAAAAAAATGGCACCAAGATGTGAAACCGGAAGAAATCGCGGTCGTTTATAGCCGGGGCGCAGGTGCAGCCGAAATTGGTTTGATACGGGGTTTTGCTGCGGCGCTCGGAACAGAAAATCTTGTGTGCGGTTATCTGGAACCGGACAATGCGTTTCGGTTCCGTTTATCCGGGGTTAAGTCGGCAACGCTTGATGACGTGAGTGCAAGCCGGGCTACGCTGCTGGTGGGCGATGTGTTTAACACCTCGCCGGTGGCAGCGAAACGAATAATTGAAGCCCGGTATGCAGACAAACAAAGTCGGATGGTGGTGATTGACTCCATTAAAACCCGTGAGGCGGGATTCGCTCACATATTTATTCAGCCCAAACCCGGAACCGAGTTTTTGGTTCTTGCCGCGATTGCCGGGCTAATCGATGCGAAGTTGAAGATGGACATCGATGGGATTGCCAATAGAACCGGTGTGCCACGCCGGCAGATGGAGGAGGTGGCACAAGTTTTAAAACCCGGTGTGCCAGGGCTTATCGCCTGTGCAGCAAGTACTGGACGGGTAAGCGAGCCTTACTGGCACTCAATTTGTGCTCAGATTTTAGCCTTTAAGGCGGAAAAGCCGTTTGTTGGCTTTGGTGAGGCACTGGTACCGGATGGGAAAATTGGGTTTGGAAAGTTAAAAGAGGCGTTAGGCGCCGGGAGAATTAAACTCCTCTTCTGGTTCGGTGGGCTTCATCCTTACAGTTATCCGGAACTGTTTCCGGAGATAAATAAAGTGGAGTTTCGGGTGGCAACGAGCATCTTTAGACCTGAAAACCCGCTACCGGGCCTTGTACTACCGGTGCCCAGTGAATTTGAAAAGACTGGTAAGGGGGAGAGTGTCTGGGGCGAGGTAAAGTTTGAACCGCTGGCGAATCCGGTCAGCGGTACCAGGTCCTTGGCAGAAATCGTGCGCCAGTTTGGAACGGTGCAAGATATTCCTGGGGATTTGTTCCAAACGGTAAAACTGGAAGAGGTAACGGCGCAGTTAACGGAAACGCTTAACAGACAATTGAACGCATCACCGTCGGACTCGGGAGATTTTTTCTGGCTTCTCGGGAGGAAAGAGGCAATTGGAGTTGGTGGTTTCTTTGAACCTGAGGAAGAGATTTTACTTCATCCGGCTGATGCCCAGAGGATGGCGGTTACGGAAGGGGATTTTGTTAAGGTGAAAAGCAAAACTGCTGAGCGGCTATTCCGGGTCAAGGTTGTATCCGTAGTTGCTGAAGGAACCGCGAGTGTGGGGGTCAATGTCCATCAGAACCGAACTCTGTTTGCGGTCGAAGTTGACCCCGGCTCGGGCGAGGTTAAAATTCCGCCCACAAAGGTCGAGATATGGCGAGTGTCGGCGTAAAGGTTAAGAAGCGATTGGTTGTGCGTCTGGATTATTGCATTGGTTGCCGGGCTTGTGAAGCGGCATGTCGCAGCCGGTTTAAAGGCGAGAGTCGGATTCGGTATGCCCCGGTGGGTGAAACGGTTCTGGTTCCCCTGCCTTGTCGGCATTGTACCGAGCCTTTGTGTGCTGCGGCGTGTCCGTTTGAGGTGATAAAGAAAGATGAAGAGCGGGGAATTGTCTATCAGGCCAGCGTGCACTGTGTTGGTTGCAAATCGTGCATCCTTGCCTGTCCATTTGGGGTTCTGGACAAGGAGTTGTTGCGTCGAATCGCGCAGAAGTGCAATCTCTGTGGAGACCGGGAAGGTGGGCCAAGATGTGCCGCTTCCTGTCCGACCGGTGCGTTACAGTTTGTCGATGAAGATGAGATGAAAGAGTTGATGGTCGGTAAGCGGGTACTTTCTCGGTTGCCTTTCTGGAGGCGGGCGTGAGTTCCTTTTTATCCGGATGGCGTTTGGTTCTGGCGTTTGTCGTGAGCCTGATTGTTGTACCCGTAGCAGGACTGGTTTTGAACTGGGTTGACCGGTTTGTTTCGGCAAGGGTGCAGTGGCGGAAGGGACCACCTTTTTATCAGCCATTTGCCGACATTCTAAAACTGCTATTAAAGCAGACGGTGGTACCGCGGGGTGCGGCGCGTACAGTATTTCTTTTAGCGCCGCTGGTGGGGATTGCCGGGATGAGTCTGGTGGCGATGTTATTATTTTTTAGCAACTCCGGGCTGGTCGTGGCGCAGAAGACATCTTTTATCGGCGACACAATCGTCCTTCTGTACCTTCTGGCATTAGTACCGCTCAGTTTTATCGTTGGCGCATCAGCGTCCCGTAATCCAATCGCCGCGGTGGGGGCTTCGCGCGAGATGACCTTATATCTTGGTTACGAACTTCCCTTTGTTCTGGCGCTTTTGGTGCCGATTGTCAAGGTTGCCCGGGCGTGGGATGTGGCAAGTGCTTTAAGAATTGGCGGACTGGTTGCCTATCAACAGCAGTTCGGGCCATTTTTGTATTCAATTTCCGGAGTGATTGCGGCGGTGATTGTTTTGTGCACGATTCAGGCAAAACTGGGTTTTGTGCCGTTTGACATTCCGGAAGCGGAGCAGGAGATAATGTCCGGTGTTTTTGTGGAGTATTCAGGTGCGCCCCTTGCGGCGTTTCGTATCACCCGGGCGATGATGTTTGTTTTATTACCGCTTCTTCTTATTACCCTATTGTGGGGTGGCATCAGGGACTGGTGGGCGGTGTTGAAGTTTCTCTTAATTGTGGTCCTGGTGGTGTTGATTAAGAACACCAATCCCCGGTTCAAGATTGACCAGGCACTGGTGTTTTTCTGGTTCATTCTGGCGCCATTAGGTATAATTGCAGTGGTTTTAGCGTTTATTGGCTTATGAAAGACTTAAGATTGTGGGGACTAAAAAAATCGCCGTGGGTTTACCACGTGGCGGCAGCGTCATGTAACAACTGTGACATCGAGATACTGGAACTGTTGACCCCGCGTTACGATGTCGAGCGGTTTGGGGTTGTGCTGGTTGGTTCGCCCCGGCATGCGGATGCGCTCCTTGTTACCGGGGTCATAAACCGAAAGTCTTTGCCCCGGGTTCTGGAGGTTTACGAGCAGACACCCAAACCCTGCCTGGTGATTGCAATAGGTACTTGTGCTTGCAACTGTCACATATTCCGGAACTCCTACAATGCGGTTGGACCTTATGACAAATACATTCCCGTTCATGCCTATATTCCCGGCTGTCCACCAAAACCCGAGGCGATGATAATGGGTGTGGTTAAGGCATTGAGCAAACTATGAGCGAATCACTGAAACTGTTTCTGGAGCAATTCCCGGATACACAAGTGTTCGAGAAAAACCCGCGTCGGCTGTATTTAACGATTCCGCGGGAAAAACTGACCGCGGCGGCAAAGTTTCTCCATCAAGAGCGAGGGATGAGGCTGTCAATCGCCACGGGAATTGACACCCGGCACGGTTTTGAGGTGCTTTACCACTTTTCGGAAGATACCACCGGAATAATTTACACGGTAAAGGTGTTTGCGCCCAAAGACGACCCGCGGATTGAGGCGCAGGGCAGCTGGTTTCCGGCGGCTCAATGGATTGAAAGGGAGATGCATGAACTGTTAGGGATTGATTTCGTCGGGCATCCCAACCTGGTACCGCTTCTTACTTCGGACACGGATTGGGAACAGGGGCGCTATCCATTGCGCCGGGATTATGAACGGAGGAACGAAGCCCATGAGCGGTGAGGAAAAAAAGCGCCGAATTGTGCCGATTGGTCCGTATCATCCTCTGCAGGAGGAGCCGGAGTTCTTCAAACTGATTGTTGAAGGTGAGACGGTTGTTGACCTGGAAATCCACATCGGCTACAACCATCGGGGTCACGAGTTTATTTCCCCGGAGTTGACCTACGAACAGGTTCCGTTTCTCGTGGAAAGAATTTGCGGTATCTGTTCAAACTCGCATCCCCTGGCCGCGGTTCTGGCAATTGAAGATTGTGCCGGGATTAAACCGCCACCCCGGGCGAACTACATCCGAAGCATCATTCATGAACTGGAAAGAATCCACTCCCATCTACTCTGGGTTGGTCTTGCCGGGCATTTTATCGGCTACAACACCGTCTGGATGTGGGCATGGCGTTATCGAGAGCACATCCTTGAGGTTTTTGAGATGATTACCGGAAACCGGAACCATTACGGCGCTAACAAACCGGGCGGTGTGCGTTGGGACATCAAGCCGGAGCAGATTCCTCAGATTGAGGCCGTTCTTAATGTGGTGGAGAAGAAGACGATGATGCTCACCAAAGCGGTGCTTGACGACCCGGTGATTCGTGCCCGTCTTGAAGGGGTCGGGATTCTGACAAGAGAGCAGGCGCTTCAATGGTCGGTTGTTGGTCCAACCGCCCGGGCTTCAGGGGTGGACATTGATGTCCGGCGCGATGACCCGCATGCTGCCTATGACCAGGTACCCTGGAATGTGATTGTTTTACCGGAAGGTGATGTGTTTGCCAAGGCAAAGGTGCGGCTGCTGGAAATATTTGAATCGGTGCGTATCATTCGCGGCTGTTTGCAGAACCTGCCCGAGGGCCCGATTGACACAAGGATTGACGAGGTTCCACCGGGAGAGGGGATCGGCAGAACCGAAGCGCCGCGCGGTGAGGTTTTCCATTATATCCGTTCGGACGGTTCTAACCGGCCCTTGCGGCACAAGATTCGGGCTCCGAGTTATATGAACATCGCTTCCAATGTGGTGGCGGTCCGGGGTGGTTCAATTGCCGATGCGGCGCTGACGCTGGCCGCGGTTGACCCCTGTTACTGTTGTACTGAACGAATGGCGGCGTTTGAGGACGGTAAAATGAAATTTACCGGCAATGAGTTGTTGCGCCTCTCCTGGGAGAAGACGGAAAAAATAAGGGAGCGATTCCAATGAACTTTGGTTCCTGGACCAGTTATTCAACCGGACCGATAGAGGTGTTCCTCGCTCTGGTATTCGGGTTTATCGGACTGTTAACGATGCTGTATTCGTTTGCCCGAATTCGAGGCAGTAAGGGACAACTTGCCGAATACTACATATTTTTCCTTGTGCTCCTTGGTGCGGCACTGGGTGTGGTGTTTGCGGAAAACCTCCTCTTGTTGTATGTGTTCTGGGAACTGGCAACGGTAGCGCTGTGGCGTCTGGTAACCTATTTCCGCAAAGAGGAAAGTGTTCTGGCAGGTGCCTGGGCACTGTATCTGAACTTTGTTGCGGCTGCGGTGATGCTCGTCGGTCTGGTTCTGATACAACTGGAACAGGGGACACTGGACCTTGCTGCGCTGGCGGGAAAACCACTGCCTGTGTTACCGGCGATACTTATCCTTGTTGGAATCGTTGCCAAGTCTGCAACCCTGCCCTTATACATCTGGCTACCACGAGCCTATCTTCAGGCGCCAGCCGCGGTTTGCGCTCTGCTTTCCGGAGTGGCAGAAAATCTGGGGCTGGTGCTATTTTTGAAACTGTATGTTTTGACAATGCAGGTACCCAAGCCAATTTTTCTGGCGGTGGCGATTGTTGCGGTGGCGTCCAGTTTAATTGCGGGCGGGGTGGCATTGAGCGCCAACACCATCCGGGAGACCCTGGCGTACTCAACCGTGGGTCAGATGGGTTTTATGCTACTGGGGTTTGCCGGTGTCGGTTACTACGGTGTGATGGGTGCAATGCTTTATATTATGGCACATGCGATTGCGAAATCGGGGATATTTTTCGCCGCCGGTTTTGTTGAGGACGCGAGCGGTTCGGGTGATTTATCCCGGCTCGGTGGTTTTGCCCACCGCTCTCCGGTGCTTGCTGGCGCTACGGCGGTGCTGATGCTTTCGGTTATGGGGTTACCACCGACATTAGGATTTTTCGCCAAGTTGGGAGTGGTTCTTGGTGCGGTCCGGAGTTCAATTTTACTCGGGATTGGTGCCCTGGTTGCGGCGCTGTTCACCATTCTTTATCTCAGCCGGCTCTACTCCCGGATATTCCTTGGTACCGTTACAGATAGTTATGGTAGAGTGCCGGGCTTTGTGGTATTTTTAGTTGTCGTGATGGCGATTGGGACAATTTTAGCCGGTGTCCTGTGGTTTATGCCGGTGCGGTTTCTTGAAGCGGGTTTTAGTGGTTTGAAAATGACGATGTTGGGTGGAGGCTGGTGATGTTTGCTCATTCGTTTGTGTCAATCATTGTTGCCCCGATAGTAGCCGGACTTCTCGGTTATCTGGTGGGCAGGTTGCGCAATGAGTTCAGTTTCATCGGCGTACTTGCTTCGCTTTACTACGCCATCCGGCTATTTTTGATTCGGGGTAGTGAGCAGGTGTTAAATCTCGGCGCGATTGCCGGGGTACCGATTGCCTTGCGCCTTGACCCGTTGTCCGGTTTTATTCTCCTGTTTGTGAGCATATTTACGGCGCTCGTAATGTTCTACTCCTTCCGTTATATGCGGGGACGGGAAGGAACCAGGGGTTATTACCTCTACTGCCTTTTGATTCTTGGGTTTGCCAACGGTGTTGTGTTGAGTGCCAACCTTGCCGTCCTGTTCTTCTTCTGGGGCGCTTTGCTCTTCGTCCTGTACGGGATTCTTTTGATTGGCAAGGGTGACACCTTCCTCACCGCCCGCAAGGCGCTGGTCATCGTCGGGCTTTCCGACTTTGCGATGCTTCTAGGCCTGGTTCTTTTACTGACCAGGACATTCATCGCTGGGGGCTGGATTGACCTTGCTCCCAAGGTTCCAATGCCGCTCTACGACCCGATTGCGATTGCCGGGTTTGTGCTTGTTACCGCGGGTGCCCTTGCCAAAGCCGGGTCGATGCCTTTACACACCTGGATTCCTCAGGCGGCAGAAACGGCACCGGCGCCGGTGATGGCGTTGATTCCCGCATCACTGGACAAACTTCTCGGGATTTATCTTTTGACCCGGCTCTGTGTCACGATGTTTGACATTTCAAGTAATATGGTTTTGAGGAACTCCCTGATGGGAATTGGCGCATTGACGATTATCGCCGCGGTGATGATGGCGCTGGTGCAGAAACGGATGATGAAACTTCTGGCATTTCATGCGGTCTCCCAGGTTGGTTATATGGTGTTAGGTATTGGTACCGGAATCCCGGTTGGTATTGCCGGCGGGCTTTTCCATATGCTTAACAACGCTATTTACAAAACCGGGCTTTTCCTTGCCGGTGGTTCGGTGGAACACTGGGCAAGGACCGACGAACTGGAAAAACTCGGGGGTGTGGCAAAGCAGATGCCCTTGACCTTTGTTTCGTTCTTTATCTGTGCACTGGCAATCGCCGGCGTACCGCCGCTCAACGGCTTTTTCTCAAAGTGGATGGTTTATCAAGGGGTGTTATCGATTGGCAGTGAAGGCAACCGGTTGTTTCCCGTATTCCTCGTTGCCGCAATGCTGGGCAGTGTTTTGACCCTGGCATCATTTTTGAAGATGCTCCATGCGTTGTTCTTTGGTCAGCGTCCGGCAAATCTGGAGCGGGTGCGCGAAGTGAGTATGACGATGTGGTTGCCGCCTTTCCTTCTGGCGCTTGCCTGTGTGGTTTTCGGGGTGTTTGCCTACCAGTTGCCGCTCGCCAGGTTGATTTTACCCGGACTGGGGCTTTACGAAGTTACACTTTACGGCGTCTGGAGCCCGATTCCGGCAACCCTGTTGTTGATTGCGGCGCTCGGCTTTGGGGCGATACTGTATCTTTTTGGTACGGCAGCCCGTCCGGTTGAGGGAAAGACCTTTGTTGGTGGCGAGAAGATTGCGGACGCCGAGGAGAGCAGGGTGCCGGGCACTGCGTTTTACTCCTCGGTAAAGCATACCCCTTTGATTGGCGAAATGCTTATCTTTGGGGAACGGGGTGCATTTGACCTTTACAACTGGTTGGTTGGTATCTTCAAGGTTGTTGGAGCTGGTCTGCGTGAAGGGTTTGACCGGGTGCTTGATGCCCTGGCCGAGTTCATCGGCAAACTAATTTACTACTTCGGTCTCGGTTTGTCCCGAATTCATACTGGTAATCTGCCGCTTTATCTCTCCTGGGTGTTTTTAGGTGCCGTGATATTCTATTTAATGCTGTTTTTGAGGTAGAAGATGGTTGAACTTTACATTCTCTTAGGTGTCATGCTGGCAGCGGCGCTGGTCGCCAGCGAAACAAAGAACCTGCTGGCGGCAGCGGTGGCGCTGGGTATGGTTGGGTTCAGTGTTGCGATTATGTTCATTTTAGCTCAAGCACCGGACCTGGCGATTGTCCAGATTGTGGTTGAGACCTTAACGGTTGTGTTCTTTACGGCGGTGATTCTGCGTACCACCGAGATTGACACGACGGCAACCGGCGGCTTAAAGATTGAGACCGCAATGTTCATCGCTGCATTTCTCGCCTTTGGCGGCCTGTTCCTTTCGCTCATCATCGGTGTGTTCCGGGAGTTACCGACATTTGGTCAACCCTTGATGCGTCTTGCGACCGACTACATTCAGTTCGGGCTGGAGCGGACCGGGGCGGCAAACATCGTTGCGGCAATCATCCTCGACTTCCGGGGTTATGACACATTAGGTGAAGCAACGGTTTTGTTTACCGCGGTGGTTGGTGTATTGACGGTTATGCGGTTTGTCTCCAAGAAAAAACCGGGGGGAAGTTAGTATGCGCGGAATGTCTTTGATTGTTCAGGTGATGGCAGGACTGCTCGCCGGCATACTGTTCCTCTACGGTGGTTACATAATGCTCCATGGCCATTTAACGCCTGGCGGCGGATTTGCCGGTGGTGTTTTGATAGCGGCAGCGTTGATTCTTGTTTCGTTGGCATACGGTTCGGTTGAGCAGGTGGAGCGGCGGCGCTATATCCTATCTTCGGTTTTTGAGAGTCTGGGCGGTGCTTTCTTCCTTGCGCTGGCACTTGCTGGCTACTTTGCGGCGGACTGCTTTTTCCGTAATACCGGTGTGTTTTATTTAGGCAAACCCCTGCAACTGGTTTCCGGTGGTCTTATTCCTCTGGCAAACATCGCCATCGGGATGAAGGTTGGCGCCGGACTCTTTGCCATCTTTCTGGCGCTGGGTGCATCAAGGTTTGTGATGAAGGAGTAGAGATGATTCCCTATATTGCCTGTGTGCTTTTGTTTCTCATCGGTCTCTATGTGGTGGTGTCAAAGCGCAACCTGATTAAAATTGTGATTGGGTTCTGTTTGATTGAGTATGCGGTCAACCTGTTCTTTGCATTGGTCGGTTTTAAAAAGGGTGCTTTGCCGCCGATTATCACCAGTGCCGACCAGGTGCGACTCGGTGTTGCCCGCAACTTTGTTGACCCGGTACCCCAGGCTTTGGTTTTAACGGCAATCGTCATCGGACTTTCAACCACCGCCTTGATGCTCTCGCTTGCGCTCCGTCTCTATGAGAAGCACAAGACCTTTGATGTTTCCGAATTCAGAAAGTTGAAAGGATAAGAGCCGATGGAGTCAAGGTTTCTACCACTATTTATTGCGGTGCCTTTAGCCGGTGCCTTTCTGGTGCCCCTTTTGTCGAAAATCTGGTCCCGTTTTGCCGACCTGATTGCCGGCATCGCTAACACGGTCCTCTTGGTGGTTTCGGTTTACACCTGGCTTATCCTTAGAGCGGGCGGTGTGCCGCTACACTACTGGGTTGGTGGCTGGAAGGTAATTGGCATTGCGATGTGGTTTGATGCCCTGACCGCACTCGTTGTTCTGGTGATTAACATCGTGGGCTTTTGTGCAATGCTCTACTCAATTCGGTATCTGGACCGTTACACCACGGGGCGCTGGAAGTTTTACACCCTGTTTTTGCTTCTCATTGCGGGTTTAAACGGGTTGGCGATTTCCGGTGACCTGTTCAATATGTTTGTGTTCATTGAGATTTCTGCGATTGCCAGTTATGCGCTGGTGGCGTTTGGTACCGAAGAGGAGGAGGTTGAGGCGGCGTTCAAGTATATGGTCCTGGGTGAAGTTGGTGGTGCGGTGCTTCTCTTTGGAATTGCCCTGCTCTACGCCCATACATCAACCTTGAATCTGGCGACCCTATCTCAGGCGCTGGCAACAAACGGCAAAACCCCGTTTTACTGGTTTGTCATTGCGACCTTGTTAATCGGGTTTGCAATCAAGATGGGTATGGAACCGTTCCACGCCTGGCTGGCGGATGCCCACTTCTCAGCACCGGCACCAATTTCGGCGCTCCTTTCCGGTGTGTTTATCAAGGTTACCGGTGTTTACGGGATGTGCCGTTTGATGTTCAATGTGTTTGGCGTGTCGCGGGCAGAAACCCCGGCTTTCTTCAACCTGTTGATTGCCTTTGGTGCGGTTTCCATGGTGCTGGGCGGACTTTTAGCCTATTCCCAGAACGACTACAAACGGCTCCTTGCCTACTCCAGTATCAGCCAGATTGGTTATATTCTGGTGGCGCTCGGTATCGGCAACTACTGGGGTTTTGTCGGTGCGCTGTTTCATATCCTTGCCCACGCCTTGGGTAAGGGCACGCTCTTCTTAGCCAGCGGTTCGGTTGAGATGCAGGCGGGTACAAGAGAACTTGACCACCTGAAAGGGCTGGAGCGGTCGATGCCTTTTACATCCTGGGCGCACATTCTGGGTTCATTTTCAATGGCGGGGGTGCCGCCCTTTGCCGGATTTTTCTCCAAGTTGTTCATCATCATCGGTGCGATTTCCGCCCGGATGTACTGGCTGGCATTCCTTGCCGCACTCTTTTCCGCGGTCACCCTGAGTTACTTAACAAAAGTTGTCAATGTCGCCTTTTTCGCGAAAAAGAACGAGGAGCCCGTTAGGGCAAAAGAGGCGCCGGCAACGATGGTTCTGGCGATGGTTCTGCTTGTCGCTTTAATACTGATTGTCGGGTTAGGTTTTCAGGGGGTTCTGAACCATTTAATTGGTCCGGCGGCAAAGGTGCTTATGAACGGGCTGGATTATGCCCGCTTGATGCTCGGAGGATAAGATGGCAAAGCGCATCGCTTACTTCATTGCCAGTGTTATCGTCTGGATGCTTCTAAGCTGGACCCTGCACTATCAAGAGGTACTGGCCGGTGTTGCGGTTTCGGCAATTGCCGCCGGGATGTTTGGTGGCAACCTACCCCTGAAGGCAAGCAAACTTTTAAATCCGGTGCGCTGGTTCTGGCTGCTGGTTTTTATTCCGGTATTTATCTGGCAGTGTCTCAAGGCGAACATCGACGTTGCGCTGCGCGTCCTTTCACCCGGGCTGAACTTAAAACCGGGGATTGTGAAGATTAAAACCAACTTGAAGAGCGATATCGCCCGGGTGTTTTTGGCAAACTCAATCACAATGACCCCGGGTACTCTCACCGTGGAAATAAAGGATGATAACCTGTACATTCACTGGATTGAGGTGCGAAGCGAAGACCCGGAGGAGTGCGCCCGAATGATTAAAGGACCATTTGAGTTTTTCCTCGCGCGGATATTTGATTAAGGAGGCTTGAGAAATGATACCGATAATCGTTTTAATTCCGGCAGCGCTCTTCTGTCTGTATCGGGCGCTCCAGGGTCCATCAATTGCCGACCGGGCAATCGCGGTTGATATGATGGGCGTGGTGTTCTCGGCAATTACCGCCCTGGTTGCCCTTCAATACCGGCTGAGTTATCTTCTGGACTTATCAATCGCATTGGCGGTTATCGCCTTCATCGGCGCGCTGGCGCTGGCAAAGTACCTTGAAGGAAGGAGTCTGGATGATTAGCGCTCTGGCATTGCTCTCGCTTTGGCTCGGCGTGATTTTCGTTTTGCTCGGTGCGCTTGGGCTGGCACGGTTTCCGGACATCTACAACCGTATGCAGGCAGCGACCAAGTGTGTCACCCTTGGGGTCTGCGGCATTATGCTTGGTGTTTTCCTGAAAACCGGTTTTTCGGCGCTCGGCATCAAGGCGCTCATCTGCGCGCTCTTCATCCTGATTACGGTCCCCGTTTCCAGCCATGCCCTGGCACGCGGTTCACTAATCGCCGGGGTGAAACTTTGGAAGGGCACAATCAAAGACAAATTTACCGAAGACCGAGGTGGCAAATCACTAATTGAGGAAGAAAAATGAGGATTCCGTTACCAAAACTGCGTGAACTGGTTGAGGCGGTTCGGGCGGTGGTTAAGGGTCCGTTTACCACCAAGTTTCCGAAAGCGGTCGATTCAATCCACCCGAACTTTCGGGGGATTTTGAAGTTTCGGGAAGAAAACTGCCTTTGCTGTGGTGCCTGTGTTCAGGTGTGTCCGACCAATGCAAGGGAGATTGTGATTGACCGCGCCAAAGGTGTTAAACGCAACATCCATTATGCGGAGCGGTGCATCTACTGCGCGCAATGCGTCCTTTACTGTCCGAACGATGCGATTTACCACACGCCGGAGTTTGACCTTTCCCGCACCGAACGGGGCGGCTGGGAAACATCGGTTGAGAAACAACTGGTCTACTGCGAAAATTGCGGTGAGCCCTTTGCTACCCGGGAACATCTCTTGTGGATTGCCCATCGGGTCGGAGATCTGGTAAACTCCAACCCGACCCTTTTCCTGACTCTTTATCAATCACTTGGGGTTGCGGCACCACAGGAAGCGCCTGCCGGTGCACTGCCTTATCGTTCGGGTACACTGCGCATTCTCTGCCCGGACTGTCGGCGCAAGATCTATATGACCGAAGAGTGGGGTTATTAGCAACTCCGACTCAAAGGTTTTAGTACCAAACGCTCTTCAATAGTTTAAAGTAGGCTTTCTATTAACCCATTGCAAAATAATGGGTTAGGGAATGGCTCAGGACCGTTAACTTAAATGCAAACCTTGCATTAGAATTGAATACAGAGTTGCGGATGGGACAAAAAACGGTTCAGGATATCGTGGGCATAATTGGCGAAGGGTAAGTCTCTGATTGGGTGTTTGGGAAAACATTATGGATTATCGATAAGATAGGTGTTATTGTCTTGTCTTGGGTTCAAGCGGGCGTGATAATTAAGGTGGGCAGATGGGTGATGAACGATGGGGTGTGGAATACTATCCCGGGGATTGCTCCCGGGCTGGGGAGTAGGAAAATTTTTCACCTTTCCTTGTTTTTCCTATCTAATTGTAAATTGAAGAGATGCGCCGATGGTAAAGTTAAAACCAAAATGTTCAGCGTTAATAAAGATGATGCTTTGATAAACCGGGTTCTGTTGAATATTGTTTATAGTTAAAATTACGATGGCGGACCTACTGTACTCGCCAGAAGATTTTATATTAAATACCCGTTTCTGCAATATTGACTGTCGCTCCGACTTGCGGGGAAAGTGTAGCGGCGTGCTCGTAAGTTCCTGATGTCTATCTTTGTGACGGTCTGTGATATCGCTTGACATTTTTTCTGTTTTGGTAATACTTGGAGTGTGACGATAGGTGAATTTCAGAAGTTAATCGGTGATATTTATTTTGTTAAGGACAACCGGCGCGGAGTTGAGGGCACTTTTCGCTGGTTTGTGGAAGAGGTCGGAGAGCTGGCACGGGCACTGCGGCACAATCGGCAGGAAGAGAAGGAGGAGGAGTTTGCCGATGTGTTTGCCTGGTTGGTGAGTCTGGCGAGTATCGCCGGGGTGGAACTGGAACAGGCGTGCCGCAAGTACCGTAATGGGTGTCCGAAGTGTCATGCAATACCGTGTCGGTGTACGGAGGATTTAAGAGCAAAGGAGCGGGAATGAGTAGCACAATCGTTTTGTTCTCTTTTCTTCTAAGCGTGGTAGCGCCGCCCGTACCTTTGGTTCAGGATACGCCGGATGATGCGGGTAAGAGTATCACTATCCGCTGGCAATTGGCGCCGGAGCTGACTCCGGACTTTGTTGTTTTGGAACGGAGTTGCGAGCGGGAGTCAACGCAGGTTGTGGCAACGCTGGGTGCAAGTGATAATAGTTATATCGACGAGAATGTCTGTGATGGGGTGCGTTACTCTTATCGGCTGGGTGTGGTGTTGGGCACAGATACGGTATGGGGCGAACCTTCGCAATGGGTGGTGAGTAAGCCGCAGTGGTTTAACCGGGCACGGCTGAACATCCTGGTGGCGATGATTCTGTTTTTCGCCCTGGTGATTTATTTTATTGAGCATGCGAAGGCGGGACGGCATCTGTTTGTGCGGCGCATCGCCGGGCTGGATGCGGTGGAAGAGGCGGTGGGAAGAGCGACTGAAATGGGTAAGCCGATTGTTTATGTGCCCGGATTGGGTTCGGTCGCCGATATTGCGACGATTGCTTCCCTGAACATCCTTGGCGAGGTGGCAAAGAAGACGGCGCAGTACGATTCGGCGCTTTTGGTACCGAACCGGGACCCGATTGTTTATACCGTGGCACGCGAGGTGGTGAAGGAGGCTTACACCCGCGCGGGCAGACCGGATGCGTTTAAGCCGGACAACATCTTTTATGTGACTTCGGAGCAGTTTGCTTATGCCGCCGCGGTTGACGGCCTGATGGTACGGGAGAAGCCGGCAACAAACTTTTTCCTCGGAACATTCTGGGCCGAGTCGCTGATTCTCGCTGAGACGGGCGCAACAACCGGGGCAATTCAGATTGCCGGGACCGATTCGGTTTTCCAGTTGCCATTTTTTATCACCGCCTGCGACTACACTTTGATTGGCGAAGAACTTTATGCGGCAAGCGCCTATCTGTCGCGCGAGCCCCTGCTGCTTGGTTCGCTCAAAGGGCAGGATATGGGGAAACTGGTGATTCTGGTGGTGATTTTTTTGGGCTCGGTTTTGCTCTTGCTTTCGGCAGTGCCGGGGCTGAAATTTTTCCAAGGGGTCAGCAATTTCTTTAATGTCAGCGGTATCAACCTGATTGGTACCGGGCTTCCTCTTGGGTAAGAGAGAAAGGAGGGTGTTGTGCGCAGGAGTTTACCGCTGGCGATTTGTTTGATAATGGGGATTGTGATGATGGTGCAGTTTTTTGTGCCTCATCCGATTTCGGTGGGATTTTACGACTTGACGACGAAGTGGATTCGGATTGTCTCGGCGTTTGCTCTGGTACTCGGGGTGGGTAGTTTGATTCTTTATCATCTGGACCGGTTACAGCGCCGGCGTGCCGGCTGGGTTTATTCAATCGTAACTCTGGTGGCGCTGGTTGTTACCGCGGTTATCGGGTTGGTCTGGGGTGTAAAACCCGGTTCACCTTTGCAGGAGGTAATTTTTAAGAATATGCTGGTGCCGCTAAACGCTTCGATGTTTGCAATTCTGGCGTTCTATATGGCATCAGCGGCGTACCGGGCGTTCCGGGCACGAACCAAGGAAGCGGCATTGCTTTTGATTGCGGCGTTTATTGTGATGCTGGGAATGGTGCCGGTGGGTGCAGCAATCTGGGGCAAACTTCCCGAAGTGGCAGAGTGGATTCTTTCGGTGCCGAATATGGCAGCAAAGCGGGCGATTGTGTTCGGGGTGGCGCTGGGCGCGATTGCGACTTCACTTAAGGTGATTTTAGGTATTGAACGAGGCTGGCTGGGAGGAGGTAAGTGATGAGTTTCTGGGAACGCCTTTTAAAGATTGACCGGAAAATAATTTTTATCGTCATGGCGGTTTTGGTGCTTTTCCCGCTCTTGAAGCCGCTCGGTTTGGGGGTTAATTCCGGACCACGGGCGAAGGCGGTTTTTGACGCGGTGGATGCGATTCCACCGGGCAAGACGTTGTTGATTTCGGTTGATTTTGACCCGGCGTCAATGCCCGAACTTTACCCCATGCTGGTGGCGTTAATGCGCCATGCCTTTGCCCGGGATGTAAAGGTGCTTTTGTGCGGGTTGTGGATTACCGGTGCCGGACTGGCGGACAAGGCGGTAACGGAGATTCCTCCAGAGTATGGTAAGGAGTATGGTAAGGATGTGGTTTATCTAGGCTGGAAAGCCGGGGTTGATGCGGTGATATTAGGGATGGGTGAGAACATTAAAAATGTGTTTCCGGTTGACTACTATGGACATCCCCTTGACTCATTGCCGATGATGCAGGAGGTGGTGCGGTTGCGAGACATTCCGTTTATGGTCGCGATATCCGCTGGCACACCGGGATTCAGTGACTGGTTGCTCTACGGGCAGTCACGCTATGGGTTACGGGTCGGTGCCGGCGTTACCGCGGTTTCCGCAGCAGATGCCTATCCTTTTCTGCAGAGCGGCCAGTTGACCGGGCTTTTAGCCGGGATGAAGGGTGCTGCTGAATATGAGGTGCTGGTTGCCAAGAATGGCTACAGCAAGGCTTATATGCCGGCGGTTGCGGCAATGGACTCTCAGTCTCTCGCCCATCTGGTGATTCTATTTTTGGTTGTGCTGGGTAATGTGGCGTTTTTTGCCACCAGAATGAAAAGGAGGTAAGATGCACATTTCCACCGATATTTGGACCTGGGTGGCGGTTATCTTGACCTTCGGGATTTTCTCTTTTCTCTGGAAGGACAACCCGTTTTACAAGTTGTGCGAGCATCTTTTCGTCGGGGTTTCAGTTGGCTATACGATTGCGCTTACCTGGTACAACGCGGTGTACCCGGACCTGATTACGCCACTTTTCCGGCAGGGAAAACCGCTTTACATAATTCCGTTTGTTCTCGGCCTGTTCTACTTTACTCGATTCATTCCTCAGGTTTCCTGGATGGTGCGGATACCGATGGGTTTTGTGCTGGGCTGGGCATCAGGGGTGGCAATTCCAGCATTTTTCCAGACGAACATTATCAAGCAGATTCAGGGGACACTGTTGACACCGGGGATATTTAGCCGCTGGGATGTGTTTCTCTGGGCGCTGATTTCGTTCATCGGTGTTATCTGTTCGGTGCTTTACTTCTTTTTCTCCCGGGAGCACAAGGGGGCATTAAAAGTGGCGGCAGACACCGGAATTGTTTTTCTGATGATTGGGTTCGGTGCTTCCTTTGGATATACGGTAATGGCGCGAATGTCGCTGCTCATTGGCCGGTTTCAGTTCCTTTTGCGGGACTGGCTCGGGGTGATAAAGTAGGTAGTTAGCAGAGAGCGGTGATTGAAAATCCGTTTGCAATGAAACTGTAAAATGGGACTTTTTCTCGGGCTGCTTCTGGTTGCCTATGTCAACAGCGCCGTTTATGTGCCGACCGATGCCCGGATTTATGATGACATTGATTTGCTTAAAACCGCGGGGCTGATTAAATCGCTACCTTCAACCAGTAAACCTTGGACCCGGCAAGAGTGCCAGAAACTCTTTTTTGAGGCGGAATCGGCTGCCCGCGGTTGTCGGATAAATGCGGCACAGCAGACGGCGCTGACAAGGTTGCGGTGGGAACTGATAAAGAAAAAGCCGGTGGTTAAAATTGACCTATCCGAGATGGACAATGGTGGTGACCGATTTATTTTACTCAATTTGTTCTCGAGGATGCGGGCAGAACCGGGAAAGCAAAGGGCGTCGTTAGGTGTAACTGCAGAAAACGAGCTGGCCGGCAGGTTCTTTTTTTACGATGAGATGGCACCGGTGCTGCTTAATCCGAAAGAGCCAAGGATTTGTGACTCTGCTGGCTGGCACAATCCCGGTGTCAGGGTCGTTTCTTGGCGGGACCGGGTCTTGTGGGAGATGGAGCGGGCGTATTTAGGTGTTAATTTCCCGGGGTTAAGGCTGGAACTGGGCAGGGATGAGTTTTTCTGGGGACCAGGGTATCTGTCAAGCGTGATGCTTTCGGACCAAGCGCCGGCGCTTGACCATGGACAACTCCTGATGCAGGGGAAAAATTTGAAGTTTCTTTCCTTTACCGCGATGCTCTCGCGCTGGAATAGGTCGCACCGGTTTTTATCCGGGCAACGGCTCGAGGTGGCGCTTTTTCGACGGCTGATTCTGGGTGGGGCGATGTTCAATGTTTACACCTATGAAAATACCTGGGACTTTACCGGGATGCTTAACCCGCTTTTACCGCTCTACTTTTCGGTTGCCAACTCCGGACACGGTGACAACCTTTTGCTGGGCTGGGATGCGGTTCTCTATCTACCGAAAAGTAAACTGTACGGGCAGTTGTTTCTGGACAACTACGAGTTCAACACAAGGAAGGATGCGCCCAACTGCGTCGGTTTGCAAGCCGGATTTCTCTTAACCCCTGCGGATTTTGAGATTCGGGCTGAGTATGCACTGATTACCGCATTTACCTATTACCATCGGATATATTCAATAATGTATGAGAACTATTCGGTTCCTCTGGGGCATGAACTGGGACCGGATGCCGACCGGCTCTGGGCAAGAATCTCTTATACGCCACTAACCGGGCTCAAAACATCGGTTGTTGGAGATTGGACCCGGCGCGGTTATTACAATCGGGGTGGTTTTTTGCGCCAGAGTTATCAGATGACCGACACCGTTTTTCTGCGCTACTACTATCAGTTTCCGGCACGGGGCTGGGATTCAACTAAAACCGATGAAGATGTTGAGGTGGAAAGGGCGTTACGGGTTGGACCAGAACTGGAGTTCAGTTTACCGCGGGGGTTTTATATTCAGGCTCGGATTCAGGCGGCATTTTATAAAAACCAGGGCGGAATGCCGGGAAAGGATGCGGTAGAGCCCGAGTTCTTGCTTAAGTTGGAGTACCGCTACTAAGGCGCGAGTTTTAAACCGAGCGCCTGTTCCAGTTCTTGTCTTTTGATATCGCCTTCGCGAAGGAGCCGGGGTTGACGGGTTGTCAGGTCAATGATAGTTGATGGGGTGCCCGAGCCAACTTTTCCGGCATCGATTGCGAGGTCAACTTGGGCGATAATTTCCGGGTCGAGGGCGTTGAAATCGTTGGTTGCCGGCTGACCGTAGCGATTGGCGCTCGTGCCTACCAGCGGTGCGCCAAGCCGGGAGACAATTTCACGAAATACCGGGTTGTTGACCACTCTGATTCCCACAGTATTTGTCTGCGCCCTTACTATGGCCGGCGTTTTAGAAGAAGAGGGAAGGATTAAGGCAAGGGGGCCAGGGAGAAATTTTTGCGCCAGGAGATGGGCAAGAGCGGGAATTTGTTTCACATATAAAGCCGCTTGTTCCAGGGTGCTACAGTGGATGAGACAGGATTGTTGATAAGGGCGCTTTTTGATTTCATAGAGGCGCTGAATCGCATCCGGGCAGCGGATATCAGCGCCGATGCCATATACGGTTTCGGTCGGAAATAAAACGACACCGCAGTTCAAAAGGGTGTTGACGGCGCGGTCAAGCACCGCAGAGTCCGGGAGCGGTAGTTTGACGATTTCCGCCATCTACAAAGCGGGCTTAATTTCGGCGACCGTCAGGGTTTTATCACCCATCTTGACTTTATCGCCGGGCTTTTTACCGATGAGTTCTTGGGCAAGAGGAGATTGAAACGAGATGATGCCGTTTTCCGGTTCTGAGTCCCAGGGACCGAGTATTGAAAACTGATATTTTGTGCCTGCGGCATCCCTCAATGTTACCTTACAGCCGACGGTTACGGTGCTAATGTCAATTCTTTCTGGTGCGATGGGCTTTGCCCGGGAAAGGTCGGCGCGTAACCGATTGATTTTTTCCATCAGGCGCGCCTGTTTTTCTTTTGCCGCTTTGTATTCGTAGTTTTCGGAAAGGTCGCCAAAACTGCGAGCACGGGCGACTTCTTCAGCGCTACGGGGCAATTCTTCCTCGGTTAATCTTTTCAGTTCGGCTTTCGCTTTTTCGATGCCGGCTACCGAACTCCAAATAAAGTCGGCCTCGGGCTCGGTTTTAAGCGCCGGGAATTTTTCAAAAAATATGCGGTTTATCTCATCCTGCTGGTATGGTTCTAAGATACGAATACGGAGGATGCGGGCCAGCAGTTTTTCCGCCTCTTTTTCGGTGATTTCGGCTAATGTGTTACGGATAATCTGGTAGTTGTTGTCGACCAGAACTTTTTTGACCCGGTTGGTAATGGTGCGACTTTTTTCGGTTTCGAGCAGGTCAAGGAGTCGTGTGAGAATCGGGCGATAGGGAGCAGTGCCGGTTTCCGCAATAAATAGGAATGCGGGGATGCTGGTGCGGTAGGAGGTCAGGGTTGATTCCACTAATGACTGGTAAGTAGTCGGCTTTTCGGTCTGAAGTTTTTCCCGGATGTGGGTCTGGGTCGTGTTGTCCTGGGTGATGGGAAAGATACGGGCATAGAGCGTTTCCCAATCGTCGGGGCGCTGAAGTGCAATCTCTTTGAGGAGTTTCTTTCTTTCGGTTGCGGTACGCAGGCGCTGATAAGCAGCGATTATCTCTTGATGGCTCATTGCGGAAAGCCGGGAGTAGTCAACACCTGGAAGAGATGTTATTTTCTTCGGCGAAGCGGATGAAACATCAACCGTTTTTCTCTCTTTATTCGGTACCTCAATCCAGCGATACATCCGCGTTGGTCGAGTCTGGAGTTCGATATTGGGATGCTGGGATAGACCGCGGCGTGCTTTTTCCCAGATGTTGGAGTAATTTTGTGTTCCGATAATGGCGGTCAGATACTTCTGGATGTCGCTTGGAGCCATCCATTGACGGGTGTCTTTGAGTAAAAGGGCGATGGCAGCGGCGGGGTCGTTGGTAATCAGTTCCTGTAAATGTTGCGGTTTGGTTTCCTGCAGGGCAAAAAAGCCCTCGGATGCAGGAAAACTGAAATAACGGCTGGCTAAAGGAATGTCAAAAACGGCTTCTTCCCCGGATTGGAATGCAACTGTTACCCGGTCGAATAAAAGGTCAAGTTTTTTAACTTTGCCTGGTCCGCGCTGCGGGTCATAAACCAATTTTCCTGGCGCCATTTTTATATAGCGGTCAAACTGCTCAAGCGCCTCGGATAGCGGTTTTCCATAGCCCAAGCCCGATTTCTGGAGCATTTTTTCGAGGAGCGGTTCATCAGGATAGATTTTTTGCAGGCAGACGGTAATGGCAACGGTTAATTTGCTGTCGTCGGGTGTCAGTTCGATCAGACGGCGCAAGACGACCAACTCATCCTGATACCGTTTCTGTTCTGTTAGGGCATCGGCAAGGACCCAGAGCAAAGGCGGGGTTCTTTCTGGTGCCCAGCGCTGGACAAGGTCAACAAGGTTGAGGAGCTCGGCGAACGAGATGTCGCGTTGAATCAGTTCCAGCCAGGATGCCTCCATTTCTTCAAATTTTTTGGTTCCCAGTTGGATACGGAAAAGTTTTATCAGTTCTTCACCCATCTTGCCTCTTTTCTACCCGTCGGATTGCTACGGATGCCTTTATAGAGGTACGCCGACCGTTTCTTCCCCAAAAACATAAGTAAAAATTAGACTATTCACATTTTCTTTAGAGTCAAGAAGGTTTTTTCTTGACCGGGGAAATAGTGAGGGTAGTTTTAATTGATGAGTTACAAGGAATTTATTGTGCCGGTGGGAATTGTCATTTGCGGGTTTCTCATCGGATGGCTGTGTGAGCTTTTGATAAGGACGGTGCTGAAAAGCTTAGCGCGGCGCACAAGGTGGCAGGGTGACGATGTTTTAATTCGGGCTTTGCAGGGGTGGGTTGTTGTCCTCTTTGTCATTCTTGCACTGTACATTGCGTTTTTCTTTTTGCCGGCATTTTCCCGGATTCTAAGAACGCTTCATCGGATTTTGTTAGTGGGAACGATTTTGTCAGTTACCGTCATTATCGCGCGAACCGTGGCAGGTTTCATCAATCTGTATGGCGAGAAGGGTAAGGGGATACTGCCTTCGGCATCCATCTTTGCCAATCTGAGTAAGGTTATTGTGTTTATTCTCGGTGCTCTGGTGGTAGTTAATTCATTAGGCATATCTATTACTCCAATCATCACCACGCTGGGATTAGGGGGGTTGGCAGTGGCGCTGGCGCTTCAGGATACCCTTGCCAACTTCTTTGCCGGGTTACATATCATCATCACCCGTCAGATAAGGACGGGCGACTATATAAAACTGGAGAGCGGTGAAGAAGGGTATATTACCGACATCACCTGGCGCAATACCACAGTCCGGCAGTTGAACAACAATGTGGTGGTTGTACCCAATGCCAAACTGGCAGCGGCGGTAGTTGTCAACTACGACCTGCTTGATAAAAGTATGGCGGTGGCGGTGCCGGTTGGGGTAAGTTACGATAGCGACCTGGCTAAGGTGGAACAGGTTACGCTGGAGGTGGCGCGGAAGGTGATGCGCGAAGTAACGGGCGGAGTTCCCGATGCCGAACCGCTTATCCGATTTCACACATTCGGGGAGTTCAGTATCAACTTTACCGTATTCTTACGAGTAAAGGATGCGATTTCCCAGTTTCCGGTAAAACATGAGTTTATCAAACAGTTACATCAGCGTTATAAGGATGAGGGGATAGTGATTCCGTTTCCGATTCGAACGGTATTCCTGCATCAAACTGGCGCGGAAGATGACAAATCTGTTTGACAAAAATTAAAGGTTCAATATTATCTGAAAGTTATGAAAGTAAAACTTGCTGGATACAACATCGATGCCGACTTGATAAACAACTTGGTTAAAAATCGTCGGTTGGTGCCGACGCCCGAGGTCATCGCTGCAGCTTATGCTCGAATCAGTCGCAGTCAGAAGTCGATTGAGCAGTTGCGCAGTGAGGCGCGCCGGGAATTAAAAAAGGCGCGGCAATCCAACCGAACCATTGTGTTCAGTATGGGTCATCATTCTATCGCCGAGCATGCGGTTTTCAATTTTGATATTACCGAAATTTCTCGTTTGGCGGTAGAGGAGATTGAGCATCACCGTTTGGCATCATTTACCGAGCGTTCGCAGCGCTATGTACAACTGGAGAATCAATTTGTTGTGCCGGCCGAAATTCAGAATGCCGATTTTTTAGGCGACTATCTAAATATCATTCGGCTTCAGAACGAAGCCTATCATCGTCTGATTGAGCGGTTGAAAGAGCATTTTGCTAACACTAAGCCGGAGTTGAAGGATGACCCGCAAAGAATAGAAAATCTGGCAAAGGAGGACGCCCGGTACATCACCAGTCTGGCGACTCAAACCCAGCTCGGGATGACGGTCAACGCTCGAACTCTGGAGTTGATGTTACGACGCCTCGCGGCAAACGAGTTAAGTGAAGTGCGGGCGGTGGCTGAAGAGCTGTACCACCAGGCAGAAATGGTAGCGCCTTCACTATTGATATTTACCGGTCCAACCGATTATGAACGGAACACATATCCGCGCTTGCGGGAGTTTGCCCGAACCTTTATGACCCGACCATTTCCGCGCCGTCCCAGGAATCTGATTGCGATGTCGGCATCGGATGTGACGCTCGTTGATTACACGCAGAACGCCGATAACAAACTGCTTGCCTGCCTGATGCATTCTGCCTCCCGCGCATCTTATATGGAGTGTTTTTCCCGGTCGGAAAAGCAGACCCTGGCAAGAAAGAAGGAGATTTTTAAACTGGCGTGTCAGGATTTAGAGGCTTACGATGCGGTGCTGCGTGAGTTTGAGCATCTTTACCTGACATTCGAACTGGTCATTTCTGCCGCCTGTTTTGCCCAGTTAAAGCGCCATCGGCTTACAACAATTACTGTCCAGCCTTACGACCCGGATTTAGGCTGGACGATTCCAGTTTCCATAGCAGAGTTAAAAGAACACAAGAGTTTTAAGGAAGTGCTGGCACAGACCGAAGAGGTCTATGATAAGATTGCGGCGGTCAATCCGCTGGTTGCTCAGTATGTGTTGACCAACGCTCATCAACGCCGGGTACTAATTACGCTGAACGCCCGGGAGTTGTACCATCTGTCACGACTCCGTCAGGACCCTTCAGCCCAGTGGGATATCAGAGATATCGTAGGTAGAATGGTTGAGCAGGCGCGTAATGTGATGCCGTTGACTTTGCTCCTTGCCGGGGGCAAAGAAGATTACCCTCGGGTTTATCAGGAGTTGTATGGTAAACCGCCTCGGGTCACAAAACTTGAACTGCCCCAAGCGCGGGAAATTAACAATAACAGCAAAAACAGTCCCAAGAGAACCGTAAGGCGGAACAATGAACATTAGCAACAACCAAGAATTAAAAGAGGCGATTAAACACCTCGAACCGGAACTGGTTATATTCGAACCCGATATTATCAAACGGGTGCGGTTGCTCATGGGATTGCGCCAGGCGGCGAATATCGCTGTTCTCGTGATTCTGGCAGGGGCGATATTTATGTGGGCGAACCCTTTTGGTGTTTCATTTTTTCCCACGGCTAACGGCAGATTGGTTCGTCAGATACTTTTGGGGATTGGTGTTCTTTTACTTTTTGCTGATTACCTGATGCCTGTTGCCCGACATTACAGAATCGCCCGTTATGAAGAAGGTCGGTTGCAACTGGTGTTAAGGAAGCAAAAATAGGAGGTTAGACGCGTTATATTATATTCTTCTTACCGATGCTAGTTTGGGCACAGTTAAATTACCTGCCAGCAAGTAACGGGTTTTACGAAAACCCGGCGCTTGAAGGTGGCCGGACCGAACTGGAGTTTGCCGATATCAACAATGATGGCAATGTGGATATTCTTTCAATCGGTGACCACGGGAGTCCTTATGTCAACACTCAGGAACACGGCGTGATGGTTTGGTTTGGCGATGGTGCGGGAAACTGGACAGTTTATCAGTACGGTAATTTTGGTTATGGCGGAATTGCGGTGGGTGATGTTAACTGGGATGGAAACTGGGATGTAGGTTACGGCATGCATCATAACTATTCAGGCGAAGATTTGGGCGACGATATGCTGGAGGTGGCGTTAGGTGATGGTACGGGCATGATGTGGTATGCGTGGGACGATAGCCTGGTGCGTGGAGGCACGGTCTGGGGGATGTTTAATACCTACTTTGCCGATGTTAACCACGATGGACTTTTGGATATTGGTGCGTGTTCATTTGGTTACGGTGTCGGTTTGCAAGTCTTTCTAAACCTTGGTAATGGTACCTGGCGCAAAAGTTTTGGTTTGCCGGAAAGTAGTAACTGTGCTATGGAGTTTTATTTTCGGGATGTAAATCGGGATGGCAACCCTGATATCATCTGTGCCGTTGCCGGTCCAGCGGTCTATTTTGGAGATGGGACAGGGAACTTTTATCCTGGTGATTCGGGATTGCCGCGTTCCAATTACGGGTTGGCAGGAATTTCCCCGGGCGATGTTGATAACGATGGTGGAGATGACCTGGCGTTTGTGAATGATACCAGGGGGATAGAGGTATGGCGCTGGAATAGTGCGCTGCGGGTCTGGCAGAACTTTTCTGGGAACCTTCCTGTCGCCGACTCTTTTTATGCAACGCAACTGGTTGATATGAATCGGGATGGGTTTATTGACCTGTTAGGTCTGCAGCGTCGGGCGGTGAAAATCTGGGCTGGTGATGGCCAGGGTAACTGGACCGAAATGGCGAGTGTACCTCTTAATAACCGGGCTGTAGATTATGGAGCATTTCGTGCCGGGGCGGATTTTGACCACAACGGTTATCCCGATTTTGCCCTTGTTGTTAGAGAGGGGACCTGGCCCAGTTATAAAAACTACGCCTATGCCTTTCGCGAGGCAAGTCCTAAAGAAAGGTTAAGAATTTTTCCGGTTTTTCCCCGTGGTGGCGAACGGTTCTGGCAGGGTTCGGTGCAGTTTATTGACTGGTGGAGTGAGGCGCCCGGGGCAGAGTCAAGCATGGTGAGATTAGAATTTTCAACTACCGGTTCGAGTGGTCCTTGGAGTTTAATTGCCGACAGCCTGCCCAACGGTGGGCGGTTTCAGTGGTTAGTACCCGATAGCATCAGTTCCAACAACTGCTACATAAAATACACCGTCTTCAAGGGAGCCGAGCAGCATTCAGCAGTAACAGCCCGAGCTTTCTTTATTGGTGACCCGACCGGGATTGAGCAGCACGCTGATTTATTTAAGGTTGGTGAAGGGATAAAAATCCAGTCCAATCCAACAAAGGGGCGGGTCCGGGTTAAGTTCAGTTCGACACTGGCAAGCCAGAAAAAGGTGATTTTGTGTGACCAGAGCGGCCGACTGGTCAAAGAAATTACCGTTCCCGCAGGCGCTACTGAGATAGTGCTTGAGACCCGGGATTTGGTTGCCGGAGTTTACTTTATTAATGTTGAGGGCAGTAAAGTTGCCAAGTTTGTCGTCGCGAAATAAAAAGAAGGAAAGAAAGGAGGAAGTATGCAAAAAATGTTCGCGCTAACGCTCGGGCTGCTTTTCATCCTGGGCGCAGTTGGCTGTCACAAACAGGATATCGAGAAGGACAAGACGGCGATAAAAGCGCTGGTGGAGCAGGATACGGTGCATTTTTCTATTAGCACCACTCACGATTCGAGTTCCAGTGGGGGTTATTTTGTCGCCAATGATACGGCGGTTTTCTGGTGGCGGGGACCTCAGACTCATGACGACCCGGTTATCGATGTTAAAATCGTTGAAGACTCTGCCTATGTTCAGTGGTCAAGGCACAACTTTGGCGAAATTCACATCTTGATTAGTCCTCCGGACACCAGTTTGCTTCTATGGAATAAACCGCTGAAAGAAACTGCCCGCCTCTGCGCCATCTTTAAACGGGAAGGAAAGGAAACCGACACTGACCGGGGCTGGCGTTTGAAGAAAATATCGCTTGCCATGGGCGCGTCCGATTCGGTCCAGACGGTGCGAATTGACTCGTTGTGGGTGAGGAGTTCGTTACGGGAACTCGTGGTCAAGGACCCGCTGGAAACGTTTTTCCCGATCGACAGTTTGTTTTCCTTTACTCCCGGTGAACAGGTTACGGTTACATTGTACACGAATGCCACTGACGGGCTCGCATTTCTGCACACATTTGTGTTAATCTGGCCCTTCTATGTCCGGGTCCCGTTCAACTATTTAGGCGATGGGGTATTTCAGGCCACCTGGCACGCGCAACTTTTACCATCATTCCGGTTTGCGATTTTTGACCTGATGCCCCGCTCTGTTCTCTATTCGCCAGACTATCCTTATGACTTCCACGGCTGGCTTTTCTGTTATCAAGTGAAAACGGCGGATTGAGGCGATTGGGAAGGTATTCAGGGAGTCGCTCAGGCTCCCTTTTTGTTTTAAGACCTCGGGATTGGCCAAGTTGCGGTTTCCACCTTATAACCCGTGAGGCTTTTTGGAAGGTTTGACCCTTTTGGGTTAATGGATTAAACTGAATTATGTATAGAATATTTATAATTTTGACGGTTGTCGGGTCGGTATGGGGGACCAACATAATCGTCAATCCGTCATTTGAGATATGGCTCGACACACTTGGTGTTAATCTTCCTTTCGGGTGGTTGAGTTCAGAGTTGCTCTACCCGGGTTCAGCAACGAAGGATACAAACTGCAATTCAGGCTATTATTGTGCGCATCTAACCGGCGGTGATACGATGGCGTTTGTGAGTACCGTTACGGTTGTTCGCCCGGGATTCAGTTATGAGTTTGCCGGATATGCATTTGTGCCGAGTGCGGTGGGGGGTTCTTTTGTCATTCAGTTTTTGACGATGCGGGGTAATCCGTTAGGGAGTCCGGTGCTAATTCCACTATATTACTCAAGCGGGTATCGCCGTTATTCCCGTTGGGTTACAGCACCCGATTCGGCAATGTTTGTTTCGGTATCATGTGTTAGTTTACCTGGGGTTTCAATTTATGTTGACGATGTCACACTGGAGGATACCGCTATTGTTTCAGTCAATGAGGAAGAAAAAACGATTTTTTATCCGAGTGTTAACCGGAAAGTTGTTACAACTACCGCGCCGCGACGGGTCTTTTCTTCGGCAACGGTTTTTGATGCGCTGGGTCGAAGGGTGAGACATCAAGTTTTACAACCCGGGGTGTATTTCCTCATCGAGCGGTGAGTTTCTTATTTTTTCATTCGGTAAACACCACTTTTTATCCCCGAAAGTCGTAACAGTAAGATAGAAAGGTGGTTATGTGATTTCCGGAACACTTTTTTCTGCGGTGGCTGGCGTAGTTTGGGCAAACTTGACAGTGCGGTTATTCTGTGTAGAAGTATTAAGTGAAAATTAATGGAAAAAGGAGGCGGAATGTATTGTGAATTAGAGCGTGATGTTTTGGCCGATGTGCTTAACAGCATTGTCCAGGTAATTCCCGCCAAAACCACATTTCTAATGTATCAGAACATTTTGCTGGAAGTTACTGATGGTGAACTGGTGATAATAGGCTCTGATGGTGACACAGCAGTTAAAAAGAGGGTTCGACTCGAAGGGAAAACCAGCGCTGGCACAGCACTGGTTAAGGGGCGGGAGTTTAACACCCTGGTGCAGGAGAGCAGCGGTTCAACGGTCGTTCTGGATGGAGATGGCAAAATGTTGATGGTGAACTGTGGTCGGATGAAGGCTTCGTTTGTTCAGTTTTCATCGGAAGACTTTCCTTCTTTTCCCCAACTTCCCGAAGGTGATGTATTAGAGTTTCCGGTCGCTACCTTGTTTGAAATGTTCGACCGTTGTGGTTTTGCCACTTCCAAGGAAGAAAACCGACCAATACTGACAGGAATCAACTGGGAGATTTCTAAGAACGAGACCCGGATGGTTAGCACCGACAGTTATCGGCTGGCTTTGATTACCCGTAAAGTCAAATCCAGCGTAAAGGCGAAACTACTTGTCTCTCCTAAGGTTTTGGGGCTATTACCCAAGGACGCAGACAAGGTTAAGGTCCATTTCGACCCCAATAAGATAGGGCTTGTGACCGAAAATACGGTGATTGTTACGAGAATGATAGAAGGTCCTTACCCGGATTATGAAAGGGTAATACCCAAGGAGAGCCCTTACCGGGTGCTGGTCAATCGTGATGGATTGATGGCGGTGGTGCGGCGTGCGGTGATAATTTCGCGGGCAACTGGTAACCCGATAAGCTTAGAGTTCCAGAACAATTCAATTACGGTGCGAGCCGAGCATCCGGACGTGGGGAAAAGTGAAGAGGTGTTGGATTGTCAGTATGAAGGCGAGTTGTTGCGTATCGGATTTAATGGTAGCCTTTTGCTGGAAATAATCAGGCATATAACGACGGAAGATGTCCAAATCGAGTTTTCCAGCGCGATGACACCGGTTTTCTTTAAACCAACCGAACAGAAATCGGGTGATGAGGACCTGTTTCTCTTGATGCCGATTCGGCTCGATTAGCCCGATGAAATTAGCAAGCACCCGGCGGCGTCAAATCTTGTTGGCGGTCATTTTTGCTTTTTTTTCAATAACAATTACTGGTTGTCGGCAACTTGACCCGAACTATTCGGAGCCGATGGTGAACGGTTATCTTTACCGGGGGGAGTATTACGACTATTCGATTGAGTATGAGCGCTATGTTCAGGTTTTTGACCCCAAGGGTTTGCGGATGGTGCCGATTGTAATGCTTAATGGTGAAAGACTGGATGTACTTTCTTATAGCTGGACGAGGTATGAGTATGGCGATACGATGGAGTTTATGGTCAATCATCCCTACGAACTGCAGGTTGTCCATTACTGGGGTGACGCAAAATCCCGCGTAACAATGCCGGGTAACTTTTCACTTACCAGTCCGCCGGAAAGGTACATTCTGGATATGGATTCAACATTGCTCATCTCCTGGACGCGGTCCGCGGACGCAGAGTGGTACTGGGTTGAAGTCGATGTTTCATTTGAGTACTTTGATACGCTGGGGTTTGACGATGATTATGACCTGCGGCTGGATACGATGGTCCAGGATACTTTTTTAATTGTCCCTTCGGAAAGGATTTTTCCCGCTTTTGTGGCGGATGTAATTGAGGGTGATGGCAGCACAATGGTTTGGGCAGGTAGCGGTCCGGCAATAGAACCTGGCGACCGGGGCAATGTTCGGGGCGTTGGGTTTGGATTCTTCAATGCGATAAACGAGCCCCGGGAGAAATATTTCTATGTCGGGGCACCAGTTCAGACGCGCCGGTGTCCAGATAAACGCACGGTTGCAAACCGTTTGCTGGAAAAACTGCGCCGGCGCAGTTTGGTGCGTTGACATTTTCTCCCGCTAAGATATAATAAATCTGGGTAGAGATTTGTGGTTATGGGAGCTCTGCGGTTCGATTTGCCTCTTGCACGGTGGTGAATAAAAGTAATAAGAAGAAAACGGGGGCGAATGGTCTCGACGGAGTGATTGATGGGTTCAGGGGCATAGCGAGGCTCCTCTGTTGCCTCGTAAATACTAACAGAGGAAATACAGCTGCCAACAGCAGCTACGCACTGGCTGCCTAAAGCGGGTAGCCCCTTGCCCGACGATTTTCACCCGGCGTCGGTGCAGGGTCGATAAGGGTGATTAAAGTCGTCATTGTGTCTCAGGATGGCGACTGGATTACAACTGAGGCTGACCTGCTGTTGCCTGTCAATCGGCTAAACAGCGGGTGAGAAAAAAGTAGATTGACTAACTATGTAGAACCTGAACTCTGAACACTTCGGACGCGGGTTCGATTCCCGCCGCCTCCATTTGTCTTATTTTTGAGTACCACAGGAACAAAATAGTGAAGCGAAAGAAGTAACGCATAAGGTGGATGTGATTCGCGGAGAGTAAGATGTTGACTCGAGGTGACAGCGAAGATAATCGCCGAATTGCTGTTCTATCTAACTTTATGCAAACATCTTTTCTGACCACGTTGTGGGAAAAAAGGGTTTGAGAGTATGTTAATAATAGACGATGTTAGCGGATCCAAAAAGGTTGTTTCGGTATAAAAGGTGTTTTAACTTATCCAATAGAACAGAATTAAAGGACGATGGAACAATTTTTGGACAACTAATAAATTTTAGTTATAATGAAAAACTTTAACAGGAAATGAATATATGGTAGTCGGAACAAAGCGATGAGAACTTTGCGCAGGAAAGTTAAGAAGGTGAAGAAAACGGCGTTTAGCAGCTTGTGTCGAATAGGTAATCATAGTAAAAATTGTGCATCCCTAACAGTGAAATTGGTCTCGGGCACTGTGGAAAGTATCGGTAAAATAAGAAATAAACAGGAGGAGTAAATGAGGAAAGATAGGACAGTTCGGGGTAAACAGGCGATGTTACCCAAATCAACCGGAACTCCGAAACGGCGCAGCGTTTATGAGAATGTGGTCAGTCAGTTCAATCGCGCCGCGGATATAATGAATTTAGACGATGGAATACGCAAAATCCTGGGAACAACAATGAACGAAATCATTGTTCATTTCCCAGTCAAAATGGACGATGGGCGCATTGAGGTGTTCACCGGTTACCGGGTGCAGCATAACAACGCCCTTGGTCCATTCAAAGGTGGCTTGCGGTTTCATCCGGCGGTCGATATCGATGAAGTTCGGGCACTGGCGACCTGGATGACCTGGAAGTCGGCAATCGTCAACATTCCGTTCGGTGGCGCAAAGGGCGGTATTCAGCTGGACCCGTTTAAATACTCATTTTCAGAACTGGAGCGGATAACACGGCGCTTTGCTTTTGCTTTGGGTAATACCATCGGCCCAGAATACGATATCCCGGCGCCGGATGTGAATACCAATGCCCAGATTATGGCATGGATTCTTGATACCTATCAATCGATGATGCCACCCTACGAGCGCCAGCGGTGTCTCCATGTGGTAACTGGCAAACCCATTGAATCCGGTGGTAGTGTGGGTAGGGACAAGGCAACCGGACAGGGAGTGGTGTATCTCATCAGTGAGTGGGCGAAAGACCACAACTTTGACCTGGGTAATGCAACATACATCGTGCAGGGATTTGGTAATGTTGGTTCCTGGGCGGCGCGCCTGTTGAAGCCATTTGGTTCAAAGTTGCTGGCGGTGGAGGATGTAACCGGTGCGATTGCCAATCGCGATGGAATTGACCCGGACGATTTGACCGGCTATGTTCAAAAGCGCGGTGGTGTCAAGGGATATCCTAAGGCAAAGCCGATAAGTCACAATGAGTTCCTCAGGACAAAAGCCGACATCTTCATTCCCGCAGCGCTGGAAAATCAGATTACTGGGGAAACGGCACCGATGCTCAATGTAAAACTGGTTGCGGAAGGAGCAAATGGTCCAACCGATCCAGAGGGCGATGCGATCCTGGCAAAACGTGGCATTAATGTGCTTCCCGATGTTCTCTGTAACTCGGGCGGAGTGATTGTTTCTTACTTTGAATGGCTGCAGAACAAGCGCAGTGAGTACTGGGATTTAGAAGAGGTTGATACCAAGCTGTACAAAAAGATTGTCCCCGCTTACCATCGGGTGCGCGAAACAGCAGACAAGTACAGAGTGGACTGGCGTACGGCAGCCTACATTGTTGCCCTAACTCGATTGGAGAGGGTCTATAAGGAACGCGGAATTTTCCCATAAATTAGCGACCGGAGTAAAGCCGCGCCCGGTACACCCGGGCGCGGATTTTTTATCCGGGTCAAGGTTGACTTTGGTTCTGAGGAAGGTAGAAGGTTTTAGTGGTGTGGTATCGGCTGATGATGTTGTTGGGCTTTGTAGTTTTTGCGGGGTGTTCGATTCTTTACAGCGGTGCGCCGCGTTTTGGTCGAACACGGACAGTGAGAAAACCGGTCCCGCAATCACAAGCGGTTTTAGCAAAACATCCGCTGGAGGAGAAAAAGGGAAAGTTGCCCTGGCCGGTTTCTGGAGTTGTTGTCGGGCAATTTGGAGTTCAGGTTGAGCCGAAGTATGGCACAAAGACAAAAAATTCCGGAATCGATATCAGTTGCAAGAGTAACAGTGTGGTGCGGGCGGTTGGTAAAGGCAGGGTGAGTTATGCCGATTTCTTTATGGGTCAGGGGTTGATGGTGATTGTGGAACATGGCGGTGGTTACCATTCGATTTATTCCCGGTTGGTTGAATTGAAGGTCCGTAGCGGTGATGAGATAGCAGCCGGAGACACTGTAGGGTTGAGTGGTGATGTTCTACACTTTGAAATCCGTATCGGCGGTAAGGCGGTTGATCCGCTGCAATGGTTGGAGAAAAAATAGGCTACTTGATTCAGAGTTGGCCAATTTTTTTGCCTGGGGGATAGTCTTTACTTTTGGCTTAAAAGGATAGCAAATCCTGATTGAGGAAAGCAGATCAGTACGCCGCGCCCACTTTTCTGCAATGTCGATTCTTTAGTTCAGGAGTGAGTGGTTGCGGGGAATGGGGATGTAACTTGTTACATTGTCAATAAGATGGAGACGAAAATGGTGTCGGAATTGGTTTTCGGGGTGATAAGAGGTAGGGTATCAGGAATTTTAAGAGAGGGGGCGCTGGAGGTAATCCACAGAATTGCCGCCGGACTGTGGATGGGATGGATTTTTGTTCCTCTGTCTTAATTTTTTGTATGTTAAGATAGGGGTAAAATAGTAACACAGGTGTTTTTGGCCTGAGGGTTGTTTCTAATTCAATTGTCTTTAGGTTACCATCAGGGTGGTATGGTGTTGACATCAGTAAGGTGGCTGATGTAATATAATGGGAATTATGGATGGTAATCAGATAGAGGAGAAGGTTGTTGATGTCCAACTCACACCACCCTGGTCCTGGGTCAGTTATGTCGGTGCGGTGACTACTGTTTTGCGGTCGCGCGGTGTCAAGTGTGATTTCACGGATGTTGCCGGAATGAGCGGCTACGCATTTGTTATCAACATTGACCCCGAACTTCTGCCTACCGGTCCGGTTGCCTTTGACTGGGAGGTGCTGGTTGAAGGAACGCAGGCGCTTGGTATTGAGACCGAGCTGGTGGCGGTTGAGCGGGGTGCAGATGAGCAGGAGCTGGCGGCTGAGCTTTTTGAAAGGGTGCGGGCTGAGATCGATGCCGGAAGGCTGTGTATAGTCTGGGGTGCGGGAGATGCGCCTGAGTTTGGTATCATTTACGGTTATCGGTGTGACTCTTATCTGGTACGCTCTTCAAGGAGTTGTCGGTTTCATGAAGAGAATAAGGAGCTGGGACCGGCTGATGAGCCGGAGCCGCCGGTTAGGTTTGACAGTCTTAAAGCACCATGGCGGCTGGCAGGGTTGTTTTTTGGCGAACGGATAAAACCCGATGTTGAGCTGCAGGAACGTCAAGCAATAAGCCGAGGGGTAAAACTGCTGCGGGGACACCATGCCTGTTTTGATAGTAATTACTATTACGGGGCGAGGGCTTTCCGTATCTGGGGTGATATTCTAAAAAGGGGGCGAGCCGACTCGGTTGGTAATGTCTTTAATTTGATGTGCTATTGGGAACTTCAGATGTTTGCTACAGGTTTCTGCCAGCGGCTGGCTAAAAGAAGGAAAAGTGCGGGAGTACCTCTGGCTGAGGCGGCGGATCTTTTTCAGAGTTCCTTTAAAAATCTTGAAAGGTTGAAGAGCCAATTACCGAAGAATGTTGAAGAAGGGATAGAAAATTGGGTTGCAACAACAGGAGCGGCTAATTTACTTAATGAGTGTGCCGATTTTAATGAAAGGGCGGCGGCGGCGTTAGAACGGGCACTGGCGCTGATGTAAGGGTGTAAAACTGATTCAGGGTTTACTGGCAACCAAGTAGATTCCGGTGCCAATAAGCAAGCCACCGGCGAGTTCAAGGATTGTGGGCGGCTGGTTGAGGAGGAGCGCCGAAAGGATGGTGGTGCCAATCGGTTCGCCCAGTATTGACATTGCAACAACCGGTGCGGGGAGGAATTTCAGCGCCCAGTTAAAACTGGTATGGCCAATAATTTGTGGTCCAATAGCAAGGAGCAGAACCAGAAGATAGGTTTTTGGGTGATAGCCAAGAAGGGGGGTGTGGCTGACGAGGGCGAAAATCAGGAGAAAAAGTGCGGCGAAGGTGTAAACGGGATAGATGTAATTGAGCAGCGAAAGTCCAGCCCGGAGTTTTCTTCCTAAAATTACATAACAGGCAGCACACAGGGCGCCGCCGAGGGAAAGGAAATTACCGCTGGTAAGGGTCGCCGATTTCAAGGTCGGTCCGGCAATGAGCGTGGCACCGAGGAATGCGATGAGGATTGCCAGCCAGCCCCTTAAGGACAGGCGTTCTTTGAGTAATGGCGGTGCAATCAGGGCAACAAAAATCGGATTCATCGCCACAAGAACAACCGAACTGACGACGGTGGTGTGTTTGAGCGATTCAATCCAGAGGATAAAGTGAGCCGCAAGAAAGATGCCGGCAAGAAGCGCCCAGCGCCAGCGTGCCGGTGTGAGTTCCTTGCGGTGGGATTGGAGGTTTTTGATGAAAAAAGGGGTAAGAATGATGCTGGTGAAGAGCATCCGACCAGCAGCAATCATCGGGCTGGGAGCAGGAGTAATGCGGATGATTATCGAGGCAAAAGAGGCGACGCTGATACCAAAGAGCAGGACGATGAAGATTCGGATACGAGAGATGGGCATTGAAGTAGTTTTGCTTTAATTTTTCTTTTGTCAATAGAGGTATTAACTGGAGAAGGTTACGCAATTTTGTAACATTCGCCGCTTTGACCACGGTGGAACTTTTTTTACCGCATCAGGGGTTGTGTTGCAATTCAAAGCCGATTCTATATATTTTATCTGTGCAAATCTTGCCGCTGTTTCTTATCGTAATCGCCGAATTTAATTTTTTGGGTTCTTCAGTGACCGGTTTCACATTTATGAAAATTGGCGTTGGGGCAAGACCAACAGCGTTAGGACAGGCGTTTACCGCGGTGGCGGACGATGTTTATGCCCTTTTTTACAATCCCGCCGGACCGGCGCTGGAGCCGAAGTTTGATGCGGGCTTGACGCTGTGCCAGATGTTACAGGGGGTTTCCTATGCGTCGGGCGGGATTACGGTGCCATTTTTCAAGCAACTTGGTTTCGGGCTCGGTTTTGGGTATTTGAATGCGACCGACACCCGGCGGAGTGAACTGGGTGAAGAGTTAGGGTCTTTCGTTTTAAGTGATTTGATTGCGGGTCCGGCAGTGGCTTGGCAGCCGTTAAAAAGGTTTGCTTTAGGTGTGGGCACAAAGTTTGTTTACAGTCGGCTGGACTCTTTTGCCAGTTGGGCGGTTTCTTTTGATGGTGGCGTACTTTATCGGCCGGTGCGTTACATCACGCTCGGTGCAAGTTTGCTTCATATTGGAACACCGCGCAGGTTTATTCAAGTTTGGGAGTACCAACCAGTGAGTTTGCGGTTCGGTGCCAGTTTTAAGCTACCCTTTGACAAAAATTATATTCTATTTACCAGCGACGTTTCCACCTATCCAGATTATGGGCCAACAGCCGGGGTTGGTGTGGAAGGAAAATTGGATATGCGCGCATTGGGTTCGACACAGACCGGGGCGTTGTATTTAAGAGCAGGGTATCAGTCGGGTGGACACCTTGGGACCTGGTCCGGTTTCTCATTTGGGGTCGGCTACGAAACGGTTTTGAGTTCTTATTTCACGATTCTGGTTGATGCGGTTTATCTTTCTTACGGAATCTTAGGGGATGCGCAGCGGGTGTCTATCGGTTTGCGGTGGGTGCCGAAATCCGGAAAGTCGTAGGTGGGATTCTCATAGTTATACCGCCTGATGCGCGGGTGTTGATATATCTAACGCCCTTTGGGGGAAGAAGCGATTCCAGTTTTGCCGGAGTTGGATAGCGCCCCATCACAACAACATATTCTGGTTTAAAGAGTTCAAACAGTTGTTCTTTATTTCCTTTGCGGCTGCCATGATGAGGCGATTTCAACAGGTTAACCGTGCCGCTTTGGGTAGCGGAATGAAGAATTTCCGGGAATTCACAGTCGCCGGTGAAGAGCATTTTGAACCCGCTTTTTTCTATCAGGGTCACGAGGGAAATCGCATTGGTAGGGATGAGTTTTTCAGCGTAGAGCCATTGAGTAACTGCATCGGGCCAGATGATGTCAACTTTATAGCCCAAGCCGGTAAGGTATGCCCCTTTGTTTACAACAACGATTTTTGTGCCCGACCGTTGCAACCGGCGAAGAAGGGCTTGGTATAAATGGTCGCCTTCTAATGTGGGAACAAGCAGGAGGTTTATCCTTTGGGTCGGTTCAAGGTCAAGGAGGCCGCCGTAATGGTCGCGGTCAGGATGGGTAATTAGAACGGCGTCAAGCCGTTTAACACCCCGGCTCAGCAAAAAATCCCGGAGCATACCGGTGTTGTCGATGCCGGCATCGATAAGCAGTTTTCTTCCCTGGTGGTCTTCAATAAGAGCGGCATCACCACGACCAGGGTCAAGGAATGTGACCCGGGGATGTGGTTTGGTTAGGGCGTTTTCCCATACGAGGAAAGTTAAGCCGGCAATCAGGCTAAGACGGAGAGCGGATTTTGCCCAATTCTTGCGGTAGTTAAGGCTGAGCAGGATAAGACCGTAAAGGTAAAACACTCCAAACCAGGAGAGTTTTCCAGGTTCAATTATTGCCCACCTTAAATTGGCGAAGATACTGGTAATTAAGAGCATCAGCCGGAGCAAAAAACGGAGTGTTTCGGCAGGAAAGGCGGCAAGTGTCGGAGAGATAAGGTTGATGAGCGCGAGCAGAAATCCAAGCGGTAAGGTAATGGTTGTAAGCGGAACAAGGAGGATGTTTGCCAGAAATGTTAATGGCTGGAACCGAAAAAAGTTGTGGAGTAATAAAGGCGCGGTGGCGACTGTTGCTACTGTTGAAATTAAGACCGGATTGATGAGCCAGTTTTTCAGATAGTGGGGAATGCGGTGGCTTTTGAGGAATGGCTGGAATCGGGGCGGAATCGTGATAAGGGCAGCGGTGGCGGCAAAGGACAACTGGGTGCTGGCGTTAAAAATGCTTAAGGGTTCAATAAGAAGGATGATGATACTTGCCACCGCAAGACTGGAAATGAGGTTAACGCGGCGCTGGGTCGGGATACTCAAAAGGGTTGCCCAGGCCATAAAACCGGCGCGGACTGCAGAAGCACGCCAGCCAATGACAAGGATGTAAAAGAGTGTTCCAATGGTCAAGAGCACAAACCGCATCCAGCCGCGAATCTGTAATACATTAAGGAGCAACCAAAAGGCAAAAACGATTATACTGATATGGAGCCCGGAAACCGCCAAGAGGTGCATTGTTCCGGAGTCAGATAGCGTTCGGCGCACATTTTCTGGTAAAGCGGTTTTATCTCCCAGAAGAATACCTTGGAGCAGAGCCGCTTCCGCGCCACCAATCGAACGGTTAAACAGATTCAACAGGTATCTCCTTGCGGGCATTATAAGCCGGGTGATTATCGGGTTCCCGTGGTGCCGGCTGATGATTTTTATTGCGCCCGATTTTACGGTAGCATACCCAGCATAACCTTGTTTGGACAGAATCTGATTGTAATCCAGAAGACCAGGGTTTCGGGGAAAGGAGAACCGTTTGATTTTTGTCCGGAGCAGAAGCAGGTCACCGTAGTGCACGCTGGGCAATGAATCTTTGAAAAAGAGCATAACTTTACCGTAGTAAGGAGGGAGAAGGACACCAGTTGCTTTTCTGGTCATTAATGGTTCCTGGGTGATAATGACCTTGAATGTTGTTGCACGGTAGGTTTGGGGCATCGGCGCTTGAGGTTCACGGCTGCGGACAAAGAGCAAGGTGGTAGCGGTAAGTGTGAGATAAAGTGAAAACTTGTTAGTCCATCGGGTGAAGGCGATGCCGAAGAGCGCCGCCCCTAATGCGGACCACCAGGGTAGAAACGATACCTGACTTAATACGATACCTGCTGCAATGGCAATCAGCGCCCGGACCGGAGCATAACGGATGCCACTTTCCGGAGCAGAAAATTTCATAGCGTAGAGTAAGGGACGGTTGATAAGCTGTCAAGAAATAGGGTGTATTTAGTTCAGTCCGAAGTCAGATGACGTTCGTGCGATTATTTATTTTATTTGACAGGTTTTTTAAGATGGTTAAAATTAAATGTGCTGATGAGCGCGGCGCTCGGGTTACTGTTGGTCGCCCAGTTGTACCGATTTGATTTTACCCCGATAACCAGTCCGCAATATGCCGGAGATTCGTTTGAGGTGGCGATAATCGCCCGGGACCCCTACGGTGGCATCTACGATTACAATCGCCCTGCCTTTCTATCAACCAGCCGTGGGGCAAGTTACATCTATCCGAATGTGATCGGTCCATTCCGCAACGGGGTGTGGAATGGTAAAGTAATGGTAACCATCGCGGACAGTTTACAGATTCGGTGTACTGATGACTCTGTCCGGGTGACAAGTAGCAGTAATGTTTTTCAGGTTGTTTCTGGACCGCCGCGGCGGTTTGTAACGGTGTTACCGGGACAGCAGTTGAGCCCGGGAACACGCGAAGGAAGGTTGGGATTGCCCAACAGTCAAAGTGCCGGTGACAGTTTTTATTTTACGGTTTATTTAACAGATGTTTGGTGTAATCCAGTACGTTTTCGGACCGACAGCGTATATTTCAATGCCAGTGATAACTTTGCGGTTCTTCCTGCTGGTGGCGAGATACAGGATGGGAGTGGCCGATTTAATGCCATTTTCCGGCGTGCCGGCGTCCACCAGCTTTACTGTTTGCCCGCAACCGGACAACCATTTGTCCCCGATACCTCATCTTTGTTCGATGTCCGTCCCGGTGCATTCGAGCGGCTCCTTTTAATTCTTCCTGGAGAAGTGCCGGCACCAGGAGATACGGCAACTCTGGCTTGGATGACCCCGGGTAAATCGGGCACGCCTTTGGCCCAGTATGTCCGGGAACCGTTTCCGGTTTCGGTTTATCCCTGTGACCGATGCTGGAATGTCGTTGGGGCAAGCGGGGTGCGTATAAAGTTGAATTCTGAATTCCCGATAGAGTTCTTTCCTGCGGAAACCACCCTGGTCGACAGCGCAAATTTCTTAGTGCAATTTAATATGTCGGGACCCAATCAAAATTTATGGGTTTCTGATGTTGCGGGTGGAAACGAATCTTACCGCACCCGGCTAGACATCAAAGCCCGGGGTAGAAGTTTGGAGATTACGGCGCCCGATACGGTGGTTGCCGGAGAGACTGCTTATATCAGGGTTGTGGTGCGAGATGCAAATCAACAGCCAATTACCGCCGCAGTTTGCCGGTTTTCGGTGGTGAAGGGAAATGGTGATATCCTTGATGAGGCTTTGCTTACCGATACATCAGGTATTGCCGTTGCCCGTTTTCTCTGTACCCGGGCGCGCTTTGCTGAGTTTGACACGCTTCGGATTGTTTCCGGTGCTGCTGAGTCACTGGTTGGGATATATATTGATATTCCGGACAGTGCGGTGATGTCAGGAAAGATCGTTGCCTTTCCGAATCCCTTTGGTTTTAATCAAGATGCGGCAGAGATTGTGTATTACCTCACCCGGTCAGGTGCGGTTGATGTGCAGATATTTGACCCGTTCGGTAACGAAGTGGTCAGCTGGCATTTCCCGGCTGGAGAACCAGGGGCACGAGCAGGAATCAACCGGGTGATGTGGAATGGCCGAAATCGTCACGGCCGCAGAGTTGCTTCGGGTGTCTATGTCGTCCAGGTTTTTGGTCAACTGCACACCGGTACGGTGTTCCGGAGTACCTACCGTTTAGGAGTGGTATGGTAATAAAAAACAGGGTGGGGTTGGCTTGTTTTTTATTTTTGATTGCGATTGTCTTATATGCCTTTGCGGGTGAAGGCGGGTTAGCCGGCGCGTTTCTCAATTACGGTGCTGGACCGCGCAGTCTGGCAATGGGCAAGGCGTTTACGGCGATTGCAGACGATGCCCAAGCGATTTACTTTAATCCGGGTGGGCTGTTTCAGTTAAACACGCACGAAGTTCTTTTAGCCCACTCGCAACTTTATGGTGCCCGAATGGAGTATATCGCCTATACGATGCCGACAAAAGAGTTTGGAACCTTTGGTGTTAGTATTTTAAATTACGGCGCGGAGGGGCTGGATTCGAGAACACCGGAAAACTGGCAGTATCAGCCGACCTTATTTTCCGAAAACGCCTACCTTGTTTCTTATGCCTACAATCCGTTCAGTTTTCTGGGTTTCGGCGGAACGGCAAAACTGATAACCAAAAACCTCGCACAGTTTGCCGATGTGGGCGTTGGTGCCGACTTTGGAGCATTGGCAAGAGCGGGAAATATTTTCAGTTTTGGTCTGGTGGTACAGAATGCGGTTGAACCGGTTTTGACATTACATACCCTATCGGACCGATATCCAAGAACATTTCGTTTCGGTGTTGCTGCCCATTTACTGGAGGGTCGGGCGGTGATTACGGCAGATGTGTCATCACCGTTATTGCGGCAGATTGATTATTCGACCAACAATCCCATTGACCGGCTGAAACTGGATTTGACACCCCGGGGTGGGGTTGAATTTCATATCGTGCCCGATGTTGTTATCCAGCGAGTGGGTATTGACCCGAACGAAATCAGTCTTGGCATTGGTATCCATCAGGCCTGGGGCAAGATGGGGTTGGGTGTCGATTACGCGTTCCTTTTGCATCACCAGTCTCAGTTCCGGCTGTCACCAACGCACAAACTTGGGATATTTGTTCACTTTTCGGGCTTTCGAGTCTGGATTGATGCCCAACCAAAACTTTTTGCGCCCACACCCGAAGATAAGAACAATGTTCTGTGGATGGACATCAGGACCGTTTCCCGGGCACCGGTGAAGCGGTGGCAGATTATGATTAAGAACAGCTTTGGCGAAGTGGTGAGAAGTTATAGCGGGTGGGATGCGCCACCGCCGCGGATGTGGTGGGATGGCCTGGATGATGTTGGCCGGCTGGTTTCCGATGGCAAGTACTACTACGATATCGTGGTTGTTGACCAGCGTAATACATCTTTGAGTTTTTCCGGTCTTCTTACTACAGTAAAGACCCGAGGTCCACAGGGAAAGATTGAAATCAAACCCGGCGAGTAGAAATGTCAATTCTGTTGCTACTTATCTGGGGAGTTTTGACACCGCAACAGACTCAGGAGTTAGCGCAGGAGTACAATCGGGTTCAGACGCTGATTGCAAGCCACAACTATCAAGAGGCGATTAGAGGACTGAACCGCTTGGTGCGGGAGTTCGGAACAAGTGAATTTGGCAATGAACTTAATTTCGCGCTGGCAGAATGTTATTTCAATCAGGGTGAGTATCATAAGGCGTTAAGGTTATTTCAGACGCTGCTGGAGCGGCCGCGCTACTCGTATATAAAACCGGAAGCGATGTACGGGGCGAGTTTGTGTTACATTATGATGGGCAACTACCGACAGGCACAGCTGATGCTGGAAAAACTGGCAAAGGAGCCCGGGTACAACGCTGACCCCCGGACAAATTTTGCCCTGGGTGTGCTTTATTATTTTCAGCGCTCTTATGAGCAGGCGCGCACCAATCTTGACGGGCTCGAGATACCAGAAGCAAAGTTTTACCTTGGTAAATGTTATGCGCAGCTGGGAAATCCGATGCGGGCGCTGGTTAAGTTCAAAGAAGTGACCGATGCGGTGCCCAACACACCCCTGGCGTTAATGGCACACTTTAATGCCGGGTTGGCTTTGTTTATCAATCGGGATTACGATGGCGCCCGGGCAAAGTTTCAATTTTTCCTCGACCAGTTCTCTTATTCGCCGTTAGCCGACTTTGCCCATTATTTCTTAGGCTGTGCCTTAATTGCTCAGAAACAGTACTCAGGGGCGATTGACCATCTTATGCCCCTCACCCGTTCGAACAACAACTTTCTTGCCGCTCATGCCAATTACTTTATCGGTTATGCCCAATTGGCGCTTGGTAAAGCCCAGGAGGCGGTAGAGCGGTTTCAGCGGGTGCGAGCCAATTACCCCAGAACAATGGTTTCCAGTTACGCTCATCTGCAGCTGGCAGCGGCGATGCTGGCAACGGCTGATACTGCGCAAACGTTGCTGGCAACTAGTCAGTTGAGCCGGATGTTCACTACCGGCGCCCTTTCTGGAGTGGGCAACTATCTCTCCGGAGTGATTTATTATCAACTGGGAGATTATCGCAGTGCCGCTGACCAGTTTGAAAATATCCTGGTCAACTATGGCGGCACCGCGCTGCGGGAACCGGCGGCAGCGATGCTCTTGATGGCACTCAATTCAAGTGGGAAGTTTGACAACTGTGTCGCCCTGGGCACTAAGTATCTTGCTGATTATTCGGACGCAAAATCTGAATGGCGACCCCGGATTTTGTACTCGCTCGCCGAAGGTTTTTACTATACCCAGAAGTACAGCGAGGCGGATGACTACTACCAGCGGGCATTCAACCACCCTTCTGGAGCCGAAATCGCGCCTTATGCCCGGCTGGGAAGGTGTTACACCCTTTATCATCAGGGGCGGCTGAATGAGGCGTTGTCCGGTTTTAAGGGGTTATTGAATGCCCGGTTGAGCGATACTCTGTTCACGATTAGCGCCTATCTCGGTTACGGCTATTGCCTTTTCAATCAAGGGGAGTATTTGAAGGCGCTGGATGTTTTCGAGGCTTTAACGAATACATTCCCCAACGATTCCCTTGCCGCCGTGCCGGGCTATTTCTACGCTGGTTACTGTTATTATCAGTTGAAATATTACGGACAAGCAGTTGACGCCTGGACAACTTTGATGAACCGGTTTCCCTTGAACAATCAAAAGGTCGCCGAAGCCGCTTTCCGCACCGGCGACACCTATTTCAAAGCCCTGGAGTACGACAAGGCAATTGCCGCTTTTAGTTTTGTGATTGAAAAGTATCCGTTTTCGCAATTCGCCCCGGCGTCTCAGGCACTTATCGCCCAATGCTACTACAACCGGCGGCAGTATCTCGATGCGATTCGCGAATATCAAAAGTTTCTCGACTTGTACCCGTCTGATGCCCAGGTGCCTGGTGTGCGCAAAAGTTTGGAGATGAGTTACTATCTTGCTGGTCAGGAGGATTCGAGCGTGATGCGGCAATTTCTGGAGCGTTTCCCTCAGTCAGAAATGGCAGCAGAAGGACAGTACGCAAAAGGTAAAGAGTTGTATGATGGGGGCCGATTTGATGAGGCGATTGTTGAATTGCAGAAAACGGTGGTGAATTTCCCTGGTTCCGGAGTTGCCGGTGATGCCCAGTTGCTGACGGCAGAATGTTATGCCCAGCTGAAAAGGTGGCAGGAAGCAGCTCAGGCTTACCAGAAGTTTCTGAGTTATTTCCCGGAGCACGAACAACGGGCCGGGGCATTTTTTAATATGGGCATTGCCTACTTTAACGCCGGAGAGTACAAGGCGGCGCTCAAGGCATTTCAGACAGTGATTGATTCTTTTGGCGATTCCGAGTATGTTGAGAGCGCAAAGAAGAATGTCGAAATTTGCAACAAACGGCTGGGTGCGGGCCAGTACAGCACACCAGCTGAAGAAGGCGAATCGGGTGCTGTGCCCAATTCGTCCACAGAGGTGAATTCATCAACCCAAGGAGAGAAGAAACCATGATAATGGGTCAGAGTATAGTTCAAATTTTCAGGAACAGTTTGGTAATGGTGATATTACTCCTGGCATCGATTACCGCCCTGGCGTTGATTCTCGAGCGGTTTTGGTATTTTACCAAAAATCGTTTTAATCCTTCAAAGGGGCTTATGGAGTTGCGGCGGATACTAACGCAAAACGGCCTAAATCAAGCGCTGGATTGGAGTAAAAAGCAGAACAATCCTCTGGGAAGGTTGTTCGTGGTGGCGTTAGAAAATTACACATTGAGTGCCGAGGAGTTGTCGGATTTACTCTACAGCTTGATTCTTGAAGAGCGGATTCGCTACGAGCGGCTCCTGGGTGGTATGGGAACGCTGGCGAATGCCGCAACACTGCTCGGGCTTCTGGGAACGGTTACCGGGCTCATCGGCGCCTTTGGCAATATCGCTCTGACCGGTTCGGGTGGGCCAGCGGTCGTATCCAAAGGGATTGCGGAGGCTTTGTTTACTACCGCCTTCGGTCTTTTTATCGGGATTCCGGTGCTGTTCTTTTACAACTACTTTTCCAAGAAGTCGATCGACCTGACAATGGCGCTGGAAAGTGTTGCCGAACGCTTAGTGGTGTTGCTCGGTCGCTATAAGCAACCGCAGCGCGGTGAGCGGCCTTTGGAAACAAAACCGGTGCCAACCCCTTCGGTTGTGCAACCTGAGGTTAACGAGGATACAACCTGGAAGTTCTGATGCGCCGCCGAGCCTCGGTAGAATCGTATCGCAATTCGGGATTGATATTGAATTCACTTGTTGATATTGCCCTATCGCTGGTCATCGCCTTCATTGTCTCGATGCCGATTTTCTTTGAGTCGGGGATTTTTGTCTCGGCGCCGGGAGCAGCCCGCGCTGCGGCAAATGAGCCCGGTTCGGATATCAAGGCGAATATCCTCGTCACTAACGACGGCAGGATAATGTTGAATGAAGCTCAGGTGTCTTATGAAAATCTTTCTGAGTTGTTGCCCCGCTTGCTCCAGCGGAGTGTAGAACGGCGGGTTATTGTTGCGGCTGAGGAGCAGGTTAAGTATGACCGGGTGATGCAAATTCTCGACCTGGCGAAACAGTGTGGTGCGGCTGATATTGCGCTGTTAAGGACGAGGAGGGCAAAATGAAAAGAGAGGCACCAAACATTGACATTTTACCAATGGCTTGTGTTGGGTTGATCCTTGTTCTTGTTATGATGATGGTAGCGCCGATGGTTTTAACGCACAATGCAACGCCGGTGGCGGTGCCACAAACGCATACCGCAGAGCGAAAAACAGAAAACGATGTCACCATTACCTATACCGCAGATGGGCGCCTTTATTTCAACGATGAACCGGTTGCCGATTTCGATGAGTTGTACAGCCGGATAGCAACCGAGATTGCCCGCGACCCGTATGTGCTCGTGGTGGTGCGGGCGGATAAAGAGTGTCTCCATTCATCGGTTCTGGACATTCTTGCCTGTGCCCGGCGGGCGGGTGCGGCGCGCATCGCCTGCGCAACCAAAAAAATCGCTCAGGGAGGATAGATGTTTGCCCAACGCCGCAACTGGACACTGGAAATTACACTGCTCATTTCGGCGGTGCTTCATCTCTCGGGCATAATCTTGTTCTCCCGTTCGCGACCTGCTGCCAGTTCCGGGTTCGATTTGCAAGAGATAAGTTTTATGGATGTTACTTACCGACCCGAAGTGGCAAAAGTCGTTGCTTCCAATCCGGCACCGGTAGCGAGCGGGGGTGGTGAAATTTCCGAAGGGGTGACTCCGACATATGCTTCGGGCATCGCGGCGGAAGAGGTGGCACCACTGGATATGTCGGCAACACTGGAGCGATCAACTTCCCAGGCAAAGATTGAACTGGACCGATATGAGCTGGCAAGAGGTGGTGAGCTGGATGTGATTCGTATCGGGGGCAAGGGTTCGTCGCAGACCACCGAAGAGATTTTGACTCAGGCGCCGATATCGCTGGCGCGCGGTTCGGGAGGATCAGGAAGTGGTTCCGGGATTAGAGGTGTGCCCGGTATTCCGCAGGCCCAATCTCAGCCGCAGTTGACGATTGAGCATCGACCTTTATCAAAGCCTTCATCAGGACCGGTTTTGCCTCAGTTATCAACCCAGAATCAACCAACGATTCAAGCGCCGGTTACCAAGGGGACGAGTTTTCAGATTGCCGGTCCAATATCTCAGCGGGAGATTATTAATAAAGTGAAGCCGAAATACCCGAAGTGGGCACTGGACCAAAGGATAAGCGGGACGGTAACAGTGCGCATCTGGGTAATGCCCAACGGCAAAGTAAAGGGGATGCCCCAGGTGGTCTGCAGTTCTGGTTATCCCGACCTTGACCAGGTGGTGGTACAGGCGTTGCGCGAATGGGAGTTCGCACCGCTCGGTCCAGGGGTGAAAGCCGAAGACCAGTGGGGTGATGTTACATTTATATTTCAACTGTCTTAACCTGATTTGATATGACGCTTTTTTTACTGGCATATTTTCTCCTGACTCAAACCGAAGATACGGTGCAGCAACGCAAGCCGGCAAACAGCCATACAATTGGCGAAGAGGTCATTGTCGGTGAGACCGAGGTCAAAATTCAGGACCCAAAACTGTATTTTCCGCCGCAGATAGACCCCTGGAGTCCGATTAACGACCTTCTGGCACCGGAGAGTTATGTGTTTGATGAAGGGTTGTTCAGGGCAATTGATTCCCTCACGGTGCCGCACCATTTTATCCACTCCTCATTTTTAAGGGTACCGGTGGAGAAGAGTTTTATCTATGGCGAAATTCTGGTGTTTTTGCCGTCGTTTGAGCATCGGGTTGCCACCTGGGAATTGATAATTGCCAATTCGTTGGGCGAAACGGTCCGCAGGGTTCGGGAAAAAGGACAACCTCCAGCCGTGATTACTTGGGATGGGAAAACGGATAAGGGTGAGCCAATCGCAACCGGTGAGGTTTACAGTTTCACATTTAACGCCTACGATGCCCAGGGTAATCAAACCCGGATTCAATGCGAGCCGCAACGGATTAACGCCGTGGTCTGGAAGGAGAAACAGGAGTGGGTTGTTTCTGTAGCGGCGGACCAACTGTTTGGTTCGGAGGGGGCGCAACTGCTTACGGAGGCTGAAGCCCGGCTCGACGAGATTGCCAATGTTATAAAGGAGCGGTTCAGTAAAGAGGTTGTTGTTTATGTTTATTCGGCAAAGGAAAAACTTTCTAACGACCGGTGCCAAGTGATTGAGGGGGAAATTAGCCGGCGGGTGGTTTTGCCCAAAGGGGCATTAAAGGTTGCACCAAGATTTATTCCCGGTTTACAGCCCAAACATTCCAAAGTCGAAATTCATATTATCTAAAAAGAGCACGTTCCAGGCGTTCTAATTTTGACGCAGTGAAATTTATGAGTAGCATTACCAGTACAATTGTGCGAAAGGAGACGATATGAACGAGAGTTTTGGTTTTTTATTTCCCGGGCAGGGAGCCCAGTATGTTGGTATGGGGTTAGACCTTTATGAGCGTTTTCCTGCGGCGCGCGATGTTTACGACCGGGCAGAGGATGTTTTAGAGTTGCCGATAAAGCGGGTTTCGTTTGCAGGGCCAGAGGAGGAGTTGCGGCAGACCCGTTATACCCAGCCGGCGATTCTTACGCACTCAATTGCGGTGCAAGCGGTGCTGCCCGGGTTAAAACCGGTTTTTGGCGCCGGGCACTCGCTGGGTGAATATTCGGCGCTGTATGCGGCGGGTTGCTTTGATTTTGATTCGGTACTGAGGATTGTAAAGCGCCGTGCCGAGTTGATGTTTGCTGAGGGAGAAAGGCGCCCGGGAGCGATGGCGGCGATTATTGGGCTTGATGCCCCAACGGTGGAAAAGGTGTGTCAGGAGGCACAGGGTGTTGTTGTTTGTGCCAATTACAATGAACCAAGACAAACTGTAATTTCTGGTGCACCGGAGGCGGTTCAAAGGGCGATGGAACTGGCAAGGGGAAAAGGGGCTATTAAAGTCGTGGCACTGCCTGTTTCCGGTGCGTTCCATTCGCCGCTTCTTGAAGAGTCGGCAAAGGATTTTGCCGATTATCTGGAACAGTTTGAGATTAAGCCCCCGGCTTTTCCCGTGATTATGAATGTCACCGGTAAGGCGACAACCGATATCAATGAAATCCGGCACAATCTACGGCAACAACTTATCTCGCCGGTGCGCTGGGTCAACGTTATGGAGACCGCAAGGTCTATGGGATGTAAAAGAGTTCTTGAACTGGGTCCGGGTCAGGTCCTTGCCGGTCTGGCAAAGCGGATTGACCGGGAGTTTGTCGTGACCTCACTAGGAAAGGCGGCTGATATTGAGCGTTTTCGGGGTGAGGTGTAGGATGGATTGGAAGGCATTTTTAACCACTTTTGTTGCGGTTTTTCTCGCCGAACTGGGCGATAAAACTCAGATTGCTACTCTCTCCTTTGCTGCCGGTTTTAACTCTTTTCTGAGCGTGTTTTTAGGGAGTGCTTTGGCATTGATTTTGACTTCCTTACTGGCGGCGTTAATCGGTTCCAGCCTTGCCCACATCATTCCGGAGCGTTGGGTTCATCTCGGCGCCGGTGGCATCTTTGTTGTATTGGGGGTCATCTTAGTGATTCGCAATCTTCGTTGATGAAGATAAAATGCCAGCCGGATGAGTTTCGGGTTGAGGAACTGCTGCGATTAAAACTTAAACCGCGCGGGGCTTATTCAGTATATCGGCTGGAAAAACGAAACTGGAATACGCTTGATGTTATCCGGCAACTGCAATTAAAGTACCGCTTTCCGGTGGTAGCACGCGCCGGCTTGAAAGACCGCCACTCTTTTTCAATTCAATATCTATCGATACCGGGCAAGGGTCCGAAACGGGTGACAACCGACAACTACTCCCTGACGATGGTTGGAATGGCGGATGAACCGGTTTCCCGGGATGTACTGGTTGGGAATCGGTTTGACATTGTAATTCGTTGTCTTGACGAGGCGGAGTTAAACCGTTTTCAAGAGGCATTACCGCTCGTGCGACAGTTTGGTTTTGTAAATTATTACGATGAACAGCGTTTCGGTTCTGCCCGACACAAGCAGGGGTTTATCGCCCAAAAACTTATTCTGGGACATTACAACGGCGCATTAAAACTTTATCTGGCAACGCCCAGTGGCGCCGACGACTCAAATACCAAACGACAGAAGCGGGCGCTATTGGCGAACTGGGGCGACTGGCAAAAGTGCTGGGAGGCGGCTGATTCGGGAAATAAGCCGATTTTCCAGTACTTGCTTGAGCATCCAAAGGATTTTGCGGGCGCGGTGCGCAAAATTCCGCGCGCGATGCTGGAGTTGTTTATCAACGCTTATCAGGGGTGGTTGTGGAACGAGATTACAAAGGCGTTAATTGAGGAGATGGGGTTAGCGCGGCTCTTTGCTTTTTACGGATTTGGAAAACTGTTATTTTATGAAAGGCTTTCGCCTTCAGAGATGCGCCACCTTGGAAAGTTGGTGATTCCGGCACCGGGACCGCGAGCGGAGTTTAAAAGTGAACGGGTGGCGCGGGTTTTTCAGGATGTGTTAAGGCGCGAAGGGTTAGAGCTGGAAAGGATGAAACTAAAGGTGCGGATGCGGGGACTTTTTTTTAAGCCTTATGAACGACTGGTAGTGGTGCGGGCCGAACATCTGGTGGCGGCTGAACCGGAGCCCGACGAATTGTACCCTGGTAAAAGCAAGGTGCGAGTTTCATTTGTGCTTCCCCCTGGAGCCTATGCAACTATCCTGTTAAAAAGGCTGTTTGCCCTTCCAGTATGAGCCTGCTGATTATTTTTTTGAGTTGCGGGATAATTTCACCGCCGATAATTGCCTCGGACCCGGGCCGTTCCTGGTTTACTCTGGAGACGGACAATTTTCTAATCCATTTTTCCAGCAAGGGAAAGCTGACCGAGGAGCGAAGTGAGTTTGCCCGTAATATCGCCGAGATTGCGGAAGAGATTCGGGCGACGGTTGCTTACCACACCGGCAATGTGACAAGAGAAAAGGTTCATATAATTGTTGTTGACTTTTATGACCTTTACAACGGCTGGGCGATTCCATTTCCTTACAACACAATTACGATTTTACCCACGCCCCCGCATGATTTTAAGACCAACGACGACAACTGGCTCCGGACATTGATTTTACACGAGTACGCACACATCGTTCAACTGGAGCAAAGCCGGGGACTTCTTGCCGGGTTGAGCCACATATTCGGTAGGGTGGTTTTACCCAATACACTTTTACCGACCTGGTTGATTGAAGGTTATGCGGTGTACAACGAAACAAGGTTCAGCAATTTCGGCAGGTTAAGGAGTGCGGAATGGTGGGGAAAGATTTACCAGGCGGCACAGAACAATAGCCTTCTCGAGATTGACCGGTGCGATGGTTATGAACTTCAAAGGTACCCTGGTGGTTTGGCACCTTATCTGTATGGGGGCGCATTCGTTGATTTTATTGCCCAAAGGTACGGGGAAAATTACTGGGAAGAGTTCAACCGCAACAACTCAGCCCAGGTGCCCTTTTTTGAGAACCGGCTGGCGCAAAAGACACTGGGTAAGAAGTTCAAAAGACTGTGGCGGGAATGGCAGGATGAATTAATTGCTCGCGCCGATTCGATTGCAAAGAAAACCGGCAACGATTCGTTAAATCTCTTCGTTAACCTCACGAGCGATGGTTATGATAAGAGTTCGCCCTGCTGGTCCAGAAATGGCAGTGAGATATATTACATCTCGCGAACCGGAAAGGAAAAGATTGCGATTAAATCGATAAATCTGGGAACGATGGAGTCCCGGGTTATACATCAGGGCCCGGTCATCGGCGGTCTGACTATGTCTCACGATGGCCGGTTTTTAGCATTTGCCCAGTTGTTGGTTAAAACTAACGGCGATGAGCAGAGCGACATTTTCCTGCTCGATTTAACAACGGGAAAGAAACGGCGATTGACATCTAATGAACGGGCTTGGGACCCGGATTTTGCTCCTGATGATTCGCAACTGATATATGTCAGTTACCGTTCAGGACAGAGCAATCTGATGGTGCTTAACTGTCAAACCGGTGAACGCCGGCAAATCACCGAGAATCGAAACAACACCGTTTATCACCGACCAAGGTTTTCTCCAGGAGGGCGGCTGGTGGCGGTTGAGGTTTGGCAGCCGGGCGGCCTTCTGGACATTGCAATCATTGACCTTAAAACGGGGTGGACAATTCCAATTACTTCAGACCGGGCAAGCGACATCTTTCCTGCCTGGTCGCGGACCGGTAAGTTTCTCTTTTTCTCATCAGACCGTGCCGGTTTGTTCAACCTTTATGCCTACAGCGTGGAAACGCACCAACTGTATCGTTGCACCGATGTTGTAGGTGGGGTGTTCGAGCCGGCGGTTTCGCCCAACAATAAAAGAATCGCTCTGGTGACGCTGGGCGTGAACGGCTATGAGTTGAGTTTAACCGAATTGCGGGCGCGGCATTGGGTTCGGGCAGAAGATTTCGTAGACTCTTTTTTAGAAAATGAGTATGTGCCGGTTTCTTTTCGCACGCAACTTTACTACTACTACCCAGCCGGAAGTTTGATGCCACGGTTCTGGTTACCCTGGTTGAGTACAACTCCGGGGTTAGAGGTCGGAGCGGTTACTTTTGGCTGGGATGTTTTGCAGTTCCATCGCTATTCGGTTGCCGGTGGTTATCAGGTTGGCAAGCGAATTCCGTTTGTCCGGTTTAACTACGAGTTGTTACGCTATTTTCCCGACTTCAACATTGAAGGTTTGATTTCGCCCCGCGGGCAATGGGGTCGGCTGGGTGTTAACGTGCCAATCTATGGTAACGATTGGTACCAGCAGGGCGGAACAGGGATTACGGTCGGGCATGACACGATACTGGCAGCACGGTTTGATTTTTTCTGGTGGTTTAGCAACAGCCAGACCTTTCGATTTAATGTTGCCCCGGTAAGTGGTCGAGAAATCGGGATGTTGAGCGATGGACAGTCCCGACTTCTTTTAGCAAAGTCCGATCTGGTTCGGCTTGTCTGTTACTGGAATGAGTATCTGGGAAATCCGCCCGCAACCTGGAGTTTGAAGTTACGAATGGCGCTGGGTAGCGCGTTCGGTGATACGACGCGGCACCGTGCTTTTCAAATGGCAAATCAGTCCGGACTCTTTACGGTGCGCGGGTTTGCGGACTCATTTCCGGTTGGTGCTAACATCGGTGTTGCCGGAGTTGAGTTTCGGATGCCAATCTTCTGGTTAGAACGGGGGATAGGAACAGCACCGATTTTCTTCCGTAATGTCAATGGGGCACTCTTCTTAGAGACCGGCGTGGTTACCAATCAGTGGCAATTCAATTTAAATAACTGGCGGAACGGAGCGGGCGGCGAGGTTCGCCTTGACTTTATGCTGGCGCGTTATGTACCGGTCAGTTTCACGCTCGGTGTTGCTATCGGTTTAGAGCGCAAGGTGTCTTATCAGGTTTATTTGAATTTAACCAGCGAATTGCTGGCATCGATAAGCGGCAATAAAACAGCGGGGGGAGTTATTACACCCCGCAGATGGGGCATTTGACTTCGGTCTTTTCCGGCGGCTTGGGATGTTCGTTGTGCACCAGCGTGCCGCATTCGGCATAGCGATGATAGAGATAACATTGATTGATGTAAGCCTCCCGGGGCGATAGCGCCGGTTCATACCAGAAAAATTCGTACTCTTTCCAGTGGGCTTTAATCGCTTCGCGCAGGTTGCGTTCTGCCCGAGCGACAATCGCAATCTCTTTGGGTCTTTTTGCCAGGCAGTAAACACCACCCACCCGGTCGGGCACAGAGATATCAACCTGGAGAGGCCGGAGGAGATAAGGTCCACGCATAGTTCCTCCTTTTTTAAACTCCCTGATAATTCGGATAACCCAAATTCATTATGCTCAAAAGAATTGTAAACTGAGGAGGGCAATTTGTCAAGTTAATTTTTCGTTTATTCTTTTACACCGAGCGGTATTGACCCGGCGGCAAAGTTGAATAACATTGAAGGAGGATGCGTGAGCAGTTTGTGCCCCTGTCAGACGAGATTTTCCGGCAAAATCTGCAAAGAATCTGGAACGAGGTTGAGCAATTGGCGGTTGCGGGCGAGTTTCTCAATGTTGAAGGCGGCAGTGTGGAGCAGGTGCGCGATTATCGGTTGCGTCTCCACCATTGTGCCAACTACGCCGCGGCGTTCACAACCTTTGCTGCGGCAGCCCGGCCGATGCGAATTCTGGAACTGGGGTGTGGCAGCGGGATACTTTCTGCGGCGTTTGGCCGCTTGATGCCGTCGGATTGGACGCTTTTTGCCACCGACTACTCGCCCCGGTTGATTGCATCTGCCCGGACTCGTTATCAGGTTGCCAATGTGCGATTTGAATGCATCAACATCAACGATTTAAAGCCCGATTTTCTGAAAAATTTTGATGCCGTGATGTTTCTTGAGGTGATTGAACATCTCACTGAGCAAGAGGTTGTTACCCTGTTCTCCCGTCTTTACTCTGGTTTAACCGTCGGCGGTATGGTCTTGATTTCAACTGTTGACCGTTCGCCGTTTAAAAGACAATTTTCCGGCTACGCCCCGCATAAAATTGAATATCGTTACGCAACACTGCACGATTTCCTTAACAACAAAGAAAAAAACCCATTCGAACTGGTTGAGATTTTTCGTCTGACGGCGCGGCGGATTGTTCAGGAGGCGGTTCGGTCTGAAGACCGGGGCGGATATTTATTGAACCGGCTGGTTGGACTGGTAAACCGGATTACCCAGCGTCAGCGCTGGCTCGTAAGTTCAACGGCGCGGCTTGTCAATTTTTCGTTTCGGGTTTATGACCGGTTTATGCCGAAAAAGCAATTCAATGTTGAAGAGTATTTAAAAGAGGTCAAATTCATCACCAGGCAACCGGAGTTGTTCGGGGCAGAATCTTTCAGCCTGGTGGCGATTTTAAGGAAAATGCCCGACAAAATTTAAGGTGCACAGTTTTTTTAATTTGAAGAGGAGAAGAGGTTTAACGAATTTATCAGGAGGGCGGAATTGAACTTGTTAAGAGTTGTGATATATAAAGATGGTAAACTGTTACTACTTGACCAGACCCAACTACCTCATCACGAACGGTTTTTGTGCCTGCGGCGCGCCGCTGAGGTTGCCCGGGCGATAAAACTTTTGCAGGTGCGGGGGGCACCCTGGATTGGGGTCGCTGCCGCTTATGGCATGGCGATTGAGGCGCAACGGCTGCCTGATGATAAACTGATTTCGGGGTTAAACCGTGCCGCGCAGGTGTTAATCCGGGCACGGCCAACCGCGGTCAATCTCTCCTGGGCGGTAAAGAGAATGATGAGCGTGCTAAACCGAGCCGATTTAACACCCGGCGAGTTGCGGCGCACACTTGTTGCCGAGGCAAAAAGGATTGAGCAGGAAGAGCGGGAGCGGTCTCAGTCAATTGCCCTTGCGGGCGTAAAGGTTGTTCCGCAAAAGGCGGTTATCCTGACGATTTGCAATACCGGTGCCCTGGCAGCGCCGGGATTGGGGACCGCTTTAGGTGTGGTATTACAGGCACATCAGGAAGGGAAAAAGGTTGCGGTTTATGCGTGTGAGACCCGCCCATTATTACAGGGGGCACGGTTGACGGCATTTGAACTGTTGCGGGCAAGGGTACCGTTTTACTTAATCGCGGACAGCGCCGCGGCATCGGTGATTGAGCGCTGTGATTTGGTTCTGGTGGGTGCGGACCGCATCGCTGCTAATGGCGATACGGCGAACAAAGTCGGGACAAAGATGCTGGCAATTTTGGCAAAGGAGGCGCAAAAGCCGTTTTATGTAGTTGCGCCCACCTCAACATTTGATTTCCAATGCCGCACTGGTGCTGAAATTGTGATTGAGGAGCGGTCGGGCGATGAGGTGCGGCGATTTGGCAGATGCCGGGTGGCACCGGAGCTGGCACCGGTTTTTAATCCGGCATTTGATGTCACGCCGGCGCGTTTGATTACCGCTTTTATTACCGATGCCGGAATAGTCAAGCCGCCGTTTAAGCGCAATATCCGGCGCTTGCTATTCGGTTGAAGCGGTCACCGACTCCATTATTACCGGCGGCCGTGCCTGACCCAGTTTGTCAAGGACATCCATTCCTTCAACAATCTTGCCGATGACGGTGTAGTTGCCATCAAGTTGGGGCAGGGGCTGGAGGCAGAAGTAGAACTGGCTGCCGGAGGACCGTTTTTCGGGATTGACTTCCTCGGACAACCGCGCCATCGCCATTGAACCCTTTTCGTGTTTGCGTTTAATCTCGGCCGGGACGGTGTAACCCGGTCCACCGGTGCCGTCACCTTTTGGGTCACCACCCTGAACAACAAATCCCGGGACGATGCGATGGAAGGTCAGTCCATTGTAAAAACCTTTGATGGCGAGGTTGGCAACATTGCACACATTGAGCGGGGCGTCTTTCGTGAACATCTCAACCTTGATGGTGCCGAAATCTTTTACCTTGACGGTCAGGAAAAGTTTCTCCGGCAGGTTGTCGGGCGTCAATGTGTCTTTGAGAATACCGGGTTGTGCTGATTCTTTTTGGCTCATTGTGGTATCTCCTGCTGGTTTTGTTGGTTCGACCTTCTTTGCCGGGCAACCCCAGACAAGAAACAGAACCGCGAGCAACGCGACAATTTTTACCATCTTTGCCTCCTTGAAAGAAAGGTTTGTCTTGGAAAACATTGGATTAAGATTGCCCGATAATCAATGTGGTGTCAAAGGTTGCCGAAGCGGTTTTTACGGGTTAAGAATGGTGATTTTAACGCGTTGGGTTTGCAATGAGTCCCTGATAGTTAAAAAATACAAGCCGGGGGGAATTCTGTTTTGGGTTAGCAACCGAAGGTCCAGGTTGATCGATGCCGCGCCGGTGGTGATTTTCTGGGTCAGGCGCCGGCCGATAGCGTCGTATAAAGATATAACCGTATTCTGGTCTGGTTTTAATCCTATTATGGTGACAATACCGCTGGGGCAAGGGTTGGGTTGAATGGCAAACGATGGCGTAATCAGGGGTTCAGGGTGTTCCTCAAGGCCAACATTGCGCCACAAAACACCCAGAGATACCTTAACAATGGTGTTTGTGTAGTTGCTGGTTGTGGCGTACGCCCAGATAAAGGAGTCCGGTGCTGGTGCGGTCGGTTTGTAGATGTCAAGGTCCGCAAGGTCAGGGAGGTTGGAAAATTGGACCGTGTTGCCGGTGCGGTCAATCTGAACGAGGATGTTGTCGTTCCAGCCCCCGGAGAAGAGGAAACGCTGCTGGTCGCCGAGATAGGAGCAGGCGCGCCAGGAGGCGACCGGACCGGGCAAGTAGCCCAGTACCTGTTTGTGATTGAAGTCAAGGTGGTAGATGCGGTTCGCGCCGCCGACCGCAACCGCATAAAATGTTCCTTCTTCTCCTTGGTCAATGCCGGCAAACCAGACCCCGGGTTCAATCGATTCAATATTCCAACTGTCGCCGGTAAATGTGCCGTTGGGAGCGTAGTGGCAGATAATGCTGCCCGGTCCTTGATTGGAAGAGTGGGTAATCCAGAAACCTGGATTGAGTTGGTCCCAGGCGATACCCCAGATGATGTCGTCACCAAAGAAGTTCTGGAGCTGGAACCGCTCGAAACGGAAGTTTAAAGGGTTGTCAGCCGGAAAACTGAGGATGCGGTTGCTGTCGTGAGCGACGAAATAAAAACGGTTTGAGTCGGGCACATAGCAAATGCCGGCAAGGTTCATTCCCGACCCTAAACCGGTCAAATCCCAGCAGGCGATGAGTTTGCCAAACTCGGGGGCAAATGATGTTACAATTTGGCGGGCGGTGTCGTTTCTTCGGTACTGGTCGTTAGCCAGTTCGGTCTGAACGACAAAGAGATAGGAGTCAGGGTTGGGTTCGGTTAAAAGGTCGCCAAAATAACCACAGTAGGTGTCGCCCGGTGCGAGGTTGGTAATAGAAACGGTGCGATGGAAGATGGTGTCGTAAGGCGGGCGGTTGCGAAGCAGGAGGGCGCGGGCGGTGAAGGTTTCGCGGTTCAGACCATAATTTTTGACTGTTGCCTGCACCGGGCACTGGCTATTTGCCGGAAACCAAACTTCTGGGGAATTGAGCCGGTACACGCCAACATCATGTTCGAGATGGCGAATAAAAAAGCGGATTGAGGTGCGATTGGTGATGAGATGGCAGGGCGGGTTGCCGTTGTACAGGTACTGGAGGAAATAGTTGTTGTTGCCGTGATTTCCCTGGATGCCAACTGTCGCACTCACGGGGCGGGTTGGGACTTTGAGGTAGTTCATCAGAATTACGCCATCGGACCCAAGAACGACCTGAGCCGAGACTGTTTCCGGCTGGTTGTACAGGGTGACATCAAGGAAGGTGATTACTGTTGAGCGGGTTATTGAATCGTGGTAATAAAAAACACCGCCCGAGTTTGCCGGGTTCAGGTCGTCCCAGAACAGGGCGATAAGATGACAGAATTGCGTTGCCGGCAGTTCCTGATTGTGAAAATTGGTGAAGGTGCTGGGAAATTGTAAAAAGCCGTTGGAGCAGACAACAATTGAATCAAGGGTATCACCGTAAAAAGGAAACCGGTAGGGCAAATGAATAGAAGCCCAGCCGTCGTCCGGATTCGGGGTCCAGTTCGTAATCAAGTTGTGGGCCGCAGGGTCTATCCAGGCAAATGTTATACTGTCACCCGGCTCCTGGGTTGACTGGTAATAGTAGCCGAACCCGTCGGGTCCGCCTTCATCGGTCTGAGCAAATAGCCAAAAAACAGATGCAAGATAGAGCACAACCGTCAGTTTTTTAGTCCCTTCCATTCCCGCATTTAATTATACCCAAATGGGGACAAATTTCAACGATGAGTATAGATCAACTGGATTGGAAAAAGCAGTTGTAAATTAGAACCGGATAGCAGACCGAAGACAATGTTGAGATACGAATCAAGATGGGGTAAGTGAATATCTGTTTACCGAAAAGAGGTCCAAAAACGGTGCGGAAAGCCGAGAGGGCAAAAATATCCATTACCATCCCCGAGACTACCCCGGTGTTGGGTAGGGAAAATTGAGGGAAAGTATGTTAAATTATTGAATTACAAAATGATACGAAAATGCGAATCGTTATGGGGGTTATACTTTAAAGTATACTTAACCGGCACCCTGAGTTAGGGTATAAAACTTTTGGTAAATAGGTTTGTGCGGGTAGGTTGGTTTTTAGTAGCCCCAGCGCCGGGTGCGTTTTGCCCAGGTCTCTTTATAGGCAAGGGTGAACATCAGCCGGGCGGAAGTTTCTTTTAGAACACCGGATGCGGTCGGGCTCGTCCGGATGAAGATTTCGCTCCCGATATCAATGTTGCCAAACTTCGGGATGGGTATGCCAATGCCCAGGTGGAAGGAGTTTTCTTTTATCGGCTTATGCGTGGCGGAGTTCAGGCAGTACCAGGTGTTCATTGAGTAACCGAGGCGCAATGGGTGGTCGGGCAGCAGTTCGTACTCAATGCCGAATGAGGGCCGGAGGGTTGAAAGGTATTCTGCCGTGTTGTTGTCAATCGTCGCTTTGTTCCAGGGCCGCATTTCCAGCCCAAGGGCAAAGTGGTCGATTTTCCAGATTGGTCCGATTGCGGCACCGAGGTTGAGAATCGATGGTAGTTTAATTTGATAGGTGCGGCGTGACTCTCGGATAACACCATGGATAAGTTTCAGGCGCCGGGCGCTAAGATTAAGGGGTGGGTCGTAACTGACGGCAACGGTAACAGGGTTAAACTGCAGCGCGGCGCCGAGCCGGGTGGTGAAAGCGGCGTAGTCGATAGCGATTGTGTCGGTGGCGATGGTGCCTTCGGGCGTGATGTAACTCCAGTTTTCCCGGACACCACCTAAATAGGGACGGATAAGGAGTCCGAGGCAGATGTGGCTTAAAAATGATTGGGCGATGCCGGCATTTAAAGCGTAGATGCCCCCGCGGCTCTGGATGTGGTGACGGGGCAGGGTGTCGGATAAGGATTCGGACCAGACATCAAACTCTTGGTTGAAAATCTCGTCAATTCCCAAAAGGATTCGGGTGCGCGTTGGCAGGGGAACAGCACCATAGACCGTTGCCGGCCTGATGTTGGCGATGGCGCGGGTCAGCGCAGACTGTTGGCCGATTGTACCGATGCCGAGCAGGGTCATCTCTAATGAGGTCTGGGAAAGGTGAATGAAATTTCCCGGGTTGCCGGAGGAAAGTGCAACCGGATTGCCCAGCGCGGCGCTGCGGCCGGTGGCGCTGTATGCCGGTTCGCCCAACCCGTTCATATTGAAGAAAGACTGGGCAAAGGTAAGCGAGATGGCAACCAGTAAGGTAGTTGAGAGCGTTTTCATCTTGAGAACCGGTCTTCTGGAGGAAGGATATAGTGAATTTTCAGTCGGGGGGCATTGATTCCGGAACGTAATATTTTTATCCGGAAAGGCTTTTGCCATTCGGGTTCGGCGGTTAGCAGTATGCCGTGATTCGGATTGGAGTCAACGGCAGATACCCATTTCTGGACCAGGTCGGTAACTGTTAGCCGGATGGTGGCGGTGGTATCGCGGACCGCGTATTTTGTCTGCCCTGCTGGTGTTTCATCATAAAGGGCGTATTTGCGGCGCTGGTAGTAGGACTCTTTGAGTTTATGGATACCGATTTGTAGTGTTTCAACCCGACTGTAAATGGGCTGGATTTTCAATATCAGTTCTGCCCAGGCGATTGTTGCGGAGTCGGGAATTGATTCCAGCCGAAAATAAAGCCAGGTGCGAAAGGCGACGCCAGAACCGACGAGGAGTTCTCCGGGATTTGTTCTGATTCCTGATGAGTCGATGATATGGGCGTCAGCCGCCGGGTAGTAAGTGCGTTTCTTGCCGTTGGCATAGGTAAATACAAGACGGGGTGAGGTTTTCGGGGTGGCAAGTGTGGCGATGGTGGTGAAACCGGTGTCGAGCGGAATCAGGGCAATACCGTAAGAGCGGCGCACAAGGGTGTCGAGGTAATCTCGATTGAGTTCCACGACAGTGGACTCCTTTTGGATTCGCCCCTGCCCGAGCGGGAAGTTCCAGTAGTCACCACCCGGTGTTAGCCACTGGGTCAAAGAGTCTGCCATGCGCCAGGTGACGGCGCTGGAACTCCATTCGGTTGAGCAGGCACGGCAGGTAAAGTTCATTACCACGCTATCAAGCGGGAAGAGGACCAGTTGTGCTGCGACAACCGAGTCAAGGGCGCTGTCTTTCGGGGTAAACTGGATGAGTACCCGGGACTGGTACTGCGGGTCTTTGCCCAGCAGGAGGTGGTCGGCACTGCCCAGCGGAACAAATTTTACGTAACTGTCAGCGCTGTCCGGAGCGATTTCTACGGTGGCGGTTTCGGGTAATCGGTCAATCTGGTCGAATCCCACCGGCAGGGTGTTGCAGGCAAGGCTCAGGAGTAGGGCGAGGAAGAGGTACTGTTTCATTCGCTGGTTTCTCTTGTCGTAAAGGTCTGGGTGATGTGCTGGGAGATTTTGTCTTTCACCGCATGGTAGGCGGTGCGGATGGCGTTTTTTATCGCCTGAGATGTGGAACGGCCGTGGGCAACAACCACATTGCCCTGGACACCGAGCATCAGAGCACCACCATGTTCTTGATAATCCATCCGGCTGATGAACTCTTCTAAGACCGGGCGCGAAAACCAGCGGCGCAACCGGTACTTAGATTCAGACTCCAAGTAGTCGACCAAAAGTCCGCGCAGAATTTCGGCCAGACCTTCACCGTATTTTAAGAGGACATTGCCGACGAATCCGTCACAGACTACGACATCAACCTTGCCTGTGAGGATATCGTTGCCCTCGATGTTACCGACGAAGTTAAGGCCGCTTTCTTTGAGGAGCTGGTAAGCGGCAAGAGTCAATTCGTTACCCTTGGTGTCTTCTTGACCGATATTTAACAAGCCGACAGTTGGATTTGCTTTGCGGAAGAGAAAACTGGCGGCGGTTGCGCCCATCATTGCGAACTGAAGAAGGTTCGATGGTTTCGTGTCAACATTGGCGCCGACATCGAGCACCAGTGTGCTGCCTTTGATGCGGGGAAACAGGACCGCAAGTGTCGGGCGATGGACCCCGGGAATTGCACCCAGGGTGGTAAGGGCAAATGCCATCACCGCGCCGGTGTTGCCGGCACTGACGACCGCCTGCGCCTTACCCTGCTTGTGAAGCGCCATAGATAAGGCGATTGACGAGTTGCGCTTTTTCTTTACCGCTTCTGCCGGCGGTTCGTGCATTCCGATTACTTCCGGTGCCGGAATAAGTTCAACTCGTTCCGCAAAATCAGTAAGGGTTGAGTCGTTATGAGAGTTCCAGGTTTCTTGAATAATTTCCGGCTTGCCGACAAGGAGGAGTTGAAGGTCCGGGAGTTCTTTCAGAGCCAGTTTCGCCCCTTCAAGTTCGACGAGTGGGGCGTTGTCTGACCCCATGGCATCAACGGCGATTTTCACCTTTTTTTACTCTTTTTCCTTTGTCGTTACCACCGGTTTGCCGGCGTAATAACCACAGTGGGGACAAACCCGGTGGGGCATTTTTGGTTCATGGCAATGCGGGCAGTCCACCACAGTTGGTGGCGTCAGTTTCCAATGGGTGCGGCGCTTGCGACCGCGCTGTTTTGAATGCCGTCGTTTAGGTAAAGGCATTAGTGTCCTCCAGAGTTTAAAATTATTTCTTTACCGTTTTGATTTGATTGTATTAGACCGCAAGCGTTTGTCAAGCAAACGAGTTCAGAGTTGCGGGTCGTCGGCGATGACATAATCTTTGACAAAGGCGCAGTCAAAGTCGTACACGGCGTGGTAATCTTCTAAACGGGCGACAGCGGTTTTGACCAAAAGGCCGGCTTCAAGAAGATTAAATACAACTTGACCGATATCATCGGTGGTAAAGATATTCCAGGAGTTGAGGACCATTTTTGCCAGAGGACCGTAACGTTCTACCATCAGCCGCCGGATGCCTTCAAGGAGTTCCGTGGGTGTGATATGCTCTTTACGGCCGGTCATTTTATAGGTGTACTGCGAACCGTCGTTGATGAGGAGGTATGCTTCGAGGGGAAACCTTTTGTCCCGGCGCAACAGTTCATCAAGTAGTATCATTTATTTTCAAATAATTGTACTTGTTTTACTTCATCAGGCAAGAAAAACAAGGTTGATTTGACCGAAGTATGATTGAATTTAGAGTTGAGAGGGTGCGGTTTTCAATTATGTTTCCTTGACTTTTGCAGACGATAGTTTATGATTTTGACTACGATGGCTGACAGGGAAAAAGTTGTAACCAGCCGGCTGGCAAAACTGCCATTCGGCTGGGTTCGGGTTTTCTGGTACCGGGGAAGGGTAATAAAGGTCGCATTGAGGGAACAGGAACGCGGTCCGGCGGACAACTATCTGGCGCGGCAAATTGAGGCGCTGCTAAAAGGAGAACGGAAGCTGTCTGATTTTAAGGTTGCGGTGCCGGTCCGAAGTAGTTTTACCCGTCGGGTATTAAATCGGTGCGCCCGAATAGGTTTTGGGCAGATAATGAGTTATGGCGAGTTAGCCCGGGCGGCAGGAAAGCCTAATGCGGCGCGTGCCGTGGGTCAGATTATGGCGAACAATCAATTGCCGCTCTTTTTCCCGTGCCATCGCGTGGTTGCGGCAGATGGCAGGCTGGGAGGTTTTAATGGTGGACTAAAGATGAAGCGTCGGTTACTGGAGTTCGAAGGGTGGCGAGTTGAAGGTCAGGGATGGCATGCCCGGGTCGTTCGCTAACGAAGATGGAAAATAATAAACCGGTAACTACGGTTGTTGAACAACTGGTTGTCGGACCTCTGGAGACCAACTGTTACATCTTGAAGTCCGGGGAGGAAATGCTAATTGTTGACCCCGGGGGTGACAGTAATTTGATTATAAACAAGATAGGTGAACTGGGAGGGGTAGTTAAGTTGATCGTGAACACGCACGGGCACATCGACCACATTGCTGCGAACAAAGAGTTAAAGGAGGCAACCGGGGCAAGACTTTTGATTCACGAACTGGATGAGGCGCTGTTGACCGAACCGGATGCAAATCTGGCTACTTTAATTGGAATGAGGACAAAGTCGCCCGGCGCCGACCAGCTGCTGAATGATGGCGATGAAATTATCGTGGGCGAAGAGCGGTTGCAGGTGGTACACACACCGGGGCACACACCAGGTAGCATCTGTTTGTTAGGAAGAGATTTTGCGTTTACCGGCGATACCCTGTTTGTTGATTCAATCGGACGGTGCGATTTGCCCGGGGGTTCGGAGCGGCAGATGAAACTGTCATTAAGCCGGTTGCAGAGTTTGTTGCGACGGGAGACGATGTTGTACCCGGGACATGGACTGAGCGGCAGTTTTGGGCGGGCATTGCTGGTGAATCCCTTTCTGGGGAGTATCTGGCCTGCTTGACACAAAGAGAAAAATGTCTATTTTTAAGTGTGAAGAGAAACAGGAGGAACAATGGCTAAGATCAGAGTCGGTATCATCGGTGTTGGAAACTGTGCCAGCAGTCTGGTGCAGGGGGTCCATTATTACCGCAACGCCAAAGAGGACGAATTTTTGCCCGGAATAATGCATGTGAACCTGGGCGGTTACCACATCAGCGATATTGAGTTCAGCATGGCGGTAGACATCGACAAAAGGAAGGTGGGTAAAGACCTCGCCCAGGCAATTTTTACTTATCCCAACAACACCTATAAGTTTACCGATGTGCCAAAGTTGGGTGTGAAGGTTATTCGAGGAATGACGCACGACGGACTGGGTTACTACCTTTCACAGATTATCGAAAAGGCACCCGGTCCCACCGCTGATATCGTTAAGGAGATTAAAGAAACTAAGACCGATGTCGTCATTAACTTTTTGCCCGTAGGCAGTGAGGAAGCAACCAAGTGGTATGTGGAGCAGATTTTGAAAGCCGGTTGTGCATTAGTTAACTGCATACCGGTTTTTATCGCTTCGCAGAAGTACTGGCAGCGCCGGTTTAAATCAGCAGGTTTACCGGTAATTGGTGATGATATCAAATCCCAGGTGGGGGCAACAATCTTGCACCGGACCCTGGTTTCGCTGTTCAATGACCGGGGGGTGAAGTTGTTAAAGACGATGCAGCTTAATGTTGGCGGCAATACCGATTTTCTTAATATGCTGGAAAGACAAAGACTCCATTCCAAGAAGATATCAAAGACCGGCGCCGTAACTTCACTTCTTAAATACGACATCGGAGCAGAAAATATCCATGTGGGACCGAGTGACTATGTGCCCTGGCTTAAAGACCGCAAGTGGTGCTACCTTCGTATGGAAGGTCAGACATTTGGTGATGTGCCGCTTAATGTGGAGTTGAAGTTAGAAGTCTGGGATTCACCGAACTCCGCCGGGGTGGTAATTGACGCCATCCGTTGCGCAAAACTGGCGCTTGATAACGGGCTCTCCGGGCCGATTATTGGGCCTTCAAGTTATTTTATGAAGACGCCACCGCAGCAGTTTCCGGATGATGTCTGCCGCGAGAAGACCGAGGCGTTTATCGCCCGCTATGGATTGAAGAAAAGGAAGGCGCGACTTTAATCAGTCGCCCGGAATGGGCGCAGTGCGGGGCGTATTGATTACATTTGAGGGGGTTGAAGGCTCGGGTAAGTCAACCCAGGCACAACTGTTAGCCGAATATCTTAAAGGAAAAGGGCGGGAAGTTGTTTTTTCCCGTGAACCGGGTGGTACCGAGATTGGCGAACGGATTCGTGATATCTTGCTGGACCCGAATTGCCGCCAGATGGATGCCCGTACCGAACTTTTTCTTTACTTGGCGAGTCGGAATCAGCATGTGCGGGAAAAAATTTTACCGGCATTAAGGGCGGGAAAGATAGTGGTTGTTGACCGGTTTGCCGACTCTTCGGTTGCCTACCAGGGCTTTGGTCGGGAGTTGGGGGAAAAGTTTGTAGGCCGTTTAAATAAACTGGCAACAAGGGGTTTGAAACCGGACATCACTTTCCTGGTTGATGTGCCGGTGGCGGTTGGACATCAAAGGAAAGAAAGAGGAAAACTTGACAGAATGGAGCAAGAGGAGGTAAAATTTCATGAGCGCGTCCGTGACGGCTATCTGCGGATGGCCCGTCGGGCACCAGGCAGAATAAAGGTGGTTGCGGGCGAACGAGAGCCAATGGAGATTCAGCAGGAAATTAGATTGCTGGTTGACCGTATGTTAGAAAGAAAGGGGAAAAAGAAGGTATGAAGTCCCGGATGAAGAAATATTTTGCGCCGGCATCGGTGTTTGTCGGAATTTTTTTAGTTGCGGCGTTCGTCGGTGGTCTGTTGGGCAAGTTGTGGGCGCAACGGAGTGTCAATCTTGCCGAGAGTTTGCAGATGTTTTCCCGGGTGGTGGGAATTGTTCTTAACAGTTATGTGGAGCCGGTGGATAGCGACAAACTAATTCGCGAGGGAGTGCGCGGGATGTTACAGGCGCTCGACCCTTATTCAGAATTCTTAGACGAAACCGATTTCAAGGAGCTACGGATAAAAACTGAGGCGCAGTTTGGGGGAATTGGTATTCATATCGGGATGGTTGATGAACAGTTGACGGTTATTTCTCCTATTGAAGGAACGCCCGCGGCGCGTGCCGGGATTCGCGCCGGCGACCGCATTGCCGAGATTGAAGGAAAGTCCACGCAAGGATTTACCACAGAAGATGCGGTAAAACTGTTGCGCGGCGAACCGGGCACGAAGGTTAAAATTAAGATTGCTCGGCCCGGGGTTGAAGAACTGATTCCGTTTGAGCTGACACGGGCGATAATCAATATCAAATCGGTTCCCTATTTTGGAATGGTGACCCGCGATATCGGCTATATCCGATTGGCTGATATGTCACGGGTTGCTTCGAAAGATATGCTGCAGGCGATGGACTCGCTTTTTGGCAGCGGGGCGAAGAAGTTGATTTTCGATTTACGCTCGAACGGCGGTGGTTTGTTGCAGGAAGGTAAAGAGGTTGCGGATTTGTTTCTGGGACCGGGTAAACTTGTTGTTCGGACCAAAGGACGGTTACCCGAGACCAACCAGGATTTTGTTGCCGAGGCGGAAGATAAATACGGCGACTACCCAATGGTGGTATTAGTTGACCGGGGCAGTGCTTCCGCGGCGGAGATTGTTGCCGGTGCGTTGCAGGATTGGGAGCGAGCGGTTGTTGTTGGTGATACAACTTTTGGCAAAGGTTCGGTTCAGACAATTCATCCGCTGGGGACGGACATCGGGATGAAAATCACGACCGCCTTCTGGTATACACCGAGTGGTCGGTGTATAAACAAATCACGCGAGAAAAGCCGGGTTGTGCTCAAAGATACAACCAAAGTTGCCAAGCAGACTTTTCGCACCTTAGGACCTTTGCGCCGTAATTTATACGGTGGCGGCGGAATTGCACCCGATATTTATCTGCCTCCTGACAAACTTACCGGACTTGCTGCTCGGATTCCGCGCGCGGCGTTTTTTGACTTTGCGGCGGAGTATGCCAATAGCCATCCGGATTTAACGATGGATTTTAAAGCCGATGATAAGGTTCTGGCACAGTTTAAGGAGTTTCTGCGCAGTAAGAAAAAAGTGGAATTTACCGATGGTGAGTTCGACTCAGCACGCGATGCGGTGGCGGAGATGATTGAGATTGAAATCGGCGGGAAGATTGACGGATTGCACGGTGAATATCAGATGCGCCTGCGTCGCGACTCCTATGTAAAAAAGGCGGTGGAGTTGCTGGAAAGCGCCACTTCGACTGAAGAAGTTTTGAAACGACTGAAATAAGCGTTGTCCCAAAACGGTTGAACACGGAAAAGGTTTACAATGCCCGAACTCCCGGAAGTTGAGACCATCAAGCGCCAACTGGCGCCACTTTTAACCAACCACCAGATAAAGACTGTTTTCGTGCGGCGCCCAGATGCGGTTGGTTATCCTGATATAAAAAATTTCCGCACCGGCTTAGAAGGGAAAAAAATTAAGCAATTGGTTCGGCGCGGGAAATACCTGATAATACATCTTTACCCCCACGGGCGGCTGATATTTCATCTCCGATTGAGCGGGCACTTACGCGTCATTGACAACAACGATGAAATTCCAGCCTATGAAAGGGTGCGGTTGGTGTTTACAAGTGGCCGGGCGCTTTCTTTTATTGAGCCGCGGGTGTTGGGAAAGGCTTATTATGTTGATGGTGCAGGGTTGCCATCGGTCTTGCAGGGGCTGGAGCGTTTAGGGCTGGAACCAATTGACCACAGATTTAACGGTAAGTATCTGAGGGAGAAGTTGCGGGGACGGCGGGCAAAGATAAAAAGTTTGCTAATGGACCAGCGGATATGTGCCGGCGTCGGGAATATCTATTCAGATGAGGCGCTGTTTCGCGCTAAGATTAGACCAACCCGGCGGGCGAACACATTAAAAGCAGATGAGATAAATCAACTGGCGCAGGCATTAAGGGCGGTGCTTAAATCCGGAATTAAGTGGATGGGGACGACAATGACAGATAATCGCTATCTTCAGCCCGATGGTGCCCGGGGCGAATTTCAAAATCAACTCCGGGTTTTTGGCAAAAAAGGTATGCCTTGCGGTATCTGCGGCAGGCCGATTAAAAGGTTAAAACTTGGTAATCGCAGTAGTTACTTCTGTCCCAACTGTCAGTGTTAGCAAGGAGGATTGATGGATAATAGACCGGTTGGAATAATTTGTCACGGTGGCGTGGGTAAAATTGAGGAGAAGACGGAGTATGCGGCGGGCTTGAAAGCCGCGATTGAAGAGGGGTATCGATTACTGCGACAGGGAGCCAGCGCTTTGGAGGCAGTAATTAAAGCGGTTGTCGTTATGGAAGATAATCCGATTTTTAATGCCGGGACCGGCTCCAGTTTAACGCTCGATGGTGGTGTGGAGATGGATGCGGCGGTGATGACACAGGATGGCAGATTCGGTGGGGTTTGCTGTATCAGCGGGGTAAAGAATCCGATTCTGGTAGCGGAGAAGGTAATGGTTTATACCGACCATTTGCTACTCGCTGGTTCAGGGGCGGTGGAATTTGCCCACAAGATGGGATTTTCGGACTATCAGGTGATAACCGAGCGGGCGCGCGCCCGTCTTGAAAAAATGAAGAAAGAGGGGTCCCCTTATTTTTCGAAATTGAGCCAGCGGTTGAAACTGACGGAAGAGCAAAAGATGGGTACGGTTGGAGCGGTGGCGATTGACCGTAATGGCCAGCTGGCAGCGGCAACATCAAGCGGAGGAATTGTAGGCAGGCTGAAAGGAAGAGTCGGTGATTCAGCGATATTGGGTGCTGGAACTTACGCCTCACCTAATGGGGCAGTATCGTGCACCGGGCATGGCGAGGAGATTTTGCGAGTTCTTCTCGCAAAGGATATCGTGGACCGGATGAAGACGATGCCCGCCTCAACAGCACTTATTCTTGCACTGGCAGAAGCAAAGCGCAAGAAGATAGTATGTGGTGCGATTGGATTTGATGCCCGGGGCGGGATATGTTACGGTCATACCGCGCACGAGATGGCGTATGGTTATAAGGTAGCAGACCGACTTTTTATGTTTAATGATGGCAAGGAAGATAAGCAGAGTTTTAGAGTTTGATGGGTCTAATTAATATGATGCGGCACCGGTTTTTAATTCCCAAAGTTCTTTCTCTCAGTATGTTTTGGGCTTTGAGCATTTGCTATGCTCAGTTTTCTTATTTTGGGAAAAATAAGGTGCAAACCCGAGATTACGAGTTCCAGAGTTTTGAAACTGAAAATTTTAAGATTCTTTTTTACCCCGGAGGTGAAGGGCTTGCCGAGTTTGCTGCCCGGGCAGCAGAGGATTTTTACGCCAAGACCAGCCAGGACCTGAACATGGAATTAGAGGCAAAGGTGCCGATTATTATTTATCTCTCTCCCGGACAGTTTGCCGAAACCAATGTTATTACCGATTTGCTTGATGAAGGGGTGGGCGGTTTTTCAGAGTTGATCAGGAATCGCATTGTCGTTCCCTTCAACGGCTCTTACCGCGATTTTTATCATGTGATTGGGCACGAACTAACTCATATTTTTGAGTTTCAAATGTTTTATCGTTCGCGATTAGCGGCACTGCTTGGCGCAATACAGGAGTTTCAGGTGCCATTGTGGATTATGGAAGGTTTTGCTGAGTTCCAGTCCGGTTGGGTGACGGTGAACTCAGAGATATTTATGCGGGATTTGGTGTTGAGTGGCCGTCTGGTTTCTTTAGTGGAGTTGAACGACAATTATGGGTATCTTGCTTACCGGGAAGGAGAGTCGTTTTTTCGTTATGTAGCGGAGCGCTATGGTCGTGAAAAGGTTTACGAGTTTATGAATACGCTGCGGAGTAAAAGGAGCCTGGATGTGACTTTTCAGGCGGTTTTCGGGATGAGCCAGAAAAAAATCGGTGAGGCGTGGGAGCAATGGCTTAAAATGCGCTACTGGCCCCAGATTGTTAAAAAGGCAAACTTTGACCGCATTGCGGAACTTCTGACCGATCACAAACAGGACGGTTCAGTTTACAATACCGCGCCGGCAATTTCACCCAGCGGGACAAAGATCGCAATGATTTCGGACCGGTCAGAGTATGTTGACCTGTATTTGCTCTCAACAATCAATGGCAAAATTATAAAACGCCTGATACGGGGTGGCCGTTCGGGTGGATTTGAAGGACTGCATTTAATTCGCCCCGGAGTCGCCTGGTCTCCAGACGAGAAAATCGTCGCCGTCGTTGCCACAGCGAAAGGAAGAGACAACATCACCCTGATTGATGTTAATAATGGCAAAGTTGTGCGCCGGATTTCCGGTAATCTTGATGCGATTTACACGCCGAAGTTTTCGCCCGATGGTAAAAAACTGGTTTTTGTCGGGGTGAAAAATGGTTTCAGTGACATCTATGTGGTGGAGACCGAGGGGGGAATGCCAAAAAGACTGACTTTCGATATGTTTGAAGACAAAGACCCGGCATTTTCTCCTTCGGGAGATACCATAGTGTTTGTTTCGGACCGTCCCGAACCGGGAGTTGACTGGATGCCGGGGAGATATGCGGTGTGGTTGAGAGATGGGCAAGGGGAACTGGTACGAGTGACTGCGCCGAGTAGTTTTTTCGGCTATCCGGTGTTTGCCAGTTCGGGCGAATATCTATTCTGGGTCGCGGCGGACTCCTCTTCGCAAAACATTTGCGTTTACTCTCTTAAAGAGGGTCAAATTGTACGCCGTACCGAATTTTTGGGCGAGGTGTCTTATCTCTCTCTGTCCCAAAATGACCGAAAACTCGCCTTTGCCTACTTTTCCAATGTAGGGTGGGATATCGCGATAATCCTTGACCCGCTGGAGAAAATTCCTGTTGATACGGGAGTGATAGCAGAGGCGGGGGATACCGTTCGGTTCGTAAGGAGCGGTCTGGACTTTGAACGGGTAAAACCGGTAGGGTTCAGTCTGGCACTTGACTACCTTGCCGGAGCCGCTTCTTACAGTACCGGTGCCGGGGGAGGATTCGCCGGAACAATTTACCTTGAAATGAGTGATATTTTGGGCAACCATCGGTTTGCGATTTACACCGACCTTTATGGCGACATCCTTAACTCCAATTTGATTCTACAATACTGGTTACTACCTAAGCGCGTTGATTATGGCTTTACCTTGTTTCAAATTTTTGAAACACCTTACTACAACCCGGGTTCTTTTGTGGTTGAGCGAGTGAATCGCGGCGGCGGAGCGATAATCAGTTATCCGCTGGACCGGTTTACAAAATTTGAAACAGGATTGCTGGGAATGGCGAGCGCTGTAGATGTTTGGCGTTACGATGAAACCTGGTATCGAGAATCAATTTATCGGGAATGGCTGTTTTATGGAAGTGAGGCGTTTGTGTTCGACAACACCTACTGGCCTGATCAGTTTGGTCCAGTTCGGGGCGTGCGCACGCGTGTTGAAGCCGGGGCATCATTGCCCGGTATTTCAAGCCGGCGCTATCAGATGCTGACCGCTGACTTTCGTCACTATTTACGGTTAGGTGGTAGGTTTGTCTTTGCCAGTCGGGTTGTTGGCGCGATGGGTTTTGGGCAATCCGGTTCTTTCTATCTGGGCGGGGAAGATGTTCGGGGATACAAATGGGGTGAATTTTACGAAAGGCAGGGTCCAGGAATTGGGCTATTTAACTTTGAGTTGCGGTATCCTTTTATCGACCGGTTGAATATTGCTTTTCCCCTGCCGATAGATATTCGTGGTATCAGGGGTGTGGCATTTCTCGACGGCGGGATGATTTTAAGGGACAGTATGCGCATCTGGAACGGGCAGCAATTACAGGACTTAAAACTCGGCGTCGGGGCAGGGTTGCGTATTCCAGTTTGGTTTTTCTATGTGAAACTGGACTTTGCCAAACCATTGTCGTTAACGGATGATAAAAACTGGAAGTTTCTGTTTGAGCTGGGCTACGATTTTTAAAAAACACGCACTGATCGGAATAACTGTTTTTTTTCTTGGGTGCAGTGCAAATTTAGTCAGACAAAATTTGGCACCGGAACGCGCCGACCGGGAAATCTGGAAGAGTCTGACCCGGGTCAGTTCCTTCGGTTTCTCACTTTATTATCATACCGATTGGCCAACAACTATTTCTGCTCGATATTCTGGCATATACAATAGTCCGGATAGGGAAAAGTGGGATGGCTACTGGGAACGGGAAAACGAAAAGAGAATGGTACAGTTAAGGGCAAAAGGTGATGTGCAGTTCGCAATGGAAGCCGGTCGGTGGCAAAAAATGCCAAGGGGGGTAGAAACTAAAATTTTTGACCAGATTGAACAGGTGTTGCAGAATGTCCAACTAGAGTATCTTGGGTTAGAGAAAGGGCAGTTTCGATATCAATTTAAGCCCAATCTCCCTCTTCTTGATCTACCAGGTTTAAAACACATTACCGGGATACTGGAGATAGATGCTAAATCAGGTTTACCTTTGCGAATCTACTGTTGTGCCGATGACAGGAGTGCTGAATGGGATATGAGGTTTGAACGATTTAATCGCGCGGACAGGATAAAAATCCCTTTTGTTCCTGCCGCAAGGGTGCTGATTGATGCATCGGGTACGGTTAATTTTTTCAAAATAAAAAAAGCCCAGGCAATTATCCAGAACCGATTAAAATTTCTTGGGGTTGAATGCCGGTTTAATTCTTTAGGGTTTTTGTCCTGCCGCAAATTCGAGGTAAAGTTGAACGAGGTTTTTCCCCACCCAACTTTGCGACTGCTTTTTGGTACCGGTAGGGTAGAAATCTGGGATGCGGTGTGGTCGGATAGTTTGTACTCTTCGGGTAAATCTCTGCCGGTTGCGGGCGATGCGGCAAAACGGGTTGTGCTCAAAACCTTGCTGGCGGGTAATCAACAATTGAATGCCGAGCCGATTTTTGATCCGCCCATTGTTCCGAAGTTACGGACGGTCGTTCGCGCCGGAAAGGATAGAAGCCGTGGTTTGACAGTTCTTGTTCTCGATGGAGTGGTGCTGGGAATTGGTGTGTGGGAAGATGCCGACCGGTGTGTTTTTTCGGACATTGGCAGTGCGGAGACGGTGCGGACAATCGCCGCGCTTGCCTCGCAACAGCCATTACCTTTTGGATTTCAGGTCAACGTTAGAGATAATTAAAATTACTGCTGATTAAGTATGATAAAGTAATGAGTGTTATGGGATGTTCAATTGTCCAGCAAGTTGGCCACAACCGGCTAAGATTTTGCCTCCTTTGCTTTTACGGATGGTAACCATCGGCAGGTGGGGATAAAGAGCAAGGGCAAAGCGTTTGATAGCAGCCGGCGTTGGCGGTCTAAATGGCGAACCGGGGAATGGGTTGAAGGGAATCAGGTTGATTTTACAAGGGATGCCTTCGAGCAGACGAACAAGCCTTGAGATGTCTTCGGGAAGGTTATTGATACCATCGAGCAGGACATACTCGAAGGTGATTCGGCGGTGGGTTTGGGTGTAGTAGGCGCGAATTGCTTCAAATAGAATTTTTAGTGGGTAACGTTTGTTGATGGGCATAATCATCGAACGGATTTGGTCATTGGTGGCGTTGAGCGACACGGCGAGTCGAATCTGAAGAGGGAACTGGGCAAGGCGATAGATACCATCAGGAATGCCAGCGGTGGAAATGGTGATACGACGGGCACCGATTTTTAACCCGTAATCGGAGTTTATAGTTTTAACCGCCTCGAGAACTTCATCTAAGTTGAGAAGGGGTTCGCCCATTCCCATAAATACAATATTAGTTGGAATGGTGTTGGTTTGTTTGATCAACGCCTGAATCTGTTCGACAATTTCAAACCATTTAAGGTTTCGTTTGAAGCCGAGTTTTGCGGTGGCACAAATCCGGCAGTTTAACGGACACCCAACCTGGGTAGAAACACAGACTGTGCGGCGGTTCTGGTCGAAAAGCAGCACGGACTCAATTATGTTGTCGTCCTGCAGAGCAAAGGTGAGTTTAACTGTTGAATCAGGACTGGATAGGATACGGATTGGGCAAAGGTGGCTGATGTAAAACTGTTTACTGAGTTCCTGACGAAAATTTTTGCTCAAGTTGGTCATTTCGTCAAAACTGGTGGCATTTTTTTGGTACAGCCAGAGAAACAGTTGGCGGGCGCGATATTTTTCCCAACCGCACTTTTCCCCATATTGAATGAGTTGTTCAAGGGTGAAGGATTTGATGTCGGTCATTTCTACTCCGGTTGGGCGGAGATGTTGAGGACAAGGCCAATCATAAGACAGCAGGTTAGAAGCGAAGAGCCACCATAACTGATAAAAGGCAGGGTAACGCCGGTGATGGGCAAAAGCCCGAGTAACATTCCGATGTTGACAAATCCCTGGTAACAGAGAATTGAAGCGAAACCGATGGCTATGAGACTTGCATTTTGGTCCCGACTGTTGGAGGCGATAAGAAGGATACGCCGGATTAAAAAGCCGATGACGAGTAGCAGAAGCAAAGAGCCGATAAAACCGGTTTCTTCAGCAATGGCGGAGAAGATGAAATCGGTATGACGATTAGGAAGAAAGCCCAGCCTTTTTTGGGTACCGTGAAGGAATCCCTTTCCCAAGAGTCTTCCTGAACCGATGGCAATCTGCGATTGGATTGCGTTCCAGCCCATCCCATGGGGGTCAAACCACGGTGCGAAAAAACTGATAACACGGGTTCGCTGGTAATCTTTAAGCATGGAAAGAACAACCGGGGAAAGAAGACCAAATACCGCGGCGGTGGCGAGTGCCGCTATTGCCCGAAAGAACCGCATTCGAAGGAACACGACAACAGCAAGGAATACAAAGAAGGGAACCCACAGATAAAGCGAAAAGCCGGCGGCAAAAGAAAGGAAGGGCATAAAGAGCAGTAAAATGTGTAATGGTCTTAATCCCTGCCAGTAGAGCATCGCAGCAAAAGGCGGCACCAGGCAGAGGGCGGTGCTGAGGTCAGGTTCGAGCAGGATGAGCAAAAGGGGAATCACCATTATCAATGTCGGTCCTGCAAGGCTGGTAAAGTTTGGTTTAATTTCACGTTTGTAACTTAAATATTTGGCGAGCATCAGGGTAACGGTGATTTTTGCGAACTCCGAGGGTTGTAAGGAAAATGAACTGATTTGAAACCAGCGTCGGGCACCAGGTCCGGTTCCCAAGAATAACACAGCAATTAGGAGAAGTAGAGTTAAGGCATAAAGTAATTCAGTTAAACCGTATAGGATGCGGCGTGGGAGCAGGAAGAACAAAAAAATCCCCAAAAGGGCGATGGGGACAAATATCAGCTGGCGTAGAAGATACCGGCTCCCTCCTGCAGAATAGATAGCAAGAAGACCAATTGTGATTAAAGTTAAAGTAAGAGCAAGTAAGGGAATGTCGAATCTCCGCCGATTATTCGTCATATGAAGAAAAATAGGCACGAATCAGTTCACCAACAATTGGTGCGGCAACAGTTCCACCGTGACCGGCATTTTCTACTAAAACAGCGAAAACAACTTCTGGGGCTTCAGCCGGTGCATAGCCAACAAACCAGGCATGGTCTGCCCGGGGTGGGTTTTGGGCAGTGCCAGTTTTGCCGGCGATGGTGATTTCGCTGTGTCGTGCAGCACGACCGGTGCCGAACTGAACGACCCGGGTTAGTGCTTTTTTCACCTGCACTATGTCCTGTTTGTTTATCGAGACATCGATGCGGGTGGGTTGGGTACTCTTTACCCGGATACCGGCCGAATCGATTCGGGAAACAAGAAAGGGGCGATAATAATAACCTTCGTTGGCGATGCAGCAGTATAGTGTTGCCAGTTGCAGAGGAGTTAGCATAATTTCCCCCTGACCGATGGCAAAGTTTAGCATTGTGCCCCGGGTCCATTTACCTTTTCCATAGCGGCGGTCGAGATACTCCCGAGAAGGAAGATTTCCCGGACTTTCTCCCGGGATGTCAATTCCTGTACGTTTACCCAAACCCAAGCGCCGACAAAACTCTGTCAGACTATCAATACTGAGGCGCAATCCAAGCTGGTAAAAGTAAACATTGCACGATTGCTCGATAGCACCAAGTAAATTGAGTGTGCCGTGGGTAGACCAGCATTTGAATGTGCGGTTGCCGTACCGGAATGTCCCGGTACAGGGTAATAGGGTTGTGGCGGGCGTGACAATCCGGTCTTTAAGTGCAGCGAGTGCCACCACTGGTTTAAATGTGCTACCGGGAGGATAACCTGAAGAAATTGCCCGGTTATAAAACGGTTTAGAAGGGTTGTTGACGAGGTTTTTCCAAAATGACGGATTTATGGTCGAAAAGAAAATGTTCGGGTCAAACTGGGGGCGAGACAAAAGGCAGATGATTGCGCCATTTTTAACCGAAATGCCTAGAACCGCGGCTCGGTCATAGCTTTTAGTAAGTTCATCCGCAAGCTTTTGAAGACGGTGATCAATAGTCAGATAGATATCTTTGCCGGGGACTGGGGGTTCTGGTCTTTTTTCGGCTAAAGGACCGATTTCTCTGCCTCGGGCATCGACTTCAACAAATTCATAACCATCTTTGCCACGCAAAACTTTTTCATAACTGGCTTCGACACCAGTTCGACCGACGAAATCGAGACGACGGTAAGTGGAATCTTTAGCGAGTTCTTCTTCCGTGACCTCGCCCAGATGACCGATTGTATGAGAGTAAAGCTCATGGTAGGGGTAATTACGAACCGGGTCAATGCGGATCAGTACGCCAGGGAGGCGAAAGTTGTTTTCCTGGATTCGGGCGACAATTGTTGGGTCGGCATTGCGATAAATTGTAACTGGTGAAGGGAAGGCAACGATTGGTTCCAGGCGCCGTTTGAGTTCAGCAAATGGCAGGTTAATAAGACTGGCAAGCAGGGTTAGAGCGCTATCGTTTGTTTCAGTTGGGATTACGGTAACTGTGAATGAAGGTCGGGTATCGGCAAGGAGAACGCCATTACGGTCATAGATACGACCGCGCGGTGCCGGTAATACAATTTTACGAATCCGATTACGGTCGCTTAACCGGGCGTAACGGGCACCGCGGATAAGTTGCAGATATGATAGGCGCAGGCTTAAGATGCCAAACAAGATGACGATAATGCTGGTTAATCTTTTTAAACGGTTCTTCATTTTTTTGAATGACGATAGAAAAGCGCTACAACTGCCGGTTCGGCAAAGGGAGCCAGGGTAAGTGTTAGGATTGTTGTAATCAGCAGCGTGTTAATGTTAAAAGGATTTTTATCTACAAAGTAGTACAAAACGCGCTGGAGAAGTAATCCAGTAAAGGTAAAAAGGAGATTATGCCAGCGGTTGCGGTAAAATAGGTTGCGCACCACAGCAATGCCGTAGCCGATACCTCCTAATGTTAACATTTGAACACCGAGTGTCGTTGGGGTGGTAAGGTCGAGACAGAAGCCAGCCCAGATACCAAGAAGGGTGGCGATGAGAGGGGTTTCATAGAGGGCGAATACAATCAGGGCCAGAAGGACAAACTGGGGTCCCACTGGAAACAAGGTGCTCTGGAATACAAACAGGAGATAGATGAAAACACATGCGAAGAACTGGCGCATCATTTACTCCGGTATCTTTGTTTCGGATGGTTGAAGGTTGTCAAGCCAATTATCCTGTAGCGGGAAGGTTGGAATGATAACGAATACCTGTTCGATGAGCATAATGTTTATGAACGGTTTAACGTATACCAGTTTAAAGAGTGCATTAGGTTGTTCCGGGGTGTCAACAACGACCCCGAGACGCAAGCCTTTAGGAAAAATGCCGCCCAGTCCCGATGTAACAATGGTATCACCAATTCGGAAATCGGCGTTTTTATTGACATAATCAAGGATTAGTTTTTCTTTTTGGTCAGGATGGGCAAGGGCTATTTCCCGGGTGCGCGCATTCATCACCGCTACGCGGAAGTCGGGCTCAAAAATTGTCTGGACCAATGCCTGGTGTGGGGTAACCATGATGACACGTCCGACAACACCTTCCGGGACGATTACAGGTGAACCGATTTGAACACCATCGTCTGCGCCGCGGGTAATAGTGAAAAATCTTTTCAGGGTGGTGATGTCGCGGGCAATTACTCGGGCCCTTATCAACCGCAGTGAATTGGCGGGAATCGCTATAGTACTTTCCGGGAGATTCAGGAAGTGTTTTAATCGGGCATTTTCGAGCGCCAGTTCCGCCGCCAGCCGTGCTAAACGAGCATTGTCATTGTTGATGGTTGCGATTGTTGTGCGGAGAGCGGCAATACCACGCAAAGGCGACAAGAGGATTGTGGCGAAGTGAGGGGCGATTCTTATTTTGGTATTGTGGGGCAGAAGGTAAACTACCAACGAGATGAGCAATAGCCCCCAGGAAATGCGGTCTTGCCAGGAGTTAATTCTGTCTGGGGGCGACATTTCAGGTGTTAGGGTTAGCGAGCACCGGTTTTGCTATTTGGTGCGGAGAATTAATTTTTCGTTGGCGCCGATATTTTCGAGAATGCGGCCAGCACCCCTAACGACGCTTTCAATAGGATTTTCCGCCACATACACTGGAAGGTTGGTTTCTTCTTTAACTAACAGGTCAAGCCCGCGCAAAAGGGCGCCACCACCACACATATAAATACCCCGGTCAACGATATCCGCAGCCAGTTCCGGCGGGGTTTTTTCCAGTGCCAGTCGCACCGCATCAACAATTAAAGAAACCGGTTCTTCAAGTGACTCGCGGACTTTGGTTGAAGTGATACGGATTGTTTTCGGGATGCCTGAAACAAGGTCACGGCCTTTTACTTCCATTGTTTCTTCGGTACCGGTGGCGTAAGCGGAACCGATGGCAATTTTGATATTTTCCGCAGTCTGTTCACCGATAATCAGGTTGTAGTTCTTTTTGATGTAGTTGATGATTGCTTCGTCCATTTCATCCCCAGCGACACGAATCGACGCCGCATTTACTATTCCGGAGAGTGCAACGACGGCAATCTCAGTTGTGCCACCGCCAATGTCGATGACCATATTGCCGGTGGGCGCATCAACCGGCAGTCCAACACCAATCGCCGCAGCAATTGGTTCAGATACCAGGTATATTTCGCGGGCCCCGGAGGCTTCCACCGAATCCCGTACCGCCCTTTTTTCTACTTCGGTAATTCCCGATGGGACACAAATTATCACCCGGGGACGGACAAACAGTTTTTTGCGCTGGACCATACCGATGAAGCTCTTCAGCATTATTTCTACCATCCCAAAATCGGCGATTACGCCATCCTTCATGGGACGAACCGCACGAACCCCTTCGGGTGTTCGACCCAGCATACGTTTGGCTTCACTGCCGACAGCAACCACTTCGTGGGTAATTTCATCGACCGCAACAATTGATGGTTCGCGTAATTCAATGCCTTTACCACGAACATAAATCAGTGTTGAAGAGGTGCCGAGGTCGATAGCGATGTCGTTAGTGAAGCGCTCGGTTATGCTGTGGAAAAATGCGCTGATACCCATCAGAATAGGGTAATCTAAATATATACCAAGTCAAGTTTAAGCAAATCTGTTTCCTTGACACTCGATAAATGCAATTTATAATGTTTTATTAACCCCTGTAGCTCAGGAGGATAGAGCGGCGGTTTCCTAAACCGCAGGTCGCCCGTTCGAATCGGGCCAGGGGTAGAAAGGAGAAATTAATAGTGAGAATAAGGCACCGCGTGGGTAAAGAGGAACTTAAAGAGGACAAGTTCCAACAAACGGTTGAAAAGGTTGCGGAGTTCTACTACGCAGACCCCAAGCGGTTTTGGATTGGGGTTGCGCTCGGGTTGCTGGTAATTGTCGGTGTGATTTTGTTACTTCAGAATCGACCGAAACCGGGGATAAACGCCGAGGCTGAATTGCGGCTAATGGATGCACTGGGAAATTATTTTCAGAATAATAATGAGTACGCTGAGCAGGCGCTGAAGGAACTGGCGGCAAAATTTGGCCGTGATTACGCCGGGGTAAAAGCTCATTACTATCTCGGCAGTCTTTATCTTCGCCAGCAGCCGCCGCGCGTTGCTGAGGCAAAGCGCGAGTTTAATATCTTTTTGAAGAAATCGGGTCGAGACCCGGTTCTAAATCCGGCGGCGTTAATGGGTTTAGCGTTGTGCGAAGAGAAGCAGGGCAACTATCTTAAAGCGGCGGCTCTCTACGAAAAAGTTTATCGGCAATTTGCTCAATCACCGCTGGGTTTTGAAGGAATGATGCAGGCTGGTCGATGCTACCGACAAGCAGGGGCGTTGGATAAGGCGGAAAAGGTGTACAACGAGTTGCTCAAAAAAGAGAAGGGGTCCGGTCCAAAAGTTGAGGAAATAAGAACCGAACTTGCCTTTATTAAGGCTTTGAAAAATCGGTTATAATATAAAATATATTAGATGAAAGAGGCTTTGACTTTTGACGATGTTTTACTTGTGCCGCAGCGTTCTTATGTGCTGCCGGCAGAGGTTGATATCAGTTCCCGCTTCAGTAAAGGGATAACCTTACATCTACCACTGGTGAGTGCGGCGATGGATACGGTTACTGAAGCGAAAATGGCGATTGCGATGGCGCGGGCTGGTGGCATAGGAGTTATTCACAAGAATATGACGATTGAACAGCAAGCAGCGGAGGTGGCAAAGGTCAAGCGAGCTGAGAGTTCGATGATTGCCAATCCGTTTTCTATAACCCCGGAGCGAACGGTTGCCGAGGTGCGCGATTTGTTTGCTCGTCATAATATTTCCGGTTTACCAGTTGTTGATGATGAAGGTAGGTTGATAGGTATCGTCACTCGACGCGACCTACTCTTTGAAGATGACGGAGAAAAACCCGTACGAACCGTGATGACGAGCGATGGGCTGGTTACGGCACCGGAGGGAATTGGGTTAAAGCGGGCAAAGGAGATTCTCAAGAAAAACCGTTTGGAAAAGTTGCCGATAGTTGACCGGCAAGGAAGGCTAAAAGGTTTGATTACCGCCAAAGATATCCTTAAAAGGGTTGAGCACCCGTATGCGACAGTGGATAGCAAACAGCGTTTGCGCTGTGCTGCTGCGGTGGGCACCGGTAAAGAAGCCTTGGAGCGGGCGCGAGCGCTGGTTGCCGCTGAAGTCGATGCGATTGTTATTGATACGGCGCATGGACATCAATCACGGGTGCTGGAAACAGCAAAGAAATTGCGCCGCCTTTTTCCCCAGCTGGAAATCGTCGCCGGCAATGTTGCTACCGCGGAAGGGGCGATTGCTTTGGCGAAATGCGGTGTCTCGGCGGTAAAGGTCGGTATCGGTCCCGGGTCTATCTGTACAACTCGGGTTGTTGCCGGGGTTGGTGTTCCGCAACTTTCGGCGATTATGGACTGTGCCGCAGCATTGCGGCGTTATCGGATACCGTTAATTGCTGATGGCGGCATAAGATTTTCCGGCGATGTTGCCAAGGCGCTGGCGGCAGGGGCGTCATCGGTGATGATGGGTAATTTGCTTGCCGGCACCGATGAGAGCCCTGGTGAAGATGTTTTACTTGAAGGTCGAAGATATAAAGTTTATCGGGGGATGGGTTCGATTGATGCGATGCACCGGGGTTCGGCAGACCGATATTTTCAGGAAAGCGGCGTTGAGCTCGTGCCACAAGGCATCGTGGGCCGGGTGCCTTACCGGGGTAGTGTGCGTGATGTTCTTTTTCAACTGGAAGGAGGGGTGCGTGCTTCAATGGGATTTTGTGGCGCCCGCAACATCACCGAATTTCAAAATCGGGCAAAGTTTGTGCGAATTACCAATGCAGGATTGCGCGAAAGCCATCCGCACAGCGTCACAATAATTAAAGAGGCACCTAACTATGAGGTGCCTCAAGAAGGCCGGTTAGATTAAACTCCCGGACAATCTATCAATTTAAGCCGGTGCGGGCAGGATAAAACCTTCTTTCATCAGCCACTGGGTCATTTCGCGTGCCTGTTTGATTTTTTCGGTAGCGGTCTTCAACAACTGTTCGCGCGTCATCGTAATTCGGGCAACACCCTGCTCAATCGCCTTCATTCCGACAGCAACAGCTTCTCTCGGAAACACCTCCCAGTCGTCCATTGTAGGAATCAGGTAGTCTTCGCGTAATCCCCGGTCCTCAGCGACGCGGGCAAGTTCCAGTGCTGCGGCAATACACATCTCATCGGTGATGGTGCGGGCGTTTACATCAAGGGCACCGCGGAAGATGCCCGGGAAACCGAGCGAATTGTTAACTTGGTTGGGGAAGTCGCTTCGGCCGGTGGCAACAACCCGGGCACCGGCTTCAATCGCCTCCCAGGGCCAGATTTCGGGAATGGGGTTGGCGCAGACGAAGACGATGGGGTCTTTAGCCATCGCTTTAATCCATTCTGGTTTAACAACGCCAGGACCTGGTGTTGAAAGGGCGATGAGGACATCGGCGCCCTTCATCGCATCGGCAATTGTTCCCCGAACATTTTCATCGTTGGAAATCTGACACATATGCCACTTTTCCTTGAACTGTTCCTGAAGTTCGGTGCGCCCTTTGTGGAGAGTGCCTTTGGAGTCACACATTATGATGTTACCAGGCGTGACACCACCTTTGATGATAACTCGGGCGATAGCGATGTTCGAGGCGCCGGCGCCCAGCATCGCGACCTTTACCTTTTTGATGTCTTTGCCGACGATTTTCAGGGCGTTGACCAGACCGGCATATGTAACGGCAGCGGTGCCCTGCTGGTCATCATGCCAGACCGGGACATCTAACTCGGCACGCAGCGTATCGAGTATCCGGAAGCATTTGGGCTGGGCGATGTCTTCGAGGTTAAAACCTCCGAAGGATGGTTCAAGCAGTTTGGCGGTACGGATGAATTCGTCCGGGTCTTTAGTGCGGAGCGCAATCGGGACGGCGTCAACCCCGCCGAGGTATTTGAATAGTAGCGCCTTGCCTTCCATCACCGGCATTGACGCCTCGGGTCCGATGTCACCCAATCCCAGAACTCTGGTGCCGTCGGTCAGGACGCAGATGGTATTTGCCCGGTTGGTGTGGATGAACGATTGGTTGACATCTTGCTGGATGGCTTTGCAGGGTGCCGCGACACCCGGCGTATACCAGATGGCGAAGTCGTTAAAATCTCGGACACAGCACTTGGGCACAATCTGGATTTTGCCGCGATAGAAGGGATGTAACTTCATCGCATCTTCCGCCGGCTTTTTGGCTTTAGCAATTAGAGCTTCGATTTCAACCGGCGACAGTTTTTTCATTTTGCAACTCCTTTCAGGTTAAGTGGTTGGTTTTGACCGCGGGCTCGGCGCTTTTAATAACCAAAAAACGATGATGGCGGCAAGCAGGCAGAGCAGGGCGGTGACGATGAATGCCGCATTGTAGTTGCCGGTAATCTCTTTCATCCGCGGGGCAAAGATATTGGAAAGTAAACCACCGACACCGTAAGCGGTGAAAACCAAACCGTAGTTGATTCCAGAATTTTTTGTTCCGTAGTAGTCGGCGGTGACTGCCGGGTAGATTGCGAGGTAGCCGCCGAAACTGGAACCGACCAGAGCAATCCCGAGCCAGAAAATTGCCGGTAGTGAGGGAATTAAGAAGTAGCCGAGTATCGCCACGGTATTGATGAGAAACATCAACGATAGGGCACGGGTTCGGCCGATGCTGTCGGATACTCTTCCCCAGAAGATTCTGCCGAGGGTGTTAAAAATGGCAAGCACACTGACACCGATAGCGGCGGTTTCTTTGCTAAAACGAGCCAACTCCTGCGCGATCGGTGATGTTTGACCGATAATCATCAATCCGGCAGCACACCCGGCAAAATAGGTCAACCAGATAAACCAGAACTGAGCCGTCTTTATCATTTGACCGGCCGAGAAGTCGCTGGTTTGTGTAGTTCGGGTTGCGGTTTGAGGATTCCAGCCCGCCGGACGATAACCAAGAGGCGGGTTTCTTAAAATCAGGGCACCAATAATGATTAAAACAAAATAGGCGATGCCGAGATAGCGAAAGGTTAGAAACGGACCGATGCGGTCAATCATCGCCCGGGCAAGTGGTCCGACAATCAGGGCTCCGGCGCCAAAACCGGCGACCGCCAAACCGGTTATTAACCCTCTTTTGTCCGGAAACCATTTGACCCCCGCAGAAATGGGGCAGACATAGGCAAAACCGATACCGATACCGGAAACGACACCGTAGGCAACGATGAGCATTTCGATGTTCTGGGCAAAACTTGCAAGAATCATACCGGCGGCGAGCAAAATACCGCCAATAATAGCGACAACTCGAGGACCAAATTTGTCCTGAAGGCGACCACCGATAACCGTTGCCAGGGCGAAGAAGATGAGGACGAACGAAAATGGAAGGGAAGCCTGGGTCGCGGTGATATGCAAACTGGTTTCAAGCGGTTTACGAAACACACTCCAGGCATAGATGGCACCGAGGCAGAGTTGAATCAGGATTGCGCCGATGACTATTAACCAGCGATTGAAACTTTTATTTTCACTCACAAACGACCTCCTTTTGAATTTTGCGGGAATTGGACCGGGGCGTCCAGAATTCTGGACGCCCCGGTTTCGGTGCTACTCATCTAAGGTTGAGATGTCGCCGACCGGCTTACCCAGCGCTTCGGCTTTAAGTAGGCGACGCATTATTTTACCCGAACGGGTTTTGGGCAGTTTGTCCCGGAACTCGATGGATTCCGGTCGGGCAATGGGTCCGATTTCCTGAGCAACCCATTTCTTCAGTTCTTCAACAAGGGCATCGCTGGGCTGGAACCCGACTTTCAGGGTTACATAAGCCTTTGGCACATCGCCTTTGATTTCGTCCGGGATACCGATGACAGCCGCTTCGGCGACCGCAGGATGGGCAACGAGTGCCGACTCAATTTCGGCGGTGCCGAGTCGGTGCCCGGCAACATTGAGTACCTCATCGGCGCGGCCTCGGAACCAGAAGTAGCCATCTTCATCCCTGGTGCAGGAGTCACCGGTAAGGTATTTGCCCGTGAACCGGGACCAGTAGGATTGAACATAACGGTCCGGGTCTTTGTATAGGGTGCGAAGCATTGAGGGCCAGGGCCGAAGGATAACCGCAAAACCATTTTCGTTTGGTTTTACTGGATTGCCATCCTGGTTAACCACATCGGCAGAAAATCCTGGCAGCGGTTTTGTTGCTGAGCCGGGTTTTAATGGCGTGATGGGCAAGGGAGAGATTACGAACGAACCGGTTTCAGTTTGCCACCAGGTGTCCATAATCTGAAGTTTATCGCCGCCGATGTTTTTGCGGTACCAGCGCCACGCCTCAGGGTTGATGGGTTCGCCGACCGAACCGAGAAGCCGCAAGGAGGAAAGGTTGTGCTTTGCCGGATACTCTTCACCAAAGCGCATAAACATTCTGATGGCGGTCGGTGATGTGTAAAGAATCGTCACCTTTTCCTTTTCGATGATTGACCACCAGCGGTCTGGTGCCGGATAGTCGGGCGCGCCCTCATAGAGAATAGAGGTGGCACCTAACATCAACGGTGCATAGACGATGTAAGAATGGCCTGTGACCCAGCCGATGTCAGCGGCACACCAGTAGATGTCATCGGGTTTAATGTCAAATACAAACTTCAATGTCGTGTATGTGCCAACCGCATAGCCGCCATGGACGTGAACAACACCTTTGGGTTTGCCGGTCGTGCCTGAAGTGTAGAGGATATAAAGCATATCCTCGGCATCGAGCGGCTCGGTTGGGCACTCTTCTGATTCGTTTGCGGTGATTTCGTGCCACCAGAGGTCGCGGCCCGGTTTCATATCAACCGGATTACCGGCGCGCTTAAATACTATGCAGTGTTCAATGGAGGGCGATTCGGCAAGTGCCGGGTCAGCGTTTGCTTTCAGGGTGACGAGTTTTCCCCGGCGATAAGCACCGTCGGCGGTTATCAAAACCTTTGCCTCGGCGTCTTGAATCCGGTCACGCAGCGAAGCGGAGGAAAAGCCAGAGAAAACTACCGAATGAATCGCCCCAATTTTGGCACAGGCAAGCATCGCCACTGGTAACTGGGGAATCATCGGCATAAATATTGTTACCCGGTCACCCTTTTTCACACCATGACGCTGGAGGGCGTTTGCCAGTTTGTTGACCTCTTTATAAAGTCGGGCATAGGTCCACTTTTCCACTTCGCCTGGTTCCGAATGGTAGATGTAGGCGATTTTGTCTTTGACCCCGGTTTTCATATGCCGGTCAACACAGTTGCTGACGATGTTGAATTTGCCACCGATAAACCACTTGTAGAAAGGAGCCTGGGACTCATCAAGAACTTTTTCCCAGGGTTGAAACCATTCCAGTTCCTTTGCCATTTCACCCCAGTACCATTCAAGGTCGCGCGCCCGCTCCAAGAGTTCGTCCAGCGTCTTGATGCCGTGCTTCTTCATAAATGCCATCACATTGGAGTGTTCTGCCAACTCCTTTGGTGGCTCGTAAAAGTTCGGTTCAGCTGCCATTTATCCTCCTTTGATTTTTTTAATTAAATTCTTTTTATTAAAGGTTTTGTAGTATAAGGTGGAATTAATTAAGTGTCAAGCGAAGAATCTAAGTAGTTAAGGCGTTATTATTAGGGGGTAGCAAAAAGGCGGGCGCGGCGGTTGAAGAAAACCGGTGCCGTCGGGCGAATTATGTTGGAGAAAATTTAGGAAAGAGAAAGAAATAAGGGGCTTTTATCTATTTTACACGGCAGTTTGATGAACAGAGCAGGTTTGTTGTATTGGTAGTTAGCGCCGAATATGTCAAAAGGTTATCTACATGACACGCCGTTGGTTATTTTAACCCGTTATGAATCAACAAATTAGCAGGGCAGGTTGCGGTTAATGTTAAACCTGGTACTACTTCTGATAGCGTCGGGATAGGGGTTGGGGGTGTTACTGTGAGAGCCGGTCTGTATTTGAGTCGGGGAACGGCTCAGGGAACGGTTCCGGGAGTGGTTTTCCGGGTGAGGCGTGGTGTGAATTGGTAAGCGGGTTAACGCCTGAATCCCGGAAATGAATAGCGGATGTGTTTCCGGACCCATTTCCGAGTTATGTTGACCAGAGGGTAGTGAGAATATATTGACAGAGCGACCGCTTTTGGATAATAGAATTATATAAGTAACAACAGATAAGGAGGCGCTATATGCCGGTTTATGAGTACAGTTGTGACGATTGCGGTCATAAGTTTGATATTGTCGCCACTCTGGCAGAGAAGGAGGCGGGTCTGAAACCGGTTTGCCCCAATTGTGGTGGGAGAAGGGTGCACCAGATTTTTGGCCGGTTTACGGTTGTCGGGGGGTCAAAGAGCGAAGTGGATTTTGATGAGGGTATCGGGGATGAGGATATAGATGAGAGTGAAGATTTTGGCGAGGGTTTGAGCGATCTCGATGAGGAACTGGGCGATGAAAGTGATATCGGGGAAAGTGATGAGTTTGATATTGACTGATTTTTAAGAGGAGGAAAGATGTTTTGGTATGACTGGATGGCGTTAGGGGTTGTTTTAGGAGTGGCGATAATCCAGACCGTAAGGACAAGTAAAGCCGGGGGGATGGGGTTGACACTGTTTGAGTTGGGTGGTTTGGTTGTTGCGGCGGTTGGGGCGGTTAATCTTTCGGGTTCGCTTGCTGAGTTGATAGGGGTACAGCGGCTGGTGATGATGGTGGTTCTTTTTATTGTGTTTGCGGTCATCGGTTTTATTTTTGCCCGGTGGCTTTTTGGTTTGACGGGCTGGACTTTTGAGTCGTTAGACGGTTTCTTTGGATTTGTCTGGGGTTTTGGTGCCGGGGTGGTAATCGCCCATATGATACTCAGATTGATTGTTGAGTCCCAGGGTCCTAATGGCGCGGTGGCGGAAAATCTTGTCAATGCGCCGATTGCCCGGGAGGTGTTCTATTTCAAAACCTGGAATGCGCTGCTGAATCTGCTCTTTAAGGCAAAACTGGGTCCGGATTTCAATCCGGATGTCAATTGAAAGTTCTTCGACAATTCAGGGTTGACTGAAAATTGTACTTTTCATAGAATCAGGTTGTGATTGAAATCTACACCGGCAATGGAAAGGGGAAAACGACCGCAGCATTAGGGCTGGCTTTGCGCGCCGCCGGTCATAACTGGCGGGTGTTAATTGTCCAATTTATGAAGGGTGACCCGGAATATGGCGAAGTCAAGGCGGTAAGGTTTGTTCCCGGGATTGAATTGCATCAGTTCGGATTGAAGACCTTTGTTAAAAGGGGCAGTCCTGATGAGGAGGATGTCCGGTTGGCGAAAGAGGGGCTGGAGTTTGCGCAAGTGGCGATAAGAGGGGGTAGGTATCACATGGTGATTCTGGATGAGGTCAATGTGGCAATAGATTATGGGTTGCTTTCGTTGGGCGAGGTGTTACAGTTGGTCAAGGAGTGCCCCCAGGAGGTGGAACTGGTTTTGACCGGCAGGAATGCCCCGCCGGAGTTAATTGCGGCTGCGGATTTGGTAAGTGAGGTGCGCGAGATTAAACACCCGTTTCAAAAGGGGGTTGTGAATCGTGTCGGAATCGACCATTGATGCGCTTATCACCCGTTTTCGCAGTGGCGACCGCCGTGCCTGCGGACAGATAATTTCGCTTGTGGAAAACAATCTGCCCGAAGGGGCTTTACTTCTGAATCGGCTTTATCCTTTAATGGGCAGGGCATATCGGATTGGTATCACCGGACCGCCAGGCGCGGGTAAGAGCACGCTGGTGGAGAAGTTGGCACTGGCGTTGCGCCGCAGCGGGGAAACGGTCGGGATTGTTGCGGTTGATCCGACTTCGCCTTTTTCGGGTGGGGCGGTGCTGGGTGACCGGGTTCGAATGGGCGGACTTTTTACCGACCCCGGGGTGTACATTCGTTCAATGGCAACCCGGGGCAGTTTAGGTGGGTTGGCACGGAAGACAAAAGAGGTGTGTGATGTGCTCGATGCGTTCGGGAAGAATTATCTGATAATTGAGACCGTTGGCGTGGGCCAGATGGAATTGGATATCGCTGAGGCGGCGGATTCGACGGTGGTTGTGCTGGTCCCGGAGTCGGGCGATGCGATTCAGACGCTGAAAGCTGGTTTGATGGAGATTGGCGAAATTTACTGTGTAAATAAGAGTGACCGGGAGGGCGCGGACCGGATGGTTCTCGAAATTCGGGCGATGCTTGAGATGCGGGCGAAAAATGACGGCTGGTTTCCGCCGGTGGTGAAGACAATCGCCACAACGGGCGCCGGCGTTGACGAGCTATTACAGGGGGTAATCAGCCACCGGCAGCATCAGGAGCGAACCGACCTCCTGGCAGCGCGGCGTCGGCAGGCGCTCCGGATGGAGATCGAGCGAATTGTCGAGGAGAAGTTGCGCCAGGAGTTTTTGTCCCAGCCCGAAGTTGTCCGCTTTATCGATAAACTGCTGATTGAAGTGGCGGAACGGAAAATTTCTCCTTATCAAGCCGCTGAGGCGGTCTGGAAAAGGTGTTTTAAATAAAAATGAATAAGGTAATTGAGCGAAGCAAGATTTGAGGAAAGGAGGTGTTGAATGGCTCATGACGATTGGGAGAGGATAAGAGAGGAGAAGGCACGCTGGGAGGGGTGTGTTGACAAGGGAGAGCCGAACCGGTTTCAGACCGTGTCGGGGGTGCCGGTGGATATTATTTATACCCCAGCGGACATAAAGGATTTAGACTATTTACGCGATTTGGGATTTCCGGGCGAATATCCGTTTACCCGCGGCATCAGGCATAATATGTATCGCGGTCGGTTATGGACGATGCGACAGTTTTCTGGGTTCGGAACCGCGCGCCAGACCAACGCCCGATATAAATTTCTTTTAGCCCACGGTGAAACCGGGCTTTCGGTCGCGTTTGATTTTCCGACGCTTTACGGGCGTGACTCTGACGACCCGATGGCGCGCGGCGAGGTTGGGAAATGCGGTGTTGCTGTCTCGTCTTTGGAAGATATGGAGACGCTGTTTGACGGCATTCCGCTGGGTGAAGTTTCTACTTCAATGACCATCAATGGTCCGGCAGCGGTGCTCTGGGCGTTTTATATTGTCGCGGCCGAGAAGCAGGGGGTTCCGAGTGAGAAGTTGCGCGGGACAATTCAGAATGACATTTTAAAGGAGTACATCGCCCAGAAGTCCTGGCTTTTCCCGCCCGAGCCCAGTTTGCGCATCATCACCGACATAATGGCATTTGGCGCCGAGCGGGTACCAAAATGGAATACGATTTCAATATCCGGTTACCACATCCGGGAGGCGGGTTCAACCGCGGTCCAGGAACTGGCGTTTACACTGAAAGATGGGATGACCTATGTGGAGGCGGGTATCAAAGCCGGGCTGGATGTGGATTCGTTTGCGCCCCGGCTTTCTTTCTTCTTTAACTCGCACCTTGACTTCTTTGAGGAGATTGCCAAATTTCGGGCGGCACGACGCATCTGGGCAAGGGAGATGCGGGAAACCTTTAAGGCAAAAAAGCCCGAATCGTGGCTTTTGCGGTTTCACACCCAGACCGCGGGTTGCACCCTGACGGCACAGCAACCGGAAAATAACATTGTCCGGACCGCTTTTCAGGCGCTGGCAGCGGTGCTGGGGGGGACCCAGAGTTTGCACACCAACTCGATGGACGAAACCTGGGCACTGCCCACCGAGAAGGCGGTTTTAATTGCCCTCCGGACGCAGCAGATTATCGCCGAGGAGACCGGAGTGGTAAATGTGATTGACCCGCTGGGGGGGTCTTACTATCTTGAGCACCTTACGAATCAAATGGAGCGGCAGGCTTATGACTATTTTGCGAAGATTGATGCGCTGGGTGGTATGGTGAAGGCGATTGAACAGGGTTTCCCCCAGCGCGAGATCGCCGAAGCCGCTTACCGTTACCAGAAGGCGGTCGATGAAAATGTCCGGACGGTGGTTGGGGTCAATAAGTATGTGCTGGAAGACGAGAAACTGGAAATTCCGATTCTTAAAATTGAACCCGAAGTGGAGAAAGAGCAGTGCGAACGGCTGGCGCGATTACGGCAGCGCCGGGATAATGCCCGGGTTCAGCGTACGCTAAAAGATTTAAAAGACGCCTGCGCCGGCAAGGACAATGTTATGTACCCGATTCTTGAGGCGGTGCGGGCTTATGCAACATTAGGAGAAATCTGCAATGCAATGAAGGAAATATTCGGTACTTATAGCGAACCACCGATGTTTTAGGAGGTGAAAATGGCAAAAAAACTGAGGGTTCTGATTGCGAAGCCCGGACTTGATGGTCATGACCGGGGATCCAAGGTGGTGGCGCGGGCACTGCGCGATGCGGGGTTTGAGGTGATTTACACCGGTTTACACCAGACACCAGAGATGATTGCGGAGGCGGCGATTCAAGAGGATGTTGATGCCGTGGGGCTTTCGATTCTATCCGGTGCCCATATGACACTTTTCCCAGAAGTGATGCGTTTACTCAAAGAGAAGGGCGGGGGCGACATCCTGGTGTTCGGCGGGGGAATAATACCGCAGGAAGATATGGAGCAACTCTACCGGCTCGGTTGTGGTAAACTTTTTGGTCCGGGGACGCCGACGCAAGAAATCGTCAACTATTTAAGGGAAAAGTTTCCCGACCGGGTTTAGCGTGCCGCTTTCCGCAGAGTTAAAGGCGCCGGGACTGATTAAGAGGAAACAACCGCGGTGTTGCCGTTAGCGGTAAGTCCATTTTTATTGACACATTGCCAAGGGAGGTTAGTCTTGATGGTATGAGGAAGCTTACACTGTTCATTACCGCGCTGGTTTTGTTTGTCGGTTGTCGCCGGCAGCGGTTAGATTTCTTTCCGCTGGTGCCGGGCGCGGTGCGCATTATGAAGGTCTACGAACACAAGATTGCGGGCCGGGATACGACAGCGCAAACTGAGGTACGGGTAACCGAGGCCGTGATGGGACTCAAGGATGTGCCTCAATTAGGTAAGGTTTGGGTCATTGAGGCGCCGCTTGATTCCGGAAAGAAAACGGTCTATTTTTATGACCGCCGGGGTGATACGATATTCAAAATTGTTCCTGGTAGGGGAGGTAAACCGGAACGGATTTTGTACCTGCGGCTGCCTTTAAGGGTGGGAGACCGCTGGTATGAGAGTGAGGCAGAGAGGGAGTTGACCGAGGTTGTGGCAGTTGACTCGGTTGATGTTCCGGCGGGCAAGTTCCAGAATTGTTATAAACTGGAGACAAAAAGCAATAAAGTAGATTTTCAACGGACGCTATGGCTTTTGCCCGGATTGGGTGCAGTTAAACGGGAGAAAATCCAGCGCTGGCAGCGCGGGGATACGATGTTTGAGTTGTTTCAGCGTGAGGAACTGGTTGAGTATCAGGTGATAAAAAAGAAGCGGCCGTGAAGTGGCCCCGGCGAGATTGGTGGTACTTAATTGTCCCGGCGCTGCTCGCGGTCTTCGTGTATCTCCCGACGCTGCGCTACCAGTTTGTCTGGGATGATGTCAATCTAATTGTTTATAGCAAAGGTGGTGTCTTAACTTCGTTCGGTCACAGTTTCTGGCATGACAGCAAAACCCATCTTGGTCAGGACCCTTATTATCGCCCCTGGGTCAATTTTACCCTCGAATTAGAACGACGGCTCTTTGGTCTAAAACCCGGATTGTTTCATTTTAGTAATGTGTTGCTGCACGGTGCAGTTACATTTCTAATTGCACTGTTCTTATTCCAGTTGCGCCGGAAGGCATTGATTGCGGGTGTTGCCGGAGGTTTATTTGGTTTGCAGCCCCTTTTTGTTGATAATGTCGCTTACATCAGTGGCCGGACCGATTTGTGGGCAACGCTGGGTGTGGTTGTTGCAGCGCTTGGTGCCCTTAGTTATCTAAGGAAAGGCGAAAGGAAAAGTTTATTGTTCGCCGCAGCCGGTTTTGCGCTCGGTATCTTTTCGAAAGAAAGTGCGGTGTTTTTTATTGTTGTTGGATTGGTGATTTTGCTTTCTGCCCAGGGGGCGGAAAAGCGCTGGGGGCTATTAATAACCTTAGGAACGGTGCTGGTGTTTTATCTCGGGGCACGGTTTTGGGTTCTGAAAAATTTTTTAGGAGTCAGTTTGGTCACGAATTGGAGGTCAATAGCGTTACTGAGCCTGAACAGTTTTGGTCGGCAGTTGACCTTTTTTCTGTTTCCATTCCGCACCCCGCTGTTTTGGGGACAGTTTACCGCCAGCGACCGGTTATTAGGATCTGGGATTTTTGGATTGGTGTGGTTGTTGATTCCACTGATGATAATAAGGTTGCAATCTTTTCGTCTGGTGTTCTGGGGCTGGCTATGGGTGACCGGGACACTTTTGCCTTTTGCCTGGGGTATTCAGTTTGGTCCTGCTGGACGGCTGCTATATCTGCCCGGAGTCGGGATGGCGCTGTTGCTGACAATTTTGTTAGAAAATTTTCGGGAGGCAAAAACGGGTTTGGGGCGCATTTTGCCCGGGCTGGTGTTACTCTGGTGTGCTGCCGGATTGCCGGTGTTATTTAAGAGAATGAGTTTCTGGCAGGGCGAGATACCGTTGTTTTCCAAGATGGTAGAAGAGATGCCGATGTATGGGCCCGGCTATTACAACCTCGGCACCGCGCTACTTGCTAAAGGCGACACCAGCGGCGCAATTCGTGCTTTCCGGCAGGCGGTGGCGCTTGATTCCGAAGCGGCTGGACCGGCGCTTAATCTCGGGGCATTGTTGCAAAAAAAGGGGCGATTTAACGAGGCTGAGGAGTTGTACTGGCAAATTATCCGTAAAAAACCTGATTACCCGCCGGCTTATGTAAACCTGGGGTTACTACTTTATCGGCGGGGACAGCTCAAGCAGGCGATTGAAATGTTGAAGATTGCCTGTGGGATGGCGCCGGACGATGCGGTGGCGTTTTACAACCTATCGCAACTATATTGGATTGATGGCCAACCGGATTCCGCCCGCCAGGCGATTGAAACCGCCTGTCGGTTGATGCCCGACAATCAACGCTTTCAGGAGTTTTGGCGCCAAATAAGCCGGTGAAGTTTTCTTGACTTTGACTACTTAGGAATTAGAATTATCTTACTGAGTTAAGTGCGTTGCAGAATAGTATAATGGTAGTGGTTTTTATTACGGGAATGGAAGAGAAATGATTTCCAGCCGGAAAGCAAAAGCGATTGGACTCTTTTCCGGAAGCCTGGACTCAATTCTGGCAACAAAATTGATCACCGAGCAGGGTGTTAATGTCGTTGCCCTTCATTTTCAGGTGCCATTTGCGGTGCAGGGTCGATTTCCTGATAGTGAGCAATTACAATCACTGGCAGAGTTGTTGGGGGTGAATCTGGTTTCAGTAGAGGTTGGGGCAGAATATCTCGATATCATTCGCGCACCCCAGTTTGGCTATACCCGCTATTTGGCGCCCTGTGTTGACTGTCGGGCATATATGTTGAAAAAGGCAAAGGAGTTGATGGAGGAAATTAAAGCCGACTTTGTCTTTACCGGTGAGGTCCTGGGGCAACAGCCGTTTTCGCAAAATAAAAGGTCGCTAAAACTGCTTGAGAAAAGTACCGGGCTAAATGGCCGACTTTTGCGCCCGCTTTCCGCAAAGATTCTTGACCCAACAATTCCCGAATTGTCCGGTTTAGTACGGCGGGAGCGATTCTTTGATTTTCATGGTCAAAAGCGGCGCCGACAGATAAGACTAGCGCGGGAGTTCGGTATTGTCGATTATCCGATTCCTGGGGGCGGTTGCCTTTTGACCGACAGTAATTTTGCGGCGCGCTGTCGGGATGCGCTTGAACACAATGAGTTGACTTTAGAAGAGGTCAAACTGCTGCGGTATGGCAGGCATTTTCGGTTATCGAGTGGTGCAAAGGTGATTGTGGGCCGTAATGAAAAAGAGAACGAAGCGCTGGAGCGGCTCGCTGCCGGTCTGGATGTCGTTGTTTGCAAACCGGTTGATGTGATGGGTCCGGTTGCATTGTATCGGGCAAAGAGGAAAACCAAAAAGGATACCGAGTTGGTCGCTCGAATCTGCGCCCGTTATGCGGACGCCGCCGATGGTCAGACCGTTAAAATAAACTGCGGCGGCCGGGAAATTGCCGTTGCGGCATTAAAGGATGACCAGGTTGCGAGCGGGCGAATTGTCTGGGACCGTGACTGGTCGCCAACTAAAGAGCCGATGGTTGATAAGGAGAACAAATGAATCAAGAGACAAAGGAGAAAGTTAAAAAGGTTATTGAGGAAAAGGTGCGTCCCAACCTTAGAATGGATGGGGGTGACATTGAGTTGGTTGATGTTACCGATGAGGGGGTAGTTAAAGTCCGTCTTAAGGGTGCCTGTGCGCACTGTCCTTTTTCCAGTATGACCGTTGCCGTAGGGGTGGAACAGACAATAAAGGAAATCGTTCCGGAAGTGGTTAGAATCGAGCCGGTGATTTGAGCTGCGGGGCGGCAGGTAATTTCTAAGGGTAAGGTATTCCTTCGAGGAAATTCTGCCGATAGGCAAGGCTATAAGGGATAAGGTAGGCTGCTGTTGAGTAAAAGCCAACCCGCCGCGGGCGCCGAATAAACCGGTCGATAAGTGCGCTCAGGGCGTAGAAATGGTTCTTTACCCAGGTTGGGTCATCAGGTTTAAGCATTGGCCGGTAAGTCAGGGGAACGAGATGTTTTTTACCATCGGGTTGTTCAGTAATAAATCTTACCTCCACAAAATCGAGGTCAATACGAGAGAGCAGGTGGGCAATCTCGTTAAAATTTTTTTCCCCGATGTTCAGAGTTAGTTTGGCACCGACGAGAATACGTCGGGATTGCAGGAATTTGACACGGCGGTAGAGTTGCTTGGCCATTTTTTCTGATGTCAGGGCGGTTTTAAGCCGAACGGTAAGGAAGGTGTCGTTTAAGAAGATGATTTTGGTGCCGGCTTTAGCCAGCAACCGGATGAAATCGGGATAGCGAAACAGGCGTTCTCCGGCATTGACCGACCAATGGCGCCGATAGTTCCAGAGGATTTTAAACAGGTCATAGTAGTACTCGGGGAAGCGAGAGATGTCCTCGTCAAGGAGATGAATATGTTTGCCGGGGAGAGAGAGAATTTCACCGACGACTTCTTCTTTGCGACGCAATCGGCTATTTTCTCGGTAGTAGAGGTATTCAGGACAGAGCGGGCGCATTGGTTCCCAGCAGAAGCAACCGCGAACAAACTGGGCGGTTTGGTAAAATGTATTCATAACCGGACGTTTGCCCAAACCGTATTTCGGGACAACATAATTGGGTTGATAAGGTGATTCGTACAGTGGTTTCAGCCGGTGCCGGGAGGCGTCATTTTTAATTTCGTTGAACACCAGAGTTATGTCGCCCTTTACGCGGTTGGTTACCCAGGAAGGTGGGTTTTCACCCCAGGCGGTTACTCCGGGACCGAACAAAACCACCGGTTGTTTCTCGCGGGCAAACTCCTCCACGAGCCAGCGGGCAGTTTCTTCCTGCCCGAAGTTGCAACGGGCAAGGACAAGGTCAAAGTCCGCGGTAGCCTGAATTTGTTCAACCCGTTCATCAAGGTAGGTGAACTGGTCTTCGACACAGAGGGCGGCAAGGCGGCTTATTTCGATGTCAGGACGGAGAAATAACCAGGCACCTTTTGGGGGATAACCGGGGACAAAACGTTGCGCTTCGTCGGCAAGCGCAACCGCAAGGATTTTCACTTTTTGATCAGCCTCAACAGGTCGTTAAAGATTGTAAATGCGATGAGGAGTCCGATCAGCATCCAGCCGATGTTTGATGCCCAGGTCATTTCTTTGTCGGTCAGACGGCGCCGTCGGATACCGCCGATGAGGTCAAGGACGATTCGCCCCCCATCGAGTACGGGTATCGGCAGCATATTGACGACAAACAGATTGATGGAAAGTAGCGCCCAGAGGGCAAGAAAGTATTCGGCACCCCATGATGCACCTTCATAGGCAATTTTGGCAACCATAATCGGTCCGCCGATCGCCCGGGTCGAGATTTTGCGGGTAACAACTTTATAGATTATCACAAAGGTTTGAACGGTGATGTACCCGGTTCGGCGCAACGCTTCCCATAGAGCACGGGGTAGGGAGAGGGAAACTCGTGGTAACATCACCCAGACGCCAATTTGGCCAAACTTTTCCTCTGACATCTGGTCTTTTTCCACCGCCGGTGTAATCGAATCGGAAATTATCTTATCCTGCCGTTGATAGGTTATGGGGATGGGCTTTCCGCCGTTGCTGCGAACAATTTCGACAAAGTCGTTCCAGCGCCGGACATTTATTCCGGCGACAGAGATTATTCGGTCACCGGGTTTCAGTCCAATTTTTGCCGCCGGGCTGCCCGACCTTACCCGGTCAATGACGGGCGCCATAAATGGTTCAATGTCAAGGGACTCGGGAACCAGATAGGTAAAAATTAGGCGCTCGTTCTGGCGCCGCACCGTCAAAGATACTTCCTTGCCGGTATGCGCTTGAAGGGTTCGCTCCAGTGCTTCAAAACTGGGAATGGTTTCACCGGCAACATTGACGATTGTGTCAGCGGTCAGGAGCCCAATTGATTCAGCCCGCGAATTAGGAACCGGGTCGATTACCGGCGGCAGGTACTTAACGCCGAAGATTAAATACATTGTCACCATCAGGACAAATCCTAAAACGAGATTAAAAAATGGGCCGGCGGCGATAACGGCAATGCGGATGCCGAGCGGTTTTTGGCTGAAGCCGCCTTCTTCGGGATTTTCTTCTCCCGTCATTTTGATGTAACCGCCCAGGGGGATGATGGAAAGTCGATATTCGGTTTCGCCGATTTTCTTTTTGAGGATTACCGGACCGAAACCGACGGAAAACGATTCGACCGGGATATGGGCAAGTTTGGCAACGATGAGATGCCCGAACTCATGGAAGGTAATGAGGACACCAATAAATATGATGACCAGGACAATTGATGTTGCCATCGATTAACAGTTACTCCGTTCAATTAGCGCCCGGGCATAGGCAACTGCCCAATTTTCGGCTTGCCGCAATGCCGCAAGTGTCATACGGGTGTTTTTCTTTAAGCGCATATACTTTTTTAAAGTTTTCATAATTATACTGGGAATTGAGCCAAAGGCAATTTTATTAGCGAGGAATGCCTTTACGGCGGTTTCGTTAGCGGCGTTGAGGACGCAGGTTGCAATCGGTCCATATGCCAGGGCATCGTAGGCGAGTTTAAGGCAGGGAAAACGATGGAAATCGGTCGGGAAGAATTGGAGCCGCCTGATTTGTTCAAGACGTAGGGGTTTGACCAGTGAGGGGAACCTTTCGGGATATGTGAGGCAATACTGAATCGGCAGTCGCATATCGGGATGAGAAAGCTGGGCAAGGATTGAGCCGTCTTTAAATTCGACAAGTGAGTGAACAATTGACTCGGGATGAATGACCGTTGTCACCTGCTCAGGTTTGACACCGAAGAGCCGCACGGTTTCAATCACTTCCAAACCTTTGTTCATCAGGGTTGCCGAATCAACGGTAATCTTCTTACCCATCTTCCATACCGGGTGGCGCAGGACAGTTTCCCGAGGAGCATTCCGGGGCGGTCCTTTTTGCCAGAAAGGACCGCCGGATGCGGTCAGGATAACTCTTTGAACAGTGTCGGGGTTCCTGCCATTAAGGCATTGATGTAACGCCGCCAGTTCCGAGTCAACAGGTAAAATTTGGGCGCGGTATTTCCGGGCAAGTGAGGTTACTAAATTGCCATAACTGACGAGGATTTCCTTTGTGGCTAAGGCGATGGTCTTGCCGGCTTTGAGAGCGGTGATGATGGCGTCAATACCCGCGGTACCGCTCATCGCCATTACGATGGTATCAACCTCATCAGAGAGGGCAAGTTGTGTGAGGGCATCGAGTCCGGTCTGGATTTCGAACTCTTTTCCTAATATCGCTCGGGCGGATTCTGCGGCGGTAGGGTCGGTGAGGACAACATATCGGGGATGATAATTTTGTGCCTGGTGGCAAATCTGACGGACGGCCTGATGGGCGGCGATTGCGACCAGTTTAAGTTTTCCCGGTAGATGGGCAATCGCCTCAAGGGTGGCGTTACCAATTGAGCCGGTAGAACCGAAAACAGCAACTCTTTTGGGCGTCATAGCAGTGCCTGACAGAGGAGGAGGTCAGCTTTCGTTGTTACCTTGATGTTCCAGGGTGTGCCGAGAAGCAGTTGGGGTGTGATTTTGAGCTGTTCAACAAGCGCGCAATCATCAGTGGCAGTTAGATTTTTTGCCCGGGCATAAGCGTAGGCGCGGCGGATGATTTTCAAAGAGAAAAATTGTGGTGTTTGAATGGCAAACAGCCCAGACCGGTCGATGGTGCGAACAATCTGATTTCTATTGTTTACTTTCTTTACGGTGTCAACGATTGGAATACCAAAGGTGACTGCAGGGTGGCGACGGCAAGCCCAAAATCCCTGAGTTAGCATCTCAGGCTTAAGTAGCGGACGGACACCGTCATGGATCGCTACATAGCCTTTTTCGGGCAGGTTTAACAAACCCTGTTCTACAGAATCCATCCGCTCTTTACCACCGGCAATCACCGCAAGCAGTTTTTGGCTTCGATAACGACGGAGCAGATTGCTAACCGCTTCAATCTTTGATTTGTTTGTTACGACGACATAACCGGTTACCTCGGAACAGATTTCGAAGGGGCGAACAGCGTAGAGCAGGAGGGGTTTGTTTTTTACGAGCGCAAACTGTTTTTGCCCGCCGAATCTTTTTCCCCGACCGGCGGCAACAATGATACCCCAATTGAATTGGTTTTTAACCATTGTTAATGTGTTGGGTTAGTGACGGTGAGACATTGGTTAATAATGCCGATTAGAAGTAATCAATCTTCATTGCCTTACGGACCAGTGCCATTGTCTTTTCCCCTTCCTCCCGGGCACGTTGTGTACCTTTTAGCAGGATATCCCAAACAATGTCGGTATGTTTTTCCAATTCGAGCCGGCGGTGCCGGATTGGTTCGAGGAACTGGTTGAGAACCTCGACAAGGTGTTTCTTACAGGGGACACAGCCAATTTTGCCCTGACGGCAGCGTTCTTCAATGTCGGCTGCTTCTTGTTTGTTAAATGTACCGTGATAGGCAAATACGACGCACACCTCGGGATGGCCTTTGTCCTGCGGGTGAATGCGCGCCGGGTCGGTCACTGCCCGATTGACTTTCCGAGTAATTTCTTCCGGTGGGTCAGAAAGGTAAATCGCATTTCCCATACTCTTTGACATCTTGGTGTTACCGTCGAGCCCGACCAGACGGGGGTTCAATATCGGTTCGGGTTCAACGAACACTGAAGCGTAAATTGAGTTGAACTTGCGGACGATTTTTCGGGTCAGTTCGATGTGGGGGGCCTGGTCTTCGCCGACGGGAACCAGATGGGCGCGACAGAAAGTGATGTCTGCCGCTTGACTCACCGGATAACCAAGGAATCCGTAAGGCATTGACTCTTCAAATTGGTACTGAGCGGCTTCAGTTTTGATTGTCGGATTGTGGAAAAGTTGCTGCACCGTGACGAGATTGGCATAGATGATTGTCAGTTCGGCAATTGCCGGGACCATCGATTGGATGAAAAGTGTTGCTTTGTTCGGGTCGACGCCGCAGGCGATGTTGTCCATTGCGACATTTAGTACATCCTGGCGCAATTTTTCCGGATGGTCAAAGTTGGTGGTCAGTGCCTGAGCATCGGCGATGATGATGAACGTTTCATACTCATCCTGAAGCCGGACACGGTGAGCAATCGAGCCGATGTAATGGCCAAGATGAAGTGGACCGGTAGGCCGGTCACCAGTGAGAATTCGTTTCTTTTCCATCGTTCCGATTATACGGGATTAGATTTCCTGGTCAAGCAAACGGTCGGGACTTCCTCTCCTTGACATTGAACGAGAAACCGCTATAAGATTTACCATTGGTTGGTAAACGAATCCTTTACACCCAACGATGGGTGGTTGCGATTGTTCTCGGAGCGTTGCTTTTGCGGTTGGTGGTTGCCGGAATGTACCGGAATCGACTTTCCCCGGGCGAGGTTGTGAAACAACCGGCTTCAGAAGCAGAGTATCTGCACAAGGCTTATATTGAAATCGGTGACTCCCAGCAGTACCAGGAACTGGCGAAAAATCTCCGTCAGAAACTTTTTTTCTCCTGGGATGGTAAAACGCCGGTGACTTTCCGGACGCCGGGTTATCCGATTTTTCTCGCCTTGATTGATAACAATCCAGTTTTACTATTTGTGCTGCAGTCGCTATTTGGTGCCCTGACCGTTTTTTTTATTTTTTTAATCGGTGCGGCCTGGCTTGGCAGGCGAGCCGGTATCGTAGCAGCGGTTTTAATGGCATTGGATTTGCCGGCGATTGCCCATACGGGAATGGTTATGAGCGAAACGCTGTTCGTGTTTCTGCTGACTGTTGCCTGCTGGCTGTTTACCGTCGCCGGGCGAAAGCCGGCGCCAGTTTGGGGGGGCTTAAGCGGTGCCGTGCTGGGACTGGCGGCACTTACCCGGCCGGTAGCGCTTTTTGCCTGGTTGCCTTTTCTCGTGATACTGGTATTAAGAGGTCGCTGGAAGCATGGGCTGCTTTTCTTTTTGGGATTTGTCGTAATGTGTGGGGGCTGGGTGGTCAGGAACTACTTTCATTACCAGCGGCTGGGGTTCAGTTCTATCGGGGGGTACAATTTGCTTTTCTACAATGCAGCGGCACTGGTTGCGGACCGCGCGAAAATACCGTTTCAGGAAGCGCGCGAAAAACTGGAGCGGGAGTACGCACAAAATCTGACAACTGATAACCCGCTGGAGTTAGCAGGACAACTCGGGAGAGTGGCAACTCGTCTTATAAGTTCAGACCCAATGCGTTACGCGAAAGTTTATCTGAAGGGACTGTTGCAAATCATCGTCGGTGTTAAATCGGATGAGATTGTTTTCCGGGTCAAGGGAAGTGACCTTCGGCTCGCCAATTTTAAGGATATTCTAAGGGCGAATAGCCTGCCGCTGATGACAAGATTGGTTGCGGTGATGCTGGCGATAATTGAGTTGTTAATGACCTTTGGTGCAGTTCTCGGGGCAACGGTAGGATTGATTAAACGGCGGGATTTGCCGGTGTTGTTTTGGGCGTTGCTTGGCTGGTACTTTCTTCTTGCGGCAGCACCCTTGCCCGATGGCCGCTTTAAAATCCCCGCCCTACCGTTTTTTTATCTGATATGGGGTGGGTTGATTTTCCCGGGTAGGACAACTGAAAACGAACGGGGATGAGAGGTAAGTAGTGGAGGGAAGACCATCGGTTTCACTGATTTTTATAAACTACAATTCAACCGATTTTTTGGAAAGGGCGTTGTTGAGTCTTAAACAAGCCGAGCCGGAACTGGACCAAGAGATAATAGTTGTTGATAATTGCTCTTATGATAGAGAGGCGGTCAAGCGTTTATGCGGGCGGTTTTTTTGTCGACTGGTGCTTTTGAAGAAAAACCGTGGTTACGGCGCCGCCGCAAATCGAGGTTTTTTACACGCCCGGGGCGATTTTATTACCGTTGTCAATCCCGATGTTGAGTTTACACCGCAGGCGCTAAGTCGACTGGTCGCATTTATGATCAAAAATGACGATGTCGGAGTGGTAGCGCCCCAGCTTTTATATCCTGATCGAACACCGCAGCCATCTTCCCGGCGTCTGCCCAAGTTGCGCTACATACTCGCGGGCCGGCGTTCCCCTTTGGTGCGGTTGTTTCCACGGTATGCGCCGGCGCGGGAATTTCTTTACACCGATGTCTGGCAACAAACAGCGCCGGTCGAGGTTGAAGCGGTTATCGGGACATTGATGGTTTTTCGGCGCACTGCCTTTGCTTCCGTTGGTGGGTTTGACGAAAATTATTTTATGTTTGCCGAGGACCTTGATATCTGTCAGCGACTTCGCGAGCAGGGCTGGAAGGTCTACCTGGATCCCGGGGTAAAAATCGTCCATTACTATGGTGGGGTGCGGCGCCGCTGGCGGCGATTTACTGAGTTTCACCGAATTAAAGCCCTCTACCGTTTTTTCATTAGAGGAAAAAGCCGGGTGATAAAAATTTTTTATGCGGTGGCTTTTGCTGGCTACCTTTTTATTATTGAGGGTGGGGGATTGGTGGGGTTGGGTGAGTATGAATACTCCTGGCGTTTACGGGCTAAGAGATGAGAAGGATTAAAGGGGCGCTTGCCGTTTTAATACTGGTTGTTGGTGATTTAGTTGCGGTGTTCGTGAGTTTTATTTTAGGATATTTGTTCCGGGCTTTGCTTTCGGGAAACGGGCTTTCGGGTGGGGTGGCACCAGAGGCGCTTTTCAGCCGGCTTTATTTTCTGTTACTCTACCCTTTTGTTTTTGTCTACGAAGGTCTTTACACCAAGCGGTTACAGGTCTGGGAAGAGCGGAAACGCTGTCTGCGGGGCGTGATTGTGGCGAGCGCACTACTGACCATTGTTTTGTTTATGGTGCGGCTCTGGATTGTTTCCCGATTTGTTGTGCTGGTGGCGATGGTACTCGGTATCATGCTCGTTCCGCTGGTCCGGACGATGCTGAAACGACTTTTAGTGCGGATTGGATTTTTTTACCAGCCGTTAATAATACTCGGGGACCCGCATGCCGAGGCGATGTTCAATCGAGAGTTGCAGGCTCATCAGACACTGGGTTATTCGGTTGTGCAGCGCCTTGACCGAAAAGACCCGAACGAGACGGTGGAGATGCTCTTGGCGCGAGCCGATATCCCGGATGGCGCTTTGATGGTGGTTATGAGTCAGTCTTTCGCTCCTGAAGAACTGAAGAAGATTTTCCGCTACGCCGAGGAGCATTGTGCGGAGTTGATGGTCGTGCCTGATGCCAGTTTACTGGCAACATCGGCTGCGGAACTGGAACAGGTTGGGAGCCTTTTGGTATTGAAGTACCACTACAATTTGCTGCGGCCAGTGAACATCTGGACGAAACAGATATTTGAATTTGTCTTCGGGTTGATATTGATGATTTTACTTTTACCGCTTTTTTTGATTTTATCGCTTTTGGTCAAAATTTCTTCACCCGGACCGGTACTTTTCCGTCAGAAACGGATTGGCAAGGCGGGCAGGATTTTTACCTGTTACAAGTTTCGCACGATGTATCAGGATGCCGAAAACAGACTTAAGGAGTTGCTGGAGAAAAATCCAATAAAGAGGGCAGAGTGGGAGCGGTTTCGTAAAATTGTTGACGACCCGCGCATCACACCGGTCGGTAAATTCCTCCGCCGTTTCAGTCTTGATGAACTGCCGCAACTGATTAATGTGCTAAAAGGCGAAATGGCGATTGTTGGTCCGCGTCCTTACCTTCCGGAAGAGGTGAATCGAGTTGGTGACTACATCAAGACCATTGTTCGGGTTCGACCGGGCCTGACCGGTTTATGGCAGGTATCAGGCCGGTCTGAACTGCCAATGCGGGACCGGGTTTTGCTTGATGAGTTTTACATCCGGAACTGGTCGCTCTGGCTCGATTTTTCAATTGTTATCCGTACAATCAAAGCGGTCCTGACGGGCCGTGGTGCCTATTGATTCTGACGGGTTTTCAAACCGATGTTGTGGTTCACCGGCACCGGTGATTGTGTTCTCAGAAGACAGATTTGGCTTCAATGGCGGCGAATATTCTTGCCGGTCGCAGGTGGTAATTTGTTTTTGGGTTTACACCGGTGGGGGCTGGTGAGCTTTCTGGGTTACTAACCTGAAAGAAACTGCTGGGACAGATTTGGAGACCGACTCGTAAACAAGGTTAAAGGTGGGTCAGGAGATTGTCGGGTTTATCAGCCTTAGTGGGGTGCTGGATCGGTTGTTCGGTAACACTATTGATTATCAATAAGATAGACGGTTAAACGGTATCAGGAAAGGTTTGAGGGATGGAAAGAGAAAGGGCAAATCGGTGATTAACGAAAGGGTGCTGGAGGCTATCATGGTAATTGACCCGGAACTGTGGAGGGGGTGGAATTTTGTCACCTTTCCCTTTTTTTCGTCTGTAAATTTAGCGGGGTGAGTGGTAACTATGAGGGCGGTTGAATGTGTTGACTTAACCGCGGGGTAAGATATTATCAAACAAACACATATTTATGCTATTGGCATTGGCGCTTGTCATAATTAGTAGCGGCAGCGGCTGGCAGACATTTACTCACCCTGATTACATCTTTGATATCTGGGGCGACGATTCGACAGTCAATCTCGCTACTGCCGGTGGAGTGGTGGTGTTAGAGACAAGAGCCGAACCCCCTATATTGAAGCGTCGGTTTGTTCACACCGATGGTCTGGGGGTAAATCGTTGTCTTGCCATTGCCAAGGACGATGCCGGTAACCTCTGGGTTGGGACCGATGGAGCAGGGTTGGTGGTGATTGCGCGGGACTCGAGCCGGGCAATTTCATATCGAACCGCAGAACTGCCGGTAAGGGTTAGGACGGTCTTTGTTCAAGGTAACAGAGTTTTGCTGGGGTCGGAAGACGGGTTTTTTGTCATTGATACTAAAGGTACGCCCCTTGATTTCAATGACGATGTAATCCGCCATTTTCGGGTTAGTGCGGTGCGGGAGTTGCTGAGCGACCAGGTGCGGGCACTTTTTGCCTTTAATGGAAAATACTGGATTGGTACCAATCGGGGGCTGACAAGTGTTGATACCGGTTTAAGCAGCTGGCGTGCCTATCCGCGACCGCTGGGCGATTCGGTGCTGGCAATTGGTGTTTTCCCGGATGGCAGTTTAGTGCTGGGAACGGAAAGGGGGGTTGCACGCGGTGATACCAGCGGGTTTACTCCTCTTGTTGAATTTCCGCTGGCGCGGGCGGTAACCGATATCGCAGTTTATGGCTGGAATGTTTATCTGGCAGCGGGTGATACTCTGTTCAAAGTGGATTCTGCAGGAGGCAGGGTATCGGTTCTGGTCAGTAAGCCAAGGGTTTTGTGGATTGGCGATAAGTTGTGGGTGGGCCTTGGTGGTTCTGAGGATGCGGGCTGGGGGTTGTTGTATCAAAACAGCGGTGCCTCTTGGCAGGGTGTTTATCTTGGTGGTCTTGCTTCCGGGTTTATCAGCGACTGTACATTCGGTAAGGACGGCAGCGTATACCTCGGACACAATTCGAGCTGGTTTTCCCGAATTCTACCCGAGGGCGGAATTCAGATTATGAATTCACCTCTGCCCTGGGTGGTGCAAATTCGGTGCGACCATCAGGGACGGTTGTGGTTTTCTCACTTTTCTTATCAGGGTGGAGTTAGTGTTTACGACCCGATAGCAGATACCTGGGCAGTTGTCCAGTGGGGTAGTTCCAGTGCCCGTAATGTCATCCAGGCATTCGGCATTGACCGACAGGATACGAAATGGGTTTACAATATGGGAGGACTAATTGTGGCGATTGACTCAACCGGTCGCCAGCAGGAGTTCAGTTTACCGGAGTTAACACCACCGCCAGACGGCTCTTACGAGTTTGCCTTTGACTCCCGTAATCGAGTCTGGCTTGGTCTTACCAACGGGCTGGAAGAACTGGATTACAACGGGACGCTTTTTAACCTTGAAGACGATTTTCACACCATCCATACCACCGGATTACCTTCGCTTCAGATTCGTTCTATTGCCGTAGACCATCAGGACCGGGTTTGGGTTGCGACGCCCCAGGGCGGAGCGGTTTGGGACGGGAGGGCGTTTAAGGTCTTCAACACCGGTAACAGTCCGTTACTTTCTAACAACCTCTTCCGGGTGCGGATTGACGGTGCGGACCGGGTGTGGTTTCTTTCGGACCAGGGGATTTCAATTTTTGACCAGGCATCGAGCCGCTGGACCAACTATACGCCTCAGAACAGTGGTATGATTCCCAACCCTCAGGGGCTGGCAAACTTTTACACCGCCCTTGACCTTGACGACAATCGCGCTCTAGCCGGCGTGGGTAGCGCTCGGGGCTTTTCGCTTTTCAGTTTTGCCCCGGAGTTAGAGACGACGCTCGTGGGTTTGAAAATCTACCCCAACCCCTGTATTCTTGGGGTCCATCAGGGGGTAATTGTTGAAGGTTTGCCGGCTGATGCGCGGGTTCAAGTATATTCCATTAGCGGGCAGCCCGTGGCAGAATTGACGAATAGTCCAGGAATGGGAAGAGCGGTGTGGTATCCGCGACGTGTTGCCAGCGGGCTCTACCTTGTGGTCGCAACGGGAGGGGGTAAGTTTAGAGTAGAAAAGGTGGCGCTGGTTGTTCCCGGTGGTGATTAGAAATTAACCTTTTTGAATTCGGCGGACCGAGGGGCGACGCGACTTGCTGTTTTTTACTCCGGCATCTTCCATACAGGAGTCAAAGTATGGGCACTGAGTGCAGCAATCGTCGTCGCTTGTTTTGCCTTTATTCCGGCAGATATCATAACCGGGGCAGGCACGACAACACATAATGTTTATCCTCCTTTACTGAGAGAGCAGCAGGATAAGTTCCCGGATAAGTTCGGCGACAATCGGTGCGGTTGCCGGTAGCGCATTACTGCGCGGGCAGTACTCAACGATATCGGCACCGATGATGCGCAAACCGGCAAAACTGGCAAGTGCCTGGGCCAGTTCGCGGTAGGAACAACCGCCCGGTTGCGGGGTTTGGACATCGGGCATTACACTCGGGTCCAGGACATCGATGTCAAGGGTGATGTAAACCGGCCGGTGCGCGATTTTCTTGCGGATTTCCGGGCTGGGATTCAGAATTTCAAAGGGGAACATATTGGGGAGCGTCATCTCCTCGGGTAATACAAACGAGCGGATTCCCAGTTGGAATAAACGGTGGCGCGGGAGATGGTCTAAAACGCGCCGCATTGCTGTAGCATGGCAGCGGGGTTCACCCAAAAACTCGTCGCGCAGGTCGGCGTGGGCGTCAAACTGGACGACGCATAGGTCGGGATAGATTTTTATTAGTTCCGATATGATAACCGGCGTAATGGTGTGTTCGCCGCCCACCGCTAACTGAACCTTTTTTTCCTGATAAGTTTTTTTAGTGGTGGACTTGATGAGTTCGAATGGTGCCTCCGCAGTTTCGTAGGTCAGAAAAAGGTCGCCGGCGTCGTAGATTCGGCACTGTGATAGGTCGCGTTTTTGATAGGGGCTGAATGTTTCGATATTGGCGGTACCGAGCCTTCCAATCTCTGGACCAAACCTTGTCCCAGGAATAAAGGAACTGGTGCGGTCCAGCGGAATGCCGATGATGACCACCTCGGCTTCGGCAAAGTTACAGTTGGCAAAGTATGACGCCATAACGGCACAATATCATAAAGGAGTAAAAGGCGATGTCAACAAAACTGTTTTACCTGATAAGGGAGGATTTGACAGAATTGCGTCTCGGGCTAACCTACTCCACGGTGAAAGTTCTGATTGCCGCGGGTGAAAAATCCAGTTTTATCCTTGCTGAGATGCTGCAAGGGGAAGTCAAAAGATTGAATCCGAGAGTAGAAATAAAGGTATTTGACATCTCTGCCGCGGTGGGCAGTACCCTGGGATTCTGGGAGGGTATGAGAAAATTCCGCCGCTTGAAGAGGGTTCTGGTAGCGGCATCAACGGTAATAAAGGAGTTTTGTCCGGATGTGTTTGTTCCTATTGCCTTTCCCGGGGTTAACATCATCCTCAGCTGGATGGTGCGCCGTAAAGGGGTAAGGGTGGTTTATCTGGCGCCGCCCCAGTTGTGGGCTTGGGGCAGGTTTCGGGTCAAGATATTGCCCCACTGCGCCGATAAGTTTATCTGTCTTTTTGGCTTTGAGAAAGAGTTTTACCGGCGTGCAAAGTTAAACGCAACATATTTTGGCTATCCATTTCTTGATTCGGTGGTCGTGCGGCGGTCCGAAGCGGAAACCCGGGCGCTACTGGGATTTTCTCCGGAAACAAAATACATCGCCTTTTTACCTGGTTCCCGGATTGACGAAATCAGGTTTCATCAGCCGCTGTTTATAAAGCTTTTCTGCCGGCTCAGGCGCTGGGACCCGAGATTAAAAGGGGTAATTGTGGGCGGTGAGGATACGGTATTTCCTGAGGGAATGGTGCGGGTTGCGCCTGAGCATCGCTATGAGACAATCCGCTATGCCCGGGTTGCGGTTGTTGTTTCTGGGACAGCAACAGCAGAAACGGCGCTTCTCGGGACGCCGATGGTTGTCACCTACCATTTTGACCAGCCAGGGCGTTTTTTTGCCCGGATGTTTGTAAGGGTGAAATTTTTTTCCATTCCCAATCTGGTGTTGAATCGTTCGGTTGTGCCCGAACTTTTTGAACCGGATGAAGCGGGACTCAACAGAATCGTCCTCCGGTTGCTAAAAGACGAAGAGTACCGGACGCAGATGATGGTCAACTTGAAGCAGGTTGAAAAGTTGCTGGGTCCGAGAGGGGCAATGGCGCAAATTGCCCGTGCTGTGCTGGACATCGGCATTTAACCGTGTCCTGTTTATCTTGACCGTAAATTGAGGATAGAATATAATTACTTTAATCTAAATGATGTTAAGCGGTGAAACTGTCCACAGGACGAGTTGATGCAAAATTTTGAAAGGAGGAAAATGTGGGTAGCAACGAGAAGATAACGGTATCGGTAATCAAGGCGGATATCGGCGGTTATGTTGGCCATTCAGCAAGTCATCCGGACATTATTGCTCTCGCCCAGGAGACGCTCAAAAGTGCCCGAGAAAATGGACTTTTGATTGACTTTTATGTCACGAGTTGTGGTGATGACCTTGAGTTGATTATGACACATAACCGGGGTAACGACTGTGCCGATGTGCACAAACTTGCCTGGGACACTTTTATGGCGTGCACCCGCCGAGCACAGGAGTTGAAACTGTACGGTGCCGGTCAGGATATGCTGGCGGATGCATTTTCCGGCAATGTGAAAGGGATGGGTCCAGGTGTTGCCGAGATGAGTTTTGTGGAGCGCAAATCTGAACCGCTGATCGTATTCTGCGGGGACAAGTGTGCACCCGGTGCCTGGAATCTGCCTCTGTTCAAAATATTCGCCGACCCGTTCAACACCATCGGTCTGGTTATTGACCCGTCAATGCACGATGGGTTTGTGTTTGAGGTCCACGATGTGTTTGAGGGTAAGGATATAAAACTGTCCTGCCCGGAGGAGATGTACGACCTTCTGGTGTTGATTGGGTCACCGGAGAACTATTGTGTAAAAAATGTTTACCGGAAGGACGGCGAGATTGCCGCCACCAGTTCAACCCAGAAGCTGGCTTTAATTGCCGGAAAGTATGTGGGTAAAGATGACCCGGTGATGATGGTGCGCTGTCAGTCGGGCTTTCCCGCGGTGGGTGAGGTTTTAGAGGCGTTCGTATTTCCCCATCTGGTATCGGGCTGGATGCGAGGGTCGCACTATGGTCCTTTGATGCCGGTGGCGCAGCACCAGGCAACGCCGTCAAGGTTTGACGGCCCGCCGCGCGTAATTGCCCTTGGTTTTCAACTGGACAATGGCCATCTTGTTGGACCGCGGGATATGTTTGATGACCCGGGTTTTGACCGGGCACGCCAGGAGGCAAACGAACTGGCAGATTATATGCGGCGGCACGGACCGTTTGAACCGCACCGGCTGGGGTTGAAGGAGATGGAGTATACGACTCTGCCTCAGGTGTTGAAGAAACTCCTGAAGCGTTAAGGATCGCATCAGGGTTCAAAAAAAGAGGTTATTCCCAAAGGGAGGACGATTTTGACAACAATAGAATCGGGCGGGAGCGATGTTGCCGCGGTAGCCCGACTCGGTGAGGCACGGCGGCGAATTGAAGCCGAGGTTGCGAAGGTCATCGTCGGTCAAAAGGAGGTGGTGGAGCAGGTTTTGATTTGCCTTTTGGCACACGGGCACGCCCTTTTAATCGGGGTTCCGGGATTGGCAAAAACATTACTGGTAAATACCCTGGCGCAGGTTCTTGACCTTTCTTTTAATCGGGTTCAGTTCACGCCCGACCTGATGCCCTCGGACATCACCGGCACGGAGATAATTGAAGACGACCCGGATACCAAAATGAGACGGTTTCGGTTTGTGCCCGGGCCGATATTTGCCAATGTTGTTCTGGCGGACGAAATCAACCGCACGCCCCCAAAAACCCAGGCGGCGCTGCTACAGGCGATGCAGGAGTATCGGGTAACGGTGGCGGGCAAGACTTACCAGTTGCCAGCCCCCTTCTTTGTTCTGGCGACGCAGAACCCGATTGAACTGGAGGGCACCTATCCTTTACCAGAAGCCCAGCTGGACCGGTTTATGTTTTCGATTGTGGTCGATTATCCCAGTGCTGAGGAGGAGAAGGAGATTGTAAAAAGCACGACCTCGGCTTACACGCCGATGTTAGATCGGGTGCTTTCGGCCGCAGATATTAGCGCATTGCAGGAACTGGTGCGACGTGTGCCGGTGGCAGATGAGGTTGTTGACTATGCGGTGCGTTTGGTGGCGTTGAGCCGACCGCGGCATCCTCAAGCACCGAACTTTGTCCGGGAGTGGGTGAGTTGGGGTGCGGGACCGAGGGCGTCGCAGTATTTAATCCTCGCCGCCAAAACCCGGGCGATTCTCGCCGGGTTTTATACGCCGACCGTTGACGATGTCAAGACATGCGCCTTACCGGTGTTGAGGCACCGCATTGTGACCAGTTTTGCCGCTGAGGCGGAGAATGTCCGTTCTGAGGATGTGATTGCCCGGTTACTGGCGGAGTGCCCGAGGTAAAAGCGATGCGGAAGTTAGGGTTGATTGCCCTTGCGACTTTGAAGCCCGGGGACAATAAGTTTGACCTTGAAGGCGAACCCCGGGACTTTGGTTGCGATGCCCGGGAGGTTAAGGAAAATCCGTCGTTTCAAAAACTTTTAGGGCGGATCAAGGTCGGTGTTGTCATCACGCGAAGCGGGCAGCGGTTTCTGGTGCGGGGCCGGATGCGGTTTAAGGCACAACTGGAATGCGCAATCTGCTGGCAGGAGTACGAGCAGGATTTTGATGAGGAGATAACCGCCGAATTTACAACTCTGGAATGCAGTCGGAGCGGCAGTTATGCGCGGGAACTGGAACCGGTGGAGCTTGACCGCGTACCAATCGATGCCGATTTTATAGACTTGAGCGGTTTGATACGAGATACGATTCATCTCGCAATTCCGATTGCCCCGAAGTGTCAAAACGACTGTCGCGGTATCTGCCCGGAATGTGGTGCCAATTTGAATTTCGAGGAGTGTCGGTGCAACCGCAAGACAACCGAAAAGAAATAGCGGGCGGTTATTTTCTTGACAGGGGAAATTAGTTCACGATACTTTAACACGAAATTTAATTTTGGGAGGAATTGTGAACGAGAAAGTGGTTTTTAATCGTTATGGTAAAGCGGTATATCGGATTTGTGGCACGGTCGTCTACGACTTTTTAGGCAAGCCCCGGGGATTTTTGGTTGGTAAGACGCTTTATGACACTCAGGGGCGGCATCGCGGTTTCTTTTTTGACAATGTCGTCTGGGACCGGATGGGTCGGGTGGTAGGTTTTATTTCGGGTGCGATGGTTGAGGGGGTAAATTTTCCGCCGGTGGAAGTGCCGCCGGTTCCGTACAAGGATTTGCCGGCGCCCGAACCTCCGGCTAATGCCCGGGACCTTGAGTGCCCCAATCGGGTACCGCTCTGGTCGATAATGAGGCTGGAAAACCTGCTCGTTTAACTCTGTCCGATTTATAAAGTCATCAAATCAGGGCGCAAGAATTTAGTTGTGAAATATGCCGTGCGGGCAGGTCGGCTTCTTTTTCGGTGGCGGGGAGTCATCGGCTTTTTAGCGTTTGTTGTTGTTTACATTTTCGGGCATCCTTCAATCAAGTCGATTTGCGCCGGGTTACCCTTTCTTTTTGCCGGTTTGATTTTGCGGTTCTGGGCGATGGGTTATATTGGCGCCCGGGCGCGAACCCGGACAATTCAGGTTGATGAGGTTGTCAACAGTGGACCTTATCGCATATTTCCGCACCCGATTTATGCCGGTAACTTTCTGCTCGTCCTGGCGTTTCTTGTCTGCCTGAACCCAGATTTTAAACTGGCGCTGGGTGTTGGGCTGGGTTTTGTAATTGAATACGGGTTGATTGCATATGCCGAAACGCAGGCTTTAAGGCAGAGTGGTCTTAAGCCCAAATCGGTCAAGTTTGACCGGCAGCGGGCGTTGAGTGATTTGCCCACCTGGGTTGTGAGCGGGCTTGCTTATCTTCTGTGCTTAGCGCGTCTTTTCCGGTTTTAGCCGGATTGGTGCGGTGAGTGAGACTGTTTTGTTGCTATTCAAATCGCGGACCCGGGCGATGATGAGATAGGCGCCCGGTTTTAAGTCCATCGTATGGAATCGTTCAACCGCAACCCCGGTTGTGCCGGTGCCGGCGATGAATCGGGTTGGGGTGGGAATGACCATCGCCTGTTTCTTAGCGAGGTCAACAATTTCGTAGGTTGCTTCAAGCCGGTGCCGGTTCAGGCTGTCAACGGTCAGATTGTAAATCTCGTACAGGATGTAGCAGGTACTACCCAAGCTCACTTCCTGGGGTATTAAAGGAACAACCCGGCGCCAATCGCTCCGTTCAAACTGGGGGCTCTGGAAGGTTGAGTCGACAAGAGTGTAAAATATGATGTCGGAACAGGGCTGGGCGCGCCGGACATAGTCGATGAGGTTTAACTGCTGGTTGATTTGCGTCCAACTTTTACCGTCAATCGTTGTGGCGCTAACGGTTACGGCGTAGTTGTCAACCGGCAGATCGAGCGTCTGGCGACCAACGATATAGGATGGTGTTGAGTCCGGAGTGCAGCCAAACCAGCCTTTGACAGTAAAAGTATGGCGGCGGGAACGGAATGTCAATTCAATGTAAATCAGGTTTTGTTTGTCGGGGGTTAAAGGCGGGTCGGTGCCGGCAATTCCGTAATGGATTTCGACGAGCACCGAATCGTGATGCTCGTGGCGCCGATAGATGTTGACAGCAAAGTTGAGGGTGCGGTGGTCGGGTGCTGGCGCCGGTGGTGGTTTGCCGTAATCGACCGGCTCAAGGGCCGGGGGAAACCAGTTTTTACCAAAACGGGACTGCCCAACCTGCTGGAAGCGGATACCGAACTTGACAAAGTCGAGCTGGATGCCAAGTGAGTCGTAAGTCCAGATTTCTGCCGGGTTGACGAAGACCCTGCCGCTATCGGTCGGCAACGGTTTTGGGGTGTATGCCTCACGCCGCGGGGCGCCGTAGCGGATGTAGGTAACAACCCGTTCGTCGTTGAGCAGGTCAAGGGAACCAAAAAGCTCTTTTGCCTTAATCGCCCTTGTCAGGTAAATGGGGTATTCTGCCACGTTGCGGTTTTGCCAGAACCAGTTGCGGTACTCCGCCCGGTTTTGCGGTGTGTTCAGTGTCAGATAATCTTTTGCCGCAACCGGGTCAAGGGCTTTGAGGATGAGATATTCCAGTTTTTCATCGGGATTGAGCAGGTCGGCACGGGAAAGGGTTTTGAACGGCGCGCAGGAAGATAGCAGGCTCAAACAGTAGAAAAATAGTGCCCGGTAAAGGCGGGACACGATTTACTCTTTGTCGAGCAAAGGGATTTTAATTCCCCGGGCCCGGGCAACCGCCTTTGCCTCTTCGTAGCCAGCGTCGGCGTGCCGACAGACGCCAATGCCCGGGTCGTTGGTCAAAACACGCTTGATGCGCTCGTCCATCTCGGGGGAACCATCACATACCGTTACCTGTCCGGCGTGAATTGAATAACCGATGCCCACACCACCGCCCGAATGAATGGATACCCAAGAGGCGCCCGAAGCGACATTGAGCAAAGCGTTGAGCAGCGGCCAGTCGGCAATCGCATCCGATCCATCGAGCATCGCTTCGGTTTCTCGGTTGGGGGAAGCCACCGAGCCGGTGTCAAGATGGTCGCGGCCAATGACGATAGGACCGCGTAACCGACCGGTACGAACCGCCTGGTTGAAAGCCAGACCGACTTTGTCCCGTTCGCCGTAGCCGAGCCAGCAGATACGAGCGGGCAGCCCCTGGAAGGGCACCATTGACGCCGCTTTTTCAAGCCAATTGCGCAGGGGCTGGTTTTGGGGGAAAAGTTCACTCACGATGCGGTCGGTTTCGAAGATGTCTTCCGGTTCGCCGCTCAATGCCACCCAGCGGAAAGGTCCCATACCCTGACAGAAAAGGGGCCGGATGTATGCGGGAACAAAACCGGGGTATTTCCAGGAACCGATTTTACCGGGCGTACGAATCTCCGCTTCGGCTAAGAAACCGCCTTCAATTGCCTTACCCCGCAGATTGTTGCCGTAGTCAAAGGTCACGGCGCCGCGTGACTGGAGGAGAAGCATCAGCCGGACATGTTCTGCCATCGTTTGGTAGGCGCGTTTTCGGTACTCCTGCGGGTCGGTGCGGCGCAGGGTTAGCGCTTGCGAAAATGAGATGCCGGCGGGCACATAGCCATTCAACTCGTCGTGCGCCGAGGTCTGGTCGGTTAACAGGTCGGGGGTGATGTTCCGTTCGACCAGGCGGTGCAGAAGGTCAACGATGTTGCCACACCAGGCGATGCTCTTGGCAAGGCGGTGATTTTTTGCCTCAAGGGCGGCGTCAATCGCCCGGTCCAAATCGTCAATGCGTTCGTCAAGGTAACGGGGTTTTTTTGATGCGAGGCGGCGTTCAATCCGTGCCGGGTCGACTTCGGCACCAAGGTAGGTCGCATTTGCCATCGTCGCCGCAAGGGGCTGGGCGCCACTCATGCCCCCCAAGCCGCCTGAGACCACCAGTTTGCCGCTCAAATCACCGCTGCCGAAATGCTTGATTCCGGCGCTGACAAATGTCTGGTAGGTCCCCTGTAAAATTCCCTGGGTGCCGATGTAAATCCAGGAGCCAGCGGTCATCTGTCCGTACATAATCAAACCGGCGGCCTCCAGTTCGTCAAAGTACGGTTTGGTTGCCCAGTGGGGGACGAGGTTGGAGTTGGCGATTAGGACCCGTGGTGCGTAAGAGAATGTTTTAAACACACCAACCGGCTTGCCGGACTGCACAAGCAAGGTTTCGTCATCTTCCAGTTCTTTTAAGCACTGGACAATTGCCTCGAAACATTGCCAGTTTCTTGCCGCCCGGCCTGTGCCTCCGTAAACGATCAACTCTTCAGGTTTTTCGGCAACTTCCGGGTCCAAATTGTTCATCAACATCCGGAGCGCCGCTTCCTGTTGCCAGCCCTTGCAGGACAGAGTTTTGCCGCGCGGCGCGCGGACCGGTTTGTATTCAAAACTTTTTTTCATACCCATCACCTCAGGATATGATAGATGCGGATTGAGATGGTGTCAACTGGAAGACAGGGTTAAATCGATTTTGTTACACCGATTTTTTTCTTCGAGCACCATTGTTGAGTTTGCGGTTCGTAGATGGGGTAAAAAATGGTGTAATGGGCGCATTTCTTAACTCTGGTAATCAATTTGGTTTAGAACCGGGGTTTTATTAAACAGGGGAACAGAAAGGATAAGCAGTTTGTCCTGAAAGATTGCTGATCGGATGCCAAGCACAGATAATTTCCATTACCATTCCCGAGACTGTCCCGGGGTTGGGTAGGGAAAACCGGGTAATTACATATTAAGTTGCTAAATTACAATGCGTTACTGATATAAGCGGCACATAGTCCGTTATACTTTAAAGTATACAACTACGGCGGGTTGAAAAGGTTTCAGGTGTGTGTTAAGAAATTTTTTCGGCGAGGTTCCAGCCCAGTTCTATTGCCTTAACATTGATGTCGATGAACTGCTTGGGCACACGGCTAGCAACGGTCTTTTTTAAAGATTCAAGGGTTATCAGTCCGGTGATGCGCGCCACGGCGCCCAGGGTAAGGATGTTGGTAAAAAGTTCTCTACCCAGTTCCTGACGGGCGGTTTCCGAAAGGGGTAAGCAGATTGTTTTGGGATGAGGACATTCGTGGACATAAAAGCGGTCGATGATTGCCACGCCCCGAACCTTTAAGTCGCTGATGTATTTTTCAACCGCGGGCTGGCTCAAGCAAACTAAAAAGTCGAGTTTCCGGCATTTGGGGAACAGGATTGGTTGGTCTGATACGATAACATCAGCCCGCGAAGCGCCACCCCGGGCTTCAGGTCCATAGCTCTGGGTTTGAACCACCTGCCACCCTTCGTGAACACCGGCCGCCTCGGCGAAGACCACGCTGGCAAGAATCACGCCCTGGCCACCGGTTCCGGCAAAACGAATCTCAAACTTCTTCATTTTCCTCGGGAGCGTTCGCGCACCTCTTCATAAAGCTGGGTATAGGGTTCGATCTCTTGCTGGTCGTGCAGGACACCGATGACGAATTTGTCTTTTTGATGCCAGGGGTCGGCAACCTTATTGACATCAATTGAGCGGGCACGGAGCCATTCGAGCATCTGGACCGCATCACCAATACCCTGGTAGCGGCCATAGAATGTTGGGCACTGGCTGATGACCTCAACGACACTGAACCCTTTTTTCTTGAGCGCCAGTTCCAGCATTTTCTTGAGATGAGCAACATGGAAGGTTGTGCTGCGGGCGACAAATATTGCCCCAGCAGCTCGGGCAAGAAAACAGACATCAAAACTGCGCTCGACATTGCCAAAGGGGGCGGTGGCAGCACGTTCGTGGGTTGGGGTGGTTGGCGAGTACTGACCGCCGGTCATCGCATAGGTAAAGTTGTTGACGACAATCACCGTCAGGTCAATGTTGCGCCGTGCGGCGTGGATGAAATGGTTGCCGCCGATTGCCATAATGTCGCCGTCACCGCCAATCACGACTACTTTCAGTTCGGGCTTTGCCAGTTTTACACCGGTGGCGGCGGGCAGGGCACGGCCGTGCAGGGTGTGAAAGGAGTCACAGTCCAGATAGCCGGGCACACGAGAAGAACAGCCGATGCCCGATACAACACAGAGTTCATCCTGTTTTATTCCCAGTTCAAGAAAAGCCCGAACCATTGTTGCCATCGTGGTGCCGATGCCACAGCCCGGGCAGAGGATATGGGGGAATCTTTCGTCAAGGCGAAAGTAGTCAAGAAAGCGGTCGTCTTTTAGTTCAATCATAAATGAGCGATAATCTCCTCCGGGGTTAGCATCTCCCCATCGTAGCGTTGAACCGAAACCACTGGGACATGGAGACTGACGGTGCGTTCGAGCTCCCGATAAAGTTGTCCCTGATTCATCTCCGGCACAACTACCCGTCGGGTGCTGCGCAAGAGGGCGATGAGCCTTTCGGTGGGAAAGGGCCAGACCATGCGCAGGCGGACGATACCCACCCGCTGGCCTGTTTTAAGTTCAAACTGGTGCTTCGCCTCCATTCCCGCCCGTGCCGCGCTGCCGTAACAGACGATGACCGTCTCTGAGCCAATGTCCTCGTAATAGATGTCCCAGAGCCAGGAGCGGTTCTGCTCAATCTTGTTGCGGAGCCGGTCAAGGTTCCACTTGATTATCTCCGGGTCATCGGTCGGAAAGCCGTCTTTGCGATGCGTTAAACCGGTGAGATGGACGCGGTAACCTTCCCCAAAACTGGCGATGGCGGCATCGTAGTTGTTGCGGTCGTCGTAATGGTAGTAATCTTCGGGAGCCGGTTTGGGTTGCGCCGGTCGCCAGATTTCTACCTCTTCGGGTAGTTCAACAACTTCCCGCATATGCCCCACGATTTCGTCCATCAAGACAATAACCGGAATGCGCAACCTTTCCGAGATGTTGACCGCCTCAACCGTTAGGTCAAAACATTCCCGAACACTCCAGGGGCAGAGGGCGACGATTGGATGGTCGCCGTGGGTACCGTAACGGGCTTGCATCACATCGGCTTGAGAGGTGCGGGTTGGGGTGCCTGTTGCCGGTCCGCCGCGCATCACATTGACAATGATACAGGGCAGTTCGGCCATTATTGAGTAACCGATACTCTCCTGCATCAAAGAGAATCCTGGACCCGAGGTTGCGGTCATCGCCTTGACACCGGCAGCGGTGGCACCGTTTATACAGCAGATAGAACCAATCTCATCTTCCATCTGGATGAAGGTTCCCCCGACCCGCGGCAGTTCCCGGGCGAGGTATTCGGCGATTTCGGTTGAAGGTGTGATGGGATAGCCGGCAAAGAAGCGGACACCGGCACGAATCGCACCGATGGCACAGGCTTCGTTTCCGGAGAGTAACTGCTTCATTGTTCGCTATTCTTTCTTTTTGCCGGGGTGACAAATATCGCTAAATCCGGGCAGCGCAGTTCGCACAACCGGCAACCGATACACCGTTCGGGATGGGCAACCGTTACTTTGAACCGTTCATCAAGGTCCAAAGTTTGGGTGGGACAGAAGGCAACGCAGATACGACACCCTTTACAAAAGTGCTTCAGCAACCGATGGCGATGGCCTTTTGGGCCGACAACTTCGATTGGTTCTTCCAGGAGAAATTTCTTCATTTTGTCAATACGGTTTGCTTTGCCCCTGATTGCGCCACAGGTCAAAAATCTGCCGGCACCTATCGGCTAAGAAGTCGGGGACGATTTCAATTTTGTCCTGACCGATGGTTTTCATCTGCAGGGCAGAGATTGCCAGTTCGTTGAAGCCGGCGGCGCGGGCGTCGCCAATCCGGGCACCAAAAACAATTTTGCCGATTCGTGTCCAGTGCGCAAGTGAGTAGCACATCGGGCAGGGTTCGCAGGTGCAGTACATAACCGCGTCGGTTAAGTGAATCGTGCCCAGGTGGCGACATGCCTGGCGGACGGCATTGACTTCAGCATGGGCGGATGGGTCGTTGTCCTGCCAGACGGTGTTGTGGGCGGCAGCGATAATTACACCGTTTTTAACGATGACGCAGCCAAATGGTGCCTGACCGGCGGCGATTCCGACGCGGGCTTGTTCTATTGCCCGTTCCATCGCCTGGTGGTCGGATACTATTTCGCTCATAAATAAATTTTCGCTGTAGGGTCGGTTTCTGTCAATTTTGAAGTTTTCTTCCCTTTATTTTTTAGTGTAGGTGATTTGCAGTTGTGTCCCGCTATCCTGAGAGGAGACATTTATTATCACGAACTCATTTTCATCCTGACTGGCGTACATCAGCATCGTCATATCCTGGGTTTCACTGGTGAGGGAGGACTTCCAGCCGGAAAGCGCACGCTTGTAGAACTGAACAACCTGGCTGCGGGCGTCTTTGGTTTCAAATGCCCATACCGTTCCGGAACCGTCTTCGGAATTGACCTGCCATTTTGCTTTGGCAACCGCATTCGGGTAACGGAGATTTTGCGGCAGGTCTGAGATGTCAACGGTACCGAAATCGGCTTTAACCTTACCGCCGCTTGTCTGTTCGACCATCTTCTCGGCAACCTTTTCCGATGCCTTTTCGCCGCATTTCATACAGCCGGTGTTCGCAACCAAAATCAGGGCAAACACCAGCACGCCGGTAACTAACGCAATACGCATTAAACGCCTCCTTTTTATTTGGGATATGTTACCGGGTAACTATCAGAAGTCAACTTAACCGGTAAGCTAATTTTGTATTCGGTTGAGCAGAACCATCGTTTGTTGTTTATGATTGATAATCAGTGCTCGGGGGCAAAATCTGAGATTGCAGGATATTTTCAAGTCACGAATTCTTGACCTGAATGATGGTTTCCTTATAATCAGGAGCGTTTATTATGGGTTTAAAGAGTTATCAGCGAACCGGAGTATTGCGGAAATCGGACCTCAAGGCACGGGGTTTGATTCCTGGTATCGAAAGGTTGAAAAAGGGGCCGGTGGTGATTGTTGAATGTGTAGAAAACATTCCCTGTAACCCTTGCGTTGATGCCTGTCCGCGACAGGCGATTACTATGAAAGGCAATCTGACCGATACCCCGCAGGTGGATTTTAACCGATGCAACGGCTGCGGAATGTGTGTGGCGCGCTGTCCCGGTCTGGCAATCTTTGTTGTAAATTACAGCTACTCCTTGAAAGAGGCAACGGTCAGTCTGCCTTATGAGCTTTTACCCCGGCCGGAACCTGGAGAGAAGGTTGTTGCCCTAAACCGTCAAGGGAAAAAGGTCTGTGACGGCCGGGTTGTGAAGGTGCTGGATACCAGGGTTCAAAATCGGTGTGCCGTGGTTACGGTGGCGGTGCCAAAACGGTACTGGAACGATGTTCGGGGCATCGCCTTGAAAGGGAGGTAACCTTATGTTGGGAACGATTGTTCTTGCCTGGATTTTAACGGTGACACCGGAGATGCCCTTAAGTATTGCCCACACCGATGACGGCTTAGCAATTTTTGCCAATCCGGCCGGTTTAGGAACCGGGCGCGGATTTGAGTTTTACTATCTTTACGACTTTCAACCCCGGGCGTTTTTGTCCAACAACAGTTTCGGCCTGCGTGTCGGTCCGTTGGGCGTTTTCCTTGAGCCGGAGCCGCTCCGCTATGGTGGGGCGCTGGGCGTAAAGCAGGACAATTTGCTTGCCGGTGTGCGGCTGGTACGGGATTCGCTTACCCACTGCGATATTGGTGCAATGGTGCGGTGCGGAAAATGGGTTTCGCTCGGCGGTGTGTGGCAGGATTTGAATCACAAGGGTGGCAGGCTCGGTGCGGGTGCTGCGGTACGGCCATTTGGTCCCCGTCTCACAATTTTCAGCGAATCGTATTTTAACCCGTTCCAGCCTTTTGCGGGCTTTGAGGTTGAACCCGTTTCCGGCTTGAAGTTTAAAATTAGGGCAAAACTGGCAACGGCAGAAGATTTTGGATTTGTTACCGGGTTGACATTGAGTCTGGGCAGGTTTGGTGTGGGTGTTTTAGGGTCTCCAGAGCCGCAGCGAGTTGCCGGCGCGGTGCGTATCAGTCAGGATTTGTACCGGTCAATTTTACCTCCTAAAAAGCGCTTTCTTGAATGGCGGTTAAGTGAACCTGTTGCTGACCAGAAGCCGGGTTTCAGTTTAATGGGAGCAAAGAAGGTTCGAACAACCTACGCCCTGCTTGATTTGGTGAAGCGGGCAAAAGATGACCGCGCCCTGACCGGAATGGTTTTGCGACTGGAAGACGAAAATTTAAGTTTTGCTCAGGCTCAGGAGTTGCGTCAGGCGTTAGCGGATTTCCGTGCCGCGGGTAAAAAAGTGTGGGTTTATGCGCCCTCGCTGGGGATGATTGGCTATTATCTTGCTTCCGCTGCCGATAAGGTGATTGTCCATCCGATGGGCGATGTGGTAATACCCGGGGTCTCGGTTCAAGCCCAGTTTATCAAGGGGGCGCTGGATAAGTTGGGAATCAAGACCGAGACCTACCGTCTGGGTAAGTATAAAAGTGCGGTTGAGATGTTTACCGAGGAGACACTTTCGGTTTACAATCGGGAGCAGTTGCAGGCGCTGGTTGACGGAATTTACGAGGATTTTATTCAAACGGTAAGCGCGGGAAGATGTCTAAACACCGAAACAATGGAAAGCCTGGTGGGGCGGGCACTTTTCCGTGCCGATGAGGCAAAGGCGCTCGGACTTGTTGACACCCTCTGTTATGAGGATGAACTGGATTCGCTTATCCGGCTGGCGTTTAAGGGTCAGCAAAAGATTGACGAGAAGTTTTTGCAACGGGCAGAAACGGTTCAGGACCGGTGGGATGAGCCAGCGCAAATTGCGGTGATATACGTAACCGGTAGTATTGTCCGGGGTGAGTCACGAACAAATTTTCTTACCGGTGAACAGGAGGTTGGTTCCACAACAGTCTGTCGAGCGGTTAAACAGGCGGGGAAGGATAAGAAGGTTAAAGGGATTGTTCTTCGGGTCGATTCGCCGGGCGGCGACGGTTTTGCTTCGGATTTAATCTGGCGGGAACTGGAACTTGTAAAGAAGAAAAAACCGGTGGTTGTTTCGATGGGAACGATGGCGGCATCGGGCGGTTATTATATCTCCTGTAATGCGGATAAGATTTTTGCCCTGCCCGGGTCAATAACCGGTTCAATTGGCGTTTTCAACCTCCGGCTGATTACCGAAGGATTTTACAATAAACTTGGAATCAGAAGGCAGACGGTCAAGAGGGGTGAGCACGCCGACTTACTTTCGGACATCCGTGAGGCGACCCCGGAAGAGGATTCAATTATCCAGAGTCAGATCGACTGGTTTTATAACCAGTTTATCAGCAAGGTGGCAAAGGGCAGGGGACTGACAGTTGAGGGCGTTGACTCTGTTGCTCAGGGCAGGGTCTGGCTGGCTAAGGATGCCCGAAGGTTCGGACTGGTGGATTCGCTGGGAGGACTTATGGAAGCGATTGAGTTCTGCCGGGAAAAGGCAAAATTGGGTCGCGATTACCGCCTGGAGTTCTATCCGAAAAGAAGGTTCGGGCTCGGGTCATTGTTGGAGCAGAGGTTTGAGCAGTTACTGTTTGATGTTATAGGACGATGAAATCCAAGAAGAAATTGGCAAAGGCGGGTTCTAAAAAGGCTTCCGGTGTCAAAATTGTGTGTCGGTGTGAGGAGGTTACTGAAGATGAAGTCCGGGCTGTTATCCGTAAGGGTTACCATTCGCTTGAAGAGATAAAGAGGATATTGCGGACCGGGATGGGTCATTGTGGCGGCCGCGGGTGTTTGAAGGTCATCGCCCGTTTAGTTGAAGAGGAGACAGGTGTTCCAATCGCCCATCAGAAGTTCCCCGGTTCAAGGCCGCCGCTCAAGCCAATACCATTAGGTCAACTTGGTTCATACGAAAATGAGCAGAAAGAGCGCTGACGCGATTATCATTGGTGGTGGGATTATCGGTGCTGCCATTGGTTATTACCTCGCCAAACGGGGGTTAAAGGTCTTTGTCCTTGAGCGTAAATTTCCCTGTGCCGGTTCAACCGGTCGATGTATTGGTGGCATCAGGGCACAGTTTACCCACGATTTGACAATAAGGGTGATGCTCAAGAGTATCAAGATGTTTCAGGAACTTGATGAGGAACTGGAAACCGATGTTGAATGGTATGCGGGTGGTTATCTGTTTCTTGCTTTTGATGAATCGAAGGCAAGCTCATTCAAGCAAGCAATTGAAATACAGAGAAGATACGGTCTTAAAGTAGATTTTATTTCACCTGATGACTGTTGTCAGGTGGTGCCCGGTTTGAATCGGGAAGGGCTTTTGGGCGGTGCCTGGTGTCCGACTGACGGTCAGGCAAATCCATTTAAGGTTACCTATGGTTATCTTGAAGGGGTCAAGCGATTTCGGGGTCAGGTTTTTGTGGGTGCGGAGGTGAAGAAAATCAACCTTGCCGGGACAAGGGTGGTTTCGGTGGAGACGGTGAATGGTGATGAGTTTTCGGCACCGGTGGTGGTGAACGCTGCCGGTCCTTGGGCTTGCGAGATTGGTAAACTTGTCGGCATAGATATTCCGGTGAAACCGGACCGGCACGAGGCGCTGGTTACCGAAGCGGTTGAACGGTGTTTAGAGCCCATGCTGGTTGATTATCGACCGGATGGCTGTTACTTTGTCCAGCACTACGGAACCGGTCATTTTATCGGTTGTTATACCCCGGTGCCCATTGTACCGGGTGACAGAGTAGATGCTTCGGATGAGTTTATTACCGAAATGCCGCGGCGGATGGTTCGGCTCCTTCCGAAACTTGCTTCGGTAAAAGTAATTCGGCAGTGGGCGGGTTCTTATGAGATGAGTCCGGATGGTAATCCAATCTGCGGTAAGACTTCAGTTGAAGGTTTTTATGTTGCTGCTGGGATGAGTGGTCATGGGTTTATGTTTGGACCGGCGCTGGGTGATTTGATGGCAGAACTGATTACCACCGGTAAATCGTCAATTGACCTTTCGGAGTTTCGGCTCGACCGGCAGTGGACTAAAGCCGAAGCGATGAAGTAAAGTAATTGAATAGTACTTTCCGGACAAAGTAGGCATCGGGCAACATAAGAAGTGATTAAAATCCATTTTTATTGACGACGGCGTGGGTCAGGTTTAATATCTTCGTGTGAAAAGGGTTTCGGTACTGCATCAGTTTCTCGATACAGTTGAACAGTACCGCTTAGTTGAGCCGGGAGAAAGAGTACTGGTTGGTGTTTCGGGCGGTGCCGATTCAATTTGCCTTCTTGACCTTTTCCGGGTGGTGGCGAAGCGCTGGCGGATTGAACTTTTCGCGGTTCACATCAACCATCAATTGCGACAAACTGCGGAACGGGATGAGCGATTCGTGAAAGATCTGCTCGAATCCTGGGGGGTAAATTTGAGTGTTGTTAAGGTTGATGTTACCAATTATGCGCACCGTCACAAATTGGGTATTGAGGAAGCGGCAAGAGCACTACGGTACCAAAAGTATTACCAGGTGGCAAAGCGGTTAAAATGTAACCGGGTGGCACTGGGCCACAATGCCGACGACAATCTGGAGACGGTGATTCTTAATTTGATTCGAGGTGCCGGGTTGCGTGGTCTTTCCGGAATTCCGATCCGAAGGGATATTTTTATTCGACCGCTTTTGAGGGTAAGGCGGGATGCGATTCGCAACTATCTGCGGGCAAGAGAGATAAACTGGGTTGAGGATGAGACAAATGAAGATGCGCGATTTCGCCGGAACATGGTCCGGCAGGAGGTGGTACCGGTTCTAAAGCGGATAAATCCCGCAGTTGTGGAGAACGTGGCACGGGGGGCAGCGATTATCGCTGCCGAGGATATGTTTCTTGACTTTCTTGCGACCCGAGTTCTGGAAAAAGTGACGCGCGGGGTGGCACGGCGAGTGATAATTGACAATCAGGAATTTAATTATTATAATAATGTTTTGAAGCGGCGAATGATAAAAGTTTTACTTCCGCAGATTGATGCCGACGCCACGAAGCGGCTGATTTTTTTAATTGAGCGCAATAAGGGGGGAAGACATCAGTTGACCCGGGGAGTTGAAGTGGAAATTAAAAAGGGTGTTACAACAGTGCCGGTTTTCCGGCAAAGGACTTTTGATGCCGATTAAACCCGCAGCGAGCAAGGCGATCGGTTCAGTTGTCGTCTGGATTTTTATATTCGTTGCCGCCTGGTTGGTCTGGACGATTTTTTCCCAGCGTCAGTCAGGCGCGGCAAGGATAACATACACCGAGTTTATCAAGCAGGTTGAGGCAAATAATGTCGTCCGGGTGGTGCTGACCGAGCAGGACATTTCTGGAACGCTGCGGGAACCGATTACGCCTGGTGGCGACAAAAATAAGAAGAGTTTTACCGAGTTCCGAACTACCGTCCCGAAAAATGACCCGGAACTTATATCCCGCCTTTTGAAGAGCGATGTTTATATTGATGCCCGAGAGCGGTCGCAGTGGCCCACAATCCTTATTTCGGTGTTGCCCTGGGTACTGGTGATTGGTATCTGGGTGCTTTTTATGCGGCGGATGACTTCGGGTCAGGACCGTGCCTTTACATTTGGTCGGTCAAGGGCGCGCCTGGTCACTTCGGACCGCCCCCAGGTGACATTTCAGGATGTTGCCGGTGTTGAGGAGGCAAAGGAGGAGTTACAGGAGGTGATTGCCTTTCTTAAATCACCCCAGAAGTTCCAACGGCTCGGGGGTAGAATCCCGAAAGGGGTGCTGTTGGTTGGGCCGACCGGAACTGGTAAGACACTACTTGCCAAGGCGGTGGCGGGCGAAGCCGGGGTGCCGTTTCTATCCATTTCCGGCTCCGATTTTGTTGAGATGTTTGTCGGTGTCGGTGCGGCACGGGTTCGGGACCTGTTTGAACAGGGCAAACGGAATGCTCCCTGTATTATCTTCATCGACGAGATTGACGCGGTCGGCAGGCAGCGCGGTGCGGGTTTGGGCGGTGGTCATGATGAGCGCGAACAGACTTTAAATCAGTTACTGGTTGAGATGGATGGTTTTGAGGCGGCTGATGGAGTAATCATTATGGCGGCAACAAACCGGCCCGACATTCTCGACCCGGCGCTTTTAAGGCCGGGAAGGTTTGACCGTCGGATTGTGGTTGACCTGCCCGATGTTGTTGGGCGCGAAGGGATTTTGCAGGTGCACATCCGCAAGATTGCGGTTGCGCCCGATGTCGATGTCAAGGTTTTAGCAAGGGGGACGCCGGGCTTTTCCGGTGCCGATTTAGCGAATATGGTTAATGAGGCGGCGCTCCTGGCAGCGCGCCGCGGTCGTTCAGCAGTAACGATGCAGGATTTTGAAGATGCCAAAGATAAGGTCTTGATGGGGGTGGAAAGAAGAAGTTTGTTAATCAGCGAGCAGGAGCGAAGGTGGATTGCCTATCACGAGTCCGGTCATGCGCTGGTGTCAAGGTTGATTCCGGGTACGGACCCGATTCATAAGGTTACGATTATACCCCGGGGCCGGGCACTGGGCGTGACGCAACAACTGCCGCTTGACGACAAACGAATTTATTCTCGCCAGTACTGTCTTAATCAACTGGCGATTATGCTGGGGGGACGAGCGGCGGAAATGATTATCTTTGGTGATATTTCGACCGGTTCCTGGGACGATATTGACCGGGCAACGATGCTTGCACGCCGGATGGTTACCGAATGGGGAATGAGCGATAAACTCGGTCCCTTGACCTTCGGGAAAGGCGAAGAGGAGATCTTTCTCGGTCGGGAACTGGGTTTGCACCGCACCTTTTCGGAAGAGACCGCGCAGTTGATTGATTCGGAGATCAAGCGGTTTGTTGATGGTCAGGCAGAAAGGGCGTTCCGGCTGGTGAATGAAAACCGAGAGAAACTGGAGGCGCTGGCAAAAACGCTGCTGGAAAAAGAGGTTTTAAGCGGTGCCGATGTTGACCGCATCCTCGGTATAGCGGTCGGGGGCAATCAGGAGTCAATGACGCCGCCGCTCTAATGAAAATTCAGGAGGTGGTGGATGTTTTCAGGTTGTATAACCGCGCTGATTACCCCGTTTAAAAACGGTGCGTTGGATATTGAAGGGTTAAGGGCAAATATCAAATTTCAACTTTCTGCTGGAGTAAGTGGGGTACTTGTATGTGGTTCTACCGGTGAGGCGCCAAATCTACTCGAAGAGGAGTGGCAAGAGGTAGTAAGGGTCGCGGTTGCCGAAGCCGGGGGTAAAACAAAGGTGCTTGCCGGTGCCGGGACAAACAGTACAGAGAAGTCGATAAAACAGGTGAAAAAGGCTGAGGAACTGGGTGTTGATGGGGTACTGATTGTTGCTCCCTACTACAATAAACCGACGCAGGAGGGACTCTACCGCCATTTCCGTGCCTGTGCCGAAGCGACAAAACTGCCGGTGATTATTTACAACATCCCACCCCGTAGCGTGGTGAACGTTCTACCGGTGACGGTAGAAAGACTGGCAAAGGACTGTTCTAATATTATGGCGGTAAAAGAGGCATCGGGTAGTATTGACCAGGCGAGCGAAATAGTTTTGCGGTGCGGGGAAAAGGTGGTTGTCCTTTCCGGTGATGACTCGCTGACGCTGCCGATTCTCGCAGTGGGTGGCAAAGGGGTGATTTCGGTTGTTTCGAACATCGTGCCCGGTGATGTTGAACAGATGGTCCAGGACTATCTTGCGGGCAGGGTGGATGAGGCACGCCAGAAACACTGGAAACTGTTTCCTTTAGTAAAGGCGTTGTTTGTGGAAACCAATCCGATACCGGTCAAGGCAGCAATGAACATGCTGGGGATGGCAGCGGGCGAGATGAGGCTGCCGCTCTGTGCATTGAGCAAGGAAAACGAGCCGTTATTACGCCGGGCACTTGCCGAGTATGGATTGATGGTAAAGAGATAGATGATAAAGGTCGTGGTGGTTGGCGTTTGCGGAAGGATGGGAAGCGAAATCGTGCGCCTAATCCAGGAACAGTCGGATATGAAGATTGTTGCTGGAGTGGAAGCACCGGGTCATCCATTAGTCGGGACACCGGTAGGAAGCGGACTGGTAGTCAGCGAACTAAGTCAGGTGGTTGGTGAAGGAGATGTGGTGGTGGATTTTTCGGTTCCTGATGTAGTGCTGGAGAGTGTACCGGTTTGCGTTCGGGCTGGTAAACCACTCGTTACCGGTGTTACCGGATTTAGGGAGGGCGAGATTGAAATACTCAAAGATGCCGGAAATAAAGTTCCGATTCTGTATGCCGCAAACTTTTCAACCGGTATTGCAGTATTAAAAAGACTGGTAAAAGAAACTGCCCGGTTACTGGGGAAAAACTGGGATGTGCACATTGTCGAAGCGCATCACACAAAGAAAAAAGACGCACCGTCAGGAACGGCTAAGATGCTTGTTGCAGCGATAAAAGAGCAAATAGGAGACAAGCCGGTTGCGGTGAGCAGTATTCGGGCCGGGGATATCGTGGGTGTGCATCGAATTCTATTTGCCGGTCCGGGCGAACACATTGAGCTGATTCATCAGGCAGAGAGCCGTGTCGCCTTTGTCTGGGGTGTAATAACAGGGGTTCGCTGGATAATAGGCAAAAAACCAGGTTTCTATTCAATCGACGAAGTCATCGGTCTGAGTTAAATCGTCTCGACAAAAATTTCGGTGTTGGTATAGACACACACCTGGGCGGCTGTTTCGATTGCGGTGCGGGCGATTTTATCGGCAGGTAACTGGGTGTATTTTAGTAAAAGTCGGGCAGCAATCAGGGCATAGGAGCCACCTGAGCCGATGGCAACAATGCCGTCGTCCGGTTCAATCACATCACCCGAACCGGAGACGATAAAAGAAAATTGGTGGTCAATTATGCCCAGAAGCGCTTCAAGGCGGCGGAGGATTCGGTCGGTACGCCAATCTTTTGCCAGTTCTACTACTGCCCGGGGCAGGTTGCCAGAAAATTCGTCCAACTTTGCCTCAAACCGTTCAAACAGGGTGAAGGCGTCGGCGGTAGCACCAGCAAACCCAATTAGTACCCGGCCGTTGTGTAGTTTGCGAATTTTTCGGGCACCCTGCTTGACAATCGTATCACCCATTGTTACCTGGCCATCCGATGCCATAGCGACCAGGTTGTTGCGACGCAGGCCGATGATTGTCGTGCGGTGCATAATAACTCTGTCCATCAGGGTTCATTTTAATTGGAAAAGGGTGATTTGTAAAGTGAAACACTTGACTTTATTCAGACAATCGCTATTCTTTACCGCTGTGAAAATACTGGTAACGAGTGCCTTGCCCTACGCAAACGGAGAGATTCATTTCGGGCATCTTGCTGGTGCATACCTTCCTGCGGACATCTATGTGAAATACCACCGGTTAAAAGGTTCGGATATTGTTTTTATCTGTGGTTCGGATGAACACGGCGTGCCGATTACCATTGCCGCCCAGCAGGCAGGCATATCACCCCGGGAGTTAATTGAACGGTACCACCATTCAATAAAACGATCCTTTCAGGATTTTGGCATTGAATTCGACAATTATTCCCGGACTTCGTTGCCGATTCATTACGAAACAGCGCAGGAGTTTTTTCTCAGGGTTTACCGCAATGGATACATTGCTTCAAAAACAACAAAGCAGTTGTACTGTCCCCGGTGTCAGATGTTTCTTGCTGACCGTTATGTTGAGGGTGTTTGTCCGGCGTGTGGTAACACCGGCGCCCGCGGTGACCAGTGTGAAAGTTGCGGTAAATGGCTGGAGCCGTTTGAACTGATTGAACCTAAATGTAAGATCTGTGGTGCAACTCCTGAAGTTAAGGAGACGACCCATTGGTTTTTTGCTCTTTCCAAGCTTGAAGGCCGATTAAAAGCATGGCTGGAAACAAAACAGCACTGGAAGTCCAATGTTAAGCGGTTTTGTGAAGGTTGGTTCAAGCGCGGTTTGCAGGATCGGCCAATTACCCGGGATTTAAGCTGGGGGGTTCCTGTTCCGCTACCAGAGGCAAAAGATAAAGTAATGTATGTATGGTTTGATGCGCCGATTGGATACATATCTTCTACCAAAGAGTGGGCGAAAAATATTGGCAAGCCCGATAAGTGGCAAGATTACTGGCTGGACCATAATACGAAACTGGTTCACTTCATCGGTAAAGACAATATCGTCTTTCATGCGATTGTCTGGCCCGCAATGCTTATGGCACATGGCGATTTCGTCCTGCCTTCGGAGATTCCTGCAAACGAGTTTCTTAATCTTGAAGGTGCGAAGTTGTCTACCTCGCGGAACTGGGCGATATGGTTACCGGATTATCTGAAAAGGTATAAAGCCGACCCGTTAAGATACGCTTTAGCCGTGAATCTACCGGAAAATCGCGATGTGGACTTTACCTGGGCAGATTTTCATGCGCGGAACAACAACGAACTGGCAGATGTTTTCGGGAACTTCGTAAATCGGGTTGCGGTGTTTATCAAAAAGAATTACGGCGGCAGGGTGCCTGATGCTTCCGGGATTGATGAATCAGCCCAGGAGGTGCTGACCGCCCTGAGTAAAGCAACGCAGGAGATCGGCCAGTTGATAGAGTCGTTTCAGATTAAGGATGCGACACGATTATTGATGACCTTGCCGGCATTGGGGAATCGGTATTTTGACCACGAAATGCCCTGGCGGACATTACGGGAAAACCGCGACCGCTGTGACCGCACGATGAATGTCTGTGCTCGACTGGTATCAGCGCTGGAGATTTTGACCTTTCCTTTTATGCCGGAGACGAGCCGTAAAATCGGGCGGATGCTTGGTCTTGGGAAAAGGTCTTGGGATGATGCCGCGCATCCGGCGCTTCCCGGAGAGTTCGCCGGACCGGTTGAAATTCTGTTTGAAAAACTGGACGAGGCGATTGTCATTCAGGAAAGAGCCCGTTTGGGGACAGGGTCGGTAAATAAACCAAAAGAAGAGGAGCAGAAGATGATAACAATTGACGATTTTAAGAAGGTGGAGTTGCGGGTCGCCCGCATCGTCAGTGCCGAGCGTGTTGCCGGTACAGCGAAGTTGATGAAGATGATAATTGACCTGGGAAATGAACAACGGCAGATTGTCGCCGGAATCGGTGAGGCGTATCAACCGGAAGCGTTGATAGGTCGTAATGTTGTCGTCGTTGCCAATCTCCAGCCAGCACGAATCCGGGGTGTTGAGTCAAACGGTATGTTACTGGCAGCGGTTGACGGGTCTAAAGTTGCGCTGGTAACCGTTGACCAGGAGGTTAACCCCGGCGCAGCGGTTTCGTAGTTCAATGGCACGCCGGAGTAAGGCAAATCCTGATGGTCTTTTGATTTTTGATTCCCATTGCCACTTAACCGACAACCAGTTTATCAACGATTTAAGCGAGGTTCTGAAGCGTGCCTGGCAGGCGGGTGTAAGGGAGATGCTGACCGTTAGTATGAATGTCCCTGACAGTCAGGAGGCGATAGAGTTGTGTCGGGAACGAGAGGGAATTTACTGCACCGTAGGAATTCATCCTCATGAGGCGGACTCTTTTCGGAGTATGGATATTCAGAGTCTCAAAGATATGTGTATTGAACCGCAGGTAAAGGCGATAGGTGAAACCGGGCTTGATTTCTTCCGAAACTTCTCTACCAGGGCGAATCAGGAGACGGCATTTCGTGCCCAGATTGAACTTGCCCGGATGCTCAATTTACCGCTGGTGATTCACATCCGGGACGCAGCGCAGACTGCAATGGCGGTGCTGGAAGAGCACGGTTATTTTCACGGTGTCTTACACTGCTTTTCTGAAGGGAGAAAGTTTGCGGAGTGGGCAGTGGAAAAAGGGTTTTATATTTCATTTTCGGGAACATTGACTTACGGTGATAAGAAGTTGATTGAGGTTGCCCGGGCGATCCCGCCGGAGCGTATCCTGGTTGAAACCGATGCCCCGTATCTGGTGCCCGAACCGGAAAGGGGGCCGGGCAAGCGCAATGAGCCAGCGTTGATCAGGCTGACGGTTAAGGCGTTAGGCGACATTCTGGGATTGACACCAGTTGAGGTCGCCCGCGTTACCCGCAATAACGCCCGAAGGTGTTTCCAGATAGGATAAGATATAACCACTGATTGGCCTGTTTTGTGGCGGGTATCCGTCCCATAAAGTCTTTAGGGCAGGTTTTTTTAACCCACGGTAAAACTGCGGACGCGATTGTTAAAGCAATAGAACCCAAAACGGGGGATACGGTTCTCGAAATTGGGCCCGGAAAGGGGATTTTAACAAAGCGGTTGCTTGAAGCGGGGTGTCAGGTAATCGGGGTGGAGATTGACACGCGGTTGGTTAATTTGCTTAAAACGACAATCGGTGTGGCGCCTAATTTGACGCTGGTAAATGACGACTTTTTGCGGTTTGATATGGGGCAGTTTTCCGGGATAAAAATAGTGGGCAATTTGCCCTATTACCTATCTACGGAAATCGTTTTGAAGATTCTCGAAAACAGTTCGGTATGGGAGCGCGCGGTGCTGACAACCCAGAGGGAGTTTGCCGAACGGGTTTTAAGTAAACCCGGGACCAGGCACTACTGTGCACTGAGCGTAATCTGTTCTTTTTGGTGCACTGGTCGCCGGTTGTTCAATATCCCACCGAAGTTTTTCAAGCCCAGCCCCGGGGTAATGTCAACAACATTTGTTTTGACAAGGCGTCCCCCAGCGATAACCGTTACGGATGATAAATGGTTTTATCAGGTGATTCAAGCCGCTTTTACCCCCCAAAGGCGCAAGACCGTTTTGAATAACATCTGTAGCAATCTCAATCTAAATAAAGAACTGGCAATTAAAGCTTTTTCCCAAATCAATCTTAACCAAAATGTCCGGGCAGAAGAGATGAGTCTGGAGCAGTTTGGTTTATTAAGCGAGGCGCTGGGGAAACTTATCAAGTAGTTCGTAGTAATAATCAATGGTTTTTTTGGCAATTGCGGGCCAGGCATAATGCTGAACAGTTTCTAAACCAGCAGTAACTAATCTATTTCTAAGTTCCTGTTCTGTAAGTAGTTTTACCACTGATTGAGAAAGTGCTTCAATATCGTTGGGAGGAAACAGGATGCCGTTAACACCATGTTGAACCGTTTCGTTATAGCCCGGAATGTCAGAGGCGACGACCGGTGCGCCGCACGCCATCGCTTCGAGGAGTACGATGCCCTGAGTTTCTCCGCCCAATGTTGGTGCGCAGTAAACATCACAGTTCTGGTAGTAAAAAGGCAGGTCTTTTCTTGGCACTGCGCCCACCAATTGTACCGTTTCGGTTAATCCCAGTTCTTTGATTATCTGGTGACATTTTTTCTCCATTATACCGGTACCTACCACGGTAACGCGGATGTTGGCTATGGACTTTTGAATCAGTGGTAGAGCTCGCAGCAGGACATCAATCCCTTTCCTTTTGTCAAGGCGTCCGAGAAAAAGTATCGTCGGGGGGCGCTCGGTTTTATTCCGATTGGCGGGGGGACAAAAAAGGTTAAGGTCTATTCCTGAGGGAATGATGCGGTATTCACCGGGGATGTAGGGTTCAATAGCGGCGCGGGCACGTTGTGATATGGCGATTTTGCCGTGAATTTTTCTTATCTGATTGCGGAAGAACGTTTGAAAAAGAGTGTTGCCGGCGCGGTGCAGGCGAAAGCCGGCGGTGAGAAATGTTATTAAATTTACGCTCCGGCTGTAGCGTAAAGCCCAGTAGGAGATTTCCGGCCAGAAAACGCCCTGGCAGTGGACAATGTCAAATTGATAAGATTGGAGAAAGTGTGCTATCTGCGAAGGTAGTTTTAAGCCCACCGGCAGGGTGGCATAGGAACGGTTAAGGGGCACAAGAACTGCCCTGCCAAAGCGGTGCACCGGAATTTCATCGGTGGTTTCATTGGCGAGGTAGTTGAACTGGGGAAAGTTTGTGGTCAGAATGGAAACCTCGTGACCCGCTTTTTTCAAATTCAAAGCAAGGTTGTGGGTGTGTTCGCTGACACCTGAGGGATAAGGGCGATAGGCGGCAGAGACCAGCAGGATTCTCAGCGGTCGGTTCATCTGTTGATTACCTCCTGATAAATCTGCACAACCTGCTGGCAAATTTTTTTCCAGTCAAAGTCTCGGGCACGGGCGCGAGCTTCCCAGGACAGTTGCGCGCGCAATTTTTCGGAATCCAATACGGTTATTATCGCCTGGGCAAGCGCTTGATGATTACCGGGGGGCACAAGGATACCATTGACACCATTGGTCACGATTTCATTGTAGCCCGGAATATCAGAGGCAACAACCGGCCGAGCGCAGGATAGGGCTTCAATCAGGACGATGCCCATCGCCTCCTTACCAATTGTCGGAGCCACATACACCGTGGCGCTGGTGTAATAATTAGGAAGCAGGTCGTTGGGTACAGCATCGAGAAAGGTGACCGCTTGATTGACGCCGATATCGGCGGTGATTTTTCGGTAATATTTTTTAAGCGGTCCGTAACCAACAACCGCCAGTTTGGCGCGGGGATGTCGTTTGATGACTTCCGGTAAAGCCAGCAGTAACGTGTCCAGTCCTTTGCGTTTTTCCAGTCTGCCGACAAATAAAATTAGCGGTCGGTCCTCGTTTAATAGTGGGGGGGTGTCAGGGTGAAAGCGTTCAATATCAACGCCATTGGGGATGATGCGAAAATCACCGGTGAAGAATTTTCCTGCCCAGAGCCGGCAGCCGTTAGACACGGCAATTTTTACTTTTATTTTGTGGTCAATTTTTTTGAGAAGAAAACCAACCGTTTTACATACAATGTTGGGTAATTCCGGGGTTACAGTATGGAATGTTACCACAAGGGGGTCTTTCGTATAGTGCGCCGCCCAGTATGCCAGTTCGGGCGGAAATATCCCGTGGCAGTGAACGATGTCAAAACGGTTAGTGGCAAAAAATTTTTTAGTGGCTAAAGGGAGGTTGAATTTGAAAGGTAGAGTGAATTGGCCCCGGGCAAATGGTAAAAGTAAACCTTTGCCTAGCCTTGTGGCGGGGAATGCGTTATTATCCGGGAACGATGTGTAACTGGTGGTCAAGATATGTACTGAATGCCCAAGGTTTTGCAGTTCCCGGGCAAGATGGTGCACATGTTCACCCACACCTGAGATGTAAGGTCGATAAGCGCTTGATACAAGGCAGATGCGCATTTACCGTCCGGTGTGTCCAAACCCCCCTTTACCCCGCTTTGTGGGCGTGAGTGAGTGATTCTCTTCAAATTCAACTTCAACCGTCCTGCTGAATACGATCTGTGCAATCCGGTCTTTGAGTTTTATTGCAAAATCGACATCCGAGAGGTTGAAAAGAATGACTTTGATTTCGCCCCGGTAATCAGGGTCAATTGTTCCCGGGCTGTTCAACACGCCGATACCATAGCGGAGTGCCAGTCCGGAGCGGGCGCGAATCTGGCCTTCAACACCCCGGGGTAGTTCAAGGGCGATGCCGGTGCTGACAACCCCAAAACTGCGGGCTTTGATGACAACTTCTTCAGCGGCGTGTAGGTCAAATCCGACCGAGTCCGGTGTTGCGCGCGCCGGTAACGGGATGTTTTTTTTCAAGCGTAAAATCCGAATTTTGACCTTTTTCATTGCCAGCCGGCATTGAACACGAGCCACTGCTCGGGATATTGTTTAATCACTGCGTTGAGTTTTTGGGCGATGATTCGGGTCAGGGACACAATGTCGGCGTCGATGTCACCGGTTGGGTTGAATTCAACGGGTCCGGATATTACGCCGAGATAGGGTGGTTTATTCCGCCGGCGCTGCCGGACGAAATAGCCGATGACAATTGGAATGTTGTAACGCAGGGAGTAAACCGCCGGTCCTTTTGGGAAGGAACGTTGGGCGTCAAATGCCGGACAGACGATACCCCGTCCGGTAAGGTCACGGTCGGCAACGAGTGCCAGAATGCGTTTATTCTCCAGTGCCTGAATTATGCGATGGCGTTCCGGAATCGGGATTGTCTCCATCGCCAGTGCCTTGCGATAACGATTAAAGGTTTTCATCCAGCCACCCGGCACCGGTTCTACTACGGCGGATAGCGGGTAGCCGAGCGCGGTCAGAAATACGCCGGCGAGGTCCCAGTTGCCGATGTGTCCGGTGACAAGAATGGCACCTTTACCCTGAGATAGTACCCGGTCAAACCGCTTGCGGTTCAATTCACCGATGAGGGCGGTTCGCTTTTTCATCACGGGCACACGGAGCAGGTCGGCGTAAAAAATCGCCATATTTTCAAACGCCTGACAGGCGGTGTGCAAAATCTGTTTTTCTGAAGCATCAGGACCAAAGATATGGCGATAGTTCTCCATAAGTCGCCGACGCTGACGGCGGTTTATCCGGAAGGCAACTTTTCCCAAAAGCAGCGCGATGCGAACCGTTAAAAAACGGGGCAACATAAACTGAATAAGTGTTCCCAGCGGCATCAACCAGGTTACCGCAGCGTTACGGTTCCTTTTTTTCATACCCGGAGCCGGTTTTGTCCGAAGCGGATTTTGCGAGTTTGTCGGTGGCTTTATTCTCGTCGCGCGGGCAGAATACAATTTGTACTTCGGGCAGTAGATTGAGAAGTTGTCGTGCCTGCTCGTAAAGTACTTTCAGGTTTTTGTCCCGGACCCGATATTCACCTTTTAACTGGCGATAGACAAGTTCGGAATCGGTTTTGATTATTACCGGTTGATTGGGACAGAGGGTACGGATTTCCTGCAATGCGGTGATGAGCGCTTCGTACTCTGCCTGATTGTTGGTCTTTATGCCGATAAAACGACTAATCTCCTTTAGCACGCTCTGGTCCGGCCGCAATATTCTTATTCCGATTCCGGCGGGCCCGGGGTTATAACGTGCCGAACCGTCCACTTCAACCAGATAGGCGGGAGATGGGGTTTCGCTCAATCTCGAGTTTTTCGGTTCTGAGGTCAATTTTTCTTATTTTGCGAGTCAATCTGGGCAGGGAGTAGTATTCTGCCGCAGGTTTCACAGAGATAAAGTTTATTTTGCTTTTCAATTTCAAGGATGCGCTGGGGCGGGATTGGGCTGAGACAGCCATTACAGCGGTTGTTTTCCGTGCTCGTGACCGCCAGTCCGCCTTTGCTTTTGCGAATCCTTTCATAGCGTTGCAAAAGGTCTGGCGGCAAAGAGCGGGCGATTTCCTGGCGTTTGATCTCCCTTTCCTGAATCGCCGTTTGCAGTTCCTTCTTCTCGGCTTCAAGGGCGTTTATTTTCTTCGTCGTCTGGCTTTCGTTTTCCGCTGCGTTCTTTTCCAGTGATTTAATTTCCTTCTCCAGCGCTTCCATCTCTTCCATCAGGAGAATCATTTTGTCCTCAATCTCCGATTTAATTCGCTTCTGTGTTTCAATCTCCTTCAGAAATGCTTTGTACTGCTCATTGGTTTTTGCCGAATACAGCTGGACCGAATAACTGGCGATTTTCTCTTCGGCGGCACGCAGGTCAACCTCGGCCAGTTTATACTGCTTTTTGTGTTCAACCACGCCCTGTTTGCGTGATTCGAGGGATTTTTTAAATTCGTCGACCTGCCGGCGGAGTTCTGCAATGCTTTTGGGGATATCCTGCAACCTCTCGTTCAGACTTTTAAGTTCGGTGTCTATTTCCTGTAATGCACGCAGCAAGAGAAAGTTCTCTTTCATTGGCGATTGGATTTATTTAAGATAAGAATGGGCGATACCTGATTTGAACAGGTGACCTCTTGCATGTCAAGCAAGCGCTCTAACCAAAGCTGAGCTAATCGCCCGATTGTTGTTGAACAGTTCAAGTTAATTTAATATATTAATTCTTTTTCCGTTGTCAAGAAATCAAATTTAGTGTTGTAACTCGCATTCAGGTCACAATTTCAACTCAACCTGCGAAACATTTGACCGGTAAACAGATAAATGGGGCGTGGTTTTTGCCGGTCAGCGTCATACAGGTGAAATAACCGGGCAGGTTTGCCGGTGTTATCTAAAATTTTGTTGTATCAGAGCAGAAGAGGGCAATCAAGGCGGTAAAGAACATTCCCGGTGCCGGTTTTCAGGGGCAGGATTCAGATTGGGCACCGTTCATAAACCTATTGACTATCAGCGAGATAGATTGGAAAACAACATTGGAAATCCGGTTCGGGATGTCGCTAATGACGGCAAAAAGGGCAAATCCCCAAAGGGTGTTGAAGGCTATCCCCGGAACTGTACCCGGGCAGGGGAGGTAATAAAGTCCAGATTTTATGTTAACTTCTGCTCTTTCTTGCATTTAACGATTATATGTGGTAATATTTTATAAATGATTTCCGAGGTGTGCAGTTACTGTGGTCGGCACCGACCTAATCGGTTCTGTCCGGTTATCGGTAAACCGCTGTGTTCCCAGTGTTGCGGCAGAAATCGGCGCAAGTTGATAATCTGTTCTGACGACTGCCGTTACCTATTGGAAAGTCGCCGTCAGGCGCTGAAAAAGTTAATAACTTTCAGCGGCGACGGTGCGTTTGAACTGAAGATGTTTTCGGTTTTGCACGACTTTCGGTTTGCGCTGATTAAATTCCGGGAGAATCTTAAAGGTGCCATGCCGGATGAGGAAATAGTTACGGCGATTGGTAATGCGATTGAGACCCTGAGGGTCCGTGCGCGCGGGCTCATCTACAACTTTCATTCGGCAAACCCTGATGTCCAGCGGGCAACGGATGTGTTGCTCGGCATTGCGGAACTGTATCAGAATGATGGCAGGGCAAATATGAGGATTGCGCCCGAGGATTTAATCGCCTGTTTGAGGTATTTGGAGAAACAGATTACCGATGTTAAGGTAAAGGGAGGCAGTTTCTGGAACCTGACAAGAGAAACTGTTGGTATGCGGCTGATTGCAAAGCCCCCGGAGCGGGGAGATGGTAAAATTTTAAAACCTTGACTTCACGGTTGAAGTTGCTATAAACCTGAAACGACCCGAGATACAGATGAGTCTTATGTATACAAAGGAGGTATGATGAAAAGAGAACTTACATCGATCGGTAAATTACTGGTGTTGGTAGTTTTTACAATTTTTAGTTGGGTATTGGTCTATGCCGAAGTCGACTCTCTTGTTGTAAATCATAGTCCTTTTGTGAAGGCGGTGGAACGCGCAATGCCGGCGGTGGTTAACATCTCAGCAGAGAAGGTGGTTAAGTTTTCCCGTGAGCAGGTATTTCCTGATTTTGGCGGACCTTTTGATGAGTTCTTCAGGGAGTTTTTTCGGGGAATGCCAATTCCCGAGCAGAATATCCGGACATTGGGTTCTGGGGTGATTGTCAGTTCTGAAGGTTATATTGTTACCAATAACCATGTTATCGCTGGCTATGAAGATATCGTAGTAAAACTGGCGGACGGCACGGTTTTCAAGGGTGATGATGTTAAGGTTGTTGGCAGAGACCCACAAACCGACTTGGCGGTTTTGAAGGTTAATGCTAACAAGCCGTTGACGGCAATAAAGTATGCGGACCCAACAAGTATTAAGGTTGGGGATTGGGCGATAGCGATTGGTAACCCGTTCGGGCTGCAGGGAACGGTTACAGTGGGTGTGGTTTCAGCGACGGGCCGTTCGGGAATTCCTTTACCGGAAGGGCCAACACGCCAGGATTTTATTCAGACCGATGCGGCGATAAACCCAGGAAATTCCGGTGGCGCACTGGTGAATATCAATGGTGAGTTGATAGGAATTAACACCGCCCTGAGTTCTCCGGTGGGCGCCAATGTTGGTGTTGGTTTTGCGGTGCCGGTTAGTTATGTGAAGTCGGTTGTAGAGCAGTTGATTGCTTACGGCAAGGTAATAAGGGGTTATCTCGGTGTTAGACCGCAGGTGATTAGCGAAAAAATCCGACAGGCTTTGAAACTTGATGACACAACCGGGGTGTTGATAAGTGAGGTTGTTGCGAATACACCGGCGGAAAAGGCGGGTTTACAGCCCGGTGATGTCATTGTGGCGATAAACGGCGAAACTTTTTCCGGAGTGGAAGGTTTTCGTAAAAGGATAGCGGAGTTCAAGCCGAAAACAGAAGTGGTTTTAACCGTGATAAGAAATGGCAAACGGTTGACAAAAAAGGCGGTTCTGGCAGAATTTCCCGAAGAAAGGGCGGAAACTACCCCGAGCGCTAAGGAAAAAATTAAAGGCTGGCTGGGAATTAAGGTCGGGGAAATTTCACCGGAGGAAAAAAAGAGTGCCAATGTTGGTGATGGCGTGAAGGTTGTTGGGGTTGAGAAGGGGAGTCCGGCAGATAAGGCGGGAATTGAAGTTGGGGATTTGATTATGAAGATGGGAGATGAAACGGTAAGAGGGGTAGATGAGTTTTACCGGCTTGCCGAAAAGTTGTCCGGAACAAAGGAGCCGTTGCTTTTGTATATTAAACGCGGGAACCAGCCGATGTTTGTTGCGGTTGAACCATAATTAAATATACCCGATGTTGACGAACGGCTAAATTTTTGCCACAATATAAACTGATAAGGAGGTTTATAGCGTAGTTTTTCGTTTTAATGACAGAAGTTAGTAGTTTTATTTGTTTATTTAATGAAGGGAAATTAGTTCCTTCCAAACTTCCCCCCAAAAAGAAGGGTGGTTTTTTATATTATGGATGTTTTTAAAGTAAAACCCTTGATACTTGATGGCAAAAAGGTGTCCCATATTGTCCAGGACGAACTGAAGGTTAAGGTGGCTTCATTAAGGAATAAAGGCGTTGTTCCGAAACTGGCGATTGTTATTGCCGGCGAGTATGCACCTTCGCTTATCTATGTGGCAAATAAGGAACGGGCGTGCCGGTCGGTCGGTATTGAAGTAGAAACCTTTCGTTTTCGGGCGGATGTTGAACAGACACTGGTGCAGGAAACAATTGAGCGGTGTAACGAAGACCGGCGTATTCATGGTATTATACTGCAATTACCGCTGCCCGCGCATTTAGACAAGGATAAACTATTTGACCTTGTTGACCCAAACAAGGATGTTGACGGTTTAACAGCGGTAAATTTAGGGAGACTGGCAGGAGGAAAACCGAAGTTCGTTCCCGCAACACCAAGAGGAATTGTAGAACTGCTCATGCGCTATGCTATTTCACCCCGCGGTCGGCGGGTTGTAATTGTCGGCAGAGGCGAACTGGTAGGCAAACCGCTGGCGAATCTTTTGCTTATGAAAGGTGAACGAGGCGATGCGACAGTAACGGTGTGCCATAGTCAGACGCCTGATCTAAAATCGGTTTGCCTTGACGCAGAGATTTTGATCGTGGCGGCGGGAAAGCCGGGGTTGATTAAGGGTGATATGGTGGCACCAGGTGCGGTGGTGATTGACGCCGGTATTCACCGAACCGAACAGGGTCTTGTGGGCGATGTTGATTTTAACAGTGTGGCAAAGGTTGCGGGCGCAATTACCCCGGTGCCGGGTGGTGTGGGACCGATGACGGTGGCGATGTTGTTGTGCAACACCGTAGAGGCGGCAGATGGCTCGGGTGCTGGAAACTGAAGCGGTTTTGACAAAAGACCAGATACTGATTAATAGAGAACTGCACAAGATTTTTGATAGATTTGAGGGCGTGCCATCACGGTTGCGGTCCGCAATGCGCTATGCGGTTTTTTCCGGGGGAAAGCGGTTGCGGCCCATTCTGGCGCTGGAGAGTTATCGCGCCTGCGGAGGAAAGAAAGTGAACTGGATTATACCTTTTTGTTGCGGGATTGAATTGATTCACACTTTTTCTCTTATTCATGACGACCTGCCGGCAATGGACAACGACGACTTTCGACGCGGCAAACAGACGCTCCATCGTAAGTTTGATGAAGGAACAGCGATTCTGGCGGGTGATGCTCTTTTTGCTCTGGCGTTTGAGTTGTTTGCACTGAGTGCGGCACCGGCGCCGTATCGGGTAAAAGCGGTCCGTTTGATTGCTCAGGCGGTGGGACCACGAGGGATGGCAGGGGGGCAGATGTTTGATATAGAGGGTTCAACGAAAACCGAGCAGGTGGCACGGTTGAAGACCGCCGAGTTTATTGCGGCTTCAATTGATGTCGGTGCAGTAGTTGCGGGTGCACCGGTAAAACTCCAGCGAAAGTTGCACCGGCTGGGTTTAATTACCGGGGTGCTTTTCCAGCTTACTGACGACCTCCTTGATATTGAACAGGACGCGGTCTCAAACAGTAGCAAAAAACGGTCTTATCTTACTCGAAGGGCAAATTTGCTCTCGGCGCGGGCAGCAAAGGGATTCGCCACGCTGGGAAGCGGTTTTTCATTTTTTGCTGATTTGCCCGAGTTTATTTTACGCCGGAAGGCTTAAATGGCGATATTAGCTGCCATCAATTCACCGGAGGACATCCGGAAACTTTCCCTTAATGAACTGAGGCAACTTGCCGGCGAGATTAGAGATTTGATAATAACAACGACCGCCCATACCGGCGGTCATCTCGCACCGAACCTGGGTGTTGTTGAGTTGACCTTGGCGCTTCATTATGTCTTTAATACGCCGGAAGAGCGAATTGTCTGGGATGTAGGCCATCAGTGTTACACTCATAAAATTATTACCGGTCGCAAGGAGCGGTTTGGTAGTTTACGCCAGTACGGCGGTATCGCCGGTTTTCCCAAAAGGTCCGAAAGTGTTTACGATGTCTTTGATACTGGTCATTCCGGTAATTCCATCTCGGTCTCTCTGGGAATGGTAACCGCCGACTATTTGCTGGGCATTGATAAAAGACACACTGTGGCGGTGATTGGCGATGGGTCAATCGTCACCGGGATGGCGCTGGAGGCGCTTAATCATGCCGGGATGTTGAAGCGCGATATCGTAGTGGTCTTGAACGATAATGAGATGTCAATTGCCCGTTCAACGGGCGCAATTGCCGCCTATCTCAATCGGATGATTACCGGCAGGGTTTACAACCGAATAAGGGAGGATGCCTGGCTTTTGCTTGGTCATCTGCCGAAAGATTTGAGCGACCGCGCCCGACTCGCTGCTCGCAAACTGGAAGAAGGGTTGAAGAGTCTTGTTGTGCCTAGTCTGCTTTTTGAGGAACTGGGATTTCGCTATATTGGACCGATAGATGGGCATAGTATTTCGGAGTTGATCGATACATTTCGCCGGGTAAAAGGGCTGAAAGGTCCAGTACTGGTGCACGTGGTCACCAAGAAGGGCCAGGGTTATCCGATAGCGATGGCACAGCCCGAGCAATTTCACGGGATTGGTCCGTTTGATGTCACAACCGGTGAAAGTAAAGCTGCTGCCGAGCCAACATTTACCGACAGTTTTGGCAAGAAGATTGTTGAACTGGCAGAACAGAACCCCAAAGTGGTTACGATAACCGCGGGTATGTGTCTGGGAACCGGATTGAAACTGTTACGGGACAGATTTCCGGACAGGTTTTTTGATGTTGGCATCTGTGAACAGCATGCGGTCAGTTTTGCTGCGGGGCTGGCGCGCAATGGATTGAAGCCGGTGGTGGCGATTTACTCAACATTCTTGATGCGGGCAATTGATCAGTTGCTGCAGGATGTGTGCCTGCAAAATTTGCCGGTGGTATTTGCGGTTGACCGGGCAGGACTGGTTGGTGAGGATGGACCAACTCATCATGGCGTTTACGACCTTTCGTATTTGACGATGCTGCCAAACATTACGATTTTTGCCCCAAGAGATGAACTGGATATGGAACGGATGCTGAAGTATGCGGTGCAGTATTTTGAAGGACCAGTAGCACTGCGCTACCCGCGTGGTGGTTCAGGGTTTGCTGTTTGTTCTACCGAGCGAAGTTTAATTGCCCCGGGAAAGGGTGAATTATTACGGTCGGGAAAAGATGGCGCGGTTCTGGCGGTTGGTTCAATGGTTAGATATGCCCTGGAAGCAGCCGATGTCCTTGCCCGGCAGGGGCTGGATCTGGCGGTTGCTGATGCCCGTTCAGTTAAGCCAGTGGATGAGGAACTTGTGGCGGCGCTGGCACAGATAAAGGGCAAATTGGTTACAATTGAGGAAAATACTCTTTTAGGTGGATTTGGTTGTGTCGTCAGTTTGGCGCTGGAAAAAATGGGTTTGGACTGCCAGTTACGCCGGATAGGAGTGGAGGACCGATTTATTGAGCATGGTCCACGCACGAAGTTACTAAAAGTGTGCGGATTGGATGTTGATAGCATAGCGGTCAAACTGAAGCGGTTTTTTGGATGAGTAAAATTAAGCTCAAGGTTTTTCTGGGATTATTGATTATTTTTGCACCCCATCTTTGGGCATACTCGTTGCTGGAAGAGGCGAAGGTTGTTGCTCGACCTGATTATGCCCTGGGGGTGGTTTTTCTTGAAAGGTGGCGGGGTGACATCTATCTGGGCGTTGAAAAGGTAATTCCGCTTGATGAGTATCTTGATTATTCAATTAAAGAGGCGGTGATTGGCACCTGGCAGAGTGAGGCGCGTCAGACAATGGCGCGGCGCGAGATGGCGGCGGAGCCAAGCGGTTTGATTCCCGATATTGAACTACCCAAATTGCCATTCTTGGGCGAAGGTTCAAAGATAGATATCACCGGCAGTGACCGGATAACTCTTGGTGGCAGTCAGACGGTGGTTACAGGCGTGACTCAGACGGTGAATCAACCGTCGCTTTTCCCGGAGTTGAAGATGGAGCAGCAACTGGCGGTCAGCGTTAACGGCACGATTGGTGAGCGGACCAAGATTACCATTGACCACAATTCAGAGCGAGAGGAGCAGCAGAATAAAATTAGACTGCAGTACACCGGTACCGAAGACGATGTTGTTCGTTCTATTGAACTTGGGGATACGAAACTGGATATTCCTGGCACCAGTTACACCGGAGATTTGCCGGCGCGGCAAGGGCTTTTTGGTATTTCGGCAAAGGGTAAAATGGGACCGTTGGACCTGTATGCGGTCGCTTCGCGGGAAGGGTCGCAAAGCCAGAGTCAGAGTTTTACCGGGAAACGGCGCGTCAAGACCGATACAATCTGGGATGTTGAGTATGTTTCCCGGCGGTTTTATCAACTGCCCGGCGTGGATACCAATGAGCGCCTGGTGGGTTTAAGAATTTATATCGATGACCGGAATTCCAGCAACAATCAGGCGGCGGTGAAGGCGATAGCTACCGTATTTCCCCACAATCCTGATTCAGTGGTGGAGGATAGTACTTCCTGGTGGAGTTATGACCGGGCCGGTGGTGATTTTGACCTCAAGTCACCGGGTATTGATTATGTAGTGCAACCGGGAAATATCATCGAGTTTCTGAACCCGATTGAACGCAACTACATCATCGGCGCCGTTATCTATAAGGCGACGGACACAATTGGCGGGCAACTGGTGCGCGATTCTCTTGTACTATGTCTGCTTAAACCCGAGGTTACCGATTCTCTTTCTCGTGCCTGGGATTTGGAGCTACGCAACAGTTATAAATTGCCGGAAACCGATGTCAAACTGGATGCGATTCAGATATTCCGTTACGACCCTCAGGGGCAACATTCGGACTATGAAACTGACCCAGCGAACCGTTACTTCGGGATGAAGTTTCTCCAGATTTTGCGGCTGGACCCGGATGGTGACGGTCGGTTACAATATCCTGAGTTTGACGGTAAAACGGGTATTATCCGGTTTCCAGGTTTAAAACCGTTTGCCGCCGAAGAACTTTCGGTAAAAGATTCAATTATCTACCAGGTCAATGCCGATATTTTGCCCCCGGGCTCAGGGCGAAAATACTTTCTGGTGGTTTCCTACTATTCAGTGACCGAAACCTATTATCTTGGCCAGACCGATATTATGGAAAACTCCGAAAAGATTTATGTCAATGGAGTGTTGAAGACGCGCAATGTTGATTACTCGATAGATTACAAAACTGGCATTCTGACATTTTTGACGCCATTGCCGCCTGATGCGGACATTAAGGTTACCTTTGAATATCAACCGTGGTTTACCATTACCCAGAGTTCACTTGTCGGTACACGGGCGGAGTGGCTGTTTGCTCCCCAGGGTAAAATCGGTTCCAGTTTTTTCTTTCGTGATGAAGGCATCAGGGAAGATAAACCGATTCTTGGTTCGGAGCCGTTTCAACGCACCATTGCCGAAACCGATATTGGCTACAGCGTAACATCGGATGCGGTTACGGCATTTCTTGACCGATTGCCGGTTATCTGGGCGCAAGCACCCTCGCGGTTTGATTTTCGGACTGAAGGGGCGGTGTCGCTGCCCAATCCCAACACGCGGGGGGTGGCATATCTGGACGATTTCGAAGGGACAACAATCATGCGCGATGTTCCGAACACCGCGCTGCTCTGGTCGTTTGCCTCGGTACCAGTGGGTAAGGATACGGCACAGTTTGCTCGTTCGCCTTTAAAATGGATTAATCCGGCAAAAAAGGTCCGTAAGGACAGTGTATTTGGTTCTAATATCGGGGATGAGGCGAGCGAGACGCAGGATATTCTGCGAGTTGTTTTTAGTCCAGACAACTCCGCTTCATGGGCAGGCATAATGCAAGCGCCCCCTGGCGCCCAAATCGGAATGAATTTTACCGATATTGAAAACCTTGAGGTGATTTTGCGCTCTCAGCAGGGAAGAGGTAATTTGCATATTTCAGTTGGCATGGCAATTGATGAGGATGCACCGCGTCGGGCAAAGGATGGTACGATTAAAGGGTTCAATGGTAGGCTAGACACTGAAGACCGAAACGGCAACGGGATTCTTGACCAAGATGAAGATACCGGGCTTGATGGTGTGTTTGGCACCGATTCTCTCTGGAGCCCGGGTTCATTAGATGATGGTAACGATGATTACAACCCTTATAACAACCAACAGGGCACAGAAAACAATCGCCGTCTCGATGCGGAAGATTTAGACCGCAACGGTTTTTCTCGTTACAATCACTATTTTGAATATACTATCGCCCTGCAGGACGAAAAGTTTCTGACCCCACTTTACAACAACTGGCGACTTTATCGATTGCCTTTACGGGACAGCACCCTATTTAGCAAAATCGGGACCCCGAAGTGGGAAGATATAAGAGTGGTTCGGGTCTGGTTCGATGGGTTCGAAAACCCTGATACATTGGAATTATACTCAATTCAATTTGTGGGAAGTAAATGGCGCGACCCCAGAATAACCGATAAGATGGACAAGAGAATTGTTTTAACTGATACTACGGAAAAGGTTTGGGTAGGTCAGGTTTCTAAGAAAACCGATACCAGTTACAACTCCCCGTTTGAACTCAAACGGGACATAACCGGACGGTTAGAGACGGAAGCCGCGCTTTTGTTTGGTTACAGAAACTTAGATACCAATCATCAGGCGTTTGTCAGTAAAACGATTACCACGGGCGAAGATTATCGGGATTACGAAGATTTGCGCTGGTTTGTTCACGACGACGGTAACGGGTTGAGCACTTTTATTCGTCTCGGTTCTGATTCGGCAAACTATTACGAATTCCGGGCGCCGATTTCCTCGGGCCGCAGGGTTTTATACGGCGACGGCAAGTGGTTTGAATTTACGCTAAAACTGGATTCTTTACCGCTGCTTAAACTGAAGCGCGATTCGTTACAAGTAACACCGGAGTCAATCTGGGGTTGGAAAACCGGAGAATATTATTACCGCATTAAAGGCACGCCGCTTTTAGCCAACATACGCTGGACGGCATTGGGGATCGAGAACACCGGCAGTAATAAGGTTAGTGGTAATGTCTGGTTCAACGACTTGCGTCTGACAGCGCCGCGCAAGGAACCGGGCTACGGATTTACCGCGCAAACTAATTTCCAATTGGCAGATTTCGCAGGGATCGACTTGAGGTACTCTTATTCCGACCCCAACTTTCGCCGCTTTTCTGATAGCAGGGGGGTAAAAACCGGCGGTTTTGAACAAAATTTTGGCACTAATATCAGGATGAATTTCGACCGCCTTCTGCCCCGGAGCTGGAAGTTATCAATCCCATTTGGTTATTCAATTGCGCGCCAGGTTTCGGTTCCGAAATTTTCTCCCACATACCCGGATCTGAGGTTGGAACTCCGAGAAGGTTCACGAGTAACTGGCAGGGGACTGGCGCAGGAAATCAATCTGACAAATATTTCCAAAGGTAAGTCGAGCAATAAGTTGCTTAATTATACAATTGAGGCGATGACATTTTCCTGGTACGAACGCTGGGCAGCTAGCCGGCGCTATCCATTTTACGATTCGAGTAGTTCTACCGGCTGGCAATGGCGCTACGGTATCAATCCGGATGTGAAGATATCTTTGGGTAAAGACCGAGAACTTTATCCTTTGCCCCGTGATATTCGGCTGGCAATCAACCGGGGAAAACAGATTGTTATTAGAGGCGACACAATCCGTTCTTACCCCGATACCATTAGAGGAAACGGGCTGGCGGGCGATTTTAATATCGGATTTTCGCCGATAGAAGACCTTAATATCGAATACGGCTGGGAGTCAGAGCGCGATTTAATCGTCTCTAATCCGGATACGATTTTGGGACGGACGTTGGGAGCAGAAGGTAGCCGGCAGGAAGACTTTAATGTGTCATATGAATTGCAGATTGGAGAGATTTTTAATCCTTCAATTGAGTTTAACGGCGAGTACAGCCACGAGCGGCCCAAAATGGGTACTACCTATGCCAGTTATCGGAATATCAACAACTCCGGTGAAATCTCGCTGAGTGCAACAGTTGAACTGCCCGATATTCTCGATAAGTTTGCAACTGCGGAAATAACCCGAAGAGCGCCGGCGCAAAGAGCCCCAAGAAAAGCCGGAAAGCCGGCAAGCACGCCGGAGCCTGATAAGGACGAAGAGTTAGGAGACACAACTAAGGCGGAATTGGAAGGTGACACCGTTACCACCGGTTCAGCGGCGAAGAAAACTGCACGGCATTTCGACCTGAAACCGATTGCGGGTGAACTGGCAAAGAGTGTTGAACCCCTTGAGGTAAGTTACACCATCTCACGCAGTAGCGACTATCAAGTTTTTTCCGGCGCCGCACCCTGGTATTATCGATTTGGATTTACCGACACCTTTCCCATTGACACCAGTATTATGGGCCGACTGCGGCGTACAAAAGATCTGGATAACAACTTCCGGCTTTCAACCGGGGGTGGTTATCGGAATTTTTCGCTGCGACTGGATTACAACCTCAGCTGGGGGAAAAACGCGGCGCTGGTGGGAGCAACCGCTGACCGTAGTATAGTCTGGCCTAATATTCAAATGAGTATAAATCGCGTACACAATTTATTCAGCGCCTTCGCTACCGACTCGCGAATATCTTCCAATTATCGAAAGAGCCGGGATGTAAGAGGAGAACTGCTACCCCTTTCTCAGGGAGGCGAAACACTGGCCATCTTTGGTCGAACCGAAACAAGAACTCAGGATTTTAACCCGCTTTTTTCCTGGCAAACCTCCTGGAAAAAGCGAATTTCGACCACCTTTAACATAAACTACAATACGGTAAGTAACATCTCCTATCTTAGCGAAACGGGGCTTAACCGCAGTCAGACCGATTCGCGCACGCAGGGCGCAAACTTTTCAATTTCTTACGCATTTTCAGCCCCTCAGGGATTAAAGGTGCCCTTTTTAAAACGGGTTCGTTTCACTTCCGATTTGAACCTTACCGGTCAGTTGCGGTTTTCCCAGACAGTGCGGGACCAGAAGGTGTGGAGTTCGGTTGCGGAACCAACAGTTGTCCCGCAACAGAGAGACAATGCGTTCGGAACAACTATTGGTGCATCTTACCGGTTTTCGCGGGCGATTGAAGCCGGTTTGAATACCGGCTACAGTTACAACCGCGGGTTGAGTGGTATTACCACGAAGCGAACCGATTTAAACTGCTGGGTACTGTTTCGTTTCTGATGAACGAGCGGGAAAAAGTTGTTGTGATTTTTTTGGCTAGTGTGTTTGTTGTTGGAGCGGGGTTGAGTTTCTTTAAGGCATTAAAACAATCGCGTACCGAATTGACGGTGCAGTATGGCGCTGAAGAGAAGTTGACCGAGCAGGTATTGGATGTCAATCAAGCGACGGCGGAACAGTTAGAGGCTTTACCCGGAATCGGACCGGTAATTGCCCACAGAATTGTTGACTATCGTGAGAAGCACGGCCTATTTAAATCGGTGGACGAATTGTTGAATGTCAATGGTATCGGGCCCAAACGGCTCGCGGCAATTAAAGATTTTGTCGTCTGCAATCAACCCTGATTCTAATTATTTTTCTTTTGCCATAATGTGGTAAAGCAAAGAGAATATTGTCAGCGTGGCGTTGGTGTTAAGGTGCGTTTCCTTTAATCTTGCGCTAAGAAACTGAAGTTTGGCGAGAATTTCTTGGGGACGGAGTTGCATGAGGTTGGGAGGGATTTCAGGGCCTATAGGAGAATAGCCCAATTGGGAACGGAGGGCATTGCGCAAGAGAAATATTGCAGTGTTTATCGCCGTGTTGAGTGTCACCTTTTCTGCGATGAGACTGTCTGCAGTATTGAGGAGAATGGTATCTTGGGCGGCGGTGTGCGCGGCGCCGGTAGGGATACGACTGAGAAACTGAATAATCGCCGGATTAAAGTAATCATCCGGGCTGGTGGCGATAGCGTAAGCCCTACCCAGCGAACCCTGGGCAAGAGAAGCGATAAGAGATAGGGGAAATTGAGACGGTTTGAGCCTGTTTTCTAACCAGCTTTTGATTTCGTTTTCCGAGATATCAGCAAAACGGATAAGATGGCAGCGGGAGCGGACTGTGGCAAAAAGGTTCTCGGGAACATCGGTGGTCAATATGAAAATGGTATTTAATTGCGGCTCTTCAAGGATTTTTAATAATGCATTCTGTGCCTCAGGGGTCATCTGGTGAGCGTTAAGGATGATAAAAGTACGTAACTTCGCTGTCATGGGGGGCTTTGCCATTTCTTTTCTTAACCAGCGGATTGCTTCGATACTTATCTGATAATTGGGAGGAATCGGTGGTTGCGGTTTGTCGAGTGTATAAGATTCAGCGAGATTTGCCATTGCTTCAATCACACCTTCCGGCGTCGCGTCTTTTGGCTTACGAACGGGAAAGATGAGTCTTACATCAGGATGGGTAAGGCGGGCAATTTTTCGACAGGCAGGGCAGGCGCCGCATGCGGCACCCGGTGAATTTTCACAGTTAATCTCCTGAGCGAATTTGATTGCGACCGTTCTTTTTCCCACCCCGGCTTGACCAACGAACAGAAGAGAAGAGTAATGACCGGTAGCAATTACCCGATCAAGGATATGACAGACTCGTTCTTGTCCGATTATTCCAGCAAAAGACATTTCTTACCTGCGACTTTATTCTGGTGCAAGGTATTCCAAGGGATTAACAGGTTGCCCCTCTTTTCGGATTTCGAAGTGCAGATAGTCGTCCACGGTACCAATTGAGGTGCCGGCACTCAGTTCGGCATTTACTATTGTACTGATTGTGGTTAAGTTTCCGTACAAAGTGTAATAGCCGACTCCATGGTCTACAATAATCAGGTTGCCGTAGCCAATAAACCGGTCCGCGTAAACTACCTTCCCAGGCGCAACAACTTGTACAGAACCGGTCTGGCGGACTTTGATATCGATGCCGGGGTTGTTGGTCTTCGTTCGATACCGGGGGTGGGTTTGGGAGCCGAATCGGGCAATTACTGTTCCAGAAACGGGCCAGATGAGTTTGCCTTTGTTTTGTTCGATATAATTTTCATTGCCGCTAATTCGGGCGCGGCGCGATAGGAAGTCAGTTATCAACTGTTGTAATTTGTCGCGGGAGGTTTTCAACTCCTGTTCAATGCGTTTATTGGTCTCTTTTTCCTGGCGAATTCTTTTCAAAATTACGGTTTCTTCGTTACGAGATGATTCTAATGCCGTCTGTTTTTCTTGTGTTTCTCGTTGGAGTCTCTCGATGTCGCTACGGGCTACGAGAAGTAACTGACGCTTTTGTTCTGCTTGTTTGATGAGGGTTGACATCTCAAAAATTAGTTTTCTGTCCTGTCGGCTGAGCAGGCGAAGATTGAGGGCACGACGGTATAGTTCCGGGATATTTTTACTGGTTAACAAAGCTTGCAGAGGAAAGACGCGGGAGTATTTATAAATGGCAAAAACTCTTTTTTTTAGTAGTTCCTGCCGTTGCTCGATTTGTTTATTTGTCTCTAAGAGTTGCGTAGTTATCTCACTTATTTCCCGGTTGCGAAGTTCGATCTGGGCCGTTAGCCGTTTAAGCAATTCCTGGGTGACGGCAATTTTCTTCTGGAGGGCATCAAGCTGGGCAAGGGTGACGGTTTCTCTTTGGGCAAGTTCCCCGAGGTGCGCAGAAATTTTATCCAGTTTGTTTTGGATTGAGTCCAGTTGATGCTGAAAGAGTTGAATAGAATCTTCCAGCGGAGATTGGGCACCTAATCCGATGCCAACGCCCAGAAGTATCGCGAGTAACAGTTTAATCCTCATCCGATCTGTGCGGTGCGTCCGATCCGTCGCGTTGAACCAGATGGAGTCGCGGTCAGCGTTGAAGGAATCCGGGTGAGGGCAAGGTAGGACCCACCTAAGCCGAATAATAAGCCGAGGAAGATGTTGCCGAATAGTATCAGCCAGATAGGAAACAACGGCGCCGGTATGAACGAGGAAACGATACGGTAGAGAAGAAATGTCAATCCGAAAGACAAAATGCCACCCAGTACGCCGTGCAGCGCCCCTTGAATTAAAAAAGGAACCCAGACAGCAGTTCGACTGGCACCGACCAGTTCCATTATTTCTATTTCCTGCGTGCGACTGAAGATTGAGTTTTCAACGGTTTGGAACACGATGAATAGCAGCGAGACGGTTACGATTGTGAATAAGATAATGTCCAAGAGGAAAGCGGTATTCAGGGCACGGTTAAGCTGGGCAAGAAGCTCTTTCCCAGACCAGACCTCAGTTACGCCGGGTAAGAGAAGCAGTTTCTGTTCAGTAGCGTTTACATTTTCCACGGTGGCGTAGTTGGGATGAAGCCGGATTCGAATTGAGGCCGGTAGAGGGTTCTCGCCAATCGCGGCAAGTAAGGAAGTATCCGAGCCTAAATCCCGGCGCAAATCGTCTAAGGCATCTTCCTTGGAAACGAAATGAATCTCGGCTACCCCGGCGATACGCGCGATACGCTGTTCAAGAGGCGTTGGATTTTCCGCCACCTCATCGGAGACAAAGGCATATATTTCGGCGCGTCTGCTTGCCGTTTGGATGACAGCCATTATATTAAAGGTGAGCAGGGTAAATAATGAAAGGAGAAGCAAACATATCGCCTGGACCGCGCCAGACAAAAAGAATTGTTGCCGGTTCCGGTTAATGGTGCGGAATGATTCTTTTAACAAATAGAGGGCATTCATAATTGTTAAACTTCGTCCCGCACAATTCTGCCGGCATCGAGAGTAATACGTCGGCGCTTGGTGCGTTCGGCAAGCAAAGCGTCATGAGTCGCCATTAGCACGGTTGTACCCTGATAATTGATATCTTTGAGGATGTTAAGGATGTCGTCCGCAGCCTTTGGGTCAATATTACCGGTGGGTTCGTCCGCGAGAATGATATCGGGCGACTTCACCAATGCCCGCGCGATGGCAACTTTCTGTTGTTCGCCGCCGGAAAGTTCATAGGGATAAGAGTTTTTCTTATGAATCAGGCCCAGCTGGTTTAATGTTTCCTGAATCCGTGCCGGAATGGTGTCGGGTTGTACATTGATTGAGCGCAAAACGAACTCTAAATTTTCATAGACCGTTCGCTCTGGTAATAGTCTGAAATCCTGAAAGATTATACCTAATCGCCGCCGGAGTAATGGAATTTCCTTTGTTTTGATTGTTGAGATATCGTAACCTAAAACTTTTATTTCCCCCTCGTCGGGAAGTTCCTGACGATAGAGAAGTCTCAGTAAAGTGGTCTTCCCGGCACCGGTTGCACCAAGTAAAAACAGAAAATCACCCTGATAAACTGTAAGATTAATGTCGGTAAGTGCGGGCCAGTCGCCCTGGTAATATTTAAAGACGTTTGTAACTTCAATCACCGGTGTTGTTCCAATGGTGATATTTTCAAGAGACATACCACTTTATAAGGGTTTTTAGGGCGGCGACTCCATCGCGCCAGCCGATTTTTTTACCTCGGGTTCTCGCCGTGTAATGAATTGGCACTTCCGCAATGCGCACCCGCCGGCGCAACAGTTTTGCGGTAATTTCCGGTTCGATATCGAATTTATTTGCTTTCAGTGCCAGTTGCTGAAACAAGGGGCGCCGGATTGCTTTGTAGCAGGTTTCCATATCGGTTATTTTACCACCAAACAGGGCACTTGTAAAAAAAGTCAGAAGGATGTTTGCCCACCAGCTGCGGCGCAGGAATTTTCCCTGTCCCCGGAAACGGGAACCGAAAACTGCCCCAATATTTTCGTCGGCAAAAGGCAGCAGAAGTCGCTGATAGTCATTGGGGTCGTATTCAAGGTCAGCGTCTTGAATGATAACGACATCACCTTTGGCATATTTTAATCCCGTGCGGATCGCTGCACCTTTACCCTGGTTGCGGGGATGAGTAAACACCTGGATGTTAGAAATAGTGCGCAACAGTTCGGGGGTGCAATCTTGCGAACAGTCGTCAACGACGATGATTTCCTTGTCAATAGGTACATTCTGAACCTTTTCTATTAAACTGATTATGGATTCTTCCTCGTTGAACACGGGAATTATTACCGAAAGTTTCATCTTAAATATCTGGCGGTTTCATTTGTGTTTTTAAGCGCGAGATTGTCCGTGTAACCATTACACCCAGCGCGGCATCACTCGACGGCTGGCGACGGGTGCGGCAACAGGAGATAAAGTCTTGGCACTCACGAGTGAGTGGTAGTTCATTGAAACCAAGGCTGTTTCCTGTTAACTCGTCACAAACTGCTGTTTCCTGCGCTCCCAAAACGGTAAAACGGCGGATAAAAGGCGGTTGCTGCCAGCGCGCTGTGCCGCTAAGCGGTGCGCCGCCAGCAAAATTCAAGTGATAGACAACATGGGTCGTGGTCGCTTCTATCGTGGTGGCGGCAACCGGTTGACCCCAAAGTTTTATTGCCATTGCCAAACAATGGGGTAGTAAGTCATTGAAAATGTCAACATCTGCCCGGCCTTTTGAGCTTCGGACAGTTTCGACGCGGATAATTTTGCCAATGTGGCCGCGGGCAACCCGCTCTTTTAGTTTCTCAAATTCTAACGTATAAAGGGCGGTGTGTCCCACCATTAGAATCAAATCTCGTTCTTGACTCAGTTTCAACATCAATTCTGCCTCGTCTGGCGTCAAAGCCATCGGTTTTTCGACCAGGACATCTTTTCCCTGCTGTAGCGCTTGAAGAGCGAGTTGATAATGGGTGTTATCCGGGGTGGCGATTATCACCGCTTTTATCTTTGAGTCGGCGAGCATATCATCCCACCTGATGATTTTGACATCAGGATGATTGCAAAGATTAGCCCGAACCTCGGGATCGGCATCGGTGATGAAAAGATGAGAGTTGTTTAATGTTGTGAGTGTTCGGATGTAATTTTTACCCCACTTGCCGACGCCGACAAGCCCGATATTCATTGCCGAATAGTACCTTCTCGGTAATCCTTGCCCGTTGAGGAAGAGGGAAATTTCTTTAACTGGTGTTGGAACCAGTTGATTGTCATCGTTAGACCTGCAACGAGGCTAACTTTGGGGTTCCATTTAAGTAGTTGCTGGGCGCGGGTTATATCAGGGCAACGACGTTTCGGATCATCGCCGGGAATGGGCAGAAAAATCAGCGGGCTTTTTGAACCGGTGAGTTTTTTAACCAGTCGGGCAAATTCGATAATTGTAAACTCTTCGGGATTTCCCAGATTTATCGGTTCAGACACCGGGCAACGAATCATTTTGTAAAGGCCGGCGATCAGGTCGCTAATATAGCAAAAACTGCGGGTTTGTTTACCGGTGCCGTAAATTGTAAGGGGTTGTCCGGTAAGTGCCTGATAAATCAGATTGGGAACAACACGCCCATCGTTTAGTTTCATTCGGGGGCCATAGGTGTTGAAAATTCGGGCAATGCGTACCGGCAGGTGAAAAATGCGGTAATAGGTCATGATTAATGCCTCGGCATACCTTTTGGATTCGTCGTAAACCGCCCGGGGACCAACTGGATTCACATTTCCCCAATAGGATTCAGATTGAGGGTGTTCTTTGGGGTCGCCATAAACTTCTGAGGTGGAGGCATGAATAAAAATTGCCTTTTTACTGCGGGCAAGTTCAAGTAAATTGTGCGTGCCATAAGCGCCTGCAACCATTGTTTCGATTGGATAGGCATAATAGTCTTTTGGTGAAGCGGGTGAAGCAAGGTTGAAAATCACATCCACATTACCGGGAATCGTAAAACTGCGGCTGATGTCTTTTTTCAAAAACTTGAATCGCGGGTTGCTTGCCAGATGGGCGATGTTTTCTTTTCTTCCGGTAACAAGGTTGTCAACACATAGTACCCGCCAGCCCCTTCTTAAAAGAAATTCACAAAGATTTGAGCCAATGAAACCCGCACCGCCTGCAACTAAACCTGTTTTCAATCTTGTCCTCTTCCTATTCCGATATAGGTTAATCCCTGTTTGCGCACCGTTTCAGGGTCAAAGATATTTCTGCCGTCACAGATTATGGGTAGGCGCATTCGTGATTTAATCTCCCTGAGGTCAATTTTTTTAAACTCTTCCCACTCGGTTAATACCGCGAGGAGATCAGCATCAACGGCAACATCGAGGGCGTTGTCGCAGTATTCGATATCGGGTAAAAATTTGCGGGCGTTTTTCATTGCCTGAGGGTCATAGGCGCGGACCAGGGCGCCTTCGGCGAGCAGGGCTTTGATAATATCGATTGAAGGGGCATAGCGCATATCATCGGTATTGGGTTTGAAAGCCAACCCCCAAATTCCGATGTTTTTACCTTTCAGGTTCCAGAGCGCCTTGCGGATTTTACGGACAAACCGCTGTTTCGCCTCTTCGTTAATTTTCTCAACTTCTTTTAACAACTGGAAGTCATAACCCAGCTCTTCGGCAATATGGATGAAGGCCTTTAAATCTTTGGGAAAACAAAAACCACCATAACCAACACCAGCATCAAGAAATGCCCGGCCAATTCTTTTGTCCATACCCATGCCATCGACAACTAAACGAACATCAGCACCGGCGGCTTCGCAGATAACGGCTAAGGCGTTAGCGAAAGAGATTTTCAGTGCTAAAAAGGCATTTGAAGCGTGTTTAATTAATTCGGCTGATTCAATGTCGGTAACAATTACGGGCGAATTGATGGGGCGGTAAATTTCTATCATTATGTCTCGTGCGCGGGTTGTTTCGACGCCGATGACAATTCGGTCCGGATGTAAAAAGTCGTTGACCGCAGAGCCTTCCCGTAAAAATTCTGGATTACTTGCGACGTCAAACGGTATGTTTGCCTGGTTGTAGCGTTCAACCGTCTTTTTAATCCATTTTCCGGTTTGAACCGGCACGGTGGACTTTTCGACAATCAAACGGTAGCCATCCATACTGGTGGCGATTTCGCGCACCACTTTTTCGACATTTGTTAGGTCGGGTTCGCCCGTTTCTAAGGGCGGTGTGCCCACGGCGATAAAGCAGACCTCGCTTTCGCGGACGGCGCTTTTAATGTCAGTCACAAAACTTAACCGGTTTTCTTGAACATTTTCAGCGACAATTTCTTTTAAACCGGGTTCGTAAATTGGTATTTCGCCCCGTTTTAGCATTTCGATTTTGCGGGTATCACTGTCGACACAGATTACGCGGTGTCCTATTTTCGCCAGACAGGCACCGGAAGTAAGTCCGACGTAACCCGTTCCAATCATCGCAATTTTCATATCGTTAAAATATATTAGCAGCGAAATTAAAGTCAAATGTCGATGAATGTCGGTGCGAAGGGAGGGTAGGGGTTGAACCGCCTCAGCGTTCGATGCTTGGGCGATAAAATTTGAGACAAAGTAGCGACGGTCTGGAGGCTATTTTCTTGCCGTGGTGTTTGTTCGGTCGGGTGTGCTTTATGTAGTTCTTGACTTTGCGTTAACTTTTTTTAATTATTGAACATTGACTTATTTCCTGCAGCAGTTAATTAACGGCTTACAACTCGGTTTTGTGTATGCCCTCATCGCTCTGGGCTACACTATGGTTTATGGGATTGTTCGTTTAATTAACTTTGCCCATGGCGATGTCTTTATGGTTGGCGCCTATTTAGGTTTTTTCGCATTAGCCAGCTGGCGTCTACCTTTGCCCGTTGCCATAATCATCGCGATGGTGGGTTGTGCGGCCTTAGGGGTCTTTATTGAGCGAGTGGCGTATAAGCCTCTGCGGCGGGCACCAAGGATTTCTTCGCTGATTACGGCAATTGGGGTTTCGCTTTTCCTTGAGTATTTTACCAGTTTAAAGTTTGTTTTTGGACCTTATTTCCGGGCTTATCCTCGGCCGTTTGCAATCAGAACATATAATCTGAACGGGGTAACGGTTTCGAACATACAAATTATTGTTTTCGGGGTGGCAATTTTACTGATGGTGGCTTTAACCCTGTTTGTTAACCGGACGAAAACCGGAATGGCAATGCGGGCGGTTTCATTCGACCGGGATGCGGCGGCGCTGATGGGAATAAATGTGGACAATATAATTTCGGTAACTTTCGGAATCGGAGCGGCACTTGCCGGCGCCGGTGGTGTACTTTATGGCATCGCCTACCCTCAGATTAATCCGTTTATGGGGATTATGCCGGGGTTAAAGGCATTTGTTGCTGCCGTGTTAGGTGGCATTGGCATAATTCCTGGAGCGATGTTAGGCGCCGTGATTATGGGAATTGTTGAGAAGTTAACAGAGGTTTACATCTCATCCACTTTAAGGGATGCGGCGGCGTTCGCAATATTGATTTTTGTTCTCCTCGTACGGCCGACGGGTATTATGGGAAAACGGGAACAGGAAAAGGTGTAGTTAAAATGGCAGCGGGTAATAAATTGAGAGTGGACATCGGCACTGTTGCGTTGCTTATTGTTCTTGGGTTGTTTGCGGTCCTGGGGTTTTTGATTGTTTCCGGGGTGATTAATCCTTATGTTCATACCATTCTATGTTATGCCGGCATCGTGGTTATTTCCGCATTGGGGCTTAATTTAATTTATGGATATACGGGACAGTTCTCGTTAGGTCATGCCGCCTTTTATGGTATCGGTGGATACACCGCAGCGCTGGTAACGCGGTCGATAGCGGCACAAGGATGGTGGGTGCTTCCTCTGGGCTTACTTGCCGGAGCATTAACGGCCGGGGCAATCGCCCTGCTGATTGGGCTGCCAATTTTGCGGTTGAAGTCCGATTATCTCGGTATTGCAACGCTGGGTTTTGGGATGATTATCAATGTGCTGTTTAAAAATTCTGATAAATTGATAAAGGCAATGGGTGGGGCAGCAGGCATGCGGGGGATTGAGAGATTAACCACTTTTCCCTGGGTGTTTATCTTCTGTTTGGGGGCGGTAATTGTACTCCGTAACCTTGTTTTTTCGGGTGTAGGCCGGGCGTTGATTTCAATCCGCGAGGACGAACTGGCAGCGGAGGCGGTCGGGGTGAACGCCACTTCTTATAAGACCCTGGGGTTTGTCATTGGTTGTATGTTTGCCGGTGTGGCTGGAGGGCTTTATGCTCATCTTTACACCTATCTCAATCCCGACAACTTCGACTTTCTTAAGTCAATTGATGTGTTGTTGATTGTTGTGATTGGCGGGCTGGGGAGTATTTCCGGGACGATAATTGCCGGTGCCGGCTGGGCATTTCTCCTCGAGGGTTTACGGGTTATCCTTCCTTCTGCGGTGCAGGAGTGGCGGATGGTTGTTTATCCCTTGGTTCTGATTGTAATAATGCTGTTCCGTTCCAATGGAATAATGGGGGGCAGTGAGTTCAATTTTCTAAAACCACAGGAGTATCGCCGGCGGTGAGCGTGCTACTGGAAATCAAAGGGTTGACGAAAACATTTGGTGGGCTCGTCGCCGTAAAAGATTTTTCTCTGACGCTCGAACCCGGGGCTCTCACCGGATTGATTGGACCCAATGGGGCGGGTAAAACCACCGTTTTTAATCTTATAACCGGGATGATTACGCCCAGTAGCGGCTCAATCGTTTTTGCCGGTCGCCCTGTTGTTGGGTTAAAGCCTTACCAAATATACCGGTTAGGGATTGGCCGGACATTTCAAAATATCAGGTTGTTTAAAGGGCTTTCTGTTCTGGATAATGTGCGGGTGGCATATCACCATCGGGGTAATGCCGGGCTGTTTGATGCGATTATCCGCACACGCCGCTTTTATTCTGAAGAAAAAATGATAACAGAAAAGGCCCGTGAGTTGCTGTCGATTTTGGGGCTCGAGACAAGAGAAAAAGATATGGCGCAGAATCTTCCTTACGGCGAGCAAAGGCGGCTGGAAATCGCCCGCGCATTGATTGCCGAGCCAAAAATACTGCTTTTAGACGAACCGGCCGCAGGAATGAACCCGGCTGAGGTTGGGCGGATGATGGATTTGATTCTTTTTATTCAGGACCGTTTTAAACTGACGATTTTACTGATTGAGCATCAAATGAAGGTTGTAATGGGCATCTGCCGTTGGGTGGTGGTGATGGACTTTGGTGAATTAATCGCCCAGGGTGTTCCCACTGAAGTCCAAAACAACCCCAAAGTTATCGAGGCGTATTTAGGCAAATCAGGAGGATAGCGTGCTTCAGGTGCACGATTTAGTTGTTGACTACGGCGCAATACGAGCATTGCGGGGTATCTCTTTTACCGTGAAAGAGGGGGAGATTGTAACTCTGATTGGTGCTAACGGCGCGGGCAAGACAACAACCCTGAAAACCATTTCCGGTTTACAGAAGGCCTCAAGGGGCGAGATTTTATTTTCGGGCAAAAGGATTGATGGGTTAGGGGGGCACCAAATCACAAAATTGGGTATCGTTCATGTGCCGGAAGGGCGCCGGCCATTTGCCGATATGACTGTAAAGGAGAATTTACTGCTCGGCGCGTACAATCGGCCCCGTGCCGAGGTTGAAAAGTCTTTCGAGCGGGTTTTTAAATCATTTCCTAGATTAAGAGAGCGGCTGAATCAGCGCGCCGGCACACTTTCGGGCGGGGAGTTACAGATGCTGGCGATGGGCCGCGGGTTAATGGCAAGGCCAAGACTGTTGATGCTGGATGAACCTTCAATGGGGCTCGCACCGATTCTCGTTCAGGAGATTTTTTCTATCATTCAAGAGATCAATCAACAGGGCACGGCAATACTGCTTGTCGAGCAGAATGCGTTTATGGCGCTTCAGATTGCGCACCGGGCATATGTGCTTGAAACCGGCCAGATTGTGCTCGAAGGGAAAGCGGATGAGTTGAGAGATGCGCCTGAGGTCAAAGCCGCTTATCTCGGTGAATGACCCCGAAAAAACAAAACCGGACCGAGTTCGTTTTCTGGTTGGCGGTACCGGCGGTTTTTTGCGTTTACCTACTCACCCGAGCGCCCACGGTGGGCTTAATCGATTCCGGAGAACTGGCAGCGGGTTGTTACCTTCTTAACATCCTGCATCCAACCGGCTATCCGATGTGGACACTACTGGGTCGAATAGCAACGCTTTTCCCTCTGGGCACGGTGGTCAACCGTGTCGCTGTGCTGAGCGCATTCTTTTCTGCGGTGGGGGGGGCATTTTTTATTATACTCTTGAAGCAGCTCGGGTGTGGGACTTCGGTTTCAGCGGCAATGGGTTCGATTCTCGGTTTTTCAATTCCGGTCTGGTCAATAAGCACCGATGTTGAAGTTTATAGTTTGTCTTTAGCATTGATAACTGTTGTCTGGTGGACGGTGGCAACAGCTGATATCAGAAAAAATTTTTTATTCTTCGCCTATGTTGCCGGGTTGACCCTGACAAATCATATGTTCGGACTGAGCGCGGTTCTGGGGGCCAGTTTTGTTTTGATTTTGCAGGAAAAACGGCGGCTGTTAAACAGGTTACCCTTGATGTTGTTACTGTTTTTACTGGGTATATCACCTTATCTATTTCTCATTATGCGGGCGCGCTGTGAGCCGGTTTTAGCCTGGGGAAATCCGGTAGATTTAGAAAGATTGTGGTGGCACATTACCGGGAAACAGTACCGCGTCTGGATGTTTTCTTCTTCTTTAAATGAGGTTCTGAGAAATGCGGGTAAAGGGATATCCCTTTTAGCAGGTGGTTTGGGTTATGTGCTATTGCCTTTTTCGGTTTATGGTTGGCTACAGTTGTTCAGAGGTTTAAAGGCCGTTGCTTTGGGGTTGACAATTAGTGCGGTAATCAGTTTTCTTTATGCGGTGAATTACAGTATTCCAGATATCGAGGCCTATTTTATTCCTTCGTTGGTCTGTTTGCTCATTTTTGCCGCAGTGGGGGTGGAGGGGATAAAAGGTAGCGGGCGCAAGTTTCGTCATCTGGTCTGGTTTGTTGCCTTGGGTGTGCTGGCATTCAATTTTCGGACGCAGAACCGTTCCGACGATTGGGTCGCGTACGACCAGGCTTTGAACACGCTTGCTGCGGTGGACAGCAATGCAACGATTATTACCGATTGGTGGGACCTTTATGCGCCGATTTTTTATCTGCAGCAGGTCGAAGGTGTGCGTACTGATGTGTGTATCATTGACAAAGAGCTGGTGCGGCGTTCCTGGTATTTTGAATACCTGAAGAGAAGTTATCCCTGGTTGATGGAACGGTCGCAGCTGGAAAAGGAGCGTTTCCTTGAGCAACTGCACCGCTTTGAGCACAACCAGACTTACAGTCCGGTGGCGATTCAGGAAAGTTACATTTCGCTTTTAAGAAGTTTTTTCTTGAAATCTCCTGAACGCCCCTGGTACACGACTTTCTCGGGGACGGAAAACGAGGATGCCCGACAGCTGCTAAGTGGTTTTAAATTGGTACCGTTTGGAATCGTTTACCAGGTGCGGGAAGATACCTTTGTGCCGGTGTTTGATTACCATCGGTTACGAGTCCGTTTGCCGAAACGAAAGTTGGACGCACGAACGCAGGTTAATCTGAACCGTTACCGTCATTTTGTCAAGGAGCGGATAGATTTATTGATGAGTCGAGGAAGAAGGGAAGAGGCGACAGCGGTTGCCGATTGGTATCAACAAAACTTCATCCAGCGTTGATTGATGGTGCCTTATTTCGTCCAGGTTTTTGCCAATGCCGGTTTAATGGCGGGGGTGGTTTACATTCCACTTCTGGCAAAGGAGCTGGGCGCCAGTGCCGCTGCAATCGGGTTGCTGGTAGGAGTTTACCAGGGAGCGCTGCTGTTTTCCAATTTATTGTTTGGTAGATGGGCAGATTTCGGTAACCGAAAAAACTTTGTTGTGCTTGGTTTAGTCCTTTCGGCACTGACCATGGCGCTGCACATACCGATAAAAAACCTATCCGGGCTATTTCTGGTTCGATTGCTTACCGGGCTATGTGCCGGGATATTTCCGGCGGCACTGGTCGCCTATTTTTACGAGGGTAATAAGCGTTTGGGGCGATTCAGCGGGTTTGGTTCACTGGGTTGGGCCGCAGGGGCGTTGATTGTCGGGTTGGTCAGTACAAAGGCGATTTTTTTTGTTGCCGCACTGGCGATTGCGTTAACCAGCGCAGTGGCATTTTTGGGGTTGCGCAGTCAGCGGGTTGCTTTGGAGCAGACCTTCTTCAATTTGAAGGTGTTGCAGAGAAACTGGCGAATTTATCTTTCTTTCCTTTTACGGCATTTGGGGGCGTTCAGCATCTGGACAATTTTCCCGGTATATCTGGTCAGCCTTGGGGCGAGTCGGTTCTGGGTTGGTTTGGTTTATGCGCTCAACCCTTTGGGGCAATTTGTGTTTATGAATGTGGTCGAGTCCTATGCCGAAGAAAAACTGATCAAGGCGGGACTGCTGCTTTCTATTTTAGTATTCATTGCTTTCGGGTTGGCAACCGATTTTCGTCAGGTTATTCCGATTCAACTTGTTCTTGCCCTTTCCTGGTCCTGCCTTTATCTGGGGACATTAAAGCAGTTGATGCGCACCAATCCGGAAAGGTCAACCGCTGCCGGTATGCTGCAATCGGTATTGAGCCTTGCTGCGGTATGCGGTGCATTGCTTGAAGGTGTTACCGGTAACTTCGGTTACCGAACGGTGATGTTTGTTGCGGCGGGTTTGGCTTTAGCCGGCACACTGATTTACTTTCTGACCCCGGAAAAGACCTGATTAAGATAGAAATAGAACCGCTAAGATAGCAAACCCCAAACCGATTAGGTGTTTCAGGTTTAACGGTTCTTTGAGAACGAGATAGCCCAGAACCGTCGGCACGATGATGTACATCCCGGTTAAAGGGATGACAACCGAAGCGGGTCCTTTTTTCATTGCCAGGTAGAAGAACACCGTTGCTAAACCGGCCGCGGCGCCCGAGAGAAAGGCGATAGGTGCGGTTTTTACCCAGCGCATCGTTCCTACCGATAGTGTGTAGATAAGTATTGGCACAATGCTGGCGATTGTTGACCAGAGGGCGATAGTTTCTGCCGGGGTGTCGCGGGTGAGAATTTTTGTCAAAAATCCCCAGATACCCCAGAGGAGTAAGGTAAAAATCGCCAGCAGCCGGTAGTCCATCGGGCAAATCCTAACAACCTTTCGATAAGGTGTCAACGGTTTAATGTGCTTTAATGTTACAGGTTGATATTGACCGGCGCCCAGTTGGCGCCGCCATCACGGGTTTGGAGCAGGGTAAGTTCGTCGCCACCGATGATGCCAACAATCCCATCCGGGAAGAAACGGACTGAATACAGGTCATTGGTTGTTCCGGAGTTGATTTTCTCCCAGGTTTCGCCGCCATCGAGGGTGTGAATCACCGTTCCTTTGGCCCCGACACAGAAGCCAGACATCGTATCGTGTCTCATATCAAGCGAGTAAAGTGCCGGGAGTGGGCTATCAATGGGCAGGGGACGCCAGATTTCACCGCCGTTGGGAGTAAAAAACACCCTGCCCGAAGTCGTGGTCATAAATCCGACAACGTCATCCGCCGGAAAATGGACCGCAGTAAAGTGGGTGTGGGCAACGAGGCCCTGGACATTTTCTTTTTGGGAAAACCATAGTTGTCCGCTCGTCGATGTTTTTAAGACCGTGCCATTAAGACCGACCGCATATCCGGTCATATCGTCAGCGGGGAAGTGAATGTCCATAATTTTTTCATCCGTGGCGGTCAGAAGTTTTTCCCAGGTTTTACCGCCATCTCCGGTACGGAGAATTGTGCCGTTATCGCCGGCAACAAACCCAATTTCCGCTGAGACGGGAAATTTTATTGACCGCAAGTCCACATTTGTGCCGGGGTTCAATAAGGACCAGGTTTTGCCACCGTCTTCGGTGATGAGGACTGTGCCGGCATCGCCGCAAATATAGCCGATATCGGCGTCTTGAGGAAAACAAACAGAGTAAAGATTAACCGTGACCGGTGCCTTGAGTCTTTCCCAGTTTGCGCCGCCGTCGCGGGTTAAGATAATAAGCCCATTGTCGCCGACCGCATAGGCGACAAGGCTGTTTTCAAAAGCAAACACCGAGTTGATACGATTCGGCATCGTTATATGATAATCGAAAAAACCGGTTTCTGTCAAGTTTCCAATGGTCCCTTACAATAGGTTACTATGATAGGTTATTTCTCAAATTTACGGAGAACGGCGGGTTTAAAACCTACTTGAGATAATACCGGGGTGTGATAGTTAATTCATGCTAATGTGTGAAAACACGCTATAAATGCCGCTTATCAGGCTAACTTAGAACCAATCGGTAAGACAGTACGGCAAGGTAGCGCCAATACCTATCTGTACGGTATCTTGGATAGGCTGGGGGAAAGCGTTCAGTAGTTGAGTCATTAAGCGACTCAGGGAACGACTCCCTGAGCGGCTAGTGGACCGATTTGTCGAACCCTTACCGGTGCGGTGGTTGGTGTAAATAAGTGACAGATTTGTAATAAGTTAACCTTACAAAAGGTCTAATCGTTTTGGGTGTGGTAACCGGTTTTGATGAAGCGCAGAAAGTCCAAGGTGCAAAGGTGTGAGACCTGATGATATCTTAAATGAACCAGATAGCACAATACACCAATTTTTCCCTATACCCATTTTTATAACATGCAGCCGTTAGAAGGTTATTTTAGAATTGGTGTAACCTTGCCGGAATTAAATTAAGTGAGCAATGTGTGTTCTTAAGATTAGCCCGTAGAATGAAACAACGATTTTGTTTCGCCCGCGCTTGAACACCACCGGCACGATACGATATCCTTTTGTCTTTTTGCGGAATTACTCGGAACCGTCCCGGAAAATGTCCTAACGCAAATCTTGACGGGGTGTTATTGGTTAATAATATTTAGCTGTCAGCCGTTAAAAAGAAAGGTGGTTTTTATGGCAAAGAAGGTTAGATTAGGAATCAATGGTTTTGGTCGTATTGGCCGATTGGTTGGTCGGCTTGTTTCCCGGCATCCGAGAATTGAACTCGCGGGCGTGAACGATGTAACCGATGCCGCGACCCTGGCTCATCTGTTGAAGTACGACTCAGTGCACGGGTTTTTTAAGGAGGAGGTGGTATGGGAAGGTGATGAACTGATTATTGCCGGCCGACGGGCAAGGGTAACGGCGATTAAGTCCCCGGCGGATTTGCCCTGGCGCGAGCAAGGGGTGGATATCGTGCTGGAGTCAACCGGACTTTTCCGAAGTTACGAAAAGGCGCGTGGCCACTTGCAAGCGGGTGCGCGTAAGGTTGTGATTTCTGCCCCGCCCAAGGGTGAAGGGGTCAAGTCAATCGTAATGGGGGTGAATCAGGATTCGTACAATCCGGTTGAAGACAATGTTGTCTCAAATGCATCCTGTACGACCAACTGTGTCGTACCGGTTGCCAAGGTACTGCACGAGTTCTTTACGATAAAACAAGGTTATATGACGACAGTGCACGCTTACACTAACGACCAGCGCATCCTTGATTTGCCGCATTCGGATTTGCGAAGGGCACGGGCAGCAGCCATGTCAATGATACCGACTTCAACCGGAGCAGCGAAGTTGATCGGGGTAATTTTCCCGGAACTCAAGGGAAAAATTGATGGCATGGCGATTCGAGTTCCGACACCGGATGTTTCGATTGTTGACCTCGCCTGCGTAGTAGAAAAGAAGACGACAGTTGAGGAGGTTAATCAGGCATTCCGGGAAGCGGCTGAAGGGAAATTGAAGGGGATTATTCAATATACTACTGAACCGCTGGTTTCAGTGGACCTGGTTGGTAATCCCCACTCGGCGATTTTTGATGCCGGTTTGACATCGGTGGTTGATGGTAGCCTGGTTAAAGTCTATGCCTGGTACGACAACGAATTTGGCTATGCCTGTCGATTGGTGGATTTGATTGATTATATTGCCGAGAGGATGTAATGGGCAAAGTTTCGGTGCGTGACCTGCCGGTTGCTGGTAAGCGGGTGTTTGTGCGGGTTGATTTCAATGTCCCGCTGGACGCCACCGGCAAGGTTGCCGATGATACCAGAATCCGTGCGGCACTACCGACGATTCGCTGGTTGATTGAGGCAGGCGCAACCGTCGTACTTGGTTCTCATCTGGGAAAACCGAAAGGTAACCCCGACCCGAAATTCAGTTTGCAGCCGGTGGCACTGCACCTCGAAACAGTGCTAAAACGACCGGTATATTTTGCCTCTGATTGCATTGGGCCAGAGGTTGTGAAATTGTTAAAGACTGTTGACCCGGGTTCGGTGGTTCTGCTGGAGAATCTGCGGTTTCACCCGGGCGAGGAAAAAAACGACCCAGTGTTTGCCAAGAGTTTAGCGGCACTGGTTGACCTATACGTGAACGACGCTTTTGGTACGGCGCACCGTGCCCATGCCTCAATCGCTGGTATGGCGGCATTTTTCGCTCAGCCGGCAGCCGGTTTTTTGATGGAGAAAGAGCTGGAATACCTGAGTAGAGTTGTAAACGCGCCCGAACGGCCCTTCGTTGTTTTGATTGGTGGGGCAAAGATTTCCGATAAAGCAGGCGTAATAAAGAACCTGCTTCCCCGGGTGGACAAGTTGTTAATCGGTGGTGGGGTTGCTTTTAACTTTTTAAAAGCCCGGGGATTGAATATCGGGAAGTCTATTTATGATGAAGAACTTATGCCGGAAACCGAGAAATTGGTTAATGATTCAAGAATCGTTTTGCCGGTTGATGTCCGAGTGGAGTTGCCTTCCGACGGAAAAGATGGTTTGCTGGTAAATGTGACTGAGATACCGCAGGATGGGATTGGTCTGGATATCGGTGAAGAGACGATTGATTTGTGGACGAAGATTATCAGGGAAGCGCGCACGGTTGTCTGGGCTGGTCCGATGGGAATGTTCGAAAGGGCGCAGTTCAGTCGCGGCACAGTAGCAATTGCCCGGGCGATTGCTGAGGCGACAAAACAAGGAGCGGTGACGGTTGTCGGGGGTGGAGATACAGTAGCCGGTGTTAAAATGGCGGGTGTTGAACAGCAGGTCAGCCACATTTCAACCGGGGGGAGTGCGACCCTGGAATTTCTCGAGGGGAAAAATTTGCCCGGCGTAGCGGTGCTGAGCGACAAAAAATGAGCGGGAAGACACTTCTGCCGTTGGTGGCGGGCAATTGGAAAATGTACAAAGGTGTCCGCGAGGCAGGCGAATTTGTTCGATTGCTTGCCGAGAGAATCGGGGCGGAAAAAGATAGAGAGGTTGTAATTTTTCCGCCTTTTACTTCAATTCCGGCAGTTGCCCAAGTGCTAAAGGAACTCAACAGTACGATAGTGTACGGTGCACAGGATGTTTTCTGGGAAGCGGAAGGTGCATTTACCGGTGAGGTTTCGCCCGCATTCCTTGCCGAACTGGGATGTCGGTATGTGCTTGTTGGCCATTCGGAGCGGCGCCATCTTTTGGGAGAGAGTGACGAGATGTGCCGACTCAAAGTTGCGGCAGCGTTACAGCACGGGATAAGACCGATTCTCTGTTGCGGGGAAACTTTACAGGAACGCGAGGCAAGCGAGACAACCGATGTGATTAAGAAACAGTTGACAGCTGGGCTCAGCGGGATTTTAGCCGAAGCAAATTTTGACATCGCCTATGAACCGGTCTGGGCGATAGGAACCGGGAAAAACGCCACCGGCGAGCAAATCGAGGAGGTGCACAATTTTATCCGGCACTGGCTCAGCGAAAGGTTCAATAAGAGTGAGGAGAGGATTCGAATTATCTACGGTGGGAGTGTGAAGCCGGCAAATATTGACAGTTTGATGGCCCAACCATCGGTTGATGGGGTACTGGTGGGCGGCGCGAGTCTTGACCTGGACAGTTTCGTGCGAATTGTCAACTATGGCAGGGGGAAGTAAGATGGTGTGTTTACTCTTGACTTTATTATTGATTCTGTTAATCTACTAACAAGGAGCAAAAGAATATGTATGGTGTACTGATTTTTCTGCATCTGTTGGTTGCGATTCTTTTGGTACTGGTGGTTTTAATCCAGCAGCCCCAGAAGGGTGGGCTGGGAACGATTTTAGGTGGCGGCGAGTCGATATTCGGCGGCGGTGGAGCGGCGCCCTTTATGGCCAAAATAACCTCGGCACTGGCGGTAGCGTTTATGTTAACTTCGCTCGGACTAGTGCTGGTCGGTGCCCGAAGAGTCAAAACAGCACCAAACCGAACTTCGCTGAAGTCAAGTGGTGCAGTAGTAAAAGTTAGTCAACTGGAGAAGGAATATGTACGCAGTGGTGAAGATAGCAGGTTTTCAATACCTTGTTAAGCCCGGTGAGATTATAACGGTGCCTCGTCTCGAAGGAGAGCCAGGTAGCCCGGTGCGGTTTGATGATGTATTGATGGTCCGGACAGAAGACCAGGCGATAATCGGCAGGCCTACGGTTCCCGATGCTTATGTTGAAGGTAATATCGTAGAGCATCGGCGGGGTGATAAGGTGACCATTTATAAATTCATACGACGGGAAAATTACCGGCGCAAGAAAGGGCATCGACAACTTTTAACCCGGGTAAAGATTACCAAGATTGGTTATGGGCAATAAGAACAAGTAATGAGCAGTTTAAAGAAGGACAGGAGGATGCTATGGTGAGAAGGTTGCCGGGATTGGTTTTGCTGGGAATTTTCTTCGTTAACATCAGCGGCATCCGGGCGAATCTGCTGGAGAACGGCGATTTTTCTTCCTGGGCCAGTCCTACCCAGCCTGTGGGCTGGATTGTTGAGGACAGTACCAAAGCAAGAATTGAGCGTTCAGGCGATACGGTACGTTCGGTGCCTTACGGCTGTCGAATAACACGGCTGGTGACCGGGACCGGGAATAATTACGGCTTGAAGCAATTTGTTCCTGTTACCCCGGGAGTAGTTTATACGTTGAGTGCCTGGTATTTTGATGACGATGTCAACGCCCGGGGCGGGATTGTGATTACTTGGTGCCGTGCCGATTCCAGTGCAATTAAGAGTACGACGGTGGCTTATACTGATTCTGCGATTCACACCTGGCAGCGTCTGGTGAAAACCGACACCGCACCGGACAGCACCGTTTTAGCCAAATGTTTGCTTCGGGTGTATGGATTTACCGGTGGTCCGGCTGGTGGTGTGGTATATGTTGATGATGCGGAATTTAACGCCGGTGCCGGTGCAGTATCGGAGACAAAGTTAAATGGTCTGCGTGGTGCATCACTCAAAGTGTCTCCGACAGGGAGCGAAAATGTTCAAATTAAGTTGACAATCGATAGACCGGTTAGCGGCCGGTTAGCTGTTTACAATCTAATAGGGCTCAAATGCCGCGAACTGTGGCGGGGTAGCTTGGCCTCCGGTGATTATAATTTTTACTGGGATGGTCGGGATCGGGAAGGCAGACGGCTATCACCGGGGGTTTATTTTGTTATGTTTGAAGGGGAATCCGGCGTCACGCGGGCGCAAAAGTTTGTTTTCAGTTGGTGAGGGGTTAAAGAAGTTGAATGGGGAAATTTTAGACCGAAGGGCGGAAAAGAGCCGAAATAGTTTTCCGCCGGTTTTAATGTTAAAAACCAGAAAGAGAAGGTGAGAAAATATGAAGGCTAAAAAGGAGAAAGGTATGGCACTCACTGCAATCCAAAAGATCGAAAAACTGGGCAAAAAGGTTGCAAGTATGACCCAGGCAGAACTTGCCCGGGCGGTCGGTGTTTCCCGGGAGCGAATTCGTCAGCTTGTGCCACGGATGAAGATTAAACCCGGTCGGCGTGTTGTTGCCTGGCACCGAACGATCTCCAAGAAGCAGCGTGCGGCGATGATTAAAATGTACGAAGCCGGTACTTCATTGAATACGATTGCGAAAAAATACGGGGTAAGCGAGTACCATGTCCGTGAGGTAATCCGGATGGCGCGGAGTGAGTCCCAAGGCAAGAGGTCTTCGGGGCAGAAATAAAAACTAACTTTTAACAAAAAATGGGCGATACCCGAATCGAACGGGTGACCTCTGGTATGTGAGACCAGCGCTCTAACCAGCTGAGCTAATCGCCCGACAGAAGTTTAGCGGACGATTTATTAAAGTCAAGTTTTGATATACGGAGAATCGAATAAAGAAAGGTATTTAATTTATTGTATTGAACGAGGGCGAAATTTTGTTGAGCATATCGATAGTGGTCTGGATGCCATCTTCCGCTTTTAATTTTTGATATATCCGCAGCGCCTGCTCAAGGTTAAAGCGTGCTTCATTAGGATGGGTGCGGGCGAGAAATTTTGCCAGTTTAACCAAGCAGTCAGCTTCGCCGCGCTGGTCATTAATGGCCCGAAACAGTTCCAGCGCTTCGATTAGATGCTGTTTTGCAAGGGGAAGGTTGTTAAGAGATTGTTCACTGTCGGCTAAGGCAAGGAGGGTCTTTGCGGCGGGCACGGGATTGTTGGACTGACGGCTCAGATTTAGCGCTTGTTCCAACCGTTCCTTTGCCAGGGCGGGTTGATTTACTTTCTTGAGGGTTAAACCGATATTGTAAAGGTCTTCAATAATTGCAGAACTGTCACCAAGAATCTGGTGCTTGTTCAAGGCGTCGGTAAGGTAGCGCAACGCCCCCTGCCAGTTTCCTTCCAGATAATTAATTAACCCCTGTTCGGTAAGGGCATCAGCCTGAGTTGTCAGGTCTTCTGATGATGCCGTTAATTTGAGCAGTTGTTCCAGTGCGGTACGGGCTTTAGCTCTGTCGCCGGTGGTGCGATAAGTGCGAGTTAGTTCTAAAAGCGCCTTCATTTCGTGCCGGATGTCCGAGTGGCGCTGGCTCAATTCGCGGGCTTGTTCAAGTTGGCTAATTCCTTTTAACGGTTCATTTTGCAAAATCCAGAGACGGCCGGATAAAATCAGGTCACCGGCGAGTTCTTTTTCCCGGCCTGGTTCGCGGTCAAGCGTAATCGCTTCATCGATGAGCGTTCGGGCACGCTGGTAATTTTGATGGAGGATGGAGTTGACGGCAAGTCCGACAAGATTACGGCTGATTAATTTTCGGTCGTTGGCTCTTCGGGCAAAAACGAGTCCTTGTTCGAAAAATTCCCGGGCAATGTCAATGGAATTGGTACGCTCATGGGTTAGACCCAGTTCGTAAAGCGCTCTTGCCTGACCGCGCAGGTAATTGATTTCGCGGTAGATATGCAAGGCGCGGTCCAGGGTGTCAATAGACCGTTTGTAATCACGCTGGGCACGGTGGATTACGCCAATCGCGGTAAGCTGTTCGGCTTCGCCCAATCGATTGCGGAATTGACGGGAGAGGTGGAGACCATCTTCGTAGGCGGCGCGGGCGCGGTCCAGTTCACCCTGGCTGAAAAGCAGGTCACCAATTGCCGTGTACTGAGCGACCGCGGTCCGATGGTCGCCAATACTTTCCAGTAAACGGAGGGCAGAACGGTGATATTCCAGTGCCGCTTTTGGTTGCTTTTCACGGGTCAACAATTCGGCGAGGTTGATGTAGGCGCGCGCTTCAAGTTCAACATTTTTTAAAAGCCGGCTGAAGTGGATGGTTTCTTTTAACAGGCGCTTTGCCCTTTGGTGCTCATTTTTTTCCTGCGCGATTCGGGCGGCGAGAAAACAGGCGGCAGCGGTTGCGCCAATTGATTTAACTTTTCGGGCGTGGGCAACTGCCTGGGTAAACTCCTGTTCGGCAAATTCGAGATTACGGTTAAAGAAATGGCAACCACCACAGAGTAGATACAGGGCAACGAGTTCGGTACCTTCGGCTTTCTTTTTTGCTTCTTCCCAGCGCGTTAGGGCTTTATCCCATGCGCCGCGTTCTGCTAATTTTAGTCCGGCTTCAAAAAGTCGGGCAACATCCTCTTTCTTTGTGTAGGTTAAACCGTCAAGATAGACGATGCCAAATCGGCGCCAGAATTGACCCAGCCGGGTGTAATAATTACGAAAAGCGGTCTGCTCAATCAAAGACAAATTTTGTTCTAAGCGGATGAGTTTTTCGCGTTCGTTAGATTGCTTTCTTAGTAAGAACAGGATTGCGCCGGTGGCAAAAACGACCAAGACGGTTAAAATGAGTAAAGCAAATAACATCGGTTAATGATAATAGCCAGAAGTTAAATGGCAAATTATGCCGAGAGATTAAGGCAACTGCTGTTCGGGTGCGATGGGCGGTTAATCGCCAAGCAGAATCGAGCCCGATTCGGATGTTAGCGCTTCTATTATGACGCAATTAACGGGTGGAATTTGACAAGTGGCGATTAACATTAGACAATAAGGGGTGAAGAATTTGATTCTTGCGATAATGTCCGGGTGGATGGTTGTCAGTGCCGGGTGTCGGGGAAGCGGAAAGGTGGTGCCTTTTAACCCCAGTGCGGTTCTGGAGCCGACCATGATTAAAGATTTGAGTGAAGGTGGAGTGGCAATCTGCGCGGATGGGGGACGGTTGCTTGTGCTGACTGCTTCCGGTACACGGATTCTAACCGTTGACACCAATTTCAACCAAATGGAGACGATCCCGTTGAATAGACGGTTGGTACCACCGCGCGGTATCGGTGCCGACCGGTATTACATTTACCTTTATGATGACAATGTGCTATACCGGCTGGCAAAGGATAAGTTGACGATGCAGGAGTTGTTGGGGAATGTGCGGGTGGCGGGACTGGCAAATTATGCACCGGGTGAGGTTCTGGTAAGTGAAGGCGAGCGCCAGTTCGTCCTGTTAAAGACCCTTTTTGGTGAGAGTCGGGTTTTTCTTGATAAGGTCGATGTTCCTCGGCCCGGAGCAATGACAAATTTCCCCAATGGAGTTTGGGGGATTTTGAGTGCAAGCGACCGGCTTGTTAAGGTAAACCGGGCGGGAATTGTGTTTAAAACTGCGAAACTGCCGCCTGGTGTTGATGTTCTTGCTGCCGATAAATGGGGGCGGGCTGTGGTTTTGAAGAGGGGCGAGCCGGTCGTATGGGTGGACGAAAATGGTAAATTTAATGGTTATGGGTTAAGTGGGGCAGCAACGCCCACAGGATGTGCGGTGCTGGATGGGCAATTTGTAATTCTCGACAACGGCAACCGTCTGCTATCTTATCGTTTGCCAGCGATTACCCGCTCGGGCGGGAAAGAAGCGGAGCAAGATAACGGGTTGTTTCCCGGCAGATAGATGCTGGGAGTTAATTTCCTTTTTCTCGTGTTGACAACTTTGCCTGGCAGCGAACGTGTCGAACGGGTCTTTATTGCCGATGGAATAAATGCGGTGTATTGGGTAGGACAGGGTTTTGAAGTCGGAAAGGTGCGGGCAGTACTATTCCTGGGCAGCGATTCAGTTTTTATCAATGACCGGCTCCTAAACCGTGCGGCGTATCTTTTAGATGTTCAGGAAGGCAAGGTGGTTTTCTTCGTTCCTCCTCCGGAATTGGCGACCGTTCGGGTAATTTATCGCTATCTTAGTTTTAACGATAGCCGGAAGATGCCGCGCGGTGAGGTGCTGCGGGAGATTGACTATGGAACCGGTGAAACATTGATAAGTGTGGCGAAGATTGACACAACCGGTGAAGAGCCATCAGGGAACTGGACCGTTTCGGGAAGTAAGTCGCTCGGGTTTTCAGCCGGCACGGTGTCAGGTGTCGGCATCGACCAGGCAACAAATCTGGTGCTTTCGGGCGAGGTCGAGGGTGTTGTTGTCGAAGCGGAGTTCTCGGACCAGAGTGCGCCGATACCGCCCGAGGGTACAACAAGAGAATTAGAGGAGTTGGACCGGATTGCAATCAGCCTACGAGGGCGAAATTGGCAGGGGAATTTTGGCGATGTTGAACTGGGGTTTGATGGCGGGTTGTTTGGTAAGGTGGAACGCCGGGCGCTGGGGGCATTGGTAAAAGGGGAAAAAGGAATTTTTAATGTTACCGGGGGTTATGCGAAACCACGGGGTCAATTTGGTTCATTGTTGTTAAACGGCATTGACGGAGTGCAGGGTCCGTACCCGCTGGCACCGGATGGCAGAGCGGCAGAGATTGTGCCCGGTAGTGAGAAGGTTTATCTTGATGGCAAGTTGCTGGTGCGGGGCTGGGATGCCGATTACACAATTGACTATTCCACTGGAGAGCTAATTTTTACCAACCGGAACTTGATTGACCACCGCTCACGGATTGAAGCAGAGTTTCAGTTTGTCACCGATGACTACGAGCGGAGTAGTGTTATTGCCGGAGTTGGTTTACAGCCTGGTCCATTCCGTTTTGAACTGACTTTCTTTCAGGAGGGTGACAATCCAGAGCAGATGCGTTTGCTGGAGTTGAGCGAGGATGAGAAGAATATGCTCGGGGCGCTGGGTAAGGACACAAGTCGGGCGTGGTTGCCGGGGTGGGAGTATGTCGGCGCAAATCAGGGCGAATATGTAAGGGAGGGAAATCACTTTCGGTATGTTGGTTGGGGTAACGGTGATTATCAGGTGCGCTTTACCTTAAAGGGAGATTCGCTTGGTTCTTATGTGTACGACGATACACTTCTGGCGTTCCGATATGTGGGAGCAAAACAGGGGAATTATGTTGACAGTGTGCGGGTTGTATTACCGAAAAGGCAGGAGTTGGGTTACGGGAAAATGTTCTTTGATTTTGGCAGACTACAGGGTACGGTTGAAGCGGCATTAGGACGGAGGAGTTTTAATTTGTTTGCGATTGATGGGGCGAGTGAACATGGCGGGGGGGTGAATTTTAATTTAGGCTGGCACGATACAGTCTGGGGAGTGGATTATCGCCATCGGGCAGTAGGAGCCGGGTTTGGTTTTCCCGGTGGTGAGAAGGAGGTCGATTTTTCCTATCGTTGGGCAGGCAGCCGTCAGGAGGAAAGGAAGGAGAGCGACGAGTTTTTTGTCCGCAGCGCTCCCCTAAACTGGCTGGAGTTTAAAGGTGAGATAGGAAGGTTGGAGAAGTTTTCCGGTAAAGAGTTGGTTCGTCTGGGGGGAAACGGCAGAATAGGGTTTTTCACCGTTGATGGGTTTAAGGTTGGTGATTTTCTCCGGGCTGGTGCCACTGTTGCCCCGCGAGTTTTCTGGCTTTTTCCCCGGTCCGGACTGTTTTTTGAAGAACAGGGCAAAGTACGCAATTGGGGTTGGGATGTCGGATTTGGCCTAAAACCCAAAGATAATTTTTCCAGTGGGATTGAATATCAATGGTCAGGTTATGAGGAGCAAGACACCGTTGTTACGCGCGGGCAGGGCAGCGGGGAAAGCCGTCGGTTAAGCCTGAACTGGGACTGGTCGTTAAGAGAGCGACTGAGACTGGAAGGGGTTGGTGGTTATCAGCTGCGTCTCTATTACGATTCGACCCAGTCGAACTGGAGACGGACTTTTGGCACGCTGAACACGGTCTGGAATCCGACTCCTGGGGTGAGGCTGGCAACAGATTTAAGTCAATCTTTTCGGCAGGTACAGTTGCGCGATGAGCAGTTTCGTTATGTTGGACCGGGCCGAGGACGGTATGTCCGCGACTCAGTCACCGGTGGTTATCTACCCTCAACAGAGGGAGATTATGAACGAGTGGTTGTTTTCCTGGGGCGGTTTACCGCAGCACAGGAGATGGTCTGGAATGGGGTGGTTGAGGTGAACCGCTCTGAGCCTTTAAACTTTTCGCTTTCTTTTAGTCGCAACTGGACTAGGGCAGATACCGGTATGTTGAGCGAACTTTTTCGGCTTGACCTGCGAGGCGAATTGATTTCTTTTGCACCCTTTTTTAGCCCGAGTGCGGGTTTCGCTTTTGACCGCAGTCAGGATAAAATCCTTGCCTATTCCGGGAAAGGCGTGACGAATTACCGGGCGTTTGTTGAAATGGCAAGCAGGGCGTTTAACGAACTGGAGTTGCAGGGAAGGGCGGAACGCAGTGAGCGCACGCGACGGCTGGTAAGCGGACATATCGACTACGAAGAGAAAGGGTGGCGTTTTTCCTTTTCGCCGATTGTTGGAAAGTTATTGCGTTTGGAACTTACGCTGGCTTACGAGCCTAAGGAGTTGAGTGAACCCATTTCTTACCCGGAACTGGGCAAGTTTCGACTTGAGGCTTTTGAAGGTTGGGTGGCAAGGAGTGGTTCCTTTGCGGCGCGCACAAAGTTTCGCGTCCGCGCAGGGGGAACATACCGGCGCGCTTCGGTTAAGGTTTTACCCTGGGATGTGGAGTTGAGTCAGCCTTTGGGACTGGTGCCCGAGGCCGGGTTAGAACTGGAGCAGTTGTTTAGCGAGATTTTCAGCGCAACTGGCAGATACACCTTTTCTGCCCGTCCGAACCGTCCGGCTGAACACCAGGCTTCTTTTGAGTTAAGGGCGTTTTTTTAATCCATTCACAAATAAAATTTTGCTTGACAGGAGGCGGGGTTTTGGTGTATTGTTTTGTGCGGAGTTAGCAAATTGAGCGGTCATTTTTTGGGTAATAGACGCCAAACAATAGTTAAAGTGGAAGTTTATAGAACACTCGGGCAATCAAGGAGGGTGCTATGATGTCTTCAAGCAGGTCGGGTGCCCCAAGAATGGGCCCGCGGCGCGGTGGCAAAAAGTCTGGTTCATTCCAGATGATTCTGTTCCTGGTTGTGGCAATTCTGGTGGTGGTCCTCATCGCGGTTGTTGCGTTTGGTGGCAAAAAGGGCGGGACCACGAGGGCAAGACGGGAGAAAAAGTCCCGCGCCACCACAGTTGCCCAGACGGGCGAGCGTGCAACAAGGCCGACGAGAGTTAAAAGTACCTGGGTGAGAAGTGAGCGAGAGGTTCGACGGCGACTGACAAGGGAAGAGCGAACAACCCTGCGTAAAGAGCGGGCAAGGAAAGAACGGGAAACGGGCCGGGTAACGGTCCGGAGTTCGCGCGGTGGCTACACCGCAAAACGAAGCACCAAGCCGGTATTAAAGGCAATTATTGCCGAACCAAGTGGGGGCCGGGTTGCGGTGATTGGAGAACGGAGAGTTAAAGCCGGGGACCAGATTGAAGGCCGTAGGATAACCGAAGTGGGACCGGACAAGGTGAAGGTAGAATATTTTACCAAAACCTACGAGGTAAAAATCAATCAACCACTTTACTGAGACTCGGACAAACTTTTTGGCTGTTTCGTTTGTTTTATTTCTGGTGCTTTTTTAAACCAACAGTCATTGCCGCGAACTAATTTACAATGGGGATTTTGAACTGCCCTCTTTCAGGATGGCAGGTTGTGCGCGGGGACTTTTTCCTGACACCGGCAATTGCCTTTTGCGCGGGCAGCACAGTCTTCATCCGGACCGTGATTTTGAGGTGACGGTTCACAAGATGCTGCATCAGCGGATGAAACTTTATCAGCGCGTGGCAATAAACGATATCGAAGGTTTAGCATTTTCCGTTTCCTGTCGCCTCACTGCCAAGAGTGAAAGTGACAGCCTGTTTGCGGCGGCGGTTTGCCTGGGGTTTCTTGATAACATATATTCGGTTCTGGGCGAAACGAGGATTTATGTTGCCACCCGGGGTTGCGATTGGCAGAACAGCCCGCGACTTTATCTCATCCCTGCTTTGGATTCGTTCCATTGGTACGATTACCATTTTTTTCTCCGGGATGTACTGGAAAGTTTACCTGGGGTGGTTTACAAAACATTTTGGGTCCTGGCCAGCACCGGCGTCCGGAACGAAAAAATTGACCGGGGAGAAGATGATGAGACGAGATGGGTTGTTGTGCCGGATGGGACCGGTCAATTCAACCCGACCAAGGTGATATTTTCACCCTGAAGTTATATTTGACCGGAGCAGATGTTGCGTTAAAATCGTGTTATAATGGTGTTTGAAAGAAACCAAAGAGTGCATAATTCTAAACATCCAACAGGAGGTTTCCAATGAAGAGGCGTGTGTTTTTAGTACTGATGGCGATTTTTGCCATCGGTATTGGACAGACGGAATGGCTGGCGGTCAGCGGTGCGCCCGGTGTTCCGGCTGTCAAAATCCTGGAGCAGAGTTCAAGGAGCACAACTTTTGAAGTCACCGTGCCTGGACTGGAACTGGAACGGGTTGCGGTTGATGGTCAGGAGTTTGTGCGTCTGAACCTGCCGGGTGAGGTAATGGCGGTTTTAGATGAGGGTAAGCCCCAAGTGCCTAAAGTGTCGGTCCTTTTAGGAATACCGCAGGGGGCACGGGTTAGTGCTAAAGTGCTCAGTAAGGAGACCGAAAGGTTCAAGGTTGACCGGATTTACCCCTTGCAGCCGCCGCTGCTGGACAATCAGGAACCCGGACCGCTGGTGATTGACCGCGATTTCTACGCTCGGGATGTTTCTTATCCGGGTAGGGATTGGGCACTAATCAATACCGGGGTGTGGCGCGATTTAGGGGTGGCGAATTTGCAGGTTTATCCGGTTCAGGTCAATCCGGCAAAAGGGGAAATTGAGGTGACCAAGCGGATTCGGGTTCGGGTTGACTACTCGGGCGGAAATTACCCGGAGTTTATCGCCGACTGGATGGTGCCCCTTTATAGCCGCTATGTGGACAACTTCAATTTTCTGCCGGTTAAGCCTTTAACCGATTATACGCCCGGGGTGCGCTATCTTGTATTTTGCCGTGCAACATTTGACACCTGCTCTTACCTTAACGACTCGCTTCTATCCTGGGTTCATCAGCGCGGTTATCAGGTCAGGAAAATCACCAAGCAGAGTTTCACCGCCCAGGAGATTAAAGACTCAATCCGCGCCGAATACGACCGCAACGACCCGGCCCTTTTACGGTGGGTCTTGCTTGTCGGTGGGTATAGCCACATTCCGATGGGCTCTTATTCTGGTGTGCCCCTGTCTGACTTCTGGTATACCGACATTTTGCCCTGGCCCAGCGGCGACAACTATCCGGAAATCGGCATCGCCCGGCTTTCGGTGAAAGACTTGGTTGACCTGCGCCAGCAGATTTCTAAAATTCTTAAGTACCAGAAAAACCCACCATCAACCAACAACTGGCTTAACAAACTTTCAATGCCAGCGCATAAGGAGCAGTATCCGGGCAAATATTCGGGTTGTGTGCGTGGGATTTACTTTATGCCCAAACCGTACTGGAACCCGGGGGTGGTTGAAACGATAATGGGCTATTACACCGGGAATGCCACAGTAACCAATGCCATCAATCAAGGCCGGGGTATTGTTGCCTATCGTGGACACGGTAGCGATTTTGAGTGGTGGGACTGGGGTACCGAAGGTTCCTGGTACAACTCCCATGTGAACGCATTGACCAATGGTGATATGACACCGGTTGTTTACAACATCGCATGTGACTGTGGCGACATCTCTCAGGACACCTGCCTTTCGGCAACGTGGATGAAGAAATATCCGGGCGGTGCGGTGGCAAGTTTAGGCGCGACTCAGGCGTCCTATACCTACCCGAACCACGGCATCTGCTCAACGCTGGTGCGGGCAACCTGTGACACCTGGACAATCACCGTGCCCGGGGTGCGCAACTACGGTCCGACCGTTTTCAACCTTGCCGATATCAAGTGCTACGGTGTTGATGCGTATGTGGCAAAGTACTGGCCCAGTTCGCCTTATCCTACGAACATCTGGATGTATGTGATGCTCGGTGACCCGTCGATGCCAGTTTGGGCTGGTGGAATGCCGCAATCACCGGTTGTGACCCTGCCGGATTCGATTCCGCTTGGACCGTACAACCTAAATGTCACGGTGCGGGTTGGCAGCAGACCGGTTGAAGGGGCGCTGGTCTGTGCCTACAAAGAGCCGGACATCTATGTCTCGGAGCGGACCGATGCCGCTGGGGTTGCGGTTCTGGCGCTTAACGCTGTTACGCCCGGTGATGTCCGGATTACAGTGAGCGAGGGCCATACCGAGCATTCTACACCAGGGGTTCAGCACACCCCGATTCTGCCTTATACAACAACCCGGCCGGTTGGTGGCGGTGGAACACCACAGCCTTATGTGGTGTATGTGTCCAATATGGTGATTGACTCAGCACCGGGCGGTAACAACAACGGCAGGTTTGACCCGGGTGAAACGGGCAAAATCATCGTGACCCTGCGCAATGTCGGCAACGCCACGGCAGATGGTGTCAGCGCACGCCTGAAATCGAGTAACAACCTGTTTGTAATTACTGATTCTACTGCAAATTATGGCAATATCCCGCAGGATTCTTTTAGAAATAACCGCTCTGACCCGTTCATCGCCCAGGCAAACGGTTCAATACCGCCGGGAACGGTTGTGGTCTGCACGCTCAAAGTCCATTCGGACAATTACCAGCACGACTGGACCTACACATTTGGATTGCAGGTGGGACAGCCACCAATGCCTGGGCAGTTTATGGTTGACCTTGATACCGGTTCGGTGCTCCTTTCGGTGTGTGCTATCGGTTCCATCGGTTATGATGAACCGGCAACCGACTTGGGTCAGGGTTTCAGGGTACCGAAAAGTGCGGCTTCTTGTCTCTACTTTGGCGCCTTGATGGCAGGTAACTCTCCCACCTATTTAGTGGACCACTTCTATGGACAACCGGCAAGTTCCGGGACAAATCACGACTGGCGCACACCGGACAGTTTCCGGATGGTAACGCCACCGGCACCAGCGGATGAGCACTGGCTCAACACGCTGACCGACGCGGGCCATTCAACGCCCAAGGGTCTGCAGGCGAGTCAGCATCTTTATATGAACAGCGAAGGTGGTTATGACGACTGGGCGATTTTGACCTATGAGTTCACGAACAACGGTTCTCAGCCGATTAACGGATTTTATGCCGGGATAATTGCGGACTTTGATATCGGTTCATCACCGACAACCAACATTGTAACCTCGGACACGGTACGCCGCGCGGTATTGATGCGCCAGCAGTCAAGCGAAAACCCGAGTGCGGGTCTGATTCTGCTTGAGCCCGAACGGTATGCCAACATCGGTGCGCTGGACCACGCCATCTATGTCTATCCGGACTCCTGTATGACCGATAACCAGAAGTTCCGGGTTCTTAATGGCACAATTGTTCAGCGCAACTCCAATCGGGCTTACGACTGGTCGGTGTTTGTTTCTGGCGGACCGGTGGATTTACCGGTTGGCGGGACCTGGCGGGTGGCGTTTGGTGTAGTTGGTGCGACCACGGTCAACGGGTTCTGGGAGGCGGCGGACAGTTGCCGGCGCTGGTATGTAGCGAACCTGCTTGGTGTGAAAGAAGAGGCGGGTGAAGTTCAGGTCAGCGCGGCAAAACCGTTGATTATCAGTCCGAACCCGTTCCGCAACGGTGCCTACATCAACTACTTCAGCCCGGAAAAGGGCAATCTGGAACTGGTCGTGTTTGATGCGGCGGGTCGGGTTGCTGAGCAGCACAGTTTTGCTGTTGAACCCGGAGCCGGGCGGTTCTTCTATAAACCCGAAAGGCTTGCCAATGGCGTTTACTTCCTGAAGGTGCGGGTACCAAACTCAAGTGCGGTTGCCAAGTTCTTGGTGGTAGAGTAGCGGTTTACGGTTGCTGCGAATGGGGCGCTCTTTTTAGGGCGCCCCTTAATTTTAATGGTATTTTTTACTTTAAAATTGGAGATGATATTGGCAGGGGTTCGGTAATCTAAATAACATTTGTTTTACAACCCGATTTTGTTTATGGGTGAAATGTGACAGTTAAAACCGATTTAGGATTTGATTCGACTTGAAGAGGAGAATTGAAAAGCAGTGGTAAAACCGTAATAAAATGGGTTGTCGGACCGGTTTTATGCACAATTTCCCATACCATTCCCGAGATTACCCCGGGGTTGGGTAGGGAAAATGGGGCGCGATTGCTAACTTTAATAATATCAAAGGGTTATTTTCCGGGCTGAATTTGCCCAATGGATACTTTAAAGTATAATGTAAATGGTTATGGACAGGTTTGTCTGGACAAAACAGATGGGTGAGCGGCTCCGGTCGTTAAGGAAGCAGGCAAATTTGAGTATCAGGCAGATGGCAAAACTTATGGGAAAGGATAAAGGGGGATGGAATGTGTTGAGCCGGCTGGAAAACGCAAAGGTCAAAAATCCGTCAATCGGGCTACTCGCCGATTATTTGAGGGTCTGCGGCGCAGGGTTCAAGGAGATTGAAGACCTGTTGACTAATTATACGGCGCAGCCCGTTTTGCCGGAAAGGGGAGAAAGAGGTTCGGTTAGCACAAACCGTGTTGAGCCGGGGAAAAAAAAGAAATTTGTCCGGACCGAAGAGCAGAAGGCACGCCGCCGGCAAAGGGTTTACGAGTTGAAACTTTTGCGCAACGATGTTGAGGAGCGGCTTTATTCAGTTTTGGAGGAACTTGGTGAACCGGTGGCACGCACCAGCGTTTGCGGTGGTTTATGTCAAACTGGTCGGCGCTGGTTTGAAATTCTTTGGCGCACCAGAAGCCGCCCCAGAAGCCAAAAACGACAGTTGGAAAAGGAGATGAGTCGCGATATACCCCATTTTTTAAAAAGCGAATGGGTTGTGCGGGTGCGGAAGGAGATGGAATTACTTGTTGAGGAGAAGTTGCGGGCGCTGTCCACGGTACCGGTTGAGCCGGTACCAGTTAGTCCGCCAGCAAGGGCTGAGGACCGCTTTTTACAGGAGCGGATGGCAGCAAAGATTCGGGTCCAGGAACTGAGAAAACGCCGGCTGGAGATGTTTGCCGATAAAATCGTCGCGGAGTTGAGAAAGGAGAATCTTCCCGAGCAGAAGATGGAGCTGGTGAAGCTTTCGCTTTTACCAGAAATGATGCGCATCTGCGATGAGAGTCCGGACGACCGGATGGAGCGGAAACGGCGCCTTGAGGGGTTGGCCGCACGCTGGAGCACATTTCCGCAAATAAGTCGGGTGACGGAGATGTTTCTTGATTATTACGAACAGTTTCGAGATGCGGATAGTGTTTCAGACTCGAACCCGGGCCGGGGTTAAAGAGGTAATCTGCGCTAACGAAAGGTGCGGCGCGAAGGAGCGGTGCGCCTTAACCTTGATTGACTTTTGTATTGGCGATAATACAATTTTCCCTAAGAGCAGGCTCGGTCGATGATTTTTATACTTATTCTTGTGCTGGTGTTCATTGGGTTTGGGCTCGCGGAATACTATCTCCATCAGAGAAACCTTAAAACTATTCCGGTACGAATCCAGGTTAACGGCACACGCGGTAAGTCATCGGTTACCCGGCTGATTGCCGCGGGGCTGCGTGCCGGTGGCATGCGGGTGGTTGCCAAGGTTACCGGCACGAAACCGCGCTTTATTGTTGGCGATTATGAAGAGTATCCGGTGCGGCGGCTGGGTAAGGCAAACATCATTGAGGAGTTGCGGATTGTGCGCCGGGCAAGGGCGTATCAGGCTGAGGCGCTGGTGATTGAGTGTATGGCGCTGGTGCCGGAATATCAGCGGATTGAGGGACAGATGTTGATTCAGCCGACGCACGGGGTGATTACCAATGTCCGTGCCGACCATCTTGATGTGATGGGTCCTACGGTTTTTGATGTTGCCCGGGCTTTGAGCAATACGATTCCGCGGCGGGGCAAATTTTTTACTGCCGAGCGGGGCGCGCCCCTCAAGGTGTTGCAGAGACGAGTCCGGCCGGGAGTGGAGATGACCGTCACTGACCCGGCAACGGTGAGCGACGAGGAGATGCGGGGTTTCAGTTACATCGAGCACAAGGAGAATGTCGCCCTGGCGCTGGCGGTGTGTTCCAGTCTTGGCGTCAGGCGCGAGGATGCACTGCGCGGGATGCAGCACAGTCTGCCCGACTCCGGGGTGATGCGGATTTATAAAATTGTCGATGAAGGGAAGGTCCTTGAAGTTGTCAACACCCTTGCCGCCAATGACCCGGATTCAATCGGGATGCTTTGGCATTTGGTTAAGGACCGGTGCGAGCATCGGATTGTGCTGGTGAACTGTCGCCGGGACCGGGCGGACCGTTCCCGACAACTGGCGGAACTGGTTGAAGGCTGGGAAAAGGATTATATTGTGGTTACAGGCGGTTTGACGAAAGTTTTTATCAACCGGGCGCGGCAGTTAGGTGTGCCGGCAGAAAAGATGTTTGACCTGGGTGAGGAGTTAGAGCCGGCACTGGTCTATGAGAAGGTTTTGGGTTTAGTCAATGAGCGGGCGCTAATTTTCGCCACCGGTAATACGGTCGGTTATGGAGAAAAGTTGATAAACTTTTTTGCCCAAAAAGGAGGTAGGGTTGATAATTGAAACCATCGGGCTGGGAATGCTCCTTTCCTTTTTTCTCACTGAGACGGTAGGACTGGCGGCCGGTGGTATTGTTGTGCCTGGTTACATCGCATTGAGTTTAAATGAGCCGGTGCGACTGCTGGCAACCGTGGTGGTGGCGTTTGTTACCTATCTCCTGTTAAAATTTTTGAGCCGGTTTATGCTGCTCTTTGGTCGCCGGACCCTTCTCCTGGGAGTGCTTATTGGCTATCTTTTAGGCTATGCGACCAAGATTGTATCACCGCTGAGTTTGAACTCAGGGCGCGTGGATTTAAGCGTGATTGGTTATGTTATCCCCGGACTTATTGCCTACTGGATGAGTCGGCAGGGTATTGTGGAAACGGTATCAACGATGGTCGTGGCGGCGGTGCTCACCCGGCTAATTGTGACGGTTATTTCTGGTGGGGTGTACTGATGCGGCGTCGGCGAGGTAAGATAAATCGCGGGGTGATTTTTGTTCTGGCGCTCATCGCCTTGTTATTTTACTATTTGGAGAGCCGGACAAAACGGACTGTGCCCAGCCGGTGGTATGAGATAAAAGTTGCCGCTGCCCGGTTGTCGGCAAGGGCGTTTGAGGTGGTAAGGAACTACCGTTTGAATGAGCTGCATCTACCGATTGATTCGGTTAACGACCCGAACTTAACCGGTCTGGTCGGGGTTCAATTTTCTCCGATTACCTACGGCAGGAGCGATTTAAGTGACGCCCTGACGACGACCAACCCTAACTTCAGCGCCGCACTGGTCGAGATGTTTTATAAAGCCAGGGTTAAAGCCGGGGATACGGTGGCGATAAACTGGGATGGGACATATCCGGCGTTGAACATTCAGGTTTTGGCAGTGGCGAAAACCCTGGGGCTTACACCGGTGATTGTCACCGACCAGAGTGCCGGGATGTGGGGAGCAAACTATCCGGGCTGGACCTGGCTGGAGATTGAAAAAGTTCTGCGCCAGGCGGGAGTCTGGGAGTATGCGAGCGTTCTGGCAACCCGGGGTGGAGAAACCGATGACGGCCGGGGTTTTTCACCGGAAGGCAGGGCGATTCTTGACAGTGTGGCAAAGTCAACCGGGGTGCCGTTGTTTGTGCCGGAGTCGCTATCCGAAGCGGTCGCAAAGCGGGCGGCAGTTTTTGAGCGGTGCCGGCTTCTGGTCGCAGTGGGGCAGGCGAGTTCCAATTCCGGGGAGTTGCTTGTGCGGTTGCCGTCACGGGTAATTACCGAACGGATTGCCAAAGCCGGGACTGGCATTGTTGCCGAGTTTTTGAGTCGGAGATTGCCGGTGATTCACATCGCCAGTCCAAGGCGGGTGGCAAATGAGTACCGGTTGCCAATTGCGCCGGTGCCGCTAGGCGAGATTGGTAGGGGCAGGCTGTTCTACGAGGCGCGTTATTCGGTACCGGTAGCGCTTATCCTTGTGCTGATTCTGGTTGGTCTTTTGTTTTTGATTGTTCGGTACGAGGTGGAGTACTATTTTGGTGTGCGTGCTAAAGACGAGGGTGAGGCGGTATGAGCAAAGAGTTTATTTTGCCTGTAATAGGGTTACTGGTCGGGATGATTAATGGGGCGCAGTTACTGCCGGTTGGTCAACCAACCAAAGTTCAATTGAATGTTATCAAGCGGGTACCGCTGGACTACTACCTTTTAACCAAAGAACAACCCCTGACATTTAACATCAGCGCTGTTTCCGACACCGGGACCTGGTTAAGGGTTTACACCCGCTTGTGGTGGCAGAACCGGCAGGGTGATAAGACGGCTTATTCAATTTTGTGCATTCAGGACGGTCAGCGCCAGCGGTTCCGTCTTGAGACCGAACGGTCGCATAAAACGCTGGGACCGGCAGGTCAGCACCTTGGCAAGTGGCGCTCCTTTTTTGTAAAACTGATGCCCGATTCGGCAACTTTTAAATTGCTGCTGGACAGCGGTCAATCGGATACGGTGGCGGTCAGGCTGGCATTGGAAGCGCCTGCGGTATGGAAGAAGGTTGAAGTTCCGCACCGTAAAAGATTGACGATTGTTGTGCGGCAGGAAACGGCAACGGTTCGGCGCAGCGGTTACTATCAGATTGCCCGGGATGAGCCTTTTGAGGTTGAGGTTTCGGGTTCAGTGCGCGTTCGAGTCCGGCTGAACTTTGACCCGACAATGCGGGGTGAACAGGTGTTTGGTATCGCCGTAGAAGAGAACGGCGCGCCGATTGCGGAGAGGAGTTTTCGAGTGAAGAAGGCCTTGGGCGCACGCTATGAGGAGGTAAGTGATGTTGTTCCTTCCGTGGAGCGGGTTTTGAGGTTCGATTTAAACCCGGGGGTTCATCGGCTTAAAATTATTTTGCAGGGCACGACCGCAAAAGGCGGTGCGCTCATTGTTGAGCGGCTTGTGAAGGGGGCAGATGATGAGTCCGAGTAGATTGGCGCTGCTTTTTTTATTTCTGATGTCCGTTGTCCCAGGTGCGGATATCTGGCAGATTGTCTGGGATACAGATGTCAACTACAATAACAATGTCTTCCTTTTTTCACCTTCGGATATCGCCGCGTTCAGGCGGCGGGAGAACCCAATACGATTTCCCTACAACAGTCTTGATGATGTTGATGTAACTGTATCGGGGAAGTTGAGCTGGGAGGGAGCAGGCGGTTTTAACCCGCAACTCGGTTTGAAACTCCACCAGTTTGTGATGAATCCGGAAAAGAGTTACGGGTTGTTGACATCCCGAATAAAACAGCAGGTGGGAAAGGTCGGTGGTTTTAACTTTTCGTTTGTGTGGCTGCCCAACTATCTGATTCGCTATTATCGGGACCTAACGGCAAAGGAAACCGAGCGCTATGCCGCCTGCCGGTTTAGTGAGTATCTGTTCGGACTGGAATTTGTCCGGCAGTTTGGTTCGCTTACTGTTCAACCGGTGTACCGTTTTGAAGTTGACGATTACATAGCGCCGTTTGACTATTACGACACAAGGGCACACCGGCCCGGAGTTTCGCTTGCCTGGCGTCCCTGGACGAACTTTACGCTCAGCGGGGAGTATCAGTTCAAACGGGCAAGGGCAAAAGGTCCGGCACCGGATATATCTTACGATGAACAGGGGCTTGGTTTTCAGGTGGCAAGTAAGCCGAGAAGGTTTAATCGGTTCGGGATAAAAGCCGGGTACAATTGGAGTTATCGGCGCTACACCGCAACTGAGGACAATACGCACGCCGGCAGGGTTGACGAAACTCAGGGGATAACAGTTGGTGCTGAGTATCAGTTAAAACCGGTGACACTTTCCTTTTCTTATCACCTTGAGTGGCGCGAGGTAAGTTCTCTTTACCAAAACGATATTGAAGATATAAAGAACTACCAGGCGAGTGAATTCTCTTTTGCTGTCCGTCTTCCGCTTAAAGTTGGTGCGGCAACAAAGGCACAAAAAGCAAAGAAAGGGGGAAGCAGGTGAAAGGGGCTATCAGGTTGATTTTCCGGGCTACGCTTTTGTTAACTTTGTTTAGTATCGGTGGGGGTGTTTACTGTATCCGCCCTTTGCCGGCACCGGGTAAGGTGGTGTTAAACCTCCCAGCGCCTGAGGCGATTTTGAACTCGGCGGAAGTTGTGTTTCAGTGGGATGATGGCGGTGCCACCCGTTATCTTTTCCAGGTGGGCAAGGATAGCAAGTTTAAGACAGTTGTAATTGAGGATACGCTTACAACCCATTCCGTGAGTATCAAATTTAAGACCGATGGTACCTATTTCTGGCGGGTGAAGGCACAGAGTGCTGAAGGGGTCTGGGGTGACTGGTCCGAAACCGGTTCGTTTAAGATTCAACGGTTTACTGTGGTGGGTGCGGTCAAGACTATTGGTTATCCCCACCGAATTGCTATTGCCGGAAACCGGGCTTATGTGGCGGACGGGCAAGCCGGTTTGGCGGTTTTTGATGTTTCCAATCCTGAGGCGCCGGTGTTTGTTGGCGGCTATATGGACTCTTTGAATGTCGCCTGGGGTGTTACAGTGCGGGACAGTCTGGTGTTTCTTGCCTATGGTTATAAGGAACTTTTGATTTTAAATATCCGGCAACCTGAAAGTATTAAGTTTATTGGTGTTTTAGAGTATCCGCAACCCGGTTATGGTTACAATCTGGTATTGCAGGACACCTGGGTTTACATTGCGGCAGGTGCGCAGTTTATCGCCGCTTTGGTGACCGACCCGCGTTATCCAAACCTCCGATTCCAATACTACTATCCGCGTGACTGCCGGGATGTTGCGCTGGTTGCGCAGCGTGCCTTTGTCGCCTGCGAACAGTTAGGGATTGCCGTCTGGCGCCTGGACACTTTTCCATTTGTCCAGGTGGGGAGCTTTGATACACCGGGAAACGCCCGGGGCGTTGGGGTTCGGGGTAACCATATTTTTGTTGCTGATGGGCGTAATGGGTTGATGGTCATCGATGCCACGGAACCGAACAATTTGCGGCCTTTGAGCACATTGAGCCTTGATGGCTATGCCAATTCAATTCTGGTTGATGATAGTCTGGTGATAGTTGCCTGTGGTTCAGGGGGTGTGGCGATTGTGAACTGTGCTCAGCCCGAATCATCGGAACTAATATCGCAGATAAAGACGCCGTACGCTTATGCCGCAGGAGTGACCGCAAATCGTGAGTATTACCTGATTTGCGACCGGGATTGGGGGATTGTTACCGTGAGAAAGGAGGATTGATGATGACCGGGTTGGGGATTTTGCTTCTTGTCTTTGGCGCATCCAGTGTAATGGACAGTCCGGTTGCGGTTTCGGTGTGCGCACAGACATTGAATATCACCGTAACACCCGAGGAGTCGATTAGCGCTAATGCGATTCTTGTGCCCGCACCGGACGCAACTTTGCCGGTGGTTTCTTCGGCGCGAAATTGTCAGTGGTTCTTTGGCAGGGTGATGAACGCCGGCGGGATTGAGGTTGTGCCGCTGATTGTTGTGCCGGAAAGAAATAAAAAAGCGGAGTTGAAACTGGATTTGCCAACAGCGCTTGACAGGGGTTTGGTAAATAACCCGATGGTACAGTTGTTATTTCCCTGGTTGAGCGGTTGGGAAGTGAGTAATGAACAGGGTTATCTGATTATTGTCCCGGACGACTTCTATGCGAACATTCTGCCTTTAGCCCGCTGGAAGGAACTTAAAGGTTTTAAGGTGTGGGTAAAGAAGACATCAGAGACCGGAACGCAGCGGGATGAGATAAGGAATTTCATTCGCAATGCCTATTTGAACTGGACACCGAAACCGACTTATGTGCTTCTGGTCGGCGCAATAAACAAAATTCCCGCTTTCCCGACGCCAGGCGCGACTTCGTGCGTAACCGACCACACATACTCACTAATAGATGGTGATGACCATCTTGCGGACCTGTTTGTTGGCAGGCTGCCGGCCGCTAATGGGTCAGAACTGGACTGCATTGTGGCGAAGATTGTCAATTACGAATCAAACCCTGATATGGCAGATACCAGTTGGTTTCATCAAGCGTTGATGGTCGGCACGAGTTATCAGGAAGGCGGCACACCCGCGGTTACAGCACTGATTACAAAGCGACGTATCCGCGAGCATCTTCTTAATCGGGGGTTTAATAAAGTTGATACGGTGTTTTATCCGCCCACGCTTTCTGGTCGGGGACCGGTTGACAGCGCGGTCAATGCCGGAGTTTCTTTCATCAATGGCAGAGGCTGGGGGCAGACAAGGATGTGGAACTACCCGCAGTTTGAGATCAACGATGTTTACAACCTGAACAATGGCTGGAAGTTGCCGGTGGTTACCAGTCTCTACTGCGGCACCGGAAATTACAATGCGAACCCATGTTTTGGTGAGGCGTGGCTGCGGGCGGGAACTCCAACCGATCCCAAAGGAGGAGTTGCTTTTTGGGGGACATCTTATACCGGCACCTCAACCCGCTGGAACAACTGTATGGACTACGGGATTTATCGGGCGATTTTTGACCGTAAAGTGACCACCCTGGGACCGGCGCTGTACTGCGGTAAGATTGAGCAATTGATAAACTTCCCTCTGCCCGAAGACTCTTCAGACCTGATTCTATATTTTTACACTTACAACCTTCTGGGCGACCCATCAATGGAGATGTGGACCACGGTGCCCAGAGCGATTACCGTTTCCTACCCACCGGTCTATCCGACCGGCAACATCTCATTTCCGGTTTATGTGCAGGACAGTTATGGCAATCCGGTAACAGACGCTCTGGTGTGTCTTTACAAGTCGGGTGAGGTGCATTCGGTGCTTCGTACCAACGGTTCGGGTTGGGCGCGGTTTAATATTACCACAACCACGCCTGATACGCTGTTTGTGACCGTTACCGGGAAAAATCTTAAACCCCATCTGGGTTTCAGTCGCGGTGAACAGAGGGGAATTCTGGTGGGCGTTGCCAATCGCGCGCCGGAGATTGTCTCTCCTGCCGAGTTAGCCACTGTTTCGGTGACCTTGAAAAATTTTGGTGTTGCTCAGCCGGCGCAGAATGTTCAGGCAACCCTTTTTTCCCTTGACTCTTTTTCCACGGTTGCGGATTCAATGCGCGCGTACGGTTCACTTAATCCTGGAGAAGAAAGAACCGCTGCGCCGTTTGTGGTTCAGATTGCACCCTCATGCACCAGTCAGCAACGAGTAAATTTTGGGTTGAGGATAACAAGTGGTGACAGTGTCTGGACAACAGGTTTCTCATTGAATGTTGTCGGTCCGACGGTGGCGGTAACCGGTTTAACGGTCTACGATGTTAATGGATTTCTTGACCCGGGGGAGACAAGAGAGTTGTCTGTACGGGTGCTGAATCGCGGTGTCACGGAAGCGCAAAATGCGACGGGAATTCTGCGTTCTTCTAACAACCGGGCGATAACGGTTGTTGATTCTACTGGGTATTACGGCACGGTTGGTGCCGGTGCGACCGGAGAGAACAGCGCCGACCGGTTTGTAGTGAGTGCGGCACCAGACATCGGTGTTGGGCGGAGGTTTCTCTTATGGCTGGTTTTCAGGGGGTCGGATGGTTTTGAGCAGATAGTAGGATTTCCGATTACGGTTGGGCAGCCGAGTCCGAGCGCGCCAACAGGTCCAGACTATCACGGATATTACGGCTACGACGATACCGATATCGGTTATCAGGAGCGACCGGTTTACAACTGGGTGGAAATTGACCCGGGGCAGGGTGGTTCTGGCACCCGTGTCGAACTGGGCAATGACCAGGCGGTGCCAGTAGATTTGCCTTTCACCTTCAGGTTTTATGGTACTGACTATCGGACCATTTCGATTGCTGATAACGGTTACATCGCGCTGGGCAGCACAAATTTCAGCGACCAGTATAATTGGCACATCCCTTCGGCTCAAGGACCGGACGGTTTGATTGCGGTGTTCTGGGACGATTTTCGGGCTGACACATTGGGAGCACCCGGGGTTTTCTACTATTACGACGAGCCGAATCATCGTTTTATTGTTGAGTGGAGCCGGGTGTATCATATCCACGGTTTTCGAAGGCCCTATATCGGCGAGCAGCAAACATTCCAGGCGATTCTTTTTGACCCGGCTTATCATCCAACGAGGACCGGCGATGGTGCAGTTGTTTTTCAGTATCTCTTTGTTCAGAACGATGACAGTCTGTGGGGGGATAGTCACAACTATGCTACGGTTGGCATTCAGAGCCCGAGCCACAACGATGGCCTGGAATGGACATTTGCCGGAAGTTATCCAGTAACCGCGGCTGAAGTTGTGCCGGGGCGGGCGATTAAGTTCACAACCAATCCGCCCGACACATTTACCTTTATCAGTGAAAACAAACGCCGACATTTCCCCATCTGTTTTGAAGCAAAACCAAATGTTGCCCGTACGAGTGTTGCGTTTTTGGTCCGTGGTATAGAGCAAGCCGCGTTACAGATTTTTGATGTTACAGGAAGGCAGGTGCGAAAGTTTGAAGTCCCCAACGCTCAACCGCAAAGTTTTTTCTACTGGGATTTAAAAGACAACAAAGGTGAGAATGTTTCCGGTGGTGTTTATCTGGTGCGGTTGACGGGAACAAGCCGCGCCGGTAAAATTTTATTGAACAGGGTAGTTGTTGTTGTTCGTTGACAAGAAAGGAGTGTTATGAAGAGGTTTGCCTTAATCCTAAGTTCTCTAACAATTTTCGCTTCTTCCTGGGCGCTCATCTTCCACGGTGTGGCAACGCCGCCCGGTGGAGAGCAAGCTTGGGTTGTGACGATTGAAACAACCGGAGTTTTTCGCACAACCGATTTTGGTTTATCTTGGCAACCGGTGGATATTCCTACAATCAGGGACTTTTTTGATGTTTTCTTTTTAACTCCGGATTCGGGTTGGACCTGTGGCAGGGCCGGTGATATCTGGCGTACAACCAATGGCGGGGACAGTTGGTTTAGGGTTAATCTCGGTGGTCCGAAGCATGCCGCACGCATCAGATTTTTTGACCCTGAGTTTGGCTGGGCAGCAGGTGGTGACATTGTTCAGTTGAAAAGCACAACCGGTGGTGCCGAGTGGGAGCAGATATTTTTAAGGGTACCGCCATTTCCAACCGGCGATACAGCTGAGTTTCAAGGGGTCTGGTTTGTTGATCGGAATTATGGCTGGTTGGTTGCCGGGCACTGGCCCAGTGGAGATACATTTTTAGGTGGTCAGGGAATTATTGCTCGGACAAGGGATGGAGGTATTGCGGAAAACTGGGAGGTGGTGCGGCGCGATAACAACTACGACTTTTACGATGTTTATTTTGCAGACAGTTTGCGAGGCTGGGTTGTAGGCGGTGATGACCGCAATTTCCGGGCGGTGGTTTTACACACGACCGATGGCGGAAACACCTGGGTTGAGCAGACGGTTCCAGCTGAGGCTCGGTTTCTGCGGGCGTTGAAGTTTGTCAGTCCAACAAAGGGTTGGGCTTGTGGCAGGAACGGTACGATAATCTACACTTCAGATGGCGGAAACACCTGGGTTAACCAGGTTTCAGGTGCTGAGAGTACACTTTTTGACATCGACTTTGCCGATTCACTGCACGGGATGGCGGCGGGTAACGGTGTTGTGGTTAAAACGATTGATGGTGGTGCAACCTGGCAGGTCTGTTTTAGTGGATTGCAGGAACAGAGTAATGGGCGGTTGTTTAACGGGCAGGCTATTCGGTGTCTCGCGACAATGGGGCGCAGGATAACTTTCATAATCGATGAGCAAAAGCGTAATGGTGCTATTGAGATTTGGGACCTGTTCGGACGCCAGGTGGCAACGATTAAGACTGGTGCCAACAGAAAGTCTGTTGTTTGGAATGGCATCGGCTTTGATGGTCAGCCGGTTAAAACCGGTGTGTATTTCTGCCGATTGCAGGGTGTTGTTTCGTCGGGTGTCAAATTTGTTCTAATCGGAAGCGAAAGTAAATGAAAAACCGGTTGTTAAGTTTCTTTTTAATTCTGGGGTTAGGTTTTGCCGAACAAGGTGCAAGGTATCTTATCATTTCTCATCCTGCATATGTCCCTATAGTTCAGCCCCTTGCTGAGTGGAAAACAAAGAAAGGGGTAAAGGCGAAGGTGGTTCCTCTGTCAGAAATTGGTTCAACCCCTTCACAAATACAAACTTACATCCGGAATGCATACAACAACTGGCCCATAAGACCGGAGTTTGTGCTTTTAGTTGGTTCTCCCAGTCAGATCCCAAGTTATGGCGGTAGTACCGACTGTTATTACGGCGATATGGGCGGAGATTATAAAATGGAGCTTTCGGTCGGCAGATTTTTTGCGCTGAACGCCCGGGAGTGCAGTACAATGGTTGCTAAGGTCATTACCTATGAGAAACCGGACCTGCAAGCCATCGACACTCTTTACTTTCTTAAAGGGACAACGGTGGTAAACGAGGATCAACCACCCGACCCTTATTATCAGCCGGATTCCAGACTGGTGCGAAGTTACTGGCAGAATGCGGGCTATGTTTTAACCGAAAGTCTGTTGGACATTGCGGGGCACAACACCAGTAATGTAAACGCTGCCGGCATTGATGGCAGAATGTTTATCACTTACCGGGGACAGGGGGTTTATGACTGGATGCCGCCTTTTAACGGAGTCAATCCCGCGTCTTGGAATAACGGGGCGAAGTTGCCGATTGTAGTTTCAGGTACCTGCGCGATGATTGATCTGTCTTCCCAGGGTGGCGGGCAACAGGGCGACCGATTTGTTCGGGCAGGAACACCTGCAGAGATGGGCGGTGTTCTTGCTTATTTCGGAACAACCAACAGCGGCTCTCATATTTCTGACCGGCGCAGCGCCTGTTTCCGTGGTTTCTTTACCGCTCTGTTTCAGGAAGGTGAATACCGCCTTGGTCCAGCAACAATTCGGGGTAGGTTTTGGGTTGATTCGCTTTTTCACGATCAGCAACGCTATCAGGAGTGGAATCTTCTGGGGGATCCGGAGTTGTGTGTGTGGACCGGGGTTCCGAGAAGGGTTGCGGTATTGTTTGATTCGGTGATTGAGATGGTACCGCAAGAGCTTGTAGTGACAGTCTTACAGAATGGTGTGCCGGTCGCTGGTGCTTTTGTGTGTCTGTCGATGGACAGCACAATTTATGAGGTAGAGACGACCGATACTCAAGGAGTGGCTCATATCGTGGTGAACCCGACTCATATCGGGATGATGGATGTTGTGGTTACCGGCAAAAACATTCTGCCTTATGAAGGAACGGTACGAGTAATAGCCAGTGGTGTACCTTTCATTATTACGACGCATAGTTCGATTGATGACTACCTGGGAAATCACGACGGTATAATAAATCCTGGGGAACGGTTTCGTTTGACGGTCAGTTTGAAAAACGTTGGGGGCGTCACCGCTACCGGCGTTATTGGTCTGTTAAGGGTATCTTCACCCGTGTTGCAGGTATTTGATAGCGTATCAAGCTATGGGACAATAGCACCAGACTCAACGCGAAATGGTGATCAGTATGAATTGCTGGTTGACAGTTTGGTGCCCGATGGGTTTGTTATCCCGGTAACGATTCTGGTGCGGGATGATGTTGGAGACTCCTGGAACTGTTCAATTAATTTGTTTGTGCGGGCGGGTTTAATCAGGATTAACACCGCGCTCTTTCTTGATTCGCCACCCGGAGGAAACGGAAATGGCAGAGTAGGACGAATGGAAGCAGGTCGGGTCCAGGTGGCACTGATAAATCAAGGGGGTGGAGCGCTTGATAGAGTGCAGGGGATTATTACCTGCCTTGATACTAATGTGGTGGTTGTAGATTCTTCAGGTTATTATGGCAGGATTGACTCGGGTGCGATAAACATCGGTTCGCGGGACCGGTTTGCGATTTCTGCCGGACCCGGGCTTATGCGAAACCAACCGGTACGTTTTTTGGTGAGGGTTCAGGGTGATGGCGGTACGTACCGTTATTCCGATACAGTTAGTTTTGAACTATCAGGCGAAGAGGGGGGCACAAGCGAACCAACCGGTCCTGATGGTTATGGGTACTGGTGTTATGACAACACCGATACCGCTTCAGGGCAGGCGCCGATTTACCAGTGGCTGGAACTGGCACCGCCCGGACCAGGGCTAGTGATTTCCGGGGTTTCCGATTCGGATGCGGTGACGATAACGTTAGCCATGCCGTTTACATTTCAGTATTATGGCACAAGAGACAATTTTGTCTCAATTTGTTCTAACGGCTTTCTGGCACTGGGATATACCACTTATCGTTTTGGCTCCAACAGTCCGATTCCAGATACCGCTGGACCGCCTTTTATGATTGCGCCTTTCTGGGACGATTTGAATCCCGATGAAACCCGCAATGGATACGGAACCGCATACCAGTATTTTGACACCGCAAATCACCGCTGGATTGTTGAGTTTAAAGACTTTGCACATTACAATCAGCCTAACATCCGCGAGAGTTTTCAGGTAATCCTTTATGACCCGGTTTACTATCCGACGCCAACCGGAGATGGCGAGATAGTATTTCAATATCAACGTGTTTCGCTGGGGTCAAGTTGTACTGTTGGTATTGAAGACGGAACAGAAACGCGCGGCATCCAGTATCTTTATAACAATAGTTATGCTCCTACCGCTGCTTATCTTCAGGCGAACCGGGCAATAAAATTCACTACCAACCCGCCCCGAAACATTGTTACTCCCTGGCTGGTGCTTTCCGGTGTTCAGGTGAGCGATACACTTGAGGGCAATGGTAACGGACTATGGGAAGCCGGCGAACGGTTGGAGGTCGCCGTTTTTCTACAAAATCGGGGGAGTTATGACGCAGTCAACAGTGTGATTACGCTGAATTCAGAAGATGGCGATGCGGTTATTTACGATTCAATCTCGGTTCTGGGGTTGATTCCACCGGGCACGACCGTTAACAACATTACCAATCCGTTTCGTTTGGAAATTGTGCCTCAACCGGCAGACTCTATTCTTGAGCTCGGCCTGAGAGTTCAAGCAGAAGGATATATCACTCTAACCTACTTTTCACTTGGGATTTCGGGTTTAACTGGAGTAAAGGAAAAACCGACCGGGTTAAATAAATTTGGAATGGAAAAAATAAGACCCAATCCGCTCAAGGGTTCTGCGGCGGTGTATTATACGCTTGCTCGAGATGCCGAGGTGGATTTGGCTTTGTTTAATGCTCTGGGACGTAGGGTTAAGACAATTGAACGCGGTGTTAAGCCCAGTGGTATGCATCAGGCTCGTCTTTCTTGCGATGGACTTTCCAATGGGGTATACTTCTGTCGACTTCTGATAAAAGATGGTAAGGGCGCGAGGAAGTTTATTCAGAAGGTGCAGTTTGTTCGTTGATAGATGGTGAAAAATGAGGCGACAATGAGAAGGGTGTTGTTTTTCGTGGTTATTGGGCTCGCGGGGGTAGTTGTTCATTTTGGGTGCAGTTCCGGACTTCCACCCCGCCAGCCTCAGATATTTGCCCGTCGGGATAGCGGTGCAATCGGAGACACGGTTAGAATAAACATTTACACAGTTGACCCCGAAGACCAGATGGTAACTTATTGGATTGAATGGGGAGATACCACAGTACCGCAATGGTCTTACTTATTCCAGAGCGGCGATACAATTGAGCGCACCCATATTTATCATATTCCCGGTACCTATTTTATCCGGGTCAAGGCACGGGATATTGACCGAAATGAGTCGCCCTGGTCGGAAAGTTTTCAGATGAGAATAACCGATACTATTACACCCGGCAATTGACGCTGCTCAATTAGTTTTATCTGCCACCGGCGAAAGATTTTACGGTGTTGGCAATGACTTGCCTTGCAGAACAAATTTAATAAACTCAACATATGTTCAATGAACTACTAAAGGTGATAAAGACCTTACGAAAGAAGTGCCCGTGGGACAGAAAGCAGAATTTAAGTTCAACCCGCCCTCTTTTAATAAATGAAGTGTTTGAGCTCGATGAAGCGCTCCGCCGGGAGGATAAAGTAGCTATAAAGGAAGAGCTGGGCGACTATATATTTATGGGTTTGTTTCTGGCGCATTTATTAGAAGAAAAAGAGGGTGTAAAGCTTAATGATGTTCTTGCCGGCGTGGTAGAAAAGTTAAGGGTAAGGCATCCGCACATTTATGGAACTGTTAAGGTAAAAGGTGCGGATGATGTCCTCCGGAACTGGGAAGAAATCAAAGGAAGCAAAGGACGGCGTTCTATCCTTTCCGGGATTCCGATAGGTCTACCGGCGTTACAGCAGGCGCAATTGATTCAGGAGCGATGCCGTCGGGTAGGGTTTGACTGGGAGGAGCCGGGTGAAGTTCTGTCGAAGGTCGAAGAGGAGATTGGTGAACTAAAGAGGGAGTTAAGCCGGCGCCGAGTTTACCAAAAGCGAATTAAGGAAGAGCTGGGCGATTTACTCTTTGCCCTGGTAAATCTCTGTCGTCACTTCGGGGTTGATGCCGAGGGTGCTTTAAAGGATGCAAACCGAAAGTTTCGGGAGCGGTTTGAGGTCGTAGAGCAGGAGGTCAAGGAACAAAAAAGAGATTTAAGTTCAGTGCCGCTTGAGGAAATGGAGATTCTGTGGCAGCGGGCGAAGAGACGAAGGCCGAAGAGAGATGGGTGAACTTATTCGACGCGAAAGGTTTGTGTTTTGATACCAAGATTTAGCCGCTTTGATTTATCGTCAAAACCGTCTTAGTCCGTCGTGCGCGAATTTCTTGTTTTAAATAAACCTATTCGACCGGTTTCCAGTAAAGGTCGAGAATGGTATTGGTGGGCTTTCGTGTAAGGAATCCCGCCTTTACCTTCATTCCGATTTTTGCCTCTCCCCGGATTAAATAGCCTTTCATTATCGTGCAACAGCCAGGAATTTTAACATCTATCTGATAATAAGGATAAGAGAGTTCAATGCGAAATCCGGGGTATTCAACGTGGGTGAAGGTAAAGATTTCACCAATTACCGGATTGGGGAACTCGACCCATTTCATTCGAGCGTAGCGGTCAGAACGGTCGGCGCGGGGTGGAAGCCATCTACCGGGTTCACAACCAGGAGTTGAGCATCGTGTGACACGCAGGACACCTTTTTCAGTCCCTCAAAAATGGGTGAGTACACGGTAGGTGTGGCGCTGAACGATGGTTCGAGGCCATTGAATAACCATTGCTGGTTACATGCGTTCAATCGTCATCGGTTCACTGATAAGTTTAACTTCTGATGCGGGGCGCGATTTTGCGGTTGGTGAACGGTGCCTTTTGGTCGGTGTCTTACGATGTTTTGATGACTGTCTTTTTATATTTATTTACTCCTATTCTTTTACCTCATCAGAGTTGACTAAAATTATACAGGTGACATTGGAACCGACACCGGCGTGGGATATCCATAAGGCGCGATGGCGCCTCGGGATCTGGAACGATTTCCAATCCGCCGGGTTCGTTTTACCGTAGCGGGTCCACATTCGGTCTGTGCCGTGGTGCTTGTCATACTTTCCCGGTAGTTGCCAGAAGCGCTCAACACACTGGAAAACGCCCTTGCGCCAACGGCTTCTTCATCACACAGCAGCCGGTCTTTAACGTGGTAAACGAACCCACCTTAACAGGCCATATTGATGAGCCCTTTTAATTCCAGCCCTGGCAGTTTGAGGTCGTTTTCTTCGAGGAGCATCCGGAAAGACATCATACACAGTTCTTCTAATTTATATTCGGGGTATGTTTTGCAGTAATCGGTTATTCCATCCGACACGGTCATACACCGGACGCTGAAATTTTGGGACTCCAATGCTCCCGGGTTTGAATTTAATCATACCATTCCTCATTAGTTAAGAAAAATCATTGAATGAAAGTGTGCTGGTGGCTATCCCCAAAACAGCCCCGGGCAGTGGGCGGGGGCAAATTTTGTCACTCTTCGTCGAGCTTTCGTATATATATTAATGGTAAAAGGCACAGTGAGCAAAAAGTAAGAAGACAACAGGAGCTAAATTCACAACCGTGCTGAGATGATTGACACAGTAGAAGCGGGTGCTATAATCACTTAAAATTTATGATAATGTACAAAGGAGAGTGGATGATAGATAGGTTGAAATCGATTGCGTTGGTTTTCAGTGTTTTTGTTCTGTTGAACTGTGGACCAAAGTCTGGAAAGCCCGAAAGTTCTAAACTCGTCCAGGATTTTGTGGCTCAGGTGGAGACACTCGATTCAATGACGGTAGCGAGTTTAAACCGTACCGGACCTTACTCAAGCATCGAGCCGGCACTAATTGAATTGAATGACTGGTTGAAGTCAAACAATATCACTCCGACGGGTGTCCCATTTGTTTTTTACTACGACAATCCTCAAACTGTCGCACCGGAGAGTTGTAACTGGGCAGTTTGTGTCCCGGTACCGGCAGCGACAACATCCGGTCAGATGGGGGCAATCGTTGTGAATAAATTGCCAGTAATGGATATTGCCTGGACAATTCATACCGGTGGTTATGAGAACGTACAGTCAACTTATAATAGGTTGCTCGAATGGATAGATGAAGAGGGGTATGAAGTTGTCGGACCAGCAGTTGAGTTTTTTCTTTCAGAGAAGGGAACTCCGGCTGAGTCGATGAAGACCAAAATTGGTTTTGTTGTCGAACCCCAGCCTGAATCCGGGATTGAAGAGGTAGAGGGGGAAGATAGTATCCTGGAAGGGAACGGTGGTTGATTATAAACAATTTTACCCTGGGCGTGTAACAGGGTTGGGAAACTTAAACTTTACCCTTTGATGATGAAAACCGAGGCAGATGTCATTCAGATGCTAAAAGACGCCGAGACCGAGGCGCAAAAGATGGTTGCTCAGGCTGAAGAGGAGAGGCGGCGCGCAGTTGCCGAGGCTGAAGCGGCTGCCGCCGAGGTCATTGTCCAAGTCCGTAAACAGATTCAGGATGATTTTGAACGGGCGCTGAAAAAAGCGAGTTTAGACGCTGAGGAGATGTTTCAACAGCAGTTGAAAAAGGCACAGGAGGAAGCAGCAAGGATTAAGGAAATCTCCCCCGAGCGTCTCCAGAAGGCAATAGAATTGGTTTTGCGGGTGGTTAAAGAGAGATGGCAATAGAGCGGGTTTCCAAAGTTGCGGTTATTATTCACCAATCAAATAAGGAAGAGTTTCTTAATCGACTTCAGCGGTTAGGGGTTCTGCATATTGTACGGATTGCGGATGCAGAGGGTGTTAGCGGCGAGGTCGAGTCGAAGGGCAGAGCCGAAGAAGGTAATCTTAATCAGATTCTGGGCGCGATTGAATTGCTGGATAGTTTGCAAGGCAAAAAAAGCAAGGGTAAAGTTTTTCTCGACCGAATGGAGTATGAACGGATTGCGGTGGAATATGATATTGAAACCAGGGTTAAGGAAATTCAGCGGCTGACCGCCAGACGCCAGGAGCTTGAAGGAAGATTGATTTCATTGCAGGGTGAAATAGACCGTTTAAAGCCTTGGGAGAGGTTGAACCATTCGGTTGCGGAACTCGGTCGTTTTTCGACTGTCAAAGTTTTATTGGGGAAATTTCCCGGTCGCCAGGAGTTCCTGGGTGTCCGTTCAGCGCTGAGCGATAAGTTAGCGGTTGTGGAAGAGGTGAGCGAAGACCGGGGCACACTGTTTGCAGTTGTTTTAGTTTATCGCGATGCGTTAGAAGAGGTTACCGCGCTTCTCAACAGTTGGCGCTGGGAAGGGGTTGACCTTAAGGAAAACGATGGTTTACCAGCCGAGATAATCAGCCAGCGGCGCCAGGAGCAGGACCAAATTAAGGCGGAAATTGAAGCGGTTCAAAGGGAGATTGTTCGATACACCGAGGAGTTACCCCGCTTAAAGGCACGGGTGGATGCAATTCTGAATCAAATAAAACGGGGGGAGGCGGAGGCGAATGCACTTCGGACCGATTCTCTTTTAATAATTTACGGCTGGGTTAGAGAGCGGGATTATCAAAAATTGGTGCGATTGGTTGAAGAGATGAAAACAGCGGTTGTGACACGGATTCAACCTGCTCCGGGCGAGGAGCCACCGGTAGCGCTTGTTAACCGCCGTCTCTGGAGGCCGTTTGAACTCGTTCTGGAACTGTACCAGTTGCCTTTACCCAACGAACTTGACCCGACCTTGTTGATTGCACCGTTTTTTGGGGTGTTCTTTGCCCTTTGCCTGACCGATGCCGGATACGGTATAATTGTGGCTATGGCAGCACTACTTCTAATGCGAAAAATGGGCAAGGATAACAAACTTTTGGGAATAATACTCATTAGCGGAATATTGACTATTCCCGCCGGAGCGTTGGTCGGAGGTTGGTTCGGTGATATACCCGATAGACTCGGTATTCCCTGGCTTCTAACCTTGAAGAATAAGTTTCTCTGGTTTGACCCGATGAAGGAGCCGATGAAGTTTTTTGTTCTTTCTCTGGCGCTGGGGTATCTCCAGTTGATTGCCGGTATTACTTTCGAGATTGTAGATTGTGCACGGGTTAAAAATTACGGCGATGCGTTTTTGGGGCAATTGCCCTGGTTTTTGTTTCTCAACAGTTTGGTTTTTCGGTTAATTTTATTGCACTCTTTACCCGGTTGGGCAAATGCACTGCTTCTAATTTTAACCCTTACTTCTGTTGCCGGAATTGTGGTCTGGACCCGACGGGAAAAGGAGACCATGATCTCACAGGCTCTGTGGTTTTTCCTTCTCGCGGGGCTGTTAGTTTTCATCGCCAGTCGCCTGGGTTGGTTGCCTGAGAGGTTTCTGTGGGCACGATGGGCGGTTTTAGGCTTGTTCTTAATTATGTTTGGATATGCGGTTTATTCCATACTCCATCAAATATTGATGAAACAGGATGAGCAAAGAAGTCGAGCCTATTGGTTGCCATTACTGTTAGGTATTGGTACGCTAGTGAGCATTGTGCTTTATTTCCTTAAAGTCCTACCGGCAATAGTTCCAGGTTTGTTCGGCACCGTATTCTACTTTTGGGCGCCGGCGGGTAAAAAATTACTACAGAAATTTGTCTGGGGTGGGTACGCCCTTTATGGAGCGACAAGTTATATAGGGGTGTTACTTTCTTACATCCGCTTGATGGCTTTGGGAATGTGTACTGGTGGTGTGGCAATGGCGATAAATGTCATCGCCTGGATGGTTTTGCAGGTCCCAATTGTCGGAATTTTGATGGCGTTAATTGTGTTGGTCATTGGGCATACCTACAATATTGCGGTTAATGTTTTAGGGGCGTTTGTACATTCGCTCCGGTTGCAGTATGTAGAGTTCTTTCCCCGGTTTTATACCGGGGGCGGAGAACCCTTTGTGCCGTTTAAAGAGGTACATCAATTTGTTGTATGGAAATCATAAGGAGGCAAAATGGTTGACCCGTTAGGTCTGGCAATGGCATTATTAGGTTGCGTCGTTGCGGTTTTACCAGCCGGTATTGGTTCAGCAATGGGTATTAGGCTGGTGGCTGAGGTGGCTAACGGTGTAATGGCGGAAGACCCAAAGAAGTTTGGCAATCTTTTTATTCTTGTGGCTCTTCCGGGCACGCAGGGATTTTACGGATTTTTGGGGGCCTTTCTGGCAATGATGAAACTGGGCGTTCTCGGCCAGTTGGTACCGATTACGCTGGGTCAGGGGCTCCAGATGTTTGCTGCCTGTTTACCGGTTGGCATTGCGGGCTGGCTTACGGCAATTTGGCAGGGTAAGGTGTGCGCTGCTGGGGCAGAGCTGGTGGCGAAGCGGCCCTCAGAGGCGACTAAATCGGTAATACTTGGGGCACTCGTCGAAACCTATGCGGTACTAGGGTTGCTGACCACGATATTTTTGCAGATGGGTGTTAAGCTGGGTTAACCTGTGGGAACCACTGAACTTCTTGAGAAGATATACACAGATGCCCGCGCGAAGGTGGCAGCGATTCAAGAGGATAAGAAACGCAAATTGGCTGAAATTGCCCAGCGCACTCAGATGGCAATTGATAGACTAAAAAGGGAGAGTACCGAACGTCTTGAAGAAAGGGTCCGAGCAATACACGACCGGGTGCGAAGTCAAGCGCAACTGGAGGGCAGAAAAGTTATTCTTGAAGCAAAATGGCAGGCGATTGATACAGTGTTGGAAAAGGCAAAAAAGGCGATTTTAAGCAGTCCAGACTATCCGAAGATAATCGAGATGCTGGTGAAAAAGTATGCTCCAGATCAGGCATCAGTTCATCTGTCAGCCGAAGACAGCAAACGATGGGATAAAATCGCAGGTATTAAAACCGGTGAACCGGTACCAATCACCGGCGGAGTGATTATTAGATCGGCTGCGGCAGGGCGCTTCACCGGCAAAGAAGAGATCGACCTCTCCCTCGATACAATTGTAAGTCAGGTACGGGAAGAGTTGAGTACCGAACTTGCCGCAATTCTTTTTACGCCCGAAGAGAAAAAGCACGAGCCTAAAGGATAAAGGTAATACAAGAGACAAGATGCGCTGTCTTGTAACCGGGGCTCGGGGGCTTCTGGGAAAGTATTTGGTTCGATATTTGCAACTTCATAAGAGCGAAGTTGTTCAATGGAATTTGCCAGAAAATGATATAACCGCAGTGGAACGGGTTATCAATGGTATACACTCAGTGGCACCTGATGTAATATTTCATCTTGCAGCATGGACCGATGTCGATGGGTGCGAGGGAAATCCGGCTCGGGCGATGGCGGTTAATTTTCAGGGAACCTGGGCGGTGGCGCTGGGTGCAGCGGAAATAGACGCCAAATTGATTTACATCTCCACTGATTATGTGTTTGATGGCAAATCGCACCGGCCATATCGGGAATCGGACCGCCCGAATCCGTTGTCGGTTTACGGTCGATCAAAGATGATGGGCGAACAGGCGGTGACGCGAAACAGCCGTAAATGGTTTATCGTGCGGACAAGCTGGCTTTTTGGGAAGGGGGGTAAAAATTTTGTTGATACCATCTTGCAGAAGTGTGCGGCCGAATTGAGCATAAAAGTTGTTTCGGACCAGGTAGGTTCTCCGACCTACGCTTTTGACCTGTGTGAACCGCTGTTTGAACTTGCCCGGAGTGACTATTACGGTATTTACCATCTGACAAATTCAGGTTTCTGTTCGTGGTTTGATTTTGCCCGGGAGATTGTTCGCCTTACTGGAAGGAATTGCCAAATAATTCCGACTACTACCGCAGAAAGTGGGCGCCGGGCAGTTCGTCCCGCTTTTTCCGTGCTGGAAAACAGGAATTTTCGTCGTAGATTCGGCAGAGTTTTGAGACCGTGGCAGGAAGCGTTAAAGGACTATTTAAATGAAATATCGACAGCCCAAATTAGCGGTTGATTGCATTATACTTTTGGGAAAACGAATAGTGCTGATTGAGCGGTTAAATGAGCCGAAGGGTTGGGCACTTCCGGGTGGTTTTGTGAATTACGGAGAAACGGTGGAAGAGGCGGTGCGCCGGGAGATAAAAGAAGAAACCGGTTTGTCGCTGTCCGGGTTACGCCAGTTCCGGGTGTACTCGGCACCCAACCGGGACCCGCGTGGTCACTGCATCTCGGTAGTATTTGTTGCTCGGGGACACGGTCAATTAAAGGCCGGGGATGATGCCGGGGCATTTAAGCTGGTTGAGTTGTCTAAAGCAACAAGGGAAAAACTGGTGTTTGACCACAGAAAAATTATTGCCGATTACTTAAAAACGGTTGGGTTAAAGACCGTCAAGACGGATAAGCGTTAAGTTGTATTGCCCATTTTGATAAAGCTTCTCGGCGCGTACGGTCATCGGCGGGCAGGTTCAACGGTCTGCCGCGGGCGTCAATAATCACTCCGGAAATACCCCCTTCAACCCGTGATTCGTACGTTTTTCCAGAACCGGCTCCGACATCAAATCCTCGTTCCGGTGTAATAATCGCCCGTGCCGTTTCTCCAACCGGCAGCGGCAGGCACTTTATATCGCCAAAGTTAACCCGGGCTTCCATTTCCTCGCCGTTGGCTCTTATAATTTTCACATACACACAGGGTTTTCCTTCTTTACCCTGCCCGGCAGGCGCAATGCTGGTGCCGAGATGAATCAAACAGTCCTTTTCGAACACCTCCTGGGCAGCTTCGGGGTGAACTTCAGTCAAAACGCCAAGATGGGGCATCATGAATATGGAATCGACGGTAAGTCGGGTTACTCCTTCGGGCTGGAAGGCGTCGAGAAGCATCATGGCGGCTTGCGCCCGGCGTGGTGCATGGGAAAGCGCACCACCAGAACCGACAACAAGATTTAATTCCATCATATTTACGAGGGTTTCGCCCGTTCTTGCTTGAGCAAAAGCGTCAGATATTGTGCGTTCTTGCTGAATGCCTTTTAAGCCAACCGCCATTGACTTGTGGTGTTCTAGTGCGAGACGGAGTGCTTCCCGAGCAATTGCCTGTTCCAGTTTAAGGTCTTCAAGGGTTGAAGGGATGGTGGTAGGGCGAATCATTTTGTTGCGGATGCGGTTTCTAACTTCGTTCGGGGAGATTTCAAGGGGAAGCCAGCGGATGATGTTTTGTTCGCCCGCCTCAACGAGCACATTGGAAACCGAATAAGACATACCGAGGTTTGCCGAAACGGTACGATTGAAGATGCCTTGAAATACGCTGAAGACATCGGTTGTGGCACCGCCGATGTCAACGCCGAGAACAGCGATATTCTGCGTCTTACCAATGTTTTCAATTAAAAGTCCAACCGCACCCGGTGTCGGCATAATTGGGACATCAGTCCAATCCATTAACTTCTTATATCCTGGGGCGTGTGCCATTACATGCTCCATAAAGAGGTCGTGGATTTTGTGGCGGGCCGGCCCAAGATTTTCCCTTTCCAGAACCGGGCGGATGTTTTCAACAATTACTAAACTGGTTTTATCTTTTAGTGTTTTCATAACCAGTTCCCGGGCATCACGGTTTCCAGCGTATATCACCGGCAGGTTGTAGCCGATGCCGAAGCGCGGTTTGGGGTCCGCTGCGGCAATTAGTTCCGCCAGTTCAACAACATGAGAAATTGTTCCGCCATCGACGCCACCAGACAAAAGAATCATATCAGGTCTGAGGGTCCGGATGCGCTCAATTTTTTCGTGGGGTAGCCGTCCATCGTTGGAGGCGATGACATCCATTACAATGGCACCCGCACCCAGTGCCGCCCGGGCAGCACTTTCGCCGGTCATCGTTAAAACAACCCCCGCAACCATCATTTGCAAACCGCCACCCGCGGATGAGGTGGAGATATAAATGTCGGTGCCCTCTTTTTCACTTGATTTGGGCTTATAAATCTCATCGCCCCGGACAAGTTTGACGCCCGACAGTTCTTCGACCTCCATTACAGAATTGAGTACCCCTTTGGTTACATCTTCGAAAGGTGCTTCAACGGTAGTCGGGGCTTCACCTCGGGTGATGAGCCGATATTCGGCGCCGCGTTTTTCGATAAGAATTGCTTTGGTGGTTGTTGAACCACAGTCAGTAGCAAGGATTCGGGTTATTTTTTCCTTTTCAAATGTTGGTTTGTTCATAATTTACTCTCTTTTGTCGAAGGTTGTCTTTCGTTCTTAGTACCCCGGGAACGGTTTTCTTCCATAGATTCAATTGTCTGGATGAGCAGTTCGATATTTTCTCTTTCTTCCAGTATGGCGGCAACTTCTTCGTATTGATGAAACGGAAAGATTGCGGTTATAATCGGTTGAAAGAAAACCATTAACTGAGAACCAACAAAAGAAAGCGGTTTAACCGATTCAAGCAGGACAATAGCAATAGGTGTAAGTCGCAAGTCGACCGTTTTCCGGGCAATTTTGTTGATTATTTCGGCTCGTCTTTCCGGTTTGATATCGGTCGAGAACATCAGTCCTGAAAGTTAACGTCTAATTGCCGTGAGGCTTTGGCTTCGTCCAAGCGGCGTACCGGAGTGTTCCAGGGTGCATTGGTCAGATTTTCCGGTTTGGTCTGGGCTTCAAGGGCGATTGCCTTCATTGCGGCAATGAATTCGTCTAAAGACTCAATTGATTCAGTCTCAGTGGGTTCAATCATCAAAGCCTCAGGAACAATCAGCGGGAAATAGACGGTTGGTGCATGGAGCCCGTAGTCAAGTAAACGTTTTGCCACATCAAGGGTCCTGACGCCGAACTGTTTAAGATTCGCACCTGAAAATACAACTTCGTGTAACGACTGCTGGGGATAGGGAAGGTCATAAACGCCTTCTAACTCTTTACGAATGTAATTGGCATTAAGAACAGCACATTCGGCTACATTCTTCAACCCTGCGGCGCCCAGCATTCTGATGTAGGTGTAGGCTTTGACAAGTACGGCGAACTGTCCCTGAAAGGCAAGAACCCGACCGATGGAATCAGGTCGGTCGTAATCAAGGATGTATTTTCCATCCCGACACTTGATTACCGGTTTTGGCAGGAAGGGTTCGAGGTGTTTTTTAACAGCGACCGGTCCCGAACCAGGACCACCACCACCGTGCGGTGTTGAAAATGTTTTGTGAAGGTTGATATGCATTACATCAAATCCGGCATCACCGGGGCGATGGATACCAACATAGGCATTGAGGTTAGCGCCGTCGAGGTAAACCAGTGAGCCGGAGCGATGCATAATTTCGCAAATCTCTTTGATGTCTTTTTCAAACATTCCGAGCGTATTAGGGTTGGTGACCATAAGACAGGCAACGCAGTCGGAGCAAGCCCGTTGTAGCTCGGCGATGTCAATTAGCCCCTCGGGGGTGGATTTGATTTGAACTGCTTGGAATCCAGAGAGAGTTACAGAAGCCGGGTTTGTGCCGTGTGCTGAATCCGGAATCAGAACTACGGTTCGGTTTTCACCTTTTTTCTCAAAGTACTTCCGGACCATCAAAATTCCGGTGAGTTCTCCCTGAGCACCGGCAGCCGGTTCCAGCGTTATTGCATCAAATCCCGTCAGTTCCTTCAAATATTCGCCCAGTTCAAACATCAACTGCAGGGCACCCTGTACCAGGGATTCGTTTTCATGCGGGTGCAAGCTGGTAAAGCCTGGCAATCTTGCGGTCTGTTCGTTGACCTTGGGATTGTACTTCATTGTGCAGGAGCCGAGGGGGTAAAATCCTTTATCAACATGATGGTTCAGGATTGAAAGACGGGTGAAATGGCGAATAAGGTCAACTTCGGCAACTTCGGGTAAACGGTTGTCAGCACGATAATCTGTGCCGAACAGGTCCGCTAATTCGACTTCAGGGACATCAAGTTCGGGAAGAGACCAAGCCCGCCGTCCCCTTTTTGAGTAGGCAAAAAGCAGTTTCTCGTTAATCATTTCTTGTTCTGTAAGGTTTGAATAAAGTAACTGATTGAGCGGTTATAGGTCCGTTCGGCTTCGGGTGGAAAAAGGCAGCCGGGTAGTTCATTGTTCTGACGGTGATAGGCAATGCATTCGCAGCATTTGCCTTTTCGGTGGCAAGGTTCGTAGGTGCAGGTGCAACTACTAAGATTCTTCTTTAATGAGCATTCCATAACGGTTAGTGACTAAAAGTTTTAAGAAAATTAACGAAATGGTCAAGTTCAGCCCGGGTGCGTTTTTCGGTTGCGGTTATTAAAAGCCAGTTTTCCCATTCAGGGTTGAAAATCCCCAGGTCCACACCGGGGAGGATACCGTACTCGATGCCCGATTTTACAATCTCCCGGGCAGGAACCGGTGTTTTGACCACAAATTCCCGGACGAACTTCCGGTTACTCAAAGATGTAAAATTAGGAATGCGATTGATGGCATCTGCGAGGTAATGGGTTTTGGCACAGCATAGTTTTGCAATTTCTTTTATACCTTCTCGTCCTGCCCAGGCCAAAAAAACGGTGGCAATCAGGGCGCATAACGCCTGGTTGGTACAGATGTTGGAGGTGGCACGTTCCCGGCGGATGTGTTGCTCCCGGGTCTGCAGCGCCAGAACATAGCCTGTTTTACCCGTAACATCGGTCGTCCTTGCCGCAATTCTGCCCGGCATATGGCGAATGTACTTTCTCTGAGTGGTAAAGATACCGAGATACGGACCCCCGAAAGATAAAGGAATACCCAAACTTTGGCCCTCAGCAACGGCGATGTCGGCATTATAGGCACCAGGGGGATTGATGATGCCCAGAGTGATTGGGTCCACAGCGCAGACGAACAGAGCGTTATTTTTATGAGCAGTTTGGGCGATATCTTTGACCGGTTCAAGATAGCCAAAGAAGTTTGGATGTTGAATCAGAACTGCGGCGGTATCGTTATCAATGACGGCTTCAAGCGCGTTGAGGTCAGTAGTGAGGTTAGCAGTGTAGGGTAGCGTTTGAATTGGTACGTTTAAGCCGGTGGCGTAAGTGGCAACTACTTCACGATAACGGGGGTTGACTGTGCCGGAGATGATGACCTTATGGCGGCTGGTTATATCCCGTGCCATATGAACTGTTTCAGCGAGCGCGGAGGCACAGTCGTACATTGAGGCGTTGGCAACCTCCATATCGAACAGCCGACAGATGAGCGACTGAAACTCGTAAATGACCTGAAGGGTCCCCTGACTGACTTCGGCTTGATAGGGTGTATAGGCGGTATAGAACTCGGGTCGGGAAATGATGGCATCAATCACCGGGGGAATATAATGGTCGTAAGCGCCTCCGCCGGCAAAGCACACCAGCCGGTCGATGCCGAGATTTTTAGCGGCGAGTTTTTTGAGTTCGGTAATTGTTTCTGGTTCAGAAAGTGGCGGTGGCAGATGCAAAGGGTGTTTTATTTTTAGTTCTTCGGGAATAGAGTTAAAGAGCGCAGCGACATCTTTAACACCAATCTTCTGTAAGATACGCTCAATGTCTTCCGGGGTGTGAGGGGTGAACTTCATTTCTTTATTGATGTTGGGACCGTTGGACGAGATTGGCATAGGCTTCGTGGTCCAGAAGTGATGCCAGTTCACTAGGATTGGTGAATTTTATCTTGCACAGCCAGCCAAGGCCATAAGGGTCACGGTTGACGATTGCCGGTGCATCCCCTTCTTTTTTGTTAATCTGGGGGTTGGCTTCGATGATTTCCCCCGATAGAGGCGCATAGATGTCTGATGTCGCCTTGACCGCTTCAATAAAACCGATAGGCTCGCTCTGTTTCACTGTTTTGCCTAAAGCAGTGATTTCCACATAGACAATATCGGAAAGTTCCTGCTGGGCAAAATCGGTGATACCGACGAGCGCGGTGTCGCCCTCTACTCGCACCCACTCGTGGGTTTTGGTGTATTTCAAATCAGACGGGATCGTTGACATTGTGCCTCCTTACTTTTTTCTTGAGCCATGCTTATAAAAAGGTGGCGCGACGACGACAACTTGATGCCGGGTACCCCGGAGTTCAATCGTCAGTTTGTTTCCGACGCTGGCAAATTCCCGTTGCACATAAGCTAGGGCGATTCCTTTGTTCAGAGATGGCGAAAGGGTGCCAGAAGTTACAAATCCGACCGGGTCGCCATTGGAGTAGACGGTGAGTTTCGGCCGAGGTATTGCCCGGTTTTCCGTCTCAAGACAGACGAGCCGGCGCCGCGGTTTTTCTCTGGCAACTTGTTGTAGAACATCAACCCCAATAAATCCACCTGGTTTGTCTAGTTTGACAACAAATCCCAAGCCTGCTTCAAGCGGGTTTGTGGTCTGGTCGATGTCATTGCCGTAAAGACAGTACTTCATTTCCAGGCGCAGCGTGTCACGGGCGCCAAGACCAATAGGTTCAATTTCAAATTCCTTACCAGCAGCCATAAGTTCATCCCACACCTTTAGTGCCTGCTCTGCCGGGATGTAGAGTTCAAATCCATCTTCTCCTGTATAACCGGTCCGGGAAATCAGGACATTGACACCAGCGACACTTCCTTCTGCCGCCCAGTAAAATCCTATGGGCGACAGGTTGATAGAAGAAATTTTTTGCAAGCAGGCTTCGCTTTTAGGGCCCTGAATTGCCAGCTGAGCAACTTCGGTGGTAACATTTTCCAACTGAACATCGCCGGTGAGATGTTCTTTTAACCAGGTGGTATCTTTTTCATTGTTGGCGCCATTGACAACAAGGAGGTAATGGTCGGGCAAACGATAAAGCACCAGGTCATCGACGATACCGCCATCGGGGTAGCACATAACAGAGTACTGGGCTTGATTTACTGCGAGGTTGGTAACGTCGTTGGTGGTCATCCGGTTGATAAATTGTAACGCGTCGCCGCCCCAGATTTTAATTCTGCCCATATGGGACACATCAAAAACGCCAACTGTGGTTCTAACCCTATGGTGTTCAGGAATTATACCCCGGAATTGAATAGGGAGTTGATAACCTGCAAACTCCACCATTTTGCCACCGGCGGCAAGATGCCGAGGATAAAAAGGCGTTGTTTTACTCATAAGGGAAAAATGTTAACAAGAAATACCGCATAGTCAAGGATAATGAGAGAGGAAATGTTAAGTAATTTTATTCGATTTAATCGGGCGTTAATTGCATTATTGGGGCGGCAAGTTAAAATAAAAAGTTAACGATAAAATGGAGGTGTTAATGTGGACGGTAAAAGTGGTGCGTTATTTCAGTGCCGCTCACTTTTTACGCGGTCAGAACGGCAGATGTGAAAATATGCACGGTCACAATTATCGGGTTGAGGTAACGGTCGGCGCAAACCGGTTGACACCGCCCGGTATGGTGGTTGATTTCATCGAATTGCGCTCGGCGGTTGATTCGATTCTTCCCGACCATCGATTGTTAAATGAGGTATACGACTTTCCGCCCACTGCGGAAAACCTCGCCAAACATTTTTACGATGAGTTAAAGAAAATTTATCCCGTCAATCGCGTTACCGTGTGGGAAAACGAAAACTGTTGTGCCGATTATTTTGAAGATTAACGGGTATTTATTATTTTGATTGAGTACCGGTTTCGATTCTCAGGATAAAGAGTCAGGTAATAAATTCCGGGCAGAGACAGGGTAATTTTTGATTGAACTTGGTTGATGCGGCAAACTCTCCTCCCGCAAGGGTCAAAAAGTTCAAAAGATTGTACCTCTTCCGGCAGGGTCAATTCACTTCTGGTGAAGATTGTTTTACCCGAAATGGAATCTTGCACGTCACGGTATTGGAAATCGGTCAGAGCCGGGTTAATCGGTTTTGAACCGGTGTAAAGTTGTGTCAGTTGTAAGGCGCGCGCCGCATTGACCATACCGTAGCCGAACCGGTTGTCCTTTCCTGGCGCGCCCATATCAATAGCACTTGCCGCAAGGATGGCTCGTACTTCATTTGGGGTAAGGGTGGGATTCAGCGCGAGGATAAGTGCTGCGACGCCGCTAACTTCGGGGCAGGACATCGAAGTGCCGCTGGCAACAAGATAACTGTTGCCCGGGGCAGTGGAAGATATCGTTACACCAGGTGCAACAACCTCCTGTTCGGTTCCATAGTTAGAAAATGATGCTAGTCCTGACATCTCATCGGTTGCGCCAACACAGACACAACTGCTTAATCGTGCGGGATAGGACACATTCGCACGGCCATCGTTTCCAGCAGCGGCGATTAAAATCGCTCCTCGGGAAAGGGCATAGTTGCAAGCCTCATTTAGTGGGGTGGTGGTGGCGTCGCCTCCTAAACTCAGATTGATTATTCGGGCATTATGGTCTGCCGCCCAGCGAATACCAAGGGCGACATTGGTGAGATTCCCGTTACCCGAATCGTTGAGGACCCGCACCGCAAGGAGCTGGACCTGCGCCCAACCCGCCACGCCGATGAGGTTATCAGTAACCGCGCCAATTATTCCTGCGACATGGGTGCCGTGAAAGGCATTCGGTAAATAGGGGTTGTCCGGTTTCGGGTCGTTGTCTTGGTTCACATAGTCATAGCCCAACTCATTTGCCTGGAAGTTCCGGGCAAGGTCGTAATGGGTGTAGTCAACACCGTTGTCAACGACCGCAACCTTAACTGTGCCGCCCCTAACTACATCCCACGCCTGGTCGGCATACATAACCCATTTGTCCCACTGGTTACTCAAAAACATCGGGTCGTTTGGTAGAAACGAAGCACGAGCAGGATAGTCAGGTTCTACAAATCTGACACCTGTAGTTCCGCTTAATTGTTGTTTTATATTTTCGAGCGGGACATCAACTGGCGTTTCAATCACCAGGAATCGGGCTGATGTGTCAATGATTTTTACTTCAACACCAGGGAGGTAAAGTTTGCGGATGATGTTTAGTTCAGTACCGGATTCAAAACCGATTACAAAGCGGCCCGGGATGGGTTCGGGTTGATTTGTTAGCGAGGTGTCTTCTGACGGCTGTTCAATACTGTTCTGGTAGATGGCTTTTAAATCGAACAACCGCTGAATGTCGCCGGTGGTAACTGCCGGATATTCGGGTCTCGGGAAAAGGTTGAGCAGAATAATAATTGAGATATGTACCATTGGCTATTTAATTAAAAATCTTGCCCAGTAGGTTTGGGTGGTACCGGTGGTATTGACAAACACAAGGTAAAATGTGCCCGAAGCGGAAAAATTGTAAGATAGGCTGACTGCGCGGCTGTTTTGTTGTTCATAGAGCGGGGTGCAGGGTTGATTGGCGAGGAATCGGTTGAAGTTTTCCTGGTCAAGAAGAAGGAAACGGCTTATCGTACCGCTGGTTGCGGTGCGGGCGTCGCCAATGAGGGTTTCGCCGCCCCCAGCATTAAACTCTACCCATTGGTAGTAACGGTCGGCAAGGGTGAACTGACCATGAAATACATTGCGCTGTTCTATCGCTGCAATTTTGACATGAATCGTGTCGCTATAACCTTTGTTTCCGGAAAGGTCGGTGGCGATACAAAAAAGTTGATGCCAGGTGCCTTCAGTTAACTGCCTAGTGTCCCATTGCACCGTAACCCGCTCGCTACTTTCTTTAGCAAAAAGGGTACCATCGGCGTAGAACTCAATTGCCGTAACTCCGACCGAATCAAAAGCCTCAGCCGAAATTTCAACGATACCGCTTACCGTACTGGAGTCTGCTGGTGAGTGGATGACACACACGGGCGGCGTTCGGTCGAGCGTGAGTAACAGGTCGCATCCCGTGCCGAGTAAGAGCAGCGCGACAAGGCATCTAAATTTCATACTCATCGCCCTTGGCGGGAATCAAAACTTCGGGGACGCCAATTTCCATAAGTGCAGCGCGCAGTGCTTCTGCGGCTTCGGGTTCCGCGTGGACCAGGAAAATTTTCTTCAGTTTTTGGGGGTTGATATTGCGCACATAATTCAGGAGTCCGTTGCGGTCGGCATGGGCACTAAACTCATCCATCACCTCAACTTCCGCTCGCAGTTCGTACTCCTCGCCTAAGATTTTTACCACCGGCTGGTGTTCGGTAATACGCCTGCCGAGGGTGTGCTGTGCCTGAAAAGAAACAATCAGTATCAGATTGTTGGGGTTGCCGATGCTGTGCTTTAAGTGGTGCAGGACCCTGCCCGCTTCGCACATTCCGGAAGGAGCAATGATGATGCAGGGTTCGGTGTGGTAATTCAACTTCTTGGACTCCTCGGCGTCGTCGATGTAACGCAGACCGGGAAAGTCAAAAGGTCCGCCGGCATCGTCCATTAAATTTCGGGTTTCGGCATCAAAGTAGGCGCTGTTGTTGCGGAAAACTTCGGTGACCCGGCTTGCTAGTGGGCTGTCAACGAATACCGGGATGTCGGGAATGGCGTTTTGTTCTCGGAGAAGTTTAAGATGATAGACAATTTCTTGTGCCCGTTCCACGGCAAATGCAGGGATAATGATTCTGCCACCGCGGTTGACAACCCGGTTAACAATTGTAGCGAGATGTTGCGCAACATCTTCGTAAGGTGCATGCTGTCGATTACCATAAGTTGCTTCCATTATCAAACAGTCAACCGCAGTTACCGGCACCGGGTCACGGATGATGGGCATCTTCTTTCGCCCTAAATCTCCGGTAAAAAGAACCCGCTGGCCTTCGGCTTTGATATCAATCAGTGCCGAGCCAAGGATGTGTCCCGCATCGTGAAAAACGAGCGTGAATGGACCAAGTTGCCGGGGCTGGGCATAGTCGACACCTTCAAGACGGGCAATGGCGTGTGTCGCATCTTCTGTTGAATAAATAGGTTCTTTGGGTTTTTCACCACTTGCTCGGCGCTTTTTATTTAGGTATCGGATATCGGATTCCTGGATTTTTGCCGAGTCAAGCAACAGTAGGCGGGCAAGAGCAACGGTCGGTTTGGTCATTAAAATTGGTCCTTTAAACCCGTTCTTCACCAGATTGGGCAAATTGCCGATGTGGTCAATATGGGCGTGACTGGCGGCGCACCAGTTGACATTTGTCGCTTTAAACGGGAGATGGCGATTTATCTCTTCAGCCTCCTGGCGATGTCCCTGAAACAAACCACATTCCAGAAGTAACTGGTGTTTACCCGATTTCAGGATGTGTTGAGAACCGGTCACGGTCTGGACACCACCCCAGAACTGGATTCTCACTTTACCAGACTCCGGATGGTGCGCATATTTTCCAAGTCCTCTTTAGATGAGGTACGCGGCGTCTCCATTATCCCGGGCAGGTTTTTCAATAAAGGATGATTGACGATTTCCCGGAAGCCGTTAATACCGATTTCACCCTTGCCGATGTGCCAGTGCCGGTCCACCCGGGAGTTGAAAGCTGTTTTAGAATCGTTCAAATGGAGCAAATACAGTTTCCCAAACCCAATCGCCCGGTCAAACTGACGGAGGGTTTGGTCAATACCTTCTTTCGTGCGCCACTCGTAACCGGCTTCAAATGAATGGGCGGTGTCAAGGGTTACGCCAATTCGGTCTTTCTGTTCCACTCGGTCTATAATCGCGCCAATATCCTCAAAACGGTAACCAATCTCTGAGCCCATTCCCGCGGTGTTCTCCAGAAGGATTTTTACCCGATTGGGCACGCGCTCGAAAATCAAGTTGATGTTGTCGGCGACCCGGCGCAGTGCACGCTGTTCGTCGTCACCCATCGCCTTGCCAACATGGACAACGAGAAACTCAATCCCGAGGAAGTCGCAGCGTCGTAATTCCTCAGCAATGTTTTCAATCGACCGTTTTCTGACTGTTGAATCTGAGGCGGCAAGGTTGGGCAAATAGGCTGCATGAGCAAATACCGGGTAAATGTCCGCTTTTTTGATATCGTTTTTAAACTTTGCAACATCATCTTCCTGCAGTTTAGTGATTGCCCAGCCGCGCGGTGAACGGGTAAACAACTGGATGGTGTTGCAACCCAGTTCTAACGCTCTCATCGTAACATTGGCAAAACCACCGGCGATGGAGATGTGAAAACCGAAGCGCATAATGTATTTAATGTTAATACTTATTGTGTTTCAGTCAACTTATTGCCCAAAAAATTTAGGAATTATAAGGACTATGGAATTAAAATCGGAAGGTATCAGGTGGGTAAGTGATATACAGCCATAACCCTGAATAAAATCTGGATAGCGGCTCATTGAGCGAGTTTAGGGTTTATCCGGGATTCTGTTCACGGCGCCACTCACCGAGTTGCTCGGGGGACGGCTTACTGATTGGTTCTACGATTGAGTCGGCAATGCACCATCGGTTTGTATCTGGTGGTAACTTACAGATTTATTGATTGTTACAATTAAAGGACAAATTGCCCGTTTGTTTGATGGGTGAATAACTCAGTCACCTTCTGATTGGGATAACGATTTGCTCGCTGATTAAGTTACCGGTTGCTTTTCCCCACTACATTTGAGACGGTTTCCGAATTCCTGTTAACTGCTCACCAGAATGTTGTTTTATTGATTTTGTAGTAATGAACCTGCTATTTTTTACGCAAGAAGGAGGCAAGGGGTTTGGACGCCGAGGCTGCCCTTTTTATGTCTGAAGAGTTGTTGACTTTGGTCTGGTTTGTTTTACTATTTTTGAAATATAAGATAGGAGGCTTTTTGTTTTCTTTTCGTTCTTTAAGAGTTCTACCAATCGCTGGTGCGATGGTGATTGGCGTTGTTTTTTTATTTTTTGTTGGTTGCGAAAATCAACCTCCTTCACCTCCGATTGTTTTTGGACCACAGCGGGCAAGGCCGGTTGATACGGTGATGGTTTCGGCTCTGTCGGTCGATAAAGAAGCAGATTCGGTTGCCTACTATTTTGAGTGGAGCAAAGGTGTCGAGTCGAGCTGGTCTGAATGGGTTTCAGCAGGAATGGAGTATTACCGTAGGGTGGTTTTCCCTGATACCGGGCTATTTTTTCTGCGGGTGAAGGCAAGGGACTCAAGACAGGAATCAGGCTGGTCTGATACCTTTGCGGTTGACGTTCGATTCTGGACACCGCAGGTGCCCAGGACTCCTTTGGGACCGGATACCGCTCTTGTTGGTGATACGGTTAAGTTTATCTCCTGGGCGTGGCATCCGCTTCAACAGTCGGTTGCTCTGCAGTTTCACTGGGGTGATACGATAGGTGATTGGAGCGGTTTTGTACCTCCGGGTACACTGGTGCGTCAGCGATATACCTATCATTTGCCCGGGATTTATGAGGTGCGCTGTCGGGCAAAAGACCGTGCCGGTTATGTTTCAGATTGGTCAATGCCGGAAACGGTTTTGGTAGGTGAGAGCCGGTTTGACGTGCAGGGAGGTGTTCGATGAATAATAGATTGAGGTTTATGAAAATGAAAAGGTTGATGCTGGTTGGGATTTTAATTTTCTGTGCGGGGATAATTACAGCCGCAGGACCGGCTACCGAGATGAAGGTCAAGGTGTTTTGCCCGCGACAGGAATTGAGTACGGTGGCAAAAGATGTCCTCGAATTTTATGAGGTGAAGGACGACTACTTTGTTGGTGCGGTGACCGCTGAGACCTATAAAAATTTTCTGAGTAGAGGGTTCCGGGTGGAAGTGCTGGTTGAGGATATGGAGGAGTGGGCGAGGTTGCAGTGTCCGGGCGAAGATTTTGGCCGCTACCATACATATCAGGAGATAATGGACACATTTGCCCTTATTGCTGCCGCTTATCCGAATATCTGTAAACTGGAGACGATTGCGGCTTCTCCAACCGGAAAATTTTTGATTGCTTTGAAAATTACCCAGAATCCAACGGTTGAGAACCACCGGCCCAGACTGGAGTGGGATGGTACGATTCATGGCAATGAGAATATCGGAACTGAAATCTGCTGGTACATTACCCGCCGTCTGACCGAAGGTTACGGTTCAGATCCTCAAATTACCCATCTGGTTAACACGCGAGAAATCTGGGTGATTCCCTGTATGAATCCGGAAGGTTTGATTAACAACCAGCGAACCAACTCGAACGGTATAGATCTGAACCGCGATTTTGGCTACGCCTGGAATCAGCAGTCCGGGGCGAATGTTCCCTGGAGTCAACCCGAGATTCAGGGGTTCAGAAATTTTATGCAGCGCCACCCATTTGTGATAACGATGACCTATCACAGCGGCACCAGGTCGGTAATGTGGCCCTGGAGTTACTCGCAGATTGCCACAAGGGATAGCGTTGCCCATCAACAGTTGTGTCAGTTGTACAGCAGCATCACCGGTTATCCGGCATATCAGATTTCCCGAGGGCTTTATCCGTGTAGCGGTACCTCTTCGGACTTTACCTATGGAGCAGAAGGCGCCCTGGGTTTGGCTGCCGAAGTGGCAAACGGTCAACCACCACCTCAGGGTGATATTGACACAATCTGTCGGGCGAACTGGGCCGCGAGCGTCCAGTTGATGATTCGAGGGGCTTGGGGGATTCGCGGTCAGATTACCGATTCTGTTACCGGTTTACCGATAAAGCGAGCGATAGTTGTTCCGGTACCGACAGACTGGTTTGTTTACACCGATACCACCGGCTGGTTTTTCAAATATCTGTTACCGGGGACATATACATTAAAAGTGATGGCGGATGGTTACCACACCAAGACGGTTAGTGGCATCGCTGTTCCCAGCGACACATTTGTGGTTGTTAATGTGGCATTAAATCCGGATTCTGCTTCACCGATAACCGGTTACAAGGTTACCACGTGGATTTGCAAGAGTTCGACCGGCGCCGGTTCAACAATGGGGCTTGCGGCACTGGGCAGAAGGGATAGTATCACGCTGAGTCTGACATCTCGTGGGGCAGCAGTTATTGAACTTTCCGATGAGATAATTAACGGTCCGGGCACAGATTTTACGGTCTATTCTACTACCAACAAGCCCTGTTCGGTGTTTGTGTCGAGAGAGTGGAATGGGCCCTGGTCCTTCTGTACTTACGGTTCAGGGAACATCGCCTGTGACCTTGCCAGTGCCGGTATTAATAGCGCAAAGTTCGTTCGACTGAACGATGCGGGGCAAAATTACGACCTCGATGCGATAGAAGGCGTGGTTGTTAATGCCCCGGCGCTGGTTTTCCAGAATAAAACGGTAATTGACTCTCAGCCCGGAGGTAATGGGGACGGGAAACTTGACCCGGGTGAGAGTGTGGCGTTGACTGTGGCTTTGCGTAATGCCGGTCGTGTTGGTGCGAGCAATGTTAGCGGTATTCTTCGATCTTTCAGTCCGTTCGTTTCGGTCTTTGATTCGAGCGGTTTTTTTGGGGAGATTCTGCCCGATTCGTCTAGCACCAACAGCGCTGACCGATTTGGCGTTGTTGCCGCACCTGAGACACCACGGGAGCATCAGGCATTGATGAGGCTTTATCTTTCTGGTACCGGTTATTCTGATAGTGTCAGTTTTATCGTTCCGGTTGGCGAGTTGCGAGTTATTGACCCTATTCCGGATAATGCAACCCCAGTAATTTATTATGCTTACGATGAAATTGATACCCTTTATGCTGAACATCCTGAGTTCAACTGGGTGGAGATTAGAAACTTGGGTACAAGGCTAACTTTAAACGACGACCAAACCGTTCAGATAAATTTACCATCATCATTCGGTCCCTTCGTCTTCTATGGACAGCCCTACAATCAGATTTCGGTCTGTTCTAACGGCTGGTTGGCGCCAGGATATACAACATCAACTTCTTACCAGAATACCAGTTTGCCCAACGATACCATGCCTCAGTTGCTGGCTGCGAACTGGGACGACCTGTATCCACCGAGTGGCAATGGTGTCTGGTATTACCACGATAGCGCAAATCACCGTTTTATTGTGGAATGGGATTCGGTTCGATACTACAATCCAAACAATATATGGGAGAAGTTCCAAATAATCCTTTACGATACAACGCTGGCGGGTGAGGATGGCAACTGTAAGTTTACCTTTCAGTATCTCACTGCAAACTATCCGGGAAATTCCGCAACCGTCGGCATTCAGAACCAGGGTGGCGCTCGGTTTATTCAGGTACTCTACAACGGGACCTATCACCGGGCGGCATCTCCCTGGGTTCCGGGTCACGCGATTAAGTTTTCTACCGATTACCAGACAGGAATTGCGGAGAATCGGGTATCAGGGTTATCGCCGGTAAGATTGGCAGTACGGGTGGCAAAAAACCCCGCTCAAAGTAGAGTTATCTTGCATTACTCCTTGCCTTTTGCCGACCGGGTAACTCTGGATGTGGTTGACCGTTCTGGCAGGTTGGTGCGCCGATTTGAATTTGGCGAACAGCGTTCAGGAAATTACAAAGTCCAGTGGGATGGGCGCGATAATCAAGGGCGTACAGTTCCCGCCGGGGTTTACTGGATTCAGCTTTCAACCAGCAGAAATTCGAAAACGGCCAAGGCGGTACTGGTACGCTGAGCGGTATGGGAAGGAAAAAAGGGGAAAAACAAGGCAGAAAGGGTCTCAGTACGGCCCGAAACAGGTTGCAATCCCGCCCGCGCAAAACCTGGGATGAGTATTTTATCGCCATCGCCCGTCTTGTAGCGGAGCGGTCTACCTGTCTGCGACGGAAGGTCGGCGCAATTCTGGTTCGGGATAAGCGAATTCTCTGCACCGGTTATAATGGGGCACCGCACGGATTGCTTCATTGTGATAAAGTAGGTTGCCTGCGCGATGAACTGAAGATTCCAGCCGGAGAGCGGATTGAGATTTGCCGGGGAATTCACGCCGAACAAAATACGCTGGTTCAAGCGGCAGCATTTGGTATCAATGTTTCCGGAGCCACTCTTTATTGCACCCATGCACCTTGTATTACCTGCGCCAAGATGCTGATCAATGCGGGTATCCGGGAGTTTGTTATCGCGAATGACTATCCGGACGATTTTGCTCGCGCCTTTTTAGTCGAGGCGGGCATTGTGGTGAGACGGATACAGGGGTAAAAAAGGTCCAGGGTGCAATGAAGGTAACATTTGACCTTAAAGGGTAGCACATTATATTTAGCACCGAGAGCGATGATTAAAGAAGAGTTGATCATTGGCGGTCCGGTTGGGCTTCATGCTCGACCAGCGGCGGAGTTTGTTCGGCTTGCCGAAAAGTTTCAATCGCGGGTACGGCTTGCCAAGGATGGCATCTGGGTCAATGGCAAGAGTATCTTAGCTATTTTAACACTTGCCGCAGAAAAAGGTAGTGTCGTAACACTGGAGGTCAGCGGTGTTGATGAGGAAGAGGCATTTCGGGTTTTAAAGGAGAAGTTGACTCAGAATGATACATAAGTCGGTAGATTCCCGGATGAGGAGTAAACCGAAAGAAAAGATTGTCCGGGCGATTCCTGTTTCAGCCGGTTTTGCCCAGGGAAAGGTTTTTGTTTACCGGTTGTATCTGCCTGAAGTTGAGGAAAGGGCGCTTTTACCTGATGAGGTGGCAAAAGAGATTGAGCGGTTTAAAAAAGGGATCAAAATAACCAACGAAGATTTACGGCAGTTGCGCGACCGGGTCAAAAAAGAGATGGGCCGGGATTTTGCCGATTTTATCGATGTGCAACTGGCGGTGCTGAACGACCAGGAAGTATTAAAGAAAACCGAGCAGTACATCAGCGAGAGGTTGCGAAACGCCGAGTTCGCCTATACCCAGACTTTAAAACAGATTAGCGCCGGAGTGAGTCGCACCGGTTTATCATTTTTCCGCGAGCGGTTTGTCGATATCGCCGATGTTTCCGCGCGGGTGCTTTCGGTTCTTCGGGGTGAAGAGTTGCCTTCAATTCATACACTTGAACCCGGTTCAATAATCGTTGCTCAGGATTTACCACCGTCGGAAACGGCGTTGCTTGACCCTAAAAAAGTTGCTGGAGTTGTTCTTGAAGCCGGTGGTAAAACCTCGCACACCGCAATTATGGCAAAGGCGAAGGAAATTCCGGCGGTGGTTGGCGCCCAGGGTATTACCCGTGAGGTTGATGACGGCGATGATGTGCTGGTTGATGGCTATCGGGGTATTGTGTTCATCAATCCAACACCAAGTCGTCTTACAACCTACAAGAGTGAGATTGAGCGCTACCGGGCACATCGGGCGTCGCTGAAAGCGCTGGTTGAAGAGGAGGCAGTGACGCTTGATGGTAAAGTTATCGACCTATCAGCAAATGTTGAGTTTCTTATTGAAGCGAAAACGGCGCGCCAGAATGGCGCGCGCGGAGTTGGTCTGTTTCGCACCGAGTACCTGTATCTGGCGAAACGCCGACCACCGACAGAAGAGGAACAGTACCAGGTGTTCCGTGATGTTGCCGAAATGTTTAAACCCTATCCGGTGATAATTCGGACTTTTGATTTAGGGGGCGATAAGGTGATTCCGGGTTACTCTGAGGCAAACCCGTTTTTGGGCTGGCGGGCAATCAGGTTGTGTCTCGATGACCCGGTACTGTTTAAAGGTCAATTACGGGCGATTTTAAGGGCTTCGCAGCATGGGAATGTCAAGGTTATGTTTCCAATGATTGCGACGATTGAGGAGTTGCGTCGGGCAAAACTGCTACTTGAGGAGGCGAAGAAGGAGTTACGCAAGGATGGGAAAGGGTTTAACGAGCAAATGGAGGTTGGCGTGATGATTGAAACACCATCCGCGGCGCTGCTCGCGCAGCAATTAGCCCGCGAATGTAATTTTCTCTCCATCGGTTCCAACGACCTGACACAGTACACACTTGCTGTTGACCGGGGAAATAAACTTGTGGCGAAGTTGTTTGACCATCTGCATCCTGCGGTGCTCCAGTTAATCAAAAAGACGATTGATGCTGCGCACCAACAGGGTGTCTGGGTCGGGATGTGTGGGGAGTTTGGTGCCGACCCTTTGGGTATTATCTTGTTACTGGGGATGGGAATTGATGAGATATCGGTTGTCCCCGGAATGATTCCTGAGGCAAAAAGTATCATCCGTTCGGTTGATACAACAGTTGCCCGGGATGTGGCAAGTCAGGCGGTTGAACTTTCTACCGCGCTGGAGGTGGAACGGTTACTCCATCGGGAGTTACACCGGCGCTTTTCCAAACTGGCCCAGTCGCTTTTTGCCGTTGAGGCACGAAAAAGATGAGTAAATTCAGTCTAAAAGCGAGAACGATGTTGAAACTGATTCAAGAGCTACCGCAACAGCTGGGCCAAGCGGTAGCACTGGGAGATAACTGCCCAATTTCACATCTTAAGGATATTGATAATGTCATTATTGCCGGGATGGGTGGTTCGGCAATGGGCGGTGATATTGTTCGAACCGTTCTGCGGGAAGAGAATGCGATGCCGGTAACCGTGTGGCGTGATTATCAGTTGCCCGCGCCGGTCAACAAGAAAACGATTTTGTTTCTCAGTAGTTATTCGGGAAATACCGAAGAGACACTTACCGCTTATGAGGAAGGGCGGCGCCGCGGCGCACAAATTTTCGTGCTGACGAGCGGCGGTCAACTGGCGGCGATAGCCCAAGCGGACAATTTGCCGCTTATTGTTGTCCCAAGGGGGATGCCACCACGAACTGCCGTGGGTTATATGAGTGTTCCAATATTGATAGTGCTTAACCGGCTCAAGTTGTGTCGAGACTACCGTGTTGACATTGCGGAAACCCAGAGATTACTTGAACGGCGGTTCAAGGGCTGGCGGCGCCGTGCCAACGGGCTGGGCGGACTTATTGCTGGGCGTCTGCCGGTGGTTTATTCTACCGCGCGGCTGCTAGATGTTGCGGCTTATCGGTGGCAATGTCAACTGAACGAAAATGCGAAGATGCTTTGTCATTCTGGTCAGTTACCGGAGCAGAGCCACAATGAGATTATGGGGTACGGTGCACCGCATTTTTTAAAGCGAATGATTTACACAATTGTCCTCGTGGACAAAAGTTCTCACCCTCGAACACTCCAGCGTTTAAAGGAGATGGCTAAATTGCTCTCGGGGCATTGGGCGGGAATTCGTCTCGTTCCAAGCGAAGGTCACTCAGCATTGGCACGACTTTTTTCAGCGGTGATGATGGCTGATCTGGTGAGTGTTGCCGTTGCCCGAAAACGGGGTTTGGACCCGATAGCTATTCCGCGGATTGATGAATTGAAGCAAGCGTTGGCGCGCCGGGGTGGTGTACTATGAAGTTAGCGGTTATCGTTCCCGCTGCTGGTGAAGGTCAGCGCCTTAGGCCCCACACACTCAAGCGACCGAAGGTGATGTTAGAGGTTGGTGGCAAACCGATAATCGGTCATATTTTTGACCGGTTGATGGAGTTACATCCGGAACGGGTTTGTGTTGTTGTACCACCGCACGACCAAACGATTGCAAACTACCTTCGTAGCAACTTTTCCCGAGATGTTCGATTTGTCGTCCAACCGCAACCAAGAGGTCTGGCTGATGCGGTGTTGCAGGCGCGGCGGGAGATAGAGGATATGCCAGTTTTGATTGTTCTTGGGGACACGATAGTTGATACCGATTTCAATCGGTTAATCAATGGTGACTGTATCATTGGCGTAAAAGAGGTAAGTGATCCGCGGCGCTTTGGTGTTGTACTTTTAGAAAACGGACTGGTTAAAAAAGTAATTGAGAAACCTCAGGAGCCGGTGAGCAATCTGGCAATTGTTGGGGTTTACTTTTTTGCTGACGGCCGGCGTATGTTTGAGGCGGTGGAGCTTCTTGTCCGCGCGGGAAAGATGGTCAAGGGTGAGTTTCAGTTTACCGATGCCCTACAGTCTTTGGCTGATAGCGGTCTGGCGATAAAACCATTAATCATTGACCACTGGCTGGATTGTGGCACGCCCGCAGCGTTGCTTGATACGAATCGTTTTCTACTGGAAAAGACCGGCGGCAGTAATCCCCATGGGTGCGGCCAGGTGCAGGCAACTTTTGTAATTCCACCGGTGTGGATTGCGCCGGATGCTTTCATTGAGCGTTCGGTCATCGGTCCTTTTGTTTCGGTGTCAGCAAGAGCACGGATAAGCGGTTCTGTGGTTAGTGATGCGCTAATTTACCAGGGTGCGGTGGTTGAGCAGGCAGTAGTTTGTTCCGGGATTGTGGGCGAGGAGGCACAAATTCAGGGAAAAACCGGTCTGATAAATATCGGGCCCGGTGAACACCGTGAGGTAAATCTGGGATGATGCGGTTTGAGGTTATCGCAACGAGCGGGCGGGCACGACTAGGCAAACTTACTTTGCCCCACGGTGTTGTTGACACGCCGACATTTATGCCCGTTGGTACTCAGGCGACGGTAAAGACCTTGACTCCTGCCGAACTATTCGCCTGTGGAACGCAGATGATTGTCTGTAATACCTACCATCTTTACCTGCGTCCTGGGTCCAAACGGATTCGACAATTAGGTGGGATTTCAAAGTTTATGGGGTGGCAGCGCCCGGTTTTGACCGATTCCGGGGGCTACCAGGTTTACTCGTTAGCAGCACTTTCCCAGATTGATGATGATGGTGTTGAGTTTCAATCCCATATTGATGGTAGCAGACACTTTTTCACCCCGGAACTGGTGGTGGAAATTCAAGAGGAACTGGGATCGGATATTGCGATGTGTCTTGATGAATGTCCGCCGTTTCCGGTGAGCCGGTACCAGGCAGAGATAGCGGTACGGCGGACAACTGTTTGGGCAGCCCGCGCGCTGCGTCGGGCGCAAAAGGCAACCAATTTGTTCGGGATTATCCAAGGTGCAACCTACGCAGATTTACGGCAGCAGAGTTGTGAACAGTTGTTACAATTTAATTTTCCCGGTTATGCGATTGGCGGTTTATGTCTTGGTGAACCTACCGAGTTGACATATGAGCTGACCGATAAAGTTTGCGCCCTATTGCCGTTTGAAAAGCCACGCTATCTGATGGGTGCGGGATATCCAGAGGATATAATTGCCGCCGTTGGTTTGGGAGTTGATATTTTCGACTGTGTGTTGCCGACCCGTAATGGCAGGACCGGTACCGCATTTACCAGTACCGGTCGGCTGTTAATTCGTAATGCCCGCTACGCTGATGACGCCGCGCCTCTGGACCCGAATTGTGACTGTTACACCTGCCGAAACTTTTCTCGTGCTTACCTGCGGCATCTGTTCATTGCTGGCGAGGCCCTTGGGCCTAAACTTTTGACCTTTCACAACCTCTGGTTTTTCCAGTCGTTGATGAAAGGAATTCGCCAATCGCTCCAAACAGGAGATTTTGCAGTATGGGCAAAAGAGTTTCTTTCCCGGTACCGGACGAAAGTTGAGGACGAGTCAGTTCGGGATCGGAGTTTGACCGTGAATGAATAAACCAACAGGAGGTATAATGAAGATCATAAAAACCGTAAGTACCATCTGCCTTATGCTCGGAATGGGCATACTTGCCTGTGGACCGGGCAATGTAATTAAAATCGGTGTGGTTGCCCCTTTAACTGGCGATGTTAAAACATTCGGCGAGTCAACTATCAATGGTATTACCCTGGCGGTTGAAGAGGTAAATCGTGCCGGTGGTATCAACGGAAAACAGCTAAAACTGTTCATTTCGGACGACAAGAACGACCCGACCGAGGCGGCGAATGCCGGTGGCAAGTTAATTGAGCTGGACGGTGTGGTGGCGATTATCGGTTCGGTTTCTACAAAGTGTTCCTTACCACTCGCGGATAAATGTCAGGTAGCAGGCATTCCGATGCTAACGCCCACTTCTACCAATCCCAAGGTAACAGTTACCGACGACGGCAAGCACAAAGATTATATCTTTCGTGCCTGTTTTACTGATTCCTTCCAGGGTGTGGTTGCTGCCCGTTTTGCGGCCGAGAGTTTAAAGGCAAAAACTGCGGCGGTGATGTTTGATGTTGGTAACGACTATTCCAAAGGGCTGGCAGAGTACTTCAAGCGCTTTTTCGAACAAGCGGGCGGTAAGGTTGTGGCATTTGAATCGTATCAGAAGGACGACGCCGATTTCTCAGCGCTTTTGACCAAGGTCAAGCAGCAAAAGCCTGAGGTGGTTTTTCTACCTGATTACTACAATAAAGTCGGTTTGATTGTCAAACAGGCGTATCAACTGGGATTAGAGACGAAATTTTTAGGTGGTGATGGCTGGGATTCACCGGCGATGCTTGAGATTGCCGGTAAAGAAGTGGCAGGTAGTTATTTTGTCAACCACTACTCAGCCGACGACCCCAGACCGGAAGTTCAGAACTGGGTAAACAAATACCAGGCGAGGTTCGGGCAGAAACCGGATGCGATGGCAACACTCGGTTATGATGCTGCGCTTTTGCTGATTGCCGCTCTTAAGAATGCGCCCAATGCCAGACCGGATGAAATTCGAGATGCGTTGAGCCAGATTAAGGATTATCCCTGTGTTTCCGGCGCAATATCCTTCGACGCTCTGGGTAATCCAATTAAGCGCGCGGCAATAATTCAGTGGACCGAAACTGGTCAGCAGTATGTGGCTTCGTTCAACCCTTAATTAGTTACTGAACGGTTTAATCTCATCGAACGGTAGGGGCGGAAAACGCCCCTACTTTTATTCTACCCATTCGACATCGGGCAGGTTGAGTTCATCTTTCGTTACATTGCCCATTATTACCATAATATAGCGGTCGGGATGGAGATATTGTTTTGCCGTTTCGTTGACTTGTTGCAATGTTGTTGCGCGAACCAAATCGGGGAATCTTTCCAACCAGTCGATACCATAGTGGTAGAGTTCAATTTCGTTCAACCGGTCAAGTTTACCTTGATTGGAACTGTATGAGAGCGGAAAACTCCCTGTGAAGTAATTCTGTGCCTTGAGTAATTCAGATTTAGTTGCACCGGTCTCGTGCATGCGCCGGATTTCAGTAAACATTTTTTCTATTGCCTCTTTGGGTTTTGCAGTTTGCACCGTGGCGCGAAAGGCACCAGGTAACAGGCGGCGGTCGAACCAGCAGCGAACATCGTAGGCAAGGCCCCCGTACTCTCGAACTGCCAGTCCCATTCTTGAAGAGAGCGGAGGACCGCCAAGAATATATGACATCAAGCGGGTGGCAATTAAATCATTATTAAATATTGAGATGCCAGGATGACCAAACTGGATGTAGGTTTGGTTCATATCTTTCCGAGTGATCAATTTGACCCGGATTTTTTCTGGTAAGGTAGGCTCGGGCGATTGAGGGCTGCTGACCGGACCTGGTTGCCAATTAGCAAAACGCAGGCGGACTTCGTTTTTTATCTCCTCGTGGTCAACGGCCCCAACAAAAACAATAAAGCAGTTGTTAGGAACAAAATGAGTTTTATGGAAGTTTTTCAAATCATCGCGCGTAATTTTTCGGATTGTCGTAGTATCGCCGCGCGGCGGCAAAGAGTAACGATGTTTACCGAATAAAAGCCGGTCGAATTCCATGGCAACAAGCGCTGATGGATAATCGTAGGCGCGCTGGGCGCTTGTCAGCGTTTGTTCTTGCGCCCGAGTAAATTCGTCTTCGGGAAAGGCTGGTTCGAGTACCACTTCAGATAAGATGTCGAGACCAAGGGATAGGTCCTTTTTCAAAAGGCGAAGGTTGAGAAAACAATGGTCAAAATCGGTTCCAGTACCATAACGGGCACCGACGAAATCGAGAATCTGGGCGATAGAGTCCGCGCTCAAATTTTTCGTGCCGCGCAAAAGCATATCAGTACAAAGACTGGCAGTGCCGGCTTTGCCCTCGGGGTCGAAAACTGCGCCGCTTCGGCAAACGAATGAGATGTCAATGATAGGGAGACGTTGGTCTTGATATGTTAGGATGATTAGTCCATTAGGAAGTGAGTCCCGAAAGAACATGGTTGCGAACAGATTGCCTATCAGCCCTAAAAGAACAACCAATAATTGTCGGGAGTGAACTTTCATTGTGCCTCCTTGTCAGGCAGCAGAATGCCAACGATACGGCGTTCTCCGGTTAAGTACTGGTTACAGAAAAAGAGGACCTGGTCGGCTGTAGTTTTCTCGATGTTTTCGATTTTTTGCAAAAAATAGCGCCAGTTGCCGGCGGTAATTTGTGAGGTGGCCAAGAACCAGGCGATGTCCGAGATATCGTCCCGGTCAAACAGCGCCGCGGCGAGAGTTTGATTTTTTACCCTTTGCAGTTCTTGGGGGCTTACCGGTTCGGTTGTCATACTTTTTAGTTCGGCAAGGATGATATTTTCGACCCGTGGTATAAGGCTTTCCGTTTTGGGAGTAACTGAAATTTCAAGAAGTCCCGGGTCGCGTTCCACTGAGTTCCACGCTAAAACCGATGTTGCAATGCCGGAGTCTATTACCAGAGTACGATAGAGACGGGAATTTCGGCCTCCGCCTAAAATCGCCGCCGCGACATCTCCCACGATGTGAAGTGAATCACGTATCCCCGGTGTTGGAAAGCCGATTAAGAGCGTGGGGACATTAACCCGTTTGCGTATGATAAGCCGCCTTTCACCAGCCAGCGCGGGTTCGATATCGTAAAAATCGGTTCTTTTGACCGGTGTACCCTTGATTCTGGCATAATATTTTTCAACTTTCGCCTTCACTTCTTCCAGTGGTACATCGCCGGCAATGACGATGACCGCATTTGACGGGTTATAATATTTTTTGTACCAGTTGCGGACTTTCTCGACGGTGTACTTTTCTACATCATCAGGCCAGCCAATCGTTGGATTACGATGAGGATGGGCAAGATACGCCATCGCCTCAAACTGTTCCCCGAGAGTACTGTTGGGCCGGTTGTCCCACAAACGTCTTTCTTCAGCGACCACCTGATGTTCACTTTCGAACTCGGAGTCGGGAAAGATACATTTGTGCATTCTTGCCGCTTCCAGTTTCAGTGCAAGTTCCCAGTGCTCCTTAGCCAGTTCTTCATAGTAACCGGTGTAATATGTAGAGGTAAAGCCGTTGTTGTTGGCACCAACTGAATCAAGTATTCGGTCAAAGTCGCCGGGTTTATAAATATCGGTATGTTTGAAACTCATATGTTCCAGCATATGGGAGATTCCGGTGTTACCGGTCTGTTCGTCGTAGGAGCCTACCCGATAATAGACATTGACCGAAACGACGGGTGCCGAAGAGTCAAAGTAGTGAATGATATGCAAACCATTTTTCAGGGTGAATTCGTTGATACGCGATTCGAGCGCTGCTATTTCTATTAAGTCTGCAGAACGAGCAGCTTCGAGCGGCGTTGCAAAGACGATAAGAGAAAGCATTATTGCGTACATAATCACCTCGTGATTATTATACGGATTGCCGAATTACCTTCAAATCGCGCAAAGTATACCCCCGGACTAACTGTTTTGCCTTTGTGGTCTTTGCCATCCCAGACCAGGGTGGTATTTAAGAGCGGTAAATCGGTAACCATCCGGCCGCTTTGGTCGTAAATTTTAAGAGTCCGATTTCGGGCTGTTTCATTAACGGTAAATCGCACCGGTAGTTTTGTCGGGTTTTGGTGAATTTTGATGACCAAAGGCATTGATATTGCAGATGGATTTGAACTGATGCCCACATTCCTTACATTTTCTATCGCATCAAGGTGAAATTCGCCCCAGGCGGTGACTTTTATGTAGCGGACACTGTCCAAGCCAACAGCACCAATGTCAAACAGGCTCTGGTTAGTGCGGGCGGTGCCAATATTGGTCCAGGGTCCCAACCAATTGTTCGCTCCTTGAATAAGGGCGCTGTCGGTGCCGGCAGAGCGATAAACGATTAGGTCCATTCCTTCCTGATTACGGATCGGTCTCTGCATATCGAGACAGATATACTTGCCATTGTCGAGCCGGAACCCTTCACCATCGTGAGGGCCGATTGCCCGTACCGGGTAAGTGTGGTTAACTAAAGTGTTGACAAAGTTGTTGTAGATATGGCGGAAGGCAAAAAGCGGTGCTGATGGGTCAGAAGTTAACTGGACATCAACTGTTGCGATCGAGTCGCCGAAATCGGGTACAACAACATCTGTCAAGGTGGTTTCCCGGTATCCGGGCGCACGAAATGTTATCTGATAGGTCCCGGGAAGGTAAAACCGGTGAAAATCGCCCAGTGCTGGGTCGTTATAACTGAGCCAGCGCACCGGACTGACCCAGATTTGGCAGGGAATCGGTTCACCGGTCTCGGCATCGGTAACAGTACCTCTAATTCCCTGAGCGGCGTGGTGCATCAGAGCAAACATTGCCGGTTTATTCAGATTGAAAGTGGGGTCAATTTCAGAAGCGGGCGGGGTTTTGTCGAAGTGAACTTCAATAGACCAGCCCATCATGCCATAACCGTAGTCAAAGTCTTTGGTAGAACCGTTAATTGGGTACATACTGTCCGCACCCTGGCCGTAGGTGTAGTGGGTAAAAGCATCGTAACGGGCTGACAAAAATTGAATCAGGGGTAGTTCGGGAATCGTATTCTGGGCAGATGAGCAGTAACTCCAGGGGTGGGAGATGAAGGTGATGCCGGCGTGATAGGAGACATAAGTCACCGCAGGATTACGCCAGATGTGTGCTAATACCGCCCGGTTCTCGGGTTCAGAAAATGGTGCGGCACCTTGCCCTGCTTCATTGCCCCACATCCAGCCCCAGTTGCGGTTCAAGTCGACACCATTGCCGTTGTAGCGACTGGCAGGGTTGTTGTTGTAGCCGTCAGGGTTGAGCATTGGTAGCAGGTAAATTTCTCGGTTGTCAACCATTCGGGTTACAATGGTGTCGGTGCCATAGTTTCGGACAAGGTATTTAATCAACTCGAACACAATCGCCCAACCAATTTTTTCATCGCCGTGGATTGCACCTTCAAAATATACTACGGGTTCATCTTCGTTAATTTGGGGATTGTCCGAAATTTTCATTGCGAGGATTAAATTACCGTTGTAACTCAACCCCAGGGTCTCCAGTTTGCAGATATTAAAATTGTTCTGGGCGATAATTGCCATTGTATCCCGAAATTCCGAGTAGGTTAAATAGCGACCATCGGTTGAAGGGGCGAGAAAATTTTGTTCATAGATTTGGCTGATGTTTGGAGTGAGAATTTCGATTGTATAACCGATATTTTTTATTTTCTTTTGCTCGTCGGGCGTTACTTCCGCCACAACACCCCTGGCGTCAACATAGTTGACAATTACACCGAGGTTTTCGAGTGTGCGTACTTCGTCACGATTGGCACCAACTATGCGCACGAGGTCTCGAGCGCTTTCTATGTGGGCAGTTGCTGTTAACAGAATGGTGAATATCCCGATAATAATTTTCCATTTCATTTAAACTCCTTTTGTTTACCCAGTTAAATAAGTATAGTGTATCAACATTGACTGTCAAAATTATTTTTCCCTACTGTCAATATCACTGTCAATACCAGCGGACAATCGTAGATTCAAATAGTATTCAGGTTAGAGAAATCGTTACCGTTGACGCTGTTTCCTGGGTATAGCTGCCACGGGTTTCTATCTACGCCTGTCGCAATTTGCTAAGATATTGTATTCAAATAACTTAACGCTATTGTTCCGTTTAAAATAAACCGGTCGCATTGTTAAACATTGATATAGCTGGTTTGTTAAGTTATTGAATTTAAAAGGGTTGATACGGCGAGATAGATTTTGGCACGGATGCTGTAAATAAAGATAACGGTGATTAATAAGATGCGAGAAGGGGTTTTGGTGATATTGACAGGGTTTTAGTCGGGATAAGTTTGGCGGTTTTGCTCTTTACAATTGGGAATTTCGGTCCACCGGGCGACCTCTTAAATTGAATGAAATTGTCCAAGGCGGGTAACTACGGAGTCAAGGGGAAGCGCATTGTTCTCTCTGCTCTCTTGCCTGTTGTTTAGAAGTGTACCCGAAACAATTGTGCTCCATAGTTTACTCGTCTTGAAGATTGGTGGGTTGAGGAAGGAGGGGTACCATTATCCCTTTTGGGGAAGGAGGGATAATGAGCGAAAGATAAGCGGACCCCGGATGGTAGGTTGAAGGAGCGAAGTTGAAAAAGAACCTTTGACCGAAGTCGAGACAAAATAGTGCTCCTTGACCGGTGTCGCGGTTGTTGCTTAGTTTGAGCCCATTTGGGGTCCGTTGAAAGATTTTCTATCCTGGGGCCGGCATCTTAGCCTCCTTCTTGGGATTTTAAAAGCCCACGCCCAAGTCCTACCATAAACGGCCCCTTTTTCTGCGCCCGGTGGGCCCCATTATTTTGAGGAGCTGCGGTACACCTGAAGGGTGTTTCTACACCATTTAGCTGGGAGAGAATGCCGCCTTTTCAAATATTTCAGGCACTCTGGGACGCTCACAGGGTAACCGCGGCTCCTTTAAGATTTACCGGGGGAGGAGAAGGGAGAAAGATGTTGAGGGTAAAGGGGTGGAGATTCAAATTTTTAACCGTCGTTTTTTTAATTCTGCTTTTATTTGGTGGTTCGTGCCTGAAGCCGCCGGCATTGCCTAAATGGGATATTAATCTACGAATTCCGGTTTATCAAAGAACGGTACGATTGGGCGAAATTCTATCTAACAATGAAAAATTTAAAATCCAGCCCGACTCGTCATTAGTGGTAAATCTGGTTCACCAATGGGGGCCAGTTACGGTTGATGGAGCAGTTTCCCTGGTTACGATTGAGAAAAGAGAAAAAATTGCATTGGAGGATTTAGTTTTTTCCCGTGTGGGACAAGGCAAGGATGGAGTGAGTTGTAGCGAGTTTTTTGGGCCAATTCCTGATACGGGCTTGCAACTACGGGTTGAACGATTTAGCAGTATTTCTGAACGGCGTTGCGTGATAGAAAATATCGAATTTGTTGATCTCCATGAGGCGGTAGTAGTTACTAAGGTTGAAAATAGAACCCCGCTGTTTTTTGATGCAGTTACCATCAGGTTGCTGGGTAATACTGTCAATCTCGGGAGTTTGGGTCCTGATGAAGTTCAAGAAAAGAAAATTAGAGTGGGTGGAATGACGCTGGTCAATCCGATAGATCTTGAAATTGAAGTTTGTTCGCCGGGCAGTGGAGCAGATACGGTCAGGATTTTACCTCAGGACAGCGTCTTGGTGAACATTGAGCTGGATTCACTCAGGATTGGCGGCGGCAGATTGAAAATCCATGATTGTAAGTTAGAGAAGAAGGTGAAATTGGAGATTGCGGCACAGAATCCGTTGCGAATTGATAGCGTAATCCTTGAACAAGGGCGATGTGTGTTTACGGTTGGCAATCGGCTACCGGTCTCGATAAATGTCGTCTATGACTTTCCCAAAATTGGGGTTCGTTCATCCCAGACGATTCAAGCCGGGGAGGGGATGAGTGTCGATTTCAATCTAACAGATGTGGTGATTGACAATTTACGCAAGAGCAGTGGGGTACTCGAGCTTATATCTCGGGTGAATTTTGATTCGCAGGGGGAGTTTGTCGATGTGACAAAGGATTGCGAACTGGACATCGGTTATGTAATTTCGGACGCAATGCCTAAGGTTCTCGTCGGTATGTTCCGGCAACCGGTGTACATATTTTCCCGTATCGAGACGATTCCTGAACTGATTCCTTTTGGTGTTCGTGGCGCACGGTTTGCTTCCGGGGAGTTGGTTTTAGAAGGAGAAAACTATGTTGGTTTTCCCATGGATATTTTTGTTTCTTTGCGCGCAATAAAAAATCAAGGTGTGGTGGCGAGTGTCGAAGATGTAATTGCGGTTTCGCAGCGGCAGGGCAACTTACCGGTTAGTTTTGATTGGAGAGTCCCGGTGACATCGTTACTCAACACCGGACCGGATTTTATTATCTGTGAGTACAATGTCCGGATGAGGGGTTATGGTCGTTATGAAACGGGTCAATCGGTATGCGCCGGTGCGATTTTGAATGTGCCGTTGAGGCTGGCGTTGGTTCCGGATACGATAGCCTTGCCGGAAAGGGAGGTGGAACTATCTGATGAAGAAATACAGTCGGTTCGGAATCACCTCGTCACCGGCGGCGCCAGTATCGGGTTGAAAAGCGCCCTGCCGTTTGAGGTTAACGGGAAACTGGTATTGCACAATCGGGCATCTATTGTGCCGGATATCCTTGTTGACTCTGTAATAATCCCTTTTGCCATCCCTGCGGGCATTGTTAACAATCAGGGTCGATGTGTGGCCGAACGGGATACTTTGGTCTCGGTTTCTTTAGACAGTGTTGAAGTCAGCCTGTTTAAAAGTAGTTCTTTAAGTGCCGGTTTGATATTGGAGCTTCCAGCAACCGAAACGATTGTTGTCTATACTGGCGACCAGATAAAACTGGATGCGGCCATTGAGCTCAAGGTGCGAATTGACTACGATAGCAGATGAGTATGTTCAGTATTATAACCATTATTGTGGGAATTTTAAATCCGGTTTTTAACGCGGGGACCAATGCGCTCTTTTTCAATCCGGCAAACCTCGGATTGCCGACAAAGCCGGTTTTTTCCCTTGATATTGTTGATGTAAATGCAGTGGGGGCAAACAACTCTTTCAACATTGCTCAATACAATCGGTTCAACGGGAAGTTTATTGACGAAACGGGAAAGGAAGGTCTATTGAACTCGATACCCAGGAGCGGGTTTGTGATGGACACAAGAGTTCAGGCGGCAATACTGCGATTTAATTATGGCAACCTGGCTTTCGCGGTGCGGACCGAGGGTGGCGGCGATTTGATAGTTCCCAAAAACATGATTGATTTACTCCTTAATGGCAATGAACTGGACCGGACCTACAGTTCCAATGGTGCCCAATTTGAATTGGTTACACTTGCCAGGTCGAAAATAGGGTTAGGTAAGCAATGGGGAAATTTTGTTGTTGGCGGTAGCTTGAACTATATCCGGGGTCTGTTCTACGCACAGATGCTGAACTACGAAGCCCGGGTTTTAACCACCCGGCGCGGTTTTAGCGGTGAGGGATGTGTTGGTTATCTAACGGCACAGGGTGGTAACGGCTGGACCGTTGATGTGGGTGCTGCGTACTATCAAAATCGATTTTATCTCGGAGTGGCAATGTTTGATTTGGGACACGGGATAGTGTGGCGGGAAGGCGTTGAAGAACGGTACTGGACATTTAGAGTCGACTCCGCCAATCTTTACGAACTTCTTACCGATACCAGTAAGGTTTATTATCGGGAAATCCGCGCTGCCGGCAACGAGGTGGTATCTTATCTACCGGTTAAATTTAATGTCGGTATCGGATATCAAATCAATGAGGTGATTAATGCCGGTGTTGTCCTGAGTCCAGTTTTCGATTTAGAATCGGCGCGCTTGAACCGTTTCTCAGCCGAACTGACATCAGAAGTAACTATCAAAAACCTGTTGCCGGTCTGCTTGACCGCGGGGTTTGATAACCGTTTTGGTCTTGTCGCCGGTATGAACACCGGGTTAACGTGGAAACGGTGGAATTTTCGATTAGGCGTTAAGGAGGTGGGCGGGTTGTTTTCGTCCGGAAAAGGGGTCGAGGTAGGATTTGCGATTAATTATGCGGCGTATCCGAAATCGGTCACGCCAAAGTCGTTTTTCAGGATATAGACGGTTTATCTTGACGAAAAAATTACATTGGTTATTATACAAGAAAGGGGCTGTAGCTCAGTTGGGAGAGCACCTGCTTTGCAAGCAGGGGGTCGCCCGTTCGAATCGGGTCAGCTCCACTCAAAACGGGCAAAATTTGTTATTTCTCAAAGGAGCATACGGGCATCAATCACCAGGGCACCTTTGCCTTCTTCGTAAACAAAAAGCGGATTGATATCGATTTCGTCAAACTCGGGGAAATCGGTTACCAGTTGCGATAGACGCTGAATCGACTCTTTGATTTTCTGTTTGTCCCGTGCCGGTTTTCCTCTGAATGGCTCAAGCAGTCGATATGCCCTAATACCGGTAATCATCGATTCAACTGAGAGGTCGTTGACTGGAGCAACGCGGAACACAACATCTTTCAGTACCTCGACCAAAATACCACCCAGTCCAAACATCAACAGGGGGCCAAAATGCGGGTCCCGCTTCATTCCGAGGATTGTTTCCAATCCACCGGCTGGAGCCATTTTTTGTACCATTACACCCCAGATTTCAGCATCGGGCTTTTTGCTTTTTATCGTTTTCAGCATTTCGGTATAGCATTCTTGCAGATGTTCATCGCTGGTGATGTTAATCCGAACTCCCCCGAAGTCGGTTTTGTGGATGATGTCCGGGGAAACAATTTTTATTGCAACCGGATAACCGATTTTTTTAGCAGCGGTCAGCGCTTCAGTGATGCTGGTGGTAAATTCGAATTCAGCCACCGGTATGCCGTACGCTTTGAGGATTTGATGGCATTCAGGTTCGGATATGAAAGGACGGGGCCGATTTTTTGCCCGTTCGACAATCTCCCGAACTTGTTCGGTTTGAACATCGGTAAAGTGGACAATTTCTCCGGGTGGCCGCCGGCTCAATCGACCGAATTCAGCCATCGTTGCCAGCGCGCGGGCAGCATTTTCCGGAAAGAGAAAATGGGGGATTCGGACCCGAAGTAAGGCGCGGCGGATTGCGGTGTTGTCACCCATTGTTTGGATGCAGGCGAGGATTGGTTTATCGGTGTTCTGCGCTTCCTCGGCGATAACATTGGCAACATCAATCGCCTCTGCCATAACAGTGGGCGTCCAGATTGGAATGATCCCATCGATGTTTTCATCTTGGAGGAGGATGCGAAATGCGGCACGGTAGCGATTGGCATCACCGTCACCGATGATATCAACCGGATTGTTAATGGCAGCAGCAGGGGGCAGGACTTTTTTGAGTTCGGTGCGAGTTTTTTCGGTTAACGGTGCGATCTTGAGCCCATACCGGACACAGGCATCGGTTGCCATTATGCCCACGCCACCCGCATTGGTGATAATCGCCACCCGTGGACCACGCGGGGTCGGCTGGTAGGCAAGAACAGCAGCCTTGGCAATCAATTCGCTTACCGTGTCAACGCGAAGAATCCGTGCCTGTGAGAAGAAGGCGTTGTACGCCTCATCGGAACCGGCAAGGGCACCGGTGTGAGAAGAGGCGGCACGGGCACCTTCGGTCGTTCGACCTGCTTTGATGGCGAGAATCGGTTTAGGTCTTCGGGAGTGAGATGTTATTTCCCGGGCAATGCGCATAAATTCCGGCGGGTTAACCAAATCTTCAAGATAGAGGGCGATGACATCGGTTTCTTCGTCATCCTTCAGGTATTCGAGCAGGTCACATTCGTTGATGTCCGCTTTGTTACCGATGGAGATAAATTTTGAGAGCCCGACCTCTTCTGATTCGGCATATTCAAGTGCGTTAACTCCGACGGCTCCAGATTGAGAAATGAGTGCGATGTTACCGGTGCGCGGCATAACGCGACCAAAGGTTGTGTTCAGCCGGACCGTCGGGCTGGTGTTTATCATTCCAAAACAGTTGGGCCCGACCAAACGGATTCCCCAGGTGCGTGCCCTTTCTTTCACTGCCTGTTCCAATGCAGCACCGGTGGTACCCAGTTCTTTAAATCCGGCTGAGATGACAATCGCCCCTTTTATATTCTTCTGGCCGCACTCCGCGAGAACTGCCGGTACGGTGATTGCGGGTACAATGAGGATGGCAAGGTCAATTTCGTCATTAATGTCTAAAACCGAGGGGTAGGCTTTGACACCGAGGATGCTTTTTGCTTTTGGATTGACCGGAAAGACGACACCGGTATAACCGTTAAATAGAATGTTGGCGAAGAGGGCGCGGCCTACCGAGCCTTCCTTACTTGAGGCGCCAATGACCGCAATCGAACGGGGCTTAAAGATAAAGTCCAAATTGGTTGATTTCATTTTTCAAACCTCAGGGTTAAAGTGTAAACGCCGTCTTCCCACTTGGTTTCAAGCGGGAAGCCAGTTTTGGTAACAAGTCGGTATGCCCGGGTGTTTGAGTCAAGAACATAGCCAACGAACCCTTTTACACCCTTTATCCGGGCAATGCGTATCAGATGGTTGAACAAAGCGGTGCCGATTCCTTTGTTCTGGTATTCGTCCTGAATTTCAATGGCGAATTCGGCAAGGCCAGTTGAAGGGTCAACATAGTAGCGGGTTGAACCAACAATTTGTTCGAGACCGTTGCGCCGGATGACAGCAACCAGCGCCATTTCCTTTTCGTAATCGACATTGACAAACTTGGTCAGTTTCTCATGCGGCATTGCCTTGATGTAGCTAAAGTAGCGATAGAAAATTGTGTTGCGCGAGAAGGAGTAGAACAGTTCGCGCAGCGCCGGTTCGTCGGTCGGTTTTATGGGCCGAATGAGGATTGTTTCGCCGCTGGGTAGTTGCACTTTGGTTTCGAACTCTTCCGGGTAGCGGGCGGAAACGAGCGACTCTTCCGGTTGGTCCTGATAGACGAAATTCCGCCTTTTGGCTTCTCTTAACAGTTCGGCACGGAACTTAGGATGGGCGATTGATATTAAGGCAAGGGCACGTTCCCGGATTGATTTGCCGTGAAGGTATGCGACACCCCATTCGGTTACCACATAGTGGACATCGCCGCGCGATGTGACCACCCCGGCGCCTTCAGAAAGTACCGGAACAATGCGAGAGAATCGGTCGTTGTCACGCGTTGATTTCAAAACGATGATCGGTTTACCATCTTTTGCGCGGGCCGCCCCACGGACGAAGTCCAATTGTCCGCCGATGCCAGAATAGAAAAGGGAACCGATTGAATCGGCGCAAACCTGGCCGGTTAAATCGATCTCAAGCGCCGAGTTGATTGAGACCATTTTTTCATTCTGAGCAATGACAAACGGGTCATTGGTATAGTCAACGGGATGAAACTCGAACATCGGGTTGTTGTTGATGTAGTTGTAAAGGCGCTGTGAGCCCATCGCAAAAGAGGCGACAACCTTCCCTGGGTGCAAAGTTTTCTTGCGATTGGTGATGACACCGCTTTCGATTAAGTCGATGATGCCGTCGGAAAAAACCTCGGTATGGACGCCGAGGTCCTTTTTATCTTTCAGGTAGTAAAGCAGGGCGTTGGGAATGCCACCGTAGCCAATCTGGATTGTTGAGCCATCAGCGATGAGTTCGGCGACATTTTTTGCAATGCGCTGGGCGACTTCACTTGGACCCGGGGTGGTAAACTCATAAATTGGGGTGTCGTTTTCAACCAGAGTATGAATCTGGGAGATGTGGATAAAACTGTCGCCCAGGGTTCGAGGCATGCGCGGGTTGACCTCGGCGATGATGTGTCTCGCCGCTTCGGCAGCTGGTTTGGTGATGTCCACCGAAACCCCGAGACTGCAAAATCCGTGTTCATCAGGCGGCGTGACCTGAATCAAGGCGACATCAATCGGCAGGCGTCCGGAACGGAGCAAACGTGGCAGTTCGGACAAAAATATCGGGGTGTAGTCGGCTCGGCCCTTTTGCACCGCCTCCCGGACATTAGCACTGATAAAGAAGGAGTTTGCTCGGTAACGATTGGCAAGTGCCTCTTCGGCATAGGGTGCGACACCCAGCGTAAGAATATGAGTTACCTCGACATCTTCAACCGGCCGGTCGGCAAGCGCCTTTACCAGTTTTTGTGGTGTGCCACAAGCCGAGCCGATGAATATCCGGTCTCCGGGCTGAATGAGTTCTAAGGCTTGCTCCGCGGTTTTGATTTTGTCTTTAAATTTCATTTGCCAGTTTTGGGTGCTCATAAATTTTATCCTCCTTAATTTGTTCAAACTGATATTTGCCATCCTTTAATGTAATTTTTCCCATTACCGCTTCCTGGTCATGTTCTAAAACCGATAACCAGTTACCGTTGACCGCCTGGTTCAAAAGTTTTTCTTTCTGGTCCATTGAGTCGAGCGGGAAAAGGTCGTAACCCATAATGTAAGGTATTGGAATGTGACTCCGGGTGGGAATCATATCGGACCAGAAGATAGCGGTTTTGTTGTCACTGGTGATTTTGACTAATTGCATACCCCTGGTGTGACCGCCGGTATGGAGTAATTCAATACCGGGGTAGATTTCAATTGAGCCGTTGATCAGTTCAAGGCGATGGGTTTCTTTTAGAGGCAGGAAATTTTCGCCGAGGTAGGAGGCGCGCGAGCGCCGATTGGGATTGATGGCATCTTCCCATTCTGCCTGCTGAACTATGTAGTGCGCGCGGGGGAAAGTTGGAACCAATTTCCCATCTTTTATTTGAGTGGAACCACCGCAGTGGTCAAAGTGCAGGTGGGTGAGTATTACTGTTGTAATATCTTCAGGTTTGAAATTGAGGCGAGCGAGACCGAGCAGCACAGAGTCGGTCTTCTCAATGCGGTACCGTTCTGCGAAATCGGGGTCGTACTTATCGCCGATGCCGGTGTCGATAAGGATAAGTTCTTTTCCTGTAGCTACAAGGAGCGGGCGCAAGGCGAGTTTGATGCGATTCCGTTCATCAGGGGGGTGTTTCTTTTCCCAGAGTGGTTTGGGAACGACGCCGAACATTGCGCCGCCATCAAGACCAAAGAACCCGTCACAAAGAGGGTACAGTTTCAGTTTGCCAAAATCCATTAGAAATGATAGTTTAAAGCCATTTAACTACAAGTCAAGATAACACCAAGCGCAGGTTGGGAGTGATTGATGTAAATACCGAAAAAGGAGAAATACAACCTTTGGGGAGGAGACATTTCGTATACTTTAAAGTATAAAGGCAAAAACGGACAAATTTTGCCTATCATATTGAAATTTAAAATGTTAAATTGTGCCGTTTTATTTTCCCTACCGAACCCCGGGGTAGTATCGGGGATGGTATTGGAATTTATGAGCAGTACCGCCCTTCAAGGTGGCTTATTCGGGGTAGGAATGTCAATCCTGCATGTTAAATTGTTGACATAGGCGTTTGTTGTGATATAATAAAATATCACTTCGGTCAAAGGGAGTAGATAAATCAAAAAGGAGGGAGTAATGTTCCGTAATAGGCACGCGGTCGCATTCAGCGCTCTAATCATTGCTGCCCTTATCGTTGTAACAGGATGCAACCGCAATCACAAACCGCTAATCGCTTCTATTACTACCAGTCCGGCGGATTCGGTAACACCCGGTGGTTTGGTTGTGCTAAAAGTTTTTGCGAGCGATGCCGATGGCGACCCGCTAACCTTTACCTAGACAGCAACCGCCGGTACCCTTTCCGCCACGACCGGCGACAGCGTTATCTGGACGGCTCCGAATGCGCCCGGGAGCGGAACGGTAGGTGGTTTGTGATGATGGTAAAGGGGGAACAGATAGCGAAAGCGTGACGCTGAATGTCAGGGCCTGGCGTTATGACAATGTGGACGAAACATTTGATGGTCCTGTTGCGATACCGAACCCCGGTTCCGTTGAGGTGAGCATTGACCTTACGAATGAAGTTCCGGCCGGCGCGCGGGCTGAATCGGTATGAATTACGGTTGAGTTTGACCCGGACAGTTTGGACGGCGAATTTTTTGAAATGCGGCTTTATACGCCTTCAGGTCGGGAAATACTTTTCTGGGACAACCGCACTGCTCCTTTGGGGGTTGATGGCGAGTTGATACCCGTACTTACTGACGAGCCGGTGAAGGGTAACTGGCGTTTAAAGGTCATCCGTGAGGTCGCAGGCGAAGAAGGTGTCCTTGACGCCTTTAATTTGGATATTGACTACCGCTGGTAACTGGTAAAGCGAGTTTAGGATTGTATGGCATTGGGCGGCGGGATTAGTTCCAGTCCCGCCGCAAATGCCTGCAGGTTGGGTTCAACAAATTGGGGTTTGACCGTGGCACTGATGACCTGACGGTAGAGGTTCAAGGGAAAGTCAAGGAAGCGCGCTACGGCACCAAGCATCACGGTATTTTGCATCCGCGGATTGCCCAGTTTGCAGGCAACATCAAACGCCGGAACAGGATAGTTCTTTGGTGCCCTGACGGCGATACGTTCATCAATGATGGTATCGGGAACTTTTTCCACCGCACCAATAAGAACCGGCAAAGGCTCGATGCGAAGTGGGTCGTAGATTAAACTACCGGAAGGGGATAGAAAGTGAATGTAACGCAGTGCCTCCATTTTTTCGAAGGCGATGATGATATCAGCGTGACCCTCTTCAATTAATGGTGCATAAACCTTTTTTGCCCAGCGGATGTGGCTGGTGACACTGCCCCCGCGCTGTGCCATACCGTGGACCTCGCTTTTTTTTACATCCAGTTTAGCCATAAGGGCGATACGTGCCAGGACATCAGAGAAGAGTAAAACACCCTGACCACCAACGCCACAGACGAGGATGTTCATTCAATCGCTCCCTTGGGGCAGATTTCAACACACATCCCGCAGCCGGTGCAGGTGGTTGCGAGGATAAACGCCTGGTTATCGGCAAACGATATCGCCGGACAACCGAGGGCAAGACAGGCTTGACAACCAATGCACTTTTCCTGATTTACTTTTTTGGGTTCACCCTGTTTACCGGCGAGCAGGGCACAGGGTCTTTGCGATATTACAACCGCACCTTTATTTTCTTTAAGCAGGTTTTGAATGGTCTTTTTCGTTTCCCGTGGGTGGTAAGGGTCAATCCGAATTACCTGTTCGACCCCGCAGGCGCGACAGAGCGTTTCAAGGTCAATCGGTTTGCTCGGTTCGCCTTTTAATGTTTTACCGGTGCCGGGGTGGTCTTGATGGCCGGTCATTCCCGTGGTGCGGTTGTCGGCGATTATTGTTATGACATTGGAATTGTTGTAGGTGGTGTTTATAAGACCGGTGATACCGGAATGAAAGAAGGTGGAGTCACCGAGAATGGCGATGCGGGGTCGCGGGTCCGATTTACCCAGCGCTTTGTCAACACCGTGGGCAAAGGTAATGGAAGCGCCCATATCGATACAGGTGTCCATTGCGCTGTGCGGTGGTAGGGCACCAAGCGTATAGCAGCCGATGTCGCCGGCGATGATTGCCTTCTGCTTCTGCAGGGCGTAGAACAGTCCCAAATGCGGACAGCCCGGGCAAAGGGCCGGCGGGCGATTGGGAATTTCTTCTTCTAAAACTGGTTTTTCAATCTTTTTTTCCGCAAAGGCGGTGCGCACGATTCCCGAATTGAGTTCACCGCAGCGGGGCAGAAAATCTTTACCTTTTACCGGTAAGCCAAGGGCGCGGGTCTGGAGTTCGATAAATGGGTCAACCTCTTCAATTACAATCAGTTCTTTTACTTTTCGGGCAAAGTCAAGGACTAAATTACGGGGGAAGGGATAAACGAGTCCGAGTTTAAGAAATGACGCGTCCGGAAAAACCTCGCGGGCGTACTGGTATGCTACTCCGTCGCAGATTATGCCGAAATCAGGCTTGTCCAGTTCCACGCGGTTGATGGGTGATTTATCAGAATACTCCTGCAACATTACCAGACGCTTTTCCAGGTCGATGTGGCGGACCCGGGCAAATACAGGCAACAGGGTGGTTTTGAAAAGCTGCTTATTATAGCCCCGGGGCTTTTCCGCGCGGCGCGGCTCGACTGTTACCACAGAACTGGAATGGGCGATGCGAGTTGTGATTCGGAGCAGGACCGGAATGTCAAACTGTTCTGATAAGTCGAACGCCAGTTTTGTAAAATCTTTTGCCTCCTGGCTATCTGAAGGACTGAGCAGGGGAATTTTGGCGGCCAGGGCGTAAAAACGGTTATCCTGTTCGTTTTGCGAGGAGTGCAGTCCGGGGTCGTCGGCGGTGACAATTACCAGTCCAGCGTTGACACCGATGTAAGCCGCCGAGAACAAAGGGTCGGCAGCAACATTTAGACCAACATGTTTCATCGCTGCCAGACTGCGGACGCCGGCGAGCGCGGCACCGAGGGCGACTTCCAGCGCCACCTTTTCATTTACTGACCATTCGCAATAGACTTCTTGATAATTGGCAAGTGTTTCGAGGATTTCGGTTGATGGGGTCCCGGGATAGGCAGCGGCGACCGAGCAACCCGCTTCCCAGGCACCGCGGGCAATCGCCTCATCACCCAGTAGCAGTTCCGTGTTCATTTATACCGATACCTTCTTGAGAGGACCTTAATCTAATTAAAACTAGTCCATGTGTCAAATCGGGCGTGCTATCTTATGATAATGAGTTGAATGGGTTTGTCCTTCTCTGCTTGAAAGAAAACCCCGCTGGAAACCGGTTTGCCGGTAACAACTTTTCTACCCGCAGCGTCGAAGTAGACGCCTTTAAGTAACGACCGGGCACGGGAAATACTGGAAAAAATTTTCTGCGAGGGCGGGGATGCGGGTGGTTCAAAAACCGCGGGCGGGTAGGTGCCATTGGCTTCAAGATAACGGGTGAGAATTTCGTTGCGGAAGCGTTCGGTAACAGCCGGGTCGGTCAAGAGCAGGGTGTTTTCATCGTTGGAAAGGTTGGCGTTTTGAGACCAGTTGGCAGACCCGGTGATGATTAGACCGGAGTCGATGAGCATAATCTTTTCGTGTAGGACGCCGCTGCCGAAAGGCACCGAGTCAATAAGAATCGGAATGTGCCATTGCCGGAGTCGAGGATACTCCGAAGCCGGGTCATTAGCACCGGCTTTGTCAATAGTACCGGCAACGGTTAGCCCTCGATTCCAGAGGGCAATCAACGTGTCACCGAGCAAGTCATAGGTAAAGGAGTTGATGGCGAAGAAGAGTTCACTGCGGGCGCGTCCAGCAATTGCGGCAATAGTGTCAACCACCCGGTTTTGCGGTGAGAAGTACAGGTATGCCGGATAGCCGTTGATGACCAACTGATGTGTGGCAAGACGGTCCTGTTTTGCATTGTGAAAACGGGCGCTTTCCGGGACCGGGTTTGCTCCGGCTGAACCCCACATCTGGTTGAATTCGGCAAGGTAGGCGGCACAAAGGGCGCTGCTCGGTATTTCGAGGGCGCAGTCGGCAGAGAGTTCATTCTGGTTGGCATTGTAGGATGCAACCCACACCACATCGTTGGCGGGGTCTTCATCGATTAAATCCCGAATGGCGAATTTGTTGTGCATATAAGCGGAGCGTCCGGAAGAAGCGGAATCGGACCAGACCGTGATTCCGGCATTGCGCAGATAGGCAACCCAGGTGTTATTGAGTCGGGAATCATCGGTAATAACGCGCACCCGAACTCCCCGGTTATGGGCGTTGATTAAAGCGAGTGTGACATCAACACGGGATGAGTTGTAGCAACAGTAATCGAGGGAACTGGCGGCAGCGTTAAAAAATTCCACCAGGCGCAAACCGATGCTGTCCTGAGCAAACCAGACTTTTATTGTATCAGGGGATTTCGGAATAATAGCCAATAGTAATAGGAAACAGAGGTGCATCAGCAACCCGGCAAAATTTGACAGAACTTTGTCAATCGGAGGAAGTTGATATTTAGTAACGCCCGGGCCCGTATTACCACGGAGCTGAGGATTGGATTAATATGCATCAGAATGTTTTATTATTACATTTTAGTCTTTGATAAACAATTGTCAATCTGGAGGCAAAATTTGACAGTGAGCGGTTTGATGAATAATTTTGAACAGGAGGTAATGTATGAAGATTACTGGCTGGCTGATTACGGGCATTTTCTTTTTTTGTTGCTGCGGTGGGGCAAAGACCCAACCTTCAGCAGGCAATACAGGTAAAGTTGAACCGTTGCCGGTATCAAAAATGCATCTTTTGAGTCTGGCGTTTGCCGAAGGCGATAGGATTCCGGTTCGCTATACCGGTGACGGCGAAGACATCTCGCCCGAGCTGGTATGGGATAGTGTTCCGGAAGGTGTTGTTAGTTTTGCCTTGATCTGTTCCGACCCGGATGCGCCTTTTGGCACATTTATTCACTGGGTGATTTACAACATTCCTGCTCAGGTGCGGCGTCTACCTGAAGGCGTTGCCAAAAAGGAGCAACTGGCTGATGGAACCAAACAAGGGGTTAATTCGTTTCAGCGCATAGGATACAATGGGCCAAAGCCACCGCCGGGAAAACCGCACCGCTATGTTTTCCAGTTGTATGGATTAGATACGGTGCTTGATTTACCATCGGGTGCTTCCGCCGGGAAAGTTCAGGAGGCGCTGGCGGGTCATATTAAGGCAGAAGCAAGGTTGGTAGGGATTTATGGTAAATAATGAGGAACGTTTTCCGCAACTGAACAGTTTGTCCCGCGAAGATTTAATCGGTCTTTTAGAAGATGCCGCGAAAAACTGGCTGGCGCACGATGGGTTGTGGTTTCAGGCGGTGGAAGCAAAGTTCGGGATGGAAGCGGCGATTGAACTTGACCGTGAAGCGTGGCTTCGGTTTACGGTAATTGAGGCAAAGCGGATTATGGAGCGGCATAAAATCTTGCCTGGAGGCGGAATTCCAGCGCTCGTGAAGGCGCTCTCCTTTCGGCTTTATGCATATATCAACCGCCAGGAGGTGATTGAGGTAAGTCCCAACCGGGTGGTGTTTCGGATGAACGATTGCCGGGTTCAAAGTGCCCGGCAACGCAAAGGTTTGGCGGATTTTCCCTGCAAACCGGTCGGACTTGTTGAGTATGAGTGGTTCGCCAAGACAATTGATGAACGCATCCAGACCCGCTGCCTTTATTGCCCGCCAGATGAGCATCCATCAGATGCCTGGTGTGCCTGGGAGTTTGTTATTAAATGAAAAAAGATACCGCGACAGAACGCCGACGTTTTACGATGCGGGACCTGCCGGTAACTGAGCGGCCCCGAGAACGACTGCTGCGTTACGGTGCTGATAAACTATCGGGCGAGGAGTTACTGGCGGTGCTAATCAGTCGTGGTGCTGGTGGTGCTCCGGTGCGGGACATTGCCCATGAACTTTTGGTCCGGTTTGGTTCGGTAGCGGCGATTGCCGATGCAACTGTCGAGGAGTTAAAACGCGTGCCTGGAATCGGTACTGCAAAGGCGTGCCAGATTAAGGCGGCGTTTGAATTGGCACGGCGGTTTCAGGAGAGTCTTGCTCCAGATACCCGGGAGGCTCTGACTTCGCCCGAGGCGGTGGTTAAGGTGATAAAGCCAATGCTTGTGGAAAGGAAGAAGGAGTGTTTCTTTACAGTTTTGCTTGATGCGCGTAATCGTTATATTCGAACCGAACTGGTTTCGGTTGGCAGTCTTGATGCGACGATTGCCCATCCCCGAGAGGTGTTTAACCCGGCGTTGCATGACCACGCACCATCGATCATTATTGTCCACAATCATCCTTCCGGTGACCCAACCCCTTCAGGTGAGGATATCAGCCTTACCCGGCGGTTACGGGAAGCGGGTAATGTTCTGGGAATTAAACTTCTGGACCACATCATCATCGCCGGCGAAAAGTTCTACAGTTTTCGGAGTCAGGGGTTGTTGTAAAATTACAACGGTTCAGGCGGAGGCCAGACCGCCATACACGCGGGATTGGCACAGCGCACCGCTTCGGGCCGGGTTATTTGAAGGCATCGGGGACAGGGCGATGAGTGAACCGTGCCGTTGGGTTCCAGTTCGGCTTCTTCTTCCCAGTTGTAGTCACACCGGCTGCAGAAGTATTCCGCCCAGGTTTCTTTGCCGTTACAACTCGGGCAGCGGCAGCGTTGATTCATTAGGTATTATGATATATCGTTTCAAGACCCCGTCAAGCAAATTATCAACGGGTGAGGCGGGGGCTCCAGGTCGGAAACTGGGCGCCACCGGTGCGGGTGATTTGACGCTGATTGGCACCGTTCCAGTCCATCGTGTAAATTTCCCAGACACCGGTACGGTTTGAACTAAAGGCAAGATGTAAACCGTCCGGAGACCAGACCGGGTCTTCGTTGTTGCCCGTACTGGTAAGTCTCAGGTAAGTATCACCGAGAATGTTGGTAACACAGATTTGATTTGAGCCATCGGGTTGGCGTTGCACAAAGGCAATCAGGTCGCCTTTTGGTGACCAGGCAGGCGAGGTGTTGTAGGAACCAGAAAAGGTTAAGCGGCGCTGGTCGGTACCGTCGATGTTCATTATGTAAATTTGGGGTGTGCCGGTACGGTCGGACACAAAGGCAATTTCCCGGCCATTGGGCGAAAAGGCTGGGGAGATGTCAATTGCCGGACTGGTGGTGAGCCGGCGGATGTTTTTGCCATCAGGACTCATTAAGTAAATTTCTGGATTTCCTTCAAAGGTAAGAGAAACCGCAAGTAATTTGCCGTCCGGTGAAAATGCGGGGGTCGTGTTCAATCCTTTACGGTCTGATATCGTGGTTACCCGTCGGGAAGTAATGTCCAGGGAGTAGATGTTTAACGAGCGGTCGGAATATGAGCAGTAGGCAATACGATCGCCCTTCGGTGACCAGTCCGGATACAGTTTCATTCCTCCAGATGATGTCAGTTGTTCAAGAGCCGCGCCGTCGTAATCAATTGCCGCCAGTTCTTTGTGACTGGGTCCAAGAGTACGGGAAAAGGCAATGCGGGTGCAACTGACTCCATCCTCGCCAGTTAAGAGTTTTATCACTTCGTCGGCCATTTTGTGAGCAACCCAGCGATAATTTCCGGTCAGCGGGTAACTTTTCGCAGCAATTAGTTTTGAACTGGCAAGGTCGTAAAGTCGCAAGCCGATGCTGGCACTACCTTTCTTGAGAATGAAGTCCCCGCAGATTAATACCTCAGCACCGGTTGTTGCCCAGCCTTTGAGGTCGGGTTTTTTAGGGTCTGTAGAAAAATTGTAAACCTTGCCCGATTCGGGTTCTTCAAAGGTAAAATAAAGAGAGAAACGCAGGTCTGAAGTGAATACTTCTTGAAGCGCCTTTATCAGTGCCGTGGTATCAGGGTTTGTGCCTTTAGGTATGGTAAAATCGGCGATGACAAGCGACATACGTTTACGGGTGCCCGAAAGTGTAATTTTGAGCCACAACTCATCAACAGAATAGGATGGCTTCTGGGTTGTATCTGGAATTTGAGCGAGCAGGAGCAATAGGAGGGTGCCCAATATCATAGAATAGCAATTATAGGACAATAAAAAACTCCGGTCAATGTTTTGTGATGCTTTAGCAAGATGGGTTGGGCAACAGGGATGTTTAAAATTGACTCAGGGAATTTAACTGATATAATATAACGGTGCACGGGAAGGGCGGGGAAATTTTTTCATGCCCGCATTGTGGCGGCAAGGTCCACAATTACGGTTCATTCTGTCCTTATTGTGGTCGGCGGACTGGTAAAAGAACCAGCCAGGAAAAGAACCCACACCGCAACCGAAAAAAGGTGCAGAGATTGATTGCTCCTTTGCGATGTAGCGCCTTTCAGCACGAACTTATGTTAAGGCTTTTCCGCTACCGATTCTGTCCGGAATGCGGGATGGAGCTGCGCTGGGGTACACCTGGTCTGGAACCGTTGTAGTTTTAACGAATTAAAGGAAGCCAGTCGTGGAATAGGAAGTAGAAACGGCCAATCAAAAGGGAGATACGAGCCATCACCGTGTAGCCAAACGAGGCGCCGAACGCCACCATAATAAATACAATTCCGATACGGGAAAAAATTCCCAGTAAACCGGCATGCTCCTTTGAAAAGTAAAAGTATGTCAGGGTGGTTATGACCCCGGTGTAAAGGACGGCGTTGTTTAAATTGATTAGAGGGCGCAGGGTGTCAGAAATCTGGGGTAAAAGATAACCCTGGACGCCGGCGATTAGTCCCAAGCCGGCACCAATCCCGATGGTGAAGGATATTGACCAGCGAGATAGCCAGACCAGTTTTGGTATTGAGCGCAAGAGCATCACCAGGCCAAGGAGTGCGGGAATAATTAGGATGTAGGCTTCAAAGTAGTTGCGGGTGTTGAGGTTGGTTTTGAAGGCGTCAATGAGCATCGGGTAAACATCAAATGCCCAGGCGTAGATGACGGCGAAACCGGCAGAGATACCAACATAGATATGTTCGGCTGCTCGATAAAGCGGATTGTCTTTGTAGAGAAAGGAGAATATGGCGATGGTTAAGGTTGCTGCAATCCAGGTGCCGATGATATCGAGAAGCATTTACTACCCCCGACTTTTCTTTCGCGAGAGGAGAAAACCGATATTACCGATGATAAGGAGGAGGATAAGAAGCCCATGGGCCGCGGATTGGGCAGGCATTCCCAGTGTGGCGGAGCCGGGTTTTTGGATGAGCGTTTCGTATTCTGATGCACCCTGAAGGCCCCCAATGATGCCTTCAATCTGATGGGCGCTGTAGTACTGGTACATTCCGGGCGCGTTGACCCCGGTGCAGCCGACGATGATTTTTTGCTTAAATCGAGCACCGGCATACTGAATCCAGGCATCAGCCACCGCACCGTGGGCTAAGGAGACAAGCAGGGCAATATCGTGGTAGTTGTGAACCCGGCGCATAAATTCGAAACTGTCAATTGGTACCCCGCGGTAATCGGTTTTGAAAAAGTCACGGATTTCCCGGCCGATGCCAACCATCATCGCTGCGTAGCCGGGACGATAGCCAATGTTCACATAATCTTTTCCGTACACCTTCTGGTATTCGGGCGCCGCCTGGTTTAAGGCTATTTCGCCCATGGGTAAGCCAAGTGCCAGTTGTCCGGTAAGGATAACTTTGAGGTCTTTCTTGAAACAGTGGCGGAGCAGGGCGATAAGCATCGGTTGAACTTCCGGGGCTGAGGAAGGGTCAAAGTCAATGGAAATCATTACCACTGAATTGGCCGGTAGTTGTTCAACCGCATTGTAGGCATCGCGCACCGGCTCGGATACGCGCACGCCGATTTTCGGTTTAAGAATCAAAGGAAGAATCACGACCAGGGCAAGAATTGAGTAGATGATACGGCGGTCAATGGTCGCAAAACGTTCCCAGAGTTTCATATTACGATGAAAGATAGGTGCGCTCAATTCCTAAAATGATACGGAGCGACATGGCAATTCCTCCAAGAGCAAGACCGATACCAATGCCCCTGCCGGCGGCTGCTTGGGGAATCGCCATCAACCAGTCTTTTACTTGAGCAAACAGTTCAATTTTATAGAGAAGGTCGAGGCGGATTTGGGGAAAAACGAGATGGACAAGCTGGCTTATTTCTTGCCAGATAGAACTGCCCAACGGCACATTGCCGAGCATTACTAGACAGGCAGCAATTAAAAGTAGGGTAGCGCCAAGGTTACGAATGCGAAATGCCCTATAGGCAGCCGAAAAGATGAAAAAGGCGAGGGTGGCGAACATCGTTGCCTGGAGGGGTATAATCATATACTTGTAGAGCCACATAAACGGTGCCCGCAGGGCAAAGGGGCTAGAGAATTTTACCCAGGAGTAAAGCCCGAGTGCTAGGGTTCCGAAAAGGCTCAGTACCAGAAGGAGGCTGTAAAACCAGCCTTTTTCCCGGCGGATGACTTTAAGCAGGTGGTGTCGGGTTAAGGAGTCGAGCCCTAAAAGGAAGGTAAAGCCGGAGATGATTGCATACCAGTTAAGAAAACGGGATTCAAGGTCGCCGAACGGTTTATGGGGGATAAAGAAGGCAACAATCAGCAAAAGGGCGGTAAAGAGGACGATGAAAAGGGGGATGCTGCGCTGCAACATAACTAGGACGGCGGGGAAACCCAGTTGACAATTGCTTCAAATACCGTTTGCAGTGATGGGATGTTTCTGTGGAGGAGAGTTGCGGCGGTACCGAAAAACACCAAAGCGGTGATGATAAAAATCAGAAGCATCTTGATAAAATCTTCGCCTTTGATTGTGCCGAGCATCACCGGTTCTGGTTTGAGATAGCACGAGGCAGCGTAAATCTCTTCGCCAATCATCGTGTAGTCACAGGCGGCAACAAAGAATGGTAACTGGGTGGTTTCGGTTGTTCCGGCGAGTTGAATTGCCCCGACCGTGTGGCCGGTTTCGGCAAGAATGAGGGATTCGGCATAGAAATATCCCAGCCAGAATATTGCCCCGGGCCGTTCGCGCAGGATGATACCATCAACCCCGGCGGCGTAGCCAAACTGGTCAGATGTAACAAAGGTGATGTTGTCGGGGTTGTAAAGGTCAGGTCGACCCGCTTCGGTGTAGGCTTCTTTGACCGTCTCTTGAGCCGCGGTCATCACAATCGGGTCAGAATTGGGAACGATTAACCGGACCGCATACTCTGCCGACTTTTTGCCAATCCGCCGTAAAAGCGGTAGGGCGGCGATTACAACCATATCGGTGATGTAACCCAGGCCAAAACTGAATAGAATCGGCTTACCCATCTCAGTTGCCCGACCGAGTGCATCATCAATTGCATCCAGACCACTGATTTTTCGGATAAACATCTGTTTTCCCTGTCGTGCCCTTAGAATGTAATAGATAAAAAGGGAAGAAATAATGAGCGTCAGGACCAGAACATTGACCCGGTTGGTGTTGAACCACTGGGCACGGGCGATTACAGGCCCGGCAACTGCAGAACTCGCTGAATCGTTTGCGGAATAGGCGCGGACGAGATAATAATAAGCGACGCCGTCTCTTAGTAAGGTGTCGGTATCAAGATAGTCGCTGCAGTTCAAAAGTTCGGGTTCGACCGGGGTAAAATCTCCAGTTGGTGAAATCGAGCGGAATATCCGAAAGCCTAGAAGTGACTCTGGTGCAGGATGGGACCAGGTGATAACAATTGCCTGTCCCTGGTCGTTAGGGTTATCTTTAACCAACACCGCCTCCGGGGGTGTTAAAGCGAAAAAGGTCAAAAGGATATGCAGATGTAACATTGCCTTAGAAAAAGTCCTGAGGTAAAGCATAGCCACATTTGGGCTTATGTCAAATTGATTTTTCTTGACCAGCGTGAATCAGCCGTTATTATATGATGAAAATTAAAGTTTTTGAGGCGTAATAAGTTAAGTTTTGGACCCAGGACCCTGCAGGTCTACTTTGTCATTGGCTTGATTGGACTGGCGGGTGTCTGGTTTTTCTATTCCCAATATCTGCTGTTAAGACTGTCGCGCTTGTGGCGTAATTATGCAACTACACTCTTGACGCAACTGGAGAACGAAACTCATGTACGGACCAATATTTACGCCAAGTTTATGAGTCGAGTGACCGAACCAGGTGAGCCGGGTTCGCCAGAACTGGACATCATCTTTGACGAGGTGATTCAGAAAATTGACTTTCCGGTGGTGATTACAAACCCCGATGGTGTGCCCACGGCGTATCGGAACTTACCCGTATCTGATACGAGTCAAAAAGGACTGTTGAAGGTTGTCGCGGATCTGGACCGAGAGCATGAGCCAATCCCGGTTCTAATCCGGGAGGGTGATTCCCTGCGCTGTTTGAATGTGATTCACTATGGGGTGTCACCTTCCACGGTAACTTTGCGAAAAATCAGCGTTAATTTAGCAAATTCGGTGCGGCAGTTGCGGCTGTTTTCTTTTGTCCAGCTGGTTTTGTTTTTGGGTTTTATGCTTATTGGTATCTGGGGAGTTTTAACCTATAAACGGCAGGAGGAGGAGCATATCTGGACGGCGCTTGCCAAGGAGACCGCTCATCAACTGGCAACCCCGATATCTTCTTTTTCTGCTTGGCTTGAGATGCTTAAAGAGAATTGCCCAGAGGATATTGTGCTACAAATGGAGGAGGACCTGGTGCGGATGAAGGAGGTGCTTTTGCGATTTAGTCGTATCGGGCTACCGCCGGATTTGGAGTTGCGAAGGTTGGGTGATTTGGTTAAGCATTCGGTTGAGTTTGTTCAACGTCGTTCGCCCCAAGGGGTACGCTTTCAGGTTGTGGTTGAAGATGACCCACTGGTTAAGGTTGATGGAGTCCTTTTTGCCTGGACGCTGGAGAACCTGTTGAAAAACAGTGTTGATGCGATCGGTGAGCAGGAAGGTAGGGTAGAGGTACGAATGGCACAGACTGCAGACTACCGTTTTGCCGAAATACTGGTTATCGATTCCGGTGAAGGAGTAAAGTTGGCAAAACTGTTTGAACCCGGTGTAACCACCAAGCCTTATGGCTGGGGTGTGGGATTGACACTGGCAAAGCGGATTGTTGAAGGGTACCACAAGGGGCGGTTAATTTTGAAGGAGTCGCATCCAGGGCGGACGGTGTTTGCTATTTATCTACCAGTAGTAAGAGAGGCTTGATGAGAATTCTGTGGATTGATGACGAGATTAATCTTTTAAGGCCATTTATCTACGCCCTGGAGAAAAAGGGTTATAAGGTAACAACCGCAACAAATGGTCCGGATGGCTTGGCATTGTTGAAACAGGAAAGTTTTGACCTGATTTTACTGGATCAAATGATGACCGGGATGCAGGGGCTGGAGGTTTTACGCCGGGTTAAAGAGATCGACCCCCAGGTTTTGGTGGCGATGGTTACCAAGTTTGAGGACGAGGCGTTGATCAATGAGGCACTGGGTAAGCTGGTGGACGATTTTATCATCAAGCCTTTTACACCCACCCAGCTGCTGGCGGTGTTGAAACGACTCCTGGAGAAGCGGCAACTTGTTGCCGGACACATCGCTCAGGATTATTTGGTAACGATGAATCGGGAACAAAACCTCACCACTCCTGAGGAATGGGCTGACTATTATCGGAGCCTTGGTTACTGGGAGACAGTGCTTGCCCGGTTTGGAGACCGGTCGTTGATTGAGTTGCATCAGGACCGAAGGCGCGAGGCAAATGACCGGTTCAGCCGCTATGTCGAAGAAAATTATCGGACCTGGATAAAAGGGTTCGGTCCAGTGATGAGTCATCAACTGATGGATAAGAGGATAAAACCGCTCTGGGAAGAGGGGCAGACCTACCTGGTGGTTTTGGATTCAATGCGGCAGGACCAGTGGGAGGCGATCGTCCCACTGTTGAAAGATTTCCTCAATGTCGATACCGATTACTACTACGCAATTCTGCCAACGGCAACACCTTATTCGCGTAATGCAATTTTTAGCGGGCTTTCACCACTGGAAATCTATCGCCGTTATCCACGCTGGTGGGTTTTTGAGGAAACAGGACAGAATCGTTATGAGCAGGAACTTTTAAGCGAGTTGTTAAACCGGCTGGCGTTTAAGTGGCGTTATTCATTTGTTAAAGCATCCCGCGCTGATGAACTGCAGGCGACCCGTTCAATTCTGTTTGACAGCAATCTCCGGTTAGTGGTTTTAGTGATCAACTTCCTTGACCTCTTAATTCATTCGGTTAAGTCCACACGGCTTCTGGACGAGATTATTCCCGATGATGCGGCACTTGTCGGAACAACGCGGGTTTGGTTTTCTTCTTCGCCAGTATATGAACTTTTAAAGGAGTTGTCCCGGCGTAACTGCCGTATCGTAGTTACCAGTGACCACGGTTTTATCCGGGTGAATCGGCCTACACTAATCTACGGCTCAAGGGAAATTTCCGCAAATCTGCGTTACAAGCACGGCGCCGCATTGCGGGTCGAGGAACGGGACGCCTTCTTGCTACATCATCCGGAGGATTTTTTTCTGCCGGTTGAGCATTCTGGTGTCAAGTTTGCTATTGCCAAGTCGGACTTTTATTTCATCTATCCGACCAAGCCGCGGGAGTATGAAAAGGCCTACAAATGGACATTTCAGCATGGTGGCATCTCGCTTGAAGAGATGATTGTGCCTTTTGCGGTCCTGAGGCCGCGTTAGTCACACCGATTAATAAATATTTTAACGGGTTTCGGTCTGTGGGTCTTGGGTTTACATTCCGGGGGCGGTATTGCATTACAGGGTACCAACCTGATGTCAACCAACAGAACAGAACCGAAAATATTAGTACAGACAGTAGCAGAGGCGGTTTTGGTAATTACCGGACTTATTAGGCAGGACGCAGTGTCAGATGGCAAACCGAACATAACCTTAAATATTATCAATAAGGTAGATGATAAACTGGTATTTAATAGGGTCTTTCGGATGTTTATAAGGGCGGTAAAAGGATTAATGAGTTAAATGGTACTGGAGGCTATCCTTGGAACTGCCCCCGGACTGTGTATGTGTAGGGGACGGTTTTTGTCACTTTTTTTCTAAAATTTCGTATCTATTGAATGTAAGTGGAAACCAGAATGAAAACTTTTTGTGTGATTGAATGGGGACTGTTATGGGATTCACAAATAAGGTTCTCAAGGTTGACTTAAAATCAATTTCTTGGTAAATTATATGGTTAATGTTATCGGAATCAAAAAGCGTACATTTCGGTGCCGCCAAACACTGGGTCAATGCCGATCAGTTTCTTCAAGGTTTACATCGGGTTAACATTTTTGTTGGTGGTTATGGCTCGGGTAAGAGTGAAGTGGCAGTTAACTTTGCCATCTCTTTAAAAGAAAACGGTTTTCCGGTTAAGCTTGGTGACCTCGATATTGTAAATCCGTATTTCAGGAGTCGCGAGGCACGAGCGGTGCTAAAAGAGTATGGGGTTGGATTACTTTTACCACCGATTGAAATCATGGAGTCGGATTTACCGTTAATTCAACCGGAAGTCGCGGGCGCGCTACAGAATCCTGATGGATTTCTGGTTCTCGATATCGGCGGTGACCCGGTTGGTGCCCGGGTTCTGGCAGCACTGCAAAGAACGATTCCCGAGAGGGATTTTAACTGTTTCTTTATTTTGAACTCGCGCCGGCCTTTTAGTGGTACAATTTCTGAGGTAAAAAGGATGGTTGAAGCGGTTGAGCGGGCAAGCGGGATTAATGTGACTCATCTGGTGGTTAATTCCCATTTGATTGAGGAGACGAGCGAGGCGGTGATTGAAGAGGGGGTCCGGCTTGCTGAGGCGGTTCAGAAAGAAATGGGTAAGCAAATTGGGTTTGTGGCGGTTGAGCGCCGGATGCTGATGCATTTTGATATCAGTTTGCTTTCTTATCCGGTGCTTGTTTTGGACCGGCAACTATTAAAACCCTGGGAGCAAAAAGAGCAACTTGGTCCGCAGAAGTTTAAACTTTGAGGTGAAATATGGCAAGAAAGGCAAAAGTTACGATTGACCGAAATCGCTGTAAAGGTTGTGAGTTGTGTGTACGGTTCTGCCCGAAACAAGTTTTGGCGATGTCGAAAGAGATCAATGACAAGGGTTATTTCTTTGCTCAGGTGGTGAATCAAGAGGCGTGCATCGCCTGTCGGTTTTGTGGATTCATCTGCCCGGACACGGCAATTGAAATAGCCATTGAAGTGGAGGAGAAAGCGGAGGCGAAGAATGGGTAAGGTTTTAATGAAAGGAAATGAGGCGATAGCCGAGTCGGGAGTACGTGCTGGTGGTCTTTTATACTTTGGTTATCCGATAACACCTCAGTCGGAAATTGGTGAATATCTTGCCCGTCGTATGCCTGAGGTGGGCGGGTGTTTTTTGCAGATTGAAAGTGAGGTTGCGGTAGTAAATGTTCTTTATGGTGCGGCTGGTACCGGTGCTCGGGTCTGGACTTCCTCTTCAAGTCCCGGTATCAGTTTGATGATGGAAGGGTTGTCCTACATCGCTGCAGCTGAATTACCCTGTGTTATTGTGAATATCGTTCGATGTGGCCCCGGACTTGGTGGAATTCTTCCTTCACAGGGTGATTATTTCCAGGCAGTTAAGGGGGGCGGACATGGTGATTATCGGTGTCTGGTGTATGCTCCTTCTTCAGTTCAGGAGGCGGTGGATATTATGCCGCTGGCGTTTGACCGGGCAGACCGCTATCGAAACCCGGTCATAGTAATCGGAGACGGGATGATTGGACAGATGATGGAACCGGTGGAGTTTAAGGAACAAAAGTTTCCACCATTACCCCCAAAGGATTGGGCAACTACCGGGTGTAAAGGCCGAAAACCCAATGTCATAAATTCACTTTACCTTGACCCAATTGAGGAGGAAAAACTGAACTTCAAACTGGCAGCGAAGTACGAGGAGATGAAAAAAAACGAGGTACGGTTTGAGGAATTTAATACCGAGACCGATTATCGGGTACTACTGGTTGCCTACGGTACTACCGCTCGGGTCTGTAAAACAGCGATTCACCAGTTAAAAGAGAAGGGTATTGATACGGCACTGTTGCGGCCGATAACCCTTTTCCCTTTTCCCGTCGAGCGGGTTTTTGAACTGTCACAGCGGGCAGATTTTGTTATGTCAATTGAGATGAGTACCGGTCAAATGGTCGAAGATGTCCAACTGGCGGTGGGGAGGACCAAACCAGTTTTCTTCTACGGAAGAACCGGCGGTATGGTGCCCAGTCCGGAAGAGGTTGTTGCCGCGGTGGACAAACATCTGGGAGGAAAAGCATGAAGGTAATTTTTAAGCGCCCTGAGTCGCTAAGTAGCACTCCAACGCATTACTGTCCAGGATGCACTCACGGAGTGATTCACCGATTGATTGCTGAGGTAATTGACGAGTTGGGATTAAGGGAAAAAACCGTAGGGATAGCACCGGTTGGCTGCTCGGTTCTGGCATTTAACTACTTTAACTTTGATTTCCAGCAAGCGGCCCATGGTCGTGCCCCCGCGGTAGCCACAGGAATAAAACGTGCACGGCCCGATTTGATCGTCTTTACCTACCAGGGTGACGGTGACCTCGCATCAATTGGAATGAGCGAGATTGTCCATGCGGCGAATCGTGGAGAAAAGTTCACGGTAGTTTTCATAAACAATGCGATTTACGGCATGACCGGTGGCCAGATGGCGCCAACAACGATGCCCGGACAGGTTACTACAACATCACCCCGCGGCAGGAATGTTGCTGATGTAGGTTATCCAATCCGCCTGTGCGAGCTATTGGCAAGTTTACGTACACCGGCGTTTGTTGAGCGTGTGGCGGTTCATAATCCTAAACAGGTTGTTAATGCCCGCAGAGCGCTTAAAGAAGCTTTCGCTTTACAAAAGGATAATGTCTGTTTTTCGTTTGTGGAGTTTCTTTCAACCTGTCCAACCAACTGGGGTTTACCACCTTATGAGGCTACTAAATGGCTGGAAGAAAATATGCTGCCTTACTATCCAGTTCAGAACTTCAAGCGTCCGGAGAAGGAGGAGAAAAATGCAGGTTGAGGTTGTGTTTGCCGGATTTGGCGGTCAGGGGGTGATGCTCGCGGGTAAGGTACTTGCTGAAGTCGGAATGAAGATGGGCAAGGAGGTGGTTTGGTTGCCTTCTTACGGTCCGGAGATGCGCGGTGGAACTGCCAATTGTACGGTGATAATCGCTGATGAACCCATCGCTTCCCCGATAATTGCCCATCCCAGGGACACGGTGGTGATGAATAGACCATCGCTGGAAAAGTTTTGTCCCACGCAAAAAACGGGCGGAGTTGCGGTTGTTAACAGTTCCTTGATTAATATCCGGCCCAGTCGTGATGACATTCTAATAGTTGAAGTTCCAGCAAACGAAATAGCGATTCAAGCGGGTAGTTCGCGCTCTGCAAATATGGTAATGCTGGGGGTTTACGCTGGTGTGACTAAAATTGTGCCGCTGGATATGGTGCTTGAACAGGTCAAGGAAGAGTTTGAAAAAAGACCTAAACTCATCCCGGTAAATTTGAAATGCGTGGAACAGGGGTTCAATATCGGTAGCGCCGTTGCGGTGCGGTGAAAAACAGTCATAGTTCCCATAAATCAGTCACTAAATCCAATTTAATAAAGATAAGTTTTAAGTTTTCATAGCGATACACCTATCGGCGATTAAATTGGTTTAGACCTCATCAGAATTTATATTATGGTACTTCGTTAACTTACTGTTTTAATGTATGTTAGATGTAATTTTTACAATTTCTGTGAGTTGGGTGAATTTTAAAGGAAGCGTGGGAATCGATTTTAGTACGATGGGGGTCTAATATATTGATAGATCATGGGTAATGAAAAAAAAGGTCCTGTAACAGAATTGAAAGAGCGGGTGGCGTTACTTGAAGCCCGTGTGAAGGATTTGAATTCCGAATATCTGCGGGCACTCGCTGACTTTGATAACTTTCGGAAGAGGGTTGAGCGAGACTTGGAAATAAAACAGCGAGCTGGCATTGATTCACTTCTTGAGGCTCTGATACCAGTTATCGATAACTTTGAGCGAGCGCTTAAAGCGTACGAGCCGGTTGATGTGTCAAAGGATAATAATATGAAGAGTTGGGAAAAGGGGGTGGAACTGATTTACAAGCAGTTGTGCGAACTACTTGCCCGCTTCGGGTTACAGGGCTACAGTTGTCTCGGGGAAAAGTTTGACCCGCGCCGGGCAGAAGCGTTGGGTTTTGTTGAAGTTTCGGACGGCGAGGAGAACCAGGTCATTGAGGAGTTGTGCAAAGGCTACGAGTGTGCGGGTAGGGTTATTCGTCCGGCAAAGGTCAAGGTTACACGCAGGAAGGAGCCTGAGAAAAAAATCCCGGAGGAAAAAAATGAGTCTAAAAGTTAACGGGGCAAAGGTTGGAAGGAGTTAATATTGTAATTAAATGAAAAAAATGAAGGGAGGATTGTAATGAGTAAAGTTATTGGTATTGATTTAGGCACAACCTTTTCATGCGTTGCTGTTATGGAGCGTGGACAACCGGTTGTCATCCCCAATCCTGAGGGGGGAAGGACGACGCCATCGGTTGTTGCTCTTGGTAAGGAAAGGTTGGTTGGAACGCTGGCAAAGCGTCAGGCGGTAATTAATCCGGAATTCACAATTTATTCGATCAAACGCTTTATGGGCCGGCGTTTTTCCGAGGTAACCGAAGAGGTTAAACGCGTACCTTATCGAGTTGTTGAAGCGGCAAACGGCGATGCGTGGGTGGAGGTGGACGGTAAGCGTTACTCACCGCCCGAGATTTCGGCGATGATTCTTGCCTATCTGAAACGGGCTGCTGAGGCATACCTTGGAGAGGCGGTTACCAAAGCGGTAATAACCGTGCCGGCGTATTTTAACGACTCTCAGCGGCAGGCAACCAAGGATGCGGGTAAGATTGCCGGGCTTGATGTGTTAAGGATAATCAATGAACCGACTGCGGCAGCGCTTGCATACGGATTGGACAAGAAACGGGCTGAGAAGATTGCAATTTACGACCTTGGTGGAGGTACCTTTGATATTTCAATTCTTGAGATTGGCGAGGGGGTTTTTGAGGTACGTTCGACCAACGGGGATACACATTTGGGAGGCGACGATATCGACCAGCGAATTATGGATTGGATTATCGATGAGTTTCGCAGGGAGCAGGGAATTGACCTATCTCGAGACAAAACTGCGTTGCAACGGATAAAAGAGGCGGCGGAAAAGGCAAAGTGTGAACTCTCAACATCTATGGAAACGAGTATCAGTTTACCTTTTATATATGCGGACGAGAAGAAAGGACCATTACACATCGAAATGCGTTTGACCAGGGCGAAACTTGAGGCGCTGGTTGAAGACCTTTTGCAGCGGACTTTAGGACCGGTAAAGCAGGCGCTGGCGGATGCCAAATTGACCCCCCGGGATATCGATGAGGTGATTCTGGTTGGTGGTCAAACGAGAATGCCCAGAGTCCAGCAACTGATTCGAGATTTTTTCGGCAAGGAACCCCACAAAGGAATCAATCCCGATGAGGTTGTGGCAATTGGAGCGGCAATTCAGGGAGCGGTTCTTGCCGGCGAGGTTAAAGATGTTGTGCTTCTAGATGTTACGCCACTTTCCCTCGGAATTGAGACCTACGGCGGTGTTATGACTAAAATCATTGAGCGGAACACAACAATTCCAACCCGAAAGAGTCAGGTATTTACAACCGTAGAAGATAACCAGACAACTGTTAGTGTTCGAGTTCTCCAGGGCGAACGGGAGATGGCAGCTGATAACCGCCTTCTGGGACAGTTCGATCTGATCGGTATTGCCCCGGCACCACGGGGTGTTCCGCAGATTGAGGTGACATTTGACATCGACGCGGATGGAATTCTCCATGTTACCGCTAAAGATAAGTTGACGGGAAAAGAGCAGGGGATTAAGATAACGGCTTCTTCTGGTTTAAGCAAAGAGGAGATCGACCGGATGGTAAGTGAAGCCCAGGCTTATGCAGCAGAAGACCGTCGCCGGCGCGAACTTGTTGACAGTCGCAATCGAGCGGATACCATTATATACCAGACAGAGAAGACACTGAAGGAGTTAGGTGAACGGGTTTCGGCGGAAGAGCGTCGGCAAATCGAGGCGGCAATTGGTCGGGTAAAAGAAACGATGAAAGGTGATGATAAAGCCGCAATTGACCGTGCCGCGGATGAGTTACAGAGGTCTTTGAGTACTGTTGCTGAACGACTTTATCGTGAGCAAGCCACCCAGGAAAAAGGTTCTGCTGGGAAAGAGGATAAAAAGGTTGAAGCCGATTATACCGTGATTGACGGGGAAGACAAAAGGCAATAGGAGGTAGAATTAAGCTGAATGTACTAAGGAGGTGGATTTTTTAGCCCCGTGTTTGCTGGGCTTTAATAACAGATGGCGGCAACAAAGCGGGACTATTATGAGGTCCTGGGTGTTTCCCGTAATGCAACGTCGGAAGAAATAAAAAGCGCATACCGACGTTTAGCAAAAGAGTATCATCCAGACCGCAATCCTAATAACAGGGCTGAAGCCGAAGAGAAGTTTAAAGAATTATCCGAGGCCTATGAAGTGCTTGCCGATCCCGAAAAACGGCGAATTTACGATATGTATGGCCATGAAGGGGTTGCGGGACAGTTTGGACCAAATGGTTTTGATTTCCGCCGGCACTTTACACACAGCGAGGATCTTGAGGATATCTTTGGCGACATTCTGAGGGGGTTCGGAGGCGAAGGTGGCACGATTTTTGATTTGCTCTTCGGAGGCTCAGCCCCACGCGCCACGGGCAGGCGGGTGCGCGGAAGGGATATCATTGTACGGATGCGGTTGAGCCTGGAAGAGATTAGCAAAGGAGTTACAAAAGAAGTGACATTTTCCCGCTACGAAATGTGTCCCGACTGTAGCGGGGCAGGCGGAACCGGCAAGGCGGTTTGTTCAACCTGTCGAGGTCAGGGCAGGGTTAAGCATCAAAGCCGCTCGATTTTTGGCCAGTTTGTCCAGGTTTCCACCTGTCCGGATTGCGGTGGAACCGGAGAGCGATATCGTAATACCTGCCGGAGGTGCAATGGAGAGGGAAGAATCCGGCAATCAAGGACATTGAAGGTTCGTATTCCTGCTGGGGTTTCTGCTGGTATTCCGATTGTACTCCACAATGAAGGACATTGGGGGCCTGGTGGTCAGGGCGATGTTATAATCGAGGTTGAGGAAAAAGAGCATCCGCTTTTTTTGCGTCAGGGGGACGATGTTATCGTCGAGGTTCCGATTTCAATTCCAGTTGCAGTCCTGGGTGGAAGAATAACTGTGCCCACCATTGACGGCGTTAAGGAGATTGAACTGCCTGCCGGGACGCAATCGGGTACCATTTTTCGCCTGCGAGGAGCAGGTATCAAACGATTTGAAGGTGGCGGAAGCGGAGACGAACTGGTAAGGGTCGTGGTCCATATCCCTAAACATCTGAGTCGGGAGGAAAAGATGCTTTATAAGCAGTTAAGTGCCCAACAGTCGGAGCCAGTGCCCGAACCAAGAAAACCCGATTTTAAATAGTTATTATGGAGCTTTTTTACATTCCTCAGTTGAAGGAGATTGGTTGCGAGATGGAGATTTCCGGGGCAGAGGCAAGACACATTGCCCGCGTTTTGCGCCATAAGGCGGGAGATGATGTGTTGGGAACTAACGGGGCTGGAGAAGAGTTTCGTTTGGTTCTTAAAAAAGTTGCACAGGAGCGAGTTGTTGCCCAAGTGCTCGAAAAAAGGCCAGGGTCGCGGGAACCGAACCACCGGTTGGTTTTAGCTCAGGCGGTCTTAAAGGGTGACAAACTCGCCGAGGTGGTTGAATCTGTTACAGAATTGGGTGTGGATGAAGTGATTCCGTTCATCTGCGAGCGAGTTGTCGGCAGGTTAACCGAATCGAAATACCGGCGTCTGGAAGGGGTTGCCGTAAGCGCAATGAAAAGCAGTACCAGGACGGTGTTACCCCGTATTGGGCGATTGGTAGACTTTGATGGACTGCGGGAAGTTTTTAGCGATTTTGACCAGGTGATAGTAGCTTACGAAGAGGAAAGAAGAACTGCGCTGGCTAAGGTTTTGAACCGTAATGTCAACAAGATAATGTTGGTGATTGGACCTGAAGGTGGTTTTACTCCCGAGGAGATTGAGAAGATGAGCGATGCCGGTGCAGTTTGTTGTTCACTTGGACCAAGACGTTTACGATCCGAGACTGCAGCAATTGCTGCAGTCTCAATTGTTCTTAACCTACTGGGAGATTTAGGATGAAATTTTTTTGCGAAAGGAGGTGTATAACTGATGGTGAGTATCATCGTAAAAGAAGGCGAGCCGTACGAGAGTTTTATCCGTCGTTTCCGGCGTGCCTGTGAGCAAGCAGGTATTTTGCGTGAAGTAAAACGCCGGGAATTTTACGAGAAACCGAGCGAGCGGCGGAAACGAAAACTGGCTGAGGCGCGGCGCCGTCTCTATCGAAAACAGATGAGTGAAAGATAAACAGTTTTAGATTAGAGAAGTATTTAGCGGAGCAAAGTGGACCGAGAAACTTTAGAAGCGCTCGACTTTCCTCGCATCTGGGGGATAATTGTCGATTTATGTCAAACTGAGTTAGGAAAAGAAAAAGCACGTCAGGCTGGTCCTTTTCTGGACCGTGATGCTGTTCAGAAAAGGCTTGACCAACTAGAAGAGAGCATCAATTTGGCCGGAGAGCCGTCATTGGCTGGGGTTCGTGATATTCGGGTCGTTGTTGATCATGCAAAAGCGGGTGCGATGTTGAGTGCTGACGAACTGCTGGCTGTCCGCGCGACCTGTCGGTGTCTTGCTGAATGTCAGGATTTTTTCCGGAAAAACCAAAAGCATATCGTTCATCTCGGCTCGATTGCTAGCGGTTTTGCTGCTATTCCGGCATTGGAGCAGGCGATTGAATGGGCGATTGACGACTCCGGGGCGGTACGCGATACCGCTAGTCCCCGATTGAAAGGGTTGAGAGATGAAATGCGGGCGCGGCGGAATTCGCTTGTTGATCGATTGGAGCGAATGATTGAAGAAAATCCTGATTGGTTTGAGGGCCCGGTTATGGTGCGCCGGGAACGGTTTGTTCTTCCGGTTAAACTGGAATATCGGAATCAGGTTTATGGGGTGGTGCATGGAATTTCTTCAAGTGGACAGACTGTTTTCATAGAGCCGATGGAATCGATAGTTGAGCAGAATTATCTTCAGGAATTGCGTGATGCCGAGACCGAGGAGGTAAATCGAATTCTAAGGGAGCTTTCAGGTCTTGTGGCGCATCACCATCAAGAACTCATCACTGGAATGGAAATGGTTGCCGAACTGGATTTTTTATTTGCAAAGCGAAGATTTTCAACCACGTTCGGATGTACACGTCCGGTGCTATCGGCCGATGGGTCACTGGTGCTGGTTCAAGCCCGTCATCCTTTACTTGTGTTGCACAAAAAAGAGGTTGTACCGTTGGATTTCTTCGTACCCGATAGAACCTTGGTAGTGTTAATTTCCGGACCTAATGCTGGTGGTAAGTCCGTGGTGCTGAAAACGCTCGGAATCTGTGCCCTTTTGTTAAAGTCCGGTATGTTTATTCCGGCGGCAACGGGGACAAAACTGCCCTGGTGGGAACAAGTGTTTGCCGATATCGGCGACGAGCAGTCGCTGGAGACAGACCGCTCTTCGTTCACTGCCCATCTTTTGCGCTTGAAAGGAATTCTTGCCTATGCTGGGCGAAATAGTTTGGTGCTAATTGATGAAATCGGTGCCGCGACCGCCCCTGAAGAGGGAACGGCGCTGGCGATTGCTGTTCTGGAAGAGTTACGACACAGAGGATCGATAACCGTTGCAACCACTCATTTCAACAGTTTGAAGATGTTTGTTCAAAATGAACCGGGAATGAGCAATGCAGCAATGGAATTTCGTAATGGTCCTACATACCGGTTGATTATGGGAGTTCCTGGTGAGTCAAGTGCGTTTGAAATTGCGGAGCAAATGGGTTTACCGTCTCGACTACTAGAACGTGCCCGAATGTTTTTGGGGAAGGAATGGCTCGACTTAAGTGCCAAACTCCGGGCGGTTGAAGAAGAGTTGCATAAACTGCGGATTGAAAGACAACAAATAGAACAGAAAAGGAGCCAGGCAAGCGAGCTGATTGCCACGTATCAAAAGAGGCACGCGGAATTTGAGAAATGGCGACAGCAGGAAGAACGTCACATTCGGGAGGAAAAGGAGCGGATATTAAAAGAGGCTCGACGCCAGGTGGAAAATCTGGTGCGGGAGTTACGAGAGAGAAATGCCGACCGCCATAGTGTCGTTAATGTAAAGAAATTTATCGAAGACAATCTGGCTGAATTGAAGAAAGATAGTGCTTCTGTTGAGAACACAGCAGGAGAAGTTAAACCTGAATTTGCCATTGGTGATCTGGTGGAGTCAAAGATTTTTCGGCGTCGTGGAAGGGTCACGGAAATTAAAGGGAATGACGTCGTTGTTGCTTTCGGTCAGGTCAAGATGAGCGTACCGGCAGAAACGCTGGTTGTTGTTAAGCAGAATTTAGCCGAAACTTCTATAATGCAGATGGACGAATTTGAATTCGTTCCCCGGCTCAACATTCGGGGGATGACACGCGAAGAAGCCGAGGAAGCGCTCAATCAATTTCTTGCTGAAGCCGAAGCCGCCGGTGCAAAAGAGTTGTCAATTCTGCACGGCAAAGGTACAGGAACTTTGCGTCAGATGTTATGGCGCCGTCTTCGTAAAGACAAGCGAGTTAGCGAAGTGAGGTTTGCCGAGCCAAGAGAAGGTGGGATGGGTGTTACTTTAGTGAGACTGCGGGGCAATAATGATTAAACCTGAGGTTATTGAGCGGATTCGGCAGGAAACCGATATCGTAGAGTTAATCAGTGGTTATGTTGCTTTAAAAAAGGTCGGGAGAAACTACCGCGGGTTGTGCCCATTTCACGTCGAACGGTCGCCGTCATTTTATGTAAGCCCGGAGCGGCAGTCTTACCACTGTTTTGGCTGTGGCGCAGGCGGTACCGCAATAACTTTTGTGATGCAATACGAAAAAATGGAGTTTCCGGAGGCGGTGAAGTTTCTGGCAAAGCGGTTGGGGATAACAATTGAAGAAGAGCGCGGCGGTGACAAGCGCCAAACCCTTTATGATGTCTGTGAAAAGGTGTCCCGATTTTACGAGGAGTGCCTTACAAAATCGGCTACCGCACAGGATTACATTCAGAAACGGGGTTTGAGCAACTCTACCGTTAAGCGTTTTCGGTTGGGGTTTGCTCCGGGCGGTAATATGTTACGAGGTGCGGCACGACGTTTAGGTATCGCCGAAGAACTATTGCTGCAGGCGGGATTGGTGGTCAAGAAGGACGATGGTTTAATCGATTACTTTCGGGAGAGGGTGATATTCCCGATTTTTTCCGTCTCCGGAAAGGTAATTGGGTTCGGGGGCAGGGTAATAGGTGAGGGCGAACCGAAATACTTGAATTCCCCCGACACGCCGATATTTCATAAGGGCGAAATACTCTACGGAATTTTTCAGGCAAAATCATATATCCGCGAGGAAATTCCGATACTGGTGGAAGGTAATTTTGACCTGTTGACGCTGGTCGATAACGGATTTAACAATGTTGTTGCTGGTATGGGAACTGCACTTACCGCTGCGCAAGCCGTACTGATTCGGCGGTACAATAGGCAGGCGGTCCTTTGCTATGATGGTGACGAGGCCGGGAAAAAGGCTTGCTGGCGGTCACTTAACACTTTACTTGCGGCAGGTATTGACCCGGGAATCGTATTACTACCGCAAGGGTACGACCCGGATAGTTATGTGCGAACGAAGGGGCGGGAAAATTTTCTCGGCCTGGTAAGCCGGCGACGCGACTTTGTCGACTTTGTGGTTGGCGAGAAGATGCCACAAACGGTTGCTGAGCAGCGTGTAGTAATCGAGGAGTTGCGGTCATTACTCGCGATGATTCCCGATGAGGCGAGCCGGGAACTTTATGCCGTCCGAATTGCCAATGTTTTTAACATTAACCAAAGAGTTTTGCTGAATGGCAAGGTAGCAGAAAGGTCAAAAACAGAACTAGTTCCTTCACTGATAAAGTCAGCCGGGTCGATACTGGAAGAAAATCTGGTCGCGGCGCTGGTTCAAAAACGCCAGTTTGCTTTGGTGGCAGTGGAATTTTCCTTTTCCGATACTGTCCAGGATAAGACACTTAGGAAGATTGCCCGGCTTGCCGAGCAGATCTGTGATGAACCAGGATTTGGACCGGCTTTGTTGATGGATTTAATAGACGATGATGAGGCACGGCAGCGGATTGCCCGATGGGTCATTAGCGATGGGATGCTGCCTTCAGAAGAGGAGTTCCGTAACCGAGTGCGGCAGTTCCGGGCGCGTTGGCTCCACCAGCAGATTGAAGAGGCAGACCGCGCTGGTGATAAGGCACTGGTCGAACTTTTGTTGCAGGAACGTAATCGGTTATTAAAAGGAGTTGTTTAAGAAAGGGGTGGACAGGTGTATGAAAAGAAGTAGAGAATTTAAGATGAAAGGTATCAAAAAGAATAAAAAGGTGCCAGTAGTTAAAGAAGATACTACTGAGTCCGAACAACCAGACTGGTTGGAGATTGTCTACAAAAGGGCGGCGATTGACAAACAAATTACCTACGACGAACTGGAGGAGTTGTTGCCCGATGAAGTTTTGACCACCCCAGAAAAACTGGAAGAACTAATTGCCGACCTCGACCGGAATGGAATTCAGATGACTGATAGTCATACACCTGAAGAAGTTATGTTGCCCCGTCGAGGGCCCAAACCGGTAGTGCAAAGAACAGACGACCCAACCAAGGCATACTTTCGAGAACTAGCAAAGTTGCCCTTACTATCACGGGAAGAAGAGGTTAAGTATTCGCGCGAGATGGAGGAGGGGTACAACAGTTTAATTCAATACTTGTTTGAACCGGTTGCGATGATGAGGCGGTTGGTTGAGGAATGCAAGACGATTGAAGAAGGAACCCGTTCTCTTGACCAGATTGCCCGGGTAGAATTTGAATGTCTTTTTGACAAAAAGGCGCTGGCGAAAGAACAGAAAGGGTTCATACGTAGAGTTCGTGAGGTGGGACGATTAGCTGAAGAGATTGCTGATTTAGAAAGGGGACGGTTGTCTGTCCGGAGAAAGAAACAGATACAGGAACTACGTAGCCGGGTGATTAAGCGCATTCAGGAAATGTCGCTGCAGCATCATATAATAAACGATTTCTTAAACGAGTTCAAATCCACTGCGCAAACGGTACTGACTTTGCGCGACGAGCTGCATCGATTGGAAAAGGAAAAAACAGAAAAAGGCGAGGAGGTAAAAGAGTTAAGGAAACGGCTGCGGGAGGCGGTAGATTTTTTGGGCAGGAAAACCTCTCCACAAATCAAGCGGATTCTTCAATCAATGGCTGAGTATGAACGGCGTATCCTGGCAGCTCGTGATCGGATGATTGAGGGCAATGTTCGACTTGTGATTTCTATTGCCAAGCGCTATGTTAATCGCGGATTGGAGTTTGCCGACCTTCTGGAGGAAGGTAATGTTGGCTTAATCAAAGCGGTAGAAAAGTTTAACTATCGCAAGGGGTTCAAGTTTTCGACTTACGCAACTTGGTGGATAAAACAGGCGATAACCAGAGCGATTGCCGACCAGTCGCGTACGGTAAGAGTTCCAGCGCACATCATCGATGCGATAAACAAGGTGGCCAAAGTTCAGCGCCGGTTTCTTCAGACCTGTGGCCGGGAAGCAACAATGGCTGAACTCGCTCAGCGGCTTTCGACTCCGAAGGAAAAACTGGAGGCGTTAGAAAAGATTGCCCAGTTTGGGGTCTCAATTGATAAACCGATTGATGAAGAGGAGTCAAGTTTTATTGGCGATTTTTTATACGATGACAAGACAGTTTCTCCTTCCCACGATGCTGCGGTCAAACTTTTAGGCGAAAAACTGGAAGAGGCTTTGAAGACGTTAACGTTGCGCGAAGAGAAGGTGCTTCGACTCCGTTTTGGTTTAGGAGACGGGCAGCCTCGAACCCTGGAAGAGGTTGGTCAGATATTTAACATTACCCGGGAAAGGGTCCGGCAGATCGAGTCTAAGGCGTTGCGGAAACTGCGACATCCGTTAAGAATGGGCGAATTATCAGAATTGATTAAGTTGTTGCGATGAGTCTTATTGGACTGATTTCCGATACCCACGACAACCTCGACCGAGTGCGTTTGGCGGTAAAGTTGTTCAATGAACTGAAAGTGGAACAGGTTTTACATTGTGGAGATTTGGTGGCGCCGTTTGTTCTGAAAGAGTTTAAACCGCTTAAGGTTCCGTTTTTTATTGTACTGGGCAATTGCGATGGCGACCGCATCTCAATTAAAGATGCGGCGGCGCAGCTGAGGTTTACTGTTTTTGACGGTCGAGGCGAGTTAACGGTAGCAGGAAAAAAAGTTTGCTTCACCCATCAGCCAGCGAACCCAATACCGCCGTGCGACTTTTACATTCATGGACACACTCATCAAGTCCGTTACGAATCGGGTTATCCGGTAGTTGTTAACCCAGGAGAAGCTGGCGGCTGGTTGACCGGTCGAAGTACTGTTGCGACGCTTGATACCGAAACTGGTCGGGTTGATTTTTTTGAATTGTGAAAAAAAGGTTGAATTACTCCCAATTGCCAGCCGGGCTTTATGTGGTTTCTACTCCCATCGGTAACCTTGGCGATATTACACACCGGGCGCTTGAGGTGCTTACAAAAGCAGATGTCATCGCCTGTGAGGATACGAGACACACTGGATTACTTTTAACACATTTCGGAATAAAAAATCGGCTGATATCTTATAATGAATACAACAAGTTACGCCACACACCAGAAATTATAAAGTTATTATCAGAAGGTAAAACAGTTGCTCTGGTGAGTGATGCCGGAACACCGGGGATTTCTGACCCAGGATATTACTTAATAAGAGAGGCGATAGCGCAGGGGTTCAGAATTTTTCCGATCCCCGGGGCATCGGCATTACTCGCAGCACTGGTCGTCTCGGGGTTACCTTCAGACCGGTTTGCTTTTGAGGGTTTTTTACCCAAAAGAGCTGGACGCAGACAGAAGCGGTTGAAGGCTTTAACTCATGAGCCAAGAACAATGATTTTTTGCGAGTCGGCTTTACGGGTTAAAAAACTTCTTGAGGAGATGAGAAATCTCTGGGGAGAAAGGAAAGCAGCTTTATGTCGGGAGTTAACAAAGAAATTTGAGGAGGTAATACGGGGAACATTTTCGGAGATACTGGAAGCGGTCGGTAACCGTGAGTTAAAAGGCGAAGTCGTTGTTGTAGTTGCCGGGACCGGACTGCGGTTTGAAACAATTTATGAGGAACCAGACTAAACAACAAGGTAGAAAATTACTGAAGCCGGCGGTTTTTCTGCTGGCGCAATTTGGTATAACACCTACCGCGGTGACAATAACTGCAGTTCCGCTGAGTGTTTTAGCAGCTTTACTTTTTGCGTTCGGAAAGTTTTTCTGGGCAGGTTTAGTCGTGATATGCATCGGGCTTTGTGATACGTTGGACGGTGAGTTGTCTCGAAGGACGGGGAAGGTTTCACCAGAAGGTGCATTTCTCGACTCGACAGTAGACCGATTTAGCGAAGGCGTAGTTTATGCCGGTATTGGCTGGTATTACTGTCTTAACAATCGCTTGGGGGTACTGGTGGTATTAGCGGCGCTAATTTTTTCCTACTTGGTAAGTTATGTAAGAGCACGAGCCGAAGGTATCGGTAAAGAATGCCAGGTAGGTTTTTTTGAACGCCCGATACGGGTGTTAATTCTGGTGGCCGGGGCGTTGATTCCCGGGGAAAAAGTTCTTCTTGGGGCACTAATTATCATCGCTCTCGGTTCTTTGACAACATTTATCCATCGAATTTTATTTGTTTTGCGGCAAGTTCGTCAATGAGTACCAGAATCCTACTTGTTGGTGTAATAGCATCAAGTCACCAACGCGGGGAGAAGATGGAAGCGCTCGAGGAGCTGGCAGCATTGACCAGAACTTCGGGCGGTGAGGTCGTTGAACGGCTAATTCAGGTACGCCCCAAACTCGACCCGGCAACATTGATTGGTAATGGTAAGGCGTTAGAAATTAGAGAAATCTGCCATCAGTACGATATTCAACTCGTGATATTTGATGACCAATTGAGTGCGACTCAATTGCGCAATCTGGAAGAAATTATCGGTGTGAGAGTAATTGACCGGACTGCAGTGATCCTTGATATTTTTGCGATTCATGCTCGAACCGCTGAGGCAAAAGTCCAGGTTGAACTTGCTCAATTAGAGTATATTAAGACGCGCTTAACCGGTTTAGGAATTGCGATGTCCCGATTGGGAGGAGGTATTGGCACGCGGGGTCCAGGAGAAACAAAACTCGAGGTAGACCGACGCCGGATTGAACAGCGTATAACGACTTTGCGCAGGCAGCTTAAAAGAATCGAGCAGGAGCGGGCGATACAGCGGAAGCGTCGGAATGATGTTATTCAATTGACCCTTGCCGGTTACACCAATGCGGGTAAATCATCGTTATTCAATCGACTAACCAACTCGCAGGTTAAGGTTTCTGAGCGACTGTTTGCTACGCTCGATGCCAGCACACGAGTGTTGTCCGGGCATCGTGGTGTCCCAATAGTTCTTACCGATACGGTAGGATTTATCCGAAATCTACCGCCCCAGTTGGTTGCCAGTTTTCGTTCCACATTGGCGGAAATCAAGTACGCTGATTTGATAATTCATGTTGCCGACGTCAGTGATGCTATGGTGGAACGAAAAATTGACGTTGTGAACGAGACCCTTCAGAGTATAGGCGTTGAAGGAAAACCTATTATTTTAACGTTAAACAAAATTGACCGAGTTTTCGACGACCTGCGACTTACCCGCTTGAAAGCACTTTATCCGGATGCAATCTTCATCTCCGCGGTTACCGGCGCGGGAATTGATAATTTATTAAATCGAATAGCCGCTTTTATAGATAGCCAGCTGGTTGTTAGAACATTTACCGTACCCCAGGAACGATGGGACCTGGTTTCTATCATCTTAAGCGCTGGTGAGGTTTTGAATGAGGTAGAAATTGACGGTAATCGGCGCTTAAAAGTGAAAGGGCTGCCGGCTGAACTCGCCCGATTGCGTAAACAAATAAATGCGGCGCTAAAGTAAACTTTGCGCCCCCTTTATAATAACAATAACAAATTGGGCTACAGTGTGGATATTATCTCTACAATACTTAATTACTCAACCTTGATTGCACTTGCCGGGCAGTCTTCAGCCGCCTGCTGAACGCACTCCTCGGCTCCGGCGGGAACCTGGTCCACTTTTACCACAGCAAAATCACCTTCCAGTTCAAACACATCAGGACAGGAGTCGGCACAGAGACCACAACCGGTGCACAGTTCTTTATCGACCATTACTTTCACTTTTCCTCCTTTATTTGTGCTGTTCAACATTTAATAACGAAAAAATTCCATTTGTCAAGAAATTATTTAGTACTTTGTTTCTGAATCAGAAAAGCGTGAACAAACCCTTCAATGTGACCGTCGAGCACCCCAGCGACATCGTGGGTTTCATATCCAGTACGATGGTCTTTTACAAGTTGATAAGGAAACAGAACATAAGAGCGAATCTGATGGCCCCAGGCGATGTCAGTTTTCGCCGCGGTGAATTTCTGCATTTCCGCCTCTTGTTTTCTCTTGTAGAACTCGTAGAGCCGCGAGCGCAGGACTTTGAGGGCGTTCTGTTTGTTTTGGAATTGGGAGCGTTCGTTTTGACAGGTAACAATAATACCGGTGGGGATATGTGTAATGCGTACCGCAGAACTTACTTTGTTGACATTCTGCCCACCGTGTCCGCCGGCTCGGAAGGTTTCAATTTTTAGGTCTTGGGGGTTAATTTCGACTTCAATTTCTTCAGCAACCGGCAGAACGGTCACGGCGGCAAAACTGGTGTGGCGGCGTTGGTTGGCGTCGAAAGGTGAGATCCGAACCAGTCGATGAACACCCATTTCCGATTTTAAAAGTCCGTAGGCGTATGGTCCAGTGACTTCAATCGTAGCATCTTTAATTCCTGCTTCTTCGTTAGGTTGATGGTCCAGAATCTCGTATTTTAACCCCTGATTTTCAATGTAACGGATATAAAGTCGAAGGAGCATCTCAGCCCAGTCGCAAGACTCAGTGCCACCGGCACCAGGATGGATTGAAAGTATGGCATCGCGGTTATCATCCGGGGCATTAAATAATGCCCTTTCCTCCAGCGCTTCGAGATTCCGTTCGATACGATTAATATTGTCCTGAAGTTCGCCAGCAACTGTTTCGTCGCTCTCTGAGGCAAAGAGTCTTTCTAATTCGCGGGTTTCATGTAATTCCTGGTGGAGTTGATCAACTCGAGTGATCAAATCGGTGAGGAGCGCAATGCGCCGCATTACCGTTTGTGCCTGTTGTGAATTGTTCCAGAAATTTGGTTCCGAGACTTTTTTGTTTAACTCAATGAGTTCGGTACGCCGGCGGTCGATTTCAAAGAAACTCCGTAAGTTTTTTTAATCGGTCAGCGAGTTGTTCCAGCTGTTCGGTGGTTGTCCCCACGGAATTTACTTATTTTTAGCTTTTGGTTCCGTTTGACCGTAGCGCCGCCGGAATTTCTCCACCCGGCCCGCGGTATCAACGATTTTCTGTTTGCCGGTGAAAAACGGATGACAGGCGGAACAGATCTCGACATGAAGTTTTGCCTTTGTCGAGCGCGTTTTAAAGGTATTACCGCAGGCACAGGTTACGATACACTCCCCATACTTGGGGTGAATTTTCTGTCTCATAATCTACTCCTTTAACTTTCACTCATTGATTCCAAAAACTCTTTATTATTACGGGTTAATCGCATTTTGTCAAGGACGAATTCCATCATCTCTACGGGGTTCAGTTCGGCAAGTAGTTTGCGCAGTACCCAGATACGATTTAGTTCAAACTCCGAAAGCAGAAGTTCTTCTTTGCGGGTGCCGGACCGTTGTAAGTCAATTGCTGGGAATATTCGCCGGTCTGCCAGTCGTCGATCAAGGATTAGTTCCATATTGCCGGTGCCTTTGAACTCTTCAAAGATAACCTCGTCCATGCGGGAGCCGGTCTCAATCAACGCTGTTGCAATAATCGTCAGACTACCGCCTTCTTCAATATTTCGGGCGGAACCAAAGAACTTTTTCGGTTTCTGAAGGGCGTTTGAGTCCAGCCCGCCGGACAGGGTTCGGCCTGAATGGGGCACGACAAGGTTGTGAGCACGCGCCAGTCTTGTGATTGAGTCCAGTAGGATTACGACATCGTGTTTGTTTTCAACCAGCCGTTTGGCTTTTTCTAAAACCATATCGGCTACCTGGGCATGGCGTTCGGGAACTTCATCAAAAGTCGAGCTAATAACTTCTGCTTTCACCGAACGTTCCATATCGGTTACCTCCTCAGGTCGTTCATCAATTAGCAGGATAATCAGTTTTATTTCTGGATGGTTGATTGTAATACTGTTGGCAATCTTTTGGAGTAGTACCGTTTTACCGGCACGAGGTGGGGAAACGATCAGGCCGCGCTGTCCTTTTCCAATAGGCGTAAACAAATCAACCACGCGCATTGAGAGGTCGTTCTGGGACAGTACTTCAAGTTTAATGCGTTCCTGAGGGTAAAGAGGGGTTAAAGCATCAAAAGGAATTCGGGGCCTTTCAGCGGAAAGAGGTATCCCATTGATGGTTTCAATTTTTAACAGAGCGAAATAGCGCTCGCTGTTTTTCGGAGGGCGGGCAAGTCCAGTAATTGTATCGCCAGTCCGTAGGCCGAACCGTTTGATTTGTGAAGGTGAAACATAGATGTCGTCTGAAGAGGGCAGGTAACTGTATTCCGGGGAACGAAGAAACCCGAATCCCTCTTCGAGAATTTCTAAAACGCCATCCACTTTTACACCGCCTTCCCCGCCTTCAGTTGCCTGCTGGCGTGCTTCGGCTTCGAGAATTGCCATTATCAGCCCGTGTTTTTTCTTATCCCGGTAATCGGGGATGTTAAGAGATTCGGCAATCTCGTAAAGTTCACTTATCTTTTTGCTTTTTAGCTCTTCCTGGGTCATAACCTCTCCTTTTTATACCACAGAATTTTTATTCTCCCGGCAAGAATTTTAGGTGTTAAACAAGTTTATTACCCGGATTTTGCCGAGGACATAACAGAATCCAACTTTATTATGATAATTAAGTATAAACAATTATTTTATTATGTCAAGAAAACGGTGTTAATCAGAAAATAAGCTCATCGCGAGGGTTCCAGCAGCGTCAGGAGTGTTGTAAATAAGGAGGTGTAGTATAATGAAATCCCTGAGGCTTTTCGGTAGTATTGCGAAAGAGGTTAGCGAAGAGGCAGTATTTTTTCAAGACAAGTTAGTGCAATTCTCTTAGCCGGACAAGGTGAAGGTTGCGGCGGGCTTTTTTATCAATAAGGTAAGCAGCGGAAGGCGATTAAAGTAGGCGTTGTTTCCAAACCAATTTATTTTCAAAAAAGGGATAAATTGACACTCCAATTTTAAAAGCGAAAATTGAACCTGATGGTAACTGGAGAAGTCAATCGAATCCGGGAACTTTTTCCGGTAGTTAATCGCTGGATTTACTTGAATCACGCTGGCACCGGACCGTTACCAATTCCGGTTGTCCGGAGTATTGCTAAATTCTGTAAAAAGGCAGCAGAACAGGGTTCGGTATCTTATCAGGAGGCGGAAGGTGTTGTCGAAAGGACCCGGCGAATGGCTGCTCAACTGATGGGGGTAAAGCAGACAGAAGTTGCTTTTGTGAAAAATACCTCAAGCGGAATTATTATTGCCATCGGTTCCATTCCTTGGGAGCGGGATGACAATATGATTATGATGAAGGACGCCTTTCCTTCAAACTTCTATCCGTATCATCTGCTTTTACCGGAAATTGAAAAACGTTTTGTCACCGCGGCGGAACTTATTCAGGGGCCGGAATGTGTATTTCGCCTGGTCGATGAACACACCCGTGCGATCGCATTGGATTGGGTGCATTTTCTTTCCGGTGCGAGATTTGATGTTGAGACTGTTGGTCGGTTTTGCCAAGAAAGGCAGATTTATTTTATAGTCGATGCCATTCAGGGTTTGGGGGCGGTTGCTACTAATATTAGTAAATTTAATGCCGATTTTGTCGTTGCCGGAGGTGGCAAGTGGCTTTTAGCGCCCCAGGGCAGCGGTGTATTGTATGTGAATTCCCGGGTTCTGCCGCATCTTAAACCTTTTAATCTCGGCTGGCTTTCGTGCGAGTGGCGGGAGTTTAACGACTGCTTTAACCCAAAGCCCTTAAAAAAGGGTGCCTGGCGATTCGAGGAGGGGACTAAAAATTATCTGGGGATTTATGGACTGCAAGAGGCGTTGAAAATTCTCCTTGATTTTGGCATTGACAATGTCAATAGCAGAATCAATAGGTTGGTTGAACAACTTCGCACCCGAATGCAGGAGCTTGGTTTTGAGATTCTAACTCCGGAGAATGTCAATCAGCGGGCGGGCATCTTAACTTGCCGTCGGAATGGTACCAGTATGACGGAACTTCAAAAACGACTTGAGGAACAGAGAATTATTGTCTCAGTGCGCGAAAACTGCCTCAGGATTTCCCCCCACTTTTACAACACGGAAGCCGAGATTGAACAGTTCGCCGAACAGGTTAAACTTATTGGATGATACGCCGGTTGTTGTCATTGTTTCTTATACTCAATCTCCTGACGCCCTCAGTTTGGGCGGGTGCCGATAAGACGGTTGATGTGATTGATGAAGGTGCCGGGCGATTTCGAATAGATGTTCCGCAGACGCCGGCAGACTCCGGCCAAGGCAAAAAAGACGCCCTAAGCCCGCAAGGGGAATGGTTTTTTGACGAAGGCGGCGCCGGAATTGGCTATCTTAAGGTTGTGATTGACACATTTCCAGCGGAGGTTTATCTCGATGGACAGAGATTGATGATCAGCAACGAGGTGCAGGATTTCTCAGTTTTACCCGGGAAACATTTTGTCAGTCTTTTTCCACCGAAACAGGTTTATCTTGCTTATCGAGAAGAAACGCCCGAGATTTTCTGGCAGAAGATAGCGCAAAAAGATTTTGACACGTACCGGTTTGGGCTTATTGCCAGTTACGAACGTGATGCGGTGCGTACCGGTACAAGATGGATTCAAGTTACAGCCGATGATACTGTTGCGGTGCGGCTTTCGCTTCGGGATAGTGGGCGGGTTTATCGCCACAGTGCGACAACGGCTGCGATTACTTTCTTTAGCGTTGCAGCGGTGATTGCTGCGGCGATGTTTGGCAGTGTGGCATTAACGGCAGGGGAGTGAAGATGTTATCGGATATAGAAATTGCTCAGAAGATAAAACTTTTACCAATCTGGGAGATTGCCAAAATGCTGGGAATAACCGATATGGATTTAATTCTGCCCTACGGCAATTACAAAGCGAAACTCTCGGTTCGGTTACTGGAGCAAATTAAATCCCGACCGACTGGTAAACTTGTGCTTGTCACCGCCATTACTCCCACCAAGTTTGGTGAGGGCAAAACGACGGTTTCGATCGGTCTTTCAATGGCATTTAATCGACTGGGTAAAAAGTCAATTGTCGTACTGCGCCAACCTTCGCTTGGCCCGGTATTCGGTATTAAAGGCGGTGCGGCGGGTGGTGGTTATTCTCAGGTGCTGCCAATGGAAGATATCAATTTACACTTTACCGGCGATATCCATGCGGTAAGTTCGGCGCATAATTTGCTTTCGGCAATGCTCGACAACTCGCTCCATTTTGACAACCCGTTAGGGATAGACGAACGAGAGATATTTTTTCCCCGGACAATTGATATGAACGACCGGGTGATGCGATCGATGGTGGTCGGATTGGGAGGCAAGAGTAACGGACCAGCGCGGGAGGATAGTTGTGTTATTACAGCCGCTTCAGAAATTATGGCGATTCTGGCGCTGGCATTAAACCGAGCAGATTTGAAAAAAAGATTAGCACGTATCCTCGTCGCCTTAAGTTTCGACGACAAGCCGATTACCGCGAGCGATCTCGGGGCGACTGGTGCGATGGCAGCCCTTTTGAAGGATGCGATTAAACCCAACTTAGTGCAGACGACGGAAAACACACCGGCGTTGATCCACACCGGTCCTTTTGCCAATATCGCTCATGGTACCGCATCAATTATTGCCACCAATGCTGCTTTGCGACTTGCCGAACTAACGGTAATTGAAGCCGGGTTTGGTTCCGACCTGGGCGCAGAAAAGTTTGTTGACTTGGTGGCGCCGATTGGTGGGTTAAAGGTTGATGGTTGCGTGCTGGTAGCAACGATGCGTGCCTTAAAGCATCAGGGGGGAGCACACGATGCCCGTAAAGGAATGTTGCGTCATCTCTTGTTTGGTCTGGAAAATTTGCGCCGGCATATTGACAATTGTCGAACACTCGGAATGGAACCGGTGGTGGCGGTTAACCGTTTTGAAGGCGATTCACCGGACGAGTTAAACCTTGTTGTCAGGTCGTGTGAGGAACTGGGTGTTCGGGCGGCGATTTGCGCGCCCCACAGTGCCGGTAGTAAAGGTTGCGAAGAGCTGGCACAGGCGGTGTTGGAACAGATAGAACAGAAACCCGGTGCGAATAAACCAATTTACGACGCAGCGATGCGCGTTGAAGATAAAATTGAAACGGTAGCTCAAAAGGTTTACGGCGCTGAACGAGTAATTTACACGCCGCGCGCCGAACGGGATATCAAAAGGGTTTATGCGCTGGGGTACGATAAACTGCCCATTTGTATTGCCAAGACGCCGCTTTCTTTGAGTGACGACCCGGACTGTCTTGGCGCCTGCACCGGGTTTAAGATAACGATTTCGGCAGTGCATATACGCGCCGGAGCCGGTTATCTCGTGCCCGTGGCAGGGGAAATGGAATTACTGCCAGGATTGGCAAAGAGACCGAATGCCTTGAAAATTGATATTGCTGACGACGGCAGAATCAGCGGGCTGTCTTAAAAATTGGCTAAGGAACCGGTGGGCTTTCGCCTTCGATTATGGCGCGGAGTTCAATTAACTCTTTCTTTAACCATTGGAGCAGTTGCGAGCGGTCTTTTGTTTGCGAAAGTTTTTCTTCAGCGGCACTCATTACTGCCAGTTTACGCTTGGCGCCTTTAATAGTCATTTTTTCCCGATGAATGAGGTGCTGAATTAATTCCAATTTCTTTAACTGTTCCGCTGAGATGATACGACGACGGGCGGAGTTACGTTTGAAATTTATTTCAAACTCTTTTTCCCAGTAGCGGAGTGTATGGGGCTGAATTCCCAACTTTTTGCATACCGCGGCAACGGAGTAAAATTTCTGAGGGCTCATTTCAATAAAACTCCCTTTTTAAAGGACGGTTTAGTAACCGTTCAATGCTCTCTGATGGTTTTGTCCCCTGGTAAAGAATGCGGTAAATCTCTTCGGTGATGGGCATTTCGACGTGCATTTTAAGGGCGAGTTCTCGCCCAGCAAGGGCGGTGATAGCGCCTTCGGCAACACCGGTCAGTTCTGTTTGGGCATTTGGGAAGTCTTTCCCTTTGCTCAATATCAATCCTAACTGGTGATTGCGAGAGTAAGGAGAAAAGGCGGTGACAATTAAGTCACCCATTCCGGCAAGGCCTGAGAAAGTCAAGGGATTGGCGTTTAGTGCCAGACCGAGTCGGGTGATTTCTGCCAGCCCCCGGGTTAAAAGTGCTGCTTTTGCGTTAAGGCCGAGGCCCAAACCATCGCTGATGCCAGCGGCGATGGCGATGACATTTTTGAAAGCGGCAGCAATTTCGACGCCAACAACATCGGTGTGGTGATAAATTCGTAAATTAGAGACGGTAAAAAGGTTGCGGATTTGCTGAGCCGCTTCTTCATTTTCTGATACTGCAACCAGTGATGTTGGGTCGCCCTGGACCATATCGTAAGGAATCGCTGGTCCAGCAAGGACAACCACCGGGGGGGCAGAAATTATTGCCTGGAGAGCAACGGAAAGACGGCGGCGGGTTTTGGGTTCAATTCCTTTGCTTACGGAAACTAACGCCTGAGCCGTTTTAGGAATTAAAGGCTTTATTGTATTTGCCGCTTCAACAAGTTTGGCTGAAGGGGTGGCGAAAACGACGATTGTTGCCTGTTCGAGAACTGCTTCCGGGTCGGGAGAGAGAACTATAGTCTTGGGCAAAAGTACCGTTTCGGGTAAATCGGGATGGCGTCGATTGGCATTGAGCTGTTCGAGCTTTCGGGTGTCGGTGTCGTAAAGAGCAACGCTGATGTTTTTCTCAGCCAGTTTTATTGCCAGGGCGATTGCCCAGCGTCCGGCGCCGATAAAAGCAACTTTCATATTTCTTTTTTCCTGAACAGTTTGAGCCACAATCCAAACCGTGGTTCGGTTCCGTTAACTAAACGCCGGATGTTAGGTATATGGCGAATTACAATTATAAGGCCTGTTCCAATAGCGAATAGTAAAAGAGGTAAATTTTCTGGATAGGAAAGTTGCGTCACGACAGGAAAGAGCAGGGCAAAAACAATCGAAGAAAGGGAAACATAGCCGAAAACGAGAAGAATTAGCAGATAAATTCCCAGGGCGATAAATAGGCTGCGGGGGCAAAGAAAAACAGCGACTCCAATGGTCGTCGCAACGCCTTTTCCACCGTCAAATCCAAGCCAGGGTGTGAAGATGTGGCCAGTAATTGCGCCAAAGCCAACGAGCGTTGGTGTTAATCCGATTCCACGGGCAAACATCGTTGGTAATAACCCTTTAGCAATGTCAAGGAGTAAAACCGGAATCGCCCATCCGATTCCCATAGTACGCATTACATTGGTGAACCCGATATTGCCGGAACCTTTTGTCCTGATATCAATACCAGTAATTTTACCTGTTAGAAAGCCGAATGGAATTGAACCGGGCAAAAAACCAAAAAACAGTGATAACAGGGCATTCCCGATGCTCATATTAATAATAGTACAGTAAGTTAATTCTGGTAGCGAAAGTTAGATGACATTGTCTGATAAACATAAGTAATATATACATTTTTCGTCACAATAAGTCAATGATAAATGATTTTATCTAATTTAGCCTCATCAGTACAGGTAAAAATGGCTGTTGTGTAGTTGTTTAAACCAGGCAACATCCAGCTCAGCTGTTTTAAATGCCAACTGAATTATTAAATTTAGAGCCCCCCAAATAAGTAAGGTTAACGAATTGGTTAACATATTGATAAAGTGTTAGTTGGGCGTAGGTTTTCCATCGGCATACGGTCGACTGGGTCGTTCCAGGGGCGGTTTCAGGGTGTTTTTTTGCATCTCAGATGGTGTTGAATTCAGGCGCCATTCTCTAACAGACGGTTATTTCAGAAAGTTGTATTGTAGAGATCGCTATGGCAACGGTGCTGACTTTATCTGTTTTAACTTTTGTTATTAAAGTAGTGATTAGTTTTAATCTCATTGCCAAGGCGCTGGGCCCCGGAGTACGATATGGCGGTAGAAAGTTACCAATCGTCATAATTTGACATTGAGAGGTTAAGGTTGTAATTTATTTAAGATGTTCTGGTTGGGTGTGTGAGGTATAAGCGCAGATGGCAAATAATAAATGGGCGTAACACAGTAGAGTGAAGTATGATTGACGAGAATCTTCCTGAGGCTCCAGGAAAATTGGAGTTCAAGCCCGATGAAAAGCGTCTGGCAAGACTTGCCCGATTCCGCCGGTTGGTACTTTTGGTAACGATTTTGCTATTGGGAGGTACTCTGTTGCTGACAATTATGATTCAGCCCCGATGGATGATGGTGAGCGTTGGTGTGCAGCCGGAAACGGTGTTGGCCAACAATGAAAGTCGCGGTAGTGAGCCCCCGGTGTCGGATATCGCAAGAGAGAAGGAGATTTCTCAAAAAGAGCGGATAAATAGTACGATATTAATGATGGCACAAATGATTGACTCGAGCGGGAGAACGGCGCTCGCAATGTGGCAAAGGGCAGAGATGTTAGTGCTCGGGGGTGTGCTGGAACGGGATGGTGCTGAAGATGTTTTAAAACGGATTGCAATGGCGCGGATGGTCGATGACAGTGCCCGAATTGTTTTGAGTCGAGCAAAAGGCGAACTGGAGCGATTGCAGACGATAATAAAATCTTCGCCGGTAAAAGGGTTAGGATTAAATGCTTTTTTGGCTGCAGGAAGGGATTATTTAACTTTGGTGGAGGATGAGTCAAAGGACCGTCAGGCATGGCTGGACGCCTACGAGGCTTCGGTAAGAGCATTTGCTGGCGGGGATAAGGCGGAGTATGAAATTAAAACCAATGTTGCCGGAGCATATCTGCGTAAATCCGAGGTGCGAAAGCGTAAATTAACGCGGGCTGGTTCACTACTGAGTGAAAGCCGCAAAACCCTTGAAATGCGTCGATAGGTTAAAAGGTAATTGCAAACTGGATTTCAAACCATTTCTTGTTATAATATATTGTTAATGGGAAAGGAGTGTTCAGAAGAGGTCAAAATTCTTTCGGCGGTAAATGTTCCGGAGCGGGCAATACCGCTTGAATATCGTTACCGTACCGTTTTTGCCGGTAGCCTTTTTGTCGGGTTTATAATTCTCATCGGAGTGGTGGTTTTAGGTGGCGGCAGAATCAGTGGTTTTTTGCTTGCATTGGGGCTCGGTTTGTGTTTCTATGGACTAATAATTTTCGTTGCCGACCCCGATGGTTTCTGGCATTCTGTGGGTAAAAGATTAATAATTAGTGATGAGTGTCTGGAGGAGGTTGACGAGGAGTGGCGCGTGCGCTGGGTAATTTTACCCGGAGAGATTAAAACCGTTGAGAAGTATCTGGGCAGGCCGATATTACCGTTCGGGATTAAAAAAGATTGGCGGATTGAAGTGTGGAAAATTGTGCTCAAGGATGGGAAGAGTGTTAGAATCCCGGTATGGCTTTTGCCGGAAAATGGGAGAAATTTCAAGCAACGGTTTGAATCTTTTCTTGCCTTCGGCCGTCAGCAATTAAAAAAATAAAACTGATGGGGTGGCTTGACTGAGGGGCTATTTTAGTTATGATTGATTGTGTTTGACTATAGTAAAGTGCCTATTGAGCCCAACAATAAGAAGATTCTTTTGGTAGTGCTTGATGGCCTTGGGGGATTACCCAAGCACGAAAAAACCGAGCTGGAGGCAGCTTGGGTGCCGAATCTTGACCGTCTGGTAGTGAGTGCAAGTATTGGTCTTTTAGTGCCAATTGCCCGGGGGGTAACTCCGGGCTCGGGAGCCGCACACCTGGCGATTTTGGGCTACGACCCGATACGATATCAAGTTGGTCGGGGTGTCCTGGAAGCCCTGGGTATTGGCTTCACACCCAGTCCGACCGATTTATGCTGCCGAGCTAATTTTGCCACAATTGATAAAGGTGGGGTGATTACCGATCGGCGAGCAAAGAATTTCGGTCAACGGATGAGTGATGCCGAAGGGGCAGAACTGTGTGCCCTTTTGCAGGAGGCGATAAGTAAAATTGATGATGTGCAGGTCTCAATAAGAGCAGGTAAAGGGCATCGATTTGTCGTCATCTTTTCTGGGCCAGGTTTGCACGATGCTCTGTCAGATTCGGACCCGGGTAAAGAGGACAAACCACCGTTATCAGTTAAACCGTTAGTGCCCGAGGCAGAAAAGGCGGCGCTAGTTGCTAATCGGTTTATTGAGATGAGCGGTGCGGTGTTAAAAAATCGGGACCGGGCAAACTGGGTTTTACTGCGCGGATTTTCTTTGCCGCCGAATTTGCCACCGTTTCCGGAGAAGTATAAGTTACGAGCGGCAGCGGTCGCCGCTTATCCGATGTACAAAGGACTGGCGCGGTTGTTGGGTATGGAGGTTCTAAATTGCGGTGAGACCTGGGATGATGAAGTGACAACAGTGGCAAAGCACCGCGATGAGTTTGACTTTTTCTATCTTCATTTCAAGGAGTTCGACCAGGCGGGTGAGGATGGGGATTTCGAAAAAAAGGTGGAACTGCTTGAACGTTTTGATGAGCAGATTGTGCCCCGAATTGTTGAGTTGAATTTTGATGTCCTTTGTATTACCGGGGACCATTCAACACCTGCGGTTCTGCGGGGACACTCGTGGCATGCGGTACCGATAATGCTTTACTCCAAGTATTGCCGGATTCACTCGCTGGTTGAAGAGTTTGGGGAACGAGCTTGTATGCGGGGTTCGCTTGGTGTTGTTTACGGGTTGGAGTTGATGCCTCTGCTCCTTGCTCATGCCCAAAGATACGGGAAGTTCGGAGCATAGTGGACACTCGTTGGGCAATTTTTTCGCTTTGGGATAAGACCGGCGCTGATGAACTTGCTCGGGTGTTAACGAATTGTGGTTACGGGATTCTTGCCACTTCCAAGACGGCAGCAATCTTGAAACAATCGGGAATAAAGGTTACCGATGTGGCAAGTTGGACGAATGCTCCGGAGATTTTAGGGGGGCGGGTAAAGACCATACATCCCAAGATCGCTGCCGGAATTCTGTCTTATCGTAAGGATTGTGATATTGAGCCGATTGACTTTGTCGTCTGCAATTTGTATCCCTTTGAACAGGGGTTAAGAGAAAGACGGCAACTGAAGGAGATGGTGGAGTTGATTGACATCGGCGGTGTGACTCTTTTACGGGCAGCAGCAAAGAACTGGTTTTTCGTCACTGCGGTACCAAGACCGGACTATTACCCGATTATTATTGAAGAGTTAACACAATACGGTCGGGTATCCGAGCGTCGGCGCAAGGAGTTAGCACAGAAAACCTTTGAACTGACGGGGAATTACGATCTGATGATTGCCCGATACCTTGCGGAGATTGTTGACAAATAACTATTTATTTGTGTATAATTACGGACATTTTATATTTAATACAACAAATGGAATTATAAACTTTTTACCAGGAGGATAAGTGGCTCGTATTGTTGGTGTTGATTTACCGGACCGTAAGAAAGTGCTCTATGCCCTGCCGGCAATATATGGTATCGGGCTTGCATCGGCGCAGAAAATTCTCGCTGCGACCGGCATCGACCCGAATAAAAGGGTCGGTGATTTGACTGACGAAGAACTGGCAACACTCCGGAAGGAGATTGAAAGCGGGTATAAAGTGGAAGGTGAACTACGGGCTGAAGTTGCGGCAAACATCAAACGCTACATCGAGATTGGTTGTTATCGGGGCTTGCGTCATCGTGCACGACTGCCGGTACGCGGTCAGCGGACACGAACTAACGCCCGAACCCGAAAAGGTCATCGCAAGACTTCCGGAGTCCTCAAAGTGAAGGCGACAACCGCTACCGGTGGTAAAAAGGAGTAATCTATGGCAAAAAAGAGTACAAGGAAACGAGCGTCACCGGTATGTGTTGCTTATATTACAACGACTTTCAACAATACCATTGTGACAATTGCCGAATCAAATGGTGCTGTGCTGTGCTGGTCTTCGGCAGGCAGAGTGGGATTCAAAGGTGCCAAGAAAGGAACTCCTTATGCGGCGGGTCAGGCGGCGGAGAGTGCTGGTAAAGAGGCGGTGGCACTGGGTGTCAAAAAGGTTGAGGTTCGGATAAGCGGCCCTGGTCCAGGACGAGAAGCAGCAATTCGCTCTCTTCAAAATGCGGGGCTGGACATTATTTCAATTCGGGACATTACACCCATTCCTCACAATGGCTGTCGGCCACCTAAGCAACGGCGGGTTTAGGGTGTTATTGACAGAAATGAAGATGGTTTTATAATCACAGGTAACATATGGCAAGAGATATTGGAACAAAATGTAAAAGATGTCGCCGGGCACGGGAGAAACTTTTCCTGCGCGGCAACAAGTGTTTGTCTGATAAGTGCGTCCTGATGAAACGCGGTGAAGAGTCGGCAACGCCGGTGCGCCGGCGGGTGTCCGCTTATGCAATTCAGTTGCGCGAAAAGCAAAAACTTCGGATGCTCTATGGCATACTTGAAACCCAGTTTCGTAATTACTTCATTCGGGCAGCAAAGAGCCCTAATACGGCTGCGGCATTGCTAATTTTACTAGAGCGAAGGCTGGACAATGTCATCTATCGATTGGGATTTGCCGATTCGCGTTCTCAGGCGCGGCAGCTTGTGCGGCATGGGCACATCACGGTCGATGGAAAGAAAGTCGATATCCCTTCATATCAAGTAAAAGCCGGTCAGGTAATTGCGGTAGCAACAGAACGGGGACGGAAACTGGTAAGCTCAATTGTTGCCAACAAAGAGGCAGCTGTTGTACCCTGGCTGAGTGTCAATCAACAGCAATTAACTGGTCAGGTGCTCAGGTTGCCTGAATATGAAGATGTTAAGGATGTTCCCTGCAATATGCAGTTAATAGTGGAGTTTTATTCAAAATGAAGCTAAAACCTTTTGTAATGCCTGAAAAATTGGAAATCGATGCCGATACGGCAACGGATAGTTATGCCAAGTTCATCATTGCGCCACTGGAACGAGGCTGGGGAGTTACGATTGGGAATGCACTGCGGCGGGCATTGCTTTCTTCGGTTCAAGGAGCAGCGGTGGTCGAAGTCCGCATCGATGGTGTGACCCATGAATTCACGACAATTGAGGATGTTGTCGAAGATGTCCCAGAGATAATATTAAACATCAAAAAAATCCGCTTCCGGCTCTGGTCGGAAACACCGCGGGCGTGTTATCTTCATGCTAAGGGAAAGCGGGCTTTTTTTGCTCGTGACCTGACGGTGCCTCCAGAAGTAGTGATTGCCAACCCCGACCAGAAAATCCTCACGATTTCAGATAACAAGCGAGTAGTGAATATTGAGATGATTGTTGAAAATGGCCGCGGCTATATCCGTGCCGAGCGGCTGAAAAAAGACCGAACGGTACCGGAAGGGACGATTTTCCTCGATGCGTTTTTCTCGCCGGTGAAAAAGGTAAATTACTGGGTGGAAAATATGCGGGTACTGGACCGAACCGACTTTGAGCGGGTAATGCTTGAGGTATGGACTGATGGTACGGTGAAACCGGAGGAGGCGCTGATTCAATCGGCGACAATTTTGAAAAATCATATGGGTGCCTTGGTTCCGGAGGAGAAGGAACCGGAGTTTATTGAAGAGGAACGGGTGTACCGTGACCGGGACCGGCTTGCCGAATTGCTGGCAATGGATATCGACGAGCTTGAGTTGTCCAATCGAGCGCTTAACTGTTTGAAAAAGGGACGTTCCAAGAGAACCGGCGAACGAATTTCGATACGAACGATTGCTGATTTAGTGCAGTACACGGAAAAAGAGATGCTGGAGATAGAGAACTTTGGTCGAAAGTCACTGGAGGAATTGAAAAAGGTCCTTGAGGATATGGGGTTGAGTCTGGGCATGGATGTTTCCGGTATACCAATCAGTAAAGCAACCAGCGTTGAAGAATCCGATAAAGGAGATGAAGAGAAGGAGGAGTAAGCGTGCGGCACGGCGATAAAGTTAAAAAGTTAGGGCGTAAGCGCGAGCATCGTATTGCCTTGATGCGCAATCTCGTTTCGTCGCTGATAAAATATGAACGTATTCGAACGACCGTCGCGAAGGCAAAAGAAGCACGGCGCCTTGCAGAACGATTGGTGACTCTGGCGTGTGAGGGAACACTGGCGGCACGCCGCGAGGTTGCTAAGGTCATCAGTGACAAGACACTGGTTAAAAAACTCTTTACCGAGATTGCACCGCGGCTTGCCGATCGAAGAGGGGGGTACACAAGGATTTATCGTTTGGGCAATCGGCCCGGAGATTCGGCCGAGATGGCGTACCTTGAGTTTGTTGTCCGTGGGGCAAAAGAAAAACCCGAGGAGAGCAAAGATAAAGGTAAAAGCAAGAGCAAGAAGACAGCAGCGAAAGACAAGGGAAACCCAAAAAACCAGTGAATCGGTACCGGAAATTTGTCAAATCAAAAATTCAGGGATTGCATATCACGGGTAAGGAACTTTATTATGATGGCAGTTTAGAACTCGACCTGAATTTGCTGCGTGCCGCTGACATCTTGCCAGGTGAGCTGGTACAGGTTGTTAATGTGAACAACGGCGAACGGTTTGAAACTTATGCGATTGCTGGCAGGGCAGGTTCTGGCCGATGTGTATTGAAGGGTGCGGCGGCTCGTTTAGGCGAAGTTGGAGACGAAATAATAGTAATGAGCATGGTGTATCTCGATCAGTCCGAATGGCACCAGCATAATCTGATTAAGGTCCAAGTTGACGCCCAAAACCGCATCGCAACGAAAAAGTAGTGATGAAATTATTGTAACTTAATGGGTGTTCTGCGGATAAAAGCGGACGCGATTTTTTTCTTTTGACCAATTGTTTAAGTGCGCGTATAGATGGGCTGTTCATATTAGTTTTGTGGTATTCTTTTGTACTTGTTTGTCCGGTGGTTGTGAAAAGCGAGAAAGACCCGAACAACAGCACGTGGATTTTTGGGGAGTTGGGGTTAAAGTGATAAATGGAACTGGTATTAACCGGCTTGCCTGGATTGTCACGTGGGATATGACTTCCCGGGGGTTCAATGTTTATGGAACAGGTGATACCTGCGAGAATTTTGATTGTACAGTTGTTGTTGACTTGAGAGATTCTTTAGGTAGAAATGCGCATGCGGTTGCCCAAGGGCTCAAAGTAAAAAAACGGATGGGGCGATTACCTATCAAAAAGGACCTGTTACCTAAAGTTGAGGTTAAAATTGATTCGAGCCGGTTTATCGATGTCTTGGTTATTTTAGGTGAGGATTATCGAATTTTTTTCCCGACAGTAGCGCCCGTTTATTGAAATGAATACCGAGCATCTGGCAACGAAACTGGCAAAAATTATATTGAAGAAAAAGGGCGAGAATGTTTTAATTCTTGATTTACGTGACACGGCACCATTCGCCGACTATTTTGTTATTGCCACTGCTACCTCTACAGTACATGCCCGAGCAATTGCTGATGCGCTCCAGAACCGTAAGGAGACCGGAGGTTTAGGTAAAGCTCATCACATCGAAGGGCTGAAAACGGCGCAATGGATTGTTCTTGACTATTTTGATGTTATTGTGCATATTTTTTTACCGGATGTTCGGGAGTTTTACGGTCTCGAACGGTTGTGGGGTGACGTGCCACAGAAAGTTATCAAAGATGAGTAGTTTTTATTGAATTAAGGAGGTGTTGTTTGAATCTTACTTCTTTACTCAGGGTTGAAAGGATTAACCTTGATTTAAAAAGCCGTAAGAAACAAGATGTCCTGCGGGAACTGGTAACGATGATTCGGGAAGGGGAGACAGCAGAGATGCTTTATCAGACCTTATTAAAGCGCGAGGAGTTGGGTTCCACCGGAATCGGTAAAGGAATTGCCATTCCCCACGGTCGGTCACTTATTCTCGATAAACTGGAAATTGCGGTTGGCAGATCAGCAAAAGGGGTTGATTTTGATGCCATTGATAACAAGCCCGTGTTCCTCTTTTTTCTGGTTATGGCCCCCCCTCAGGACCCGGGTAATCAATATTTGATTACTCTGGGCCGAATAGCAATGGTTGCCCAGGAATTAACAAAACGCAAGCAACTTTTCGGACCGCAAACGCCTCAGGAGTTTTTGGAACTGGTGCGTACGATTGAGGAGAAGGTAAGATGAACCCAAAAATCGAAACCTTACGCTCACTTGAAGAGTTTGATCATATTCTCCGCGATATTGAAAGTGAGAGTTATCAACGCGTTGGTTTCAAAGGAGTAAAAGTTTCCGAAGAACTTATTCGCCTCGCAGAAAAGGAACGGGCAAAACTGACAAAGAAAATTGACCCCAAGATTCTTTCTCAATACGAGCGAATAATGAAACGTTATGGCGGGCGAGTTGTCGTTCAGGTGATTCGGGAGTTTTGTGGAGGGTGTTATGTCCGGCTTCCCTCAGAACTGGTGGTAAGATGTCGTACTGAACTTGTTACCTGTCCCAACTGCGGCCGTTTTCTTTACTGGGTAAAGTAATTTTTAAGCAAACTTTCGTCCCGGTGTGATTTTACTCTCATTGTTTTTGTTGGGCAGTTTTGAATATTTTCCGGCAATAGGACCCGGTGGTGGTATGGGAGCCGGTCTGGCTGTTGCCAACTGGCGCAACAGCCTGGGTGGTAATCCGGCGGTCACCTTCTCCGAAGAGAACTTTGCTTTTGTTTTTAACTGTGTCCGCCTTTACTCCCTTGATGGTGTAAACTGCGGACTAATAGGAGTAAAATGGAACTCAAGCAAATTGGCGACCGCAATCGCCGTTACCAGCGTTGGTTTTGATAACTACTACGAGCATGACGCCTTAATTAACTTCGCCGCGGAACCGTTAAATGCGTTCAAGGTGGGTATAGGTATTCACTCTCTTATCCAGAGAGCAGAGAGCAAAACGAGTTTTCTTCCTCAGTTTGACGCCGGTGTTTACTGGCGAGCCGAACACGCTGCAATTGCGATTACTGGAAGGCGTTTAAATGAACCCAGGTTACCTGACGGGTCGTTTTTAGCATCCCAGTTTTGTATTGGTGGATTGTGGGAACCAATAAGAGAGTTAAAATTTGCAATTGATTTTAAAAGATACGACCGATTGGAAAAATTGTCTCTTGGGGGCGAATTTGAAATATTTCCTGAAATTGCTATCCGATGCGGAGTAGAAACATTTCCCCTGATTTACCGTGGAGGGCTGCAGGTGAAGGTGGGTGTGCTTTCCCTCGAATATTCGGGTCAGTATCACCCCGAAATCGGAGACAGTCATAGTGTAAGTGTTGTTGGAGAATGGCATTAATTCTTATCTTCTTGCTTTGTATTTTACCCCGGGAATTGTTAGATGATATGGTCCCAGCGAGCCCGGACAAAGAAGATTTATATGAAACTGTTGAAGACAGTATTGCCCAACAGGAAAATTTGAGTTCCGTCCCGGCCCGCTCCTACCGTTTATTATTAAGAATGGGGTATGATTCGTTTCCTGCTGACGGCGTCAACTGCCGGGCTTTTACCCGGATAAGAGGTTTCACCAAAGAGCGTGAGATAGTCTTGTTAGTTGACAAAGACCGGGGAGAAAATAATTGGATGGATTTTATCGGTGGTGGCGTCTCATTGTCCGGTGAAAAGTGGCGCTTCACCGCAGGCGATTTTTTACTATCATTTGGCCGCGGACTGATTTTGAGTGCGCCGTCGGCTCGGGCCAGTTTCCAGGGGAATTTTGAGCGGGAGGCGAAAAGTTCATTGGCACAGACCGCTCAAGAGAACAGAAATCTACGGGGGATAAAGGTCAGTTACAATTTTGTGTTTTTTACGGGCACGGTTTTTGGTAGTTATACTTTGCGGGATGCCGTACTCCATTCCGATGGCACGGTACAGAAAATTACTTTTTCTGGTGTCCATGACTCTGCTTCGCAAATTAACAAAAATCAGTTAGGCCAGAAGCTGGTTGGGGGTATGGCAAATTATCAGGGTAGGGTATTAAAACTCGGTGTTGCCGGTTATGGCGTTAACTTTGACCGCCCGTTTTCGCCTCGGGATACACTGGGGTCATTTTACGGTAGAACGATTGGCGGTTTAAGTCTTTACGCCAGTTATGGTAATAATTCCCGATACGGAGATATTGAAATCGCACAATCCTTTACTTCTAATTCAGCAAGGGCACTGGCGGGGCGGCTCGGATTTGATACAGATAAGATTCGTGTTCAGATACGAGGCACAATCTATCAGTCTCGTTTTTTTTCACCAGCAGGTAGAATTTACAGTTTAACCGGACGTCGGGAACATTTTGACCTGATCGGCAATTTAATCTACAAGTTAAAATACCTCCAATTTGGTTTGAGCGGTAATACCCAGCGAGATTATCTGGTTGACTCGATTCCCGCACGAGTCAATATCAATGCTGTTTTCCAGAATAATGGGATTGAAATCCAGTGCCTCCTGGGCCGAATATACCGGATGGAACAGGAGCGTTCTCGTCGGGCGAGGGTCGAGGTATCAACCAAATGGCGACGGGCAAGATTGGGACTGTTGGTGGAAGATGAATATGCCGATTATTCAGGCGGTCAGGGTCTCTTGATATCTTTAAGTAGCGGGATGAAAATCGGTAACTTGGGAACTGACTTCGCTGTGAGTCGTTTTATTATTTCAGGCAGGGGAGTCGGATTAACGGTGCCCGAACCAGGTGCGATGCGTATTGGTTCCAGTTACAGTTCAAACAAAAGTGCATGGCGAATTGCTATTGCTGGCTACTGGCGACATCAAAAGGTAGGACGATTGGGAATCAAACTGGGCGCCGTCCGCACCGAGGACTGGAAGTTTGATTTAAACGGTCAGTTTGAGCTTGAGGTGAAGTGTGGTTGATTACCATATCCACCCTGATTTTTCAAGTGATGCTCAGGGGAGAATTGCTGATTACTGTAGATATGCGCTGCAAATTGGGATTAAAGAGTTGTGTTTTACAACACATTACGAACCAGATCCGGCTCGAGCGGAAATTGAACGGGTGATGGTGGCGGGACAAGCGGTATCGCTTGATTCTGATTGGGTAAGTATTTATTTGGAAGAAGTCGAGAATGCCCGCCAAGAGTTTCCCGAACTGACAATAGGTGCTGGGGTTGAGGTCGGATACGAAATGGGGCTGGAAGGGAAGATAGCCGATTTTCTCAACCGTTATCGGTTTGATTATGTACTCGGTGCCGTTCACTGTTTAGACCATATTGCAATTACTTCTAATCACGAGTTAATTGATTTTCGGAAACACCTTAGACCCCGCGGGCCGGAATTCATCGCACAGCGTTACTTTGATTATGTGCGAGCAGCCGCCGGTTCACAACTTTTTGACTGTTTAGCTCATCTTGACATCTGGCGTAAGTATATCGTGCCCGAAGTTGGTACTCAGTTTTTAACCTATATTGAGCCCAAAATCGATTTGATGTTAGAATGTATTGCGCAATCAGGAACCGGTCTGGAGATTAATTGTTCAGCCCTACGACGGGGCGAGCAGGAGCCATATCCCAAGAGTAAAATTATTGCCCGGGCGATTAAACTCGGTGTTACCACATTCACTATTGGTTCTGATGCCCACAGAGTAGAGGATTTAGGCAATGGCGTTGAGCAGGGGCTGCAGACACTTGCTTCTTTCGGATTAGCGCCAACACGGTTTAAAAATCGTCAAAGGTATTGACTTTACCGTGCGTAAGGAATAGAATAAAGCCGAGATGAGAATTGGTATTCCTCGTGCCCTTTTGTATTACCGTTTCGGTAGGTTCTGGAAGCGGTTTTTAGAGGAACTGCGAGGGGAAGTTGTTTTAAGCCGTAAAACGGACGAGGAGACGCTTCAAATGGGACTTCTGTACGTTCCCAGTGAGGTTTGTCTGCCAATCAAAATCGTTGCCGGTCATCTACTTCAATTGAAGGATGATGTTGAAGCCGTTTTTTTCCCTCGATTAAACTGGTTAGGCGATAAGCTGTTTGCTTGTCCCAAGATGATTGGAATTGTTGATGTGGCGCGGATGCTGATTGGCGAAAAGGTGAAGTTGATAGCGCCCACGATTAACGGAAACTTATTCCGTGCTCATTTTGCCGCCGGTTTACAGATTAATCCTAATCCGCTAAAGGTTTGGTCGGCATGGGAAAAGACAAAAGGAGAGTTACACCGAAGGTTAGAAAGCGCCCCACTGAATTTTTCAGGTTCCAATTGGGCAGAAATGACCGCTCCATCCATTGCCCTGATTGGGCATTTTTACAATATCGGGGATGAGTTCATCTCCCGGGCGATAGTTGATACCTTCAAGCAGAACGGATATCAAATTTTCTCAAAGGAAGATTTACCCGATGAGGTTTTATCAAGAGCCGATGGTTTTAGCCAAAACATCCGGTGGGTTTACGAGCGCGAACTGTTTAATGCTTTCGAATATTTCTTAGGAAAAGTCGATGGATTCTGTGTGGTTGTCTCAATGGGATGTGGCCCTGATTCTCTGGTTGCGGAGATTATGCGCGAACGGGCAAAAGATTTCGGTGTGCCGTTTTTACTTTTAGTAATTGATGAGCATACCGGTGAGGCGGGTTTGGTTACCAGAATTGAGGCGTTTATCGAGCTTTTAAGGCGCAGAAAAAAGGGGCGGCTAAACTAATGCGCGTCACTTTTCCTTATTTTGGTTATGACACCTTCGCCCTGAAGGGATTTCTTGAAGACCTTGGTGCAGAAGTCGTGTTGCCTCCTCCGACATCACGGCGCACGGTTGAACTGGGGGTAAAATTTTCTCCTGAACTGATTTGTATGCCTTTTAAGATAACCCTGGGCAATTTTATCGAAGCAATTGAATATGGTGCGGATACCATTTTAATGGCGGCCGGTGCTCGCAAATGTCGGTTCGGTTACTATCACTATCTTCAGGAAAGTGCCTTGAAAGGGGCAGGCAAAAAATTCAAACTGGTGCCGGTTACTCAGTATTCAGCATCCGATTTTATTTTTCGGTTGATGCCATCGTTGTTTGATGTCTCACCACTACGCGTAAGTCGCGCAGTTTATCTCTTGCTGGCAAAGAGCGCCTTGACTCGTGATTTCCGCAGGCTATTAAATCGAAAAAGAACACTAAATTTTGCTTCGGCGGAGCTTTTAATAAAGCCGGCATTGAACGTAATTACGGCGGCGCGGTCTCTTTCAGAAATTAAGCAAGCCCATCGAACTTTGAAGGCGATGTTCAATCTGAATGGCGCAAAGCGTCAGCTGCGCGTTGGACTGGTCGGAGAAATTTTTTTTACAATTGACCAGTTTGCCAATCAGGAAATTGAAAAAAAATTAGGCCAGCTGGGCGTTGAGGTACTTTTTGAACGTTGTCTGTATCACCATTTACGTCATCTGCTAAGAGTTGATTTCGGTTATTTACGCTCCCGAAGATTGGCTTACTCTTATCTTCAAGAATGTCCGGGGGGAGAGGCGATTCGAACCGTGGGCGAGGCGGCATGGTTTATTCGCCAGGGAGTGGATGGAATAGTGCATGTATTTCCTTTTACCTGTATGCCGGAAAACATTGCCTTTGAGGCTTTACAGCGTTTATGCGAACAGTCCGGGGTACCGCTGTTGTCCCTATCCTTTGATGAACACACTTCACCAACCGGGCTTGTGACCCGTCTGGAGGCATTCGTTGAACTTTTGCGCAGGAGGAAACGTGGTCGAAGGTTTTTTGGGAATTGATGTTGGTTCGATTTCCACCAAAGGGGTAGTGATTGACCGTGATTATCGGGTGCGCAGCAGTCGGTATTTGCGCACCCGGGGCAATCCGATAAACTCAATCCGGCAGTTGTTGAGGGAGTTGGGACAAGATGTCAATTCGGGGGTAAGAATTCTTGGGGTCGGGACTACCGGTTCTGCCCGAAGGCTGGCAGGTGTGATGGTTCAGGCTGATGTTGTAAAGAATGAAATCATCGCGCATGCGGTTGCAGCAATTCATTTTTACCCTGATGTGCAAACAGTTTTAGAGATTGGGGGACAGGATTCTAAAATCATCATTATCCGCGATGGTATTCCGGTTGACTTTGCGATGAACACCGTTTGTGCGGCGGGCACCGGGAGTTTTCTTGACCATCAGGCAACACGGCTCCATATTCCAATTGAAGAGTTTGGTACGCGGGCATTGCGAGCACGAAACCGGGTTTCAATTGCAGGACGTTGTACCGTTTTTGCCGAAAGCGATATGATTCACAAGGCACAGCTGGGTGTTCCAACTGATGATATCCTGGCCGGTTTGTGTGACGCCATTGTGCGCAATTATCTTAATACCGTAGCAAAAGGTAAGGAAATTCGGCCGCGGGTGTTGTTTCAAGGGGGGGTAGCGGCAAATGTTGGTGTTAAGGCAGCGTTTGAACGGGCTTTACAGTTTGAGATTACCGTCCCGGAACATTTTCTGGTTATGGGGGCAATTGGTGCTGCAATTCTGGCAAGCGAAGAAACCGAGGATAAAAACACTAAATTTGCCGGTTTTAAAATTGCTGATATTGCATTTGAAACACGCGTTTTTGAATGCGATGGTTGCCCTAATCGTTGTGAAGTTGTTGAAACGCTGCGTGAGGGAGAGGTGATAGATCGTTATGGCGACCGATGTGGAAAATGGTCCGGTTGAGATATAATTCGATAGTGGGTAAATTTAATTTATGTTGAGCCGGGTAGCGTTGTTGTTATTGATTTTTTTGACCGATATGGTCTGCGCTTACCCGCGAGAGAGCAAGGAGGTAAAGATGGTTCGAGAACCAGCAGTCGCCGGACAGTTTTATCCAGCAAAGAAGAAAAAGCTGGAGTCGATAATTGATTCGATGCTTGCCCGGGTTCAGCCGGCTTCGTTACCGGGCAGAATTGTTGGAATTCAGGTTCCCCATGCCGGTATCGAGTTCTCCGGTCCAACAGCAGCTAAAGCATACAGATTGCTGCAGGGCATGGAATTCCTTACCGTTATAATGCTTGGACCGAGCCATCGCGTTGATTTTAAAGGGGCAGCGGTGTTTGATAAAGGGGTGTGGCGGACCCCACTGGGTGATGTTGTCGTTGACGAGGAAATGGCGACTGAATTGCTTAAAGAAGATAAATTTTTTGTCCGACTTCCAACTGCTCATTTTCAAGAACATTCCCTTGAGGTGCAACTGATTTTTCTCCAGCGGGTTTTACAGAACTTTAAAATTGTTCCGATAATGTTGCTTTTTCCCAGTTATGAAGAGTGCGAGCGGGTAGGCAAGGTGCTGGCAAAGGTTGCAAAGGGCAAAAATGTTCTATTGCTGGCTTCTTCAGACCTTTATCATGGTTACTCTTACAATGAAGCTAGGTCCTCAGATTCGTTGACCCTTGAACTGATTGAAAAGTTTGAACCCAAAGCGTTTTATCAGGCGGTTCAGGAGTCCTATTTTAAGGATAAACCAGTTGCGTGTGGTGGCTATCCTATTGTCGCAATGATGATCGCGGCACGGGAACTGGGTGCCGATAAAGTGGTGATATTGGGCAGGACTAATTCGAATGAGGTCTTAAATCAGCGTGGTGGCTATTGTGTTGGTTACAGTGCGGTGGCATTTGTTCAAACAAAGGAAAAGGCAAAAATTGATGAACAGCAGTTAGAAAGTAGTGAGAACGAGTTATCGCCCGAGGAGCGAAAGAGCCTTCTGGCAATTGCCCGTGCGACGATTGAGGAATATATACGCACCGGGAGCCGACCTAAAGTGGCGCCGTTAACCGACCGGTTACGAAATAAACAGGGGGTGTTTGTTACTCTTCGCAAACATGGAGAACTACGAGGATGCATTGGTTATGTTGAAGGGGTTAAACCGCTTTATCTTGCAGTTCAGGATATGGCGATTAGCGCGGCAACTGAAGACCCGCGATTTCCTCCTGTTACCGCTTCAGAGCTAAAGGATATTGATATTGAAATCACCGTTCTTTCACCTTTAAGAAAAATCGACAGCCCTGATTCGGTTATTGTTGGAAAGCACGGATTGGTAATTCGGAGAGGTTTCTACTCCGGTCTGCTTTTACCTCAAGTACCAGTAGAACAGAAATGGAATCGAGAGCAGTTTCTGGCGCACACTTGTTTGAAAGCGGGCTTACCGCCCGATGCTTATAAGGACCCGAAATCAGAACTTTATGTTTTTACCGGTGAGGTTTTTGGCGAAAGGGACCATTGAGCAAATGGTATCTACCTTTTCCGGCTTGAGAGTGAGGCAGCAAAAGTTGTTGTTAAGGAAGTATTGTTGCGATAATGACCGATTAATAGATAACAACAACCCCTGAGGGCAGAACTCTTGCTTTAATCTGGCGGATACCGTTGCGCCGTTTGGCATAAACCCGAATGCGATAGTTGTAACCAGTACGGGGTTCGAATCCGACAATGGTGCCGGTTGTACTACGATTGAGTTGGGCTGAACCGGCCCAGATGAAGACGATTGTTTCGATTATTGCCATCGGGTCGTAGAAGAACGATTCTCGATCTTCTTCTGACAAACCTTTGAAAACATCGCCAGCGATTTCTACATGGGAGTGAAAATTGCCCAGAAAGCGCAGTCGGAACTTGCGAGCGAGCTCTTTGCGACGCAGAAAGACCCTGCGAATGTTAGCCCAGTTTTTAAAGATAACGCCCGTACGGGTTTTCTCTCCACCCCGATAGTAGCAGGAGCGGCGCACGATTAGGCGTCTATTTTGAGATATAGTACCAAAAAGAAATCCGAAGGTTTCTTTTTTAAATTTTGCTTCGTATCCCCGACGGGCAAGACAGCATAGTTCCCGCACCGCTTGTTCTTCAAAAAGAACGGGAGTGCGAAAATCAATTACTGGTTGAGGTATTGCCATCGATGATGAATAATAACGGTACGAACATTATGGTCAATTGATGCGGTATAATAAAAATGCCGCTGGAGGGCCTAGGCCTTAAGGTTGATGACTCCAACCAGGCAATCGCCCGACCAGCAGCAGGAAATAAATAACAAATCATAATTCTAAGTCAAGCAAAATTTTCTTGATTTTAAATAGCAACATTTGACGCGACGGTTTGCTATAATATTATCAAGCCACTATGACATTGGATGAGTTTGTACTTAAGAGAGCTCGAATGGTTGAAGAACAGATTGTTGCCCGAGGTGTAAGGGATAAACGGGTGTTGGAAGCGATGCGAAAGGTGCCGCGACACCTTTTTGTTCCAGAAGGATTTGTTCATCAAGCCTACGATGACAATCCATTACCTATTGGTCAGGGACAAACCATTTCTCAACCCTATATTGTGGCAGCGATGAGCGAAGCGCTTCATGTTGAGAAAAACCATCGGGTACTGGAAATCGGTACCGGATCAGGGTATCAGACCGCAATACTTGCTGAACTTGCCCAGATGGTATGGTCGGTAGAAATCATCGAAGAGCTATCGAGCCGGGCGCGACAGGTGCTCAACCGACTTGACTACCGGAACATCCGTTTTCGGATAGGGGATGGCAATATTGGTTGGCCCGAATTTGCTCCTTATGACCGCATTATTGTGACTGCGGCGGCTGAGAACTTTCCTTACAAATTGACCGAGCAGTTGGTGGAAGGTGGTCGAATAGTTGTGCCGGTTGGGTATTCAGGCGGGCAGGCACTTATTCTTGGTGTTAAACATGGCAAGCGAGTTGTTCAGCGGCCCTTAATGGATGTAGTTTTTGTACCATTGGTGCGAGGCAAACCCAAATGAGATTTATATTGACTAAATGCGCATATCGTTTATATTGTATCTATCGGGGCGTAGCGCAGCTGGTTTAGCGCGCTTGGTTCGGGACCAAGAGGTCGCTGGTTCAAATCCAGTCGCCCCGATTGTTTTTCAGGATGGTAATTTTCTCAAGAGAGAATAGAGTAAAGTATAAATAGCGCTTTATGATTCAGGTTTTGTTTTCAGCCGAGCAAATTGCCCTTAGGGTTAAAGAACTGGCAGATGAAATTTCCCGAGATTATGAAGGGAAGGAGTTACTGTTAGTTGGTATTCTTAAGGGGTCATGGATTTTTCTTGCCGACCTTGTACGTCAGTTACACGTTCCAGTTTTTGTCGATTTTATGACCGTTTCCAGTTATGGGAAAAGTACTGAATCATCGGGAGTCGTAAAGATTGTTATGGATTTAAAATGTGCAATTGAAGGAAAGGATGTTTTAGTCGTTGAAGATATTCTCGATACCGGTTTGACATTAAAATATATTATTGACAATTTAAGATTGCGCAAACCCAAAAGTTTGAAACTTTGTGTGTTGATGGATAAACCTGAGCGACGTTTAGTTTTCATTGAACCGGATTATCGGGGATTCGTTGTGCCGAATAGGTTTGTTGTCGGTTACGGAGCGGATTTTGCCGAGAAGTTCAGAAATCTACCTTTTATCGGATATCTGGAAGTAGATAATGAGCAATAGGGATATAAAGTTACTTCAGCAATTTCTAAAGGTGAGCCGGGGCGAAGCATCAGGAGACCTTTTGCTCAAAGGTGGTTTTGTGGTTGATGTTTTTACCGGTGAGGTCCAAAGGGGTAATGTTGTAATCGAAGGGGGTAAAATTGCCGGGGTTGACCCCAGATATCATAGAGCAAAAAGGGTTATTGATGTTACCGGTTGTTACATCACCCCGGCATTCTTCGATGCGCACATCCACATTGAAAGTTCTTTACTCTCAGTTGCCGAGTTTGCGCGTTTGTGCCTTTTGCATGGAACAACAGCCGTTGTTGCTGACCCGCACGAAATCGCCAATGTTCTGGGCGAATATGGTGTGAATTACATCCTCAGGGCCAGTGAGGAGTTACCGTTCGATGTGTTCATCGCTGTTCCTTCTTGTGTGCCGTCAACACCACTTGAAACCACCGGCGGTGAAATTGATGCCCAGACAGTGATAAGACTTTTAAAGCATAAGCGTGTTATTGGACTGGCAGAAGTGATGAACTATCCCGGGGTGATTTGGGGAGATTTAGATGTACTGAAAAAAATTAAGTCAGCGAAAGCGTTGGGTAAAACGGTGGATGGCCATTCACCCGGTCTTTTCGGTTTACTGATTCAATCGTATGCGGCAGCTGGTATTGGCTCGGACCATGAATGTATTGGTTTTGACGAGGCAAGAGAAAAGTTACGCGCCGGAATGCGCGTTTTTATTCGCGAAGGTTCAGCCGCCCATAATCTTGAAGCACTGGCTCGGGTGATAAATCAAATTTCTTTAAGGCGGTGTTGCCTGGTGAGCGATGACCGGCACCCTTCAGATCTTCTTTACGAGGGTCATTTAGATAGTGTAGTGCGCAAGGCGATAGCACTCGGTATCGCTCCGGTTGAAGCAATTCAGATGGTAACCTTGAATCCGGCAGAGTATTTTGGTTTTGATGACCGTGGTGCAGTTGCTCCTGGTTATCGAGCGGACCTGGTGGTTTTAGGAGATTTAAATAAAGTTGATGTTAGGATGGTGGTTAAGGATGGGCGGGTAGTTGTTGAAAATCGTCAGTTTAAATTTAAAATCACCGCGAGGGATGATAAAAAAGTGTTAAAAAGCGTGCGGCTACCAGTGCTAACTGTCAAGGATTTTGAGATTAAGGCGGAAGGGGAGTTGTGTAACGTTATCCGGGTTGTCCCGGGACAAATAATTACAGAAAGACACATCCAGGTACCAACGGTGAAAAATGGATTAGTCGTGGCAGATACCAGACGTGACATCTTGAAACTGGTGGTGATTGAAAGACATAAGGGGACAGGCCGAATGGGGAAAGGATTGGTGACTGGATTCGGGCTTAAGAAAGGTGCTTTGGGTTCTACGGTAGCGCACGATTCCCACAATATTATTATTGTAGGTACTAATGACCAGGATATGCTAATTGCCGCACGGACACTTAAGAGTATAGGAGGCGGCTATGTTGCCGTTGCTGATGGAGAAGTAGTGGCAAAACTCGCGTTACCGATTGCCGGATTGATGTCAAACAAACCCGTAAGTAGGGTGGTTGCGGATTTGCGACTTCTTATTGAGCGAGCGCAACGCTGGGGTTCGAGGCTGGAAAATCCGTTTATTAGTCTTTCGTTTCTTGCTTTGCCAGTGATTCCGGAGTTAAAATTAACCGACCGGGGATTGGTTGACGTAAGTCGCTTTGAGATTATCAATCTATTTTGCAATGGCTAAAAAGTTTGTTGGCGTAATTGGTGCCAGTGAATGTGATGCGACTCTGGCACAGCGGGCATACGAGATTGGACAGGGTATTGCCCGACTCGGTGCGATACTGGTGTCTGGCGGACTTGGTGGTGTAATGGCTGCTGCCTGCCAGGGGGCAAAGCAGGAAGGAGGATTAACAGTAGGAATATTGCCGGGGACACAACGTGGCGAAGGAAACAGATTTATTGACATTGAAATAGTCACCGGGCTGCTCGAAGCACGAAATTTGATTATCATTAGAACCGCAGATACAGTGGTCGCAATTGGCGGGTCGTACGGGACTTTATCTGAAATCGGGTTTGCCTTAAGGATGAACAAAACGGTAGTGGGTTTTGAGACCTGGGATATACCTGGAGTTGTGAAGGCGTCAACTGTTCAAGAGACGTTAGAATTGATTGCAAAAAATTTAAGTGAATAAATAAGGAGGATATATGGCAAGAGAGTATTTGAATTTCATCAACGGTAAATTTGTGCCGGCAAAATCGGGTAAAAAGTACGAGAACCGCAACCCGGCAGATACCGATGATTTAATCGGCATATTTCCATCATCTGGGGCCGACGATGTTGATGAGGCAGTTCGGGCAGCGAAGATGGCGTATTCGGCATGGCGTGCGCTGCCGGTACCAAAAAGAGGTGAAATAATCCGGCGGGCAACCGAGATACTGATCAAGCGTAAAGAAGAACTGGCACGACTGATGACCCGGGAAATGGGGAAGGTTCTAAAAGAGACCAGGGGGGATGTTCAGGAGGCAATTGACACTGGACTTTATGCAGCGGGTGAGAGTCGAAGGCTTTGGGGCAAAGTTGTGCCCAGTGAGTTGCCCAACAAGGTTGCATTTGTTACACGACAACCAATGGGTGTTTGGGGTATGATTTGTCCCTGGAATTTTCCGATGGCGATTCCATCCTGGAAAATCTTTCCGGCGTTGATTTGTGGAAATACTGTTGTTATTAAACCGGCGACACTAACTCCCGCATCGGTGCATGAGTTCGTCGCGGCTCTCACTGAAGCTGGTTTACCGTCGGGAGTGGTAAATATTGTTTATGGTGAAGGTAGAGTTGTCGGCGAGGCATTCTTGAATCATCCGGATATCTGCGGTATTTCTTTTACTGGTTCTTCGGTTATCGGGCGGCGGATTGCCGAGATCTGTGGTAAGCATTTAAAACGATGTTCACTTGAATTGGGTGGAAAAAATGCTCAAATCGTAATGGGCGACGCCGACTTGGAATTGGCACTGGAAGGGGTTATCTGGGGGGCGTTTGGCACAACCGGCCAGCGTTGTACTGCTACATCCCGACTTATTGTCGAAAGCCAAGTCTATGAACAGTTTCTTGAGATGGTTGTGGAACGGGCGAAGAGATTGAAGGTCGGTAATGGACTTGATGAGACAGTAGAGATGGGACCACTGGTAAGCGAAGGGCAGAGAAAAACAGTACACAGTTATGTGGAAATTGGTAAAAGTGAGGGGGCAAGGTTGGTTTGCGGTGGAGAATTTCTTAAAGGTGGCGATTATGACCGCGGATTTTTCTATAAACCGACGATATTTGCCGATGTAAAACCACAGATGCGGATTGCTCAAGAGGAAATTTTTGGGCCGGTGCTTTCAGTTATTAAAGTAAAGGACTTTACCGAGGCGATAGCGGTGCTCAACAGTACTTCTTATGGTCTTTCTTCTTCTATTTACACCCGGGACGTCAATCGCGCCTTTAAAGCGATTGAACAGATTGAGGCGGGTATTACGTATATTAACGCTCCGACGATCGGCGCTGAATGTCATCTGCCATTTGGCGGTGTTAAAGAAACTGGTAATGGTCATCGCGAAGGAGGTTGGACCGCGTACGAAATTTTCTCTGAGTTAAAAACGGTGTATGTGGATTACTCGGGTATTCTGCAAAAAGCTCAAATTGATACGGCAGATGATTAGTTAACGATTTCAACGTTACCTGAGTTATTGAGGGTGATAGTTTAACTTATAAAAACTTTTTCAACTTTAGCCACATATACTTTGAATTTAAAGTCGGTGAAATTTTTCGGTTTTAACTACCGAGTTGAGCAGTAAAACAACAACGACGCTAACGTTTTATATTTTAGCGGGGAGTATTAAACAACAATAAATTTGTCTTGGCACTACTACTTTATCAGCCCCAGCCAGTCTCCCAATAGAAACTGAAGTCTGCCAATGAATAAGGAAAGCCGTGCCATTACCGTATAGCCAAATGAAGCCCCAAATCCAATCATAATAAATACTATGCCCACATAACTTACAGGCTTAAGTACACCCTTGCGCTCTGTGGAAAAGAAGAAATAACTTATTGTTGCGATAACACCAAAAAGGATGACAAGCGCCCAGAGTCCTGTCTGCCAGTTAGCAAAAGATGCCCGAGTGACAATGGTTGCTTTTGCCTGCCGAATGATTTCAGCGTCAATTGCCCGGGGGATGGATGTTCCCGAAGCATAACCAAGGACGATGGCAATGGGAATGCGAATGAGCCAGGATATTTTCGGGATGAACCGGGTAAAATAAAGGGCACCGATGACGGCGATGGCGATTAACCATATTTTAGTTGAAACCGGCGTTTGGGCAGAACCAACTCGGTCGAAAAGTGAGGGAACAAGGATTCGATGCCAGTAAAATGTTATTGCATAACCATTGGCAATGCCGACATAGAGATGTTCGGCAAAACGGTAAAATGGGTTCTCTTTATATAGAAACGAGAAAATTGCCAGGGTCAGGATCGCTGCAATCCAAACCCAGGGGTCGGTTGAAAGATTCATTTTCTTTTCCTCCTGGTAGCAAAGTAGGCGATATTGCCAATCACGATAAAAGCCATAATCGCCAGATGAGCAGCGGTCTGAGAGGACATCGCTTCGGTTCCGCGATTACGTAATGCCCAGTCCATACCATTTTTTTTCATCCTTTGAGCGACGAGTTGCTCATATTCAGCGGCTCCTTTCATCCCGGCAAGCATTCCGATGAATTGGCCGGAGTTGACATAAGGATAAAAGTCAGCAGCAGAGACGGCAGTGATACCACAACTTAAATTTACGCCAAACTGAACCTGGGCGTAATTTATCCAGGAGCGGGGGATTGCTGAAGCGGCAATTGTTACGAGAATACCGATATCGTCATAATTTTTGATATAGCGCATAATGGGCAGACTTTCGGTACGATTGCCGTAATAATCTACCGGAAACACATTGGTGATACGTTCACCCATCCCGAGCATTACGGTAAGGACAGGGGTTGTCCAACCCCAGAACACATAGTCTTCACCATAGATAACAGAGTCTTCATGAGTTCGGGCATTAGTGTTAAATTCGGCAGTTACCTGCTGAATTGCTTCTTCTGCTAATCCCAGTCCATAAACCGAAATTGCGAGCAGTCCGACGCGGCGTTTTTGGGCAAATGCATGGCGCATTAAGGCAACAACCATGGGCTGAAGTTCTGCTCGGGTGTCGGGGGTAAAGTCTACGGAAATCGCCAGTGCTTTGTTTTCGGGCATTGTATCGATATAGTTAAAAAGTTTTTCCACCGTTGGGGAAGGTTGGGGTTGAATTTTAAAGGGGAAAAGCAACGGTATCATTACTACCAACCACAAAACGAGGTAAATCCAGCGCCGGTCAATTTTCTGCAGTCTGATGAGGACGTTTTCTCGGGTCGTGCTCATTTTCCGCCTCCGCCCAGCCAACCTCGTTCGATCCCGAGAATAATTTTTAATGAAGTGGCAAAAATGCCTAATTCGACGCCGAACAGGATACCGCGTTTGGAAGCGGTATTGGGTACGGCGAGAATCCATTCGGCGAAAGCGGGTAGTTCGCGATGAATCAGTCTGCCGAGTGGGACTGCACCAAGCATCATAATGAAAGCGGCAAGTAGCAGCAGAGTGGCTTCAAGGTTGCGAGCCCGGAATGCACGATAAGCAGCAGAAGACATAAAAAATGCTAAAAGAGAAAACATTGTTGCTGCAAGGGGAACCATCATATTGGAATAAATTGTTTGAATATGGAAGGAAAAGTTACCCAGCCGTGTCGGTAAAACGCCAGGTCGGGCGATGTCAATGCCGCCAAACAAGCCGATAATTGCAGTAATAACGAGGGCGATAAGGGTAATGTAACTGTATTGCCAGAACTGGGCTTTCCGCTGAATTTTTATTAAGTGGTGTTGAACTATTGACCCGACACCGAGCACAAGACTGAAAGCGGCGATGATGCGCTGGACATCGTTACGCATAATCTCATCGGCACTGCGAATTGCCGGATAAGGGACGAAGAAGGCAACGGCGCCAAATATGCCGGTGATAAGGACAATTAGTAGGGGAATTCGTCGTTGCATAATAACTCCTAAAACCAGTTAAGAACGGGTAGGTTGAAACTGAGGGCGAGCAGAGACATAAGGACAATGACAGCTGTGATTAAAGCCTTTGAGTAGTCTTGGCCTTTGATTGCTCCGAGCAGCAGTGGCTCGCGTGAGATATAGGCGCTGGCGGCATAAAGTTCTTCGCCAATAAGGGTATAATCGCAGGCGGTGATAAAAAATGGCAACTGGGCGATGGCATCGGTTCCGGCAATTTGAATTGCACCTGTTGCGGCACCGGTTTCGGCAAGGATTAGAGATTCAGCCCAGAACATTCCGATTAAAAAGTTGGTGGCAGGTTTCTCCCGGGTCATAATACCATCGACGGCAGCGGCAAATGCGAATTGCTGGTCGGTAACAAAGAATACAATATCCTGATGGAAGGCGTCGGGTCGACCAGCAGCGGTGTACGATTCCTTGACAACTTCCCGGGCAACGGTATAAACAATCGGGTCGCTGGTAGGGACAATTAAAGGGGTACCAAACTGAGCGGTCTTTTTGGCAACCTCGCCAAGGATGTTTAATGAAGCGATGGTAGCGACATCACTTACGGTTGAGAGCCCGGGGACATACAATGTTGCCCGCCCCATTTCTGTTGCTCTTCCCAACGCCTCTTCAACAGCATCCAATCCGGTGATACGGCGGATAAAAAGGGAACGGTCTTTTTTTGCCCGGTTGATGAAATAGACGAAAATTATACTTAATATGATAGTTCCAATTAGCGCCGGTAGCGTGGATTTGTCAAACCATTGCGGGGTAGCAATGGCGTACTGGGACGGTTCAGATTCGATAATTTCTGTTTCTGATGCGGCAATGATTTTGTAGCGATAGGGCACATTATTTTGTGCCTCATCGTCAACATAACGGGCAGTGAGTCTGCCAACAAACGCGAGTGTTTCCCACTCTTCAGCCCCTTGCTTTTGTCGCAGCACCCGATAACTGAGTACTGTGGTGTCCGGTGATTTCTGCCACGTAACAAGGAGTTTGCCGCCTTCATCATTAGGGACATCGCAGACCCTGATGTTGCTTGGCGGTAAAATTGAGACGCAGTAAAATATCAAGAACAACATTAAATTCCAGTTTATGGCAAATTGATTAACAGTCAAGTAAGAAGTTTAAAATAAGGATTATTTTTTTAATCAGGTTTCGGTAGGTACCGGCACGATGCGTAAAATGCTGGTGAACACAAGGAAGGTTTTTATCTTTTTATCCGGATACATTGCTGTTACCGCAGCAGAGTAATGTTTAAGTTGGAGGTCGTAATACTCCTGAATCAGACCGGGGATTTCTTTTTCTCTTACGGGGAAAGTTTTGTAATCATACACTCGCACTTCATCGGACAGAACAATCAGTCGGTCAATGCGGCAGTTCCAGATGGTGTCGCCCTCTTGATACATCAGAGGAAGTTCGGCAAATGAGTCGGGTTGCGGTTTTATAATTTCCCAGAGCGGTGATTTTTTAATGCGGTTAATGTGCTTTAGTACAGCCTGCGTTAGTTCATCTAATCGGTCAGGCGGAATAAAATTTTGGTTGAGCAAACGCACGATTTCTTGCTTCAGTGTGGGGTGCTCAGGTGTCAATTGGTTGTTTGAGAAGAGTTCAAAGAGGCGATGAAAAACATCCCCCAGTACGATTGCCTCAGGATGGTGACGGTAGTGGTCGCGAGGTGTATAACGGGTTACCGAACGAACTTGGGTTAGTGTAACCGGTTGCACGGGACCCTTTTTTAGCACCGGCGGCGACGCCTCTTTTGTTTTTGGAACGGGCAAAGCCGGTTCAGGAATGGTTGCAGCGTTAACACAATAGACATTGTTAATATCAGCATTTGTCAACTTAAACCTCTCGCCGTCGAAACTTAGGCCGAGATGTTTTTTAAGCCAATCAAGTTTTGTTTTTTCTTCTTCATCTTCATCGTTGTGGGCGGTTGTCTGCCAGATTCCGGTGAGAAAGAGACCATCGCGGGCACGGGTGCAGGCGACATAGAAAACGCGCTTTTCCTCCTCGATTTGCTTTTCGAGAAAGGTTTGAAAAGCCGGGTGGCCATCACCTTCGGGAAGATAAAAAGCTTTTGCTTCAACGATGCCCTGTTCGTTTACCGTTTCGTCGATAATCAGTTTTTCTTTGCTGGTTCGGGACAAAATCCTCTCATGCAGCCCGGGATGGAATACGATGGGGAATTGCAATCCCTTTGCGGAGTGTACGGTCATTATTTGCACGACATCCATCCCGCTAATCGTGACATCGGCACGCGCCTCATCTTTATCAAGTTCAAGGAATTTCTTGATACGGTAGGGATTTATGCCCTCCAGTTCCATATTTTGAATAATCTGAAGGTACTTTTTGACATTAGCCGCACGCTGCGGTTCCCAGAATCTTTCCCACCCCCTTGTCTGAGTCAGGATTCGGTCAATAAGCAAATGTAATGGTTCGTAATTAACCCGAGAAAGGGCGGTGCTCAGGATTTGGACCGCAGTTGTGAGTTCGGGATTATCGATGGCAAAACGGCTTATTCGTTCCCAGAGGGTGGGAAGAAAATCTTTATTCGGGTATTGAGCGTTGCTTATAACGAGCAGGTCTTTTTCTTTGATGTTGAATAACGGGCTGCGCAGGGTAATATAGAGGGCGATATCATCAACCGGGTCAATAAGAAAAGATGTCAGGGCGACAAGATAGCGGATTTCAGGTTCATCATAGAATCCCGTGCCTCCAATTACGAGAAAGGGAACTTGATAAGCGCGCAGCGCTTTTTCAATTGCATCAAGTTGAGTGCGGCTGCGAATAAGGACGGCGATGTCCCGGTAACAACAGGGGCGTGGCGTTTCACTACCGTCGGACTGGCGTTCGTAAATTTTATAACCGGTGTCAACCAGTTGCCGAATGCGTCGAGCAACCGTCTGAGCATCAAGGTTCCGGCACTCCGGAAGCCTTAGTTTCTTTTCAGCGGGGTGGAGAATAATTTCTACTCTTCCAGGGCCGCTTTTTGTACGCTGACAGATAAATGGTGCGTAACGGGTGCGCCATGCCGTTGTTTCATGTCCGGGTGCCATTAAGCGGGAAAAAAGTGCATTGTTAAAGTCGATTATTGCGGGCAGCGAGCGGTAATTATTTTCGAGGGTGATGCGAACAAATCTTTCTTTTCCCAGCCAGTTTTCCAATCTCTCTGCTGCCTTTGTGAACACTTCCACATTTGCGCCCCGAAATAAATAAATTGACTGTTTGTCATCACCGACGATAAAGATTGTTGGAACAACACATTTAGCGGCTTTCGCGCCTTCACCCGAACGCCACTCCTCGGTTAATTTGTCAATTATTTCCCATTGGAGGGAAGATGTGTCCTGAAATTCATCAACAAGGATATGGTCGGTACGTTCATCAAAGACGTAGAGGATATTTTGCCACTCGTCATGGCGACTGATAAGGTTTAAGGCGAGCAGTTCCATATCGTCATAGTCGACCCGTCCTAATTCCTGTTTAACTTTTTCGTAAGCCTTAAGGAAGATTTTCCGAAATAGCGAGAACTGTTTGTGAAAATGATGCTGGGCACGAGCGTAGAGCAACAACCGTCGATAGCGAGCCATCAATTCTGTCCATTCTTTCTCTTCGGGGGATAATCCGCGACGGAGCGGCGTTTTACTTTGAGTTAAGAATTCAGATTCGTACTCTTTCAGATGGCAGCAGGTGCGTTCGATTGTATCCGGGGTAAAGTTGTCTGGGAAGAGTACGTTGTAATTATCAATTCTGTCTTTCCCGACCGGGTGGTTTTTTAATTGATAGGCCAGTTCAGTAATTTCCGACTCCATTTCGTCTGGAAAGGTGATGCAGCGCAGAGCGGTGCGCCGTTTAAATAGGCGGTCAAAAAGTTCCGCCAGTTTATTCCAATCTTGTTTCGTTTCGGTGGTTATCAGATCAAGGAGTAACCGGTACTCCTCTGAATCAATATTTTCCTCGGCGATTTTCATCAAGGTGTCGTACTTTGTTTGTTGCCACAAAGAGTCCGAATCGGTAAGCGCTTGAGGATTGGGGTCCATATCAAGGAGATGGGCAAATCGGCGTACGAGCGAGAAACAGAAGGAGTGAATCGTTGAAATTCGTAGTTTCAAGATGTTGTCGCGCAGGAGGTGAGAAAGTTGCGGATCGGTCTCGGCCGCCTTTTTTAGAATCCTTTCTTTCATTTCGGTTGCCGCTTTGTCGGTAAAGGTTATGGTAAGAATGCGTTCCGGTGGAACATTTTGCCTGAGTAGTTGAATGTACCTTTCGCTCAGTTGTTCGGTTTTACCCGAACCGGCAGGGGCAAACACCACTTTGCTCTGGAGTTCTTTCATTTAACCTTCGCTCTCCCCAGCAGGTGCTTCTGTCTTGTGCCCGCAGGTGAATTGAAAGTTGCAGTTGTGGCAATTATTTTCACTGCCGGGTTCGGCAATAAATTTACCCATTCTGATCGCTTTAACGATTTCAATGGTGTTTTGAATTGCCGCCTTAATTAACTCATCAATGGTAATTTCTTTCTTGGCAAGCCAATTGACGTTAGGAGGGTGGAGGTGGTAAAAGCCTATCTTGTCGATACTTTTTTCGCTAAACTCTTTTTGTTCTGATAACAGGTGGGCATAAAGTGGCAATTGGAGATGGGTGTGATTTTTTATCACATCGTTAACGGAGATTCGTCCCGAGCCGGTTTTGTAATCGATAATTCGAACCGCCGTGTCGGATGAGTCAATGCGGTCAATTCGCCCCTTTACTTTAATGTCCTGGCCGATGGTGCCTTTCAGGATATGTTCAGTTTTAAAAGGGAGAAACCCTTCCTTGCGTAACTGCTCTTCTTGTTCTATAAACTTTGACAAAATGTTATTAAAGACCCGGCGGGTTACTTCAGCCCAGAAACGGGGGATTCTGGCATTTTTCAAAATCTCGTTGAGTAATTTTTGTGCTTTTGGCTCGAGTTCGTCTAATGCGGGAACGGTCCTGCCCGAATAAATAAGTTTAAAGATGTTGTGGAGCAAAATGCCCCACTGTTGGGCATCAATTACATACTCCGGCTCTGGTGGTATTTTCAGTCCTAAGACATAGTCGAGATAAAAGATAAATGGACACCGTCGATAACGTTCCAGGGCGGTGACCGAAATAAAGGATTCGGGACCAAATCGACGCTTGATAACCTCCTGCGCATGAAGGTCCGATGAGAAGTCAACCGAGGATGCCATCTGTTCCAGGGTCACATTTGATAGTTTTCCCAGATAACGCTGGTGTTCGATTTCTGAGTAGATGACGGTGTTTTCTTCCAGGTGTTGGGGGGCGGAAACGGAAATGCCCGGTTCGATATCCTGCAAGAAGGGTGTGGGAAGAACCGGATTGCCGTCGTGCGTTTCGGGGAAACTGAGAAATGGTAGATTAAGGCTGGAACAGAGCGTGCGGTGAAAATGGAAGCGCTGCCAGTCGCGATGCCAATCGATGTCCGGCAGACCCAGTTGTTTCCTAATTTTTTCCGGAATGAGCGGGTCCGGTTGATAGGCACCGGGCAGGGCGTTTTCGGTTAGTCCGGCAAAGTACAAATTGTCCGGTGTAATGCCCAGCATCTCTTTCATTCCAAGAACAGCGACGCCGTGCTGGTCTGGTTCCGGTGTTTTACAACTTAAAGACAGCAATCGGGTGATAATTTTTATAAAGTCGGTGCGGGTTTCTTTGCTGCCACCGAAATCGGTTTCAAATTCAACGATGGTGTCAAGGATGTCGTACAGTTTTTTACGGTCTTCAAGCATTTCTGCCCCAACCGGGTCATCGGGCGCGACGTTTGTGCCGTAGTCAACAGTTTCGAGAAACTGTTTGAGGCGGTGTGCTTGACTGCCCAGTGTGTCAGCGGGTTCAAGGATTTTTTCTGTAATACCCAGCGCCTGACGAACGCGTTGTTGAATCTCGCGCAGGTAACGAGTTTCCGGGCTGGTTTCATCTAACTCTTCGGTTCTTATTATCCGTTCGGCGATGTTGTGCCAGTTCTCGCGGCCTTTAATTATTCCCGCCCGGCACGAGAGGGTGTTAAGCATCCGGGCGGCGCGACTCCGTCTGTCAATTTCAGAATGGGGGTCGGTTAGATTCGAATCGTCGGAAAGACGCAGCAAACCTGGGAAAAAGGGGGATGAGAATGCAGCGGTTGTTGATACCCGTTCGTAGTCGGTGTTCAGCGCATTAAGTAGTTCGAGCACGGCAATTATCATCGGCGCGGAGGCGAGGGGCGATTCGGGATAGACGGTAAAAGGAATTTCGTACTGTCGGAAGATGCGGTTGGCGAGCGGTGTGTATTCCTCAAGACGGGGAAAGACGACATAGGTATTTTTTAATTCTGACCTTTCTGCCTGAATGCGCAAACGCCGGCAGATTCCGATAACTTCGTCTTCGGCGGTAGGAAAACGCGTTATTGTTGGCGTATTACCTTTGTTGATTTCACAGGTCAAAGGCTGTGCTGAAAAGCCCGATTGAGAAAGGATAAAATCGTTAAATACCCGGGCAAGGTTATAACCTGGATTGGAGTCTGAGGCACCATAGCCCAGGGCAAAGGTGTGTTCTGCTTTGTCAATCAGCGCGGCAATGATTTCTTTCTCAAGCCGGTTCGGCGCTACAAAACTGTCAAGGATGAGAACTTTTATTGTCGGGATTTTTTCCAGCAGACTTGGTGCGTGACTGAGGATGTCTTCACTGTCCCACCAGTTTGATTGAGCAAGTGCGTGGTTGTAGTCATCCATTATCTTATAAGCTTCAAGAAGACGCTGTAGCACCTTTTCGTAGCCAGCGAATATGTCCATTCCCTTTAGCCTTTCGGGCAGGACGGCTTGTTCTTCAGGGGAAAGATGGCGTTTAAGTTCAGTGATAAATTTAGCCACCACCTGAGCATAGCCAATTGTAACTTTTTTATTTTTGCGCAAGAAAAGTTGTCTTACCAGTAAAGGTTTTAACTCTTCAGGAAAGGGACGCCGGTAACCGTACTCGCTGGCGAGTCTCAGAGCAAACTGGCGCAGGGTAAAGAACGCCGGTGGAATAAATGCCCGTTTACCATAAATCCGGGCGAAAAGTACCTGGGTGGCGCGCAGTTTGCGCGGACTGGGAGTAAAGTAAAATATCTGGTGGGGTTGGGCTCCGGTTTTAAGCGCCGTTTTAAAGAGGTGTTCGGTCCCGTTGTAAGAGGAAAATGGAACAAGGTATAAGTGGCGCATGACAAATGTTGAGTTCAGAATCTCTAACTAATGTCTTTTTGCTGCCGGGATGCTTGCAGTGCCTTCTTACGGATTTCTTCCCGGCGCCGTTTCTTCAAAATCCAGCGATGACGCAACCGTTTAACTTTCGTTTTGCTTCGCGCCATAACCCTCCTTTTAACTTTTTAACTTAATAATAACAAATTAAGCTAATCGGTAACTTTGAAAACCTCGTCGTGTTCGTGAACCCGGGCGCTAACCTTCATTCCTGATTCCTGACCAATTTCAATCTGGTTTACTGGAGAATGTTCAATCTGAAGCGATTCGACAATCTGGGTATGGTCGGTGGTGTGGCCTTTGATGTGAATTTTGTCACCCACGGCGATTGTTCCATCGGTTGCCTTGACCACGGCGACACCGATTTTGCCGAAATAGTGGGTGATGACGCCGACTTTTGTTTCAGGCATTTTGACCTCCTTTTAAGGATAAACCTTTTCCAAAAGTCGCGGGAAAGGAATTGTTTCCCGGACATGTTTTAAGCCACAAATCCAGGCGACGGTGCGTTCCAGCCCCAAGCCGAATCCTGAGTGGGGAAAAGAGCCAAACCGTCGTAAATCAAGATACCAGGAGTAGGCGTCGCGCGGTAAGTTGTACTCCTTAATCCTTTGTTCGAGGATTGCTAAATCATCTTCTCTTTGCCCCCCGCCGATAATTTCACCATAACCTTCGGGCGCAATCATATCAACACCCAGTGCCAGTTCGGAATTTTCTGGTGCCCGCTTCATATAAAACGCTTTAATCTTTGCGGGAAAGCGATGTATCATCACCGGAGTGTTGAAGGCCTGACTTATTACCGTTTCTTCATCGCCCCCAAAGTCATCGCCGAATTCAACTGTCTTACCGGCGTTTTGCAAAAGCTCCAGTGCCTCGCGATAGGTGATACGGGGAAATGGTTTTTTGACCGCCTTTAGTTTGGCGATATCTCGTTCCAGTGTTTCCAGCTCTGGTTGGCGTTTCTCCAAAATCCGATTCACCAGATAGCAAATCATATCTTCCATTAAATCCATTGTGCCATCGAGGTCGAGGAAGGCGACCTCCGGCTCAAGCATCCAGAATTCGGTTAGATGGCGTCGGGTTTTAGACTTCTCAGCGCGAAATGTCGGACCAAAGGAGTAGGTCTTACGCACTGCGGCACAGAGCGCTTCGTTGTAAAGTTGTCCGGACTGCGTAAGGTAAACCTGTTCACCGTAGTAGTCAACCGGAAACAGGGTGGTTGTTCCTTCAACCGAAGCCGGGGTCAGTATCGGGGTGTCGCAGCAGAGGAAATCCTGTTCTTCAAGATAGTCCCGGAGCGCCTTGATAATTTCATTGCGGATGCGTAAAATCGCCACCTGGCGTCGGGAGCGTAACCAGAGGTGCCGGTTCGCCATCAAAAATTCGATGCCATGTTCTTTGGGCGTAATCGGGTAAGGTTCGGCCAGGGCGATGACTTTAAGGTCTGAAACGCTTAGTTCATATCCTCCTGGTGCCCTTTTTTCATCACGGACAATACCGGTGATTTCCACTGCAGACTCCTGCGGAATCGAGTCGGCAAGTTCAAACGCCTCGTCCGGAACGCTGTTTTGGACAAAAACACACTGGATGATTCCGGTTCCATCTCGCAAAAGCACGAACCGAACCTTTCCGGAAGACCGTTTGTTGTAAACCCAGCCGGTAAGCCGAACCTGTTTGCCAACAAAGGCACCGATTTTTTCAACCGTTGTATCCATCGGCTTAATTGTAAGATGGGTAAATGTTAAGTCAAGCACACAACCCAGAGAATTATACACATTTATGCAATCAAGAAACTTTTTGACTTATTTATAGATACGAAAAATCACCGCAGAGTGACAAAAACCATCCCCTGCACAGTCCAGGGACAGTTCTGGGGATAGCCTCTAACACTCTTTTCTTCAGAGGTAGTGCGGTAGTGCAGCAGATTGATTGCGAGCCAGTTACAACTGTCCCATTTGGTTCTATCTTATTGATTATTCATTAATTTATTTCCGAAGTTATATTTAACTCCAATATCGGGCGAATAGTTTAGGTGATTTATTAACCTGTCTTTGATACCTTTTTGGACCCTGTCTTCAGTTATATTTCAGTGGGTTTTTTCAGTTTGATAATCCTGAACCTTATCCGAAAAGATTAAGCGTTAATCGGTATCGGAACAACAGCGCCGGCATCGGGTATGATGTAGATTCGGGCTTTGTTTCCCACTTCGTTAAATGCTGCGGCAAGCGCCTGCTTGATTGAAGGAAAAGGGGTCATAAAACAAGATTTGATTACCTGGTCTTCAACGCCCATAACCGTATAAAGCCTTGCCTTTTGCAACGCCCGGGCTATGCGCGCCGCCTTATACCAGCCCGGATGGTCCGAATTTTCGCCCCTGAGCAGGTAATCGGGTTTGGTAGATGAGGAAAGTACCCGAATGAACTGGTCGTTGCCAATACCATCGTAACAGCGCGACACTGTTATATGAATGCCACCCGGTTTCAGGGCATAAATACCAAACTCCACTGCCCGCTGGGACTGATAGAAGTTGATATCATAAGGAGGTTGTAAGATGCTCAAAACGATGTCCGCTTTTTCTTTGATGGGAAGGGCAAACAGTTTATAGGCATCAATGCAGGCGGTTTCAAAGGAGGTGAAAAGGTCGCCATAATGGATTGATAAAATACGGTGGCTCGCGTCCTGGACAATCTGAATTGAAAAAATGGGTTTAGCAACCATTTTCGCGGCTTCGGTCATATCAAGATGAACCGGGTTGTCTTGCAATGAGAGCGGTGCCGAAGCAGGATGAAGCAAAAGGTTGTGATTGTGAATCGTAGTTGCGTACCCAGCAGAGCCCGGGATAAAGCATTTTCTGCCCCCGGTATATCCGGCAAAGTAATGGGGTTCAATTGAGTTGATTGTGAGAATGGCATCCGCCCAGAAGATTTTGCGATTGAGGAAAACATCGGTGCCAAACGAAGTTTTCCCGAGTAAAAAGAGCGAAGCCGGGTCCCGGGCATCATGCTGGATGATTGCTGAAGAAAGAGCGAAAAAGGTATCTAAACCAAGAATCGATTTCAACTCATTTTCGGTCGCTTTGCGATGGGTGCCCAGACCAATAAGGATTTTTGTTTGCCGGGAGCGAAGAATCGGCAAAAGCGGCGTAAGAAAGGGCTGGTTGGGCGTGGGTCGGGTGTAGTCGTTGACCAAAATCAGGATGCGCTGATAGTTTATGAGAAATTCGGTTGCCGCATCAATTACCGGCGGGAGCGGAACAGCGATGGTTTTTTGAGGAATCGGGGTTAAAATTCCAATGATGTTTTCATCCGGGATATCTACGGTTTCCCATCTGTCTCCTGAGCGTAAAGTTAATTCCATAGTTTATTTTAGTTTGAAACCGAAAATTTACAAGGTGTGGCGAACACAATCAGGGTTAATGAGCCACCCGAAAAGGGTTTACCAACTCTTTCGGCAGGTTACTCACTGAACCGTTCAGGGAGCGGTTCCCCAATTGGGACAGGGGATGATTACAGCAAGGATAGCAAGAAAATTGTGATTGGACAGGATGGAAAAATTTGCTATGATTTGATATGAGTGATAAAGCCAAACCGATCGTTTCTATTGTGATGGGTAGTGATAAAGATTACGATGTTATGAAAGAGGCGAAAGAGGTGTTGGATAAGTTTGGGGTTGCCAATGAGGTGCGGGTGATATCAGCCCATCGGACACCAGCGGTTTGTCAGGAGTTTGCGGTTAATGCGGTAGCGCGGGGGATTAAGGTTATAATTGCGGGCGCGGGAAAAGCGGCACATCTTGCCGGCGTGATTGCCTCCTGGACAATATTACCGGTTATCGGTGTACCACTTGATGCCGGGCTGGCTGGTATCGATGCACTGTTTTCCATAGTGCAGATGCCAAAAGGAGTGCCGGTTGCCTGTATGGCGATTGGCAAGTCAGGAGCGGCTAATGCGGCACTCTTTGCGCTGGCGATACTGGCGCTGGAAGACGAAGGTTTACGGGTAAAATTGGAGCAATTTCGTGAAAGCCAGGCACAGAAAGTAAAAGAAAAGGACCAAAATTTACAGCAAGGCAAAGATTGAACTTCCAAATAAACGTTACATGAGGTGAAGATGTTTGGTTTTTTTCTGGGGCTGGTTATTATCGGGGGGATGGGTGTTGTTGATTCAGTAATCAAACTACCGGCACCCGATACAGTGGGAAATGTAACTCTGGAGAAGACACTGCTGCGTCGTCGTTCGGTCCGCTCTTATGCAGACCGGGCTCTAACGCTGCGAGATGTTGGGCAACTACTCTGGGCAGCACAGGGCAAGACTGGCAAAAGTTACGGTCGAACCGCACCCTCAGCTGGTGCCACTTATCCGATGGAAGTTTACCTTTTTGCGGGAAAGGTTGAAGGATTGGATTCAGGAGTCTATCACTACCTAATTGAGCAGCATAGTATCGAGTTGGTCAATACTGGCGACCGCCGTCAGGAACTGGCTAATGCGGCACTCGGACAGTCGAGCATAAAAAATGCGCCGGCGGTTATCGTGTTGTGTGCCGACTATTCACGGACCACGGCACGCTACGGAGAACGGGGTGTAAGGTATGTCCACATCGAAGCCGGCCATATTGGGCAGAATGTCCATTTACAGTGCGAGGCGCTGGGTATGGGCACGGTGATGATTGGTGCATTTGATGATGGGGCAGTGAAGAAAATTATCGGGACGAAATTCGAACCAATTTACATAATGCCCTTTGGTTACAAGAGGGGGTGGAGATAGGATAGCAAAAAAGGAGGTTCTAAATGGTAATAACGCAAACCGATTTAAAAGGTATCAAAAAGGTAGGGCAGGGTAAGGTGCGTGACATCTATCAAATTGGGGAACATCTTTTAATCGTGGCAACCGACCGTTTGAGCGCCTTTGATGTTGTTCTGCCCGATGGGATTCCAGAGAAAGGTAAGGTTTTGAATTTGCTTTCGGTTTTCTGGTTTGAAAAGTTTTCAAAGGTTACTCCCAACCATCTGATTACTGCTCAGGTAAACGAGTTTCCTGCTGTGCTCGCGCCTTATTATGAAATTATAAAAGACCGGGCAATGCTCTGCCGTACGGCAAAGCCGTTGCCGGTTGAGTGTGTGGTGCGCGGCTATCTTGCCGGTAGCGGTTGGACCGACTACCAAAAAACTGGCACGGTTTGTGGTATAAAACTACCTCAGGGTTTGCAACAGGCTGAGAAACTGCCGGAACCAATTTTTACGCCGGCAACCAAGAGTCAAACGGGCCACGATGAAAACATTTCGTTTGAAGAGATGAAGAATCTGGTGGGAGAAGAACTCGCCCAGAAGATGCGCCGCATCTCGCTCGAGATTTACCAGGCAGCAAGCGAGTATGCCCGGCAGAGGGGAATTATCATTGCCGATACCAAATTTGAGTTCGGTATTTACGATGGTAAATTGATGTTGATTGACGAACTATTGACCCCGGACTCGTCCCGTTTCTGGTCAGAGAAAGATTACCGCGTGGGTGTTTCGCCCCCCAGTTTTGATAAGCAGTTTGTCCGGGACTATCTTAACTCAACAGGCTGGAACCGTCAACCACCCGCACCTCATTTGCCACCTGAGGTGATTGCCGGAACAACTGCCCGTTATCGCGATGCGTTTCGGATGCTTACGGGCAGAGAACTGAACTGATGCGTATTGAGCAGTTTGACTACAATCTGCCTGCGGAGTTGATTGCCCAGACGCCGGTTGAGCCGCGTGATGCATCAAGGCTTTTGGTGTTAAACCGAAAAAACGGCGCTATAGAGGAGGCAAGATTTTACGAGATTGGTAACTGGCTTATGCCGGGCGATTTACTGGTGTTTAACGACACCCGGGTGATACCGGCGCGCATATTCGGCAGACTGTTGACCGGCGGTAAGATGGAGTTTCTGCTGCTGCGAAAAATTCGGCCTGAAGTCTGGGAGGTTCTCACCCGGCCGGCTCGTAAAGCACGCATTGGAACGGTGGTTGATTTTGACGGTTTCCGCGCTGAAATTATTGAAAGAAAACCAGACGGTGTCAGGCTGGTTCGATTGGAACCGGAACCCACCAATCAACTTTTAGAAACAAAGGGTGAAGTTGCTTTGCCCCCTTACATTAAACAGAAGTATCCTGACCCCGAACGGTATCAAACAATTTTCGCCCGGGTTCCTGGTGCGGTTGCCGCACCAACCGCGGGCTTACATTTTACGCCGGAACTTGTTAACAGTCTTTGTGCAAAAGGCTTGCAAGTTGCTGTAATTACATTACATGCCAGTTTGGGAACTTTCCGACCAGTTAAAGTTGCCGAGGTTGAGAAACACCGTATGCACCCCGAGGAGTTTGAAATTTCTGAGGGGGCAGCGGCGCGTATCAATCAAGCATTAAAAGAGAAAAGGCGCGTGGTTTGCGTTGGCACGACCACGGTACGGGTGCTCGAAAGCCAGGCGGCGATGGACGGTGATAAAGTACAGGTTAAGCCCGGAAAGGGTGAGACCGACCTTTACATTTATCCTGGTTTTCGATGGAAAGTAACCGGCGCACTGATTACCAACTTCCATCTGCCAAAATCGACCTTGCTACTTCTTGTCTCGGCGTTTGCCAGCCGGGAAATGATAATGAAGGCTTATGAGTACGCAATTGCCCACAGGTTCCGTTTTTACAGTTTTGGTGATGCGATGTTGATTATTTAAATTATGGCCGTGTTAAATATTCGCCAGATTGCTCAAGCGACCGGAGGTTTTTTGTCACCAGCCGATGTGGACCTGGTTGTAACCGGAGTTTCGATTGACACCCGGACTTTAAAGCCCGGAGAACTGTTTATTGCGCTCAGGGGAAAACGACTTGATGGTCATCAGTATATTGAGTCGGCGCTCACGAAAGGCGCGGTTGCGGTTATGGTGGAAAAAGGACGCGAATCGGAACATAAAGGGGTTGTCATTTCGGTGCCGGATACAAGAGCGGCGTTGCTTTCTCTGGCTAAATGGTATCGGGAGCAATTAAAAGCGCGGGTTGTTGCGATAACTGGCTCGAACGGTAAAACAACCACCAAGGAGATGCTGGCAAAGATACTTGAGAGCCGATTTTCTGTGGTTAAGGCGCGGGCGAGTTTTAACAATGATATTGGGGTGCCGTTAACGGTAATGGAGATGGATTCTAAGACCGAGGTTGCCATTTTCGAAATTGAGATGAATGAACTGGGAGGGACCCTGCGGCTGGCAAAGGTGTGTCAGCCGGAAATCGGACTGGTTACCAACATCGGTGATACCCACTTAGAGTTTATGAAAGACCGTTCCGGTGTTGCACAGGAAAAGGCAGAGTTGCTTGAGGCGCTGCCGGAATACGGTGTTGCGGTCGTAAACTTCGATGACCCGCTGGTGATGAGAATGGCAAATGATGTCTGTAGAAAAAAGAAATTGCAACTGGTAACTTTTGGTTTGAATGAGAAAGCTGAAGTGTATGCGAGCGATGTCGTCTTTTGGGGACTGAAAGGAACCCAGTTTCTTCTTAACGGCAAGTATCCAATAGAATTACCGGTTCCCGGTCAGCATAACATCGCCAACTTTCTCGCAGCAAGTGCTGCGGCTAATGTGTTAGGCGTTTCGTTTTCAGCAATCGCTGAGGCGATTAAAAATTTCTGTCCGGCACCACAACGACTTGCGATTCGGGAACTCGACGGCGTGCTTTTAATTGACGACTGTTTTAACGCCAACCCGCAATCAATGGCGGCAGCGCTGGCGGTACTTAAAAGCAGCGCGCCCCCGGAAAAAAGGGTGGCAATCCTTGCTGATATGTTAGAATTGGGGGAGAAGTCGGTAATGTTACATCGGGAAGTTGGCGTTAATGCCGCTCATTGCGTCAACCGGCTGGTAGTGATAGGAGATAAGGCACATTTTGTTGCCGCTGCCGCGGTGGCGGCCGGTCTTAAATCACAGAACATCAAAATATATCAAACGGTCGAAGATGTCGGCACCGACTTGTTTGACTTTATTCAACCGGGTGATACAATACTCGTCAAGGGTTCCAGGGCAATGGCTCTGGAAAAAGTTATCGAAAAGATTGTGAGGCATTATGGAGAAAAAACCAATTAGATTTACCGATACGACTTTGCGTGATGCCCACCAGTCGCTCTGGGCAACGCGCATGACACTGGAAGATATGCTTCCGGTTCTGGAAAAGTTTGATGCCGTGGGCTACTTCTCGCTGGAAATGTGGGGTGGAGCAACATTTGATGTTTGTCTCCGTTATTTGAATGAAGACCCTTGGGAACGATTGCGGGAGATTCGCCAGCGAATTAAGAATACTAAACTGCAGATGCTCTTACGGGGACAGAATGTGGTTGGGTATCGGAATTATCCGGATGATGTCCTCGAGGCTTTTGTGTTTAAAGCGGCAGAGTGGGGGATAGATATATTCCGGATATTTGATGCCCTGAACGATGCCCGGAACTTAGAGAAGGCGATTGAATTTGTTAAAAAGACGGGGAAACATGCTCAGGGTACACTGTGCTATGCGGTGAGCCCGGTCCATACAGTCGAGTATTATCTTGCCCGGGCAAAAGAACAGAAAGATATGGGCATTGACTCTATTTGCATTAAAGATATGGCGGGTATTTTGTCGCCACCACAGGCGTTTGAACTGGTCAGCGCCCTTAAACAGGAAATCGGGCTTGAGGTTCAGGTTCACTGTCACTCTTCCAGCGGGATGGCGGTTGCGACCTACTTCAAGGCAGTTGAGGCGGGGGCGGACATTATCGACACCGCCGCCGCTCCCCTTTCCTTTTTTACCTCACAACCGGCGGTTGAAGCCCTTCTTGCCTGTTTTCAGGGGACACAATGGGAGACCGAACTCAACCTTGAAGCGCTCGAAGCGATTGAACAGCATTTTGAGAAACTTACCGCCAACAAGTGCATACCTGGTACAAAGGCGATAGATTCAATGGTTATCACCCATCAAATTCCCGGAGGAATGGCATCGAACCTCCTTTCTCAATTAAAAGAGCAAAAAGCAGAACATCGGTTGTCCGAGGTTCTTGAAGAGGTGCCCAGGGTGCGCGAAGATTTAGGATACCCGCCGCTTGTTACACCGACCAGTCAGATTGTTGGTGTTCAGGCGGTGATGAATGTTCTGAGCGGCGAGCGCTATAAGGTTGTGCCCAAAGAGGTGAAAGACTATGTAAAAGGTCTTTATGGGAGACCGCCAGCGCCAATCAGGGAAGCGGTGATGAAGAAAATTTTGGGGGATGAAAAACCGATTAAAGGTAGACCGGCAGACCGACTGGAACCAGGTATGCCGCGGGCAAAGAAGGAGCTTTCCCGGGATTTGGTTGTTAAGGAGGAAGATTACATCTCTTATGCGATTTTCCCTGAGGTAGCACTGAAATTTTTCCAGTGGCGAAAAAACCCAACTCCTGCATTAGAACCAAAGTCGGCACCAGCTGCAAAACCGCCGGTTGAGAAACCGGCAGCACCGTCACCGCCAGAAGAGCCAGGTATCAGAAGATTGCGGAGTTTAATGGAACTGGCGAGCATCCACGGTGTTACCGAACTGGATTGGGAATCGGGTACGGAAAAGGTCAGGATCAAGCGAGGTGGCACAGCACCGGCAACCGTTCCCGTGAGTTTACCACCAACATCCGGGGTAATAACACCGCAACCGGTCAAAGAAGAGGCGCAGCCGGTTGTCTCTCAGCCCGTTGCCGAACCAGCACCAACGGTGCCAACTGAACCGATAACACCAAAGCCGGCAAAAACCGAGGAGATTGTTTCGCCGATGGTAGGAACATTTTACTCGCGCGCCCGGCCTGAGGCGGCGCCGTTTGTGGAAAAAGGTGATGTGGTAGACCCGGGCCAGACGCTGTGTATCGTAGAGGCGATGAAGTTGATGAATGAGATTCAGGCAGAGAAGAAGTGCCGGATAGTTGAAATACTGGTGAGGGACGGTGATTCAGTTGAATACGGTCAGCCCTTGATGATTGTTGAGCCGCTTTAGCCAATTTGCGCTGGGAGTTAGGGTTGTTGCGGTTCGGGGTCAGTGCCAGAAAAGAGGCGGAACTGGCGGAAAAGATGGCGCAGTTTGGAATCCGGGAGGAAGATTTAATAGAGCGGTTTGTGCGCTCCCGCGGTCCCGGTGGCCAGAATGTAAATAAGGTGGCGACCGGAGTTTATCTTAAACACCTGCCAACCGGAATAGAAGTTAAGGTTACTCGGGAACGTTCCCAGGCGTTAAATCGGTTTCTCGCCCGCAGAATTTTAACCGAAAAAGTTGCGGCGCAAATCCTGAAAATTGAAACCGAGCGGGAAAGAGAGATTGCCCGGATTCGGCGTCAAAAGCGGCGCCGTTCAAGAAGGGCAAAGGAAAAGGTTTTGCGATTAAAACACCATATCGCGGAGAAAAAGGAGTTGCGCAAACCACCCGATGATTAGCCGGATTTTATTGACCTAACTTGCACCGGAGTTATAATTTTACTGTGGGCACAGTTTGCATCGGACTGGTGAGTCCATTAATTTTTCTCAAAGAGAAAAGGAGTAAAAAATGATGAAAAGTCGTGTCACAGTCAGGGCGTTTACCCTGATTTTTTGTCTTGTTGCCTTAATTGGTTTCACCCAGGCAAGGCAACTGATTGTCCGGGTTCAAGCACCGGACTATCGAACGGTTTATCAGCATATCCCCTTCAAAGGAACATCAATTGAGATTGCCGGTGCCATACCGGGCTCATCGTACGACCTGCTCCTTGAAGAAGAGGACCTGAGTCTTGTCCTCAATTCCGGTTTAAAGAGCGAGATAATAATTCCGGACCTTGAGGCTCAAAAGGTTCAAGCCCAGGAGTTTGGATTTTACTGCTCTTACGATTCATTAGTTTCAATTATGCGCTCCTGGGCACGCAACTATCCAGCTATCTGCCAGTTTGATTCCATTGGCCAGACTCACGAGGGACGCTGGATTTACGGGGTAAAAATTTCCGACAACGCGCAGATTGAGGAGGATGAACCAGAGGTTTTGCTTGTTGGGATGCACCACGCCCGGGAATGGGCATCGGCCCAGGCAGCCCGCTATTTTGCCGACACCATTTTGCGTAACTACGCAAGCAACAGCCAATTTCGAGATTTCGTTGACAATCACCAAATCTGGGTGATTCCGATTTTGAATGTTGATGGTTATGTGTACGATTATCCTAATCAGCGGTCCTGGCGTAAGAACCGTCAGCCTTTTGGTTCAAGTATTGGTTCCGATCCAAACCGGGACTACAATGGCGCCTGCAACGGTTCAAGGATGTCAGACTGGGGTTCTTTGGTATCCGGTTCAAGGTCCTCCCATTATCCAGGTGATGAAACTTTTATGGGCGGGTATGGTGCGTGGGGTAAAGAGGTTGCGGCAATGAGTGCCTTCTTTAAACAACATACCTTTGTCTCTGCGGTCTCTTTACACTCTTACTCGGAACTTGTGCTCTGGCCCTATGGTAGCGGTGAGACACCACCGGATAACGCTACCATAGTAAGTCTGGGTCAGCGTATTGCTCAACAGATTCAAAAACTGTCCGGTGGCACATATACACCTCAGCCTTCAAGTCAACTTTATCCCACCAGCGGCGGTGAAATTGATTGGATGTATGGGTGGGCACATTACATCGGCGGGTTTCCCTGTGTGAGTTATGTGTTTGAAATTGGCACTGCTTTTTACCAACCAGAGAACCAACTGGATGCGATTCAACGCGAAGTTTTCAAAGGGCTCTGGTTCCTCTACAGCCGCGCTGACTCAGTGATTCAGGTGCTTGAGGGAGTGGTGCCACGGCCAATTCTCGCTCCGATGGATTCAAGTGCTACTGGGACTTTTATAGTACACTGGACGCCAATTAGACCGGAGCATAATCACCCTGACCGCTGGGAACTGGAGGAGTTGTCTGACCTTTCAACAATTGAAGACGATTTTGAAAACGGAAGTGCCCGGTGGGTATTTCAGGGGGCATCGCTTTCCACTACTCAGAAGCATTCGGGCAGTTACAGTGTGTACCTGGGAACCGGTAACAACATTGTCAATTATGCGATGACTGCAGATCCTTATCCGGTTCAACCAGGTGACAGTTTGCGCTACTGGATCTGGTACAACACCGAAAACAATTATGATGTCGTGGTCACCGAAGTTTCGCTTGAAGGCAAAGAGTGGATTCAATTACACAACCGTTATACCGGCAATTCGAATGGCTGGGTCTATAAGTCATATACACTTGAACCCTGGGCGGGAAAGTCGGTATTTATTCGCTTTCGGTATATGACCGATGACTATACGCTCAATGCGGGTGTTTACATTGACGATGTGTGGCCCGTGCCCAGTTTTGCCCGCCGCCGAACCGTCGCTGACGATATAACCGATACAATGTATGAAGTGTCCGTCAACCAAACCGGGCAGTACTGGTATCGAGTGCGAGGTCACAACGCGGCGTGGGGTTGGGGTGATAAAGGGCCACTCGAAGACATTGTTGTGACCGGAACCGGTATTGCCCGTGAACCGACGGTTAACCATCTGACTTCCCTTGACATAGCAGGTGCTAATCCCGGTAGTTCAATGATTAACATCCGTTATTCACTTGGTGTGTCTGGTCCGGTGCGCATTGAAATCTTTGATGCGCTGGGCAGGAGAGTCGATCGACTTGTTGATGGTGTTTATCCGACTGGCGATTATCACGTTTCCTGGAACGGTACTGACCGCAATGGAAGAAAAGTGCCTGCCGGTATCTATTTCTGTCGATTGAGTGCGGAGCGAATGCTCACAGAGCGAATTGTACTTACCCGTTAACAGTAGCGACCACGAACGATTGTTCAACCGGTTTTTACTTCTTCGTCGGGCAGGCAATAAGCGACTGTAAAAACAAACCTTGCTTTTCGGGCTTGACTTTCTGTATGGTAAATCTACAATAGACTAAAGAATGCGCCCGTAGCTCAACTGGATAGAGTGCCGGACTACGAATCCGTAGGTTGCGCGTTCGAATCGCGCCGGGCGCATGGTATATGATGGGGATTTTTGAAGAAGACGAAAGGTGGATGCGAGTCGCCCTTGCCGAGGCACAACTTGGTTTGAAGGAAGGGGAAGTTCCGGTCGGTTGTGTGGTTGTGAAAGATGACGTCATAATCGGGCGGGGACACAACCGAGTGGAAACCCTTAAAGACCCAACCGCGCATGCGGAAATTCTGGCTCTGACCTCAGCGGCTAACACGATAGGTAACTGGCGATTAACCGGGGCAACAGTTTACATAACCCTTGAACCCTGTATGATGTGCACCGGGGCATTGATTCTGGCACGACCAAAAAGAGTTGTCTTCGGAGCCCGGGACGAGAAGTTTGGTTGTCTTGGTTCGCAATACGATATTGCCCGGGACAACAGGTTTAACCATCGCCTCGATGTTACCGAAGGGGTTCTGGCAAGTGAAACGGCACACCTGTTGAAAACATTTTTTAAGAAAAGGCGCGACGGGAAAAGAGCCTTAAGGTAATAAAAAAGTGTTTCTGGAGAGATGGCCGAGTGGACGAAGGCGCGTGACTCGAAATCACGTATACCCTTTTCGGGTATCGGGGGTTCGAATCCCTCTCTCTCCGCTTTTGACCTGACAAAGTGAGGAACAGTGAAAAGAGTATCGCTTTCCAAGATTATAGTCCTGATTTTTATTTGCTTTGCGTTAGGAGTTGCGGACAAAGTCACTTTAACAAGACCACAATCAGCAAGAAGCAACTTTCCGATTGAATTCAGCAAAAGGTTGATACCTGCACAAACGGTAATGCAGGACAGAACACCGCCATTTCAGCGTTTTCGCTTTCAGCCCACGGGCAGGGATTTGGCGCGGATAGAGAAACTGCAACAGGGTGATGTCGATACAGTACGGGTTCTCTGTATACGGGTTGAGTTCGTCGAAGATACCACACCATTAACTACCGGTAACGGCAAGTTTGACACCCTGGGTTTTCTTTCTCCGGACTCCGGACTTTTTTACGACCCGCCTCATTTTAAACGTTATTTTGAAAGGTTAATGGAAGGGCTGCGCAACTACTACCTTGCTCAATCGCAGGGGCGCCTTTACATCGACTTTCGGGTGGTGCCGGATGGAGAAAAAGATGCCTATCAGTTGCCCAGAGAGATGATGTTTTACGGCGACACAGTTTCTTACGAAGGAATTGAGTTCGGGCTGGTGCGGCTGATGCACGACGCATTCAAAATTGCCGATGAAGACCCGACAGTAACCTTTAGCAACTACGACGAGTTCATTATTTTTCATGCCGGTAGTGGATTACAGTCAGATTATGCCGCGGACGGGAAATGGGACAGTCCTTATGACCTGCTTGCGGGAGAAATCCCCCCGGGTGCGATTGAAGCGTATCTTGGTGTTCCATACATTCTTGTTGATTCAGGAAGAACGCGCATTGAACAGGCAACAGTTCTACCCGAAATGATGCGGCAGGATACCCTTACCGAAAGGGGAGAAATTAACCTCGCGGGAATGGTGGGATTGGCGGGAACACTGGCGCACGAGTTTGCCCATCTTCTTGGCGCCTATGACCTCTACGATGTTACTGGAGTAACAATGGGGGTTGGGGCGTGGAGTTTGATGGGCTATGGTGGCTGGTTAGGAGATTATGGCGCTGGTGCGCCGCCCGGCGTGATACCCGGTTTTCTTGATGCTTACAATCGGGTCAAATTGGGATTGGTTAATCCAACGATAGTTCAAACGCCAGTTGAGTCGCTCTTGGTATATGCGGCAGCGGTTGATACCGGACTTTTCCGATTGCGACCGGAAACTCTTTTTCCTGTGGTGGTGAAAGTGCCGATAAATGAGTACGAGTATTTTCTCATTGAAAACCGGCAAACCGATGTGCGAAAACCGGATACAATTATTGTTGATGTCGAAGACGGCGTACTGATTTCTGTTGAGTCGAACGAATACGACTTTTTCCAGCCCGGGTCGGGTATCTTAATCTGGCACATTGATGAGCGGATTCTTGCTGATTACGGACCGTACAATGCGGTCAATATCTTTCCGGAACACAAAGGGGTTGACCTTGAAGAGGGAGATGGCATTCAGGATTTTGATGTTCCTTACCGGCAGACTTACAATTATCAGTACGAAGTCTACGGATATAAATTCGATGCCTTTTCTAAACAGGGGTATAACGACCGTTTTACCGCCCAAACCAACCCTAATAGTGATGGCTATACCGGTAAAACATTCATTGCGATTGAACTGTTAGGGCAGCGAGATACGGTTGACCGCTTGAAAGACACGGTGATTCCCGTACGGATTAACTGGGAGTTATATCAACCAGGATTTCCGATTAATCAGAATCGCGGGGCACGATTTTTCTCCTCGTTTTCGGCTGATATCGACGGTAATGGTGTTATGGAGATTATCACCGCCGATAGCACCGGGTTGATAAGCGTCTGGGAACCCGATGGCCGAGGTTATCGCTTCCCCAACGGCAGTTTTGTCAACATCGGAACAACTATTAGTGCCCCTGTTGCGGTTGGTGATGTTGCCCCGAGTCCCGGGCTTGAGATTGTGGTGGTTGCTCAAGATGGCAGAGTACGAATTTATGGAGCTAACGCTCAATCTATCGCAACAATGCGAACGTTAGACCGGATAACTGCTGCTCCGGTGCTCGCTGACATTGATGGGGATGGCTTAAAGGATATTATTGTCGGCTCAACCGATATGAAACTTTATGTTTGGAACTATCAGGGCATGGCATTACCTGGGTTCCCCTTGAATGTCGGTTCGGAAATACGGGCACCGGTTGCGGTTACTGACACCTTACAGCCGCGGATTGTTCTTCTTACTGGCGACCACCGGCTTTTTCTAATCAACGCTGATGGTTCATTTGTTCCCGATTTTCCGGTAGTTTTGGGACATTCGTCGTTTTATGCGGTAAGTCAACCAATCGTTGCCGATTTTGACCGGGACAGTGTTATGGAGATTGCGGTCATCGCCGGCGGAGAACATGATTATAAACTTTACATAGTGGAACAGGACGGCAGAGTTGTCTTCCAGTCTCAAATTCAGGTTGAACACCCGTTTGTGGGTCAACCGGCAGCGGCGGATATAAACAATGATGGCTATTTGGACATTGTTGCCGCTTCCCGCCACAAAATCTATGTCTTCAACCCCAACGGTACTCTGGTCACAAATTACCCATTGGTGCGGGAGTCAACCTATACCGTTCAGGAACTGGCAGGAAATTGGATAATCACTTACGATGTACCATTTAATTATTCTTCTTCACCGGTAATTGCTGACTTGAATAACGATGGAATCTTAGATTTGATTATTGGTTCACCACAATACGGAATTTTAGGTTACGACGGCAGAAACGGCAAACTATTGCCGTTTTTCCCCTTACAGACAACCGCACCGGTCAGTGCAGTGCCACTGGTTGCTGATATTGACAACGATGGTGTAATAGAAATCGTTGTCGGTTCGGACCAAGGGGTCTTTTATGCGTACAAAATTCCTCATTCGGCTAATAAGGCTGTTTGGTCATGTGCCAATTATGACCCTTGCCACACTGGATTTGTTCCCCTTTCCCATTTAACCGGTTTCCCGCCTACTTCAGAAAATCCTGTTCAATCTTTTTATGTCTATCCCAATCCTGCAGGAGACAGGGTGACGATTCGATATCGACTGGGTTCTAATTACAACAAGGTGTGGTTGATGCTGCTTGATATGAGGGGAAATCCGGTGATTGACGAGTTTGAAGGTCATGTTGTCCCTTTGCTGGACAATGAAATTCCCGTTGATTTAAGAAACGTACCTCCCGGACTTTATGTTGTTCGGTTGCGGATTGATAATGGCAATCGTGATATCATTCGCTTTGCCAAACTGGCGGTTGTGCGATGAGCCTGACTGCTCTTTTGCTCGGTTTGCTGCTCGCGGCGGAAAAAACTCATAATATGTTACCGCCCGAGCGAATTGTCCAAGAACGCACGCCCTTGAATCCCCGGCCGCTACCGGCGATTTACCCGCGACCTGGTAAAGGCGGTAACCGAAGAATTTATTACGGCAAAGAGTTGGTCGATAGTGTTATTAAGAGCGACTTTGTCTGTAATGACGATTCCAGCGGGGGATGTAAACACATCGTTCCTGATGTGGCTATTGGCGCTAATGGAGAGTTTATTGTCACCTGGTGCGATTTTCGGGATGGCGATGCCGATGTCTGGTTCCAGCGATTTAATGCCGTTGGGCAGCGCATTGGGGTTAATGAACGGATAAACACCGATGTAACTTTAGGATGGCAGGGTGACCCGGCGGTTACAATCGGACCAGACGGTGGCTGGGCATTTTCCTGGGAAGACCGAAGGGAGATTGGGAATTCCGATGTTTTTGCGCAACGGTTTGACTCTACCGGTAATCGTCTTGGTGACAATTTTCGGGTAAGTGACTCCGGTGTTTCCGGTGACCAGAGTGTTTCGGCAATTCATACTGTGCCTGATGGAACGACAATCATCACCTGGGACGACCGCCGTTATGGTTTAACCGGAGACATATTTGCGCAACTTTACAATCCTGATGGTTCAAAGCGCGGCACCAATTTTCGAGTCAATGACGACCCGATTGGTTTTGGAAATCAGTATGAACCTGATGTTAGTGGAGACGACTCTAATAGATTTGTTGTTGTTTGGATGGATGGTCGAAGAAATAACTGGGACATCTTTTTACAAAGATTTGACGCGAACGGTAATCGCTTGGGTTACAATGTTCTGGTTACTCCTGACGACAGCATTCAATGGACGCCTCAGGTCGCCTGTGCTCCAGCAGGGTGGTTTGTTGTAACCTGGGATGACCGACGAGGAATGAATTGGGATGTTTATGCCCAGATTTATAGCGCTAACGGCGAGCCAATCGGTACCAATTTTCAGGTTAATACCGACGCCGGAGGTACTGACCAGTACGGCAATGCTTGTGCGATAAATGGCTTTGGAGAGTTTATCGTTGTCTGGACCGATAAAAGAAATGGTAACGAAGATATTTATGCCCAGAGGTTTAACGCCAGTGGCAGCAGGATAGGTGTTGAGTTCAAAGTGAACGACGATATTGGTTTGGCAGCGCAAAATACACCCGCGGTTGTCGCCGCTCAGGATGGTGGATACTGGATATTTTGGAGTGACGCCCGGAACGGCAATTTTGACATCTACGGACAATACTTAACGCGCGACGGTGTGCCGCGTGGTGCAAACTTCCGGATTAATGATGATTATGCCAGTTCTCACCAGCGGTGTTCTTCAATTGGAATGGAACGGAAAGGAAACATCGTTATCGCCTGGGAGGATGAGAGAGGGGTTTCCTGCGATATATATCGGACGGTGTTCGATTCGTCCGGGAACGAACTTGCTCCCAATCTGCGGGTTAATGATGATGCGGGCGGCGCCGCCCAGTATTATCCAAGTGTTGCCGGTGGCAATCAGAAGTTTATTGTTGCCTGGTTTGACAATCGGGTTGATGGGGACATTTACGCTCAATTTCTTGACTTTTCCGGACAAAAACTGGGCGGTAACTTTCGCGTCAATTCCGATGTCGGCAACAATTTTCAATGGTATCCGTATTGTGCAATGGATTCGTTCAATCGTGCCGTGGTTGTCTGGATGGACTATCGGGACCGGCAATACCGAATTTACGCCCGGCGCTATGACGAGTCGGGCAATCCAGTTGGTGAAGAGTTTTCAATCGCCGATACCGCGGCAGAAGGTGCCTATGCAAGCGTTGCGATGAATTCAAACGGCTACTGGGTTGTATCCTGGATGGACAAACGCGATGGGGATTACAATATTTATTGTCAGTTGTTCCGAAACGATGGTTCAAGAATCGGCAACAATATCAGGGTCAACACCGATCCCGGTAGGGTGTATCAGGGATATCCTTCCTGTGCGATTGCCGAAGACCGCACCATCGCCATCGCCTGGGAAGACACAAGAAACGGCGATTACGATGTTTATCTTCAGTGGTTGGATTCGCTGGGCAATTTGCTGGAAAACAACGAGCGGGTAAATGATGACCCTGGTGGTAGTGACTGTTATTCCCCAAGCTGTGCATTTGACCAACTGGGACGGTTAGTTGTTTTATTTAATGACGAACGGGAGGTTACCGGCAATCCCCAGATTTACTGTCAGCGTTTTCGCGCCGATAGAACCCGCATCGGCACCAACGCCAAAGTAAATGAACCTAACTACTTTCCGAAAAACACCCATTGGACAGTAGGGCAGAGCGTTGCCGCAAATAGTTCTATTATTGCCTGGACCTGGACCGACAATCGGCGCCATCTGGGTTGGGACATTTACGCCAAATTGACCGATTGGAATGTGATTGGACTTGAGGAGAAACGGTTGAACAATCCAGTACCCAGTATATCAAGGATTTACTTGCCCTCTATCATCGCTAATCAGAAACAGTTCACAATTGAACTTCCCAGTAATGTAGCGGTCCAGATATACGACGCTGCCGGCCGCCAGTATCAATGTAGAAGAACGGTTAACGGTCAAGTGTTAATGGACCTCGATAAGTTCAATCCCGGTGTGTATTTTTTGATGTTCCGGCAGGAAAAGGAAGCGGCGGTTAGAAAGTTAATTGTTCAGTAGTCAGGAGGAGTGATGAGTTTAATTTTTACATTTATCATCGTCAGTTCAGTACCATCCGTTGCCAAACCCTCGACGAATCCGTCAATTGGTAAAGCAGCAGTTGCCTCATTAATTTTACCGGGGACCGGGCAGTTGATTTCTGGCGTGCGCAATCGGGGAGAAGCGATGCTCTGGATGGACGGCGTAATGTGGGTCGGCTGGGCTGGTTTTTCCTGGTACAGGAATAGCAAAGAGGAAGATGCTCGGCTTATTGCCAAAAAGTTTGCCGGCGCAGACATTTCTATTAAAAACCCCCAGTATTACCGGGCGCTTGAGCGCTACAGGAGCAGTTCGGAATACAACGAAGATATCCGCCGGGTTGCAAGAGAACTTTATCCCAATGACCCGGATGCCCAGCGTCGTTATTATGAAAGCCACGGTTATTTCGGCGAACAGGAATGGAACTGGAGCTCGGACTCGCTGCGGATTTACTCTTACTGGCAGACAAGACGGGCGGCACGCGCCGCGGGGATGACGGTTAGTTTTTTGACCGCAGGTCTGGTCCTGAATCGGTTAATCAGCGCATTTGACTGTTTGTTTTTCCTGCCAGAACAACCGCTGAGTAAAAGGGTAGAGGTTAAACCCGCACCGGCAGATTTTGGGCTCGCGTTCTATTGGCATTTTTAATCTGATGGCAGAGATGACAAAAGTTGATTATTTAGTAATCGGTTCGGGTATCGCGGGCTTGTGGTTTGCCTGGAAAGTTGGCGCAAGAAGCAAAGTTCTAATCGTTACGAAAAAAGATAGTGCCGAATCCAATACCAATTATGCTCAGGGCGGTATCGCCGCAGCGGTGGCGCAGGACGACAATCCGCAACTCCATTACGAAGATACGATGCGGGTCGGAGCCGGGTTAGCCCATCCGCAAATTGTCCGGATGGTTACTGAAGCCGGTCCGCGTTTGGTCCGAGAGTTGTGGGCTTTGGGGGTAAAGTTTTCGACATCAGAACAAAAGCCCGGGGAACTGAGGTTTGAATTAGGTCAAGAAGGAGGACACCGCCGGCGCCGAATTGTTCATGCCCGCGATGCCACGGGCGCCGAGATCGAGCGGGGATTACTTCAAGCGGTGCGTTCCCATCCTGATGTAACAATCTGGGAAGAACATTTTACCGTTGACCTTATTATTGACGATACCGGCGCTTGTTGTGGGGCGTTTATCTGCGACAAGTCAACCGGAGCGATTAAGACGGTTCTGGCAAAAGTCTGTTTGCTTGCTACCGGGGGAATCGGGCAGGTTTATCGTCATACAACCAATCCGGCAATTGCGACCGGTGACGGTATAGCAATGGCGTTTCGTGCTGGTGCGAAAATAGCCAATATGGAGTTCATTCAGTTTCATCCGACAACGCTGTTCGGCTCCCGAATTGATGACCGGGTTTTTTTGATTTCCGAGGCGGTTCGGGGTGAAGGCGCCGTATTGCGAACCAAAGACGGCAGAGAGTTTATGCCTGCCTACCATCCTGATGGCTCGCTGGCACCGCGCGATGTTGTTGCTCGGGCGATTGCCGCCGAACTGACGCGGCGGGGCGATGAGTTTGTTTTGCTTGACTGTTCTCCCATTCCGGCAGAAAAGGTTGTAACACGATTTCCGACAATTTACCAGACCTGTTTGAAACTGGGTATCGATATTACTCGGGAGCCAATTCCGGTAGTTCCGGCGGCTCATTATGTTTGTGGCGGTGTGCAGATAAACTCCTGGGCAGAAACCTCGATTAAAAATCTGTTTGCCGCCGGTGAATGTGCCTGTAGCGGGTTACACGGCGCGAACCGTTTGGCGTCCAACTCCCTTCTTGAGGCGCTCGTTTTTGCCGAGCGGGCGGCAATCCGGGCAAAAGAACTGGTTACGGAGTTAAAAGTTGAGGGTAATTTTTTGCCGCTGCCTTTTTCCGGCGTTGAAAACAGGCGCAGTCAAGATGAGGAGGAAATCGTTAAACAATTACGAGATACGATGTGGCGCGATGCTGGGATTGTTCGCACCGATGCCGGTCTTTACGAAGCGGAAAACGAATTAATGAAACTGATAAATCGGACTGCGGAATTGATGAAGCGCGGTAACCCCGGTGTTTTTCTGCTGGAGCTGAGAAATATGCTAACCGTGGCTTACCTTATTGTTAACTGTGCCCGGCAGCGTCCTGAGTCTCGGGGCTTACATTACAACCAGGACCACCCGTTGCCCGACGAACGCTTCGAAAAAGATACGATTATTTCCGCACGAGAGTTAAACAACATTTTTAGCATTTGAGGAAAAAGAGGTTTGCGGTTAGTAAATCTTTAGCGGCGGCGGTACTTGACCGTTTCAGCCATTACCTTCTCGTAGAAAGAGGGGTAACACCAGTATCGGCACAGTGCTATCTTACCGATATAAAACAGTTGTATGCATTCAAGCCCGACATCGCAAAAAATCCCGATTCGATAAACGCAAAGTTATTGCGTGAGTTTGTTCAGGCGCTCTCGGACTGTGGTATAACCACATCGACATTTGCTCGTAAGTTGAGTTCTCTGCGTGTGTTCGGTGCTTTTCTTGAAACGGAATACAACATGCCCGACCCTGCCCAGGAGTTGAAGTTACCACGGCAGAAGCGGCGTCTTCCCGAGACATTAAGTCAAAACGAAATAACACAGTTGATAGAAAACACGAATAAAGCCCCGGACCGGTTTTGGGCGCTTCGGGCACGAGCGATGCTTGAGGTTGCTTATGGCGCGGGTTTAAGGGTATCAGAACTGCTGAATCTTAAAACAAGTGATATCGATTTCGTTGAGCGATTCGTGCGCGTTTTTGGTAAGAGGTCTAAGGAGCGGTTGGTACCGTTGGGCAAACCGGCTTTGCAAGCGGTTAAAGATTACCTAACCCTGGCACGGGAACATTACGCTCGGGGCAAAATTACTCCTTACCTATTTCTGAATCGGAGAGGGGGGAAGTTAAGTCGCATGGGGTTCTGGAAAATCCTCCGGCTGTGTGCCCGTCTTGCCGGCATTGAACGACGCATTACCCCTCATATCCTGCGCCATTCATTCGCAACTCATCTGCTGGAAGGGGGTGCGGATTTACGGGTTGTCCAGGAGATGCTCGGTCACGCCAGTATCGTTACAACCCAGATTTACACCCACATCGACCGGACTTACCTGCGCGAAGTTTATCAAGCCTTCCATCCCCGGGGCTGACTTTTTAGAATTTTATATTAAAGTTACGCCAAATGTGCCCCGGACAATTTTACCAATTATTTTTGACTGCGGGATACGATGGAGGATTTTCGCCCCATTTTCCGGCGCGACAAACAGAACCATACCAATCCCCATATTGAAGGTGCGATACATCTCTTCATCCGGAATTGACCCTAACTTCTGGATTAACTTAAATATCGGCGCCGGTCGCCAGGCAGATTTTTTGATGATACAGGATGTTTCCGGGGGCAGGAGCCGACTGATGTTGTCGTAAAAACCACCGCCCGTAATATGGGCAAGCGCCTTGACTTGGTCAAGAATTGGATAAATCAATTTGTAATAAGACCGGTGGGGACGAAGCAGTTCTTTACCCAATGGGTGCTTGAGACCGCGAACTTTTGAATGAACGGTTAAACGATTCAACGCAAAAAGGACCTTTCGGGCAAGTGAGTAGCCGTTGGTGTGAAGACCATTGGACGGGATGCCAATCGCTAAATCACCGGGTTTCAATCTCTGAGCATCAATTATACAATCCTGCTCAACAATGCCCACGATAAACCCCACAAGGTCAAAATCGCCGGTTCGGTAAATATCGGGCATCATTGCGGTTTCGCCTCCTACCAGGGCGCATTCATTTTGCCGGCAGGCTCGTGTTAAACCTTTTATCAAGTAAAGCAGCTGTTCATTGGACAAGTCTGAATGGGCGATGTAATCGAGAAAAAATAGCGGCTGGGCGCCGAGCGTCAGAATGTCGTTGACGCAATGGTTGACGATGTCAATGCCGACGGTATCAAAGACACCCATTTCCCGGGCAATAATAACCTTGGTTCCCACGCTATCGCAACTGGCGACAAGAACCGGGTTACGCTTCCGGGGCAGTTTGAAAAGCGAGCCAAACAGCCCGACCTCAGAAATGACCTGGGGCGAAAATGTCTGCTTTACCAGCCGTCCAATCTCTTTTTTGACGGCGTTCATCCGTTCGATATCAACACCCGCTTCTCGATACAGCATATGTTAATTTAACATAGGTCGCTCTTGAGGTCAATAAGAATAAAGCCAAGGTGAAAAGTCCGGGCGGTTGCTAATCGAGCGGACGGATAAAAAAATGGTAGGTCCGAAGCGGGTCCGGGCGAAATTTTAACTGCCAGTAAAGCGAAATTACCGGATTACTGCTGAATGAGGCAATGAATGCGACTTTGCAATTTTGGCTCTTAAGCCAGTGGAGCGCTTTAAGGAGCAGGGCGGTGCCAATTCCCCGGCGGCGCATGCTCGGAATTACCCCCAACTCCACAATGTCAAAACTTTTTTCGCGCGTGTTGCTGGTGTTTGAAAAAATTATCAGATAGCCCACCGGTTTATCTTTAAACTGGGCAATCAGGAACTGTTCATTTTTAAAGTCCGGGTTTCCCATTTCAATGTCGAGATGGGATTCATCGATATGTTCTCCTTGATTAAGAGGGTCGTCAAACGCCTCAATACCAAGGGTGTCGATTAATCTTTTTTCTTCGGGAAGACGGGCGGTCCGGATTGTAACTTCCGCCGGCAAACGAATCTCATCTAAGGATTCAAGATTATGCCGAAAGCCCAGCATTGAAACCGGATGTTTCCGGAATCCGAGCCGGCTGATTATTGGGGGGTGGATATAATCTACGCTACGATAGAAGATCAGTACTTCGGAAATTTTCCCGCGCTGTGCCAGATTTCGGGCGATACGGAACAGTTCTTCAGTCAGTTGTTTATATTTTCCCTCGTCGCGCGCTTCCGGACCAAGGAATAACCCCATATTGATTACATAGCGGCAGTGCCAGGGTACGCACCGCGCCCATCCGTAGCCGACAATTCGTTTATTTTGTTCTAAAACCAGACCGGCACCGTCCTGTAACCAGGGAGTTTCGAAAAGTCTAATTATCGCTTCAACCGAGTAAATGGGTTCAGAACCCATTTCGGCGTAAATTCTATCGGTCAATATTCCCACCTGATAAGCATCGTTTTTCTCCAGAGGTCTAATTTTCAGTGAAGATGTGGTATCGTCACTCATATTTTGCGCCCTTTTCGTTTTAAAATATAACAATTATTGTTAAGATGTCAATAATTTTGCTCCCGTGTTCGTTGGGCTCATTTATCAAAAACCTTGGCGGTTAATTTTTCTGTTCAAGAGACGCACGACCTGATTATACCTGTTGGGGTTGGACTGTCTTCGTCTCCGGACAACGTTTTTGCGTCACTTTCTTAATTACTACTATTCTAAAACCGGTCCTGCGGGAAATGGGTTGTATACTTTAAAGTATAATTTCAACAATATCGGGCTTAAGAATAACATTCTGAAATTTAATAGATTAAGCCGTTTTGCGCATATTTTCCTTACCCAACCCCGGGGTTATTCCCGGGATAGTATGGGAAATTGTAAGAGGGGGTCTAACAATTATCGTCTGTTGACTTAAAATACGTGTTAACTATGATAGTTAAATGAAGATTCTCGAGCGGGAAACCGTCAAGCAACTCCTGCCAGCTTTTTTATTTGCAATTGTCGTCTTATCTTTTATCTTGCTGATGGACCGGCTTTTTCTTCTTGCCGACTTATTGGTGCGTAAAGGTGTACCGGTAAAAATCGTCGGCGAAATAATGGTACTTTCTTTACCCTTTGTTGTTAGTATCAGCGCACCTTTGGCGGTGTTGATTGGGGGCGTAATCACCTTTGGCCGAATGGCTCAAGACAACGAAATTACCGCGATTCGCGCCGCGGGCATTCCCACCTGGCGGGTATTTGTTCCCGCACTGGTTTTCGGGACGCTGCTGATGCCGTTCATGGCTCTTTTCAACGGGTTTGTGCTTCCTGAATCGCAATACAAGGTTCGGGGGCTTTTAACCGATATCGCTCGAAAAAAACCTTCTTTACGCATTCAGGAGCGGGTATTCCTTGACGACTTTCCGGGCTATATGGTGTATATCGGCGCCATTGATGAAAGACGTTCCCAGATTTCCAATGTGATGATTTTTGAAAAGTCACAGGGTAAGGGCACACCGGCGTTTATCACCGCACCGCAGGGTAAAATCGATTATACGCCCGATGACCGTTATATGATTTTGTCTCTCTACAATGGCGAAATCCACGAACTAACAACGAACGGTAATTATCGGCGTTTGGAGTTTCAGCAGCATACGATAAACATACTGACCGACGACGAACTTGTCCGCAGGAGTCGCGACTATCGGAGTGATGACGAATTGCGGCTCGTGCCGTTACTGAAGATAATCAAGGAAAACAGGAAAGCGGCAGCGGATTTAAAAAGGCAACTGGACTCATTAACCCACCTGGGTTCTGATAACGAAGCGTTGCAGTTTAGGCGGGACGAAATCAAGACGAGGCTGCGTTATAAGAACGCTGAGTTAGTTCGCTCTTTGACCGAACTCCACAAACGGCTTTCTCTTGCCTTTTCGGCGCTTTTTTTCCTTATGTTCGGGGCTCCTTTGGGGGTAGTTTTGCGGCGCGGCGGTGTGGGAACCGGCTTTATCGTTGGCTTGATATTTTTTGCCATTTATTATGTTATGCTCCTCGGCGGTGAAAATTTTGCGGAGAGTGGCCGGGTAGCGCCCTTTTTAGGGATGTGGCTACCCAACATTTTGCTCATCTTACCGGTAACTGAACTTATCGCGCGGGCGTTTTTTGAGATTTCTCTCAGTCAAAAGGTTATAACCGGCCTCGGGTTCGGGAAAACTTTGCTGCCGAGATGAAGATAATTTACCGCCATCTCCTTTACGAACTTATCAAGTTTACCTTTCTGGCGCTTTTGAGCGTTGTAACCATCTATCTTTTAATCGACCTTTTTGAAGAGTTGAGTTATTTCACCAGTCGTAAGGTGGGGCTTTTGGTCATTCTTCGCTATTATTTTTATAGCCTGCCGACCGCGGTTGCGCTCTTGTATCCGGTGAGCCTTATTTTAGCAATTTTTGTTGTCTACGGACAGATGACCCGGAACAACGAAATTGCCGCTTTCAAAAGCGCGGGCGTGGTAATCTATCGCCTGTTTATTCCGGGCATAATCATTGGAGCGGGAACCGGACTCCTGTATCTAATCGGAAATGAGGTTATAACCGTTCCGTTTAACCGGTATCTGAGTGATTTGCGCCGCTATGTTATTGAAAAACGAACTGTGCCTGTTGAACAGCGCCAGATTGATGTCTACCGGATTGAAGGGAACCAGGTCCTTTGGGCTCGAGAGTGGCAAAAGACGAAAGAGCAGGCGACAATTAACAACTTTTTGGTCCTGGAACTTGACAAAGAACGGCGTGTTACAAAACGAATTGATGGCCAGACTGCCAGTTATAGCGATAGTGGCTGGGTGGGAGAAAAGGTTGTCAAACGACAATTTTCGCCTGATGGGGGAGAAGAATATCAACAGTTTGCTCGTATTGCGCTTAATGCGTTCAACATTTCGCCTGATAAATGGTTGATGCCCCTGCGGCCGATTGAGGAGACATCAACGCTTTTTTTGCGCCGCTATATTACTAAAATGAAAAAGGCGGGGGAGAATGTGGCGCGCGAAGAGGTTGAATATCACTATCGATTTTCTTACGCCCTCATTGGATTGATTGTTACCCTTTTAGGACTACCCCTGGCGGTAAAACTGCGGCGCGGTGGCGTTATGCTGGGATTGGGATTGGGTCTGCTTTTTTCTTTTCTTTACTGGGGCGCAATTCAAACCTGTCGGGCGTTCGGCTACGCTCATATAATCAGCCCATTTTTTGCCGCCTGGTTACCCAATATCGTTTTTGGTGTAGTTGCGGTAATTCTCGTATTAAAGGCAGAAAGATAGTCGGGCGACGAAGATGTTTTGGGGATTGGGTTTACTTTTCCTGAATCTAATTGCTCCGCCCTTGGTGCATTGTGATGAGGACAGCAACTGTTACTATATCCCAAAAAGGGCGCTAATTGAGAAAAACGCCGTGCCCGGACTGATTGTCCTGCAGTGTTATGGAGCAACCCCGGGTGACCTTGACAGTTTCAAACTGATTGCTGACTCGTTAAATTGGGCGCTGGCAACTTGCTACAGGAGTCGTAATCATCAAAATATGTATCTTAACGACGCTTATATTTATCGGACCGTAAAAAGATTCGTTCGTCGTTATCCGGTTGATTCCACCCGAATTGTCATTTATGGTTTTTCCGGACAGGGGAGTCAGGCACTGGCAACGACTATTCTTCATCCGGAACTTTTTCGGGCGGTAGTTGCGGTCTGTGCTCCCGAAGTCGCAATAACTGACCGCGACGCGCCGCCATTGCTCATCGACCACTTTATATATCTTGTTACCCGGGAAAAGGACTGGAACCGTCAATCAAATTATGAAATGCTGGAGCGGTTTCAATCCCAAGGTGCTATTTGTAACTTGCTGGTTACAAAAGGTGAACACAGCATCGGAACCCTGAAAGAGGTTTTGACCGCCTGTCGCTGGTTGGATAAACAGATGAAAGAGCATTAAAGCCGACTGATACTCTTTAAAAGTTTTAAAAGCTGATTTAAATTAAGGCAATTGACGACATCCGATTTTTCCAGCCATGCCCTTCGGGCGGTAATAACCCCATAGCGCATCCAGGAAAGATCGGCAACGGCATGGGCATCAGTATTAACTGCCAATAACACCCCGGCATCTTTCGCCTTTTTTGCCCAGACATCGTTTAAATCAAGCCGGGCATAAAACGAGTTGATTTCAAGGATTTTTTTGAATTTAGCAGCCCACTCAATTACCTTTTCAAGGTCGATGTCATAACCGGGGCGTTTATTTATCAGTCGGCCGCTGGGATGACCAATGATTTGCACCAACGGATGCTCAATCGCAAAACAGATACGCTTTGTCGCCTCCCGGTTGAATGCTTGATGGATTGAAGCAACGACCAGGTCTAATTGCCTGAGTGTTTTATCGGAGTAGTCAAGTTTTCCTTCGGGTGTAATGTCTACCTCCGCGGCTTTTAACACTCTAAACCCGTTCAGTTTCTCGTTTAACCGGTCAATTGTTTCGCAACGGCGTAGCAGTTCCTCTTCTGTAAGACCACCAGCATAACCGGCGGAAACCGAATGTTCTGCAATCGCAATGTGGGTATAGCCTCTTTTTTGCGCGGCAGTGACAATCTCTTCCAGTGATGAGATACCATCGGAAGCGTCGGTGTGGATATGGAGGTCAGATTTTATATCTGATAATTGAACAAGACGGGGCAGCCTTCCCGCTTTTGCCGCCTCGATTTCGCCCCGGTCTTCGCGCAATTCGGGCTCGATGTAGGAAAGACCAAGGGCACGATAAACTTCGGTTTCTCGTTTCCCGGCAATTTTTTTCTCCCCCCGAAAAACTCCGTACTCAGAAATCTTCAACCCCATTTTCTGGGCTAAAGTGCGCAGGGCAACGTTGTGGTCTTTCGAACCGGTAAAGTACTGCAGTGCCGCACCGAATTCTTCTTCCCGGACAACTCTTAAATCGACCTGCCGCAAGCCACTGTTGGTTTTAACAAGAATTGATGCCTTGGTGTCACCGGCAGAAATCACCTGCTGTTTCTGGGGATATTCAATAAAGCAGTTGATAATCGCTGTCGGGTTTTTGCCGCTGGCAAGGATGTCGATGTCACCGATGGTCTCTTTGCCCCGGCGTAGTGAACCGGCAAATGTTACCTGTTCCGCAACATTAGCCCGCTTAATGTAACTCACAATCGCCTCTGCCAGTTCATACGCTTCGTTCAGATACATTCTTTCCCCGGAACTTTCTGCTGTCTGGATGCTCTGGAGGATGTTTTTGACCTTTTTTTCTCCCATGCCGGGCAATTTTGCCGCCGAACCGTCGGTTAAGACCTTTTTTAAACTTTCAAGGTCTTTAACACCCAGCGCCTGGTGTAGCAGTCGTACAGTTTTTGGTCCAACGCCGGGGATTTTAAGAAGAACAAAAAGGCCCGGCTCCAAGCCGCTCGTTACTTCATCAAGTTTCTGCATTTTGCCTGTAGCCAAATACTCCTGAATCTTTTTGGCGATACCTGAACCAATCCCCGGGATTGTTTCTAAACGATTCTCCCGTTCGAGTTCTGCAACATCTTCTGTTAATTCGGCGAGTACCCGTGCCGCTTTGCGATAGGCAAGAACGCGAAAACCGGTTTCCCCCTTTAGCTCTAAGGCATCGGCGATTTGGTCAAAAATCTGGGCGAGTTCTTGATTTTTCATATTTAAGTTGCGGGTGAAGCACTAAAAAGCATCTGGCCACGATAATAGGTCGCCAGTATCCGCGCACTGAAGTCGGTCCTCGGGTCACCACTGAGGATGACAAAATTTGCCTCCATGCCCGACTCAAGCCGGCCGGTGACATTCTCGATGCCGAGCGAATAAGCGGCATTTTCGGTAAAAAGCGCCAGTGCCTCAGGACCGGTGAGCCTTTGTGACTCGTTGGGTAAGTTCATTGCTGCATAGATGCCGTGCAGCGGGTTAATGGGCGTGATTGGCGCATCGGAACCGCCGGCGACAACAATTTTGTTGTCAAATAAGGTTCGATAGGGGTTGGTATACCGCCACCGTTCGCCGAGACGTTTTGCATACATCCCTTGTGGTCCGCCCCAGGCAATCTCAAAAGATGGCTGGACAGAAACAATTAAATCCAGCGCCGCAATTCTTTTAACTAAATCGGAAGAAAGCAGTTCTGCATGTTCAATCCGATGCCGCAGATGCTCTTTTAGGGTTTGGCAGGCGACCTGTTCGTGACAGCGAACTATTTGGGATACGGCTCGGTCGCCGATGGCATGAAATGCCGTTTGCAACTTCATTTTAATCGCCCTGAGGAGAAAATCGATTATCTTTGAATCTTCTTGATAAAGCACCCCCTGGTATCCTATCGCATCGGCGTAATCGGCAAACAGGGCAGCGGTATGGGAGCCAAAAGACCCATCAACCAAAAGACAACCGCCGATGCGGGAAAGGGAAAACTGTTGAGCAACTTCTACCTTCCAGGTCTGAAGGAAAGGAATCATTTTAATCGGTGCACTACCGAGGGCATCAAGCAGAAGCGCCCACTCATTTTCGGTAAGTTCATTAGAACCAACCAGCGCACCTAAAGCAACAACCCCATTTCTGAACGCGGTGCGGGCGGTAAAGTTGATTGCCTCGCGGATGATTTCTAAGGGCAAGAGCCGTTTCCAATTTGCCGAAAGTAACTCGTAGGCTTTACCTCTAACAACACCGGTTGGTTTACCCGCACCATCGAATTCAACGCCGGGGCAATCTGTTTCCGGCAGTGCTTCCAGTGCTTTTGAATTCACTGCCGCAGAATGGCCATCAACACGATAAATCAAAACCGGGGCTTGATTGTTTAATCGGTCCAGTTCCCGTCGATAGGGATAACGATGCTCTTTCAGTCGGTCCGGTTCTAAATTAAACCCCAGATATATCGGGGAATCGGGCATTCGTTCAATGCTTGTTTTTAAAATTTCTAAAACATCGGCAATTGAACGGGCGGCAGAAAAATCAGGATAAATCATTCCTAAACCAGTTTCCAGCGGATGAGTATGCGCGTCGATAAAACCGGGAGCGATGTAACATTGGGGTTTTGATTCCGCAGTTGGTATCGTTGCCGTAATTTTTTCTCCTTCAACAATTAGCCGGCCCGGAAAAGGTTTACTCTTAGCGTCGATAATAAGCAAACCTTCAAAACTGGTCATTACTTCACCTTCGCACAATTTTGGCTATAGATTCCACATGGGCGGTTTGGGGAAACATATCCAGCGGTTCCACACTGACACAAGAATACCCCAAATTTTCTAAAAATGCAAGGTCACGGGCTAAAGTCGCGGGATTGCAGGAGACATAGATGACGGTTCGCGGCGACAGTTCAACAATTCGTTGTATCGTATCAGGGGAACATCCTTTGCGGGGTGGGTCAACGATAACCACATCGGCGGACTCAATGTTTTTTATGAGCACAGCAACATCACCCAAAACAAACTCGGCGTTATTGATTCGTAGATTTCGCGCGTTAAAACGGGCATCAGCCACCGCTTCTGGCGCAATTTCTATACCGATAACTTTGCGTACCTGTTCGGCAAGTAGCAAACTAATCATTCCGACGCCGCAGAACAAATCGAGTACTACCTCATCTCCTTGCGGATTTATAGCTTTAATTACCTTTGAAACCAGTTCTTCAGTTTGAGGAACATTGACCTGGAAAAACGAGCCGGCTGAGACGCGGAACTCTTTTTGTAAGATTTTTATCGTGATGTATTGCCGCCCCCAATGAACGATATTTTCGCTGCCGAGGACTCGGTTTGTTAGAAGCGAATTTATATTCTGGACAATCCCGGCCAGAGCAGGAAAGTCAATCAACTTAGAAACGGTTTTAGGGTTTAACTGCTTGGTTCGCGTTACGATGACCAAAAGCAATTCGCCATTTGTGCCCTTGCGGAGCACAAGGTGGCGGATGTTTCCATAATGCCTTATTTCATCGTAAGGAACTTCGCCAGTTTCTTGTAAGACATCTTTTATCTTATTGCGCAGTTGATTGAACTCTTCTGGCTGGAGAAGACAATCCGGAATATCAATTACCTGATGACTCTGTTTTTTATAGAATCCGATAACCATTTTTTTTCTGCTACCGGCGACAGGGTACTGGGTTTTGTTACGATAACGCCAGGGCGAACTGATAAAGTTGATGTTAGCAACCGGTACGAAGATTTTGCCGATTCTCTGCAAAGCGTCGTTCACGAGCAGTTTTTTAATCACCAGTTGTCCTTCGTAGTTGATGTGTTGTAACTGACAACCGCCGCATTTTCCATAATAAGGACAAAGAGCGGGAATACGAAAAGGCGATGGCTCTAAAATTTCTTTTATCCGGGCAACGCCGTAGTCCTTTTTCTTTACAATAAGCTGTGCCGCGATTCGTTCCTGGGGTGCGGCATAGGGAACAAACACTTTCCATCCATTCAATTCGGCAATACCAATTCCGCCGCCGACGATTCGGTCAACAAAAAGTTCAACACTGCTGGTTGGGGAAAAGGGGATTGCGGAATTTTTTACCATGCGGTTACTACTTGCCGGACGATTTCCCGGGCAAGCTTTTCAATTGCTGTTCTTGCCACCTCCTCTTCAGAACTTCTTTGGGGGTCATAGGGAACTCGGCTGGTAACGGTCCCATTGAAAAATGGTTCGTTTCTTATCTGGTCGATAACATCGACCAAGGCAGTAAGGGTTATTTCGTAAGTAGATACCTCCTGGTTTGAATTGTAAGCCGCGGCTGTTTTCGAGTAGCTGGTGATTGTTGCACTCAATAGGAGATGGGCCTGTTCGATACTGGTAACACGAAGCGAACGGTCAATGTTAAATGCCTTGGGAAGGGCGAATGTCAATTCTTCTGCCAGGCCGGGTTGAGTTGAAGAATTTTCTACAGTTTTTACGGCGATTGTCTTCAAGTGAGAGGGGAGAAGGGACCGGGTTGAGTAACCGCAGCCAATAACTAAATAAAATACCAACAGAAGTAATTTATAAATTTGCCGCATCGCTTGATAAAAAACGAGTGATAGCTTCGGCAACTTTAACACCGGATAGGAACATTCCGCCAAAAATTGGTCCCATTCGGGGTCCTCCAAATACGGCATTTGCTGCCATTCCTGTTACCCAGAGACCAGGAAAGATTTCTTTCGTGTTAAGCAGGGTCAACCTTTCCGCTTCTTCCGCCCACATTGGCCGTTCACCTTCTATCGTCCCGGAAGGGGTTGTCAACCTGACTTTTGCCTTGCGGATAAGGTGATTTACAACTTCGGCGGCGTGGCCCGTAGCATCCACGACAGTTTTTGAATATATAGTAAGCGGGTCAATATGGAGTTTCGCCATTTCTACCGCTGTCCAGTTTAAAACCAGACCCTGTACCCGATTTGCAATTAAAACAACATCCTCGACACTGATAAGGTTAAAAAGCTTTACCCCGCTGCGACATACTTTAACAAGTAACGCCCCCAGGGTTTCGTTGGCATCAGCGACAAAGTATCCCGGACGCTGTTCTACCAATTTTACTTCCAGTTCCTGTAGAATCGGAATCGCTTCTTTTTGAACGACGATTTCAGAAAACATCATACCGCCTCCTGGTAAACCACCGCCGGGTTTGAGCGCCCTTTCAAATACAACCACCTTTATCCCTTTTTCAGCAAGTTTCCAGGCGGCGGTTAAACCTGAAGGACCGGCGCCAACGATTGCGACATCGGTCTCAAGGTTATCAATGAACCGCTCAATCCATCGTTCTACTATTGCTCGAGAAATTTCTACTTCTTTAATTTCCATAAAAATATGTTAAAATTCAGCCGCAATAAGTCAAGCAGGTGAAAAGAGTAGAAAATTTAATAACTGTTTTTAGATTAACCGCGTACGCCGAAAATTATAAAACTTTTAACCCCGTGAACTTTGACAGGCTACATCTATTTACTATAATCAAACCAATGGAAACGCCAAACGGAGCGGAACAGTATCAAGCAGTTACGCAGGAAGGAAAATTACTTGCCGCTTTAGGTTATGTCCCGATGTTATTCTTTTTGCCGCTACTGATTCGCCCGCGAGACAGTTTTTGTCGTTACCATGGCATCCAAAGCGTAATTCTGATAAGTGCGTTAACCGTTTTTTGGGTTGGAGTTTACATCCTTGATTTAATTCTTGGTAAAGTACTCGGAAATGTGATAATTATCGGCTTTATTTTCAAAGCCGCGGCCTGGATATTTCATTATTTTGTCGGGACGATTGTCTCTTTACTTTACATAATATTGTCCATTATGGGCATATTTCAGGCGGCAATCGGTCAATACTGGCGTATCCCGGTAATTGGTGTTTACATAGACCGGTTGCAAAAAACACAATAAACCAGAAAAAGGAGGAAAAATGGCTGAAGAAGAAAAAAAGGTTGAACAGATGTCGGCAACGAATCCCGATGACGATATTGAAAAAGGAAAGGGATTAGCGTGGCTATCTTATTTGTGGCTATTATGGTTAGTTCCACTTCTTGCGATGAAAGAGAACGCCTTCTGCAAATTTCATGTGAAGCAGGGAATCATTTTAACAATAGTTAGCATTGCAGTATGGATTGTGGGCTGGATTCCTTTCATCGGCTGGCTCATCGCCTTTGTTGTCTATGTGTACATCATCGTAATGGTGATAATGGGAATAATTAACGCCGCCAATGGCAAATACTGGACAATGCCAATACTGGGCAAACTTGCCGCCAACTGGTTCAAATTTTAGACAGCGCAAAGCAATACAGTTTCTCTTTTCACCTTTTCTGATAATATTTATTATGTAAACTAAACGGCTTGCTGCCTTCTGTGCCCCGGTTGCTGTTATCCTCTACTGTAACAAACCGCTCTGCTGATAAATGTTAATGAGTTTTTCAGCACATTTTTCCCAGGTAAAATTTTCTAATATGTGATACCGGAGCGCGGGCGTTTTCTGCTTACTTATAGTTTCAAGAAGCCCACTTTGAATTGACTTTTCGTTTTGGGGTTCGATATAGGTGGCATGTTCACCAAAGTATTCAGTGGTACCACCGTATTTCGTAATACATATCTTTGCACCCGCCAAACCTGCTTCCAGTGCCGCTAACCCAGGGGTTTCGTAAAACGAAGGCAGTATGAAGGTGTCACATGCGGCATAAGCCGATTTTAATATTGGGGAGTCCGCTGCCAGCCCGGGAATTAGTTTTATCGAAGGTGTTTCTGATATGATTTTTACACATTCTTTACCGTAGGCGTTATCGAGAACCGGACCAATCAATACCGCATTAACCCCAATCTGGCGCAAAACCTTTATTAAAGGCAGCACATTCTTCCTCCCCGACCCTATATGACCCACATAAAGTACAAAGTCCTTTATTCCATACTCTTTTATAAAAAGTTCGGGTGACGCCTCAACAAAATGTTTATCAACCCCGTTAGGTACAATATGCATTTTGCTTTCTGGTATTTCTAATCCCTGTTTCATTAATTTTAATTCCGCCGCTGTGTTAACTATCACAATATCTGCAAGTTCGCACAGTTCCCGGCAAAAAAAGTGTTCGGTCCAAAATCCGCCTAATTTACGGAGGTAAACAGCGCAGTTAACTTTGAATTTTAAACTTTTGGGGCTGCTGCGACTGTAAAATATCGGTGTTACAATTAGCTTCATTCCTAAGTTTTTTAGCGCCCTTCCTAAATGGTATGTTCCAACATTAGCCCCGAAAAGATGAAAAAATCGATACTCTTTGAGATTGTATTTTTTCCAGGAATCAAACAGTTCAACCCGAACACCTTTTTCTGTCAGGGCTTTTGCTAACGAACTCACCTGCCTCTCAACCCCGCCTCCAAGTACCGTAATCGCGGAAAAAGAACCAAACAAAACCTTCATAATTAACTATTAATGCGTTTTTTCATTTTGCGCCGATAGGTTCGTAACTTTGCCTTTATCAACATTATCAAATCGGATTTTCTGGCATTTAACTCTTGTTTGTTGAAACGGTTAGTTCGATATATTTCACTCCACTTTAGCTCATCCCAAGTTATCATCTGCGTTTTAATAGGAACAAACGCTATTTGACCATTTCGTTCTATCGTTAGGCTGATTTCGGCAGGAGTTTCTGTTGCCTTTAAATCAAACCCCTCGTCTTTCAATTGGATTTCGTAGTTAATCGAATCACGGCGTCGCCACCAGTGGCAGTAATCGGTAAGTGTAATCCAGTTGCAGCACCGTTCTAAACCATACTGCAAAATATCTATTAGTACATCCTGGTAATGAATTATCCAATTCGGATGGTCATAAAGAAAACAAGGTTCTAAACGGGCGCACTGCAGGTCAATTATTCGGGAATAATAGTCAAATATTTGCTTTTTGTTCCGAGTCACCTCACTGAGTCTTCCCAGTGATATCGGATGAACTGGAATCTGCAATACTGTACTGCGCTGTCTATTCACCATTGGCAACTCGGGCAGGTCGTCATAAGAGTATCCGAATTCTGAGGAGTACAGGAAACCCAGTTCGGTATATGCCTGTTGCAGACTTTCGTTCCACTCTCCATAGGGAGCGGCAACTCCGGTCGGCGTCACACCCAATTGATTGAGTATCTCTTTTCCCCGGGCGTAATTTAACTTATTTTGCGTAATATCGGCATAAACCAGATGACGGTGACAGTGCAATTGAATATCTTCGCCTTTTAGGATATTTATTATCGCTTTAAGCCGTGCGTGCTGCTCACCGGTAGTTACAAACCAGGTCCAGCGCATCCCCACTTTTTTTGATATCTTTAATGCCTTTTCGATTAAAGACGGGGAACTGAAATCCGTATCAACCCGGAAACCAAGAGTCGAGGAAAAAGAACCGGGATTGCAGGAGATTTTTATAAAAGGGAGGCCGTTTAACTTGCAAAGGTATTTCAAACAGGCGGTCAATAAACGACGAACACCTCCCCGATCGGAAACGGCAACATCTTCATAAGGGAATCGCGAGAATGGGGCCCAGAATTTTTTGGGTGCAATACCACGGTGTTTTAACAGCGTATCAAGGTGAAAAGGCAGCACAAAAATTTTCCCCTTGCCCGGAATTTCGTGATAATAAATTACCCCCTTGCCCTTATCGCTGAGACCAAAATTTGCCGCATCGGGGACAAAACACGCTGTATTGATATCAACAACCCCGACTTTATCAAGAACACCCGAACGGTCAGGCGCAATGTATCTGATTTTCTTCAAATGGGATTTAAATTCTCTTGGTGCATCACGAAAATCGGCAACAATCAAATGTTTTTCGCTCCGGGTGACAAACAAATATTTTCCTGTTGTATCTGCTATCCTAAAAGGTATACCTTCGCGTTTCAGTAAATCTTGAAGCCGGTCATCAGGTTCGTTAAGAACAACCAATTTCTTAATCCCCTGTTTTCTGGAAAATAGCTCGGTATGTGTTAAGCAACGAATCTTCGGCTATCTGCCAGTTGTATTTTGTCTCTACTGCTTTTCGGCCCGCAAAACCACGTCGAATACTTTCCGCAGGATTTTCAAGAACTTCAACCATTGCCCTGGCGATTGCTTCAGGCTGAGTAGGGTCTACAAGCCAGCCGCATTTTGTTTCATTCACAATCCGGGCAATTTCTGGAAAATTACTGGCAATAACCGATAAACCACACCCCATAAACTCAAAAAGTTTGTTGGGTTGATTGGTCCAATCATTGCCTCGCTCCGGTTGCAATAAAATTAATCCAGCGAGACAGGGTTTTATAATATTAAACACTTCGGCATAAGAAGGTAGTGAGGAAACAAAAACTACATTTTCCGCCAGTCCGTTACGATTAATAAACCCCTTTGCCCATCTTTCAATGTCATCTCTTCGGTCAAATTCACCCCGGACAATTAACTTCACCTGATAAAATCCTTGTTTGACGACCAGTGCCAACGCCTTTAAAAGTTGATGAAAACCTCGGGGGCGACATATCAACCCGGTATAAACAAACCAAGGATTTCGGTTTTGTTCCGGGGCTCCAATAAGTTCAACCGGAGGGTAATTGGGAACTTGAATCGGAATTCGCCCCCGCCGCGAAAAGCGGTGCGCTCGGGCATAATTGGTCTCAATAATCGCCTCTGCCCGGCAGCAGGCAGTATATTCAAGATAACTGACCAACGACCAGCTCAACCAGCGCAACACTAAGGGAAAGTCCCGGCGATCAAGATAGGTTTGCGGAAACCATTCACTTGATTCGTATACGATGTGGATGGGGCGCGAAAATCGTTTCAACCAAAGGCCAATGGCAAGACACCAAGGGTCGAGGCATTGATAGACATCAGCATGTTCTTGAAAAGCCAGTTGCGCAATTTCTTTCACGAGAGCAAACTTGTGCCATCTCTTTCGCTCCGGCACCGCAATGGTTTTGATACCATCGATAAATTCAATCTTGAACTCATTACCTAATCCTATTAGGGTAACCTGATAACCACCCTGATGAAGCGAACGAGCCTCTCGGTCCCAGAATCTACTATATTTAACGGGGTGCGATACAGTCATCATGCAAATCTTTTTCGTGCGCCGTTGATTGTATGCCCGGGAATCAGAATTAAAGCTCAAGCGCTGGTTGTTTCTGATTCGTTGGGATTAGGGCTATTTTCTTCGGCTGATTTAGGTGGGAGTTGTCCGAGAACCCTAAGGCATTCTTTAGCCGTGTTTATATGAATTTCGGCGGTGTCTTTAGTATCAAGCGCATACCCGCCGGCAAGAACTGTTGCAACTGGTATCCCGGCATTACGGCAGTTTTCCAGAACAATTCGGTCTCTTAATGCAAGGCCCCGTTTTGTCAACTTCAAAGTGCCTAACTGGTCGTTGAAATAAGGGTCTGCTCCGGCAACATAAACTATAAGTTGCGGTCGATGTTCTGAAATAATCCTGGGAACCGCTTCTTTCATCAAGCGATTATACTCTTCGTCGCCGGTTTCGTCTTCCAGTCCAATATCCCAGTCCGAGCGTTCTTTAATTGGATAAAGATGCTCCTGGTGAATGGAGAAGGTGTAAACCCTGGGCTCATTTTGAAAAATTCGGGCCGTGCCGTTGCCCTGGTGTAAATCGCAATCAATAACCGCCGCTCGCTCCAGTTTTCCTTCTTTTTGAAGTTTTTTAATTGCCACCGCAATATCGTTGATATAGCAAAAACCTTCCCCGTGCTCAGGAAAGGCATGGTGAAATCCCCCACCGATATTCATTGCCACACCATCATTCAATGCCAGTTGACAGGCAAGAATCGTTCCTGATGCGTGAAGAAAAAAACCTTGAACGATTTCCCAAGTAAGAGGTAACTCTGAACGCACCGTGCGCGAAGTCCAGCGCAGATTCAGCAGATCATCAACATATTCTTTTGTGTGGACAAGCCGAATGTCGTCCACTGATGGTTCCGGAGGCTCTACAAAATCTTCAATACGGGCAAGACCTTGCGCCAGTAACCCGTCGCGTACCATTTTATATTTCTCGGTCGGAAACACATGGACACCAACATTAAATCGATAACGTTCTGAATAAACAAATTTCATTTTTATACACCTTTTTATTTGAATTATAGAGCAACTTATTAACCTGTCAACGCTTTTTTATCCCCTGTTCGCCTCCGCTGCAGAAGCGAGACAAAAGCTTCGAGCCGGGTTACAAAACCGGCTTCACTTGTGTGCTCGTCGACAGAAAGCGACAAAAATGGGATGTTGTAATCGTTACTGATTTGTGTCAAAGTAGGCTGCACTACCGTGCTGGGCATACAGGCAAAAGGATGGATGTGAATTACACCGTCATACCCCGCACGAGCAGCAAGAATCATATGTCCAACGGAATTGGCATCCTCTCCTCCCACACAGTATCGCCAGTAATCTTTTGCTATATCCTGCACAAAGGTCATCTCATTTTTACCAATCCGGAAGCCGTGGAAGCCGAGCCAGCGCGGTCCGGTTAGAAACGGGTCAACTATCGCACCCATCTCCCCTAACCGCTTGATGATGTCAAAATTTACAAACGGTTCAATCGTACAGTAACTCTCGCCAATCAATTTAATTTTGAGAATGGGGACGCGGCCATTTCGGGGCAAACTTTGAAAGCGGTCGGCGATTGATTCCGAGATAAATTTCAACTGCTTTACCGCATTTGCCCGGGCGATTTCCTTCACGACCTCTAAGAGTGTTTGATGACACCTATCCGGATATTTGACAACAGGAAGCGTTTCTCGGGCTGTTTTGTAAGCATTTTCCAGCGTCATTGCTTTCCACCAAGCCAATCGAAACGCCTGCGCAGTTCGGGCAACTGCTTGCGTCACCCTTCCGTTATTCAGCTCTACAATTGCCCGGATAACTTCTTTGAGGCGGTCACGGCGTAGCTCGATGAAACGAAACCGATAGCCCATTTCCTGTAATATCTCCGCCTGCAGCCGGCCGTAGTAACCAAATCGGCAGGACCACGAACCACTCACATAAACTAAAGTATCAGCGCCCATTTTCAGGGCATTGAGCATATTGCCCAGAGTAATTTTAAAAGGTAAACAGATAGTCTCGGGGGCAAGTTGACTACCGATTGCGATAGTGTCTTTGTTGGGTTCTGGGGGGACAACAACATCAGCGCCAATTGTGCGTAAAATTGGCTCAAGTATCAGATGAATATCGCCCATATAAGGAAATGTAACCCTCATGGTTGACTAATGTCCTTTTACTTTAAGTAAATCAATAAAAGCCTCCAGCCTGGTTTTCAATCCCGTCTCGCTCGTATGTTCGTCAATTAAGATTGTAAGAATGGGAATTTTTCTTTTCCGATTTGCTTCTCTCCGTATGAACTCATTTACAACCGAACCGGTCCCACAGGCAAAATTGCTGTACAAAAGCAACCCCTTGATACTTTCGTCTTGAATCAATTGCCGGGCACCAGTAATTAGTTCCAGTTCGTAATACCAGTTTGGAACGGTTTTTGTGAGCGCACTCTGCATAATTTGTTCCTCGGTCGGGAAGAAAACTTCCGGTTTTGTTCCACAACTGACCAGAAATTCAAAAATTTGTCCATTAAGACAATCGTCAAATAAAAGGTAAGGATGACCGATAACGCCGATTTTAAATCCAGAAGGGATGTTCAAATACCGGTCGGCTCTTAGTTTATCAAACATATGGATTGGCGTCTGCAATCGCCGTGTTAGCTCGTCGGCGGTGCGGGCTGCTGCTTGAGCCATCTGGTAGGCTTTTAAAGCATCTTCCTTTTTTCTTCCCAATCTACGGGCAACATTGATGAACGCCATCTTTTCAGAAGAAATTCGTTCATCGATGATTAGTTCAACAATCTCTGTTGAACTGGGGAAAAGGGCTTTGATTAAATCGGGCAGCGCAAGTGCTTTCGGACAGCCAAAATAAAAATCACCCGCCACCTTTCGACAAACTAAGCGCGGGATAAATATCACATCTGCTTTTTCTTGTAACATCAGGAGGTGTCCGAGAAATACTTTAACCGGAAGACACAATTCAGCCGGTCCTATTTTCAGCCCCGCTTCAACTATTTCCGGTGTTGTATTTGGCGTTAAGATGGTCTCAAACCCCAGTTCATTTAAAAAGGTTTTCCACAAGGCAAAATGATGAAACGTATGGAGCGCCCGACATATGCCAATTTGCATCTAAAAAGTATATAACTAACCATCTTACGGTCAAAAAAACCCCTGGTTAGAACCAGCACGGTGGCCCTGCGATTGACTCTTCCAACACGAAAGTTATATTAGTTAAATGCGGTTCTTTGTTTTGAAAGTAATATTGATTTTACTTGTCAACTGTAACACCGGCTCGCAAATTCGTAATTTTCTTTCATCCTCTACCCCTAAAATTTATGTTGGGCGGTATCCGCACTACTTTAGGCTGATGTCAGACGAGGAGATAGAAAAAAGAAAAATTGCTCCTTTAATAAAAGATGGGTTACGGCATCGACTTTGGCTCGAGCAGGAGTTAAAAGCGAAGTTGGGAATTTCGCTCCCAACACCCATAAAATATTTCTATACCGGTTACGATTCGGTTAATCAACGGATTGTAATTCGTTATTTTGCAGCCGACCCGCAACCCTTGCTAACCGCGGGCTGGCAACTTCAATTGATTTATTTGTATCCCGCTTTAGTTCTTGATGAAATATATCTGGATGAAATTCCCTTGGAGTAGTAAGCACCTGCTTGACTTCACAGTTAATTTGTTATACGATTTAACACTGATACTTCGGGGCGTAGCGCAGTTGGTTTAGCGCACCAGCTTGGGGTGCTGGGGGTCGCTGGTTCAAATCCAGTCGCCCCGACCAGATACGACTTTCATCATTTCTGGAGTAATTTGTTTGCTCGCTCGCCTCGCCTTCGGCAACCGCACACCCACCCACCACCTAAAACTGCCGGCGGGCAAAAATTCATTTTCCCCAGACCAATTTTCTTTTTGCCCGCCTGCTTGAGCTTCGCCCTGAAAAAATTTTGTGCGAGCGACGAAAGAAATTAAACTATTCAAAATAATTCTAAAAGATAATTCTTGATTTATCAAATAAATAAAGGCCCCTGACCAAATCTTTTAAGGGGTGTTTTTGTTGTCTTTCATAATAATCAGCAATCTCTATTGCATAAGCAGTTTTTCCTTTATTAAAAATCCCGTTAGTTTTTCTATCACCTCCTGCAAATGCCTCGCTCGTTTTTTTAAAATTATTTTTAATACTTTTTATATCTAGAACTGCTTTCCCTGTTATTTTTGCTAGTTCATCATCAGGGATTAAATCCTCAGTCTCACCTTTTGTATTTACGATAATATTATTGTTTTTCAATTCGGTAATCAAATTGGGATTATTGGAATTTTGAATATTAAATTTTTGACAAACCTTTTTACACCAGGGGCTTTGGAGAAAATCGTTATCTAATAGAGCCAAAAATGGGATTTTAAATGCTTCCAAGACTCTAATAAAGTTTATTAAATTATCCTTTCCATTGAGTTTGATTATTCCTATATTTGCTTTATCAAAATCGCAATAATTATTATCGTTCTCATCTATAGGTGTAATTCTGCCAAGAACAGGCAATAGATGTTTTTCCGTATCACCTTCCACTAAAATAACTTTGTCACTAAAAAACATTTCTGCATTTTCGGCATTTATAAATCTTTTAAAGTGTTCATCTGGTAAAGAGGTTGGCGTTGGTTGAAAAATTTTTGTCATTCCATTTGCTTTGTCAACCCTAATAATTTCTTGTGGGCTGAATGTAGTAATAAGCAACGGAGAATGAGAAGAAGCAACAACTTGTGTTTTATTATCGGCAGTTATTTTTCGCATCAGTTCACCTAAATATCTTATACCATGTGGGTGAATAAATATTTCTGGTTCCTCCACACAAAATAAACGATGTCTTGAGGGTTTATTTTTTAAAGATAGCTCTAAAATTGCAATAATTATCGCACTTTGAGTTCCTGTACCAGTATTTTGAATATTTACTTTTCTGTTACCTTCTGTAATAAACACTTCAAGATTCCTCAATAACTCACTGGGTTTCCCCTCCTTAGTTAACTCAAAATTAATATCATCAACATACGAAGCAACTTTTGCTCCAGATAATAAATGAGATTTTTGAGTGGTAAAAATCTCCTGAATCTTACTATTAATCTGATTCAGTAGTATCTTTACTTCTCCATACTGCGGTGAATCTTCCAAAATATTCTTCATCAGTTGCCCATAATAGGTCCATTTTGAACTACTTAATTCATCGGAAACATCTCGAACCGCTGGCACTTTTAACATTCTGATTAAAGCGAGCCTAACATCTTCTACTTTTCTATGAATCGTGAAACCCCATAATTTAATTTCAAATTGTTGTCTTTGTTCTTGTTCTGTTTCAATTCCGTCTTCCTCGGTTTTTAAATCGCCTGTTCCATTTTGAAGATAATGTTGAAAACTAAAAATTATTTTTATTTCATCAAGATTTTTTCTAGCTAACGCTCCTCTTTGTTGTTTGGTTAAGTTTGGGAGTCCAAAAAGGTCATTTCTATCAGCTTTGGTTATTTCACCAATTGTAAGTTTTATCTCTATCGGTTTTGTTTTATCAAAGAAATCCGCCTCTTCGATTTTAATATAGTTCGGATTCTTCGTCCCTAAAATTAAATTGAGAGCAGAAAAGATATTTGATTTCCCAGCATTGTTTTTACCTACAAGCAAAGAATGTGGAGTATAAAAAATTATATTCTCGGAATTATCTCCAAAACTTTTATAATTTTTAATTAACAGATTTATTACTCTCATAGTGAGGATTTAAATAAGCGAAGATTTGAACAAACCGATTTTATTCTTCTTTCTGCGGCTTTAAAATATTTTTCATCAATTTCAATACCAATAAATTTTCGCCCCAAGTTTAACGCAGCAACACCCGTTGAACCAACGCCCATAAATGGATCAAATACTGTATCTCCTTCGTTTGAGGCAATTTTTATGATATGTTCTAAAACTCTAACTGGTTTTTGAGTTGGGTGAAAGGGATTTTTTACTCTCTCCGGTCCCATGCAGATCGGGGATTCAATAAAGTTATGCATTTCTCTTTGATTGCTGAAATTCCAAGTATGCCCTTTATTCCACATACAAACTATAAGTTCGCAACTATTAAGGAAACCTGCTCGTAAAACTTTAGGCACCGGATTTGTTTTATGCCAAACAACAAACTGAAAAGTATCAAACTCTGGGTCAAATGCTTCATGCCATTTTCCAATAAGATTATAACTACAGAAAGCGAAGATGTTCCCTGTTGGTTTAAGTATTCTTTTAAATTCACTTACCCACTCGCTTGGCTTAAACTCTACCTTATCCCAAGTGGCTACATCATTATTTATATCTTTTCGCCAAGAAAGCTTAATATTTCCAGTTGAATAATTACTTAAATTATAAGGAGGATCAGTAAGAATCAAATCAATAGAAGTTGATGGTATCTCCTTTATTAACTTATAACTATCGCCCAGGAATAATTTATATTTTTTTTCCATATTTTTATCCAAGATATGTTTTCTTAATTGAGTCAAGTGCTCGTTTTATTATCGGCGAACTTTCTCTGTATGCCTCAAGAATTATTTTATAACCTTCATCGGAGCGACAGACAAAATTCCAAAAATCCTTACCAATAAGTAATTCCTCATCGGCAAAAAATTGCCTAACTCTTTCTTGACGCCATGGTTTATTTTCACCGTAGCGATTATAAGCAGTCGCGAAAAATATTTTGATATTAGTTTTTGGAGGCAAAACATTAGAGAGGATGGCAAATTGTTCCAAAATTGCTTCTTTTTCAGAGCGTGCTTTCTTGTTGTCCAAGTCTCCACCAATTTTTAACTCAATTAAATAATGAGCATTAGTTTCTCTATCTATCAAGTAATAATCACTATCATGTCGTTTAATTGGTGCTTTGTCTTTCCCGGCATACGACCGTAAAATCTGGTAGTCTTTTACGCTAGGCCTTATTTCATGTCTTTTATATTTCTCCAATAACTCGGCAATAATTCTCGTCTGTTCTATCTTAAGCGGACCCTCAACGTTTCTTTTTACTTCAAATGAAAGTGAAGCGATATTTATAGCTAAGCTTTCAAGCATATTACCGAGTGAACTATCAAGTGAACGGACAAGAGCAGTATAATATTGTATTTCCTTTCCCAATGCCTCAATAAAGACATTGTGAATTTTCATATTTATCGTTCCTTCCGGATTATCGACTTCCCCTTCATGCCTTGCTTGAAAACCTTGTGCGAAGGACTCAACAGCAGTATGAACTAATGTTTTAATTGTATTTTTATCTGGTGCTTTCATAAATTTTAATCCTTAAATAAATCAGCGACGGTAACGCCAAGAGCTTTGGCGATTTTTTCTAAAGTTTCCACGGTAGGATTTGGATTTTCACCGGTTTCAATTTTAACAATAGTATTTAAAGCCAAATCCGCTTCCTTGGAAAGGCGATCTTGTGATTTACCCTTTTTCTGTCTTAATTTACGTATATTGTCACTAACTTTGTTTGCCATGTTCTTTCCTTGACTTTTGTAAACTATTTTAATACACTAATTATAGTAAACTTACCTTATCTTGTTTATTATAATGATATATAATTTCTTAAACAAAGTCAACAAAAATCAAGGGAGTTTCTACCTGTTGCGCGCACACGGGATGGGTGGGGCAATCGCAACTCCTTTTTATTTCGTCGCTCGCCAAAAATTTTTTTCAGGGCGAAGCCCAAGCGGGCGGGCAAAAAGAAAAGGGGGTCTGTGGGAAATGAATTTTTGCCCGTCCGTTCTTTTTGGGTGGTGGGTGTGCGTCACCGAAGGCGGCGCACAAGTCAGTCGTAATTTTGCTCAAAAATGGTTCGTACTTCGCCCAGTAATTGCGATTAAATTTAATTCGAATCCGGGATTAACTTGCTAAATGCTGTTTTGCCAGCGCAACCAGCTGGGCAAAGTCATCCGGGGATTTAATTGCTACTTCCGAAAGAACACTCCGGTCCAGTTGCACTCCAGCCAATTTAATACCATGCATAAATCGGCTATAACTCAAATCATACGGACGGAGCGCAGCGTTTATTCGTGTTATCATCAATGCCCGGAAAACGCGTTTTTTCTGTTTCCGGTCACGATAAGCACTAAGTAGACCATGCATTACCTGCAACCGGGCGGTTTTGTATAAACGAGATTTGCCTCCCCAATAACCCTTTGCCTGCTTCAACCATTTTTTGCGTCGTTTTCTGGTTGCTGGTCCGGTTTTAACTCGTGCCATTTGATTCTCCTGTTAAAGGTAAGGAACAAGTTTTTTTATTGCCTTGGAACGCGTTTCGTCAACAACTGCTGGACGATGGAGCCGTCGCTTCTGCTTATTACTTTTGGAACTGTTATTATGACTTGTTCCGCTATGACGATGGAGATATTTGTTGTTAGCGGAGCATTTAAGCCTTTTTTTAAGTGAACTTAATGTTTTTATTTTTCGTTTCATTTTGGCACCAACATTAATTGGATAGATTTTTTCCCTTCAGACTGTAACTTAATGTTTCCTTCTACTCGAGCAACATCAGCAAGGTCTTGCCGAATCCGGTCGATAAGTTGATAAGCGAGGTCAGTGTGCAGGACCTCTCTCCCCCGTAGCCATAGCGTAAGTCGGACCCGGTCTCGCGCGGCAAAGAATTCGCGCATCTTTTTCAGCTTCACCTCGTAATCATGGCGGTCGATTTTCATTTTCATTCTGATTTCTCGAACCTGAGTCTGATGCTGTTTCTTTTTTGACTCCCGTTGTTTTGCCTTTTGCTCGTAAAGGTGCCGACCATAATCCATAATACCACAAACCGGTGGTTCTTCTTTCGGGGCTAACATTACCAGGTCAAGATTTTGCCTTCGCGCCAGCGCGATTGCTTCACGCGTGGGCATAATCCCAATCGGTTTTTTATCAACCCCGATTACCCGCACATAAGGAACCCGAATTTGCTCATTTGCTTTCGGTCGGTCCTTAAAAACGTCTTTACTCTGTACCTGCTGCTCTTCCAGAGGTTTCCTCCTTTATTTGTGCTAACACTCTTTCCAGCGGCATATTACCAAGATTACCTTTACCCCGTCGGCGCAAAGAAACCGTTCCGCTTGCTTTTTCTTTAGCACCGACGATGAGCATATAAGGAATCTTCTGCCTTTCTGCTTCACCAATCTTATAACCAATTTTATCATTATTTAAATCAATTTCAACTCTGACATTTTCCCTTTTTAATATTGCTCCCACCTCCCGGGCATAATCCGCTTCTTTATCCGTCACGGTCATTACACGCGCCTGGACCGGAGCAAGCCAGGTTGGGAAGGCTCCAGCATAATGTTCAATTAAGATTCCCACAAATCGCTCAATACTACCAAGTACGGTCCGATGGACCAGATAAGTTGGAAGATGTTCACCTTTGTTGTCCATATAATATACATTAAACTTCTGCCCTAAATTGAAATCGAATTGGCAGGTTGAACATTGAAACTCTCGGCCTAAAGAGTCCGCAAGGTGGATGTCTATCTTCGGACCGTAGAAAACCGCTTCGCCTTCGGCCCGGTGAAAATTTAAGCCCAATTGTTTTAAAGTGTTAATCAGTGCATTCTCCGCTACCGACCACTGTTCATCGGTGCCCAGATAGTTTTCCGGATGTTTGGGGTCGCGTACCGAAAGGGCAACGCTAAACTTATCAAAACCAAATTGCCGTAACACTTTAAGCGCCAGTGAAATCACTCCGTATATTTCTTCTTCCACTTGTTCCTGGGTACAGAATATATGAGCATCGTCCTGAGTGAAACCCCGTACCCGCATCGTACCGTGAAGAACGCCGGAACGCTCGTATCGATATACCGTACCCCATTCTGCCAATCTTAGCGGCAAATCCCGATAAGAGTGGACCTTTGTACGGTAAATAAGGATGTGCCCGGGACAGTTCATCGGTTTCAAGACATACTCCTCATTTTCCACCGGCAGGACATACATATTATCCCGATAATAATCAAAATGCCCTGATTGTCGCCATAACTGTGCCCGGGCGATATGAGGAGTAACAACCAGTTGATAGCCCATAGCAGTATGCTCTTTTTCCCAGTAGTCTTGGATGAGACGGCGTACCGTTGCGCCTTTGGGGTGCCAGAACACCAAACCGGCACCTGCCTCTTCATGGAAACTAAATAAATCAAGTGCCGGTCCCAGTTTTCGGTGGTCACGCCGCTTTGCCTCTTCAATCCGTTCCAGCCACTCTTTCAGCAATTCTTCATCAGGAAATGCGACACCATAAATCCGGGACAGCATCTGTTTTTTCTCGTCACCGCGCCAGTAAGCACCAGCGACACTTAAAAGTTTTATCGCCTTAATTTTTCCTGTATCGGGCAGATGGGGACCGCGGCACAGGTCAACAAAATCGCCCTGTTCATATACCGAAATTACCTCGTCCGGTATTTCTTCGATAATTTCCAGCTTATAGGTCTCACCACGCTGGCGAAACAGGTCAATTGCTTCTTTCCTCGACAGAAACTTAAGAACTATTGGTATCTGCTGCTGTGCCAATTGGCGCATCCGCTCTTCAATCTTGGGTAAATCTTCCTCATTAAATGGCTTGGGAACATCAAAATCGTAGTAAAAACCTTCAGGAACTGCCGGTCCAATCGTAACCTTCGCTTCCGGATAAAGTTGTTTAACCGCTTGCGCCATTAGATGCGAAGCCGAGTGCCAGAATATCTCTCGTCCTTCCATTGAGTCGAAGTACACCGGCTTTACCACAGCATCTTCCTGTAACGGGAACGAAAGGTCGACCAGCCGACCATTAACTATCGCCGCCAGTGCCGCCTTATCCATAAGCACATCACCAGCGGTAACGCCGGCTTCTACTTCTCGTTGGTTACCATTAACAATGACCTTAATCACGCTTCAATCTTACTCAATGTTATCTATGTGTCAAGCATCCAATGACCAGTTGAGAATCACAACATTTTCTTGACACTGTCCATCGTCCATATACACTAAAACGATGGCTTTGACTCCTATCGAAATAAGAAAAAAGGCGTTCCCCGTTTCTTTCCGGGGTTACGCAATAAAAGAGGTTCGGGCATTTCTTGCCATCGTCGCCAATGAGTTCGAAGAACTGCGTAAAGAACGGGCGGCATTGGCAGAAAAAGTTGACGCACTGACTTCCCAGGTAGCCAATTATGAAAAGATGGAAGAACTGCTTAAAGAAACGCTGCTTACCGCCCAGAAGGTGGCAGATGAGATGCGCACCAACGTTGAGAAAGAACGGGAACTAATGGTTGAACGCATAAAACAAGAAGCGGAGAAAATGCGTGCGGAATTAAAAGAGTTAAAAGAGCGCCGCACCCTATTACTTGATGAGATAAGAGGTATCGCCAACACCTATTTAGCAATAGTAGAAAGATTGGAAAAAGGAAGTTATGAACGAGACAAAAATGCTAAATCACTCGACACTGAAACAGCGGATTCAGGAAAGCGTTCAGGCGATAAGAAGTAGAACCGCTTTCAAACCCCAGATTGGAATTATTCTCGGCACCGGTTTGGGAAGACTCGCCGAAAAGGTTGAAACTGCGGTCACCATCCCTTATGCAACGATTCCCCACTTCCCAATTCCCACGGTTGAAAGTCACGGGGGACGGTTAATATTGGGAATGATGAGTGGTAAACCGGTAGTAGTAATGCAGGGACGGTTTCATTACTATGAAGGATACGAACCTCAGGAAATTACCCATCCGGTACGGGTTATGAAAGAACTGGGAATTGATACGCTTATTCTTTCGAATGCCGCTGGGGGGTTAAACCCGGAATTTAAAGCCGGCGACATCGCAGTCATTACCGACCACATCAATCTCACCGGTCAAAACCCTTTAAGGGGACCAAATGATGAAACCCTTGGTCCTCGATTCCCTGATATGTTTCAATGTTATGACCCCCAATTGATTAAACTGGCAGAAGCCGTAGCAGCAGACCAGAACTTAATTTTACGCCACGGCGTTTATGCCTGGGTAACTGGGCCCAATCTTGAAACCGCCGCTGAATATCGGTATCTCCGAATTATTGGTGCCGACCTCGTTGGAATGTCAACAGTACCAGAAACAATCGTCGCCCGGCACGCTGGTTTACGAGTACTGGGATTTTCCGTAATCACCGATATGGGCATTCCTGAGCAACTTCAGCCCGTTGACCTGGCAACAGTTCTGCGGGTAGCCAATGAAGCCGAGCCAAAGCTTACAGCTATCGTGCTGGAAGTGGTAAAAAGAATTTGAAACCAGTCCCGACCCTTAAACTGCTAACTCTGTTTGTCCTGCTTTGCCTTGCCTGTCCGAAAAGAGCCGAAAGAGCAAAGCCATCGACACCCCAGGAGGCACTGGAACAAGCACTATTTGACAAGAAGGCAAAAAGGTTCCAAAAAGCGGAAGAAGGTTTTACCTATTTAATCTTCAACTTTCCGGGAAGTGCCCAAGCAGCCGATGCCCAGTTTTACCTCGCCGACTGTTATTTTGAAAGGAAAGATTATGAGCAGGCGCAAAGTGAGTTTGATTTCTATCTAAAGAACTTCCCCAACGGCCGTTTCCAGGAAGAGGCTGCTTTCAAAAAGGCAATCGCAGTTTTTCGTTCAGCCCCTCCCCCCGATAAAGACCAAAGTAACGTCCTTAAAGCCCAAGAACTTCTCAACGACTTTCTTGAAGAGTACCCAGAATCGCGCTTCCGGGACCAGGCGCAAAACACCTTAAAAGAAATCCAGCTCCGATTGGTACAACGGGAGTTTGATGCCGCCCGACTCTATTTTAAAGCTGGAGAATACAGGTCGGCTTTGATTTATTACCAGTTTATTAAAGAAAACTATCCTGAAGTTACCTGGACAGAAACCGACCGCTACCAGTTGGCAGTCTGTTATTTTGAAACCGACAACAAGGAGACAGCACGCTTGATATTTGAAGAACTGGTTAGGTCTGCAGTCTCGCCACGGATTAAGCGACTATCCCAGCGCTATCTCAATCGGTTAAATTAATGCGGCGTTGTTCGCCTGACAAAACCCGCATCGGGATTTTCGGTGGCTGTTTTGACCCAATTCACCTTGGACATCTGCTGGTCGCGGAGGATGTGTTTATCAAGTTAAAATTAGACAGGCTTATTTTTATCCCAACATTTCACCCGCCGCATCGTCCTTCACCTATTGCTTCTTACAATGATCGGGTTGAAATGGTTAGGCGGGCAATTGCGGGCAATCATTTTTTTACAGTTTCGTGTATTGAAGCGAACCATCCGGGACCTTCTTATACAATCCAGACATTAGCCCACCTTCGCATACTATTTCCGCAGGCGCATTTGTATCTTCTCTTGGGCTACGACCAGTACCATTCAATTGGACGCTGGCACAAACCTTTAGAACTTACTAAAATCGCAAAACTGGTGATTATGAGTAGGCCGGGTGTGCGCCAACCTTCTCTCCTGCCAGGACATAAACCGCGTGATATAATTTTTCTCGATGTAATTCCGGTGGAATTAACCGCCACTTTAATTAGAGAACGACTTGCCAAAGGGGCGTCAGTTTGTTATCTTATACCAACGGCAGTGGCGGATTACATTTATAAAAACCGCCTTTATTTAAAAGAAAAAAACAAAGGAGGATAAGTGTTGGAAGTAGCATTTGCTCAGAATGGAAGTGGCTCTGCACCACAGCCCGCTGGGGGCTTAGGGATGCTCGGGAGCCTTTTACCCCTAATTTTAATATTTGTGGTGCTCTACTTTTTGATGATTCTACCCCAGCAACGGCGTCAGAAAAAGCATCAGCAGATGATTGCCAGCCTTAAAAAAGGTGACCGGGTGGTATTCGCTTCAGGTATCCTTGGTGTAATCACAAATGTTAAAGACAATACATTTATGGTCAAAGTGGCAGAAGGAACTGAAATCGAAGTTGAAAAAGGTGCCATTGCTTATAAACTGGGCTCGGCAAATCAATAATTAACAGAATAGGAACTTGCAAGCCAAGTGTCATCGATGATCGATTTTCGCAATATGAAGGATTATGCAAAATGCCGAAGAGTCGTCCTTTACGGAAATCCGGTATTAAGAACTGTCGCTCAACCGATAACTGAATTCAACCAGCATCTTGAACAACTCATCCAGGACCTGCTAATCACAATGATTAAAAAAGATGGTGTTGGCCTGGCGGCGAATCAAATTGGTGTCCCTTCAGCAATTTTTGCCCTGAATCCTCAGGCTTGCAATTTAGACCGCCCCCCACTTTGCATCATAAATCCAGAGATTGTCGCCACCGAAGGAAGGGTTGAGGAAGAAGAAGGCTGTCTATCTTTACCGGACATCTACGAAATTGTTCCCCGCCCCGAGTTTGTCCGGATAAAAGGTTTTACTGCCGAAGGTAGACCGCTGGAAATGGAAGGTACTGGTCTTCTGGCACGCGCCCTTGTCCATGAGATTGACCACTTAAGGGGTATTTTGTTTATCGACCACATCAGCGAGCTGCGCCGGCAGCTTCTCGTTTCAAGGCTTAAACAACTCGAAGAAATGGAGCGCCAGTTTTGCGAATAGTATTCTTCGGCACCACGACTTTTGGAATACCCACATTAAAACTACTTCATCAGAATGGATTTGAAATTGTTGCGGTTGTAACCACACCACCCCGTCCTCAAGGTAGAGGTCTAAAGCTTACTCCTTCGCCGGTGGAAATTGCTGCCCGGGAACTAAACCTCAAAGTGTTAACGCCCGAAAACCCCAACAGTCAAGATTTTGTAAAAATATTGAGTCAGTATACACCCGACTGTGGTGTTGTTGTCGCTTACGGTTTCATATTACGGGAACCGCTGCTGAATTTGCCCCGATACGGATTCATCAATCTGCACCCTTCGCTGCTTCCTCGTTACCGAGGCGCAGCACCAATTCCTCGTCAATTAATGGACGGTTGCACCGAGTCAGGTATCACAGTTATCAGACTGGATAAAGCAGTTGATTCTGGTGACATTTTGAACCAGGTCCGGGTAAAAGTTGATTCAGAAGAAACGGCGGGCGAACTGGAGACGCGATTAGCCCGGTTAGGTGCCGATTTAACCTATACAACACTGGTCGAAATGAAAGAGGGTAAGATTAAAAGTCAGCCGCAAAACCACAGCCTTGCCACCTTAGCGCCGAAACTCACCTCAGCAGACCGAATTATTGACTGGCGGAAATCAGCCCAACAAATTCACAATCAGATTCGTGCCCTATCACCTGAGCCAGGTGCCGTGACCCATTTTCGTTCCCGTGAAATGATCATTCTTCGTTCTCGTCTTCTCAACAGAAAAGCTGAAGTTGCACCCGGTACAATTATTAACGAAACGCCCGGGTTGATAGTTGCTACGGGAACAGATTTGCTTGAACTGTTATCGTTAAAACCGGCAGGAAAAAAGATTTTGACCGGGAAAGATTTCCGCAATGGCTATCGCCCTTTAACGGGTGAAAAACTGGGTTGAAACTATGAAGAAATTTAAAAAACCTTTGCGTTTTTTCCTTAACCTTTTGCTACTCTTGGCGATATTGGCCCTTATTGGGGGAACGGTTAACCTCCTGATGCCGCTGCTCGTCCAGAAAGGAAAAGAGGTAGCGGTTCCCAACCTAATTGGATTGACGACAGAAAAGGCGGAAAGCCTGCTGGTGAAATCAGGGTTAAAAAAAGGTGAAATCCGGACTGTTCCCAGCGCAGAAGTTCCTGTCAACCGTGTATGCGGGCAATATCCCAGAACCGGACGGCGCGTAAAAATTGGTCGGGAGGTTGACCTTGAAATTAGTTCTGGGGTGAGTAAAGTTCGTATTCCTAACCTCGAAGGTCTACCGCTGGCTAATGCCATAACCGCACTGGAACGCTCGGGTTTTGTTGTAGCTCGAGTGGAGTCAATCCGCACCGCAACAGTTCCTGCCGGGAGGGTTGTTACGCTATTTCCCCCCGCTGGAACCGAAGTGCGCCGTGGAACCGAGGTGGTTATATCGGTGTCAACCAAAACGGGTATGTTTCCAATGCCTAATCTGGTCGGTCTGAACATAGAAACCGCCCGCGGTATTATTGCCTCGCACGGCCTTATCCTGGGCGGAATTAAACCAGCCTCAAGTAATGAACCTCTGGGCACGGTGCTTTTTCAGTATCCGGAAGAGGGTATGGCGGTGCGTAGCGGTGATACGGTTAACTTGATTGTCGTTCAAAATTCGAACAGCAGGCATTAGAAAAGATGGTTAAAATTTCCGCCTCGATTCTCGACTGCAACTTCCTGCACCTTGAAGAGGAGGTATGTGCCGTACTCAACGCCGGCATCGACGCCTTACATCTTGATATAATGGATGGTCACTTTGTTCCCAATCTCAGTTTCGGACTGCCAATTGTCAGAGCGGTGCACAAAATTTCATCGGTTCCGATATACTCCCATCTTATGGTCACTAACCCAGAAACGCTCATTGAAAAGTTTCTCCCTTATTCCGATTATATTATCTTCCATATCGAAGCAACCGATAAACCCGAATTCTGTATCGACATTATTACGGCGGCTAACAAAAAGGCGGGCGTTTCTCTTAATCCCAACACACCCATCGAAAAAATATCTTTTTTACTGGACCGAATCGATGATGTTTTGATAATGAGCGTTTTCCCGGGTTTAGGTGGACAAAAATTTATTCCTGAATCGCTCAACCGTATCAAAAGAGTTCGTGAACTAAGAACTGAAACCCGGACTAATTTTACCGTTTCAGTTGATGGTGGCATCTGCCCGGCAAATTGTCAGGCAGTTATCGAAGCCGGTGCCGATATGCTCATTGCGGGTAGCGCCATCTTCAAAAGCAATGATTACACCCAAACCGTACGTCAATTGCGATGTTTGAAATACTGACCCAGAAACTCACTGAACTCCAGCGCAAACTTCTTGGCCGGGGTAAATTAAGCGCCACCGAAATTACCCGAACTCTGGGGGAAATACGCACCATTCTTTTAGAGGCTGATGTAAACTACAAAGTAGTCGGGCAATTTATTCGGGGAGTAGAAACCCAGCTTAAAGAGAGAGATATCACTGCCAGTTTGAAACCAGGCGAATTAATCACCTATGTCGTTTACCAGGAAATGGTAAAACTTTTGGGGGGTAGCAGCCCAAAGTTTGAACTGAAAAAAAGTCCATCGACAATCAGTCTGGTTGGGCTCCAGGGTACAGGTAAAACAACTCTTGCAGGAAAACTTGCCTTTCGCTATCGCAATCGAAAACCGCTCCTCGTTGCCTGTGACCCGAAAAGGCCTGCGGCTGCTGAGCAGTTGCAGAGTGTTGCCCGCCGCGTTAACTGTGACTTTTATCCCGTTGAAAAAGATGTAATCACCACCTGCCTGAGAGCTCAGGAGTATGCTCGGCAGAAGGGTAATGGACTTTTGGTACTTGACACCGCTGGACGACTGCATATTGAAGAAGAGTTAATGAATGAACTCAAGCTGGTAGAAGAAAAAGTTAAACCGGATATGACACTGCTCGTTCTTGATGGAATGGTGGGCCAGGATGCGGTGAATCAGGCAGCGGAATTTAAAGCCCGACTTACCCTGACCGGTTGCTGTTTTACTAAACTTGATGGTGACGCCCGGGGTGGAGCGGTACTATCGGTGCGCCAGGTCACCGGTCTACCAATTTATTTTATTTCAACCGGCGAAAGGCTGGAAGACATCGAAGAGTTTCATCCCGACCGGCTTGCTTCGCGCATCCTCGGTATGGGTGACATTAAAACCCTCGCTGAAAAGGTACAAAGTGCCACCGACGAAGGCACACAGCGTCAGATGGCAGAAAAGTTTCTCAAGGGTAAGTTCAATCTTGAAGATTTTTTAAATCAACTTAAGACCGTCAAAAAGATGGGCTCTTTCTCCAAACTACTGTCTCTTGTTCCCGGCGCAAGTAACATTGATGTTGACGAAGCGGAGTTTGTTAAAATTGAGGCGATTATTCAGTCTATGACCCCAGAAGAAAGACAAAATCCTGATATCATCGATGGGTCCCGGCGGCGCAGAATCGCCGCGGGCTCCGGGACAAGCGTTAGCGATGTTAATCGTCTGCTTAAAGAGTTTGAACAGGCACGACTGCTTGCTCGACAACTTTCTTCGGGCAAGGGTCCGCGTTTTCGGCTCCGTTAGCGAAAATCTTTAACTAAATTATCCGCTAAGTATCGCCGCTTCTATACATTGAGCCAATCGTTAATCCTTTATGTGGCTGCTGAGTTTAAGTACCTTCCTGCCAAGATGATATGTATTTTTTCTGTTCCCTGGTAAGTCGGTCAATTTTAATATCCATTGTCTTTAATTTCAGTTCCGCAATTTTCCGGTCCAGTTCATCCGGGAGTTTGTAAACTCGTGGTGCTAATCTACCCTGATTTTTGTATATAAACTCAATTGCCAAGGCCTGGTTGGCAAAAGATAAATCCATCACCATCGCCGGGTGTCCTTCAGCCGCTGAAAGGTTAACAAGTCGCCCCTCAGCAAGCAATATCACCTTTTTACCATTGGTCAACAAATGTTCAACGCAGAACCGCCTGAGTTCCCTTTTCTTGACGGTAAGCGCTTCCAGTGCCCGCCGGTTGATTTCAACATCAAAATGACCGGAGTTACAGATGATTGCGCCGTCTTTCATTTTCAAAATATGTGCCCGGTCAATCACATTAACATCGCCCGTAACGGTAACAAAAACATCTCCCCGAGGCGCGGCATCAATAAGTCTCATCACCCGGAACCCGTCCATTCGTGCTTCAAGGGCGCGAATCGGGTCGACCTCGGTTACAATCACCTCGGCACCAAGCCCCTGTGCCTTTGCGGCTAACCCCCGTCCACACCAGCCATAACCACAGACAACCACAGTAGAACCGGCAAATAGGATGTTTGTAGCTCTTAAAATTCCGTCGAGCGTTGACTGTCCGGTTCCGTAGCGGTTGTCAAACATAAATTTCGTATAGGAGTCGTTCACTGCAATGATTGGATACCGTAGTACTCCATCCCTTTCCATACTGCGTAATCTGATAACACCAGTGGTCGTTTCCTCAGTACCGCCCAGCACACCCTGAACAATTGCGCCGCCCTTCTTATGTAGAGTAGAAACCAAATCAGCACCGTCATCGGTAGTAATCTGAGGTTGATGGGCAAGGGCTTGCTCAATGTGACGATAATAACTCTTGCGGTCTTCACCCTTGATGGCAAAGACCGGAATCCCCTCTTTTACCAGAGCGCTTGCTACTTCATCTTGAGTTGAAAGCGGATTCGAAGCGCAAAGCCGGACCTGAGCACCACCGGCGGTTAATGTTAGAACAAGATTGGCAGTTTCTGAAGTCACGTGTAAACAACAACTTATTCGAACATCCTTAAGTGGTTTCTCTTTAGCAAACCGCTCCCGCACCATCTTTAGCACGGGCATAAAATGCTCTGCCCATTCAATCTTGTTTCTACCGGTTGCCGCCAAATTCAAATCGCGGACCTCATACTCGACCCCTTTGAATTTCATTTTAACTCCTTTCTATAAACCAAGTGCCGATTTAACATCAACAACCATATCGGTTTTTTCCCAGGTGAAGAGCTCCAAATTTTTGCCAGATAGTTTGTCCTTTACGATGCGGGGCTTCTGACCGAAGTGCCCAAACACCGCCGTCGGCTGGTAGATGGGCTGGCGGAGTTTCAGATGTTGAATCATGCCTTTGGGCGTAAGGGGGAAAATTTTTCTGATTACATCTTGGACCTTTGTTTCGGGAACACGCCCGGTACCCATCATATCAACAGAAATGTCCACCGGTTCTGGTTTTCCGATAACGTAAGCCAGTCTGATTTCCACTTCATCGCAGACACCAGCAGCAACTAAGTTTTTGGCGATATAACGTGCCATGTAAGCGCCCGAGCGATCCACCTTGGTTGGGTCTTTTCCGGAAAACGCACCACCACCATGCCGCGCCCACCCCCCATAACTATCAACGATGATTTTTCTTCCCGTCATTCCAGTATCAGATTGGGGACCACCAATCACAAACTTACCGGTCTCATTGACAAAGAATTTGGTCCGGCGGTCCAAATACTCTTTGGGTAAAACTGGTTTTGCCACAACATCGATGATTTCGGCACGAGCCTTTTGCGTAATTTTCGTTCCCGTACGGTCGAGAATCGTCTCATCGTGATGGGCGGCCAGTACGACACTGTCGATGCGGCGCGGTAAACCATCTTCATACTCAACAGTTACCTGCGCCTTACCATCAGGTCGGAGATACGGCAGAATTTTCTTTTTCCGGACTTCAGCGAGACGTTCTACCAACCGATGGGCAAGAACAATCGGTAACGGCATCAGTTCCTCAGTTTGGCGGCACGCATAACCAATCATCATTCCCTGGTCACCAGCACCACCGGCGTCAACCCCCTGAGCAATATCGGGTGACTGGCGACCAATCACATTCAAAATTGCGCAACTGTCGGCGTTTAGTCCACAACTACTGTCGACATAGCCTATTTCGCGCAGAACTCGCCGTACCAATTGTTCTAAGTCCACCCAGGCGCTGGTGGTAATTTCGCCCCCAACCAGAACCATCCCGACAGTCACAAATGTCTCACACGCAACCCGACCCCGAGGGTCTTGACGCAACACTTCATCCAACACCGCATCGGAAATCTGGTCACAAAGTTTGTCCGGATGACCCTCAGCGACCGATTCTGATGTAAACTTTGAAATCTTTTTCAATTTACACTCCTTTCCGTCATCATTTAAGGCTAACGTTTATTGTTTAAAAGGTCAAGTAATAGCGGTGCCAGCTTCTCAGCCGTTTCCGGCGGCGTAGTAAGTTCCAACCAAATGGCATCTGTTAGCCCGCGGAACCAAGTTAACTGACGCCGAGCATACTCTTTTGTCTTTCTTTTCGCTTGGGAAATCGCTTCTTCTAAACTCAAATCCCCATCAAGATACCGGAACAGGTCTATATAGCCATAGGCATTGGTGGCATAACTGTTCTGGTTCAACCCCATCTCCTTGAGTCTTCGCACCTCATTCAACAATCCCTGTGCCATCATCTGGTCAAAACGCTCTTCAATTAATCTATAAAGACGTTTTCGTTCCATATTTAGCACCACATAAACGGGAATAAACTCGGCTCTCTTCTGCCGCTCGGCCGTCAGTTCCGAAAATTTCTTACCCGTTAACTCATAAACCTCAAGTGCCCGAATCACACGTTGCCGGTCGTTGGGATGAATTTGTTTTGCCCGTTCCGGGTCAACTTTCATCAACTTTTTATAAAGTTCGGGAAGCGAAGTTGCACTTAGTTGCGCCCGCAAATTCGGGTCGTACTTCGGGACATCAAAAAGGGGGCGAAAAAGCGCCCGCAGGTAAAAACCGCTACCCCCGACGACAATAAAACCACGCCCTTTGGTTCTCAACTCTCTCATAATCTTCAATGCGTCCCGAGCAAAGTCGGCTGCTGAATAGAGTTGGTTCGGCTCAACACAGTCAACAAGGTGAAACCTTATCTCCTTCCGGAGTGCGGTGGAGGGTTTTGCCGTACCGATATCAAGATAACGGTAAACCTGCCTCGAATCCGCTGAAATTATATCAATCCCAAACCGTTTCGCGAGAATTGCCGCCACCTCGGTTTTACCAACGCCTGTGGGTCCAGTTAGAACAAGAACCCTCAAGTTCTGCCGAACCTCCGGTCCAAATCTTCAAGCGTAATTTTGATAATTACCGGTCTGCCATGAGGACAAAAGTACGGTTCCCGACAGGCAAAAAGCCGGTTGATAAGTGATACCATTTCCTCTTGCGTCAAACGCTGGCCCGCTTTGACAGCGCCTTTACAGGCAAAAAGTTTTGCCAGTTCCTGCTCGAGCGTTGCTTTTTCTAAACTGGTTTTAGTTAGTTCGGCAAAAAACTCCCTGACTTCGTCTTTCCCCATAAACGAACCGGCTGGAACACTCTCCACCACAACCGTTCTCCCGCTGAAAATTTTTGTCTCCATCCCCATCTGGCGCAATTTTCCCTTAATTCGTTCATAGGCTTCAAACTCCTCGGCGTTCAGGTCGATAGTTATCGGAAAAAGCAACCCCTGAGGCTTCACATTCTGACGGTTGTTGAGCAGTTCTTCAAAAAGAATCCGTTCGTGTGCTGCATGCTGGTCAACAATCACATACCCCGATGCCACCTGAGCAAAGATATAACTGTTGTGTAACTGCCAGAATTCACCTGGCACCGCATCATCTTGGGTGATTATTTCTTGATTAAACAGCCCGGTATCTTCCAGTTGTGCCCGGCGTTGAATCCCGAGTCCCTTACGCACCGCTTCCGAAATAAAATCAAACAGGAAACGCTCATCTGCAAACCGCACCTCCTGTTTTGTTGGGTGAATGTTGACATCAAGCCGCGCCGGATCGGTCTGAATAAAAACGATAAAATTGGGATGATGACCCGAAGGCATCGGTCCATAACCATCGTAAACCGCTCGGGCAACAACCTGGCTCCGGACTGGTCGGTGGTTGAAAATTACAACCTGAACATCGGAAAAACCCTTCACCTGGGTTGGGTCGGAAAAGAAACCGTGCAATGTGAGCATCGGGTTGTCGACCCGAAATTCCACCATTCCCTCGACCACCTTGCGGTCAAACAGTCCGAACAAGCGCTCTCGATAGGAAGCCACGGGAGGTAAGTTTGCAACCAAACGTTCGTTGCTTATTAACTCAAACCCCAGTTGCGGAAAGACTATCGCATAGTTGCGAAACACCTCAGTTACCATCCGCAACTCGTAATTTTCTGATTTCAAAAAAGCCCGGCGTACTGGCAAATTAAAAAATAGCGCCTTAACGGTTACTGTCGTACCAAGCGGGTGAGCAACCTCAGCAATCTCTTTTATTTCACCGCCCTCAACTTCCAGGCGCGTTCCGGCTTGCGTTTCATCGGTATTGGTTTCAATCGTCATTCGGCTGACTGCGGCAATCGATGCCAGAGCCTCGCCGCGGAAACCGTAGCTCTCAATTCTCGTCAGGTCGTCCACTGAACTAAGTTTACTCGTAGCGTACCTTGCCACTGCCAGCCGGACATCATCGCGACTCATTCCGATACCATCGTCAACAACTCGTATTAAATTTTTTCCGCCCGCTTTTACCTCTAACCTGATTCGCTTTGCCCCAGCATCAATTGAATTTTCAATTAACTCCTTGACCACCGAGGCCGGTCGTACAATCACCTCGCCCGCCGCAATTCGGCGTACAACCTCCTCCGGAAGCGGTAAAACCGGTTTTCTATTCATCTTCTCTTCGGTACTTCCCAAGGTCAACCAACATTCCGTCTTCCGCTGCTAAAACCGCGCATCCTGTGCGCTCGGTTAAATCTCGGGCAAGTTTCCAGGGATGGGCGCGAATCATTGTCATCCCGAAGTGGGTCAATATCGACAGTTTCGGCTTCATCGTTTTTATCAACTCTTCAACTTCAGGAAAGTGGAGATGGTCCAGGTTAGATGGAGTAAACCGAACAACATTATAAATTACAACATCGGCACAATAAAGATGTGCCAGTTCCGGAAAATATGCGGTATCGGCGATGTAAGAAACTGACAATCGGTTGGTTTCAAACTTGAATCCATAAACCTCACCACGGTGACGATGCCTTATCGGACAGGTAAATCGAACCGTGCCAATCTGATATTGCCCACCTTCTTTAAGAACAACAATTGCTTCAAGAAATGTCCGCAGATAACGGAGCACCACCGGGTCATCACCTTCGAGTGCATCCTGAGGCGCAAAAAGTTTTCCCCGCGGCTCAGTTCCCCCCATCGTCATCGCTTCAATTAAAACATTGACATCAGCCGAATGGTCGAGATGGCGATGGGACAAGATAATTGCCGCAAGTTTCGTCGGGTTAAGTTTATGCCGACTGCTGGTTGCCCGAACCAACGCTCCAGGACCGGGGTCAACAATAAACTGGGTGTTTTCGAGCGTAAACCAGATGCCGCCCGAAGCCCGTACCTGCTTTGCAATGACAATCCTCGCACCACCAGAACCGAGGAAAATTAAACTGTCCGGTCTTATCTGACTTGCCATTAACATTTAGCATACGAAGGCATAGAAAATTGTCAATTACAATCTGGTTAATTTTGCCAAAGTAAACCGCATCTATCTCTATTCAATGCCCGCAGCTTAATCTCATCAGTGTTTTAACCCCTCTTTTGCTCATTGGATATATACGAAAAAGTAACAGAAAGTGAGAAAATTTCATACCCTCCACAGCCCGGGGGCAATCCTCGGAATAGTCTTCAACACCCTTCAGTTCACCATCACTTTTACCATCCTCTCAAACACCATGAAGTTAATATTCTACACCATTTTGTGCTCTATCTTATTGAAAATCTATATGGTTATGTTTAAATCACTACCAGCAACTATTTCGTGAATTACAGTTCAGGCAATTTTTTATACCGTCTCATATACCGCCGTAGATTGTTACCCCTGCTGTGTTTCAGTGATGCTCTTAAAGTTGGTGGTTGGATATCATTTCCTCTGTCTGTAGGATAAAAATTTACCGTTAAACTATCAGGCTTGTTCGGCACCGTGTAAGAAGTTGAATTCTAAACTAACTTTGTGCCGTTTATTACCAGTTCAAAACGGCAGCGCAGGAAATCGGCAGCACGGCGGGAGATGAGCATCCGACTGAGGAAAATCTCGAAATACTCCATAACCGGCGCAATACCCGTGTCAACATGCAGGTCAAAAACAATTCGGTGATTGACGCTGTCAACGCTGAGTGTCGATTTTTTAACAGCAAAATTAACCCGGTCGTGGATATCAAATTTTATCAATGCCGGATTTCGCACCCGACTGCGATGCACATCCGCCTTGTCGGCAAGAATCAGTGCTGCCGCTATTTCAGAAACAGGATTACCGCCTTCCTCGTGATGATTGCCAATCGCCGCCATTATCTGAGCAACCTCCCCAAACTCCATTCCCAGTCGTACAAGGATTTCTCGCGCCAGCAATGCACTGGTACGTTCGTGGGCTTGTCGGTTCACAACATTACCAATATCATGGAGATAACCAGCAATAGCACTTAACTCTGCAACCTTTTCATCGTAGCCCAGTTGAATAAGGATTGAGCGGCTATTCTTGGCAACAAGCCGGGCATGGCGATGACCGTGTTCGGTGTATCCGAGGATTGCCAGTTGCCGGTCCGCTTCGGTAATTAGGGCGTTAGCCTCTGGGTCTTTTTTAACTTCCCGAAGCGTAACCATCATCGACCTTTCCCGGCGCCGGATTTCTTAAAAACAAAAAACTAATCAATCATTCAGGTTGCCGTTCAGGAGCAACCTGCTCGCTGGTCAGTGACTCTTTGAGATAGGCTTCGTAGTCGGAGAGTAACCGTTCGTCACCAACCATCTGTGCTTTCCAGCGAATTGCCACTTCGTTCACTCCGAAAGTTTTATCAAGAAAAACCTGCAACTTCGCACCGGTGGGATAGTTCTTGTCCTCAATGATGATACCACTTGTCGACACATTGTCACCACATACATTGTAAACTTCAACCGCCTTTTCGGGATTGTAATCCCAGACTTGCGGTCCGCGTACCGGTCGTTTGTACATCAGAAATTCAATCAAATCGTTCGCGATTGAAATCATCAGTGAGTAGTCGGTTGTTGGGTCCGCACCGGCAACATAATTTTTAATCGGCAGGTGAAGGGCAAGTCCGCACTCTCCCCGACCTTCGCCGATGAAAATCCGGTTCGGGTCGATGTAACCACGCAGGTCAAGTGTCTGGATGTACAGCACTCTAAGAAAATTTTAACATCAAAATTAATTCGGTCAAGTTTTGCATTTCGTTATTTTTCTTCTCCGAAGAGCCGGCGGTAGACCAAAAGAAGAAATGGGTTCGTTTCTTTGAGCCGTGCCGTAGCCAGCGCTTTTTCGACCGTATCGTCCCGCATCTTTGCAAGCATCTCAACCGCACACAATCGGACAAATGGGTCTTGATAATTGAGATAATCAATGGCCTGTTGCCGGCAGCGGTTTTTCATCTCTTCACTGATCACCGTGTCAAGTTTCGTAACAATCTGATTCAAAGTTCTTATCCCGTGCCCCAGTGCCGGAGGTGTCAACTGGTCCAGGTGGCTAAGAATTGAGTCGACACTTACTAATCCTATTGACACCAATGCTGCTTCCGCAGCGCTGCGAACTGTAAAAAAATTGTCGCTTAACGCCTCAATCAAGGCGGGAATCGCCACCGGGTTTTTCAATTTCCCACAAGCCTCCGCGGTAACAATTCTTGATAGTTCAAATGTATCTTTTAGCAAATAGAGAATCTGGGGCACAACTGTCGAGTCGCCGATACTACCCAGTGCATAAACGCCCCGCCTTGAGGTAATACGCCCTTCTTTAAGTGCCAAAAGAATTGAATCGACAACATCGCGCGCATTCTTCCCCATTTCACCCAGCCAGTAAGCGGAGTTCTGACGCGCCAGAAATCTCTCATCCCGCAACCCTTTTAAAAGATAAGGTTTTGCCGTTTCCGGAACCGCTTTAATCAGTGCCAGTACCGCTTCTGATTCCAGTCCATCCTTTGTATCCAGTTTATGTTCATAGATATACTGCACCGCCTTAGCGCCGAGGCGAATCAATTCCTTGCGTGCCCTGAGTACCTTTTTTCGCGCATTGCCTACCGCCCAGACCGATGCCGTTTTAAACACACTTTCCACCGGTGCGGTAATCACCGAATCAATACTTGCCTCTGAAGTGTCGACATCGGGTTCATAGTCAATAACCGTTGCCGGGCGGTCAAGGTCAATTCCCGACCCGTAAGTGCCTTTCGTCCACCATCTTTTGTTCGCCGCAATATTCCCCGCAGGATACTGATCTTTACCCGCAAGGTCAATAAACAGTCCGATACCGCCGAACCCCCGTGCCCAATTGGAACTACCCTGGGCGATCAAAGACTCCGAAGTCATATACCAATCTTGACCATCGGCATCAAGGAAAAGTCCAACCGAATTAGTTAAACCGATACCCTGACCACCGGATGCATAATAACCATCATCACCTTGGTAGTCAAAGAGCACTCCGACCGAAAGGTCGTGCCCTTCTCCCTGTGAAGGACCCAATCGTGAAAAGTACGAGTCATTTCCTTCGGCATCAATTAACGCACCAACAGACAAGTGAATGCCGGCACCCTGGGAGTATTGAGCCGCGGTGTAGTGGTCAAACCCCTCGCCGTCATGAAGCATACCCAATGAGTACCAGTAACTTGTTCCCTGACAGAACACCTCGGCGTTGTAAAAGTCGTTACCTTTAAGGTCACAGAGAAAACCGATACCACCGCTGGCGTCCGGTCGGACACCAATCGCAAACCCCTGAGCAAAAGACCTGAACTCCCGGGGTAATAGTGGTTCATGAAGATATCTGCCACCTGCATAGTACAGGTCCTGACCCCCATCTTCAGCAAGAAGCCCATAACCCCAGGTTCCAGCAAAACCCTGGCAATAGCAGAAAGCCCGATAGCAATCGTTACCCTGATTGTCAATTAACAGCCCGACACCGTAATGGCCCGCACCTTGGGCATAGAATCCGGCATCATAGATGTCCTGCCCGGAACCATCCCACAACACCCCGGTGCCGAAAATCGCTGCGCCCTGAGCGTAGTGCCGTGAACGGTAAACATCGTCACCGGCAAGGTCAAACAGCACACCGCATCCGAAAATCGCCCCTCCCTGGGAAAAAAGTTTTTGCGTTTGATAAAGGTCGTTACCTTTAAGGTCAATTACCACCGAAAAAGGGTTATCTAAAATCCCAATAGCCCCTCCGGCACGATTCAAATACCGGTCATCACCTCCCGGGTCAATAATTAATGCGGCATCATCTTGATAAACATCATCGCCCTCGGTACCAATAATCACCTTTCCCCATCTGGTCTCAAACACCTTCAAACTGTCTTTGTATACTTTCTCCTCTGCCATCCAATCTTGCAACAACTGCGTCGCTCGAGTCGCTCCCATCGTTACTGCGATACCGGCCAATGCAAGCGCCTGCCGATTAACCCTGCGCGCATAGGCTAACAGTGTTTCTGATTTCACTTGCAAACTGGAGTCATATTCCCGGCCAAACTCGCGCTGCAAGATACCACTAAAACCCTTCTCCAGCGTATCATCTTCATCTTTCCAGAAGTTAGGCGCCTCACCCAGTAAAATGTTTAGTTCCCGCTCAGATATTGAGCAGAGCGCCTGTTTCAAAAAACTGTCCCCTATTGCAAAACTGGCAAGGATGGTATTAACCGCGCGCATCAATTTCCCTCCATTATCCTGCCGAAACAGCGCTCTCTGCCGTCGGGCTATCTCCCGGCCGATTTTAACGGTATCGGCATCAGTTATATGTAAATCAATTGCCCGATACTGCTCGATGCTCAATGCCGCCGGGGCTCGGGATAACCTTTCAACTTTACGCGCGCTGCTCTCAACATAAGGGGGAACTTCAAGCGGATGAGAAAGCAAGCGCTCAACAATTTTCAGACGAAAAAAACTGTCCACCGCCCAAAATTTATAAAACCCCAGTTCCTTCTCTTTCATTCCTTGAATTTCCAACGCCTGGTGGAGGGCTCTTGGAAAGAGCACCTGCACACTATCCTGTTTTTTAACTCCCTTCCCGAAAACAAACCCGATAACAAGCGGTAAAATAAGTATCGACCTCATCATCTTTCCTCCTTAACGCTGGCGGAGAAGTTTGTAATTTGCCCTCAAGAGCCCATCCTCTATTATCATCAAATAAACGCCCGCGGGCAAATCCTTCCCCTGCTCATCCCTCCCATTCCACATAAAACGTCCCGAAACGACCGCCTGATGTACTCGCTTACCTGCCGAATTGTAGATTGCCACCAAAACTGGTGTCTCACAATTAACTTCAATCAGCGTGCGGTTTAAAAATGGGTTTGGGGTTGCCTTGATTACCGAGCGTGATTTCACTTTTTCTTCAATTCCAACCTGAGTCGAATCAAAGGTCACATCACAGACGATTGTATCACCAACTTCTTCGATATTTCGAATGCTAACGTAGGTCGGTTGGCCGTTTCGTGCCCGGCTCGAGGGATTTGACCAGTTGTCAAAAATCCGACGATTCCAGATTCCCGGCAGCGGGTCAGAACTGTCACCTAACGCTTCATGATATATGTGCGGGTCGGGCCGAACTCCGTTCCCGTGGTCCAGATGATAGGTCGAGTCTTCCTCAAGGTCAACAACATTATGCTCTGCACCGGCGGCCGGGTCAATGTGCCAGATGAGAAGCCCGGACCAGGGCAAAGGTGCATCAAACCCCTTTTTCTGCCGATTTTCAAGATAAAAACAGGTGTCCCTGTTTAAACCGTTACGCCACACCTTGTATACAACCGGATTTGTCTCTACATCCACAATCCGTAAATTGTATGTGTCATGCGTTAAAATAATCGGTGTTACAAAACCGGCTTTGACTTTACTCCATGCCTCCATATGAGCTGGCCTCCAAGGTGTATTTCCGCCCGCACCCCACGCACCGTATCCCATCAAACCCCAGTAACCGATTCCCCAGGAGTTTCGCGAATAATCGTAAAGGTCAGGAAGGCCCACAAGATGCCCAAGCTCATGACACATCACCGCAATGCAGCAAAGGGTTGTTTCGCGGGCTTCAGTAACCATGGCGAATTCCGGTACATTCGTTACACCCCTGATTGTCACCCCATCGTCCGTACGGTAATTAAAATAAGGAATCGCATGCGACCAGCAACAGTTGACATCACCGTTATCGGCACCATCGGCGCCAGCATGCACCATAAACATTGCGTCAATATAACCGTCACCATTCAGGTCAAACTCTCGAAAATCAACAAACTGGTCAACCTGCTGGACATTTTCTCGTGCCATCTGGCCGCCGGTGGAAAGCATATAGTTACCGTCGTAATAACGGGAGTAGTTGTAACGGGAAAGAAACCAGCGATTACCAGCAATACCGCCCCGTACGGAATATCTTCCATAAGAATTCTCAAGAAAGTAGTCGTTCAGACTGCCCGCACGATAAGGTTGGCCATTGTAAACTCCGGTGGAGTAAAGCATCGAGTCGAAACGGGCAACTGAATGTTCAACCGTATCCGCAAGATTGTCCGGGAACTGCATAAGAATCGTAACCGTTTCGCAGAAGTCGTAGCCTTTAAGCCGGTTTTCTCCTGGAACCTCAACTCCCGGTGGAAAAACCGGAACCGGTCCATTAAATCCGGGCTTAGGTGGCATTGCCAGTACCAACCCGGTTGCCAAAAGCAAAAACATTTTTCCTTTCATCATCGCTCCTTTACCAGTTGACATTACCAAAACTACCCATCGGGTCAACGATAATCCCTAAAAATATTTATTTTGCAACTGTTTTCTCTTCGTACCTCTTGCGCAGAACATCCAGCTCATTCTTCAAACGCTCAATCTCCCTTTGGATTGAATCAAGTGACTGCTGATACATCCTTTTTCCGGTTTGTAGCTGTGGTTCAAGCCTTCGGACAATTTGGACCAATGTGCGATATATATCGTGAAACTTAGACCCGGGAATCAAATCGCGTTCGTGCCTTACTTTCGGGCGTCTTCCTATCTTAACCGAAACCTTGAACCGTTTAAATCGACGGACCGCAACGATTTCAACAAACTCATCCGGACGGGAAAGAACCATCTGCCGCAATATATCAATACCATCAACCGGCTGACCATCAAATTCGGTAATCACATCTCCCATTTTAAAGCCCGCCTTTGCTGCGGGGCTGTTTTCAATTACATCACTGACAAGAACTCCGTGCTCAATGCCCAGTGCCACAAGCATTGCTGGAGTCATATTTTCCGCAACTATGCCGAGCCAACCCTGTTCATATATCGAAACTTTTTCCCCCTGCTCATTAACTGGTTGCAAACTCAGCAGTAATAAAATAAACCACCATCTCATATAGCAACACCTCCTACCAAATCATACTTTAATATCGCTTTCACTCATCAGATTCGCAATGGTCTTGGTGCGGTTCTTCCCAGCATAATGCCAAGGTCAAGCACAAACCCTTTCATTGAAAATACCGGTGGTGCGTCATTCCCGTACCAATTTGGACCTACAAAAGGCCACTGATACCCACCTTTCGCAGCAAAACCGATAAATGTCCCTGTTTGAAAAGTTATCCGCGCCATTAACTCAACATTCGGCAGGGCAAAAAGTTCCCAGTTTAAAAACCAGCGGGTAAAATTTGCGTGAGCGGGCTCAATTGAATGGGCAAAAACAAACCAGGTTCCAGCCCCGACAGCAACCCCCGGTTTTACAAGCAAAAGTTTATTAAACCATCGTGGATAGCCAATTTCGAAACTCCCGAACATACTACCGATTTTTGCCTTAATGGAATCAGCGGCGCCTGTCCCGAACGAAATTCCACCGCCACCGCCAACTGCGACTGAGTTTACCTCATTTACACCACGACCGGTTATTCCCCACCAGGGCGAACGAAGACGAAAACTATCTTTTCCCGACCATATTCGATTTAGTTCGGTAAGCCTTTTGTTCAGTCCGCTGGGGTTAAAGAAGTTTGCCCTTACACTAACACCACCGTAACCTACCAAAAAGTTCACCGAAACCAGCACAATGGCAACAGTACGAATCAATCTCATTTTTTAATTTACTCCTTTTTCGTAGAATCTTTCAAAGGGTTGGTAAAGTCGTATTCCACCGCGCCTTCCTGGACCGCATCACCACCAATCCTTGCCGCCGCGGGCTTAAGCCCTGGCGGTAATTTGGGGTCTACCCATATTGCCATTGCCCGCCATTGTGCCAGATTTTTTCCTCCATCATCGTAAACATAGACCCAGGCAACGCGCACCCGCTCTTTTTTTCGGTTGTTGTACTCATTGATGACCGAATACAAAACCCAATCCAAGACCGCGCGCAACGAATCGACATCCGATTGAACTGCGGTTTGTGCGAGAACCGTTATCCCCTTTAATTTGTTGAGCCGGATTTCTTTTACAGCAATCAAACGATAATCCGTTTCGAAATTTTCCGGGCGGGGAAAAACTGAATTTTTACTTGTTAAACCCGGTCCAAAAATCAACCCACTTAATACCGCAAGTCCCGCCAGAACAACGACAGTAATCCAGTAATTACGCCGGCGCCCAAATTTCCTGACATTTCTAATCCTCTCTGCCAATCCTAACTGATTCGTATTTCTTTCAATTCTGCGATTGAACTTAACAGGAAGCATTGTTTTATTTTAATCTACTTTTGCCCATCTGTAAAAGTTTTCTTCAATCGCCACCGCATTACACCAACCGATAATTGTAATCAATGTTGCCGCGTCTCATTGTATTGACTTATAAATATAACGAGTGTAAAATTTAATGTGCACGGAAAGACTTGATACTGCAGGTCCCCGTGCTGGAGAAAAATGTCAACAACTAAAAAGGAGGCACAATAATGCAGCGTCTATCTATTGGCATAATGACGCTCACCGTCGTATTCGCGGTTTCCCTTGGAGGCAGTATCACCCGTAGTTTTAACTATCCCGTTGATGCCCTCCATATTGAAACCGAAGACGGCTGGACCAAAGTTGACTTCGGGATGGCGGCCCATCCCGGAAGACTTGGAGAACCTGACTTACCGGTCCTGCCCTATCAAATGGTTATCCCTGCTGACGCTGAAGTCACAAAAATTGAAATTTTATCTTATAAAGAACAACCTGTTCCCGGCTCTTATAAAGTTCTGCCGGTTCAACACCCGATTCCGTGGAAAAAAGATTACCAACCAATGCCTTTTGTCCCTCCCGACCCAATGATATACACGCGCGATGCCATCTGGCCCGCCCAACCGGCAACTTTTGCCCACATCGGCAATAAATCTGGTTACCGCATCGCCAGTTTTCTTGTTTATCCGGTGCGCTACAACCCGGTTGAAGGCAAACTTTATCAACTGACCGACATCACCGTGCGAGTTAACTACGAGACCGGCAGACGCCACACACCCGCGTATACCGAAATGCAGATTAAGATATTTGGTGACCAGGTCAAGATGCTTGTCCTCAACCCCGAGGATGTTGACCGTTTTGCCCCGCCCAAAAGGACAAAGAGTTTTGGCTCGCAATTCCTTGAACCTGGTGAGTACGAACATCTTATTATCACCAGTCAACAGTTTGCCGACTCTTTAGTCTGGCTGCGTGACTGGCGTACTCGGCTTGGTTGGCGTTCAAAAATCGCTATCCTTGAATCAATCTGCAACACCTATCCGGGCAGAGACAATGCTGAAAAGATGCGCAACTTCATTAAAGATACCGATACCACCTGGGGCGTCATCTATGTGTTCATTGCCCGTCCTGACTATCCTGCCAACTACTATCGTAACTGCTATGTTTACAACTATACCTTTGCATCGGATATGTACTTCTCCGACCTTGATGGAACCTGGGACCGCAACAACAACAACATCTTTGGCGAGAATGCCGACTCGGTTGATGGTTACGCTGATGTCCATGTCGGAATGATGACCCTGAATCAGTTTTCCGAAATCGCCAATGTGCGCAGAAAAATCCTGCGCTATGAAACCGCACCTGACACCACCGGAGAATGGTGGCATAAAATCCTTTTACCCAACGGTGTATACTTCTCAAACAACTACAACGACTCAATTGCCAATGCATCGCCCACTCCACCCTGGTTTGACCTTAAAATGTACTACTCCGGCGGTATGGTCCAGCCCACACCTCAACGCTATTGCGACTCTCTCAACTCCGGTTACACCTTCACTGCCGTCATCGCCCACGGCAGTCCCGACCTTTATCAACTGAACGGCAGTGTCACATCACAAATGATGCTCGACCTCACCAACACCAACCGTCTCAACTGCATCACCGCAGTTTGCTGCAATGTTGGCCAATGGGACCGGGGTTCTACCAATGGCGACTGTATTGCGGAAAATATGTTCAACCATGCGCCCAACGGATTTATCGGCGTAATGATGAATTACGAATCCGGCTGGGTAGATGTTGCGGAAAAACTGAACTATGCTATTGCTTACGGCTTTCTAAAATTCCGCACTAATCGCAAGGTCCATCAGGGTGAAATGCTGTCCTACGGCCGGGATTACTGGGTACCCGTCATCCTTGACTCCCAGAAATACAGGATGGAAATTATGGAGCGAAACCTCTTTGGAGAGCCTGCAACCCCCATCTGGTCTGCAAAACCCTTTATCGCTCAGGTAACTAAACCCGATACCATCAACATCGGTAACAACATTCCGGTAACCGTCACCGTCCAAAACCCAAGTTTTGCACCGGTGGAATCGGCGATGGTAGTGCTTCAGAAACCGGGCGAAACCTTTGCCCGTGGCTTCACCAACGCTTCAGGCCAGGTGACACTGTTTGTCTCCTGTCAGACCCCGGGGGTTTTACAACTGGCAATTACCGGTACCAATAACATCCCTTATCTTGACTCAATTGTCGTAATATCTGCGAGCAGGTATGTTGCCTATCTCCGCCACTCGATTAACGACTCACCACCGGGTGGCAATGGTGACGGCATCATCAACCCTGGCGAGTCATTTCGGATTCCTACCTGGGTCAAAAACTACGGGACTGTTCAGGCGAACAGCGTTACCGCTCGGCTACGCACCCACACCGCCGGTGCCACTATCACCGACTCGATTAAAACCTTCGGCAACATTCCGGCTGGTGACTCAGCATTCAACAGCCAGGGATTTGCAATGACCGTTGCTCAGGGGCTACCCAACCGCTACGCCATACCCTGCTCACTAATCTGTAAAGATGCCCTTGACTCTACCTGGGTTTCATATGTTACATTTTATGTCGGCGCGCCCGCCATTGGCTTTGTTAGCAAAACAGTTAGGGATTCATTAGGAAGTCAGCCTAATGGCAGACTCGACCCAGGTGAAACCGCAGACCTTGAAGTAACCCTTGCCAACTCGGGCTTGGGTAATGCTTACAATGTGCAAGTTATTCTCCGCTCCGGCGACCCAAGATTGACCGTCCCCGACTCATTAGCGGTTTACGGGACAATTCCTGCTGGGACTTCGCAAACAAACTATACCGACCACTTCACAGTCACCGCCTCCCCATCCATTTTACCCGAAACCCCGATCTCCTGTACCCTTAAAATCTATGCCGACAACGGTTATTTCACTCGGTCAACCTTCACAATTGTGGTTGGAGAAATCCGTTCGATTGACCCAATCCCGGACAACTCCACTCCGCCCCTGTACTGGGCATTTGATGAGGTTGATACTCTTTATCCACCTCACCCCCAGTTCAACTGGGTGGAGATTAGAAACTTGGGTACAAGGCTCACTTTAAGCGATGACGAGACTCGAACGATAACTTTGCCCTCATCGTTTGGTCCTTTCATCTTCTATGGCCAGTCTTACAACCAGATATCTATCTGTTCCAACGGCTGGGTGGCACCGGGCTATACAACGGTTACGACCTATATAAACACCGAGTTACCCAACTCATCAATGCCACCACTACTCGCCGCCAACTGGGACGATTTGTATCCTCCAACCGGTAATGGCGTCTGGTACTATCACGATACCGCCAACCATCGCTTTATAATCGAATGGGATTCAGTACATTACTATAATCCCAGAGAACAGTGGGATAAGTTTGAGATTATCATCTATGACACGACCATTGCTACCGGCGACAGCAACTGCTATTTTGTGTTCCAGTACCTCACCGCAAATCAGCCCGGGACTTCCGCAACCGTCGGCATCCAGGACCCGACAAGAACAAAGTACATTCAGGCACTATTCGATGGCAGTTATCATCGGGGTGCATCACCCTGGGTTCCGGGTCATGCGATTAAGTTCTCTACCGACCAGCCCACATGGGTCAGCGAAGATTATGGCGCAAACCTCCTCGCTAAAGGTAAAATCCTTGCTGTCGCTCCCAGTTTATTCCACCATACGACCTCAATCCACTGGTTAATTACCAAAGAGGGTTATGTCGACCTGAAGGTGTTTGATGCAACCGGCAGAGCGATTAAAACTGTGGCTTCCGGGAAAATGGCAACCGGCAGTTACTCCGCGATATGGAACGGTACCGATGATGCGGGTAGACAACTCAGCCGTGGCGTTTACTTTGTTCGATTAACAACACCAGAAACCTCCATCAAGGTCAAAACGGTTTTAACCCGTTAAAGCAGAAATTCCAAATGGTGGGGCGGAGGAAAACCTCCGCCCCACTTTTTTAGAAAGTTGCTAAGCACCGTTAGAAATTACTACAACCTCCTGGAAAGCCATCTTTGATAATCAAGAATATCCCGGTCCAGCAGCAACCGCCTGAACAATACCACAATTTTTCCTTTTTGGGGTAAAGGCTCTTGATTTGCCTCCAGTCGTTTAATCACCGTAAGCAAGAAAAGTATCGCACAAAAAATAGTTACTTCCGTTGGTTTGCGGAACACAAAAGACAAAACAGGTAAAAAGGCAAGAAAGATTAGGACCATTATTGCGCCCGCACGCAAGACTTTGCCCAATCCCAACGCAATTAAAATCCATAAGGTACCCATTGGAAATAACGGTATCAAAGAACCGAGAATCACACTCACACCTCTTCCACCTTGAAAACCAAGCCACACAGGCCAGGTATGGCCAATAAACGCCCCAATTCCAATCAGTAATGGTAAAAACGACGCCGGTGCGAAAACCTTACCTATAAAAACCGGCACAAGCGCCTTGAGGATATCAAGTATCCCGACCAGAACTGCCGCTGGTTTCGAAACGAGAACGCCAACCATCGTTCCGGAAACGGTGCCGCTGCCATACTTACGCATATCAATCCCGCGCCAGGCTCGAACCAGAAGCCAGGAGAAAGGTATTGAACCAAAAAAGTAGCCAACCAAAAACGCCAATACGGAATAGACAACTATCATAACCTGGCAGTTGAACCGTAACGAACAAGAAATCCCAGTAACCCGGGACCACTTAACATCTTAACATCAAACCAGAATTGTCCGATATTCAATTCCAATCTCTCACACCGCTGGCTGATTGCCTCTTCAATTCTTTCCCGCAGTTGTCGTGCAACATCAGCAGGGAAAATTTTTTCCAGACTGGTTGCCTCTGACACCGTTCTTCCGGAAATCCAATCAGAAGCAAAAATCACCGTGCTTTCGGAATCAAGGACAAGCAGCGAACCGCCATCGGCCCGGACATAATTTTCAAACGCCCGCTGAATCAAACGCAACCTTGCCACCTCCCGTTGTAAAGTTTGATAACGGTGATGGGCACGGTACCACATTATGGGAAACAGTACCGCATAGGCGACCCAGTTAGCAAAGAACTTCACAACATACCCCGGAACCTTTCTTACCCAATGAAAAGCTCGGGCGAATCGAAAACGATAAATCTCTCGTTTTCGTTTCGCAAGCCTTGTTGGCGGTTTAGGTGGCGTCACGTAACCGAATCGTGCGGCAATCCGCAATACCTCCTGCTCCAGACCTTCAGATACATGGATATGGAAATGAGTTGTCCCGTCCGCTATATTAAAAGTTATCTTAGGGTTTGGCAAACGGTTATCAAGCATAAGAAACGCTTTATTTAACTCCTCAGCGACCTCACCCTGCACACACCCCTCGACACAGAAACCACGCAACTCAGGTGGTTGATGTCGATAAATGAGCCACTGGGCTAATTCTCCATGGCGTCGAACCTCTTTTAACACCAGATGGTATAGTGTCTGGATTCTTTGTTCCCGAGATAGCCCCAATGTCCGCAAAAGTGCCCCGATAATCAGCGTGAATCCGAATCCTCCGGCATCAACCAGCCGTTCCTGTTTTAAAATTTCAACCTCCTGTACGCGGGGATTCAGCAGTTCTTCTGTTGCTGCCATATAGGCATTGGTCAGGACATTGCGCAGAGTTGGTCTTTGCTCAAAAGCCTTTTGTGCTGCCTGGTCACAGGCTCGCATTACCGAAAGAATCGTCCCTTCTTTCGCCTCGCGACCAAAATAGGCGTAACACCGGTCCGTACCCGCCTTTAAAGCTTTAACCAGGACCTCAAGCGTTAAATTTTCAGTTGGATTGTTTCTCTCAACATATTCACTGAATCCCAGAAAGTATGCGGCAATGGCTCCACCTGAATAACCACCGCCCTTTCGGGCAATACGAATTGCAACCTGCTTTAACATCGTCCCGAATGGTAGTGAAGCGTCAATATTCGCTCCCACTCCTTTAAATGGCGAGAGTAAATTTGAACCAGTATCACCATCTCGGACTGGAAAAACATTTATCGCATTCACCGTTTGTTGAAATATGCGCAGTTCTTTCTCGACTTCGTTGAGAAATCGTAAAAACACCGGGGTTGAAAGCGACTCGTAACCTAACCCGAGAGCCCCGAAAGCCACCAATGCTGTTCCTGTATGAACACCGATTACCGGGCTCGCCTGGTAAAACAAAACTGGCTCCGACAAAATAAACTCCGATTGGCTCTCAATAATTTTTCTTAATCGTTCAGCATCACCCATAACCTCAGAACCGGTCCAGGAAACCTGGGCAATCATTGGCTCTTTAAATCCCACCCGCTGCCGTATTGTGTCTAAAACGAACCGCTCCAATTGGCTTTTTCGTACCAATGCCATCGTCCGTGGTTTTTCGCCTTCAAGTATAAAAAATGGCAACAACCGGAACATCTTCAAAAACGGCTGAGCCACGGTAGTAAGTAAATATGGTATTGGTACCCGCCCGGTGCGCCGTAACCGCCTAACATCATACACGAAACCACAAACAAAACCTTTGCCCAGTTTATCCTCAACAAAATCCATAACCTCATCGATACTTTTACCTTTTGCGGCATATGCTGCCGCAACCCGTGCTAAAATACCCAAGGTAATAAATGCCTGTTCCCCGATAACAACAATCCGATTGGAGTATTTTTTACTAAGTTCCTGTACCGCTAGTCGGGTGTTATCGTACACACCAGAAAGATGTCCGCCAACCACAAAACAGATAATGTCGCTATCAGATTTCTGAATAATTGCTTCAAGAGTCTGTTTTATCTCCCATGAGCTGCCAGCCTGCGTTCCCAAAAACAAACGGCGACCCTGCGGAGAATAAAGTAACCGGTATAAAGCCTGGCAATCTCCCTGTCGCAGTTGATTCTCGACCTCTTGAGGTAAACCGGTAACATGAATAATTGGCAAAACTTCAATACCAAATTGTGCCTGTTCTTCAGGGCTGAGATTTACGGTGTTGTCAACGGCGATTAGAACCGAACGGTTCATTGCCTTACCAATAACTTCTGCCGCACGGTTCTGCCTTCTCCCTGAGAAATCAAAAAATATACCCCGGGACGTAATTTGTTTGCCCTTCTGCCAGTTAGGCCATAAATTGTTCCCGACCTGTGGAGCATAATCATTCCTAACAACGGCTTTGTCTCTTTTATCGCCGATGACAAAGCATCAAGTAAACATAACCAGGCGATTCCCGAAACTGATTACCAGCGATTACATCATCCAGCATATCACCATTAACATCAGCGATGCTTCGCACCGAATTTACTCATCCTCCAGTTGCGTAATTCCAAATAATTAATCCGTCCCTGCCACTTAAAGTTGCCCATATCAACTGTCCGGTGCTACCTTCAAGACAATAAACATAATTGCCTTAACACGCGATACCCATATTGCCACCGTACTTCCGGTCTAATCTAAAACAGTTTTGCTAAGTTCCTAAAACCAGCTCGGTTGCCGACTAAAAATCCACTCCAAGTGTCAAACGGTGCGACATTCCTAATCTACCAAGATTCCGATATCCGTAATCCAGTCCCAGTGCAAAATTGGAATTTGGCTTAACTCGAAACCCTGCCCCGAATGAAATCCCGGTTTCCCAGCCGATATTCTCCGCGTAATTCACATCGGTGTTAAGTATATAGCCAGTCCGCAGCGCGAACATACCAGTTCGGTATTCCAGTCCGATATTTACCTTTTCATTGACATCGTTGAAATGATTCAAATCAACCGCTGCAGTTAGTGTATTCGCATCATTGTTAAAAATGTCGTAGGCAAGCCCCAAGCGAAACAAAACCGGTAACGGAAAAGTTTCTGTAAGGTAGGTTGCCGGGATGGGCTCTCTGGTCCAGGGCCATTCCCAGTCCGGGTTATATGTAAAGTTGAGTTGGCTACCGGCATAATGTAAATCTGGACCAAAATTAGCAATTACCATTCCCATCCGTAAATTTCGCCATCCGGTGTTGTAATGGACGCCAAAATCAAACGCCATTCCACTCGTTCCGACATTCCAGATTTTTTCCGAGATAAATTTCGCTGTAAGTCCAAAGCAAAGTTTGTCGGTAAACATTCGGGCATAGGAAATCCCTGCCGCCAGGTCTGCACCACTAAAAGTTCTACCGGTTCCTTGATACTCATCGACCGTTGTCTCTTCAAATTGACCCAGAGAAAGTGCAGTAACCGAAATTCCAAAATTTCCCAAATTAGACGGAATAACTGCAGCAATGAACTCGTGACTGATATCTTTAACCCAATCAATGTGGTTTAAAGTCAACTGACGGTTGGACACCAGTGCAAGACCGGCAGGATTCCAGTAGGTTGCCGATGCATCATTCGCAATCGCCACAAATGCTTCCCCCATTCCGGTTCCTCTGCCAACACCAATCTTCAAAAATGGTAACCCCGCCATACCAACTTTGGTGAAAGCAGCAAAACCAGATGAGACGACCACAAAAACCATAATAAATATTGACATTTTTTTCCAGTGTTCCATATACGCCTCCCTAGTAAATCAAAACAAACTTGCCGGTCTGCGTTCTGCCGTCCTCGGCTTCCACGTAAAAAATGTATACACCGGGGGCAGGTTTCTGGTGTGCTTCGTTAAGCAAATCCCAGTCTTCGTCACCCCCGAACCGTCCTGGAACACCGCCAATCTCCGGTCGGGTATCGTAATGAGTGAGAACCTTTACAAGGTCACCGGCAAGATTGTAGATATATATCTTGCACCGCGACGGCAGATTGATAAATTTCAACTTACGAAAGTCGCGGTGACGTTCCCATTCGTTCCGCACCAGATAAGGATTAGGTACGACCTTAACCCGCAACTTTTCACGCTGCTCACTTGTAAATGCGGGGGTAAACGAAATACGGAATCGAGCTGCATAAGGTGCCGGAGAAAGTGGTTTGGTATACACAACCCAGGTATCTCCGGGTTCAGGCAACTGTAAAACCGGACTGCCAGAACGAGGCCGGAACATCAACTGCGCCCCACAGATTGACATATAAAGCGTCTGACCAATCGCCAGTGTATCTGAAGCACTGTTTGCTGTCTGGAAACACCAGCCATCCGCAGAATCAACATCGCGTCGGAAACGCATAAATCGGTAAGGCACTTCAAGGTCATTATCAATATCGTAAACCCGAGCTGTTCTACTGCTCCCTTTTTCTTCCCAGACTACACGGTAATGAGAACCTCGGTATGCCCAGTGTGCACGATTGTTTGTTCCGTCATCAAGAAAAGCAATCGAATCTACCGGATATGAACCAACAACGCTTACCCGGTCAAAAAATTGGTAGGGTATCGAATCCATCTTTAACTTGACGGTAATCTGAGCAACCGGCATCCAAGCACGAACGGTGTCGATCAAATGCTCATTTTTCTGAACTATGTTAGTGAATATTGAATCAAAAGCGGTCATCACTATAACGATGGTATCAGTTCGCGAGTCAATCTTCACGGGAAAATCTGTAACTGGAACGATAGTATCTGTTGAACCCTTTAGTAGTAAATACCGATAACGGGGCTGGCGCAAAGTCGCGTCGTAAACTGTTGGCAAGAATACCACCTGATAAGTATCAGGTTTTATCGCATAAGGCACAACCCCCAAAGGCTCAATTTTGATTTTCAACCGACTGTTGCCAGCAATCTGGATCCATTCACTTTGTGGCGGTACATAACCCGCCGGTTCGGTGCGGGGAACCGCTTTAATGCCGATTATTCCTGATTCGAGCGACAGCGTATCAGGAGGCACCGGGGGATTTTGATTGGGGTCGCCGCCAAGGTAGTTGATATCATACGCGGTAACAGCGTAGTAGTATGGAAATCCGAGCCGAAGGTTGCTGGAATCAACAAAGCAGTAAGACAAACCAACATCTTGCGCCTTGGTTCGCAGAGATTCCACAACCGTTGTATCTTCAAATTGAATACCATCTTTTTTGTCAAACTGCGCCAGCAGTTGCCAATCTCCTGGTTGACCGGTACGACTACGGTAAACTTTGTATCCTTGAAAATCATGTTCCACATAATAGGGATTCTGCAAAGTTGGCGATAAAGGGAAAAATCTATCGCGCGCATCTTCCGGAACGTCATCCCAGACCAGCGTTACTCGCCCATCGCCCGGGATTGCCGTAACATTAGGAGCCGGGGGTGGTTCCGGCATTATCCAGTTATTATCATAAGCCTGCTGCGCTGCTCGAGAAGCAACCGCTAAATAATAGGGCCAGGTTTGTGGCGGACCGGTTCGGTCTGCTTTAGCAGCGATTACCGCCACCGTAACTGTGGTCAACTCATTGGGTGCCAGGGTAACCGGACCAGTAGCCTGTAAAAAACGTTTGTCATCCGGCGCGGCGTCGTTTGAATCGTAAGGAACATAGGGATGAGTTGGGTCATTCCAGTCATAGCCGGCAAGGGCAAGATACTGCTCAAAGTCATTCTTCGGGTCACCAGCAAGAATAAAAATCTTAAACGAACTCATACCCACTTGTCTGCCTTCAGCCGGTTCGTCTATTAAACCGTTGTTGTTATTGTCGATACCGTCAAAACCGTCAATTGAACCATCAGGGTTTTTCACGTATGGGCTTTGAAGAAAATCAAAACCAACAAATCCGCTGGGCGATGCATCATCCGAATACACATAACCTAAATTGTCTGCGTAAGCTGAATCTGTACCGCTTGCATTTTTGATATATTTATGCAAACATAACCCGCACCAGTCATCTGTTGCATTGCCAACATCGGCATCACAAACAATCCCAAGGTAAAGGTCCTTAAGAGTATCAGTACTGCGATTGCGCACATCCAGTTTAAAAAACACAATATCCCGATTCCATGGCAAATTCCAGGAGTAAATTGTCTGATAAATCTCGAGACCAATCGGTCGCGGTGTTCTACCCGCAGTATGATTAGCGGGGTCGGCATCGTTGAAAACTGCCCAAGCATCGCCGGTTGAGACTGCCCTTCGTGGTATATAGTGAAAATAGGTCGGAATAGTTTCGTTCCCGAGAGGAATTTTTAGTGGGGTAAGAACAGAGTCCTGCAATGAAGAAGGAAAGTCAGCCGGATTCGGTGGAAAATCCGGGGTAATGTAAACCCTTTCAAAGGTACGCGAACTGTAGCCACCGCCTGCATTGTCATAGCAGCCCGGTGTCATCTCGGATTTACCGGAATTGGGATTGTACCCGTTAGAAACGAATGTATCCGGTCCGCCTGCCGTCCTCTTAATACAACCAATCCAGATGCCTGCGCCATAAATATACATATCACCGGAACCAGCAGGCCATTCTCCTCCGGAACGTCCAATACCGTAACCAAATGTGCCGTAATTAGTGACCGCAAGATTCCACTGATTTTTTTGATACCACTGGAAATCGTATATCCGAGCGGGCTTGCCGGAAGTAACTGCCGGACGGGCAAAAGATATACCAACAACAGTTAGAATTAATCCCAGAACAGTTTTCAATTTTTTCTCGCCTCTTGTCATATTGCCTCCTTACTAAAATTCAAACACCAATCCCACCTTAACCTGTCTTGGTGGCCCGTAGTTAACTGGATTATTGACAAAGTCAAGGTAAGCAAGTTTATAAGCAATATACTCCTCGTTATCGGTGATATAGCCGTCATGATTTACATCGCGTACTGGATTGTACTTCCCAGTGTTCAGCAGTGTTACATCAGGGTCAAGAACCCAGTTCGCCGGGGAATAAGTTGCAATATAACCATCATCATCGGGTAATCCGGTGGCGCCATAAACCCACTGAACCACTTCGTTATCAAGCAGGTTTGTAACAACACAGGTCAATCCCAGTCTGAACTTACCGACTTTTATATACTTGGTCGCATTCAAGTCCGCAGTAAATCTCGCCGGCATCCGGGCTGAATTACGCTCCGCGGTCGGTCTACCGGCATTTAATCTTCGAACCTCGCGCGGGGTGTAAGGCAACCCTGAACCGTAATTAAAAAGCACTGAAGCGTTGAACTGACGCAGCAAAATTGATGCAAAGTCGTCAGGAAACTCACAACCCACAGAAATTTTAGCGTTGTGCCGTTCATCAAACTCCAGGGCGTAATCGCGGCGCGGGGGCTCCATCTCCTCACCCGTAACCGGGTCTACTCCATAACGATATCGCTCATAGTACCATTCGTAGGCATAAGATGCGGTGCCACGCGCGATGGATAAACCGTAAGACAGCCGGGCGTTCCAATAATTTGACTCTAGTTTCTGTAAACCAAGTTCAAAACCGCGAATATTGCCGTACTCCTCATTGACTATGGGATAATATCCCATTGGCACCGCAGGTTGATAGCGCACACCCATCAAGTCAAAAACATCTTTGTAATATGCGGTTGCATCGAACACCAAAACATCAGTTAACTGCTGTTCTAAGCCCAACTCGTAAGCAATCGTCTGTTGTGCTTTGAGATCAACATTACCAATTATCTGATTACCCCGGGCATAAGCGGCTGAAGATATGTTATCGTAGAGAAAATGGTAAGCCGGTGTCTGGAAGAAATGTCCATAGCTAAATCGGAACTTCGTCTTGGTGGTTATTGGAAACGAAATACCAACCCGAGGAGAAAATTTGTACTTTTGCATCGCCCGCACCATCGTCGTATCTTCAATATCCGCCGGGTTTGCTCGTTTGTAAGCCTTCGGGTCAAGATAATCAAGGCGCACTCCTAATCGCACAACTAAATCCTCAAAGTCCATTCGGTCTTGAACAAAAAAAGCCGCACCGATCGGATTGAAGTCATAAAGGTCAACAAACGGGTTCGGGTCCCAAGGTAATGAGTTGTAACGGCGATGTAAATAATTCTGTCGCAACTCCCCACCCGCTTTGAATTCGTGGACCTTTCCGACATTGTGCGTAATGTCTCCCTTCAGAGTCCACACATCTGCCCAGTGCAACTGAAAATACCGATAATCACCAAAACCGTAGAACAGATTGTAAACGCCCCACGGATTGTTGGTGTTAGATTTGGACTGTTCAACATAGCCGGGCATCGGGTGAAAAATGACATTAGGGTCTTTACGCACCGTATCTTCCGCCTTGAAGATGTAATCTTCCCAGAAACGCAAGGAGTAATTACGTTCATTGGCTTCACGTTCTAAATCCCGAATCCCGATCATCCGCTCATTACCGAAATAACTCATACGCAGGGTGTATATCGTGGATTTTGTCACCATATGGTTAGCAGAGATGTTAAACTTCTTGACTCTTTCTCGCCGGGACAGAAAGTGGTCAAGGTTGTATTTAAAACCAAGATGGTTTTCGCTCTCCCTGTCGTAAGGATAGAGTCCGTACTGCTCCCGCGCCACATAACCATCGGCCGTTAATTTTAATCCTTGACCTAACGGCAAAGAGTAGGTTATTTTCCCAGTTGCTTTATAATCCTGGCGTTGCTGATGGGGAAGTTTATAGTGCATAGGATTATAATCATCGGCGAAATAAAGTTCACCAGAAAGAAAATAGCGTAGCGGGTTTACTCCCAAAATTGGCCCACCGATTGATGCCTCATATCGGTTATTTCCAAAATTAAGCGGCGCAGGGAAAATTTCGTCCGTCGTCATCCGAAATCGGCCCTGGATATTTTCCCTTCCCTCTTTAGTTATAACTTGAATAATCCCGGACATCGCTTCCCCATACTCGGCATCAAAACCGCCCGAAACTACCACCACTTCCGCGGTTGCCTCTGGGTTAACCCGTGCTGCTTGATAACCAAACAACGGGTCTGAAGTTGCAACACCATCGACATAGTACATTACCTCATCAGGTCTACCTCCTCGGAGATGCTGACCGTAGGCAGGACTGGTAACAACTCCTGCTTGTAACCGAACGATATCAGCAAGGGTTGCAACGGGCATCTTAGTAAACTCATCGGTTGTCATATACCGGCTGGTGGTTGGGTCGGTACGGACAATTGCCTCCCTTTTACCTTTAACCTCAACCACACCCATTTCCACCGTTCCCGGAGAAAGCCGAAAGTCTTCTTTTATAGTCTGGTCAACCATTACCAGAACATTGGAGCGCCGCTGGGTCTGGTATCCAACATAAGAAACTATCAAGGTTTGATTACCGGCGGGTACATTACTAATAAGGTATTCCCCATTAATATCGGTTGCCGCACCCAGCATTGTCCCTTCCACAAGCACATTGGCGCCAATCAACGGCTCACCGGTTTTCGCATCAACAACTCGGCCACGGATTCTTCCAGTTTCACCCGCAACTGCTATACCCAGTAATAATACAAATAACAACCCCAATACCTTTTTTGTCATCATTCCTCCTTCTTATTGTGATAGCACCTGAACTGGTATTGCCCAAGCGCTTCCCTTATAATCAGCGCCGGGATAAAGCAAATTTGAATAAGGTAAAACCTCAATGTAGACGTGCTGATAGCCGGTATCTCCGGCAGAAAAGCTGAAAACCCCACTGCCTCTTTGGGCACTAACTGTTATATCCTGCTTCCTGCCCCTCACAGTCAAAAAGAACCAGTTCTTGTCCGCTATCGTGTCTTGGGGTGTACTGGTAACAACCGTTACCTGTATTTCCTCATTTACCCGCACCGAATACAGTGAATCAAGGTATTTCAGATTGGTCAAACCTTTACCATTTTGCCGCGGCGCAAAGTAGATTGTATCCACCCTACCCGGCTTACTGAAAATTACTCTTGAAATCTGAGGAGCCTCTTCCGTCGTAGGAATGCTGGCATAGGCACCACTAATCTTTACAATATAGTAATAGAGCGTATCGGGAATTGTGTCGCGGCGCAGAAATACCCAGCGATTGGCTGCCCAGCCGTAATCCTTTACCACTAACTGGGTCGCGGGAAATCCCCTTTTCTCAACATAATTGACCCTTTGAACTATCGTCGTTTCGGGCGGCGTTTTGGTTGTATCAATAATCGTATCTGGTCGAAAACCAACAACCCAAATAGTATCAAACTCCAGATACAATCGGCAGTTGGACATTGAGTCCCTATAAATCACCTGGCAAAATGTGTCGGTCATATTAACTGTATCGGCGGTTACGCCAAACTGGTAAAAATCGAGATGAACATTGTCTGTAGGTTCAACCCAAGCCCTAATTAAATGGGCAATTTTGTAAATCGTATCGCCGGTTCGCGAACTACTGTCTTGATAAGTAAGCCCAACCCGGACATTCAGGCGATAACTGTCTTCCACAGCGTAGAAAAAGTTCAGCAACCCACGCCAGGGTTCAAGCGCATTTTTTACAGCAATCGAGTCGTCTGCTGTCCACCAGGGCCAGCGCGGCGGTGAAGGTCTTCCACATTCAGAAAAAACAAGAACACTAAAAAAAACAATTCCCGTTAACAAAACGCCGAACCCGAGGCGTCTAACTAAATTTTTAAGTATCATTTTACCCCCTGGTTTCTTCTTTTATACGCATAAAGGGGAACTTGCAATTAATCCCCCGGCGGTGCTTAAATGAAGCGGGGGTCCGATTTAAATCGGACCCCCGCAGATGCTATTTAGCGAGCTACCGTCAGCTTCTTGGTAACAGAAGAGTTTCCGGTATTAAGGGTATAGAAGTAAATTCCGGCAGCAAGTTTGCTGTTGTTTAGGTTAAATGTGTAACGCCCAGCCGCCCGGTATCCAGCGAACAGATTCTGAACCGGCCGACCCGCAGCGTCATACAGAGTAAGGGTAACATTACCTGACTGGGGTAGCGCATAAGAAATAACTGTATGATTAGTAAACGGATTCGGATTTGCGCTCAGTTCCAGTCGCGTGGGCGTTCTTGATCCTTCGGCAATACCATAAGGCACACCAAGTGACTCGACCGGTACCCATTGGACTACAAACGGATTGTTGGTCGAATTGCCCTGGCCCTGCACAACAAATCCTGCCTGCTGGTCGATTTCATATAGTACTGGCATATAACGGGCGCCGCCCATATCCACCATCTTGTCCGCAACACAAGGGAACCGACAGGATGACGTTCCTGCCTGAGTCAGCTTAACCGCTGACAACCAAGTGTTACCACCATCGGTTGAAGCCGCTGCAAAGATATCTGCTCTGAGGACGCTGTTTACCGGCTCAACATTTGAAGAGTCAAACTGCTCCCATGCAACATAAAGATTACCATCCCGGTCCTGCCCGATGCTTGGACGGCAGGCATATGCTGCATTATACCCAACACCCGCCTGAAGGTTCATCGGATCACAACCGGCACGATGGACCTTTGACCACTGCGGTGTGTTGTCCGGGCACCAGTGCCAGATTTCGGCAGGAATGATGTATAGTGTGTCGCGAATGCTAGGGATTATTCCAGCAACGATGTGAAGACGGTCCTCTTCATCATACCACGGAAAAAGGGATGTGATATGGAAAGAGGCAATTGTATCCCCGGAATATGCCGGAGGCGGGGGCAGTTCGGTCGGGTCTTCCCAAGTTGTTCCACCATCAGTAGAAATGCGATAGTATGCCGGATAATAGGGTGAACCCTCTGAGTACACCCAAGTTACGCAAAGTTTCTGACTTAACTTGGAAGCGGCGATGTTATGATCGGGAAACATCGGGTCGGGCTGAGAGCCAACGACGCTTACAGGGCTTTCCCAGTTGCACCAGGTCTGTACTCGGGTGTAGTACAACTGGTCCCGTGTTGCATCATCAATCAATGCACAGTGGACAACCTGCTGACCGTCGATGGAAATCGTGGGCCATAGATAGGCGTCGCAGTTGGGTTCACCACGGCAGAAATCAAAAATTCCGGTTCCAGGTGCCATATCCTTACCGAGAGCCGGAATCAGGTTTCCACTCGACCCAGTAATATGAGCGGTAAACATTGCCACCCCTTCTACTGGGTCAGCGTCAAGATGACCGAAACCAGACCTTACAGTATAAACACCGACACCAGATGCCATAAAGTCCGGGTCAACCCAGTTCCATTCACCAGCGGTGTAGTCGTAGAAGTTGTACCGCATATTCCGGTCAGCCCAGGGGTTTTCAGTAGCAGAGAACATCCAGCCTACGTGGAGCCCGTAAGCAGGTGAATTTACGATTGTGCGATAAACCGGACCGTTGAATTGCCAGTCGTAGGTTGTGCCACCTACGGTATCTACCCTGCCTACCGCATAGATATTTGCGGTCGGCGCGGTTACCTGCCTGTTTGGAACCGGTGTTACAGAGGAACCATTTATCTGCACCGGTTCCTGAGGCAGAATCGTAACAGGCTGGAGGTTACCAGCAAACAAGAGCGCTGGTACCAGCAGCATCAGCATATAAATACTGCGCATACACATCCTCCTTGTTTGGATTTTGGCTTCTGCCATACCTAACTACTTCCTACACCCCTACTGCAGAGTAAAACGGTAAGGGATGGACACCCACACCCGTACCGCCTTATCCCGCTGTTTCGCCGGGGTGAATTTTGCTTTGTATGCGGCTTCGACCGCCGCCGCATCCAAAGACTGATTTCCCGAACTCTTAATTATCCGCGCCTCGATTATCGAACCATCAACATCAACCAGTGCCTCTACCACGCACTGTCCCTCAATCCCCGCATTCCGTGCCAAGTCTGGATAAACAGGTTTGGGTATATCTATCGGATTTGGTTTTACCTCGACTTTCCAGAAAGCAACAACCGGGATATCGGTCTCCTCGGTTTTTTTGGTAACCTCAGTAAATGTAGTCGCTTCCACTGTGGTTGCTTGAACCTCGGCCTCACTGGCTGCAGCTACAGGTACCGAAGGCTTTGCCACCTTTGGGGGTTCGGCAATCTTTTCCAGTTGCGGGGGTAGATTCTCCATAACCATTTCCACAGAACGTCGTAATTGATAAGGCTTTACCACAAACTCTTTGGGTAGCAAGACAAAGGCACAAATTGCAATCAATAATGCTACGATAAGAGCAACTCGAATTGCTATTGCATAGTAACGCTCTTCAAAGTCTAAGGCTCCGATACTTCGCGCTGTATCGTTCATTAACCACCCCCTTTGGCATAACTTGTCGCAAAAGTAACCTTGAATGCCCGAGCATCCTTTAACGCCTCAAGTACATCGGTTACAAACCCATATTTCACATCCTTATCTGCCTGAAGTAAAACCACAAGTTCTGGATTTTCGATAACCTTCTCACTCATTATCGCAGTAATCATCGCTGGATTCACCAAGTTGTCCTGAATCGTCATTCTGCCAGTGGCATCAATCCATACTGCTGCGACATTGCGTCTTTTGAGAATTCGCTCCGTCATCTCCGCTTGGGGTAAATTTATCTTCAACCCCCGTTCGGTTCGGAAATGAGTAGCCACCATGAAAAAGATGATTAAAAGAAAGGCAATATCACCAGTGGAAGCGGTCGGAATATTGGGTGTTGCAATCTTTCTCTCCCCAATCTTTTTCATTGACCGCCTCCTTCTTCCTGTACGGGAACCAGGCTGATGCGTTCGGCTTTGGCGATCTTCAACTGGTCAAACACCTCAACCATTATCTGGTAAGGTGCGCTCCGACTAACTCTTAAAGCAACCGCCAGTTCAGGATTTTTGTCCAGTTCTTCGCGCACCAGTGTATGAACATCAGGAACATTAACAATCCGATCGCCAATCAAAACCTGGCCGGTTTGATTAACGGCAACCGTTAGAATATTCTCCGCCTTGATCTTCGTTTCCGCTCCCTTTTCTGGAAGAACAATCTTTAACCCCTTCTCCCTACTGAAAATACTGGTAGACATAAAGAAAATCAGTATCAAAAATGCAATGTCGCCCGTAGAAGCGGTCGGAATGTTGGGCTCACTCGAACCTCTTGTCCGGCGCCGCAAACTCAATGCCATCCTCACTCCTTACAGACACCGCTCTTAGTTACAAGATAGTCCATCAACTCGCTCGCTGCGGTTTCCATATCCCGCAGGTAGCCATTTATCCGGCCGGAAATCAAAATATAAACAATTGACAATGGCGCGGCGATAATCAGACCCCACTTTGTTGTGATAAGCGCTTCGGCGATACCGCTGGAAACAACGGTTGGGTCAACTTCACCAACCGCCGCAATCGCCTTAAAAGCGCTAATCATTCCACTCACAGTACCGAGAAAGCCGAAGAAGGGCGCAACTGTCGTCAAACCAGCAAGGAGTGCCATACCCCGGTCAAGAAAAGCAAGTTCGGTTGCTCCGGCGCGAACGATCGCATCTTCCATCACCGTCTTACCTTCACTGGCTTTCAACAGCGCTGCCTTCAACACCTTCGCGACGGGACTCGGGGTCTCGTCGCACAGTTTCACACCGGCTTGAATGCCGTTTTTGTCAATCGTCTGAATCAACTGCTGGCTGAACTTTTTAACATTCACCCTCATGCGGATGAATATTGTAAACAGCCTTTCCAGTGTCAACGCGATGCCTAATACGGCACACGCAAGTAGGAACCACATTATGCCGCCGCCGTCTTTAAATTCCTGTATCATTCTATATCCTCCTTAGGTTGTGTTTATTACAATTCATTTTTCAGCAGCACATCTTAAATTTAATCAAAATTACCCTTTTGTCAAGCAACTTTTATAACTGGAAAAATTTATTACTATTAAATTCCAACCAATCCCATCCACGCGATTTAAGATAAATTTGACAATATTGGGCACTTTTCTTAATATTCATTGATTTCAACTAACTGGTAATACAATAATAAATTGATAATTGATTGGAGGAAATCGATGAAGGAACTGGAATCGGGAATAGGCGAACTTTTTCAACCCCCGGACCCGGATAGCTTCCGGGAATGGGTTCACAAGCACAAAAATACCAGAATGGTCCCCAAGGTAATGAGTGAACAGGAAGCGATAGCCCGATTTGTTAAAGACGGCGACTACATCGGTACCGAGCTTTACGGTACTGTTCGTGGTCCGATGTCATTAATTCGCGAACTGGTCCGACAGGGCAGGAAACACCTACGGGTTACGGGTCAGGGAATTCATGAAATTGACCTCCTGCTCGCCGCTGATATGGTTGATGCCCTGGACATCACCTATATCGGCTGGGAAGTATACGGAATATCTCATATTCTACGCCGCGCAGTAGAATCAGGTCGGGTGAAAACTACCGAATGGTCTAATGCTGCCATATCCTGGCGGTTTAAAGCAGCATCAATGGGTGTTCCATTTATTCCAGTCCGTTCCATGCTCGGCACCGACACTTTGAAGTACTCCGCTGCCAAGGTTATCGAAGACCCATGGACCGGCAAGCCTATCTGTCTACTTCCTGCTCTCTACCTTGATGTCGGATTCATCCATGTCCACCAGGCAGATGAGTTTGGAAATTGCCGGATTGAAGGTATCTCCGGGTTTGCATTTGAACTGGCCCGGGCGTCAAAGACCTTGATAGTTTCAACCGAAGAGATTGTGCCTACTGAAGAAATCCGGCGGTATCCGGAAAGAACCATTATCCCTTACTATCTGGTTGATGCGGTTGTTCTGGCAAAGTATGGTTCACACCCGGGCGAAATGTGTTACCGCTACTGGCGGGACGAAGAGCATCTCCTCCAGTTTTACAAAGACTCAGCCGACCCGGAGAAAACCCGTGCCTATCTGGATAAATGGGTTTACGGCTGCAAAAACCACGACGACTATGTCCAGAAGGTCGGAATAGAAAGGTTAAAACAACTGGAAAAAATGATTGGAGGTCGTTAATGGCGAGATACAACGAAACTGAATTTCTCATCTGCCTTGCTGCCAGCCTGATGGAAGACGGGACCACCGCCTTCATCGGCACCGGGATACCGATGCTTGCTGCCGCTCTGGCAAAAAAGACTCATGCCCCGAACTTAGTGGCAATATTTGAGTTTGGCGGCACCGGTGCTTCGCTTGAACGGCTGCCCCTTGCAGTTGGTGAATCGCGCACCTTCCACAAAGCGGTTGCCGCCTCGGGCATTTGTGACATCATGGAAACTGCTCAGCGGGGTTTTATCGAATACGGGTTTCTCGGTGCGGCACAGATTGATATGTATGGCAATCTGAACACCACGATAATCGGTCCTTATTGGCCCCCCAAAGTGCGGCTTCCCGGTTCCGGTGGTGCCAACGATGTCGGTTCCCATTGCTGGAAAAACATCATCATTGTCCGTCAACACGACACCCGGCGGTTCGTACCGAAAGTCGATTTTTTGACAACGCCGGGCTATCTAACCGGTCCTGGGGCAAGGGAAAAAGTCGGGTTGCCACCAAATACCGGGCCCTACCGCGTCGTAACCAGCCTTGGACTGCTTGACTTTGAACCGGAATCAAAAAGAATGCGTTTGATTGGGCTGAATCCCAATGTCACCGTCGAACAGGTAAAACAGAACACCGGTTTTGAACTGCTCCTTGCCGACCACATTATTACCAATCCCGAACCAACCGACGAACAGTTGCGAATCCTGCGCGAAGAAGTTGACCCGGACCATTATTACATTTAAAGAACGGAGACAGCCTTGATTCTTTCGAGCAACCATCAAAAGTTTCAAAAGGAAATCCGGGAATTGGCGCAATCAACAATCGCGCCCCGGGCAAGAGAGTTCGACACAACCGGTAAATTTGTTGAAGAAAACATCCGGATATTAGCGGCGGCTGGTTATCTTGGTATCCCCTGGCCTAAAGAACTGGGAGGAATGGGCCTTGACTATCTATCTTATGCAATCGCCGTTGAAGAAGTGTCGCGCGCCTGCGCAGCAACCGGGCTTACCCTTGCTGCTCACACATCTCTCGGCACATATCCTATCTACAAATTCGGTAGCGAAGACCAGAAGAAAAAGTATATCCCGCCCCTTGCCCGAGGCGAATACCTCGGCGCCTTTGGATTGACAGAACCCAACGCCGGTAGCGACGCCGCAAGCATCGAAACCAGTGCCCGAAAAACTGAAAAGGGCTATCTCATCAATGGCTCAAAAAGGTTTATCACCAATGCTGCCTTTGCCGGCACGATTGTCGTTGCAGCAACCCTTGACCGTAAATTAGGTCGCAAAGGCATCACCTGCTTCATTGTGGAAACAAAATCACGCGGCTTCACCGTAGCCAAAGAGGAAAACAAAATGGGCTTGCGCGGCTCGAATACCGTTGAACTGGCGTTTGAAGACCTGTTTGTGCCTGAAGAAAACATTCTCGGTAAAGAGTACGATGGCTATCGTATCTTTATGGAAACGCTCGATGGCGGCAGGATTTCAATCGGTGCCTTTTGTCTTGGTATGGCACAGAGTGCGCTCGATGTCCTGATTAAGTGGACAAAGACCCGGGAACTGTCCCAGCAGGCAGCAAAAGCACTTGCCGATACCGCAATGGAAGTTGAAGCGGCACGACTCCTGGTTTACGATGCAGCACTAATTAAAGATGCCGGCGTCCGGGCTGATAAACAGTGTGCCTTTGCCAAACTTTTTGCTTCGGAAGTCGCGATGCGCGCTGTCAACACTGCAATTGCCACCATCGGTTTGCCCGCCCTGACCCAGGAGATGGATCTAAATCGGGTGTACCGCGATGCCAAACTGGGTGAAATTGGTGAAGGTACATCCGAAATAATGCGGTTAATAATTGCCAAAGAGGTACTAAAAGAAGCATAGGAGGTAAAATGGAGTTCCATTTAACTGAAGACCAGGTAATGTTGCGCAATATGGTGCGCGATTTTGCAACCAATGAACTCGAGCCCAAAGCAGCACACCTTGACGCCAGCGCCGAATTTCCTCACGAGACAATAAAGAAACTGGCAGAACTCGGGCTTCTGGGAATGACCATTCCCGAAAAGTACGGCGGAAATAAGTTTGACTTCGTGTCGTTGGCGATTGCAATCGAGGAAATTTCCCGGGGCTGTGCCTCGACCGGCGTTATCACCGCAGTTCACAACACACTCGTCGCTTGGCCTATCGTAAACTGGGGAAGCGAAGAACTCAAACAAAAATACCTCCCGCGAATGGCAACCGGGGAAATGCTGGGCGCATTTGGCTTAACCGAAGCCAATGCGGGAAGCGACCCGGCATCAATGGAAACAAAGGCGGTGCTAAAAGGGGACAAATACATCCTCAACGGCTCCAAGCGGTTCATCACCAATGCCGGTGCCGCCCAGCTATTTATTGTCTTTGCCAAAACCGCACCGGAATTGGGCAGTAAGGGCATAACCGCATTTGTTGTCGAACGCTCCTTTCCCGGATTTTCGCTTGGAAAACACGAAGACCTCTTGGGCCTCCGTGCCACTGCCAACTGTGAACTTATTTTCGAAGACTGCGAGGTCCCAAAAGAAAATGTCCTCGGTGAACTGAACGCCGGTTTCAAAGTGGCGCTGGGCACGCTCGATGTCTCAAGAATCGACATTGGTGCTCAGGCGGTAGGAATTGCTCAAGCCGCCTTTGAAAAGGCCCTTGCCTACTCTAAAGAACGAAAACAGTTTGGCAAACCAATCTGCGAATTCGAAATGATTCAGGCAAAACTTGCCGAAATGGCAACCAAAATTGTCGCATCTCGACTCCTGGTTTACTATGCCGCCTTCCAGAAAGACGCCGGCAAACCACGCTTCAGCCAGGAAGCGGCGATGGCAAAACTGTTTGCGGCAACGACGGCGGTCGAGGTTACCCGAGAAGCGGTTCAAATTCTTGGTGGTTACGGTTACACCAAAGAGTATCCGGTTGAACGGCATTACCGCGATGCTAAGTGTATGGAGATTTATGAGGGCACATCCGAGATTCAGCGGATTGTTATCGCCCGTAATCTCCTTGCATAGTTTGGGAAATCGGGGAGCTTAAGCACAAGTGTTAAGATAAACCGCGCCTGGAGGGATTCGAACCCCCGACCATCGGATTAGAAATCCGATGCTCTATCCAGCTGAGCTACAGGCGCATCGGGGAGACCCGATTTGAACGGGCGACCCCCACGTCCCAAGCGTGGTGCGCTAACCAGCTGCGCTACTCCCCGTGGTCAATACTATAAACTAAACCATCAGTTTTGTCAAACCGACACCTTATTCCGAACTGTTCTGTGCCTTCAGATAATCGATAACCTGACGGAGCGCCCGAGCTCGATGACTAACCTCGTTTTTCACCGCCCAGCCTAATTCTGCAAAGGTAAACCCGTAACCTTCAGGAATAAATATCGGGTCATAACCAAAACCGGCAATACCGCGTAGTGTATGAGAAATTTTACCTTCGCATACTCCTTCGAAAAGACGTTCTTCTCCCTGGGGATTTATCAAGCACATCACACACCGGAAACGGGCCGTGCGTTTCTCAAAGGGAACGGCGACAAGCATCTCAAGCAGTCGCTGGTTTCGTTCGAGGTCGGTTGCCTCTGCACCGCCAAAGCGTGCTGACATTATTCCTGGTTGACCACCCAGAGCGTCAACCTCAAGCCCGGAATCCTCGCCTAAAACCCACATTTTCGTCAACTCAAATGCCGCTCGCGCCTTTTTACAGGCATTCTCCGCAAAGGTTGTGCCGTCTTCCTTTATCACCAAATTTAGCCCGGCATCGATGATACTGAACACCTCAATCCCGGCGCGGTCAAAAAAATACTTTACCTCCCGGAACTTCCCCTGATTGTAGGTGGCGAAAAGCACTTTCACAAAAACCTCTTCCCGGTTCTATACTTACCCATTTCACTGAGAAGTTGTTTCAACCGGTCCAGCGCATTACGATGAGCAACCAGTACCGCATCGCCGGAACGAACAATAACCAGTTCATTGATACCGAGGCCGGCAACAACCCCAGTGTCGGAATAGACAATACAGTTGGAACAACCTTTATGAAACCAGAGCCCGAGAGCAACATTTCCGCTTTCATCTTTGGGAAAATGTCGTTCCAATGCCTGCCACGACCCTACATCGTCCCAGTCAAAATCTGCTTTAACAACCGCCACATTATTCGCTTTCTCCATTATGGCGTAGTCAATCGAAATCGAAGGTGCCCGGTTATACAAGCGTTTTACCGCCTGCTCCTTATTCCCTGTTGCCCACCCCTTCTGGAATCGCATCAACTCCTGGAAGAATCCGGGCATAAATCGCTTAAAAGCGTCAAGAATCACATCCACCCGCCACACAAACATCCCCGAATTCCAGAGATACTCGCCGCTATTCACATATTGCCGTGCGGTCGGCGCGTCCGGCTTTTCTTTAAACGCAATAACCTGATGAACAGTTCCACCATCATTCTTCATCAACTGTTGACCAAAATGGATATAACCATAACCGGTGTCTGGTCGAGAAGGTACAATACCAAACGTCACCAGATAGCCTTGCTGTGCCGCCTTAACCGCCTGGTTGATAGATTTAAGAAACGCCAATCGGTTTGATATCAAGTGGTCTGCGGGTAAAACCACCATAACGCCGCTGGGGTCAAAATCTGATATGACCGTTGCCGCAAAGCCGATTGCCGGTGCGGTGTTCTTGCCCACCGGTTCGAGCAGCAACTGCCCCTGTTTAACCCTGAGTTCCTTCTTCAGTAACCCGGCAAACTGTCTTCCGGTAACAAAAAACTGCCTTTTTAGGGGACAAACCTTTTTTATCCTTTCACTTGTTGCCCGAATCAGTGACTTCTTACCAAAAAGCACCATAAACTGTTTGGGTAAACGAACCCGGCTCTTGGGCCAGAACCGTTCCCCTTTACCACCACACAGAATTACCGCATAAACTGCCATATCACCTCCTCTCAATGCGTTTCAAATAGGCACTAACGGTTAAGTTACCGATTCGGGTACGAATGACAACCGGCACCCGGTTTCGGTCCTGAGAAAGAAAAACTGCACCCAGCGGGCTGTTAGTACGAGGAGAGATAACCAGACAGTTGAAATCACCCAGCGGCGTCCGGACATTTTGCGTCCCAGTGACTACGAAACAGACCCGCCAGTTACGCCGGTCGATATGGGCGTTAACAACCCGACTATCACCTCTACCCCATTGTAAACTCCGCAGATAAAACCAGAGCGAAAGCATATCGCGGGCCGAGTCGCTTAAAGAAAATCGGTAGCCATCGGAATAACGGACAAAACCTTGATTCGGAAAGTATTCCGCCCACCACTCGCTTCGGTAATTCTTCTCCCGGGTCCTTTTGTAAGAACGCACCGTAACCCTGTCAGCCTTCCGACACCAGCTTTCCAGTTGATAATTTGCCCAGAAAACAAATGACAGTGTTCGGTCAATCTCAATTTGCGCCGTTAAGTGCTCCAGGGTATCACCGGTGTTACTCTCTTCTGGTTGGTACTCAATAACCATCGACCCGAGCACGACCGGACCGTATTTAATCTCATACTCGAGCCGTTCCAGACTGGTTGACATCAACAGAAACAAAACCGTAAACACTACTGCGTATATTAAAAATCCTTGGAAACAAGTCAAGGACAGGAATCTGTTGACAAACAGTAATTTCCCGGCATCGTTAATGGGAAAGGAGTCAATCGATGAAAAAAAACCTTGATATTAAAACAATCTGCGTTCACGCCAGTTCACCCGAAACTGCACCTGGACCAGTTGTTTCTCCAATTTATGCCACATCAACTTTTCGCTTTCTTGACTTTCAGCATGGTGCGGATTTGTTTGCGGGCAAAATCACCGGTTACATATACTCGCGCATGCTCAACCCTACCGTGGAACTTCTCGAAGACTGTCTTGCCCAACTTGAACAAGGGAAAAATGCGTTGGCAACCGCTTCAGGAATGGCGGCGATTCAGACCTTGATCGGCGGTTTACTCTCCAGCGGTGAACACATCATCTGCTCGGAATCGGTTTACGGTCCAACCGCAACACTGATTAAAAACTACTTTAGCCGTCTGGGGATTAAATCAACATTTGTTGACTCTTCGGACCTCAACGCCGTTGAACAAGCCTTCCTGCCTGAAACTCGCCTGGTTTTTATTGAAACTCCGGGCAACCCGACACTCATCGTTTCCGACATCGCGGCAATCGCCCGTCTCTGTCATCAGAAAGGTGCTTTACTCGCGGTTGACAACACCTTCGCCAGTCCAATACTCCAGCAGCCGTTAAAACTCGGGGCGGATATTGTCGTGCACTCAATGACAAAATTTCTCAATGGCCACGCCGATGTCGTCGCCGGTGCAATTGTCGTTAAAGAAGAGAAACATTACGAACTACTGCGGAAAACGCTTAACCATTACGGTGGGGTTCTTGCACCATTTGAGGCGTTTCTTGTGTTAAGAGGGATAAAAACCCTTGCCCTGCGAATGGCACGCCACTGTGAAAACGGCCAACGCATCGCCGAATTTCTCGAAAAACACCCCAAGGTTGAATGGGTTCGCTTCCCTGGACTCACCAGCCATCCCCAGTTTGCCGTCGCCCAAAAACAGATGTCAGGACCAGGGGGACTGATAAGTTTTGAACTCAAAGGCGGATTCGAAGCGGCACGCCGGTTATTAAACGCAACAAAACTCTTCCTACTTGCCGTGAGTCTGGGTGGTGTCGAAAGTTTAATCCAGCACCCAGCATCAATGACCCACGCCTCAATGCCGCCGGAAATAAGAAAACAGGCTCGTATTACCGATGGCTTAATCAGGCTCTCAATCGGGATTGAAGACAGCGCTGACTTAATCAACGACCTCAATCAGGCGCTTGAACAGGTATAATTAACAAAGCGCTTATTAACCCGGCGCTATTTAAAATTGTTTTATCGTATTATGCAATGCAATTAACTCAAAATCAATTAATTATAACAATCTGTCATAAATTGGATTAAGTATCTAAAACCCTTTGGGTGCCTCTTACTTCTGAACTACCTTCAGAAAAAAGTTCTCAAACAGTCTTTTGCCGTTTTCACCCGACCTTTCAGGATGAAATTGAACACCAAAAAGGGGTAGTTCAGGATGCCGCATTGCCTCAACCGGACAGGAGTCTGAAACCGCACCAATTTCCCATCCAATCTCCATAACAGACTCCGGCGTAACAAACTCCTGATGGCTCTCGCGCATTGTTGTTTCGGGAAAGAGCCCGCGAAAAACATCCCATTCCGCAGTAACCTTTATTATCTCGTCCTGCTCCACAAACACCGCCCCCTTTTTAACATCAGCGCCAAAAGCCCGGCCAAGCAATTGATGACCAAAGCAAATCCCCAGGGTTGGTAATTTCAAAGCGCGCACAAAATCAATTAATGTTATGGGCGGCTCCTGTTCAGAAAGCATCCATTGAGAACCAGAAAAGACAACGGCATCAATGCCTTTCAGATTGAAATTGGGTTTTAGTTCCGCAGCCCGAACCACAACAACTTCCGAGTACGGTCGACACATATCAAGGTAAAAAGGTATTTTACTTTCGGACTTTTCTTTGTAGCAGTTAACAAGCAGGGTTTTCATTCCCGAGACCACCGGCTGATGCAGGCATAAGCCTCGTGGTGATGTATCGACTCAAAACTTTCCACCTCAACCTCATAACCAGTAATCAACGGTTGCTCGTTTAACCGCTGGGCAACGCGCCGCACAACATCCTCCACAAACACCGGGTTCTCGTAAGCCTGATTGGTCAAATGTTTCTCATCCTCTCGTTTCAGAAGCGCATAAACCTCGCTGGAACCGCATTCTTCCAGCAGGTCAATCAAATCTTCCAGCCAGAGAAACCCCTTAAACTCAACCTCCGCTCTAATCTCGGCCCGCTGATTATGCCCACCTTTACCAACCATCTCTTTGGAACAGGGGCACAGCGTCGTAACTGGCACCGCTACCCCGAGTCGCAATCGGAACCGGTCTTGCAAACTGGCATTTATCCAGCAGCGATAATCCATCTGTGCCCGCACACCCGAAATCGGCGCCCTCTTCTCCACAAAATAAGGAAATTCCATCTCAAGGTGCGCCGAACTGGCACCGAGCACCTCCCGCATCTCTTTGAGAATCGTGCCGATTTTGTGCACATCAATCTCCCGATGATGACGGTTCAAAACCTCTACAAACCGACCCATATAGGTACCGCGCTGGCCTCGGGGCAGGTCAACAAACATACTGATGGTGGCAATCGTGTGCTGGCGCCGATGGGCTTTGTCAAGAAGAACAATCGGATAGCGTAACCCCTTGACACCAACCTTGTCTATCGGCACCGCCGATTCTGGCGGCTGTTCGCGCGGGTCGTTCATCAATCAGCCCGAACTTTCTATTGAGGCCAACCGAGTTTCCCTTCCTGATGACGCTTCCCTAAAACCTCCAGCATATCCTTGACCATCGCTTTCAGGTCGTAATCCGGTTTCCAGCCCCATTCCTGACGGGCAGCGGAATCATCAATTGACTCAGGCCAGGAATCGGCAATCGCCTGTCGGAAGTCCGGTTCATAGGTAACTTCAAAATCCGGAATGTACCGTTTAATCTCGGCGGCTAACTCTTCAGCTGAGAAACTCATTGCGGTAACATTGAAGTCGCAGTGATGTTTCAAATTCTCCACCGGTGCCTCAGCAAGCATAATCGTCGATTTGATACAGTCCGGCATATACATCATCGGTAACCGGGTATCAGCACGCAGGAAACATTTATACCGCTTGAACTTGATTGCCGCATAGAAAATCTCCACCGCATAGTCGGTTGTACCGCCACCGGGTAGCGTTACATTGGAAATAATTCCCGGGTAGCGCAACCCGCGCACATCAAGCCCGAAACGACGAAAATAGTAATCCCCCAAAAGTTCACCGGCAACCTTGGTAATTCCGTACATCGTGCGTGGCTTGAGAATTGTCTCATTCGGCGTATTCTGGCGCGGGGTTTCCGGTCCAAAGACCGCAATTGAACTGGGCACAATCACCCGTGCCATATTATGCTCTCGTGCCACCTCAAGAACATTGTAAAGCCCATTGATATTAACATCCCACGCTAACTGCGGATTTTTCTCACCCGCGGCAGAAAGTATCGCCGCCAGATGGAAAATTGTATCAATATTATGCTTCCTAACTACCTCCTCTATTGTATCGCGCTTCGCCACATCGATAAAATAAAAAGGACCGGATTCCAGCAACTCCTTACTGGGCTGGGTCTTTCTACCGGTGGCAATAACATTCTCTGCACCATAGCGGGCGCGCAGTGCCAGCGTCAACTCAGAGCCAATCTGACCAACAGCGCCCGTAACAAGGATTTTCTTCATCTCTCTCGTTTTGCTCATCATCTTCTCCTTTCAAATTTATTTTATAAAATGTTAAATTAAATATAACCGCAATGATACAAAATGCAAGTATAGACAAACCGCCTCATTTTGCTATACTCCAAAATAAACAGCAGGTTATCACGGTGAGTGTAGCTCAACCTGGTTAGAGCACCTGACTGTGGATCAGGATGTTGGGGGTTCGAATCCCCTCACTCACCCTGAAACAAAATGAGTGATGCGTCCGTAGCTCAACTGGATAGAGCGCCGGGCTTCGAACCCGTAGGCTGCGCGTTCGAGTCGCGCCGGACGCAGGAAAAAAGAAAAATTTATACCCCGCTAGCTCAACTTGGCAGAGCGGCGGATTCTTAATCCGCGGGTTGCAGGTTCAAGTCCTGCGCGGGGTACTGAAATTTGATTATGCTCACCATATTATGCCTGCTCACGGCGTTTAACACCGAGTTTGTTCGCGTCGCCCCAAAAACATCTGCCCCGCATCTGAACACCAGAAAGGTATGGGTGTTTTTTACCGATAAAGGCGTGTTTAACGAAAACCAGTATCAGACCGCATTGAACGCTTTAAGACAAAAAAGTACTCCCATTGCTCAACTGGACTTTTACGACCTGCCAGTGCGCACATCTTACATTCGCCAAATTGAAGCACTTGGTGCCCGAATGCGCTGCATCTCCAACTGGCTTAACGCCGCCAGTTTTGATATGCCTCCGGAACTCGCCTCACAAATCTATCACCTTCCATTTGTTTACGACATCAGACCGGTGGGAATTCGCACCAGGATAGAGCAAGAAATCACCTTCCCAATTCCCCAACCTTTGCCACCGATGCGCAAAGCCGATACTGCCGAAGCCCATCGATTCTATGGCGCCTCCTATGACCAGGCGCAGATGCTTGGTGTACCGGAAATATTCTATCGCGGCTATCTTGGCTCCGGGGTAAAACTGGCGATTTTTGATACCGGCATCAAACTGAAGCATACCGCAGTAAAAGGAATTCGCATCGCCCGCCAGTACGACTTTATCTCCGGCGACAACTTCTATCACCAGAGCAGTATCCGCTACGAACCAGCCCCAATTCCTTCTCTCCGCTATCTGGGCCTTGTTAAAGACCCAGCACTGGTCAATACCCAAAACACCATAATGCTTACATTTGTTGCTGACAGTTTTAACTACCCGTATGGTTTGCCTGCCCGTGCTTTGTTCTTCTCCTATTCAACCGACCAGGGTGAAACCTGGAGTGAACCCCTTGCCCTTGCCATTTCCCGGCCTTACTACTACACCTATGAAAACCTCCAGATGATTTCCCGGGATTCGGTCACCTACCTCGCCTTCAACGAAGTAAATCTTAACCCAGGTGGACAACCGATTTGCTATCTCGGCTACTTTACAAACACCACCTGGCGCAACCGGCTAACGGTCGGAAACGGCAAAAAACCGGCTTTCACAATACTTGAAGACACCCTGTACCTCGTTTATATCACCAGCGACTCCTCAATCACATTCAAAAAATATTCCATCACCCAGCCCGCCCCAACACTCCTGCTAACCACCCCGGTCAGTTACGGAGAACCCATCAGTGAACTCCAGATAACTGTTGGACCGGAAGGACTTATCAATCTAATTGCCCTCAACCGAACATCCGGTAAAATTGCCCAGCTTCGCTCTACCGATGGCGGCAGCACATTCAACACCATCGGTACGATTGTATCCCAATCGGCCCGAATGATTAATCTATATCACCATTCCCCGACCGCCGCAACCAAGCTCCTCCTCTACCTTGATGACAACCAACCGCCCTTCACCCGCCTGAATGCAAAACTTTCCCACGACTACGGCACAACCTGGGACATCGGCTCAGTGGTTGACAGCGCCTTAAACATCGGCGACTTTACTGCCCACATCGCGGACGAGATAAAACTAATCTACGAATCAAACGGCGTTTTATACCGGTGCACGAGTACCGACCATGGCGCAACCTGGCAAACTGCCGTACCCATTGACACGATTGGTTTTTCTGTTTTTCCTCGTCTGGCATCAATCAACGGGAACGACTTCCTTCTCTGGTTGCGCCGCGGTGACGAAAATGCGGTCTGGGAAGATGCCGACACCTTAAAATTCTCCCGCGAACAACCCAATCACGGCACGCGTATGGCGTCAATCATCGCCGGGTATCAACCTTACTCCTTAATGGGCATCGCGCCGGCGGTTGACCTCTTTGTTGCCCGAACCGAATTTCACAAAACCGCCAGCAACCGCTACTACGAATACAATATGGAAGAAGACACCTATATCCAGGCACTGGAATGGGCAGCAAAAACCGGCGCTGACATCGTCTCCACCTCACTTGGTTACCGTGACTTCTATCGCGACGAACAGTTTGACGGCAAAACAATACCGGTTTCCATCGCCTCTGACCTTGCAACCAAAAAAGGGCTCCTTGTCGTAACCGCAATGGGCAACCGCGACTCAACCACTCATCCCTGGCCCCAGCCCTACATTGTTGCCCCGGGCGACGCTGAAGGTGTTATCACCTGTGGTGGTGTGCAAAAAAACATGCTACCTTGGCGGGGTACCGGCATCGGTCCCACGGCAGACGGTAGAATCAAACCCGACCTTGTTGCCCTTGCCGACACCGTTGCCGTTGCTGCCCCGGACTCAGAAAACCTCCTTGAAGGAAGTGCTGGCACATCTTGTGCCACTGCGCTCATTGCCGGCTGTGCCGCACTACTAAAAGAATCCCACCCCAATTGGACCGCAGATTCAATCAAAACGGCTTTGTTTATGACCGCCTCTTTACCGGCGAAAAGTTGCACCTTTGGCTTTGGCGTACCCCGGGTGGACTCGGCGTTCAAAATCTTTCCGCCTGTACCCCAGGCAACACCCGTTGCCAAAAACGAAATCGGCAAAATCTTTCCCAATCCTTTTAAAACCCCGGGTAACGACCGGATTTTTTTCGGATTAAACATCGCCCGCGTTACCCCCGACGCAAGCATCACCATTTACACAACCAATGGGACACCGGTCATAACTCTGCCAATCAACACCAGCAAATTATCAAGCCCGGGAAGATACTACGACATTCCGCTGCTTGAAGACATCGGCGCCTCCTGGGACGGCAAAAACGAGGCGGGAAAACCAGTAGCATCCGGGTTGTACATCGCTGTGCTTAAGACAACCTTTGGCAGTAGTGCCGCAAAATTTGCCCTGATACGCAAACCTTGATTTCTGGTCTTTTATCCGGTATATTTTATTTTGTTCCAGCGTAGCTCAATCGGTAGAGCATCCGGCTGTTAACCGGAGGGTCGCAGGTTCGAGCCCTGCCGCTGGAGCCATTTTTGATAATAGGAACTGGGGGATTTCGGAACAAAGAAGGCAAGCCCTGGGTTAGATTTTATGAAATATTATGTTTTAAGAAAAAGATTATACTCTGGAAGAAAAACAAATAATGACTGTTAAACAAGTTGCTGAATACTTACAGATGGATGAACACACCATCTATAAACTTGCTCGCTCGGGTCAAATCCCTTACCTAAAAA